>Ga0070741_10000568_pt1 | contig 129001 bp, 133 predicted proteins | sample Coa_R1_4_FD_66440 | JGI IMG/M metagenome (GOLD analysis project Ga0070741, IMG submission 66440) | Surface soil microbial communities from Centralia Pennsylvania, which are recovering from an underground coalmine fire - Coalmine... | ecosystem: Environmental > Terrestrial > Soil >... | reverse complement strand
GGGCCGATAAACCCCTACCCCGTCCAAACCCGCACACTACCTCCAAGCCCTAAGCACCCACACGCTTCGGCTGTTCAAATTGTTAAAGAGCGACTGCCGTTTCCGGCAAAGCCGCGCATTATACGGGATGAACGCAGGGGGTCAAGCGTTTCCCGCCGGAAAACACTCGAAAAATGCGGCTGCTAGCACAGCCTCGAGCCGTCGGAAGTCAAACGAGCATCACCCGGGCGAACTTGCGTTTGCCGACCTGGAGCACGAACGTACCCCTTTCCAGCCTGAGCGCCTTGTCGCTGACTTTCGCGCCATCGAGCCTGACCCCGCCCTGCTCGATCATGCGCATCGCTTCGGAAGTGCTGGCTGTCAGTCCCGCTTGCTTGAGAACCTGATAGAAGGGCATCGGTTCGCCTCCGGTTGACAGCGTCACCTCCTGGATATTTTTCGGAATCTCGCCCTGCCTGAATCGCGCTTCGAAATCGGCGAGCGCGCTGTCCGCCGCTTCGGAGCTATGGAAGCGCGCGACGATTTCCTTGGCGAATGCCACCTTGATGTCGCGCGGGTTGCGGCCTTCCCGCACTTGCTGCCTCCATTGGCGGATCGTGGCCAGAGATTCAAAAGACAGCAGCTCGATGTAACGCCACATCAGTTCATCCGACACCGACATCAGCTTGCCGAAGATCTCCTCAGGGGCTTCGTTGATGCCAACGTAGTTCCCGAGCGACTTCGACATCTTGTTCGACCCGTCGAGGCCCTCGAGAAGCGGCATGGTCAGAATGCACTGTGAAGGCAGGCCCCAGTGCCTCTGCAGTTCGCGCCCCACCAGCAGGTTGAATTTCTGGTCCGTACCGCCCAATTCCAGATCGGCTTTCAGCGCAACCGAGTCGTAGCCCTGGACCAGCGGATACAGGAACTCGTGGATCGCGATCGGCTGGCCGCTCTTGTAGCGCTTGCCGAAATCGTCCCGTTCGAGCATCCGCGCAACGGTGTACGACGACGCAAGCCTGATCATGTCGGCGGGGTTGAGCGTGTCCATCCAGGTCGAATTGAACGCGATCTCGGTCTTGGCGGAATCGAGAATCTTGAACACCTGCGCCTGATAGGTCTTGGCGTTTTCCGCGATTTGTTCGCGCGTAAGCGGCGGGCGGGTCGCGTTCTTGCCGGTTGGATCCCCGATCATCCCGGTAAAGTCGCCGATCAGGAAGATGATGTGATGGCCCAAGTCCTGCAACTGCCGCAGCTTATTGATGAGTACCGTGTGACCCAGGTGCAGGTCTGGTGCGGTCGGATCGAATCCGGCCTTGACGCGCAGCGGTTTACCGCTTTTGAGCTTTTCGATGAGCTCCTGCTCGACGATCAACTCCTCGGAGCCTCGCTTGATTACCTGCAGTTGTTCTTGAATGTTCATCGTCCTGTTCGTGGCGTTTTCCCGGCAGGCCGCTGCGGTCCGAGAGCAATGCGTCGACTGGAATGAAGCTTGCCTCGAGGGTTTGCGCGCAACGACGATTCTGCTAAGCTCGCCGCCGACTCGAAAAAAGAATTTTGCATGTCCTTGAACAAAGAAGAAATTCTAACGCAAAACTCTATATCACTCGCCCGCCGACGCAGCGTGAAGTGGCCGCTGTTTCTTGCGGCGCTGCCTTTTTTCGGCGTGGTCGCCGCCTTCGGCATCGCTCCGGACACCGCACCGGAGAACATCCAGATCACGAAGGTAATGGAGGACATCGCGCTGCCGGCCGCGCCTGCTTCGCCGCCGAGCGAGCCGCAGCGATTCTGGCGCGATGACCGTATTCGTCGCGGCGACACCGTTTCCTCGATCCTCTCCCGTCTCGGGGTGGACGACCCGGATGCGGTGTCGTACCTGGCGCAGACCCGCGGGCTGCGCTCGCTATATCAGCTCGTGCCGGGGCGCGCCGTGCACGCGGTGACGACTTCCAACGGCCATCTCGTTCGTCTGACCTATCTCAATACGGATGGGAAAAGGCTCTTGGTCGAACGAACCGCCGCCGGTTTCCGGGTCAGCGAGGAAGTCCCGCAGGTCGAAAGCCGAATGATGCAAAACTCGGGGGAGATCGCCGTCTCGCTCTTCGCGGCGACGGATGCCGCCGGCCTGCCGGAGAACATCGCGATCCAGCTCGCGGATATTTTTTCGAGCGACATCGATTTTCACCGGGACCTGCGCAAGGGAGACCGTTTTTCCGTCGTGTACCAAGCGAACTACGCCGACGGAGAATTCATCGGCGTGGGGCGCGTCATGGCGGCCGAATTCGTCAATCACCAGACGACCTATCGCGCGGTCTATTTCGAGGACGAGGAGGGACGCGGGGGCTATTACACGCCGGAGGGGTGCAATGTACGAAAGTCCTTCCTGCGCTCGCCCCTGGAATTCTCGCGCGTGACTTCCCGCTTCTCGCTTGCGCGGTTCCACCCGCTGCTAAAGATGTGGCGTGCGCACAAGGGAATCGACTACGGCGCGCCGGCCGGGACCAGGGTACGCGCCACCGCGGACGGTTTCGTTGAATTAGCAGGCTGGCGAGGCGGATACGGCAGGGTCGTCGTCTTGCGGCATGCGAACGGATACTCTACGGTGTACGGACATCTTTCCGGATTTGCCGACGGCATACGCCCCGGCAAACGCGTGTTGCAGGGCCAGGTCGTGGGATTCGTCGGCAGCACCGGCTTGGCAACGGGCCCTCACCTGCACTACGAATTTCGGGCAAACGGCGTGCAGCGCAACCCGATGACGCTCGCGATGCCGCCCGGGCCGCCGATCACGGCAAAGGTCAAGCCTCTTTTCGACGAACGGGCACAGCCGCTGCTTACGCGTCTCGACGCCCTGCGCAACACCAATCTCGCAGAACTCGACTGAGCCGGCGAGGCGCGTCAACGCCGGGCGTTCGTCACCCCATGTCCGCTTCCGAACTGTTCCTTGGCATCATGTCGGGAACGAGCGCAGACGGCATTGACGTAGCATTGGTGGACTTCTCGCAGGTGAAGCCAAGGCTGGTCGCCACCCGCTATGCCAAATTCACGGCCGCCCTGCGCGAGCAGGTGCTGCGCCTGCAGCTGCCTCAGGAGAACGAGCTTCATATCGCGGCACGTACCGCCAACGACCTGACGCATGCCTACGTCGAATGCGCCGCTGGGCTGCTCGCCCAGGCCGGCCTCCAGTCGACGCAGGTTCGCGCGATCGGCTGTCACGGACAAACGATCCGTCATCGTCCCGACGCCGGCTACACGTTGCAGATCGTCAACGGTTCACTGCTCGCAGAGCTGACGAAAATCACGGTGGTCTGCGATTTTCGAAGCAGGGACATCGCCGCGGGAGGCGAGGGCGCACCGCTGGTACCGGCCTTCCACGCTGCGGTTTTCAGCGACCCGAACATCCATCGCGCGATTCTCAACATAGGCGGAATCGCCAACGTCACCAATCTTCCGCCCGGCGGCGCGGTCACGGGGTTTGACACGGGTCCCGGCAACGTGCTCCTCGACGCCTGGGCAGAGCAGCATCTCGGCGCTTCGCAGGACGAAGGTGGCGCTTGGGCACGCAAAGGCAGAGTCGATACCGCGCTGCTCAATCGACTTCTCGGTCACCCGTTCTTCTCACGCCCGCCGCCGAAGAGCACCGGCCGTGAAACGTTCAGCCTCGCCTGGCTGAACACCCTTCTCACGGGCATGGAAAGCCCGCAAGACGTTCAGGCGACACTGGTCGAACTGACTGCGCAGAGCGTTGCGCGGGCGTTGCGCGATCATCATGCGGGCGTGGAAGAGATCTACGTCTGCGGCGGCGGAGCCCATAACAGCGCTCTGGTCGCCGCCATAGCCGCCGCGGGCGATTTCACGCTTTCCACGACGGAACGGCTCGGGTTCGGGCCGGACTGGGTAGAGGCATGCGCATTCGCATGGCTGGCAAGGCGCACGCTTCGCGGCGAGTCCGGTAACCTGCCAGCCGTTACCGGCGCGCGTGGGACACGCGTGCTGGGGGCGATTTATCTCGCCTGAGAAAAAGAAAACGGGGGGGCAGCCCCGCTTCGAACAACAGCAGCGGCCGGCGCCTCAGGCCGAGAAAGAAGAGCCGCAGCCGCAGGTCGTGGAGGCATTCGGATTCTTGATCACGAACTGCGCCCCATCCATGCTTTCCTGATAATCGATTTCGGCACCGACGAGATACTGGTAGCTCATCGCGTCGATGAGCAGCGTGACGCCGTTTTTTTCCATTGTCGCGTCGTCTTCGTTCACGGTCTCGTCGAAGGTAAAGCCGTATTGGAAACCCGCGCAGCCGCCGCCCGTGACGAACACTCGAAGCTTGAGGGCCGGGTTTCCCTCTTCGTCGATCAGTTCCTTCACCTTGGTAGCCGCGCTGTCGGTGAAAACCAAAGGTGCGGGCATCTCGCTAACAGCATTCATTGCGTACTCCTTCGAAGCCTTTGCCAAAAATTATCCGAGTCTCGCCGGACAGGGTCAATCGGCTCCCGACCCTTTCAACGACACGACTTTTGTGGCCTTCTCATCGTCCTCGTGAACCAACCTGCCTTGCACGACCGCGCCCAGCTGAATCTCGATCGTCCGGTAGTGCACGTCGCCTGTCACGTTGGATTTCGGTTGCAGCTCGACGTATTCCGCTCCGAACACCGGCCCGATGACGGTGCCGTTGATGACCGCATGGGAAACCCTGATTTCTCCTTCAATTTGGGCCTTTTCGCTCAGAACCAAGGTGCTCGGCTGATCGTCCGCCGTGAGCACGCTCCCCCGCACTTTGCCGTCCACGCGCAATCCGCCGGTAAAAGAGATATTGCCTTCCACAATGGTGCCGGTGCCGATCAGGCTGTCGATACGGTTCTGGGGTTTCGAGGGTTTATTGCCAAACATGGGGGTTTCTCTCCGCTCAGGACAAGGCCACGGTCTGCGTAGACAACGGAATGGGGTTTCCGTTGTCGAGGACGCGGACCTGTATCTTCTTGACGACAGCGTCGGACGGCAGCACGAAAGTGCCTTCGACGCGTTGGTAAAATTTGAAGGTCAAATTATACGCCTGCTGGTTGTCCTGCCCGGACGGTATCGTCGCGACGGCGGGCTTGCCGTCCTTTTCCATGTCCACCACGAACTGCAGACGGCCGTGGAATTCTTTGACGCGCTCCTTGGACTGGACGATCAGCAGCCGATAGCGATACTCGCCCGGCAGCGCGTCCGGCTGCACCCGAAACCGATTGATGGAGATGCCCCCCGGTTCCCCGCCCGAAGCCATCAGCGTCTGGAAGAATGCAAGATCTTCCTTCAGCAATGCGTTCTCGTCCGAAAGCGCCCTGATCTGAGTGGAAAGATTTCCCTGAGCGGCCATCTCGATCTGCAATTTGCGCTCCGCGCCTGCGACCTCACGGCGCAGCGCGGCGTTCTCGTCCTGCAAACGCTGAATGCCTTCCTCCAGGCGGACGCGTTCGCGTTCCGCTTCGCCGCGGTCGAACCCCGCATAGCGCAGCCCGAGGTCGTACGCAAGCCATGCAAGCACCGACGCGAGGCCGAATACAGCGAATGTCATCGTCCAGCGCCAGTACCATGGCACGTGGGTATGGACCGCCACGCGTGGCGCCGCAATCCCGAATTTCCGCTTCAGAGTGCGCAGGACGGTCATGGCAACAGCGCGATCTGCTCCAGCCCCATCGCTTCCGGCAATCCGAACATCAGATTCATGTTCTGCACCGCCTGGCCAGCGGCGCCTTTGACGAGGTTATCGATCACGGAGAGGACGACGACGACGTCGCGGCCGCCAGGGCGATGCACCGCGATCCGGCACACGTTCGCGCCCCGCACGGAACGGGTGTCGGGATGACTGCCGGGTGGCATTACGTCGACGAAAGGCTCGTGCGCGAAGCGTTGCTCGAACAGCTTCTGGACATCCACTTCCGTTGTCAGCCGCGCGTACAGGGTCGCATGAATTCCGCGAATTGCGGGCGTCAGATGCGGCACGAAGGTCAGACCTACCTTGCGTCCGGCGAACCGGTTGAGGCCTTGCTCGATCTCGGGCAGGTGCCGATGTCCCGCTACGCCATACGCCTTGAAATTGTCGGACGCTTCGGAGAACAGTATGTGCAGCTCCGTTTTGCGACCGGCGCCGCTCACGCCCGACTTTGCGTCCGCGATCAGATTATCCGGGTCCACGGCCTTTGCCTCAAGCAACGGCAGAAAACCGAGCTGGACCGACGTCGGATAGCAGCCGGGGTTTGCGACGACCCTCGCCTTGCGGATCTCCTCGCGGTGAACTTCGGGCAGTCCGTAGATCGCTTCGCCGAGCAGATCGGGGCACGCGTGCGGCCTCTTGTACCAGCGCTCGAACTCCGCTGCGTCGCGTAATCGGAAGTCGGCTGCAAGATCTATCAGGCGCACGTTGGCATCGAGCAGCCCCCGCGCCTGCTCCATTGCCACACCGTGAGGGGTGGCAAAAAAAACGACCTCGCACCGCGCGAGCCCCGCTTGCGCCGGATCGGAGAACTTGATCGCGATGCGCCCCCGCAGACTGGGGAACATCTCCGACACGGAAGTTCCCGCATCCTTCCGGGAGGTGATCGCCATCAGCGATACCTCGGGATGTTGAGCCAGGATGCGCAACAACTCGACTCCGGTGTAGCCGGTACCGCCGACGATTCCAACTTTTATCATCGTACCAACGACTTATTTCGCAACGCGATGATAAGACCTCAAGTGCTGCGGGCGCAAACAAAAAAAGCCGCCCTCGGGCGGCTTCTCTTGCGGGGCTACGCGCATTAGCGTTTCGAAAACTGCTTCCGGCGTCGGGCCTTGTGCAGGCCGACTTTCTTCCGCTCGACCTCACGGGCATCGCGCGTGATCAACCCCGCCTTGCGCAGCAACGGCTTCATGGAAGAGTCGTACTCGACCAGCGCGCGAGCGATGCCGTGGCGTACCGCACCCGCCTGTCCGGATTCTCCTCCACCAGTCACATTGACCTGGACATCGAAAGCAGTCAGGTTGTTGGTGACCTCCAGCGGCTGCCGAACCATCATGCGCCCCGTCTCCCGCGAGAAGAACTCGTCGACCGGTTTGTCGTTAACGATGATCTTGCCGGTACCGGGCTTGATGAACACGCGCGCCACCGCAGTCTTGCGGCGGCCCGTCCCGTAATTGTGCTGCGCGGCGATTGCCATTGTGATCCTTAGACGTTGAGCGCCTGCGGCTGTTGCGCACCGTGTGGATGCTCGGGCCCGGCGTAGATTTTCAGTTTCTTGAGCATCGCGTAACCCAACGGTCCCTTCGGCAACATACCCTTGACCGCGAGCTCGAGCACTCGATCAGGGAACCGTTTGTGGAGTTTTTCGAAGCTCGTCTTGTACAGACCGCTCGGATATCCGCTATGGCGATAGTAAATTTTCTTCTCGGACTTGCGGCCGGTTACCCGGATCTTGTCCACGTTGACGACGACGATGTAGTCGCCGGTGTCGACGTGCGGCGTAAAAATCGGCTTGTGCTTGCCCCGCAGGCGCTTGGCGATTTGGGATGCGAGGCGCCCCAACACCTTGTCCGAGGCGTCGATCACATACCAGTCGCGCCGGACTTCGTGGGGCTTGGCGGAAAAAGTCTTCATGGCGGATGGTCCGCTTGTGTATTTGCTTGCTGCGAAAGCGGCGGATTCTAGTTGAACCGATCATCCGTTGTCAAACCGACCGCCTGGCAGCTAAGATTTGGATTCGTAAAATCATTTTAGCAACCGGAGCGGGGCGTACGGCCGTCGGTTACGCAGCAGCCCAAGCCTGTCATTTTGTATGACGGGCGGGTTTGCGCAATAATTACGGCGTTCTCGAATCCCGCCTTTCCAACCCCCCTTACACTTCCACAGGGACGCGAGTTCCCTCTGCGCCATGCGCAAGCTCTGGCTCGTATTCTCACAAGCGGTCACGATCAGCCTTGCGGTGCTGTTCGTGACCGCCACGCTGCGTCCGGATCTCGTGTCCTGGAGCGGCCGCAACACGGGGATCATCACCGTCAGAGAGGCCCAGGATGCGCCCCGCGGAAGTTCAAGCCATTTCTCGTCCCTGCGCGGCGCGGCCAAGAAGGCCATGCCTGCGGTGGTCAACGTCTTTACGACCAAGGAGATCAAAGTACCGCGCCATCCGTTCATGGATGATCCGCTGTTTCGGCGCTTCTTCGGCGACCAGCTCGACAACGAAACGCGTCAGTCCTCCAGCCTCGGCTCGGGCGTCATCGTCGGTACCGACGGATACATCCTGACCAACCATCACGTCATCGAGGCGGCCGACGAGATCGAAGTGGCTTTCGCCGACGGCCGCAAGTCGCCCGCGAAAATCGTGGGAGCGGATCCGGAAACCGATCTGGCCGTGCTCAAAGCGGACATCAAAGGCACGACGCCGATCACTTTCGGCAATCCCACTTCGCTCAGCGTAGGCGACGTCGTGCTTGCCATCGGCAATCCGTTCGGCGTCGGCCAGACCGTGACCATGGGCATCGTCAGCGCGCTGGGCCGCAGCCACCTCGGCATCAGCACCTTCGAGAACTTCATCCAGACGGACGCGGCGATCAATCCCGGTAACTCCGGCGGCGCCCTCGTCGACGTCTCGGGCAACCTGGTCGGGGTCAACAGCGCGATCTACTCCCGCACCGGCGGCTCGCTCGGCATCGGCTTCGCGATTCCGGCCGACCTGGCGAGACAGGTAATGGAACAGATCGTGCGCACCGGCTCGGTCACCAGAGGGTGGATCGGAGTCGAAGTGCAGGACATTTCTCCGGAACTCGCGGACTCGTTCCGACTCCCCGATACCAAGGGAACCCTGATCGCTGGGGTGCTGCGCGGTGGGCCTGCCGATCGCGCCGGGGTCCGCCCCGGGGATATCCTGGTCGGAGTGGAACAGAAGCAAGTGGTGGATTCGACCAACATGCTCAATCTGATCGCGGCATTGGAGCCCGGCAAGACGGCGACCCTCAAGATCCTGAGGAATCGCGAGGAAATGCAAGTCAAGGTCAGCGTCGGCAAACGTCCGCGTCCGGCCGCCAACACCCCACTGGAATAAACGAAAGCGCCTAGTTCGGCGAGTCGGACTGCGGTTCCGCTTCCCTCGACTTCACCATCCACGCGGCGACAAGGATCCCCGTCTCGTAGAGCAGCCACAGCGGCACCGCTAGCAGGGTCTGGGACACCACATCCGGGGGCGTGAAGATCGCGCCGACCACGAATGCACCGACGATGACGTACGGCCGAGCCTCCTTCAGCTTGGCGACGCTTACCACCCCCATCCGGGCCAGGATCACTACCGCGATCGGCACTTCGAAGGTGACCCCGAATGCGATGAACAACGTCAGGACGAAGTCCAGGTACTTCTGGATATCGGTCATCACCGCCACTCCCTCCGGCGCAATCGTGGCCATGAAATTGAATACCACCGGAAATACGATGAAGTAGGCGAACCCCATGCCGATGAGAAACAGCAGCGTGCTCGTAAGGATGAGCGGCGCGACCAGTTTCTTCTCATGAGCGTACAACCCTGGCGCGACGAATGCCCAGATCTGATACAGGATGTAGGGCAAAGCGATCACAAACGCCGCCATCATCGTCACCTTGAGGGGGACAAAAAAAGGCGCTGTCACTTCGGTAGCGATCATTTGCCCGCCCTTTGGGAGCGAGGCGAGCAGCGGATGCGCGAGGATCGTGTACAGCTTCCGCGACCAGGGGAAAAGGCAGATGAACACCAGAAGAAGCGCGAGGATGCAGCGCAACAGCCTGTCCCGCAGCTCGATCAGATGCGACATGAAAGAATCGGGCTCATTCATGGATAAGCTGGCAGCGTGACTGGGACGTGTTGCGCCCGGCGGCGCAGCGTCGCGGGCTCAGGCCTGCTTCTTCTCGGCCTCCGCTGCCTTTTCGGGCTCGGCTGCCGGCGGCTGCGGAACGGTCTGCGCATCCGGGACGGCAGCGGATTCGGGAGGACTCACGGAGGGAAGCAGGGTAACCTCGCTCGTCGGCGCCACGGCTTCGTCGATTGCCTTCTTTGCCTCCGACTCGGCCTGCTTGACCTCCTTCTCGATGTACTGCACGTGGTCGGACACGCTTTGCTCGACTTCGCGCGCCGCATCCTGCATGGTCGACTGAAGCTTGCGTAGCTCTTCCAGCTCGATCTCGCGAGTGATATCCGCCTTCACTTCCGCGACGTAGCGCTGCAGGCGTCCGAAAAGGTGCCCCATCGTTCGCGCAACGCGCGGCAGACGTTCCGGCCCGATCACGATCAGCGCCACGACCGCGATCAGCAGGATCTCCGAGAAGCCGACATCCAACATCGGTCGAGCGCAGCGGGCGGAGAACGATCAAAGTCCGCTTCAGGTCTTGCTCTTCTCCTTGACCTCGCCTTCGATCGTCTGGCCGGACGCACCGGCTTCGAGCTTGGGTCGCGGCTTGTCCTCCTCCTCCTCGTTCTTCATCCCTTCCTTGAACCCGCGCACCGCCTTGCCCAGGTCGGAGCCGATATTGGCGAGCTTCTTGGTGCCGAAGATCAGCACAACCACCACCAAGACGATCAACCAGTGCCAGATGCTGAAAGTACCCATGTTTGAAAAGCCCTCAAAAAATGCCGTCTACTTTGCCTTCTGGATCATGCCCGGCAAAGGATCCCTGCCGCCGATTATATGCACATGCAGGTGATAGACATCCTGCCGACCCACTCGTCCGGTGTTGACGATGGTTCGAAATCCGTCCGGTGAGCCCTGCTCCCTGGCCAGACGATTCGCGAGCACCATTATCCTGCCGAGCACCGGTTGATGCTTGTCATCGACGTGCGCAAGCGAGTCGATATGCTCCTTGGGGATCATCATGAAGTGCACCGGCGCCACGGGATGGATGTCGTGAAAAGCGAGAATCTCGTCGTCCTCGTAGACCTTGCGGCTTGGAATCTCTCCCCGAACGATCTTGCAGAAAATGCAATCCTGCGCACTCACCTTGCGACTTCCTCGAAGGGATACTGCGGGGCGACGCGTCAGACTTTGCCGTCGCGGCCCTCTTTCTCGTCGATACCCGACACGCCTTCCCTGCGCCGCAGTTCCGCGAGGACATCCTCGGGCCCGAGCCCGTGCCAGGCGAGCATCACCAGACAGTGAAACCAGAGATCCGCCGTCTCGCGGACCAGGTGAAGTTTATCACCGTCTTTTGCGGCGAGCAGGGTTTCAGCGCACTCCTCGCCGATCTTCTTCAAGATGGCGTCATGCCCCTTCGCGAACAAGCTCGCAACGTACGAGCTGTTCGCGTCCGCCCGCTTGCGGCTTTCGATGGTGTCGGCGAGCCTGCGCAGGATGTCGGCGTCGATCATGGCTTCCTGTTGTAGACTCGCGCGGGATCCTCGATCACGTCATCCGTCGTCACCCACGCGCCGTCTTCCAAGCGCCGGAAGAAGCAACGGTTGCGCCCGGTGTGGCAGGCGACGCCGCCGATCTGGTCAACCTGCAGCAGCACGACGTCGCCGTCGCAGTCCAGACGCACTTCGGAAACTCGCTGCCAGTGACCTGATTCCTCGCCCTTGCGCCAGATTTTTCCCCGCGAGCGCGACCAGTATACCGCCCGGCGGCTGCGCACCGTTTCGGCGAGCGCATCGCGATTCATCCATGCCACCATCAGCACCTTGCCGGTAGTCGCATCCTGGGCGACCGCCGGCACGAGGCCGTCTTCGTTCCACGCCACCTCGTCTAGCCAGGCATCGCTCATGCTCTTACCTCGATGGCGTGCTGCGCCAGGTAGCGCTTGGCCTCGCGCACGCTGATCTCGCCATAGTGGAACACGCTCGCCGCGAGAACCGCATCGGCGCCGCCGACGAGGATCCCGTCGGCCAGATGCTGCAGAGTGCCCACGCCGCCGCTCGCGATCACCGGGACCTCGAGCGCGTCGCAGAAAGCGCGTGTCAGTTCCAGGTCGAAGCCCTGCCTCGTCCCGTCCCGATCCATACTGGTGAGCAGGATCTCGCCGGCGCCGGAGGCCTGCATGCGCTTGCCCCACTCCACCGCGTCGATTCCTGTCGAACGGCGTCCGCCGTGGGTGAATACCTCCCAGCGCAGCGGGGCTACGTCCGGGACCCGGCGCGCATCCACTGCGACGACGATGCACTGCGAGCCGAAGCGCCCCGCAGCCTGCTCGACCAGCTTCGGGTCCTGGACCGCCGCGGTGTTGATGCTGACCTTGTCGGCGCCGGCGTTGAGCAGCCTGCGTACGTCATCGACCCCGCGCACGCCGCCACCGACCGTAAGCGGGATGAATACCTGCTCCGCCACCTTTTCGACGATGCCGAGAATCAGCCCGCGGTTGTCCGAGCTGGCGGTGATGTCCAGGAAGGCGAGCTCGTCGGCACCCTGCTCGTCATAACGGCGCGCGATCTCGACCGGATCTCCGGCATCGCGAAGCTGCACGAATTTCACGCCTTTGACGACGCGGCCGCCGGTAACGTCCAGACAGGGAATGATGCGTTTTGCGAGACCCATGGTTCGGGATCGAGGGCCGATGATCGAGGACCGAGAGAAAGCGAAGCTGCGCAACGATGCCGCCGCCAGCACTGCACGACGAGATGAAAACTTCCGCCCTATCCGCGATCTTCGGTCACAGAGCCTCCCCTATCAGCCATCGTGTCGGCAAGCTTCTGGGCTTCGGTGAAGCTGAGCGTGCCCTCGTAGATCGCGCGGCCGGTGATGGCGCCGGTGATGCCTTCGGCCTCGACTTCGCACAGCGCCCGTACGTCTTTCAGGGAGGAGATTCCCCCGCTCGCGATGACCGGCACGCTGAGCGAGCGGGCGAGTTCCACGGTAGCCTTCAGATTGACGCCGGTCATCATGCCGTCGCGACCGATATCGGTGTAAATGACCGCCTCGACGCCGTAATCCTGGAACTTCCTGGCCAGGTCGATCACGTCGTGTCTCGTCATCTTGGACCAGCCGTCCACCGCCACCTTGCCGTCCTTCGCGTCGAGCGCGACCATCACGTGGCCGGGAAAGGCATAACACGCATCGTGCAGGAAGCCCGGCGTCTTCACCGCGGCGGTCCCGATGATGATATAGGCGATCCCGTCGTCCAGATAGCGCTCGACGGTGTCCAGATCGCGGATGCCGCCGCCGAGCTGGATAGGGATTTCGTTCCCCACTTCCTTGACGACCGCCTTCACCGCCTCCTCGTTTCTGGGCTTTCCGGCAAGCGCGCCGTTGAGATCCACCAGATGCAAGCGTCGGGCCCCTTGCTTCACCCAGTGCCGCGCCATGGACGCGGGATCTTCGGAAAAAACAGTGACATTGGCCATTGAGCCCTGTCTCAGGCGCACGCAATGGCCGTCTTTCAGGTCGATCGCGGGAATGATCAGCATGGCTGCTAGACGATGGTCGAATTGCTGCGGGTCGCGCGTGGCCCGCGTTGGGCTATGCGAATCGGGGCAGAGGCAACTGCTGGCTACATCGGGGAGAATTCAGGCACCGGCGGTACCGAACGCTGCGTCCGCCGAAATCGCATCCATGGAACCGTCCCAGCGGACGAAATTCGCTAGAAGCTGAAGCCCGGCGGACTGACTCTTCTCTGGGTGAAACTGCACGGCGAAGATGTTATTCCTCGCCACGGCGCAGGTAAAGGCGAAGGGGTAGCGGCTGGTGCCGGCGACGAGTCTCTTGTCCTGCGGCTCGACGTAGTAGCTATGCACGAAATAGAAACGGCTGCCGTCCGCGATGCCTGCCCACAGCGGATGCCGCATGCTTTGATAGACCTGGTTCCAGCCCATGTGCGGGACCTTGAGCTTCTCGCCTCTTTCGCCGATCATCCTGCCGGCCGGGAAACGCACGACCTTGCCCTCGAATACGCCGAGCCCGGCCACGCCGCCCTCTTCGCTCCAGTCGAACAGCATCTGCAGGCCGATGCACAGGCCGAGAAAGGGCTTGCTGCGGGCGGCCTCGAGCAGCGGCTCGCGCAAGCCTCGCGCATCCATCTCGCGCATGCAATCGGGCATCGCACCCTGGCCGGGAAACACGACGCTGCGCGCGGCGCGGATCCGCGCCGGATCGGCAGTGATTTCGACCCGCGCACCGGGCGCAACATGCTCGAGGGCTTTCGCCACCGAGCGAAGATTGCCCATCCCGTAGTCGACAACCGCGATTTCCGCCATGCGACCGGCCTCGCCCTAGAGCGTCCCCTTGGTCGAAGGCAGCACCCCGACCGCGCGAGGATCGACCTCGCACGCCATGCGCAAGGCGCGGGCGAACGCCTTGAAGATGGTCTCCGCCTGGTGATGCGCGTTCTTGCCCTTCATGTTGTCGATGTGCAGCGTGACGAAGGCATGGTTGACGAAGCCCTGAAAGAACTCGTGCACAAGATCCACGTCGAACTCGCCGACCAGTCCGCGAACGTACCGCACGCCGTATTCCAGTCCGGGGCGGCCCGACAGATCGACAACCACGCGCGAGAGCGCTTCGTCGAGGGGCACATAGGCGTGCCCGTAGCGGCGCAATCCCTTCTTGTCGCCGAGCGCCTTGGCAAGCGCCTGCCCGAAGGTGATGCCCACGTCTTCCACCGTGTGGTGGGCGTCGATGTGCAGATCGCCCTTCGCTTCGACCTCGAGGTCGATCATGGCGTGGCGCGCGACCTGGTCCAGCATGTGGTCGAAGAAGCCGATGCCGGTGGAGAGCTTGGACCGGCCGGCGCCGTCGAGATTGAGCTTGACGCGAATCTGGGTTTCCAGCGTGTCGCGTCGCACTTCCGCTTCGCGCATTTCCGTGTGCTATGGCGTCTGGATGATGATTTGGATCAGCCGTTGAGACTGTCGTGCAGGGCGGAAAGGAAAGCCTCGTTTTCCGGCGGCGTGCCCACGGTTACCCGCAGGCAGTTCTCGAGCTGCGGGTGCGACCCGTGTAGATTCTTGATCAGGACCCTGCGCTGCTTCAGCCTTTCAAAGACACCCGCCGCATCCGGGACGCGGAACAGAATGAAGTTCGCCAAGCTCGGCCATGGTCGCACGCCCGGCACGCGAGCGAGTGCCCGGTACAGCCGCTCGCGCTCCTCGCGGATGGCAGCGGCCTGACGATCGAGCACGTCGTCGCGCGCAAGCACCGCTTCCGCCACCGCCTGCGTCAGCACGTTTACATTGTAGGGCAGACGAACCTTGTCGAATTCCCGCAGCCACTGCGCCGCTCCTGCCAGCAGGCCGAGCCGCAATCCCGCGAGCCCGAGCTTGGACACGGTGCGCATGACGAGCAGGTTGTCGTGATCGGGCAGCGCCGGCATGAAGCTGTCCGCCGCGAACGCATGGTAAGCCTCGTCGATGACGACCAGACCGGGGGCCCTGCTTATGATACGCAATAGCGCTTCGCGGTCAAACAGGTTTCCGGTCGGATTGTTCGGATAGGCAAAGAACATCAGCGCCGGACGATGTTGCTCCATCGCAAGATCCAGAGCGGGCTCGTCCAGGGAGAAGTCCTCCCGGAGTGGGACGCCAACGAAGCGCGCGCCGACGAGTGTCGCAATCAGGCGAAACATCACGAACGAGGGTTCCACGCCCAGGATCACCGCACCCGGACGCGCCACGCTCGTCGCGAGCATCTGGATGATCTCGTCCGAGCCGTTGCCGAGAATGAGCTCGGCCTCGGTGGGAATCCTCATCGCCCGGCGCAGTCGCAGTTTGAGCGCGGATGCGCAGGCATCCGGATAGCGGTTGATCGCCGCCTGCCGCGCAATTCGCGCGATCTCGTCGCGCAAGGCCTCGGGCAGCGTGTACGGATTCTCCATCGCGTCGAGTTTCACGAACCCGCTTGCGTCGGGCACCGGATAGGCATGAAGCGAGAGCAGCTCCCGCCGGATCAGTTCTGCCGGCTTTACGCTCATCGATGGCAGCGGTATTGAGCGGAGCGTGCGTGGGCGATCAAGCCCTCGCCCGTGGCAAGCTCGGCCGCCACCGCTCCCAGCGTGCGCGCCCCGTCGGCCGACACTTCGATCAGGCTGGAGCGCTTCTGGAAGTCGTACACGCCGAGCGGGGAAGAAAATCGCGCCGTGCGGGCGGTCGGCAGCACGTGGTTCGGCCCGGCGCAGTAGTCGCCGAGCGCCTCCGAGGTGTAGCGCCCCAGAAATACCGCGCCGGCATGATGGATCTGCCGTGCCCAGCGTCGCGGCTCTTCTACCGAGAGTTCCAAGTGTTCCGGGGCAATCCGGTTTGCGATGCGACACGCCTCGTCCAAATCGCGCACCTCGATCAGCGCGCCGCGCCCCGCAAGCGAGGCACGGATCACCTCGCCCCTGGGCATCTCGTCCAACTGGCGTTCGATGCTCGCCGCCACCTTGTCGATGAAAGCGCAATCCGGGCACAGAAGAATCGCCTGCGCCATCTCGTCGTGCTCGGCCTGAGAAAAGAGGTCCATGGCCACCCAGTCCGGATCGGTCCCGCCATCGCAGATCACCAGGATTTCGGACGGGCCGGCCACCATGTCGATGCCGACCACGCCGAACACGCGCCGTTTCGCCGCCGCGACGTAGACGTTGCCCGGGCCGACGATCTTATCCACCTGCGGAATCGTCTGCGTGCCGAAGGCGAGCGCCGCGATCGCCTGCGCGCCGCCGACGGTAAAGACGCGGTCTACGCCGGCGAGGTGCGCGGCGGCGAGCACCAGCGGATTGCGCTCGGCCCGCGGTGTGGGCACCGCCATCACGATTTCGCCGACCCCGGCGACCTTCGCCGGAATCGCGTTCATCAGCACCGTGGACGGATATGCCGCCTTGCCGCCCGGAACGTAGACGCCGACCCGATCGAGCGCCGTGATCTGCTGCCCCAGCGTCGTGCCGTCGGCCTCGGTGTAGGACCACGATTGCAGCGGCTGCTTCTGATGGAAGGCGCGTATTCGCGCTGCCGCGGTCTCGAGCGCCGCGCGCTGCGTTTCCGGCAGACCGGCGAGCGCATCGGCGAGCGCTTGCGCGGGCAGAGAAAGCTCGGCCGCCGAGCGCAGCTCGAGCGAGTCGAACCTGCGGGTATAGTCGAGGACCGCGGCGTCCCCACGCGCGCGCACCTCGGCCAGGATGGCAGATACCGCGGATTCGATCGCCTCGTCCTGCGTGGCCTCGAATGCGAGCAGCTGCCGCAGGCTCGTCTCGAAGTCGGGCCGGCGTGTGGACAGCCTTCGCACCAGCTGTTTCATTTGTGCATCCGAGCGGCCGCCGCGCTGAATGCGTCCAGCATCGGCTGGACCCGCCCGCGCTTGAGCTTGAGCGACGCCTGGTTGATCACCAGCCGCGCGCTGATCGCCATGATCTCTTCCACCGCGCGCAGGTTGTTCGCCTTGAGCGTGTTGCCGCTGGAGACCAGGTCCACGATCGCGTCGGCGAGCCCCGCGAGCGGCGCGAGCTCCATCGAGCCGTAGAGCCTGATCAGATCCACGTGCACGCCCTTGCGCGCGAAGTGCTCGCGCGCCGTCTTCAGGTATTTGGTCGCCACCCGCAACCTCGCGCCGCGGCGCACTGCAGACTCGTAGTCAAAGGCGTCGGGCACCGCCACCATCATTCTGCAGCGCGCGATGCCCAGGTCGAGCGGCTGGTACAGCCCTTCGCCGCCATGCTCGAGCAGCACGTCTTTTCCCGCGATACCCAGGTCGGCCGCGCCGAACTGCACGTAGGTCGGCACGTCGGAGGCGCGGACGATGATGATCTTGACCTCGCGGCGCTCGGTGCCGATCACCAGCTTGCGCGAGGTCTCGGGGTCTTCGAGCGGACGGATTCCCGCCGCTTCCAGGATCGGCATCGTCTCGTCGAAGATCCGCCCTTTGGAAAGCGCAAGCGTGATCGTGTCTGCGTCCTTTACCACTTCGATTCCTGCCCAGTGCATGCGCGATACGCGCCGATTTTCACAATGTTCCTTCGCTGCGGCAGCGGGCCTGCGGATTCGTTCCGCCTGTGGCTCAAACTAGCCTCCGCCGAAGGCTCGGTCACTGGGTGCGCTTGATGCGCGCGCCCAACTGACCGAGCTTTTCCTCGATGCACTCGTAGCCGCGGTCGAGATGGTACACACGGTCCACCACTGTCTCGCCCTGCGCCACCAGGCCGGCGAGCACCAGGCTCGCAGAAGCGCGCAGATCGGTCGCCATCACCCGCGCGCCCCCCAGCCGCGCCACACCGCGCACCACCGCGGTATTGCCTTCCACTTCGATGTCCGCCCCCAGGCGCCGCAGTTCCTGCACGTGCATGAAGCGGTTCTCGAAAATCGTCTCCGTCACCACCGCCGTGCCTTCGGCAATGGCGTTGAGCGCCATGAACTGCGCCTGCATATCGGTCGGGAAAGCCGGGTAGGGCGCGGTACGCACGCTGACCGATCCGAGCCTGCCGTTCAAGGACAGCGATATCCAGTTTTCACCATGTTCGATGTGCGCGCCCGCTTCGCGCAGCTTGCCGATGACGGCGTCGAGAATATCGGCGCGCGCGTCTTTGAGCCGGACGGTGCCGCCGGTCGCCGCCGCCGCCACCAGAAAAGTCCCGGTTTCGATGCGGTCAGGCATGACGCGATAGTCGGCGCCGCGCAGACGATCGACCCCTTCGACCGTGATGACGTCGCTGCCGGCGCCGCGCACGTTCGCGCCCATGGCGTTGAGACAGTTCGCGAGGTCGGCGACTTCCGGCTCGCGCGCCGCATTTTCGATCACCGTGGTGCCCTCGGCGAGCGTCGCAGCCATCATGAGATTCTCGGTCCCGGTGACCGTCACCAGGTCCATCACCAGCCGCGCACCCTTGAGCCGCCTGGCGCGGGCGTGGATGTATCCACCCTCGATGCGGATGTCGGCACCGAGCATCTGCAAGCCCTTGATGTGCTGATCGACCGGACGCTGCCCGATCGCACAGCCCCCCGGCAGCGAGACCCGGGCCTCGCCATAGCGCGCAAGGAGCGGTCCGAGCACCAGCACCGACGCGCGCATCGTTTTCACCAGCTCGTAGGGCGCCTCGAGCCGGTGCAGCCGAGCGGCCGTCAGCCCCACACCGAGCTTTTCGTCCAATGCGACGTCCACACCCATCTGGCCGAGAAGGGCAAGCATGGTGGTCACGTCGCGCAAGTGCGGGACCCCCTGGACACGCAGGGTTTCCGCGGTAAGGATCCCGGCGCACAGAATCGGCAGGGTCGCGTTCTTGGCGCCCGAGATCCGGATCTCCCCGGAAAGGGGCACCCCCCCCTGGATTACCAGCCTGTCCATACGGTCACCGGCTTACCCGACGACCCGCGCCCGAGCGGCCGCCGGTCAGTGATTCGCCCACTCCTCCGGAGTGAAAGTGCGCATCGAAAGCGCGTGGATCTCTTCGCGCATGCGCTCACCCAGCGCGCGATAGACGATCTGGTGCTGCTGCACCCGGCTCTTGCCGCGGAACTCGGGGCTGACGATCACAGCCTCGAAATGATGGCCATCGCCGATCACCTCGACGTGTTCGCAAGCCAGACTGCCCTCGATGTAGGACCTGACCTGATCCGGTGTAAGCATGGGCGACGGGGCTTCAGTGGCGCAGTTTGTAGCCGCGCTGGATAAGCGACAAGGTCGCGAATGATAAGGCCAAAAGCGCGCCGCCCACAATCGCCAGCGACAACGACGGGGAGACGTCGGATACGTCGAAGAAGCCGTAGCGGAAGCCGTCGATCATGTAGAAGAAGGGGTTGAAACGGGATACCTGCTGCCAGAACGCCGGCAACGAACGGATCGAGTAGAACACGCCGGACAGGAAGGTCAGCGGCACGATGACGAAGTTCTGGAACGCGGCGAGCTGATCGAACTTGTCTGCCCAGATGCCGGCGACGATGCCGAGCGCGCCCAGGATGGCGGAGCCGAAAAGCGCGAACGCCAGCACCCATGCCGGATGCGCCAGCGGCACCGGCACGAACGCCACGGTGACCAGCAGCACTCCGAGTCCGACCACTAGGCCGCGCACCGCCGCCGCCAGGACGTAGGCGAGGAAGAACTCGAGGTGCGAAAGCGGCGGCAGCAGGATGAAGACGATGTTGCCGGTGATCTTCGACTGGATCAGGCTCGAGGAGCTGTTCGCAAATGCATTCTGCAGCAAGGACATCATCGCGAGCCCCGGGACCAGGAACGCGGTGTAGCGCACGCCGGGATAGACCTGCACGTGCTTCTCCAGCACGTGCGAGAAGATCAGCAGATACAGCAGCGCGGTCAGAATCGGGGCGGCGATGGTCTGGAAGCTCACTTTCCAGAAACGCAGCACTTCCTTGTAGAAAAGCGTAGCGAAGCCCGTCATGATTCGCGGCGCATGATCGCGACGAATACTTCCTCGAGGTCGGGCTGGGCCAGCTCCATCGCCGCGACCTCGCGTCCCGCACGGCGCACTTCGTGAAGCACGGTTTCGAGCTGCGCATAGTCTTTCAGCGCAAACACGTAGTCGCCGTTTCCCATTGCCGAGGCTAGCAGCGGCTCGAGCGTCTCGGGCAGATTTCCGCCGCTCAGACGCAACCGAAGCCGCAGATGGGTTCCGGAGAATCCCTTCAACAAGCTCTCGGTGGTGTCGAGCGCGACCAGCCTGCCCTGCTTGAGCATGCCCACCCGGCTGCAAAGCGTCTCCGCCTCGTCCAGGTAATGGGTGGTCAGCACGATGGTATGGCCGTCGCGGTTGAGCTGGCGTATGAATTCCCACAGCCCCTGGCGCAACTCCACGTCCACCCCGGCGGTGGGTTCGTCCAGGATGATCACCGGCGGCTTGTGCACCAGCGCCTGGGCCACCAGCACCCTGCGCTTCATTCCGCCGGACAAAGCACGCATGTTGACGTCCGCCTTGGCGGTCAGGTCGAGCCGCGCCATGACCTCCTCGATCCAGCCGTCGTTGCGCCGCAGTCCGAAATAGCCCGACTGGATGCACAGCGTCTCACGCACCGTGAAAAAAGGATCGAACACCAGCTCCTGCGGAACCACGCCAAGGGCGATGCGTGCGCGCCGGTAGTCCCTGACGACGTCCCAGCCCATCACGCGCAGCGTTCCGCTGTCGGCCCTGGCGAGCCCCGCGAGGATGCTGATGAGTGTGGTCTTGCCGGCGCCGTTCGGCCCGAGCAGCGCGAAAAACTCGCCCTGCCGGATTTCTAGCTCGATGCCGCACAGCGCCCGTAGCCGTCCGTAGGACTTGCTGACCCCACGGACCTCGATGGCTGGCTGCATGATCCGCCGCGCCGCTGGGAAGGGAGGTGGAATAAGAACGGCTAACTTGCCGCCCGAGGAATCAACTCGACGACCCCGTACAGATCGGTAAGGCTTCTCATGCTGTCGCTCAAACCCGCGAAAGCCACTTCCACACCGCGCCTTCTTGCGCGGCGCGACCACTCGAGCATCAGGCTCAGCACCGTAGAATCCGCCTCGGTCACCTGAGCGAAATCGAACACCACGTTCCCGTCCGTGAGGAACGGCTCGCCCGCCTCGAGCACGTCCACCACATTCGCGTTCGTGACCGGGCCCTGGACGACGAGCCGGCCGTCGCGCCGCTCGATCATTGCCCTCATCCCTTTCTGTTGGTGGCCAGCGCGCCGGAGTTCTTCTCGATCAGGCTCTTGAGCAGGCCTCCGATGCCGCCGCGCTGGATCTCCTCCGCGAACATGTTCCGATAGTTGATGATCAGGCTCGCTCCGTCGATGCGCACGTCGTAGACCTTCCAGCCCGCGGGCGTCTGTTCCATGTCGTAATCGACCGTGATCGGCTGGTTGCCGCCGGGCAGATGGATCACGGTGCTGACCGTGGCTTCCTGTTCCTCGGGACTCGTCTTGAGCGGACGATATTCGACCGTGAGATCCTTGTAGCTGGTAAACGCGGCGGAATACGTCCTGACAAGCAGGGTACGGAACTCCCTGGCGATCGCTTCCCGCTGCCCCGGCGTGGCTTCGCGCCAGCTGCGACCCACCGCCAGCCTGGTCATGCGGGCAAAATCGAAGTGCGGCGCAACCTTCTGGTCCATCAGGCGTGCAATCGTCTCAACATTGCCCGCCTGGATCTCCTTGTCGGCGCGGACGATCGCCAGCACTTCCTCCACCGTCCGCTTCACCAGGACATCCGGGCCCTGCGTTTCGGCCAGCAAGCCGGCCGGCACGGCGAGGATCCAGGCCGCCCCGGCCAGCAGTATGCATCGCAATCTCATCATGGAGCTGCTCCCTATAACGATTTCATGATGCCGTCGTCTACCGTTTCCCGGGCGAAGCCCCGGCCTCCGCCGCCTTGCTGTAGAGGAATTGGCCGATCACTTTTTCCAGCACGATGGCGGACTGCGTGATCTTGATCCTGTCCCCGTCCTTCAACATTTCCGTGTCCCCGCCGCCGTCCATGCCGACATACTGATCCCCGAGCAAGCCGGAAGTCAAAATGGAAACCGAACTGTCCTTGGGAAACTCGTAGCGCTTGTCGATGCGCATCGTCACCCGGGCACGCAGGGTCTGGTTGTCCAGCGCGATGCCTTCCACCCGCCCCACCACCACGCCGGCGCTCTTGACCGGCGCGCGCACCTTGAGCCCGCCGATGTTGTCGAAATCCGCGACGACGCGATAACCGTCGGACACGCTGACCGAGCTCGCGTTCCCGACCTTGAGCGCCAGCACCAGCAGCCCGACCAGACCCGCGGTCACGAAAACGCCGACCCACAGGTCGATGGTTGTACGATCCATGATTCAGACTCCGGTAAACATGAAAGCGGTGAGCACGAAATCCAGGGCGAGCACCGCAAGCGCCGACGTGACCACGGTGCGCGTAACCGCGTGCGACACGCCCTCCGCCGTGGGAGGAGCGTCGTATCCCTCGAACAGCGCTATGATGGTGACCGCGGCGCCGAACACCACGCTCTTGATCACTCCGTTGAGGACATCCTCGCGCAGATCCACGTTTGCCTGCATCTGCGACCAGAATGCGCCCGAGTCGACGCCGATGATGACGACCGCGATGAGGTACCCGCCGAAGATGCCCATCGCGCTGAAGATGGCGGCAAGCAGCGGCATGGACAGAAACCCGCCCCAGAACATCGGGCTGACCACGCGCGAGAACGGGTCGACCGCCATCATCTCCATGGCCGAGAGTTGCTCGGTCGATTTCATGATGCCGATTTCCGCCGTCATCGCCGACCCGGCGCGGCTGGCGAAGAGCAGCGCCGACACCACCGGCCCGAGCTCGCGCACCAGCGACAACGCAACCAGGGTGCCGACCGCCTCCGCCGAGCCGTAGCGTCGGAGCGTCTCGTAGCCCTGCAGGCCCAGCACGAGGCCGACGAACAGCCCCGATACGATGATGATGATGAGCGACAGGGTGCCCGCGAAATACACCTCGTCGACGAGCAGGCGCGCACGGCGGAACGTCAGGCCGGAGCGTACCATCACCAGCCAGGAGAAGCGCGCCGCCGATCCGATTGCCCACACGCCGTCGATGCTTAGCCGCCCGACGAGCCGCATGCCTCTGGCAAGCGGGTCGAGCATGTCAGCCCGCCAACCCGAGATCCGCATCGTAGGGCTGCGCGGCATAATGGAAACGCACCGGTCCGTCGACTTCGCCGTTGACGAACTGGCGCACGAAAGGCTGGTCCGATTCCATGATCTGCCGTGGCGTCCCCTGCGCCACGATTTCCCCGCGCGAAATGAAGTAAACGTAGTCGACGATTTTGAACGACGCTTCGACGTCGTGCGTCACGACGATCGAGGTCGCGCCGAGCGCGTCGTTGAGCCGCCGGATCAGATTCGCGATGACGCCGGTGGAAATCGGATCCAGACCGGTGAACGGCTCGTCGTACATCATCAGCATCGGGTCCAGCGCGATGGCGCGGGCAAGCGCGACGCGGCGCGCCATACCGCCCGAAAGCTCCGCAGGCTTGAGCTGGCTCGCGCCGCGAAGACCGACCGCCTGCAGCTTCATGAGCACCAGATCGCGCACCATCGATTCCGGAAGCCGGGTGTGCTCCCGCAGGGGAAATGCGACGTTGTCGTAGACGCTGAGGTCGGTGAACAGCGCGCCGAACTGGAACAGCATGCCCATGCGGCGGCGCAGCGTGTACAAGTCGGCATGCGACAATCGGTGGATGGCCTTGCCATCGACATTCACCTCGCCGCGTTGCGGACGCAGCTGGCCACCGATCAGGCGCAGCAGCGTGGTCTTGCCGGAACCGCTGCCGCCCATGATCGCGATGACTTTGCGGCGCGGCAGACGCAGATCGATTCCTTTGAGCAGCGGTTCGGCGTCGTAGGAGAAATCGACCCGCGAGAACTCGACGATGGATTGGGACTGCACTTGGGCGCGCGCGTTGAAGACTGCGCGGCATTTTAGCGGAGTACGGCACGGACCGCACCGAAAGGACTTGCGCGCAAGCACGGTTGCATGCGATTTTTCGGCCGCCGGAAACTACTGTGCGTGCCCGCATGCCAGACGACATCCCGACCGTAGACGTTGCCGCGATACGCTTCGAGAACGTCACGAAGAGCTACGGCGCCCGCCCGGCGCTGCAGGCGCTCGACCTTGTCGTGCCCAGGGGCGTGATGTTCGGCCTGGTCGGGGCCAACGGCGCCGGCAAAACCACGCTCATCAAGTGTCTGCTCGATTTTTGCGGTTTCGAGGCGGGCGACATCCGCATCTTCGGCACGCCGAGCGAGACCACTGCGGCGCGGGCACGGTTGGCATTCCTGCCGGAGCGATTCGTTCCACCCTACTACCTGACCGGACAGGATTTTCTGCGCTTCGCGCTGCGCATGTACAAGCTTGACTACCTGCGCACGCAGGCGGAAACGATGCTCGAGGCGCTGGATCTGGAGGGCGAAGCGCTTACCAAGCCGGTGCACGCCTTCTCGAAGGGCATGACACAGAAGCTCGGCCTCGCGGCCTGTCTCCTAAGCGCGCGCGAGCTGCTGGTGCTGGACGAGCCGACCAGCGGCCTCGATCCCAAGGCGCGCGTACTCCTCAAGCAGCAACTTCGATCGGCCCGGGATCGCGGAACGACAGTGTTCTTCACCTCTCATGCCCTGGCGGACGTCGAAGAGCTGTGCGACGAGATGGCGGTGCTGCACCAGGGGCGGCTGCGCTACCGCGGAACCCCCGCGGGGCTCAAACAGCGCTATGAGCGCGACGCGCTGGAACAGGCCTATCTCGCCTGCATCGCCTAGAAGTCTCGCAACCATTTGACTGGCAAGGCGTTTCTGGCACACTAGCAACGCTCCCGGACAGATGTCGGACGCCACAATGGAATCCCGAGCATCGGACAAACCGTCGCTGCTGATCGTCGATGACGATCCGCTGATCACGGACACGCTGCACTTCGTGTTCGGCAAGGACTACAACGTGCACGTGGCGGAATCGCGCCACCAGGTCAAAAGCCTGCTGCGCCAGCTCGATTCTCCGCCGGAGCTCGCCCTCGTCGACCTCGGCCTGCCGCCCACGCCGCACCGGCCCGACGAAGGCTTCCGGCTGATCCGCGAACTTCTCGCCCACTCCCCCGAGATGAAGATCGTGGTGTTGTCCGGCCAGAACGACGAGGCCAACGCGCGCTATGCCCGCACCCTCGGCGCAATCGAGTTCGTCGCCAAGCCCTGCGAGCCGGAATTGCTCAAGAATCTTCTCGCCGGTGCGAGGCGTTTCGCCGCCGTCGAGCATCAGGCGATGGGAGGCGACGCAGGCATCGTCGGCTCCGGAGCGGCGATCGGCAAGCTGCGGGAGCAGATCGGCCAGTACGCTCGCTCGCCCTTTCCGGTACTGATCGAAGGCGAATCAGGCAGCGGAAAGGAACTGGTCGCCAACTCCCTGCACCAGCGCAGCCCCCGCGCAGGCAAGCCGTTTCTCGCGCTCAATTGCGCCGCCATTTCTCCGACCCTGGTGGAGCCGACCTTGTTCGGCTACAGCAAGGGCGCCTTTACCGGCGCAGTCTCCGCCCATTCCGGATATTTCGAAGACGCGCGGGAGGGCACCCTCTTTCTGGACGAAATCGGCGAGCTGCCGCCCGAGTTGCAGGCCAAGCTGCTGCGGGTGCTCGAAAACGGCGAGTTCCAGCGCGTGGGAGAAACCCAGAGCCGGCGCAGCACCGCCCGGGTGATCGCGGCGACCAACCGCGACTTGCGACGGGAAGTGCGGCAGGGGAGGTTTCGTCCCGATCTGTATCACCGCCTGTCGGTCTTCACCATCCAGGTCCCGCCGCTGCGCGAGGTCGGGGAAGACAAGCTCGGTCTTCTCGAACACTATGCGCGCTTCTATGCCGAGCAGAGCGGAGCCCGGCCGATCACTCTCGACGCTTCCGCAAAGCGGATCTGGATGGATTACGCCTTTCCGGGCAACGTGCGGGAGCTGCGCAACATCGTGATCCGGCTCACCACCAAGCACCCGGGGGCTCAGGTGAATGCGGATCAGCTGCTCGCGGAACTCGATTGGGAAGACGCTCCGGCGGCGCCCGCGACATTGACGAGCGGGCCGGATCTGAAAGCCTCGGTGGAAGCGGCACGGCGGCATCTGCAGACGCACAAGGGCTTCAACCTCGACGCCGCGCTCAGGGAACTGGAGCGCAGCTACGTGGAAGCGGCGCTGGAAATCACGCATGGCAACCTCAGCCAGGCTGCGCGCCTGCTCGGCATCCATCGCACCACGCTCTACAGCCGGATGCAGGCCAACGAGCAGACCGCGCAGGAGGACAAGTAGGTGTACTACTCCTTTTTCGGCCTGAGTCATCCGCCGTTCAAGATCACTCCCGACACCGACGTGTTCTTCGAGGGAGGCAACCGGGGCGCCATCCTGGAGGCGCTCATCTACGCCATCTCCGAGGGCGAGGGCATCATCAAGGTGACCGGCGAAGTGGGCAGCGGCAAGACCATGCTGTGCCGTATGCTGCAGGCGCGTCTGCCTGCGAAAGTGGAAACCGTCTACCTTGCCAACCCCCGCGTCTCCCCGGAGGAGATCTTGCATGCGATCGCCTTCGAGCTGCAGTTCGGTCTTCCGAAAAGCGCCAGCCGGCTCGAAGTGATGCACCGGCTCAACGAATACCTGCTGGAGCGCCACGCTCAACAGAAGCAGGTCGTGCTGTTCGTCGAAGAATCCCAGAGCATGTCGCTCGCGACGCTGGAAGAGATCAGGCTGCTGTCGAACCTGGAGACGAAGCAGCACAAGCTGCTCCAGATCGTCTTGTTCGGCCAGCCCGAGCTGGACGAGAACCTGCGGTTGCCGCAGATCCGCCAGTTGCGCGAGCGCATCACTCACAGCTTTCCGCTCAGCCCCCTGAGATCGGAAGACGTTCGCGCCTACCTGCACTTTCGCCTCCATGCCGCGGGCTATCGCGGACCGGACCTGTTCAATCGGCGCGTGGTCGACTACATCGCAAAGGCGAGCGAAGGACTCACGCGCCGTATCAACATCATCGCCGACAAGGCATTGCTCGCGGCCTTTGCCGAGGGGACGCACAACGTTTCGCTGAAACACGCGAAGGCGGCGGTCCAGGACAGCGAATTCTCCGCAACATCCGCAGCCAGGGCGCGGTCGCCGGTCCTCTATGCGCTGGCTGGTCTGGTGGCCGGAGGCGCGCTCGGATTCGCGATCTTTGCCGGCTTCCAGTGGGACCAGAGGGCGAAGGTCGATTCGATGCCGAGTGCGGGGGCCACGGCTGCTCCCGCTTCGCAGGCGGCACCGACGATCCCGCAACCGCCGGAGCCGGTTTCGCATCCCGCTCCGCAAGCTTCGCCGACGACCTCACAATCGCCGGAGCCGGTTTCGCGCGACCCGGCCGAAGGTCAGCGGTCGTTCGGCGCATCGACGTACGGCAACGACGCGCAGGCCGCGACGCCCGAACCGGATGCGGACCCGTTGGAACTGAGGTTGCAAGCAACCGAGCATTGGCTCGCGCAGATGCCCGGCAATCAATACAGTATCCAGCTACTCGGTTCGCCCGATGCAGAATTCTTGAGAAGTTATTTCAATACAATCGGTAATTATCTTGATATAGAAAATGTTTTTGTGTACCGTACCGTCGCGAAGAACCGCCCTTCGCTGACCGTCCTCTACGGCAGTTTCCGCACTCGCAAGGAAGCCACAGAGCAGATCGATCGACTGCCGGAGGAACTGAAAGTAAACCGACCGTACTACCGGACGATCCGCGGCATCCGTGCCGAAATCGCGCTTCACAGCAGATCGTGAGCCGGAGTGCGTGCCCGGGACAGGAAGCCTGGCCGGAATTTCGGCGGGTTGATGTGAAGCGAAGCGCATAAGCATAAGGGGAGTGCACGTTGGGAATGCGGGCAACAATCTCTCCTCCCGAGCAAGGGGAGAGGGCTTGCGCCACAAGCCGGCGCCTGAAGAGGGCGCTCGCGTGCCTGGCGGCCGCGTATCTCGCAGGCTGCACCTCCTACCAGCCGGCGATCCCGCCCTCCGAAGGCCACCTGAGTTCCGATCGCGTCCCGAGCGCGCCGCCGCAGGACAAGATCCTTCCGCCGGTGACGGCAAGCGACCTCGTCCCGCCGCCGAAACCGCAGGTCAGTCTTCCCACCTACAGCGTCGTAGTCCGCGAAGTGCCGGTCAAGGAACTGCTTTTTGCGCTCGCGCGCGACACCAAGCAAAACATCGACGTGCATCCTGCCGTGCAGGGGCGGGTGACGCTGAACGCGATCAACGAAACGCTGCCCGCCATCCTGGAGCGGATCGCGAAACAGGTCGACATCCGTTACCACACCCAGGGCAACACCATCTTCGTCGAACCGGACAACGCATACCTCAAGACCTACAAGGTCGACTACGTCAACATGTCGCGCGATGCGAGCTCCAGCATCGGCGTCAGCGGCCAGATCTCGGGAGGCAACGTGCCCGGTTCGACCGGTTCCACGGGCTCGACCGGTCCCGGCACGAACACCTCGAGCACTACCGTCAACACCACCTCGAAGAACGACTTCTGGGAAGTCCTGCGCCAGAACGTGCAGAGCATCCTGAGCTCGAGCAGGGCTCTGACGGTGACTTCGGAAGAAAAGGCCGCGCGCGCGGAAGCGGTCCGCGCCGAGCGTGAAGAGCGGCTCGCCCAGGCGGAAGCCGTCGCGCGTGCCGGTGCGGGTGCGACCAATCTCTTCACCACCGCATTCAGCAACGCGCCGCAGAGCACGTTCGGCGACGTCAAGAACGACGTGGTCATCAACCCGGTCGCGGGCACGATCAGCGTCATGGCTACCGAGCGCCAGCAGGCGCTGGTGCAGCAATATCTGGACAGCGTGTCGGCCTCCATTCAACGCCAGGTCCTGATCGAGGCGACGATCGCGGAAGTGCAGTTGTCCGACAACTACCAGGCCGGTGTGGACTGGACCAAGTTCACCCGCGCCGGAGGCGATGGGTTCACCTTCTCGCAGCAGCTGATCGGGACCAACCTGGCCAGCCCGCCGTTCGCCTCGATCGCCTATGCCAATCAGGCGGGGGGAAACGCCTCGACCGCGCTGCTCAAGCTGCTGGAGCAATTCGGCAACACCCGCGTGCTGTCCAGCCCCAAGCTGATGGCGCTCAACAACCAGACCGCGCTGCTCAAGGTGGTCGACAACGTCGTCTACTTCAACGTCCAGGCGCAAACAAGCGTCGCCGCCACCGTAGCGGCAATCACAACTTTTACGACAACCCCGCAGACCGTGCCGGTAGGCGTGATCGTCAGCCTCACGCCGCAGATCAACGACAAGGGCATGGTGAACCTCACCGTGCGCCCCACCATTTCCCGCATCACCAGCTTCGTCGACGATCCCAACCCTTCGCTGCAGGTTGGTCCCGATGGCAAGCCGCTCCCCACGCCCGTCAAGAACCAAGTGCCACAGGTCCAGGTGCGCGAAATGGAATCGGTGCTCCAGGTGGGAAGCGGGCAGACCGTCATTCTCGGCGGGCTGATGCAGGACAACGTGCAGCGTAACCGGGATCAGGTTCCGGGCCTCGGCTCCCTGCCGGTGGTGGGCGATGCGTTCAGCTTCCGGAACGAACAGCTTTCCAAGACGGAGCTGGTGATCTTCATCAAACCCACGGTAGTCACCAATCCCTCGCTCGACAGCGAGGAGCTGAAGTTCTTCCAGAAGTTCCTCCCGGTCATCGACAAGACCGGCAAGAATCCATGAGCCTGCTGCTGCAAGCGCTACAGAAAGCCGCCAAGAGCCGGGACGGCTCGGACGGGGGTGAGCAGCCGCAGGCGCCGGCGCAGACCCGTCCCACTGACCTTTCGCTCGAACCGCTGCCCCGGCCGGCCGGCAAGGAGCAGGCCGCATCGAACGCCGAACCCATGCCGGTGCAGGCCGCCGCCGTGCTGCGAGCCAGCGAAGCGCCGGGATTCAGCGGCGTGGACTGGGCGCGGGAACACTACATGATCACCTTCGTGGGCGCCGCAGTTCTGTTCGCGCTCGGCTACGGCGTTTACGTCTACATTCAGGTCTCGAATCCCGGGCTGTTTCGCATGGCGCCACGCCCGGCTGCGACGCCGCTGCCCGCCGCGCAGGCACCCGGACCCAAGCTCACGCAAACCGAGCCCCCTGCGGCGACGGTGTCCGGACTCCCCGCGATCCAGCCGGCTGGCGACGGCGCGATCGCCGACTCCACGTCTGCGACGACGCAACCCTCCGCAGCCGCCGCGGACGAGGCGAAGACCAAAACGGTCCGGCGGGTAAGCCCGGCAGGCAAGCGCGGCCCCCGACTCGCGTTTGCCGCAACCGAAACAAACGAAGCCGGCAAGCGGCTCGTGCCGGCTGCCGAGCCGGAGGCAATCGAGACGGTGGAGATCCCCGCCTCGACGCCGGCGGTCGCTGGCGGCGGAGGCGGCGACAACATCTCGGTACGGCCCGATGCCGGCAGCACTCCCCAGGTCAATCCCGATCTGCTCCGGGCCTACGACGCGCTGCAGGCAGGCAATTACGCCCAGGCGCGCACGCTCTACGAGGGACTGCTGGGCAACGATCCCAGAAACGTCGATGTCCTGCTGGGAATGGCGGCCATAAGCTGGAAGGAAGGCCACACCAACGAAGCCGCCGGCTACTACAGCCGCGTGCTGGAAGTCGAACCGCGCAATGCCCGCGCCCAGGCCGGCCTCATCGCCCTGATGGGGTCCGCCGATCCGGTGGCAGCCGAGTCGCGGCTCGGACAACTCATCTCGCGCGAGCCATCCGGATTCCTGTACTTCACGCTCGGCAATCTGTACGCCGAACAGGGCAGGTGGCCTGCAGCCCAGCAGGCCTACTTTCAGGCCTATCAGCTCACGCCGGACAACCCCGATTACGCCTTCAATCTCGCCGTGGGCCTCGAGCACCTTGGCCAGACCAAGCTTGCATTGGACTACTACCGCAAGGCGCTGGATCTGTCCTTCAAGAAGGGGCGCGCGAACTTCGACCAGAACCTCGCCATCGAGCGCGTCGGGCAACTTTCCGCCCGAGTCAATTAAGCCCACATGGCTGAGCAGCGCAAGAAGCTCCGGCTCGGCGAGCTGCTGGTGCAACAGGGCCTGATCACACAAGACCAGCTGCGCATCGCGCTCACCGAGCAGAAGTCCCAGAACATCCCCATCGGCAGGCTGCTGGTCCGCCTCGGCTTCGTCACCGAGGCGGTGATCCGCGACATCATGGCGCGGACCATCGGCCAGGAAAGCATCGACCTGACGCAGGTGCTGGTCGACGCGGAGGCGCTGAAGCTCGTCCCGCAGGATTTCGCCCGCCGCCACCGCCTGCTGCCCATCGCCTACGATGCGGAGCAGAACCTGCTGACCGTCGCCATCACCGAAGTCTTCAATGTCGTCGCGCTCGACCAGCTGCGCGCGATGCTGGGCGCGAACATACAGCTCAATACGGTGCTCGCCGGCCAGGCCCAGCTCGACGACTACATCGACCAGTTCTACGGCTTCGAGCTTTCCGTCGACGGCATCCTGCGCGAGATCGAAACCGGCGAGATCGATTACCAGAGCCTGCAGCTCGCGGGCGGCGACGAGTACACCCAGCCGATCGTGCGCCTGGTCGGCGCGCTGCTGGTGGACGCGGTCAAGCGCGGCGCGTCAGACATCCACTTCGAACCGGAGTACGCCTTCCTTCGCATCCGGTACCGCGTCGACGGAGTGCTGGAGCAGGTGCGCAGCCTGCACAAGAACTACTGGCCCGGCATCGCGGTGCGCGTCAAGGTAATCAGCGGCATGAACATCGCCGAGACCCGCGCGCCGCAGGACGGGCGGATCTCGCTCAACCTCAACGGCCGCCCGGTGGACTTCCGCGTTTCGACGCAGCCGACCATCTGGGGCGAGAACATCGTGCTGCGGGTGCTGGACCGCGAGAAGTCGATCATCTCCCTGGAGCAGATGCGCCTGCCCAGGCAATTGACGGCCAGGCTCAATCTCATGCTCGCCCGCCCGGAGGGGATTCTCATCATCACGGGACCCACCGGCAGCGGCAAGACCACCACGCTTTACTCCCTGCTCGCCAAGCTCAACGTCGAGTCGGTCAACATCATGACCCTAGAAGACCCGGTGGAGTACCCGGTGGCGCTGATGCGTCAGACCTCGGTGAACGAGACCGCACGCATGGACTTCGCGAACGGCATCCGCTCCATCATGCGCCAGGACCCCGACATCATCCTGGTGGGCGAGATCCGCGACCGCGACACCGCGGAGATGGCGTTCCGCGCCGCCATGACCGGCCATCAGGTGTTCACCACGCTGCACACCAATTCAGCCCTCGGCGCTTTTCCGCGCCTGCTCGACATCGGCATCGTGCCGGACATCATGGCCGGCAACATCATCGGCGTGATCGCCCAGCGCCTGGTGCGCGTGCTCTGCGAGCAGTGCAAGGAGGCGTACGTTCCCAACTCCGAGGAGCGCCAGCTCGTCGGCCGCGACCTGGATGCCGAGCTGAAGCTGTTCCGTCCGGTCGGATGCCCGAAGTGCAATCATCGCGGCTACCGGGGGCGGACCGCGGTAATGGAGATCCTGCCCATGGACGCCGACATGGACGAGCTGGTCGCCCGCCGCGCGACCCCGCGCGAGTTGCGCGAAGCGGCGCTGGCGAAGAACTTCCGTCCTCTGGCCGAAGAGGGGATCCAGCGCGTCGTCGAAGGGGTCACCAGCCTCGCCGAGGTCGCGCGCGCGATCGACCTGACCGGCCGGGTGCACTGAGCGCAGCGGCCACGGCGCAGATGCCCGCATTCCTCTACAAGGCGATCGATCGCGACGGCAGGCAGGCGCGCGGGCGCCTCGACGCTACCAACGAGGTCGACCTCGAGCTGCGGCTGCGCAAGATGGGGCTGGATCTCGTCACGTTCCGGGCCGCGGTCCACAGCGCCCCTGCGCTGGGGCGGGGCAACATCACGCGCCAGGATCTCATCACTTTCTGTTTCGACATGGAGCAGATCTCGCGCGCGGGGATCCCGGTGATCGAGGGTCTGCGCGATCTGCGCGAGGGCATGGACAACCCGCGCTTTCGCGAAGTGCTGACGTCGGTGCTGGAGGACATCGAGGGTGGCAAGACGCTTTCCCAGGCGCTTGCGACCTTCCCGCGGGTGTTCAACCCGGTATTCGCGAGCCTGGTGCGGGCCGGCGAACTCACCGGCAGGCTGACCGAGGTGTTCGAGAATCTCGGCGCGACATTGAAGTGGCAGGACGAACTGGTCTCGCAGACCCGGCGCCTGCTCGCCTACCCGGCACTGGTGTTCTTCGTCGTGGGCGGCGTCATCTTGTTCCTGCTGCTGTATCTGGTGCCGCAGGTCGTCGGGCTTCTGAAGACGATGGGGCTCGCGCTGCCGATCCAGACGCGCGTGCTGATCGCGCTGTCGGAATTCACGGCCAGATTCTGGTGGCTGCTGATTCTGCTGCCGGTCGCGGCGGGCATCGCCGTCGGCACCGCGGTCAGGACCAGCGAGCGGGCCCGCTACCTGTTCGACTATCTCCTTCTGCGCCTGCCGGTGGTGGGCGTCATCCTGCAGAAAATCATCCTCGCCCGCTTCGCCAACTTCTTCGCGCTGATGTACCGCTCCGGCATCACCATTCTTGAGGCGGTGCGCACCAGCGAGGAAATCGTCGCCAACCGCTACGTGGCGGACGGACTGCAGCGGGCGGGACAGCAGATCAATGCCGGAGAAAGCGTTTCGGACGCGTTTCAGAACCTGGGCATGTTCCCGCCGCTCATCATCCGCATGTTGCGCGTCGGCGAGAGCACGGGTGCGATAGACACCGCACTGTTGAACGTCACGTATTTCTACAACCGGGACGTACGGGAGTCGGTAGACAAGGCGCTCAAACTGCTGGAACCGACGCTGACGCTGGTGCTCGGCATCCTGCTCGCACTCATCCTGTTTTCGGTGCTGACGCCGGTGTACGATATCCTTACCCAGCTGAGATTATGAGCGTGGGCGCGAAACTGCTCCTGTGCGTGTCCGCGGACCAGGCAGCCGCGGCGGTCTGGCGTGGACGCCGCCTCACCGACATCCGGCACTTCTCGAACGATCAACAAGGCTGGGCGGCGTTCGGCGGTCTGCTGCGTAACGCGCGCGGAATTCCGTTGCGCATCATGGTCGACACCATCGACGAGGACTACCGCTTCGAGACGCTGCCGTACGTATCCGGATCCGACCGCGCCGAGATGGTCGGTCGCAAGCTGCGGCAACTGTATCGGACCACGCCCTATACGGCGTGGTCGCTGCAGGAGCGCATGGCGGGAAAGCGGCGCGATGCGCGCTTCCTGTTCGCGGCGATCACCAGCCCGGATCTGCTTGCGCCCTGGCTGCAGGTCGTGCGCGATGCGCGCACCCCGGTCGAGGGGATCTTTCCTCTGCCGATGGTGTCGCTTGGGCTGATCGAGCGCTTGAAACTGCGCGACCCGAACCTTCTGATCGTCACCAAGAACGGCGCCGGACTGCGCCAGACTTATTGCCGGCAGCTCAAGTTCCGCCTGAGCCGGCTCACCGCGGCGCGCGAGTCGGGCGCGTCCGACGAATCCTACTTCGCGACGGAAATCGGCAACACGCGGATGTATCTCGACGCCCTGACGGTGACGCACGTCGACGACCCGGTGACCGTCCTCATCCTGGACAGCGACGAGACGCTCGCCGCCTTGCCGGCGACGATCGAGCGCCTGCGCCCGAACCTGCGCTGCGTGCGGCTCGGCCGGGAGGAGATTGCGAGCCGCCTCGGCGTCTCGGCAACCGATTTGCAGTCGTCTGCGGATGCTCTTCACCTGTACCTGCTCGGGTCGGGCAGGCCGGCGATCGACGTCGCGCCCGCCGCGCTCAAGACCGGGTTCGATATCTACCGCCTTCAGCAGCTCACCTATGCCGGCGCCGGTGTCGCCGCGCTCGTGGCGCTGGCGTGGCTTGGCGCCAACGGCTTGCGCATCGCGCAGAGCGAAGAACGCATCGTCGAGCTGGGCGCGCAGATCGATCGCTACCAGACGCGCTACCGCGAGGTGACGTCGCAGTTTCCGCAGGCGCCGGCGTCCGCGGATGAGATGCGCGACGCGGTAGAGACGGCGAATCGCATCCGGTCCCGGCTGCGCACGCCAGAATCGATGTTCGTGGTGATCAGCAAGGCGCTGGATGCTTCGCCCGACATCGCGCTCAAGCACATCGAATGGCGGCGCAGGGAGGAAGAGGAGGCAACGGCGCCGTCTCCCGCCGCAGGCTCCGCCGGCGCGGCACCGACGAAAGCCGCGGAAGGTCGTCAACTCGGCATCGTCTCGGCCGAGGTTCACGGCAATATCCAGAACCAGCGCTCGGTCCTTGCCCGAATCCAGCGTTTCGCCGCGCAACTCGGATCGAATCGGATGGTCCAGGAGGTCAAGGTGCTCAAGCTTCCCGTCGACCTCAATGCAAGCAGCGGCATCTCCGGGTCGACTGCCTCGATCGACCAGCCCGACCAGGGCACATTCCAGGTTGCCGTGGTCTTTCGCCCCGGCGTCTGAAAGACGATGAGAATTGCGCTGCGCCAACTCGCCCTGCTGAGGATGCCGCTCGCGATCCTGATCGCGGTCGTTGCGGCCGGGTGGACATTCGTCAGTTACTCGGGCGCGGCGCTGGAGGAAACTCAAACAAGACTGCGCGCGCGCACCGCTGAACTCGAGGAGGCCAGACGCCGTTTCCAGCGCTCGGACGAAGAAAGAGCCGCCATCCTGCGCTACATGCCGGCTTATCGGCAGCTGCAGACGGAGGGCTTCATCGGCGCGGAGCATCGGATCGACTGGATCGATGCACTGCGCGCGGCCGACAAGCAGGCGGGCCTGTTCGGGATTCAATACCAGATCGAACCGCAGGTCGCCTTCGACGGCGAGGAGCTGGCCGGCGGACTTTCCGCGCGCCTGCATCGCTCGCCGATGCGCCTGAGCTTCGGAGTCACCCACGAGCTGCAGCTGCTCACCTTCCTGAAGGCGCTCGCCGCCCAACGCGCCGGGCTTTTCGCCCTACGCGCCTGCTCGCTCGCGCCTTCCAGCGACGCGCCGGCGCCACGCAAGCCCAATCTGCGCGCAGAATGCCGCATCGACTGGCTCACGATTTCCCCGCCCGACAGGCCGAAGACATGATCCGGGCAACGCCTGCTTTCGTCCTCCTGGCACTGTGTCTCGTGGCCGATGCGGCTGCCGCCGACGCCGTGCTGGGGCGCCTGTTTTTCACGCCCTCGCAGCGCGCCGTGCTCGATGCGGGAAAGAGCATCGGCGGCGCGCAGCGCAGATCCGCGGCACCGCGGAACCGAGGCAAGATTTTCCTCAACGGCGTCGTTCGCCGCAGCGACGGCGAAGCGACCGTCTGGATCAACGGCAAACCCGCGTACCAGGAATCGGCCTCGGGGATAAAGGTCAAGCCCTCCCGCGACGACGCGGCGAGTGCCCAGATCGTGCTCCCCGGACAGCGAAGTCCGCTCGAGCTTCGCGTGGGCCAAGAATTCGACCGCGCGACCGGCAGAATCGTCGAAGCCCCCGCCGCGGCCGAACCGGCCCGCGGGCCAGCTACCGCTGCGCCGGGTGGCCGGAGGCAGCCTGCGCCCGCGCGAGCAACTGCGGATCGCTCCGCCGGCGTATCGCCTCCGGTCCGGTCGGGAAGCCGCGCGTCCGACGGCACGAACGACGACTAGAATTCAGATTCCCGCGAGTGCCAATGCCTACGGGATTCCCTGCTCGCATCCGGTCCGCATCTCCCTCGTCCCAGGCAGGCGTGGCGATCCTTGCCACAGTCGGACTGCTGGGGCTGCTCATCATCCTGCTGGTAATCGGTTTCACCAGTGACCTGCTGCGCCGGAACTACAAGGATCGTCAGACCAGCGCCGCGCTCGCGCAGGCAAAAGAAGCCTTGATCGGCTACGCGGCCAATTATCGCGATACGCATCCCGGACAGGTATTCGGATATCTCCCCTGTCCGGACATGGATGGTGCGGGCTTCGGAGGCGAGGGCGGCGCGGAGGGAAGCTGCGGCGCGAAGGACGTCACCGCGATCGGCCGCCTGCCCTGGAAAACGCTCGGCCTACCCCCTCTTCGCGACGGCGACGAGGAATGCCTCTGGTACGCGGTGTCGGGAAACTTCAAGAACAATCCGCAGACGAATCTCATGAACTGGGATACCAACGGCCTGATCGAGGTCATGGCGCCGGACGGCGTCAACTTCGTGGCCGGCGGCTCTGGCGCAACCGCAGTTCCGACGGTGCGCGCGGCAGCCGCGATCTTCGCCGCCGGCGCAATTCTTCCCGGGCAGGACCGCTCGCTGGCGACGACCAATCCGCCGACCACTTGCGGCGGAAACTACAATCCGGCGAACTATCTCGATACCGACGCGGCAAGCGGGATCAATAACGCAACCGCGACCTCCGCGGCCGCAAATGCGCTTTCCCGGTACATAGCCGCAACGAATTCGGATTTGACTCCCGCGACCAACGATCTGTTCAACGACAAGCTCCTCGTCGTCACTCCCAACGACATCTTTGCGGGCCGGGTGGAAAAGCGCAGCGATTTTTTCGCCGCGCTCACCGACCCGCCACCCGTCAATGGCATGCTGTGGCAGGTGGCGTCTTGTGTTGCGCAATACGGGCAGACCAATGCCGGAGGAGCCAATGACAGGCGACTGCCGTGGGCGGCGCCGTTCGCCACCTCGAATTACGGCATCGCCGGCAATTACGACGACGGTACCGGGCAATACTCCGGTCGGCTGCCTTATTCGATCAACAATTCCGTCCCGGCCACAAACAACACAGTTTTCGGATCGGGCATCCTATTGTCGAGCGGCGTCTGCGCGGCGTTGGCGACGCCGGAATTCTGGCAGAACTGGAAGGAACACGTGTTCTACGCCGTGGCGGAGGCATACTCGCCGGCCAATACCAATATCGCGAGCCAATCCAATCCCTGCCTGGCCAAGGAATGCCTGACCGTGGACGGCGTGGCGGGCTTTGCCGGCGTGGTGATCTTCGCCGGCTTGAAGCAAGGCGGCCAAAGCCGCAACAACGACGCCAATCCCGCATATACCAGCGTCGACAAGGGCAATCCGTCCAATTATCTGGAAGGAGTGAACCTCACCGCCATTCAGCAGAACGTCCCCTCCATGTCGAGCCCCCGCTCGTTTTCCAAGGCAGCCGGCAATGACACGTTGATGTGCATTGCGTATGACGCCACCGTCGATCCCACCTGTACAAGGACACAGACCGCGCCGCCACCCAATTCCTGCCCGGGCAACGGCACTTCCCTCGCCGGCTACGCCTCCGGCACAACGAACAACTGCCTGGTCGGCACCAAGGGTGTGCTTCCCGCGTGCCAGACGCTGGTCAACAACATCAGCACCAACAATTGCTCCTGCAAGAAAGGAGCAAAGGACTTCGTCAGTCCGCAGTGCCTCAGGTCGCTGGCGGGCCCGAAGTGCCAAAACGCCTACGCGTCGTTGACCTCCTGCAGCTAGACTTGCCGCATGACGAGCCGGAATACCGTTCAATGTCCGACCGTCCGCGCGCGGCGGCGCTCCGGCGCGGGGTTTTCGCTGGTGGAGATGTCGGTGGTGCTGTTGATCGTCACGCTTCTGCTGGGCAGCGTGCTCGTGCCGCTCAGCGCGCAGGTCGACGAGCGGAAATTTTCGGAGACCTCCAAGCAGCTCGACCAGATCAAGGAAGCGCTCATCGGCTTCGCGCTCGCCAACGGCTACCTGCCTTGCCCGGCGATCTCGTCGACGAACGGACTCGAAGATCGGACCGGAACCACCTGCACCGGCGGCAAGAGGTCCGGTTTCCTGCCCTGGACCACGCTCGGCATCGCGCCGAGCGACGCCTGGGACGACCTCTACGGGTATAGCGTGACTCCCGCCTTCACGAATTCCAATCCGATCAGTGTCTTCACGCTCAGCTCCGTGGGCGACATCACGATCCAGACCCGGGACAACCTCGGCAACGTCGTCAATCTGTCGAATGCGGGATCGATCCCTGCAGTCGTCATCTCCTTCGGGAAAAATGGCTACGGCGCGACCGGCAGAGGCGGCATCCCGCGCGTGATTCCAGCCGGCTGGGCCGGCGACGAGCAAGTCGATTACACGAGCGCAACCACCGCCGCCGCCTGCACCGCGCCTTACGCCGCCACGCCCTGCTTCGTCTGGCGCGTGCGCACCGACAACGCGGGGGCGAGCGGGGGTGTCTACGACGATCTGGTGGTGTGGATTACGCCCGGCATCCTGTTCTCCAGGATGGTGGCCGCGGGCAGGCTGCCTTAGGGAGTTGCGGTCGGCGACGCAGCAGCGAGGGTGAAGCACACTCTGCCGGGCCGGTTTTCCGACATCCTGACTTCGAATCCCTGCTCGCGTGCGAAGCGCGCGACTTGATACAGTCCAACCCCCAGCCCGGAAGCCGACGCCACCGGCGCCCCGAACAGCTGATCCGCGAGCGCCGGCGGAACCGGATCCCCGTCGTCGAAGACCGTCAGGACGAAACCATCCTGCCAGGCGAGGCCGACGGAAATCCGCAGACCGGGATGGAGCTTGCGCTTTTCCAGCGCATTCTGCAGCAGGTTTTCCGCCACGCTTTCGAAAAGATCGGCCGGCAGCGCACCTGATGCGGGAAGTCGCCTCTCCTCGAAATCGATCCGCTCGTGCGCGTAGCGCTGCTTGAGCCCCTTCCACCACGAAATCGCATCCGCAGACTGGAGTCCCGTCCCCGGCTTGGCTCCCAGCTTGTCCAACGTGATCTGCAGGCGTTGCGTGATCTGGGGAAGCTGGCGCTGCATCAGCAGGCGCACCGCCTCGGCGTCGCCCGCGCCGCTGGACTGCGCGGCGTCGCACAGCGAGCGCAGCGTCTGCAGCAGATTCTTCACGTCGTGGGTAAGGCGCGAGCCCGTCTCGTAGATCGCCTGCAGATAGGCGTTGCGTCGCTGTTCTTGCTCGCGCACCTTCGCTTCGTAGTAATCGCCGAGCAGCCGCGCAAGCAGGCGGATGTGAAGCACGATCGCCGGGCTCGGCGACCAGCGGGTATACGTAATTAGCGTCAGCCCGCCGAAGGTGAACTCGGTCAGGTGGCGCGTGCTGTCGCCGACTTGACCGCTGGTGCCGCCGGCCCGCCAACGCACGCCGGACAGCCAGGGCAGCTCGCCCATCTGGTGAGCCGCCATGATCACGAACTTGTCGGGATCGCGTTCCCGGTCTGCAAGTCCCGCCAGGCTGTGCATCCAACGCTCGAACGGAATGCCCACGCTCAGGAAGTAACGTGACAGCAGTTGCCCGATGCCGGCGAAGCCCCCGCGCGGATCCCACAGCCAGGAGAGCGCGAACAGCATTACGGCGATCACGAACAGCGTCTGCGCCAGCGCCAGCACGTAGTTGCCGTGGCTTGCCTGCTTGATGACGAAGGCGCCGAGCACGAGCACTACCGTCATCAGAAAGATCAGGATGCTGTAGAACAGATCCACCGAGTAGCCCGAGGGGGCCTGTGACCGGCCGGTGCGAATGAAAAAGATCACGACAACCGGCAGCGCAAGGCCATACTGCACCAGCGGCAGCATGAAGCCGGGAAAGGTCTGTTCCGCGAACAGATGCGGAACGACCCACACCAGCAGAATCGAAAGAAGGTAGACCGCGGCGAGCAGCGAGATGAGGCGCTGGGCGAAATTCTTGATTCCCGGGACGTTGCCCCCGATCAGCGAGAACAGGATCGAAAGCCACAGGCCCATCAGCCACCAGCTCTGGGCCGCGACCAGCAGCGTCCCGCTCACCAGTATGAGCACTACCTGCCCGAAAATGAGCTTTTGCTCGCCGCGCCACAGCGGCTGCCAGAGTAGAAACAGGCCGAAATGGCAGATCAGCAGCGCCTGCGCCAGCGGGTCGGCAAGCTCCATGACGAGGGCGCCGTGCAGCGCGAGCAGCATCAGCGACAGCCAGTGCTCCTGGCGCAGCGATGCGATGGCTCTTGTCAGTACGCCTGCCGAGTTGCTTTCAGCCGCCATTTCGTGACAACCTCACGCGCGCTTCCACACGATACGCCGACAATGACAGAACGGCCCGTAGCATACCGAGATCACCTCGACTGGGCACGCACCCTTTCGATTTCACGCTACACCCTGCTCGAGGCCTGGCGCAACCGTTTCGTGGTCGTCGTGCTCGTGCTCGTGGCAGCGCTGCTGGTCGCCAGCTTTTTCGTGGAGCAGCTCGCGATTACCGAAAGCCGGCGCGTGCAGGTAGGCTTTCTCGCGGCGGCGCTGCGCGCCTCGATCGTGTTCGTCACCGTGCTCTACGTTCTGCAGGGAATGGTGCGCGAATTCCAGGACAAGGTGGTCGAAATCATCCTGTCGCTGGACTTGCCCCGGGCAAGCTACGTGCTCGGCAAGTTCTTCGCATACCTAGTCCTGTGCGCGGCCTGCGCCGCGCTGTGTGCCGCGCCGCTGTTCCTGCTCGCCGACGCGCCGCAAGTCGCCGCCTGGGCTGTTACGCTCATGCTGGAGCTCTGGCTGCTGGCAGCCGGCGCCGTGTTCTGCATGGTGACCTTCAATCAGTTGCTGCCTGCCGCGACTTTCGTGTTCTCATTCTACTTGTTGGGACGCTCCATCACCGCCATTCAGCTCATGAGCACCTCGACCCTGGCGGGGACGGGACCGGGTGCGCAGGCCGCCGCCCGCCTCGCCGACCTGCTGGCATTTGTTCTGCCGAGGCTGGACGCGTTCGCGCAGACGGCATGGCTGGTGGACTCCGGCGCGCCGCCGCTATCGCTGCCGATGGCGGCGTTGCAAACCGGGATCTATGTCGGGCTGTTGCTTGCGGCCGCCATGTTCGACCTGTATCGCCGCAATTTCTGATTCATGGCCGAACGAGCTCTGCACCGCGTGCCGCATGCGGTGTTCGCGCTGTTGGCGGCGACATTCGCCACCCAGATCGCGCTGCATGCGCTCACGCCGCGTCCGACCGCGAATGCGGTTGCACTGCCCTCGCCGCCCGCGACCACGGCGCTTCGCGTGGCCTCGCTGGGCGAGCCGATTGCCATGGCCCAACTGCTGAATCTCTACCTTCAGGCCTTCGATACGCAGCCCGGCGTCAGCATTCCGTTCCGGGATCTCGACTACGATCGCATCGAAGCCTGGCTCGCACGCATTCTGGACCTCGACCCTGCCGGGCAGTATCCACTGCTCATGGCTGCCCAGGTGTACTCGGAGGTTGCGGATGAGCGCAAGCAGCGCCAGATCCTGGACTTCGTCTATCGGGAATTCCAGACCGATCCGGTACGCCGTTGGCGATGGCTGGCGCAGGCGTCGATCCTCGCCCGGCACCGCCTCGGCGATATGCCGCTTGCCTTGCGATATGCAGAGGCCATCGCCCGTCATGCGAACCATCCCGCGGTTCCCTCGTGGGCGCGGCAGATGCACGTCCTGTTGCTCGCCGACATGGGAGAGCGGGACGCGGCAAAGATCCTGCTCGGCGGTCTGCTGGCGGGCGGCACGATCACCGACCCGCACGAGATCTATTTCTTGACCAGGCGGTTGCAGGAACTCGAAGCTGCCGAAATGTCGACGCCCCTGTCGAAACAACGACGTCATTAATTTGCCCCGGCGCAGAATTCGGCTCGCCAGAAGTGACCGATTCTGTTTTCAGAACAACCCGTTGAAGGCAGAAGTGCGGTGCAGGCAGGCCTGGAATCGGCTCGAATGTTTTTTCTGAGGCCATCCGTCATCCGATTGTTTCGTAGGAGTTTTCGCCGTAATGCCCGATTGGCACGGAAATCGCTGCCAATGGTGCGCCATCCGCCCGTCCGGAGATAAACATGCATCGAAAACAACAAGGCTTCACGCTGATCGAAATCGCGATCGTGCTGGTAATCATCGGATTGCTGCTCGGCGGCATCCTCAAAGGCCAGGAACTGATTACCAGCGCACGGGTACGCAACCTGATATCGCAGCAGGACGGGATCAAAGCGGCATTCTTCGGCTTCCAGGACCGTTTCCGGGCGCTTCCGGGCGATTATGCGCTGGCGTCCACGACCATCAACTGCACGCCGGCGTGTACGAACGGCAACGGCAATGGCCAGATCACCGCCAACGGCGTTGCCGGCGCGACGATCGACGAGCAGATCGCGGCGTGGGAACACCTATCCAAGTCGGGCTTCATCAATGGCAGCTACACCTATGCCGCAGCACCGGAAACCACTACTTCGGCGCCGACCAACCCGTATTCACGCTACATCCAGATCATCTACGACGCCGTGTACGACGGCAACCCGACCGCCCGCCACAACATCAAGACCGGGAACCAGATCCCGTCGGACATCCTGGCCGAAGTCGATCGCAAGATCGACGATGGCTCCGCCACTGGCGGCGGTTTCCGTTTCTCCGTCTACGCGGGTCAAAGTTCCGGCGGCGGCGTCGCGCCGGTGGGTTCGGGCACCTGCTATAACGCCGCTGCACCCAATAACTGGATGACGACCGGCACCATCAGCACCAACTGCGGCGGCGCAAGCCTGCTCTAGGCTCGCGTCGTCTTCCGATCCCGAAAAAGCCCGCCCTGCGCGGGCTTTTCGTTGCTAGCCCCGCAGCAGGAACATCTCCGCGAGCGCCAGTTCCTCCTGCGCCCCGCGCAGCACGATGACGTCCCCTTCGGCAAGCAGCATCTCCATATCGGGCAGGTTGCTGCGGACGTTGCGCCTGCGCAGCGCGGTGACCTCGACCTGGAAACGCCCCAGGTCCAGCTCGCGCAGCGTTTTCCCCAGGGCGGCGGCGCCGGGCGGCAGGATCACCGAGTGCAGCCGCGGCTGGTCGCGGTCGCCTTCCGTGCCGACCTCGTCGGTCAGCCCGCGAAAGAAACCGCGAAACAGCCCGTAGCGCTGCTCGCGCGTCCGGCGAATGCGGCGCAGCACCCGGTTCAACGGCACGCCGAGCAGCATCAGCGCGTGCGAGGCGAGCATGAGGCTGCCCTCAAGTATTTCCGCGACGACTTCCGCTGCACCGGCCGCTTTCAGGCGATCGATGTCGCTGTCGTCCACGGTGCGCACCACCACCGGCAGCCCCGGGCGCAACTGCTGCACCACGTTCAGGATCTTGAGCGCGGAACGCGTATCCGCATAGGAGACGACCAGCGCGTCGGCGCGCATCAGTCCCGCGGCAATCAGCACCTCGCGCCGCGCGGCGTCGCCGAAGACCACGCTCTCTCCGGCGGCGGCAGCCTCCCGTACCCGCTGCGGATCGAAGTCGAGCGCGATGAAGCTCACGCCCTCCTGCTGCAGGAAGCGGGCGAGGTTCTGGCCGCTGCGGCCGAAGCCGCAGATGATGACGTGCCGCTCCGCGCCCATCGTCTGGATGGCGATGTTGTGCAGTTGCATGGCGCGAGTCAGCCACTCCGCGGCGCCGAACCGGCGCACCATGCGCTCGCTGTGCTCGATCACGAAGGGAGACACCAGCATCGACAGGATCAGCGTGGCGAGCACGACTTGCATCTGCGCATCGGTGAGCAACCCGGCGTGCCCCGATTGCGCGAGCAGAACCAGACCGAATTCGCCCGCGCCGGAAAGGGCCAGCCCGGCGCGCAAGGCCACGCTGATCTCCGATCCCATCGCCCGGCCCACACCGACGACGATCGCGGTCTTTGCGATCAGCACCGCGATCAGCAACAGCGGAACAAGCGCCCAGTGCCCGACCAGTACCCGCACGTCGAGCAGCATGCCGACGGTTACAAAGAACAAGCCGAGCAGCACGTCTCGAAACGGCTTGATGTCCTGTTCGACCTGGTAGCGGTACTCGGTTTCCGAGATGAGCATGCCGGCGAGAAACGCGCCCAGCGCCAGCGACAGACCGGCCGAGTCGGTAAGCCATGCGAGCCCGAGCGTGATCAGCAGCACGTTCAGCGCGAAGAGCTCGGAAGATTTCTGCCGCGCCACCAGCGTGAACCAGGGACGCATCAGGCGCTGGCCGAGCGTCAGCACCACGACCAGCACCACTGCCGCCTTTGCGCTGGCGAGCAGCAGGGCGAAGCCGGTGCCGTTCGCGCCTTCCGCCAGCGCGGGCGTCACGATGAGCAACGGCACCACGGCGAGGTCCTGCAGCAGCAGGATGCCGAGGATCTGGCGGCCGTGCGGCGACCCGAGCTCGAGGCGCTCCGCCAGCATCTTGGCGAGGATGGCGGTGGAGGACATGGCGAACACACCGCCCAACACGAGTCCGGTACGCCAGTCCAAGCCGCCAAGCCATCCCACGCCGGCGACCAGCGCCATCGTGATCGTCACCTGCAGCGTGCCCAGCCCGAACACCATCCGCCGCATGGTGAGCAGCTTCGGCAGACTGAACTCCAGTCCGATGCTGAACATCAGGAACACGATGCCGAACTCGGCGAAATAGCGCGTCTGCGCGCTGTCTCTGACGAGGCCGAGCGAGTGCGGCCCGATCAGGACACCGACCAGCAGATAGCCGAGCAGCGCGGGCAGGTTGAGCAGACGGAAGACCGCAACGACCAAGACAGCGGCCGCCAGCAGAATCAGAACGAGCTCGAGCGGTCCGGGCATGCTGGAAGCGAAGGCTGCGGCCTGGAGAGGAAATTCGACTGTAGCATACCGACCTCGCCGCGCCGCGCATCGCGGAGGACAGCCGACTGCCTGCGCTATACTCCGGCGCCATGGAAACGGTCGGCAAGCTTTCTCCCGCACAGGCGCTCGATCTCGCACGACGCGTGCTCGCCATCGAGGCGCGCGCGGTCTCCGAACTCGCCGCGCGCCTGGACCGCAGCTTCACCGAGGCGCTACGCACGATTCTCCATTGCCGCGGGCGGGTGGTCGTAAGCGGCATCGGCAAGTCAGGCCATGTCGCGCGCAAGATCGCCTCCACGCTCGCCAGCACCGGTACGCCGGCGTTCTTCGTCCATCCCGCCGAGGCGAGTCACGGCGACCTCGGCATGATCACCCGGGAGGATGTGATGATCGCGCTGTCCAATTCCGGCGAGAGCGCGGAATTGCTGGTGATCGTGCCGATCGTGAAGAGGCAGGGCGCGAAGCTGATCGCGGTGACCGGTAACCCGCGCTCCTCGCTCGCCACCGAAGCCGACATCCACCTGGATGCGCGCGTGGCGGAAGAGGCTTGTCCGCTCGGGCTCGCGCCCACGGCAAGCACCACCGCCGCGCTCGCGCTGGGCGACGCGCTGGCGGTGGCGCTGCTCGAGGCGCGGGGTTTCGGACACGAGGACTTCGCACGCTCGCACCCCGGCGGCAGCCTGGGACGGCGGCTGCTCACCCACGTCTCCGACGTGATGCGCACCGGCGACGCGGTACCGGCGGTGCCGGTCGGGGCCGCGCTCACCGAGGCGGTGCTCGAGATGTCGAGAAAAGGCATGGGCATGACGGCGATCGTCGAGGAAGGAGGGCGCGCGACGGGCATCTTCACCGATGGGGATCTGCGCCGCGCGCTCGAGCGGGTCGGCGACCTGCGCACGTCGGCGGTACGCGAGGTCATGACCCGCAACCCGCTCACCATTCAGGCCGAGCAGCTCGCCGTGGAGGCGGCGCGGATCATGGAGGAGCGCAAGGTGAGCCAGCTCCTGGTCGTCGATGCGGCAGGCACGCTGGTCGGCGCGCTACACGTGCATGACCTGATGCGGGCCAAAGTGATTTGATGCTCCCGCGGCCGCAATGCGCAGAATAATCCTCGAACGCGCCAGGCGGGTGCGCGTCGCGTTCTTCGACGTCGACGGCGTGCTCACCGACGGCAGGCTTTACTTCTCCGCGCGCGGCGAGCAGTTCAAGGCCTTTCATATTCTGGACGGGCACGGTCTGAAGATGTTGCGGGAGAGCGGCGTCACGACCGCGATTCTCTCCGGGCGCAGGTCCGGCGCGGTTAAAGCGCGCGCGGCCGAGCTTGGGATCGCGCATGTGGTGCAGGCGGCCGCCGACAAGCTGCCCGCCTTTCTCGCCCTGCTGCGCAAGTTGCGGCTCGCCGAGCGGGACGCGGCGTACATGGGAGACGATCTACCCGATCTACCGGTCATGCGCCGTTGCGGGCTGGCGCTGTCGGTGCCGGACGCGGTCGAGGTCGTGCGCAGTCACGCGCACTATGTCACGGACCGTCCCGGCGGGCGAGGCGCGGTGCGCGAGGCCTGCGAGCTCATCATGCGCGCGCAGGGAACGCTGGAGGCGCGGATGGAGAACTATCTGAGATGACCGACAGGTTGGTGAGCTGGTCGCCGGTCGCCCTGCTGTTGCTGCTCGCGGGACTGACCTGGTGGCTGGACAGCAAAGTGCAGCCGCCGGCGCGGCCTCTCGACGGCAGCCTTCGCCATGACCCGGATTTCTACATCGAGGGGTTCAACGCCGCGCGCATGAATCCGGACGGCACCAAGCGCTACGAGCTGACCGGAACAAAGCTGTTCCACTATCCGGACGACAACAGCACCGAACTTGCCTCTCCGTACCTGATCTACTACGACTACGAGCGGGCGCCCGCAACGGTGCGCTCCGAGACGGCGAAGCTCGCGCATGGCGGGGACGACGTCTATTTCTATGACAACGTGCAGATCGTCCGCTCCGCCTACGGCGAGAACCCGGAACTTGGAATCTTTACCAGTTACCTGCACGTGATTCCGGACCGGGACTTCGCCGAGACGGACAAGCCGGTGACGATGATCGAGGGAAATTCCACCGCCAATTCGGTTGGCTTAGAATTCGACCATGCCAAGCAGCAGGTCCGGCTGCTGTCCCAAGTGCAGGCGCGCTATGAAAATCCAAGGTCGCTCAAATCCCGCTCCCAGCCGCGCCAGTCGCACTAGGTGTGCTCGGGCAGTCTGCGCCGCCCTGCTGGTCCTGGCATCCGCGGCCGCGCAGGCGGAGCGCGCCGACCGGGACAAACCGGTGAACGTCGAAGCCGACCGCGTCGAAATAGACGACCAGAAGAAGGAAGCGGTCTTCCAGGGCAACGTGACGCTGACCCAGGGCACCCTCATGATCAAGGGCGACCGCGTGATCGTCAAACAGGACGCCGACGGGTTCCAGTACGGCATCGCCTACGGCAGCCAGGCTTACTTCCATCAGAAGCGGGAGGGGTTCGACGAATACATCGAAGGCTGGGCCGACCGCCTGGAGTACAACGGCAAGTCGGACAAGGTGGAAATGTTCACCAACGCGCAACTGAAGCGCGGTACCGACGAAGTCAAGGGCGACTACATCTCCTATAACGCTGCAACCGAGTTTTTCCAGGTGATCGGCGGCGGCAAGACCGTCGCCACGCCGGGTAATCCGCACGGACGGGTGCGTGCGGTGATCCAGCCCAAGCCGAAGAACGGCGAGTCCCAGCCTGCCGGCGGCCAGCCGCTTCCGCTCAAGCCCTCGGACCAGGTCCAGGGCGCCACCCAGTAACCTCCACGACCAGGCGGCGCCGCGGGACGCGAGCCGACGCGATGAGCACGCTACGCGCAGAGCGACTGAAGAAACGCTACAAGGCCCGCACCGTCGTCAAGGATGTCTCCCTCGAAGTGGCGAGCGGAGAAGTCATCGGCTTGCTCGGACCGAACGGTGCCGGCAAGACGACCTGCTTCTACATGATGGTGGGGCTGGTGGCGGCCGACGGCGGGGACCTGTTTCTCGACGAGCGCAACCTCACGCACATGCCGATCCACCTGCGTGCGCGGCTGGGGCTGTCCTATCTGCCGCAGGAGGCCTCGATTTTTCGCAAGCTGACCGTGGCCGAGAACATCCAGGCGGTGCTCGAGCTGCGCGGCTTGTCGGAAGATCAGATGAACGAGCACCTCGACGCGCTGCTGCAGGAGCTGCACATCGCCCATCTCCGCAACAGCCCGGCTATCAGCCTGTCCGGCGGGGAGCGGCGCCGCGTCGAAATCGGCCGTGCGCTGGCGACCCAGCCGCGCTTCATCCTGCTCGACGAGCCCTTTGCCGGGGTCGACCCGATCGCCGTTCTCGACATCCAGAAAATCATCCGTTTCCTCAAGGAGCGCGGCATAGGCGTGCTGATCACGGACCACAACGTGCGCGAGACGCTGGGTATTTGCGATCGCGCCTACATCATAAACGACGGCTCCGTGCTCGCCTGCGGGCATCCCGAGGAAATCGTTTATAATGAAAGTGTAAGAAGAGTCTATCTGGGCGAGCACTTCAAACTGTAAGGGCGCCCGTCCGACTTCAGCCCCCAGGCTAGCTCATGAAACACTCTCTGCAGCTCAAGCTGTCCCAGCACCTGACGCTGACGCCGCAGCTGCAGCAATCCATCCGCCTCCTGCAGCTTTCCACCTTGGAGCTGAACCAGGAAATCGAGCGTTTCCTGCAAGAAAACCCGTTGTTGGAGCGCGACGACGAAGAGGACGAGGCGCTCGCCCCGCCGGCCGGCCTTGTTACCCCCCCGGCGTCTTCCCACGACGCCTCGGCCGCGCCGACGACGGAGGCGGAAAGCCGGGACGAGGCGGGATCCGACGGGGAATGGTCGGTCGAGGACGGCTACAGCGCGTACGGCAATCCGGAGTCGGACGACGAAGCCGAACCGCCGCAGCTCGCGGTGGAGCCCCAGACGCTGCGCGACCACCTGCTCGGGCAGTTGCGGTTCATGCAGCTTTCCGACCGGGACAAGCGCTTGGTGGCGTACCTGATCGACAATCTCGACGACGACGGCTTCATGAAGCAGGACCTGGAGGAGCTCACCGCGCTCCTGCCGGCCGAGCTGGAAATCGACGCGGAGGCGATCACGATCGCGCTCAAGTACCTGCAGAGCCTCGAGCCGGCGGGCGTGGGCGCGCGCAGTCTTTCCGAGTGCCTCGCGTTGCAGCTGGAGACGATGCCGGCGGACACGCCCTACCGCGCCGAGGCACTACGCGTGGTGCGCGATCATCTCGACGCGCTCGCGGCGCGGGACTACGCCAGATTGAAGAAGCTGCTGCGCTGCGACGACGACGCGCTGCGCGGCATCCAGAGCCTGGTCACGCGGCTCAATCCGCGGCCGGCGGCGAATTTTTCCGGCAACGAAGCGCGCTACATCGTGTCCGACGTCGTGGTGCGCAAGGTCAAGGGGATGTGGGTCGCCTCTCTCAATGCGGAAGCGATGCCGAAGCTGCGCGTCAACCGCCTCTACGCCGACATCCTGCATCGCAACCGGGACGCCAGCTTTCAGCAGCTCGCCGGCCAGCTTCAGGAAGCGAAGTGGCTGATCAAGAACGTGCAACAGCGCTTCGACACCATCCTGCGCGTTTCGCAGGCGATCGTCGACCGGCAGCGGCATTTCTTCGAGCATGGCGAAGTCGCCATGCGTCCCCTGGTGCTTCGCGAAATCGCGGACACCCTCGGCCTGCACGAATCCACCGTTTCGCGGGTGACCACGCAGAAATTCATGCTCACGCCGCGCGGGATCTTCGAGCTCAAGTATTTCTTCGGCAGCCACGTCACGACGGAAACCGGCGGCGCCTGCTCCGCCACCGCGATCCGCGCGCTCATCAAGCAGATGGTCGGAGAGGAAGACCGCCGCAACCCGCTGTCCGACAGCCAGATCTCGGAGATTCTCGGCAAGCAGGGCATCATGGTGGCGCGCCGCACGATTGCAAAGTACAGGGAATCGCTCCAGATTCTGCCTGTCAACCTGAGAAAGACGATCTGATCCATCCGCGAATAGAGGGCAGCCAATGCATCTGAACGTGTCCGGTCATCACCTTGAGATCACCCCCGCCATCCGCTCCTACGTCACGGAGAAGTTCGGCCGCATCGCCCGGCATTTCGATCACGTCATCGAAGTCAGCGTCATTCTCTCCGTCAACAAGCTCGATCAGAAAATCGAAGCGAACGTGCATCTGCCGGGCAAGGAAATCCACTGCCGGTGCGTCGATGCCGACATGTACGCGGCCATCGACGTGCTGGCGGACAAGCTGGACCGCCAGATTTTGAAGCACAAGGAAAAACTGGCCGATCATCACAACCAGGAATCGATCCGCCACCGCATCGCGTGATCCCGCGCCGCCCGTTTCCATGAGCCTGCTCTCGCGCCTGCTGCCAGTTTCCAACGTCGTCCTCGATCTCGATGTCGCAAGCAAGAAACGCGTGTTCGAGCACGTCGGCCTGATGTTCGAAAACGCGCTCGGCATCGGCCGCGGGCAGATCTTCGACGCGTTGTTCGCGCGCGAGCGGCTGGGCTCTACCGGACTGGGCCATGGAATCGCGATACCCCACGGACGCATCAAGGGCCTGAAGGAAGCGGTCGGTGCTTTCATCCGCCTCAAGACGCCGATCCCTTTCGAGGCACCCGACGGCAACCCGGTGAATCTGATCTTTGTCCTGCTTGTGCCGGAAAAGGCGACCGATCTGCACCTGCAGATCCTCTCCGAGCTCGCGCAGATGTTCAGCGAACGCGATATGCGCAGCGCGCTGGGCCAGGCGCTGGATGCGCCGGCCGCCCAACGTCTGATCACCGAGTGGGAGCCGCATGCCCCAAGTCAGCGTCGCGCAGCTGTTTGAAGACAACGCCCGCGCGCTGAAGCTCGATTGGCTCTCGGGCCCGAGGGCCGCCTCGCCGCTGCTCGACAGCGGCGAGATCAACCGCTCGTCGCAGGGCCTCATCGGCCACCTGAACCTGCTGCATCCGAACTGGATCCAGATCTTCAGCCGTACCGAAGCCGCGTATTTCGGATCGCTTCCGGAATCGGCCCAGCGCGAAGCCCTTGCCAGGCTGGAGGGCAGCGGTCTGGTGTGCGTGGTTGTCTCGGACGGCGAGCAGGCGCCCGAATCGCTCACCGACTACGCCGCGTCGCGTAAAGTGCCCATGCTCGCCTCGCCGCTGCCAAGCCTGCAGATCATCTGGGTGGTCCGCACTTACCTTGGCCGGGCGCTGGCGGAATCGATCACCCGTCACGGCGTGTTTCTCGACGTGCTCGGCATGGGGGTGCTGCTCACCGGCGAGAGCGGGGTGGGCAAGAGCGAGCTCGCGCTCGAGCTGATCTCGCGCGGCTCCGGGCTGGTTGCCGACGACGTCGTCGAGCTCTACCACATCGCGCCCGACACGCTCGAAGGCCGCAGCCCCGAGCTGCTCAAGGACTTTCTCGAAGTGCGGGGCCTAGGCATGCTCAACATCCGGACCATCTTCGGCGAAACGGCGGTGCGCCGACGCAAGAACCTCAAGCTCATCGTCCAGCTCGAGAAGCCGGTCGGCGGCACAGTCCCGGGCGTGGAACGGCTGCCGCTGAACGCCAGCGCGGAGGAAATTCTCGGGGTGAACATCCGCAAGGTCCAGCTTCCGGTGGCGGCCGGGCGCAACCTGGCGGTGCTGGTCGAGGCGGCGGTGCGCAATTACGTGCTGCAACTGCGCGGTATCGACAGCACTCAGGAATTCATTCAGCGTCAGGAGAAGCATCTCGGCAGGTAGCTCCGCCGTCCGCGCCATGCAACTCGTCCTCGTCAGCGGCCTGTCCGGTTCCGGCAAGAGCATCGCGCTGAACGTGCTCGAGGACAGCGGTTATTACTGCGTCGACAATCTGCCGGCCCAGCTGCTTTCGGAGGTGGTGGATTTTCTGCGCGACGCCGGCTATACGCGGGTGGCGGTCAGCGTCGACGTGCGAAGCGGCTCGAATCTGTCCTATCTGCCCACCTACCTCGCGGAGCTGCGCGGCAAGGACGTGGACACGCACCTGCTGTTCCTGGACGCCAAGACCGACACCTTGGTCAAGCGCTTTTCCGAGACCCGGCGCCGCCATCCGCTCGCCGACGAAGCGCGCACGCTGCCCGAATGCATCGAGCTGGAGCACGAAATGCTGGACGGCGTGGGCGACCTCGGCCACCGCATCGACACTAGCGATCTCAATCCCAACCAGTTGCGGGCCTGGGTGAAGGACCTGCTCGCAACCGGGGATCACGGGCTCACGCTGCTGTTCCAATCCTTCGGCTTCAAGCACGGCATTCCGCTCGATGCGGATTTCGTTTTCGACGTGCGCTGCCTGCCGAACCCGCACTACGATCCGCGGCTGCGCCCCTTCACCGGCAAGGACGCCGATGTGATGGCGTTTCTGGAGGCCGACGAAAGGGTGCGCGGAATGCTCAAGGATATCGAAGGTTTCGTGGAAAACTGGCTGCCCTGCTTCGTGCGCGACAACCGCAGCTATCTCACGATCGCGATCGGCTGCACCGGCGGCCGGCACCGCTCGGTGTACTTTGCCGAGAAGCTGGCCACGCATTTCCGGACCGCGCGGCCAGTGCTGGTGCGTCATCGGGAGCTTGCTTCGTGACGCCCCCGCAAGGCGAGCCGACCGCGGAGTCAGCCCGCCGGCTGCGCAAGGATCGAGTCGGCGCGACTTCGGACGCTGCGGCGCGGGAGTCGCGATGAATCCGCTCACCATCGCGCTCGCCTTCACCGGCGCCTCCGGGCTGCCGTACGGGCTGCGGCTGCTCGAATGCCTGTTGCGGGCGCAGGCAAGGGTCTTTCTGCTCTATTCCCAGGTCGCGCCGATCGTCGCGCGACAGGAGATGGATCTCGCGCTGCCGGCGCGCCCGAAGGATGCGGAAGTCTTTTTCAGCGAGCGCTTCGGCGCCGCGCCCGGTCAGCTGCGCGCCTTCGGCCGCGAGGAGTGGTTCGCGCCGGTGGCGTCCGGCTCGAACCCGGCCGACGCGATGGTGATCTGCCCGTGCACGATGGGCACGCTTGCCGCCGTCGCCTGCGGGCTGTCCGATTCCCTGATCGAGCGCGCGGCGGATGTGATGCTCAAGGAGCGCCGCACGCTGGTCCTGGTGCCGCGGGAGACGCCGCTGTCGGCGATCCATCTGGAAAACATGCTCAAGCTCGCCCGCGCGGGCGCAGTGATCCTGCCGGCCAATCCCGGCTTCTATCACCATCCGGCATCGGTCGCAGACCTGGTCGACTTCGTCGTTGCCCGGGTGCTCGATCACCTCGCGATCGCCCACACGCTCATGCCGCGCTGGGGCGAGAGCGGCCAGACCGGCGGTTGAGCGCCGCAGGCCTCACGCATGGCAAGCAAAGCACAAAGAGGAGTTTCGGCACGCAGTGGCTACCTCAGCACGCGATGACCATGCCCGCCCTGCCGCAGATTCCGATCTTCCCGCTCAACACGGTCCTGTTTCCAGGCGGATTGCTGCCGTTGAAGATCTTCGAGCAGCGCTACCTGGAGATGACCAAGGTGTGCCTGCGGGACAACGCTCCCTTCGGCGTGTGCCTGATCCGCGACGGCCAGGAAGTCGGCGCGCCCGCCGTCCCCGTGTCGGTCGGTTGCACCGCGGTGATCACCGATTGGGAAATGCCGCATGTCGGACTGTTTCACCTGCAAACCAGGGGCGTGGCGGTGTTTCGAACCCTCGATCGCGTGGTCGGACCGCAAGGTCTGGTCCGTGCCAGCGTGGAGATGCTGCCGGAAACCGCCGGGCAAGCCGATGAAGAGCTGGCTGCGCTCTGCCGCCGCATTCTGCAAAGCATCGCGGAACGCGTCGGCAGCGAGGTCTTCCATGCCCCGCTTGCGTTCGACGACGCGGGCTGGGTGAGCTACCGGCTCGCCGAACTGCTGCCGATCGATCTCGCCGAGCGGCAATCGCTGCTGGAGGAGCGCAACGACGCCCGGCGCATCGCGCGGCTAGCCGCGTTGCTCCAGGCCGGCTGAGTCCTTTTTCCGGACCCCGCCCAGGATGCGCCGCACCGGCGCCGGCAGCGCCGCCCCGAGTGCATCGTCCAGCGCGAGCCACGCGCGCCCCGGGGATTGCGCGCAGTCCGCCCTGCGCACCCGGCACAGCAGCGGCGCGATGTCGAGCGAGAAATGGGTGAAGCCGTGCGCGACGACGGGCAATGCCTCCTGCGCCTCGACGGTCGCGCCGAATCGCGTCAGCGCGACCTGCGCCGGCGTCTCGTGTGCGCCGATCTCGGGCAGGCACCACAGGCCGCCCCAGATGCCCTGCGGCGGACGCTTCTCGAGCAACACTTCGAGACCGTCGACCAGGACCAGCATCGTGGTCGCGCGATGCGGCAGCGGCTTGCGCGGCCGTGCGGTGGGCAGCGACGCGACGCGCCGCTCGCGCCGCGCCACGCAGTCGTTGCGCAACGGGCACTGCTCGCAACGCGGACCGGACCGGGTGCAGATTGTCGCGCCCAGATCCATCAGTCCCTGAATGTAGGCTTCGAGCGCGGTCTGCGGCAGCAGGTTCTGCGCATGCGCCCACATCGCGGCCTCCACCGGCTTGGCGCCCGGATAACCTTCCATGCCGAAGCAGCGCGCGAATACGCGCTTGACGTTGCCGTCGAGGATGGGATGGCGCGCGCCGAACGCAAACACCGCGATCGCGCCGGCGGTCGAGCGGCCCACGCCGGGCAGCGCGCGGATGTCCTCGAAACGCGACGGGAACGCGCCGCCGTGCTCGGCGACGATTCTGCACGCCGCGCGATGCAGGTTGCGCGCACGGGCATAGTAGCCGAGCCCGCTCCACGCACGCAGGACCTCGTCCTCGTCCGCGCGAGCCAGTGCGGCCAGATCGGGAAAGCGGGCGACGAAACGCTCGAAATAGGCGATGACCGCGCCGACCCGGGTTTGCTGCAGCATGATCTCCGACAGCCATATCCGGTACGGATCCCGCGTGCGCTGCCAGGGGAGATCGTGGCGGCCGGCGTGCTTTTGCCAAGCGACGATGCGCTCTGCGAATTCGCTCACGATCAGCGCAACAGGTCTTTGAGTTTTTTCTTCAGCTCGTCCTCCGGCTTCTGCGCCCCGGGTGCCGCCTGGGACGGCTGCGCGCCGCCCGCGGCGCTGCCGCCGAGCAGCTTCTCCTGCAGCCTGCTCTTGAGGGCCTCCTTCTGCTCCTGCAACCGCCGCTTCGAGGGTTCGGCAAGCACGCTGCCCAGCTCGAGCCGGTACTTGAGCGAAGCGAACGGGCCGGACACGCGCACCGGCACGGTCAGTCCGGCCAGGCCTGCGGCCTCCTCGCCGCCCTGGCCTGCGGCGGTGGCGACGATCGAGGCCCTGGCGAGATAGTCGACTGCGCCCGCGGCGAGGTCGACGTCGCCCGCGCCGCTTACGCGCAGGAACGGCGACTTGACCGAGAGGTCGTCGTTGTGCGCCCTGCCGTTGCGGATCGTGAAGCTCGCGCTGAACTGCGTGAAGTCGGTTTTCTCCGCCGAAGAAGCGGCCGATTCCACGTCCTTCCTGAACGACAAGGCGTTTGCCGCGCTGCGTATCGAGCGGGCGAGGTCGATGCCCTTGATCGCGCCGTCCCGAAGGCTCGCCTTCGCATTGCCGCTCAAAGAGCGCTTGAGCGCGCTCACCGTGTCGCCGGCGGCCGTGACGTCGATCCCGACGTCGCCCCGGCCTTCGAGCAGATCCCGCCGCAGCGCGTCGTGCAACAGCGGCCCGATCGACACGCCGGACAGATTCTGCCGCAAGACGAAGCGATTCTGGTTCGCGTCGATACCGATCCTGCCCTTGACGCTTCCCTGGTAGAGATTCGCGGCGAGCGGGTCCAAGTCGATCCTGCCGTTCTCAGCCTTGACGTCGATGCGCACGTCCTCGGCCTTGACGTTCGATGCGATCAGTTCGCCGATACGCAGCCGGCCGTCGAGGTTCAGCGCCTTGAGCGGCGACAGATCGAACGGTCGTTCGGGTCGCGCTGCGCCGGCGGGCTGCTGCCCCGCGGCGCCGCTTTGCTCCTGAGGCAGGTAGCGGTCGAGGTTCAGCTTGTCGATCGACGCGTCGAATCGGAGGAAGGGCCGGGCAAAACCGGCAACGCCGAGTCTCGCCTCGAGGTTCGATTCGTCGACTGTCGCCGCGAGATCGGCGTTCGCCGTCTGCCGTCTCAGATCCGCGTCGAGCTTCGGGACCGCAAGCTTTGCGACGGCGGGGCGAAAACCGGCCACGCCGCCGCCGACCGTCGCCACGAGCTGCTCGACGGACAGCGCGTCCCCGCGCAATGCCAGCGCCGGCAGCTCGACCCGCGCGTCGAACTTGTCGCTGCCCATCGTCCACGCCAGATCGAGCTTGAGTCCGGAAAGCTGATAGGTCCGTGCCGCGGGCTGCGCCTCGAGATCGGCGCCCAGGTTCGCGCGCAGTCCGGTCACGTTCGCAGCCGAGCCCGTCACGCCGAGCCGCAGACCCGCCACCCGGAACGTCTGGTGCGCAAAGTCGGCGTCGAGCGCGCCCGAGGCCTGCGCATGCAGATCGAGCGGCGGCGCGCTGCTGCTGGCGTCGGTCGCCAGATCGAATCGCGCCGGCACCCCGGGCGCGAGATGTCGGATCCGGAACGACAGCCCCGAGACCGCGTATCGCGCGCCCGTTTGCTCGTCCTGATAGCTGAAACGGGCATTGGAGACGTGAATCCCGCGCACGTCTAGGCCGATGGCGGGCGCGGTCGGCGCCCCCCGGGCGGGGCCCTGGGCCGGCGCCGTTTCGCGACTCTCGGCTACCAGGTCGTCGACGTTGGTCTTGCCGTCTCTGCCCTTCGTCAGACGCACCCGCAGCCCCTCCACCGTCACGTCGTCCACTACCACCTGCTTGCGCAGCAGGGGCAGCAGCGCGAGCGCAACGCGCATCCCGTCCACGCCCGCGAATTCCGCGTCGCTCGCGCGTTCCGACAGCGTGGCCCGGCCCAGGCGCACGCCGATCTGCGGAAAGTACGTGAGCCGGATGTCCCCGTCGATCGCGAGCGTGCGCCCGGTCTTCTCCTTCACCAGGCGCTGCAGCTCGGGCCGGTAGGCGTTCGGATCGAAAGCCGCGGCGATGTACGCCGCCGCAGCCGCGCACAGCGCCACAAGGCCCAGGATCGCGTACAGGCCGTACTTCAGATACTTCATTGTTTGCCCGATCCTTCGCGAAACGCAGCCACGGGTGCCGATAGGCTACTTGCGCGGCGCGCGGCGCGTCAACGCGCCGAGGAGGAAATTTTCTCGTCGGCGAAAAGAAGCCGCTCGATCTGCGCGGCGGGCACGGGTTTGCTGAACAGGTAGCCCTGCGCCTGATCGCAGCGGCAGGCGCGCAGAAACTGCAGTTGCTCGTTCGTCTCCACTCCCTCGGCCGTCACCTGCAGGCCGAGGCTGTGGCCCAGACGCACGATCGCCTTCACGATCACGGCGTCGTCCTGGTCGGTGTCGATGTCGCGCACGAACGACTGATCGATCTTCAGGCGATCGACCGGGAAACGCTTCAGATAGCTCAAGCTCGAGTAGCCGGTGCCGAAATCGTCGATGCTGATCTCGATGCCGAGGGCCTTGAGCGCGCGCAGCCGCGCCACGAAATCCTCCGCGTTCTCCATCACCAGGCTTTCTGTCACCTCGATCTCCAGCAAACGCGCGTCGAGCCCCGACTCGCGCAGGGCGGACGCCACCTCTGAAACGATCTCCGAGCGCTTGAACTGCCGCGGCGAGATGTTGATGGACACCGGAACGCACGGCGCGCCGCGCTGCTGCCATTGCCGCGTCTGCAGACAGGCATTGCGCATCACCCACTCGCCGATCGGCACGATCAGCCCGGTCTCCTCGGCGAGCGGAATGAACCGTCCCGGCGGCACCAGTCCGAATTCCGCGCTGTTCCAGCGAATGAGGGCCTCGAGGCTCTCGATGCGCCCGGACTGCAGCCCGATCCTCGGCTGATAGTGGAGCATGAACTCTCCGCGCTCGATCGCGCGGCGCAGGCTGGCCTCGATGGTAAGCCGCTGCGCGAGCTCCGCGTTCATCTCCGGGGCGAAGAACTGGAAATTGTTCCCGCCGTTCGATTTCGCGCGGTACATCGCGGTATCCGCGTGTTTGAGCAACGCGTCGCCGTCGGGGCCGTCGCCGGGGAACAGGCTGATGCCGACGCTGCAGGTGCTGGCGATCTCATGCCCGTCGATGATGACAGATCGGGCCACCGCTTCGACCACCCGGTGCACCGCCTGGGTCACCGATTCCTTGTGCGCCTGATCGTTGAGCAGCACCACGAACTCGTCGCCGCCCAGCCGTGCGACGGTGTCGTCGGCGCGCACGCAGGCGCGCAGGTTTGCGCCGATTGCCATCAGCAACCGGTCGCCGGCGCCGTGGCCGAGCGTGTCGTTGACGCGTTTGAAATTGTCGAGGTCAAGGAAAACGACCGCCAGAGTGCAGTGGTGCCGCTGGGCGTAGGCGATCCCCTGCGCGACCCGGTCCTGAAGCAGGTTCCGGTTGGGCAGGCCGGTCAGGGTGTCGTGGTTGGCCTGATGCTCCAGCTCCTCGCGGTAACGCACGGCCTCGCTGATGTCTGCGATGATGCCGACGAAGTGGGTGACGCGCCCGCCCGCATCCCGCACCGGGGATATGGTGAGCTGCGACCAGAACGCCGCGCCGTCCTTGCGGTAGTTGCGCAGCACCACCTGCGCGTCGCGGCCGTCGCGCAGCGCCGCGCGCAGCTCGTTCAGGCCCGGCTGCTCGCGTTCCGGTCCCTGCAGGAAACGGCAGTTGCGCCCGATCGCCTCCGCGGCGGCGTAGCCGGTGATCCGCTCGAACGCCGGATTGACGTATTCGATCGGGTCGTCCGGCGCCAGGCAGCTGGTGATGACGATCGCGTTGGTGCTCGCCTGCAGGGCCCGGTCGCGCAGGCGCAGCGCCTCTTCGGCGCGCAGCCGCTCGCTGATGTCGCGTGCGCCCGCGACGATCAACTCCCGGTGGCCGACGCGCAGGTAACGGCGATAGACCTCGACGGGGAAAGACGAGCCGTCCTTGCGGCGCAGCCAGCGCGGCTTCGCGTCCAGTTCGTAGCGCTCCTCGCCCAGCGTCCGCGTGGCGGCATAGCGTGCGCGCAGCTCGGCTTCGTCGAATTCGACGTTGATATCGCGCGGGCTCATGCGGAGCAGCTCGTCGCGCGTGTAACCGAGCATGCGGCAGGTGCTCGCGGTGACATCCACGTACGCCAGCGTCTCGAGGTCGGTCAGGAATATCGCGTCCGCGGCCGTGTCGAGCGCGGCCCGAAACCGGATCAGGTCCTCTTCGGCCTGCTTCTGGCGGGTGATGTCGCGGCCCACGCCGCGATAGCCCGCGAACGCCCCGGACTCGTCGAACATCGGTTCGCCGCTCACGCGGTAGTAGTGCCTCTCCCCGCCCGCCAGGCGGCGCGCGTATTCGACGTCGCGGAACGGCTGGTGCCGCTCGAGCAGCGCGCGGTGCGCCTCCCAGCCGCCCGCGGGCGGCACGACGCCGCCGACCTCCCAGCGCGTCCTGCCGACGAAGTCCGATGGGTCGCTGCCCTCGACTTCGAACAGTCCCGGCGAGACCAGCGTGAAGCGGTAGGCCGCGTCCTGTTCCCAATACCAGTCGGAGGATAACGCCGTCAGGCTGCGAAAACGCGCCTCACTCTCGCGCAGCGCCTGCTCGGTGCGCCGGACTTCCGAGACGTCGGTGATCAATCCCTCCAACGCCTCGACCGAACCGTCCTCCCGGAACACAGCGAGTCCGCGCTCGAACACCCACTTTTGCGCACCGGATTGGTCCGTGATCCGATAGTGCAGGGCGAAGCCTTCGCGCCTTTCAAGGGCGTCGCGGATCGCCTCTGCGACGCGCTCCCGATCCTCCGGGTGAATGATCTCGCTGTAGGAAACGCCCCGATTGAAGACCAGCTCCTCCGGGCGGTACCCGGTCAACGCCAGGCAGCCGTTGCTGACGAATTCCATGCCCGCGTGCCGGTCGTTTAGGCAGCGGTAGACCATGCCCGGCAGATTGCTCATGAGCGTGGACAGGCGGCGCTCGCTTTCCACCAGCGCCGCCTCGGCCGCCAGGCGGCGGGCTTCCGCCGCGATCCGGTCCAGCGCGGCGGACAACTCTTCGGCCATGCGCTCCAGCAGGTCGACGAGGTCCGGCTCGAAGTATTCGGTCTCCGCGGCGTAGTGGGTGAGGGCGCCGATGACGCGCCCCTCCTCGCGCAGCGGCACCACCGCCACGGCGCGGAAGCCGTAGCGGCGCGCCTGCTCGCGCCAGGGTGCGGTACTCGGGTCGGCAGCGAAATCGTTGCAGACGCATGTGCGCTGTTCGCGAACAGCGGTCGCAAGCGGCCCGCGACCCTCCGGGCGCGCGGGATCCAGGGCGATCACTACGCTTTCCGCATATGCCTCGGCCGGCCCGCTGGCGGCAGCCGGCTCGAGACGGCCGGTCGCGGGATCGGCGATGGCGATCCAGGTCATCTGGAGACGGCCGAACTCCACCGCCGTGCGGCACACGCCGTCGAACATCTCGGCGCGGGTGCGCGCGCGGACCAGCAACCGGCTGGTGCGCGCCAGCGCGGAATAGAGGTTGGCCAGGCGCTCGATGTGCCGCTGCGCCGCCTTGCGCTCCGAGATGTCGCGCGCAAACACCTGGATCGCGGTGCGCCCGCCGAAGACGAAGGGCGCGGAGGTCACTTCGACGTCCACCGGGGTACCGTCGAAACGAAGATAGCGCTGCTCCACCCGCGGAACCGATTCGCCGCGTTGCTGGCGCGTGATGCGATCGCGCGCCACCGGCAGAGCGTCCGGATGCACGATCGCGGTGGCGTCGAGTCCGATCAGCCGCCCGCGCGAGCCGGCGCGCAGCAGCGCCACCGCGGCGCCGTTGGCATAGACGAAACGGCCGTCGACGTGGATCAGAATGGCGTCCGGGGACAGCTCGACCAGCGCGTAGAACTGCGCCTCCGCGCCGTATTCGGTCGGCAGCGGCGAACCATTACGCGGGCGCAGGCGTGCCCACCCCAGCCAGGCAGCGGCGACACCCGCGGCCAGCAGGACACCACCGATCAGGTATGCCATCGACTCACACGCCCGCAGCGCCTACGTCTCGCAGCCATTCTGCATACTTGCCCGGCGATCGTCGAGTTCGGGGTCGGCTGCGCACCGCCCGGTACCGGAAACGCCAAGGGCCCGCGAGGGGCCCTTGGCATTCTGGAGCGGGTGATGGGAATCGAACCCACGTCTAAAGCTTGGGAAGCTTTCGTTCTGCCATTGAACTACACCCGCGACGGATCGCATTCTACGACTATCCGCGCGCCGCGCTCAATTCGGGTTTCGTCCCGCGACCCGGGGCGGCGCCCTCCGCCGGGCGGGTCGGCAAGGGGTAAAATGCGCTTCGCGGGAGGGCCTGCAGGCGCGGCGGCCGCGGGCGCCTCCGAGTTGGAGCAGACAATGCCGATCGATTTGCTGGCACCGAAATTCCTGATCCTGTACGTGTTCTTGGTTTCCTCGCTGTACGTGCATCTGCGCGGTCGCGTGCGGCTGAAGCTGCTGCGTCAGCTTGGCAATCACTCCACGCTGCTGGCGCCGTACAACGTGCTCATGTATCTGTTCTCCGCGGTGCCGCAGAAGCCGATCCTCGACGCGCGCGAGTTTCCCGAACTCGAGAAGCTGCGCGAGAACTGGCGAATGGTCCGCGACGAGGCGCTCGCGCTGTTCGACGACGGGCATATCCGCGCGGCGACCGGGCACAATGACCTGGGCTTCAACTCGTTCTACAACCGGGGGTGGAAGCGGTTCTACGTCAAGTGGTACGGCGAGCCGCTGCCCTCGGCGCAGGCGCTGTGCCCGAAGACCGTGGCGCTGGTGCAGTCGCTGAAGTCGGTCAACGCTGCGATGTTCGCGCTGCTGCCGCCGGGAGGGAAACTCACGCAGCACCGCGATCCGTTCGCCGGCTCGCTGCGCTACCACCTGGGGCTCGCCACGCCGAATTCCGATCTGTGCCGGATCTACATCGACGGCGTGCCGTATTCCTGGCGCGACGGGGAAGACGTGCTGTTCGACGAAACCTTCATCCATTCCGCAGAAAACCGGACCGAGCAGAACCGGCTGATCCTGTTCTGCGACGTGGAGCGGCCGCTGCGAACCCGCGCGATGACGGCGCTGAACCGCTTCGTGAGCCGTTACCTGGTGCGCGCGGCGTCGACCCAGAATGTCGAGACCGAAAGCATCGGCGTGCTGAACCGCATCTACGCGCCGATCGGCTGGACGGGCGCGATGCTCAAGCGGCTCAAGCAGGCAAACCGCACGCTGTTCAACGTCTGCAAGTACGCGCTCATTGCGGGCGCGATCTATCTCGTCTTCTTCCGATGAATCCGCCGCGCGGTGCGGGAACCGCAGACGCGCCATGCTAGAATGGCTCGCAGTAACGGGTTTCTGAACGACTGCCGTGGTCATCCTCACGATCAACGGCGAGTGCCGCAGCTTCGACCGGTCGCTCAGCGTGGCGGAGTTGATCGAGCGGCTTGCGCTCGCCGGCAAGCGTTTCGCGCTGGAGCGGAACGGGGAAATCGTCCCGCGCAGCCGCTTCGGCGATCAAATGGTCGGCGACGGCGACCGCCTGGAAATCGTGGTCGCAGTGGGAGGCGGGTAACAACGTGACCGGCGATGGGTGACGGGCGACGCCCTGAACCCGAAGCGCAGCGCGCCTTCTACCAGCTACCGCACTATATGGATCAGCTCAGCATTGCCGGCAAGGCTTATCGATCCCGCCTGCTCGTCGGCACCGGCAAGTACCGGGATTTCGCGCAGACGCGAGCAGCGATCGAGGCAAGCGGTGCGGAAATCGTCACCGTCGCGATCCGCCGCACCAACATCGGCCAGAATCCGAACGAGCCGAACCTGCTCGACGCCTTGCCGCCGTCGAAGTACACCATCCTGCCGAACACCGCCGGCTGCTATACGGCGCAGGACGCGGTCCGTACGCTGCGCCTTGCCCGCGAGCTGCTCGACGGCCACGACCTGGTCAAGCTGGAAGTGCTCGGGGATCCGCATACCCTCTATCCCAACGTCGTCGAGACCCTGTCCGCGGCGCAAACCCTGGTCGAGGAGGGGTTCAAGGTCATGGTGTACACCTCCGACGATCCCGTGATCGCCCGGCGTCTGGAGGAAATCGGCTGTGTCGCGGTGATGCCTCTTGCTTCGCTGATCGGCTCCGGCATGGGAATCCTCAATCCGTGGAACCTGCAGATCATCATCGAACACGCCAAGGTTCCGGTGCTGGTCGATGCCGGCGTGGGCACCGCCTCCGACGCCGCGATCGCGATGGAGCTCGGCTGCGACGGCGTGCTGACGAACACCGCCATCGCCGCGGCGCGGGATCCGATCGGCATGGCCGCGGCGATGAAGAAAGCGGTGGAGGCCGGACGCGAAGCCTTTCTCGCCGGCCGCATGCCGAAGAAGGTCTACGGCGCCGCGCCCAGTTCGCCGACCGCGGGTGTCATCTCCTCCTCCCGCTCCGCCGGCAAGGCGGCCTGAATCCCGCTTCCGACCGACGCGCCCGGGCCGGGAATGCGGTCCGGGCGGTATGATTCGCGCCCCGTGGAGTCCAACCACCGCCCCATCCGCAGCTTTGTCCTGAGACAGGGACGAATTTCCGGCGCACAACAGCGTGCCTACGACGCGCTGCTGCCGGTATACGGACTGCCGTATCGCCCCGCCCCGATCGACCTCGATGCGGCGTTTGGCCGTCGCGCGCCGAAAATCCTCGAAATCGGTTTCGGCATGGGAGAGACCACTGCGCGCATCGCCGCCGCGCATCCGGAAAACGACTATCTCGGGGTCGAGGTACACACGCCTGGCGTGGGCAGCCTGCTGCGCCAGGTCGAAGCGGGGGCGCTGCGCAACGTGCGGGTCATCCAGCACGATGCAGTGGAAGTCGTGCGCGACATGATCCCCGAGGGCAGTCTTGCCGGCGCACACGTCTTCTTTCCGGATCCCTGGCCGAAAAAGCGCCATCACAAGCGCAGGCTGCTGCAGCCGCGCTTCGTGCACGCGCTGGCGTTGCGGCTCGCGCCGGGCGGCTACCTGCACGTGGCGACCGACTGGAAGGACTATGCGGACCAGGTTCTGGAGGTGTTGCAGGCCGAGCCGCTGCTCGTCAACACGGCCCGGGGATTCTCGCCGCGGCCGGAATACCGGCCGCTTACCAAGTTCGAAAGCCGCGGGCTGAAGCTCGGGCATGCGGTGTGGGATCTCGTTTTCCGGCACTGGAAGGCGGTATGATCGATTGCCGTGCGGCACGCGCCGGCGTCGCGCGCGGCGAGCTGCGTCACTCGCAGGTTCCTGCTACGTTTGCAACATGAATCTCTCGGATCCGGTACTCGCCGCCGTCATCGGCGCGAGCGCCACGATCGCCACCGCGCTGGTCCAGCTGCGCACGTCGTGGCGCAAGGAGCTCGCCGAACGCGAGCGCGGTCAGCCCATCACCAAGAAATCGCGGCGCGGGCCCGTCCTCGCCGTGCTGGCGCTGCTGATTGCCGCCGCCGTGGGCGGATTCGCTCTGTCGCAATACCTGTTCGTGCGCAGCGAGCGGGACAACGGCGCGCTGCGCATGGAGCTGCGCTCGCAGCTCTCCGAGCTGAGCGCCAGCGCGGCGCGGCTGGAGCAGGCGCGTCTGGAGGACCGCAGCCGGATCGAAGCGGAGGTGCGGCGCGCGGAGGCGGTCCGCAGCGGTCAGGAAGGCGTGGCCGCCGCCGTCACCGTGCCGCCCTGCAAGCCGGCCGGCGCGGCAGCCTCCGCTGCCAAGGGCGGCTGCAGCGAAGAGCAGGCGCTGCGCGTGGCGGTGTGCGCATCCATTCCCGGCGCCGCGACGGTGAACGAGGTCGTTTTGTACACCCGCTTCGAAGACGTGCAGCAGCCCTGGACCGAGGCCCGCGTCGCGCCGGATCAGGACGCCGGGCAGGCGCGCTTCTACGACAAACCCTTTGATCGCGCCGACGGCGAGACCACCAAGCAGGTGTGCCAGCGCTTCGCGAGCTGGAACGCCGAGCGGGCGCGCGTCGCTAGGATCCTCGTCAAGTACGCGCCTTAGCCTTCCCGGCCTCCTCCCGCCTCACAAGAAGAGCTGCAGCAGGTCGTTGAGAAAGCGCTGCCCTCTCAGCGTGGGCCGGGCGCGCAGAAAATCGCGCTCGATCAAGCCGCGCTGCACGGCGCGGTCCAGCGGCCCCAGCACGGAGGCGAGCGGCAGGCCCGTCCGTTCCTCGAACAGGCGCAGTTCGAAACCGCCGACCAGCCGCAGCGCGTTCATCATGAACTCGAACGGCAGCGCGTCGGTGCCCACTTCCTGCGAGCTCTGGACCGGGGTCCCGGACGTCGCCATCTGCAAGTACTGGCGCGGATTCTTCCAGCGCATTTCGCGCACGATCCTGTCGGCGAAAGAAATCTTGCCGTGCGCGCCGGCGCCGATGCCGATGTAGTCGCCGAACGTCCAGTAATTGAGGTTGTGGCGCGACGCACGGCCCGCCTGCGCGAAGGCGGAGGTCTCGTAATGCCGGTAGCCCAGGCGATCGAGCCGCTCCTCGATCGCCTCCTGCATATCGGCTGCGACATCGTCCTCCGGCAGATTCGGCGGATGACGGTGAAAGGCGGTGTTCGGTTCGATCGTCAGGTGATAGACCGACAGATGTGGCGGGGCGTAGGCGAGCGCCCGCTCCAGGTCGGCGAGCGCCTGCGCGACGCTCTGCTGCGGCAGCGCATACATCAGATCGAGGTTGAAGTTGTCGAAATGCGCGCGCGCGATCTCGATCGCCGCGCGCGCCTGCCGGTCGTCGTGGATGCGGCCGAGGCTCCTCAGGTGCGCCGGGTCAAAACTCTGGATGCCGATCGAAAGACGGTTCACTCCCGCCGCGCGGAAGTCGGCAAATTTTCGCGTCTCGAAGGTGCCGGGATTGGCCTCGAGCGTGATCTCGGCACCGGGGTCGAGGCGCACCCGGGTGCGGATCGCACACAGCAGTTCGTCCACCGCGCGCGCGGACAGCAGCGAAGGCGTGCCGCCGCCGATGAAAATCGCGTGCACCGTCCTGCCCCATACCGCGGGCAAGGCTTGGTCGAGGTCGAGGATCAGCGCATCCAGGTAGCTGCGCTCGAGTACCGGATCCAATCCCGCGTGCTCGAGCCCCGTCGGGCCGCCCGCGTCTGAAACCGCTCCCCTCGCCGGTCTACGTAACTCGTGCGAATTGAAGTCACAGTACGGGCATTTGCGCACGCACCATGGCACGTGCACGTAGATCGCCAGCGGCGGCAGCGCGCGCAGCCGCGGACCCGTCTGTTTCGCCGGCAGAACGACCGCTTGGACCATGGAAGAAACCGGATAGGTGATGGAACGAATCTCGCTTCGTGCAAAAATAGCACATGCGCGCCCGCATGCCGCGAGCTCGGCTCGCAAGCCGGCGCGAAGCGCACGCCGGCGCGGCGCGCCAAAACGACACAAACGAACGGAGATCGCCATGGGACGTCTTGCCCTTCCGCTTCTGTCGCCGCTCGGCGTCATCCTCTCCGGCTGCGTCGCCACGTCGCTGTACTCGACCACGGTGCCGCTGTCGTATAAATCGATGGAGCAGCCGGCCGCCACGCCCGCCGTTCGGCCCTGCGCCGCCCTCTCCGAGTTCACGGTGGAGGACGCGCGCGAGAGCAAGGATCTGGGACGCCGCTCGCTGGAACGCACGCCCGACATCAACAAGCCGATCGCACTGGAAGGCGATCCGGCTGCGTGGGTGCGCACCGGCGCGCAGGAACAGATGCGCCGTGCCGGCCTGAGAACCGGCGTTGCGGGTCAGCCGGCTCTGCACATGAAAGTGGACCAGCTGACGCTCTCCGAGACCGTGTACGTGCGCGCCACCTTCGACGGCAGGGTGACGATGTCGGCCGATCTCGTGCCGGCGGGCGGAACCAAGGCGTGCTGGACGGCGCGGATCTCGGGCTTTTCGCAGAACTACGGCTACGCCGGGAGCACGGAGAACTACAACGAGACCCTCAACCACGCGCTCGACAGGGCGCTCATCCAGCTGCTGAGTTCGAGCGACTTCTCGGAGAACCTGTGCGGCAAGTGCGGACAGTGAGGTCCGGGCAAGCCGCGTGCCGGTCGCGCCGCCCGCGGCGCATGTTCTCGGCGACATGAGCGTGAAGCGCGCGCGAATCCCGTCGGTCTCCGATCCGATCGGAGTGTTCGATTCCGGGGTCGGCGGGCTCACGATCCTGCGCGCGCTGCGCGAGGCGCTGCCGGAGGAACATCTCGTCTATGTCGCCGATTCGGCGCACATGCCCTATGGGCAGAAAGCGGCGAAACTGATCCGCGCCCGCGCCGTCGCCATCACCAGCTTCCTCGCCGAACGGCGTGCCAAAGCGGTGGTGGTCGCCTGCAACACGGCTACCGCCGCGGCAATCGACTTCCTGCGCGCGAAGTTCCGGCTGCCTTTCGTCGGCGTGGAGCCGGCGGTGAAGCCCGCCTCTGCGGCGACGTGCAGCGGCGTGGTGGGCGTGCTCGCCACGCCGGGCACGCTGGATAGCGAGCGATTCGGCGGCCTGGTGGAACGCTTCGCCGACGGCGTGCGCGTGCTGGTGCAGCCCTGTGACGGACTGGCCGAGCGCATCGAGCGCGGGGCGATCGACGATGCGGAGACACAATCGCAGCTGCGTCGCTTCGTCGGGCCGCTGCTCGCGGCCGGCGCGGACGTGATCGCACTCGGTTGCACGCACTATCCCCTGATCGCACCGCAGCTGCGTCGGATCGTCGGGCCCGAAGTCGCGATCATCGAGACCGGTCCGGCGGTGGCGCGCCAACTCGGCAGGCTGCTCGAGGAACACGGCCTTCGCAACCGGGAAGGTCGCGGCGGCGAGACGTTCTGGGTGAGCGGATCGCTCACCGCCTTCGAGCGCACGCTGGCGCGGATCTGGGCGAAGGACGCCCGGGCGCGTCGCCTGCCGGCCGTGGCCGACGCCGGTCTCGCTTCCTGAGAGAGGCGCTCGCCGGCTCCGATCCGGCGAGCGCCGCTACGCCCTGCGCGCAGACCGGAATCGACCGCTGCGCGCGCTTCATCGAGCCTGCACGCCGCGCGCGCCTTCGTCCGCGCGCAGCTTTCCGAGCAACTCGGCGAGCGCGCGCGCGCGATGGCTGACCTCGTTCTTCCGCGCCGGGGCAAGCTCGGCGGCAGTCGTCCCCAGCGTGGGATCGAGGAACAGCGGGTCGTATCCGAAGCCGCCGCTGCCGCGCGGCGCACGCAGGATTTCACCATGCCAGCGTCCTTCGGCAATCAACGGGCAGGGGTCGGCTGCGTAACGCATCAGCACGATCACGCAGTAGTAGTAGGCACGCCGATTCGCTTCCCGCGCGAGTAGCTCCAGCAGCTTGCTGTTGTTGCGTTCGTCCGATGCCGGATCGCCGGCAAAGCGCGCGGACTGCACGCCCGGCGCGCCGCCGAGCGCCTCGACGCAGATGCCGGAATCGTCGGCGAGCGCCGGCAGCCCGGTGAGCGTCGCCGCGTGGCGCGCCTTGGAAAGCGCGTTCTCGACGAAGGTGTCGTGCGGCTCACGGGCTTGTGGAACATCCAATGCGGACTGCGGCACGACCTCGATGTCGAGCGGCGCCAGAATCTGGCGGATCTCGCGGATCTTGCCCGGGTTGTTGCTCGCGATGACCAGTTTTTTGAACATCGGTGCCTACGAAGCAGCGATATCAGCCACAGAGACTCGGAGGCAGAGGGGATTTCACGGAGCAAATGTCAACCAGGACACGATCAGATTATTGAAGGATTCGGAATTTCTTCGTCTTCGTTCGTGTTGCCTTTGTGCCCTTCGTGTTGATCGCGTTTTGAATTCAGTCTTTCTCTGTGCCCTTGTGTGGTGAGAATCAGAGCCCGAGAGCGGCGCGCTGCGCGGCGACGATCTCGCGGATACCCCGCTCGGCTAGCGCGAGCATGGCGTCGAGCTGGGCGCGGGTGAAAGGCTCGCCTTCCGCAGTGCCCTGCACCTCCACCAGACGCCCGCTCCCGGTCATCACGACGTTCATGTCGGTATCGCAGGCCGAGTCTTCGGCGTAATCCAGATCGAGTATCGGCGCGCCCTCGAACACGCCGACCGACACGGCCGCGACGAAATCGCGACCCGGCCATTCGGCGATGAGCTTTCTTTCCTTCAGCAGCGACAGCGCGTCGTGCAGGGCGACGAAGGCACCGGTGATCGAGGCGGTACGGGTGCCGCCGTCGGCCTGGATCACGTCGCAGTCGATCTGGATGGTCCGCTCGCCGAGCGCGGCGAGGTTGGTCACCGCGCGCAGGCTGCGCCCGACCAGCCGCTGGATTTCCAGGGTGCGGCCGGACTGCTTGCCGCGCGCGGCTTCGCGCTCGGTGCGCGTGCCGGTCGAGCGCGGCAGCATGCCGTACTCGGCCGTGAGCCATCCTCGTCCCTGACCCTTGAGAAATGCCGGGACCTTTTCGTCGACGCTGGCGGTGCAGATCACCCTGGTATCGCCGCATTCGATCAGCACCGAGCCCTCGGCATGGCGGGTATAGCGGCGATGAACGGCAAGCCTGCGCAGCTCCTCTGGCCGGCGTCCGCTCGGACGCATGGGGAAGTCTCCTGATGTCGAGTTCAAACCGGCAGGCGCGGCGTATGCCTGATTCACCGCGCCGGAAGGCGAGCAATTCTATGCTATCTTTCCTCGTCCGCCAGCGCCGCGGGCGTTCTTTTCTCCCACGATCCGCCCATGATTCTCAGCATGACCGGCTATGCCGCGGTGACCGGCGAGCTGCCGTTCGGCAGCCTGAACCTGGAGCTGCGCGCGGTCAACCATCGCTATCTCGACCTGCAGTTCCGACTGCCCGACGACTTCCGACTGTTGGAGGGCACCCTTCGCGAGCGCATCACGGCGAAGATCTCGCGCGGCAAGGTCGAATGCCGCATTGGCTTCAACCGGCTGCCTGCCGCGCAGACCGCACCTCAGCTCAACGAGGAGCTGCTGCGGCAGCTGTCGCAGCTCGACGAGAAAGTGCGCAGCGTGCTGCCTGCCGCGACGCCGCTCGCGGTGAGCGACGTGCTGCGCTGGCCCGGCATGCTCGGCAATGACGCGCTGCCGATCGAGGATCTCCAGGAACGCTGCCTGCAGCTGCTCGACCAGGCGCTCGCCGAATTCGGCGCGGCACGCGCTCGCGAAGGCGACAAGCTCGAGGCCGTGCTGCTCGAACGCGTCGAGCGCATGGAGGCGATCGTGCGCGAAGCGGCGCCGCGCATCCCGCAGCTCGTGTCGGCATATCAGGACAGGCTGGTCGCGCGCCTGAAGGAAGCGATGCTGGACCCGGCGGGCGAACGCCTGCAGCAGGAGCTGGTGATGTTCGCCGCCAAGATCGACGTGGACGAGGAGCTCGAACGGCTCGCCGCGCATCTGGGCGAGACGCGCCGCATCCTCGATAAGGGCGGAGCGGTGGGCAAGCGGCTCGACTTCCTGATGCAGGAGCTGAACCGCGAGGCCAATACCCTGGGCTCGAAATCGGTCGATGTCGAGGTGACGCGCAGCACGATGGAACTCAAGGTGCTCATCGAGCAGATGCGCGAGCAGATACAGAACATCGAGTAGGGCCCGAACAGTAAACGGTGAACAGTGAACGGTGGACAGCCTACAGCCGGGTACGCCTCTCGGCCGCGCCGGGCCGGGGTTCGCATTTTCCGGTCGCCATTCAACGCTCGCCGTTCACGGCTTGAATGACCGGCAACCTCTTCGTCGTCTGTGCGCCTTCGGGCGCCGGCAAGACCAGCCTCGTCCGGGCGCTGCTCGCGCGCGACCCGCACGTGCATCTGTCGGTGTCGCACACCACGCGCGCCGCGCGCCCCGGCGAGCGGGACGGCCGCGACTACCACTACGTCTCGCGCGAGACCTTCCAGCGCATGGTCGAGGCCGGCGAGTTCCTGGAAAGCGCGGAGGTCCACGGCAACTACTACGGGACTTCGCAGCGCTGGGTCGACGAGCAGCGCAGTCACGGCAACGACATCGTGCTCGAGATCGACTGGCAGGGTGCGCGCCAGGTGCGACGGCTCATTGCCGAGACGATCGGCATCTTCGTCCTCCCGCCCTCGCTCGAAGTGCTGCGCGCGCGGCTCACGGACCGCAGGCAGGACAGCCCCTCCGTCATCGAGCGCAGGCTCGCCGCCGCCCGCAGCGAGATCGCACATGTGGAAGAGTTCGACTATGTTATTATCAACAAAGACTTCGACGATGCCGTGGAGGATCTGGCGAGCATCGTCCGGGCGACGCGGTTGCGGCTCCCCGTTCAGTTGGCCCGCAACAGTGCGCTCATCAACAGCCTGAAGTGACCGCCTTATGGCACGCATCACCGTAGACGACTGCCTGAAGAATATCCCGAACCGCTTCGAGCTGACGCTCGCGGCCACCTACCGTGCGCGTCAGCTGGCGACCGGCGCCAGCCCGCTGCTGGAAGGAAGCAGGGACAAGCCCACCGTGCTCGCGTTGCGCGAGATCGCGGCCGGCAAGGTCGGCAGCGAAGTCTTGAAATCCAAGACCTGAGGTCGTTCTTCGCGCAGCATCGAGGGGGACCCCGGCCCGAGTCCTTCCAGCCATGACCCCATCGCCAGCGGCCCGGCCCGCCGCTTTTCCGCACACGATGTCTGAGGCAGAGGTTCTGTTCAGGGACGCGTCCGGTTATCTCAAGCCGGAAGACGTCTCGCAGCTGCAAAACGCCTTCCGGTTCAGCGAGCAGGCGCACCAGGGCCAGTTCCGCATGAGCGGCGATCCCTACATCTCGCATCCGGTCGCCGTGGCGCACATCCTCAGCCAGTGGCATCTCGACGGACAGGCGCTGACCGCCGCGCTTCTGCACGACGTGATGGAGGATACCGCGGTCACCAAAGGCGAGATCAGCGAAAAGTTCGGCAAGATGGTCGCCGAGCTGGTCGACGGCGTGTCCAAGCTCGACCGCATCCAGTTCGAGTCCCATGAGCAGCAGCAGGCGGAGAGCTTCCGCAAGATGCTGCTCGCGATGGCAAGGGACGTGCGCGTCATCCTCATCAAGCTCGCCGACCGGCTGCACAACATGCGCACGCTGGAGGTGATGCACCCCATGAAGCGCGCGCGCATCGCGCGCGAGACGCTCGACATCTACGCGCCGATCGCCAACCGCCTCGGACTGAACAACCTGTACCAGGAACTGCAGGAGTTGTCCTTCCGCCATCTCTATCCGAACCGGTACAACGTGCTCAGCAAGGCGCTCACCCGCGCCCGCGGCAACCGGCGCGAGGTGGTGGACAAGATCCTGGATTCGATCCGCCAGAAGCTCGCCGACAACGGGATCGAGGCGACCGTCACTGGCCGCGAAAAGAACATCTACAGCATCTACAAGAAGATGATCGAGAAGACCCTGTCGTTCGCCGAGGTCTACGACATCTACGGCTTTCGGGTGATCGTCCGGGACGTGCCTTCCTGCTACCTCGCGCTCGGCACGCTGCACCAGCTGTTCAAGCCGATCCACGGCAAGTTCAAGGATTACATCGCGATCCCGAAGGCGAACGGTTACCAGTCGCTGCACACCACGTTGTTCGGGCCTTTCGGCACGCCGCTCGAGGTGCAAATCCGCACCCAGGAAATGCACAAGATCGCAGAAGCCGGCGTGGCCTCGCACTGGCTGTACAAGGAAAGCGGCGCCTCGCTGTCCGATCTGCAGACCAGGACCCACCAGTGGCTGCAGAGCCTGCTCGAGATGCAGTCGGAAATCGGCAATTCGGCGGAATTCCTCGAGCACCTGAAGGTCGACCTGTTCCCGGACGAGGTCTACGTATTCACGCCCAAGGGCAAGATCATGTCGCTGCCGCACGGCGCAACCTGCGTCGACTTCGCATACGCGGTGCACACCGACATCGGCAACCGCTGCGTCGCGGCGAAGGTGAACCACGAGCTGGTGCCGCTGCGCACCGAGCTGGGCAACGGCGACCGGGTCGAGATCATCACCGCCGCTTACGCCAAACCCAACCCGACGTGGCTGAACTTCGTGGTCACCGGCAAGGCGCGCTCCCACATTCGCCACTTCCTGAAGACGATGCAGTCCCAGGAGTCCGCACAGCTCGGCGAGCGGTTGCTCTACCAGGCGCTCGTCGCGCTGCGCTCCGGGCCCGACCAGGTGACCGAAGCGCACTGGGAACGCCTGCTGAAGGAAAACGCGGCGAAGTCGCGGCAGGAAGTGCTGGCCGACATCGGGCTCGGCAAGCAACTCGCGATCGTGGTGGCGAGGAAGCTGCTCTCGATCAGCGACGCGAAGGACGCGAGCACCAACCTGCCCGGCAGCCTGGTGATCCGCGGCTCCGAAGGCATGGCGCTGCAGTTCGCGAAATGCTGCCGGCCGATTCCGGGCGATCCAATTATCGGCTTCCTGAAGAAGGGGCACGGGCTCATCATCCACACGCACGACTGCCCGGTGTCGAGAAAGACCCGCGGGGACCCCGAAAAGTGGCTGGACGTCGAATGGGCGCCGGACACCAGGAAGCTGTTTCCGGTGAGCATCAAGCTGGTGGTGTCGAACCAGCGCGGCGTGCTCGCCAAGGTCGCCGCCGCCATCGCGGAGACCGGCTCCAACATCGACAACGTCAGCCTGGAGCCCGGCGACTCCTCCGCCTACAGCGACATCCATTTCACCCTGCAGGTGTCGAACCGCCTGCATCTCGCCCAGATCATGCGCATCCTGCGCCGCATTCCGGAAGTGATCCGCATCACACGGCTCAAGGGTTGACGCGGCACAGGCGTTGCAAGCGCACCGAACGGCCTGTCGCGAACGGCCTATAATTTTGCGAACGTTGCGCGCCTTTCAAGCCATGACGCGACTGCTTCCCGCCCTCGTCTTCGCGCTGCTCGCCGCGGCCGGGCAGGCTGCGCGCGCGCAGGGAAACGAGGAGCAGATGTCGCGTCCGCAGCGCAGCGAATCGCTCGAGATCCCGGGGCTGACGGCCGGCTGCCACGTCTGCGAATGGCGACCGAAGCTGAACCAGAAACCCGCCTTGCAGCAGTGCGGCGCCGACGAGGCCGGCAACGCCAGGATCGGCGTGTTCGAGTGCGGCTTTTCAGAGGACTGCCAGCGGATTTGCAACTTCCTGCGCTGCGGGACGATCTAGCCAGGGAAGCTCCGCCAGGCATCGCACGTCGTGCCGGTACCGCGCCCGCAGTGCCTCGTCCATGCCCGCGTATCGCTTCTGACCATCCCTCATGACCAACAAGCTCGGCGTCGCAATCCTGCTGCTTCTCGCGGCGGCTGCCTGCAACCGGTCCGGCACGCCCTCCTCTTCTCCGGCTTCGCCTCCTGCGCCCGCGGCGACCCGGGAAGCGTCCCGCAGCAGCGCCCCGCTTCCTCAACTCGACTTCAGCGCGCTCGCCGAAAAGGAAGGGCCGGCGGTCGTCAACATCTCCACCGTGCGAAAGATGCGAGGCGAGGCAGCGCTGCCTCCCTTGCCCGGCATCCCGGAGGACGACCCATTCTTCGACTTTTTCCGTCGCTTCGCGCCGCCCGTGCCGCGCGATTACCGGACGCAGTCGCTGGGCAGCGGCTTCCTCATCAGCCGCGACGGCGTGATTCTGACCAATGCGCACGTGGTCGACGAGGCGACCGAGGTGACAGTGAAGCTGACCGACAGGCGCGAATTCAAGGCCAAGGTGATCGGCGTCGACGCGCGCAGCGACGTGGCGGTGCTCAAGATCGACGCGAAAGACCTGCCCGCCGTGGCGATCGGCGACCCCGCGCACACCCGAGTCGGCGAATGGGTGGTTGCGATCGGCTCGCCGTTCGGCTTCGAGAACAGCGTGACCGCCGGCATCATCAGCGCGAAGGGACGGCAACTTCCCGATGAGACATATGTGCCTTTTCTGCAGACCGACGTGCCGATCAACCCGGGTAATTCCGGGGGTCCCCTGTTCAATCTGCGCGGCGAAGTGATCGGTATCAATTCGCAGATCTACAGCCGCACCGGCGGCTACATGGGGCTGTCCTTCGCCATTCCGATCGACGTGGCAATGAACGTCGCCGATCAGTTGCGCCAGACCGGAAAAGTCACGCGCGGGCGACTCGGCGTCCGCATCCAGGACGTCAATACCGATTTGGCGCGCTCGTTCGGTCTGGAACGCCCGGAAGGCGCGCTGATCGCGGCGGTCGAGCCACGCAGTCCCGCCGCCCAGGCCGGACTGCAAACCGGGGACGTGATCCTCGGTTTTGACGGCAAGCCCATCAAGAGCGCCACCGACCTTCCTGCCATCGTGGCGTCCACCGCACCGGGCAGGACGGTGACGATCGACCTCTGGCGCGAGAGCGCGCGACGTTCGGTCGAGGTGCGCATCGCCGAAGCTCCTACCGAGCCGAGGTCTTGGAGGCATTAGGGAAGTCGTCTGCCGGAGACGAAAACCCGGATTTTTTTAGCCTGCGCCGTCTCCGCCGGTCGCCGTTTCTTTTCAATGAGCTGATCCATAAGACTAATTCAGGCATGGCACGGGGGTTGCGAAATGAGGGTGGAATCGCTTCGCAGCCTGGAGGACCAGAAAAATGATCGATCCGCTCTCCAACTTCTCCATCCGGCCCGCACGCAACTTCGTCAATGTCGTGCAGGAAGGAATCCAGACCCTGTTTCAACTGCTGTTGCTTTGCCTGCTCATCCTCGGCCTCAGCGGACTGATCTACAAGGCAGTGGGGCCGGGCGGCTGGCTGGAGGCGTTCCTCGGCCGCGTATGGCAGACGCAACCGGCCTACGCGATCTTCGGCGCCATCGCGGTGCTTGTCGGCGGCGTGTGGGTGAAGCGGGGGATCGAGCGCATTCCGATGTTCGGCGGGCGTGCCGACTGGCTGGTGTACGCCTGCTTATCACTGGGCGTTTTCTTCGCGTTCCGGCTGGTATCGACGGGCTCCCTGTAACAACGTCGCGCGCCGACCGCCATTCCCAGCGGGCCACGGAAACCCGGCGGGAAGCCCGTGTCGCGCCCGACGTCGTCCGCGAGAGACAGAAAAAAGTGCGTCGGGGCCGTGCCTTAATGAAACGCGTGCGAATCGCGTCACCGGCCGGCGACTGGCTGCGACGCAGCCTGCCGGCAAGGCGGCCCAATACGATCGAATCGGCGCGATTGCGCTTGCTTTCCCTCTCCTCCCGCGGAATAGCGCTAGCGCGCTGACAAGAAAGGCCGCGGGGAATCCCCGCGGCCTTTCTTTCTTCTTTTCTATCGCGGGACCCGATTCTCAGGGTCGCTGCATTTTGCACGTCGTGGGCAGCGCCGTGTCCTTGGCCTCGACCCGACCCTCGGTCTTGAAGCCCATGCCGGTGCGCTCGACGTCGTATTTCACGCCCTTGGCGCCCGCCTTGACGAAGGTCGATATGAACAGCGGCTGCAGCAACTCGTGGTTGTCGGCGCGCATCGTCACTTCCCCCGTGACCGTCTGCAGCTTCATGCCTTCCATCGCTTTCGCTACCGGCAGCGGATCGGTCGACTTGGCCTGTTCCATCGCCTTGGCGAGCATCTCCATGCCCGTCTTGAGCGAGAGGAAGAAAAAGTCGTCCTTCGCGTCGGGGAAGCGCTTGCGGTAGGCCTCGGTCAGCGCATTCGCCTGCGGCGTGCCGATATTGCTGTGCCACATGCTGACCTGGCTCACGGTATCGCCTCCGGACTCGCCGATCGCCGCCGGGCTGCCGACGATACCGGCGTAATAGGTGTAGAAACGAGCCTTCAGGCCGGCTTCCTTCGCCGCCTTGATGAGCAGCGACAGATCGTTGCCCCAGTTGCCGGTCACCACGCTGTCCGCGCCGGAGGCCTTGATCTTGGAGATGTACGGCGCGAAATCCTTCACCTTGCCGAGCGGATGCAGCTCGTCGCCGACGATCTCGATGTCCGGCCGCTTCTTGTTCAGCATCGCGCGCGCCGCCTTCGCCACCGACTGCCCGAAAGCATAGTCCTGGTTGATGAGAAACACCTTCTTGATGTCACGTTGTTCCGCCATGTAGTTGGTCAGCGCCTGCATCTTCATGTCCACGTCCGCGTCGAAGCGGAAGTGCCAGAAATTGCAGCGGTCGTTGGTCAGGCTCGGATCGACCGCGCCGTAATTCAGGAACAGGATGGGGTTGTCGGGATTGCGCGCGTTGTTCTTCCCGACCGCTTCCGACAGCGCGATCGCCACGTTCGAGCCGTTGCCCTGGAAGAAGTAGTGGATTCCCTGATCGGTCATCTGCTTGAGCGCGATCAAGGCCTCCTGCGGGCTGCTCTTGCTGTCGAACGTCACCATCTCGAACTTCCTGCCGAGCGCGCCGCCCCTGGCGTTGATCTGCTCGATCGCCAGCTCGAGCTCGCGCGAGCCGTGCTCGCCGACGTTGGCGAACGGGCCGGACATCGGGTCGAGGTAACCGATCTTGATCGTGTCGGCCGCCAGCGCCGAAATGGCAAGCGGTGAAAAGACTGCCAGTCCCAAGAGACTGCGACAGACCTTCGTGAAATGCATGTTGTGTTCTCCTCCAAAATGGGTCGTCGTTGAATTCCCGCCTGCGGCCGGATTGTTCCAGGTTCTCCCGGTACGGGCACCTGCCGCAGAGGAAGCGCGATTCTAGCGTAGTCGCGGCAGCCCTCTTGCATGCCGCCTCGCCGTTCTGTCTACAGCGCCCGATGCTCGCGCTGGCAGCGCGCCGCCTCCCGCATCATGCGACGCAGATCGCGGCCGCGCTGTGGACTCGAGTCGCGCCCGGCTTGTGCATCGCACTTTGGATCATCTATAAAGGGAAAAGCGGCTCTTCTGTCCGCGACCACACAGAGGAGGAAACATGCTTGCAGACGACCCCGCCTTCTGGCGCGCCGGTGCGATCAGTTCCACCCTGGTCATGCTCGTGGTGCTCATCTTTCTCACCGCGGACAGCCTCGGGAAGATCCGTGCCGGCGGGGCAAACGTCCCGGCCTATACCGTGATCAACAAGGAAATCCGCTACCAGTTCGACGCCGACACCAACACTTACCGCCCGGTAATCGGCGGCGAGCAGAAGCTGTTCGGCCGCACCTACAACGACGAAGAAGCCTCAGCCCTGATCAGGAAAGGCAAGCTCGTCATCCAGAGCCGAGCCTGCATCGATTGCCACACGTTCTTCGGCAATGGCGCGTACTACGCGCCCGACCTTACCAAAGCCTGGCTGGATCCGGCGTGGGAGCAGATGTGGATGCCGATGACGCAATCCGGAACGCGCGAAGAGGCGATCGTGAAGTTCCTGATGCATCCGGAGCAGTTCCCCACCTGGAGCCGGCGGATGCCGAATCTCAAGCTCACGCGCGAGGAAGCCGAGGCGGTGGCGGCCTACCTGAAATGGATGGCGTCGGTGGAGACTAACGGCTTCCCCTCTCATTTCGGCCACATTCAAACCAGCAGGTAGGAGGATTTCATGTATCGATCCCAGCGGCTGGCGTTGAAGTATTTCGTGGCGGCGATGGCGTTGTTTGGCGTCATGGTGGTAGCGGGCCTGCTCTCCGCGACCTATTTCGTAAGAGACGGCTTCCTGCTCAATGTGCTCGACTTCAGCATCGCCAAGATCCTGCATATCGACACCCTGATCATCTGGCTGCTCATGGGTTTCATCGGCGCGGTGTACTGGTTCCTGCCCACGGAACTCGAGCGAGAAACCGAGGGCATCAAGCTCGCCGAAGTGATGTTCTATGTATTTTGCGCCGCGGTCCTGATCGTGGCGGCACTGTTCGTTTTCGTCCAGGTCGGGCCCGGCACCGAAAGCACGCTGTGGCTGATCAACCAGGGGCGCAAGTACGTGGAAGCGCCCCGTTGGGCGGCAATCGGGATTACGCTGGTGGTGCTGGTATTCGTCTACAACGTGGTGGGCACCGCGCTGAAGGCGAAGAAGGTCACCGGCATCATGGCGGTGCTGATCGTGGACCTGGTGCCGCTGTTCGGTTTGTACCTGGTCGCATTTCCGGCAGTCACCAACATGTCCGAGGATCTGTACTGGTGGTGGTGGCTGGTGCATTTGTGGGTGGAGGCTACCTGGGAGATCCTGATCGGTTGCATCATGGCGCTTGCGCTGATGCAACTGCTCGGCACCTCGCGCCGGATCGTCGAGACCTGGCTGTACGTGGAAGTCGCGCTGGTGCTCGGCACCGGAATCCTCGGCCTGGGCCATCACTACTTCTGGATCGGTACGCCCTCCTACTGGCTGGCGATCGGCGGCTTCTTCTCCGCGCTCGAGCCGCTGCCGTTGCTCGGCATGGTGGTGCACGCCGTGTATGACGCCGGCACCCACCATATGAAGACGACCAACAAACCGGCGTTCTGGTGGATGATGGCGGAGGCCTTCGGCAACTTCCTCGGCGGCGGCATGTGGGGATTCATGATGACCCTGCCGCAGATCAATCTCTTCACTCACGGCACGCAGTGGACCGTATCCCACGGGCACTTCGCCTTTTGGGGCGCTTACGCCTGCGGCGTCATCGCCGTGGTGTACATCGCACTGCAGAAATCGCGAGCCCTCGACGAGGTGAACGGACGTCCCTGGAAGTGGTCGTTCGCGCTGCTCAATGTCGGGCTGATCGGCATGGTCGGCGCGCTGCTCGTCGCGGGCATGGCGCAGGCGTTCTACGAGCGCGCCATCGGCGGCTCCACGCTGCAGGCCTTTATCGAGGGGCAGAGCAACGCCTGGTTCGTGCAGGGCATCAACGCGCGCCTGGCTTTCGGCTTTGTGTTCGCCGCGGGTTATGCGGTGCTGATCTACGACTTGCTCAGTCTCGGCCGCAGGAGCGCGGCCGAGGATGTTGCGGGCAAGCGTCTCGCCGGAGGGCGCGCGTGACGAACCCCGCGGAGTTTCTCCTGACCGCCGCGCTGCTGGGCGCCCTCGTGCTGTGCGGCGGACTCTACGCCGTTCTGTACGCGGCGGGGCGCCTCCGGGCCAGCCCGGCGTTCCAGCGCACCGGCTACGCATGCTATTGCCTGCAATGCGCGGCCGCTGTTGCGGTCGCCGCCGTCACCGCGCTGGGCTTCGGCTGGAAAGTGCTGGTCGCGGCGAGTGTCATCGCCTACTTCTGGATTCCGCCGCTCACCTGGCATTACCTGGAATCGCTGCACAAACCGAAAGAGCAAGGATCATGATCGCCAATCTCGTGAACACCATCCTCGGTATTCTGCTCGTCTATGGCGCGGTGCTCGAGCCCGCGCGCAGCGCCGGTGCGCACTGGACGCTCGGGGCGTGCGGCGTGATCATCGCGGCACTCGCATCCTGGGCGTATCGGATCGATCGCGTGAAGTGGTTCGGCGTGGTCAACATGGCGGCCGGCCTGGGCCTGGCGGTGCTGAGCCTGCTTCACGCCGTCTTCAAGATGCATCCGCTCGTGATTTTTTGGGGACTGTTCTGGATCGGCTGCATCGTGTCCCTGCTTGCCCTGTGGTCGCTGCTTTTCAACCGCGAGACCGCAAGCGCCCCGCGTCCAGGCGGGTAGCGATTCAGCGCCGCCGCACCGGGTTGGACAGCGCGCCCAGTCCCTCGATGCGGCATTCGGCGACATCGCCGTCCTCGATCACCACTGCGCCCGGCGTGCCGGTGCTGATGATGTCGCCGGGAAACAGCGTCGCCACATGGGAATGGAACGCCACGAGGTAATCGGGCGGGAACGCCATGTTGGCCACCACGTTCTCGCGGTGCAGCTTGCCGTTCCTGTAGGTGCCGACCTTCACCTTGAGCACGTCCGGCACTTCGTCCGGCGTGATGAGCTCGGGGCCGAACGAGAAGAAGGTATCGAAGTTCTTGGACCGCGTGAGGAAGCGGGGATTCTTCTGCAGGATGTCCTCCGCGGTCATGTCGAGGATCAGGCAGTAGCCGCCGATGTAATCGGGCGCCTGCGCTTCCGAGATGAAGCGGCAGGTCCTGCCGATGACGACGCCGATCTCGGCCTCCGCGGTCACGCGCAGCGACTGCGGCGGCAACTCGATGGTCTCGCCCGGTCCGATGATGGTGTTGTCGCACTTCATGAACGAGGCCGGCTCGGCCGGGAAAGGGGCGTTCAAGTCGGCTGCGTGGTCGCGGTAGTTCAGACCGATGCCGAGAATCTTGCGCGGGTGCCGGTAGAGCGGGCAGTAGCGCACGGACTTCGGATCGAGCCGCAGCGGCGTGGCGCCTGCGTCCTTGAGGATCTCGCGCGTAAGGCCGCGCACGATCAGCTCGTGCAGTTCTTCCGCCCATGCTCTGCCGAGGTACGCGTTGATCGCGCGGACCGGGACGATTCCGCTGCCGGTGACCACTGCGGCCTGCTCGCGGCCGTCGTGCCGGATCGTGCAAAGACGCATCGCTGGGCTCCGTGAGGGGTGGAAAGACGCGGATTATACGGGGCGCTTCCCGTTCGAAGCGCGACAACGCGCCACGCAGAGGCAGGGGACGAGAGCGGCCTGCTTGCCAGACCGTCTTGCTGCGCCTCCGCGGTGACCAGCGGAGGATCTAGCGCGGCAGCGCAGCCGGCTGCGGCGCGGCCTCGTAGCAGCCGAGCACGGACTGGTCGAAGTCGACGATCGAGCCCGTCATCAGACCGGACTCGTCGGAGGCGAGATAGGCCACCGCGCGCGCGACCTCGTCGGTCTTGACCAGGCGGCCGAAAGGCAATCGCGCTTCCGCCTGCTCGCGCCAGCCGTCCTGCGCGCCGTGATAGCGCCGCATGATGCGGTCCTCTCCCGGCGTATCCATCCAGCCGATGTTCAGTCCGTTCACGCGGATGCCGTCGCGCATCAGGCTGAACGCCACGTTCTTGGTGAGCGTGGCGAGCGCGCCTTTGGAGGCGCAATACGCCGCGATGAACGGCTGTCCGCCGTGCGCCGACATGCTCTGGATATTCACCATCGTTCCGCGGATCTTCTCGCGGCGCATGATTTTCGCCGCGTCCTGCATCAGGAAGAATGGCGCGCGCACGTTGACCGCGAAGATCCGGTCGAACAGCTCGGGCGAGGTGTCCAGGATGGTGCCGCGGTCGGTGATCGCAGCGACGTTCACCAGCACGTCGACGCGCCCGAACGCCTCGTCCGCGGCGGCCACGACCCTGCGGCAGTCCTCGACGACGCCGAGATCGGCCGGAACGAAATGCGCCGCACAGCCGCGTTGCGCCAGGCGTTCGGCGACTTTGCGGCCCTTGTCTGCGCTGCGTCCGCAGATGACGAGCCCTTTCGCGCCGCGCTCGGCGAACAAGCCGGCGATCGCCTCGCCGAGGCCCTGGGTGCCGCCGGTGACGATCGCCACGCGCCCGTCGAGCCGCGCCGCGCCGCTGGAGCCTGCTGTAGCCATGATGGTCGTCCTTTCAATGCGCGAAGTCATAGCCGGCGGCGCCGAACGCAGCCCGCAGGTGCTGGAGTCCCATGCGCGAGTATTCGAGCGGCGGCGCCTTCGCCGGATCCTGCTCCGCTTCCACCACGACCCAGCCCGCGTAGCCGATGTCCGCGAGCAGCCTGGCGAAGGCGTAGTAGTCGAGGCAGCCATCCCCGGGCACGGTGTATACGCCCTCGAGCACTGCCGCTAGAAAGCTGGCGTCCTTCTGCCGCACGCGCTTGAGCACTTCGGGACGGACGTCCTTGCAGTGCACGTGGTTGATGCGCCGCGCGTGACGGCGCGCGGTGCCCAGCACGTCCGCGCCGGCGTATGCGAGATGCCCGGTGTCCACCAGCAGGCCGACGGCGGAACCGGTGTTCTCCATGAGCAGATCGATCTCGCGCTGCGACTCGACGATGGTGCCCATGTGGTGATGGTAGGCCATGGCGACTCCGTGCTCTGCCATCCACTCGGCGAGCGCAGTGAGCTTGCGGCCGTAGTCGCGAAACTGCGCGTCCGCAATCCGCGGGCGCTTCGACAACGGGACGTCGATGCGGGACTGCACGCTGCCGGTCGTCTCGGCGTACACCAGCACCGGCGCACCGAGCGTCCGGAAGGTCGCAAGCTGGGGCTCGATCCGCGTCTTCTCCTCCTCGACCGGGCGAGCCAGCAGTTCGCCCGAGAACCAGCCGGAGACGAGCGCAAGCCCGTGGCTGCGCAGCAGCGGACCGAGCCGGGCCGCGTCCATCGGGAACTTGATTCCCGTCTCCGTGCCGCTGAAACCGGCTGCGCGGCTTTCTTCGAGGCAGGTCTCCAGCGCGGTGTCCCCGCCGAGCTGCGGCAGGTCGCTGTTCGACCAGGCGATCGGCGCGACGCCGAAACGTATCTGCATCGATGTCGATCCTCTTCGGACAGGCGTGGTCAGACTCCGAGCCGCTGCTTCTTCTTCGCCTCGGCGTGATCGGCGTAGGCCTTGCGCACGCTTTCTCGTGCGCTGACCTGCGGCACGCCCACGTCCCACCACGCGTCGCCCGGGGTCCAGGTGAACGCTTCGGTCCTGATCACGATCACGCAGGTGCGATCGGCACGCTTCGCACGCTCGAGCCCGACCTCGAGCTTGCCGATCGAGTCCACCGATTCGGCGATCGCGCCCATCGATTCGGCGTGCTTCACGAAATCCACCGCCACCGGATTCGACACGCGGCAGTCGCTCAGCATGTTGTTGAACGAAGCGCTGCCCTTGTAGTTCTGCAGGCGATTGATGACCGCGTAGCCGCCGTTGTCGCACACCACCACGATCATCTTGTGGCCGGAGAGCACCGAGGAATAGATGTCGGAGTTCATCATCAGGTACGACCCGTCGCCGACCAGCACGATCACGTCCGCGTCGGGCGTGGCCATCTTGGCGCCCCAGCCGCCGGCAATCTCGTAGCCCATGCACGAGTAGCCGAACTCGCAGTCGAAGGTGGCGGGGGACTTCACGCGCCAGTTCTTGGTGAGCTCCCCAGGAAGCCCGCCGGCGGCGGTGACGACGCGATCGCGCGCGCCCGCCTTGCGATTGACCGCCGCCACCACTTGGGCATAGCTGGGCAGGCCGGACTTCGGCGGCGCGGTCAACGCATCCACGGTCGCGTTCCACCCGGCGTAGAGCTTGCGCGCGTGCTCCGCCCACGGCTGTGGCGCCTGGTAGTCGCCGAGCACCGCGTCGAGCTCGCCGACCGATTCGCGCGCATCCCCTACCACCGGCAGCGCGAGATGCTTCACGGCGTCGAAGCGCGCGGTGTTGACCGCCACCAGCCGGAAGTCCGGGTTGCCGAACACCGTCCACGACCCGGTGGTGAAATCTTGCAGCCGCGTGCCGATCGCCACCACCACGTCCGCCTCGCCAGCGAGCGCGTTGGCGGAACTGGCTCCGATGACCCCGATCGGCCCGGCGTTCATCGGGTGCTCGTGCACCAGCACCCCGCGCCCCGCGATCGTCTCCACCACCGGGATGCGCCGCCGCTCGGCGAATTCGGCCAGTTCGCGCGTGGCCTGCGAATAGAGCACGCCGCCGCCGGCGACGATCAGCGGCCGCTGCGCTTTCGCCAAGAGCGCCGCCGCAGCGGCGATCTCGCCGCGATCGGGCCGGATGCGGCGAATCCGGTGCAGGCGCGGCATGAAGAACGCCTCCGGATAGTCGAAAGCCTCGCCCTGCGCGTCCTGCGCGAGCCCGAGGAACACCGGGCCGCAGTCGGCCGGATCGGTCAGGGCCGCGACCGCCTGCGGCAGGGACTGCAGGATCTGCTCGGGACGCACGATGCGGTCCCAGTAGCGCGAGACCGCGCGAAACGCATCGTTGACCGTCGTCGACGGCGCCTCGAAATGCTCCACTTGCTGCAAAACCGGATCGGGAAACCGGTTCGCGAATGTATCGCCGGAGAGCAGCAGGACCGGCAATCGATTGGCGTGCGCGGCCGCTGCCGCGGTCACCATGTTGGTCGCACCGGGGCCGATGGAACTGGTGGCCACCATGATCTGCCGGCGCTGCTTCGCTTTCGCGAATGAAACCGCCGCCAGCGCCATCGACTGCTCGTTCTGGCCGCGCCAGGTGGGAAGCCGGTCCTTGACCCCTTCCAGCGCCTCGCCGAGGCAGGTGACATTGCCATGTCCGAAGATCCCGAACACGCCCGCGAACAACGGCGCTTCGCGGCCCTCGAGCTCGGTTTTCTGCGCGCACAGGAAGCGCACCAGCGCCTGCGCCATGGTGAGCCGCACGGTCTTCATGGAAACCTCCTCCGGAATTCGTATCGTCTTGTGCACTTGCGATTCTAGCGCCGGGAGTTTGTAATGCGTATCCGCGGCGGGACGGGCGCCGGCGTGCGGCCGTGCCGCCGCCCGAACAAGAACTCCATGCAGGAGGGTACATGCTTCGCATCGCGGTCATCGGCGCCGGGCGCATCGGCAAGATTCACGCCGCGAACGTGGCCCGGCATCCGCGCGCCCGGCTGGTGGCGATCGTGGACCCGATCGCCGAGGCCGGGCGCGCCCTCGCGCAACAACACGGATGCGCGTGGAAGACCCAGGCCGACGCGCTCATCGCAGGCGACGAGATCGACGCGGTCGTCATCGCGTCGCCGTCCGACACGCATATCGAACTGATCGACCAGGCCGCAGCGGCCGGCAAGGCGATCCTGTGCGAGAAGCCGATCGGCATCCACATAGGGGAAGTGCAGCGCTGCCTTGAACACCTGGCGAAGCACCCGGTGCCGATGCTGCTCGGTTTCAATCGACGCTTCGACCCCAGCGCCGCGGCGCTGAAGCGCGCGGCAGCGGAGGGAGCGGTCGGCGCGATCCGGCAGGTGATCATCTCCAGCCGCGACCCCGCGCCGCCGCCGCTGCCCGCGCTGGCCGCCACCGGCGGGCTGTTCCGCGACATGACCATCCACGATTTCGACATGGGGCGCTGGCTGCTGGGCGAGGAACCGGTCGAGCTGTGGGCCACCGCAAGCTGCCTGGTCGATCCGCAGATCGCCTCCGTGTACCACGACGTCGACACCGCCATGATCGTCATGCGCACCGCGAGCGGCCGCCAATGCCACATCAACAACTGCCGGCAGGCCTCCTACGGATACGACCAGCGGCTCGAGGTGTTCGGCTCGGAAGGGATGATCGCCAACGACAACCTGCGGCCCACCACGCTGCGCCGCTTCGGCGCGAAGGGAACCGAAATCCGCGACCCGCTGCTGTATTTCTTCCTCGAACGCTATGCACAGTCCTACGTGCTGGAACTCGATGCCTTCATCGAGTCGGTGCTGGCGCAGCAGCCGATGCCGGTGACGGGGGAAGACGGCAGGCGGGCACTCCTGCTGGCGAACGCAGCGTTGGAATCGGCGCAAACAGGCAAGCCGGTGCGCGTGCGATGACCGGCAGGGAGCTGAACGCGGACGACCTGCGCGAGCGGCGGGAGCACGAAAGATGAAGACGATTCGCATCGGATTGATCGGCTCCGGATTCATGGGCAAGGCGCATGCGCTCGCCTATCGCGCGGTGGCCGGCGTCTTTCCCCTGCCGGTACAGCCGGTGCTGGAGATGCTCGCCGACGTGACCCCGGAAGCCGCGGCAAAGGGCGCGCGGGAATTCGGCTTCGCGCGCTCGACCGGCGACTGGCGCGCGCTCGTCAGGGATCCCGGGATCGATGTCGTGGACATCACGGCGCCGCCGTCGCTGCATCGGGAGATGGCGCTGGCGGCGATCGCGGCCGGCAAGCACGCGTATTGCGAAAAGCCCCTCGCACGCGACGCCGCGGCGGCGAAGGAGATGACCGACGCCGCGCAGAAGGCGGGGGTCAGGACCCAGGTCGGGTTCAACTACCTCAAGAATCCAATGATCGCGCTTGCGCGCCAGATCGTGGCGAGCGGCGAACTGGGCGAGATCCGCTCTTTCCGGGGCATCCACGCCGAGGACTACATGGCCGATGCGGCGACGCCATGGCACTGGCGGCTCGATCCCGCGGGCGGCGGAGGTGCAGTCGCGGACCTCGGCAGCCACATCATCGCGATGGCGCGGCACCTGCTGGGCCCGATCGTCGAGGTCTACGGCCAGATCGAAACCGTCATCAAGCACCGGCCCGTCGCCGCCGGCGCGGCGCAGACCCGGCCGGTCGAGGTCGACGACATCGCCCGCGCCATCGTGCGCTTCGCGCGCGGATGCAACGGCACGATCGAGGCGAGCTGGGTCTCGCAGGGGCGCAAGATGCAGATCGAGTTCGAAATCGTCGGCTCGAAGGGCGCGATCTTCTTCACCCAGGAGCGCTTCAACGAACTGCAGCTCTACGAAGCCGGCGCGGCCGGCAGTCGCAACGGCTTTCGGACCATTCCGGCCGGACCCGCACACCCTCCTTACGGCGCCTTCTGCGTCGCGCCCGGGCATCAGCTTGGCTTCAATGACCTGAAGACGATCGAAGTGCGGGATTTCCTCTGCTCGCTTGCCGGCGAACCGCCGGTGGGACCGGATTTCAGGGAAGGATGGGAAGTTCAGCGAACGGTCGATGCGCTCATGCAGTCTTCCCGCGAACGCCGCTGGATCGAGATCGGCTGAAGGCCGCGTACCCGCGCCGCGCAGAATCTTTTTCGAACGTTTTGTTCGGGGGGGAAATTGCCGGCGCTTGCCGCCGGAGGGGGCGGCGCGCCGCCCCCTTGGTCTTTTGGTGGGCCGTGAAGGATTCGAACCTTCGACCGTTGGATTAAGAGTCCACTGCTCTACCAGCTGAGCTAACAGCCCGAAGGCGGGCATTTTACCAAAGGCTCCCTGCGGCCAGCGCGAGACGCTCGGGGCCCGAACTTTTTCCTGCGGGCGTTGACAAATCGGCATCCGTCCCAAGTTATGGGGCGGTAACAGGGAACGACCGTGAAGCGAGCACTCAACCGCATCGACCGTATCGAACCTTCGCGCGGCTTCGCGCGCAAGGCATTCGCGCGCGCGCATGCGGGTCGCTGCATGGCCGAACACCCGGTCCGGCTGACCGCCTTCCAGGCGGTATCCGGCTAAGCGCCCGTCGGTTGACCCCGCCGGGCAGCGGCGGGTCAGGTCAACCGGTCCATTTCCCGTTCGACCATCCCGTCGCGTCGTGCCGCGAAAGCGGCACCGCTGCGCGTTCTTGTTTGCCAGGAGAAAAATCATGAACGAAGAAGTCATCCGCAAGCTGCTCGAGACGTCCCGGCAGTACCTGGGCCTCGAAGGGAAGAAGCGGTCGAAGGGTCCCTGCATGGGACGATGAGATTGACGAACATGGATATGGAGACCGGTCATGAGAGCGATCGACGACAGACTGAAATACGTTCTCGCCAGGAGAATGAAAAGCGCGGTTGCGAATCCGCCGGAGCGCGCCTTCGCGCGCGAGCTGCTCTCGCGCGGCATGACGGCGAACGAGGTGCACCGGCTGGTGGTGCTCGATCCCGCATTCGACGGCGTGCCCTACGCCTTCCGCGTGGCGGTCGCCAACGAGGCGCGAGCCATCGAGCGCGAACGGCTGCTCGAAAGCTCGCGCAGGCAGGCGCTCACCCGTCGCGCCATGGCGGCGTGATGCGCGCGCGACATTCGCACTGCGGCACATCCGCCGCGACGGAATGGAAAGGGCCGGCGAGGAGCCGGCCCTTTGCTTTTCCCCGCCGGCGGTCGGCGCTCGCACGCGCGATCTGCATACCGCGGAGCAGGGCTCTCGCGGCTGGACGCCGCGTGGAAACGGTCACGACTTCCGTGCCCCGGTCAACCACTCTATCGCGCGCTCCCTGCTTTCGAAAAACCGCAACGCCATCGCCTGTTTGCGGGCGATCCCCTGGATGAACTTCGCCTGCGCGCTCAAGGGCCGGCCCGTCACGACATAGCCGACTCTGATCCCCGGCAATCCCTTTTCCAACGCCCGCTCCCAGACCTCATAGCTCTCGAAAACCGAAAGTTTCGACGCCGGCGCCTCGACGATCAGAAGAATGCGCTGGGTCGGATTCTGCAGCACCGCCAGTTTCTTTTCCGTCAGATCGACCAGACCATCCAGAAACTCCTTATTGACGAGCTCGGTTCGGGCAACCACTTCGAGGTATTCGCCGCCGGGGTTCAGACAAAACTCGATCGCCATGGCTCAGCTCGCCGATGCCCCACCGCGCTCACGCCAAAATTCCGGGGCGCAATGACAGTTGAACGAAATGTTCCTCGACATTCTTCGAAGCGGCTACACGTGCAGATCGTCGTCATTTCCGTGCCGGAATGAAGCGCGCAGCTTGGAGCGGCGCGTTCCAATCGCACCACGATGGGCTGCGCGCAGGACGGCCCTGGCCCGTGACGGGTACAGATCTTGTTTTTGCATTCTCCTCGTCCGCGCCCCGTCATATCGATCACCGCAATGGCTTGAAATTGCACTGCGCAAGAGCAGCGATGAACGAATTTGGTCATTTGTCCGGACATTTTGAGGCACTCTCTACCCGCGCTTGTGCGGTTTTCGAACCTCCGGCTGGTGATCCGGATGGATCGTGAATCCGCACATCCGGGCATTGCGCTGTGGTCGAGCGCGCGCAATGCAGGCGGCGCGAAGACTCGATTTCCTGTAGTTGAATCATTACAGACCGCTAACGTATCGATGCTCGGACTGCGGAAAATCGCCGCCGGCAACCGGCGTTGCGCAACCCCTTAAGGGCAGGCAGCGATGGAGCAAAAAACCCGGATTGTCCTGGTCGAAGACGCCGACGCCGACGCCGAGCTGGTCGAACGCGAGCTCGAGAAGGCGGGCGTGTCGTACGAGATTCGTCGCGCGCAGACGCGCCAGGCTCTGATGCACGCGCTGGAGGAATTTTCGCCCGACCTCGTCATCAGCGACTTTACGCTGCCCGCCTTCGACGGATTGTCCGCGTTGGGCCTGGTACGCGAGAGAAGTCCCGATACGCCCTTCATCTTCGTCTCCGGCACCATCGGAGAGGAAGCCGCCATTCGTTCCCTGACCCAGGGGGCCGCCGACTTCGTCCTCAAAGGCAACCTGAAGCGCTTGGTGCCTGCAATCCAGCGCGCCCGGCGCGAGGCGGCGGAACGCGCGGCGCGACGCCAGTCGGAAGAGGCGCTGCGCGAGGCCGAGCAACGCTACGAGAGCCTGGTCGAGCTCTCGCCAGACCCGATTTACGTCGTAACCGACGGGATCATTGTCTTCATCAATGACGCGGGCGCCAGGCTTTACGGGGCGCACGGCAGGGAGCAGATCGTCGGGCGACGCAGCGTCGAGTTCATCCACGAGGAATCGCTGGACGACGTCACCGCACGCATGCGACGACTGATGGAAGTCGACGAACGCCAACCGCTGGTCGAACAAAGGCACGTGCGTCTCGACGGCTCCACGGTGTACGTCGAAATTGCGTCGGCGCCATTCAGCTATCGAAGCCGGCGCTCGGCGTTGATGGTGGCACGGGACATCACCTCGCGCAAGATGGCGCAGAACCGCACCGCCATGGAACATGCCGTCACCCGCCTTCTGGCCGATTCCGGAAGCCCGGCCGTGATCATTCCCCGCATACTGCAGACGATCGGCGAGGCGATCGGATGGGTGTGCGGCGGTTGCTGGCTCTTCGATCCGCAAGCAGACGCGCTCACGTGCTTCGATACCTGGGGCATCCCGAACCGGGAGATCCAGGAGTTTCTGAAATTCTGCGCAAGCGAGGAGTTCTCTCCGGGTCCGCGCGGCTTGCTCAGGCGGGTGCTGGCGGGCAAGCCGCTGTGGATTGCCGACATCGCGCGGGAAAGCGGGCTGGTTCGCGCCCCGATGGCGGCAAAAGCCGGGCTGCGCAGCGTATTCGCCTTTCCGATCATGGCGGGCGGAGCAGCGCTCGGCGTGATGGATTTCTTCGGCCGGGACGCGCGCAATCCGGACCAGGAACTGCTCAACCTCGCCTACGCGCTGGGCCAGCAGATCGGGCAGTACTGGCAACGAAGGAATGCGGAGGAAGCGGCGACGCTGCGCCTGCTCGCCGTCGAATCGAGCGTGAACGCCATCATCATCACCGACAATACGCGTGCCGACCACCCGATCGAATACGTCAATCCCGCCTTCGAGCGCATTACCGGATATTCCCTTCTCGATGTCGCCGGGAAAAACTGCCGCTTCCTCCAGGGCCAGGACCGCGATCAGCCGGATCTAGACAAGATGCGCCGCGCGGTGCAAGAACGCTCGGGCGCCACCGTCACGCTTCGCAACTACAGAAAGGACGGCACCTTGTTCTGGAACGAACTGCATATTGCTCCGGTGCGCGATCACGGCGGCAATGTGGTGCGCTTCATCGGGGTCATGAACGATATCACCGACCGCAAGCGCTATGAGCTGGAACTCGAGTACCAGGCCAGTCACGACAGCCTGACCAGGCTCGCGAACCGCAACCTGTTCCGGGATCGGCTGCAACACGCGATTTCTTCCGCGAAGCGCGACGGCAAATTGGTCGCCATCTCGTTTATCGACCTGGACAACTTCAAGTTCGTCAACGACAGTTTCGGTCATGCCATGGGCGACCAGGTGCTCAGGAACGTCGCCGAGCGCCTCGCGGCAAGCGTACGGGACACGGATACGGCGGCGCGCCAGGGAGGCGACGAATTCGCCGTACTGTTCGTGGATCTGGACGGAATCGACGTGGTGACCCAGCTCATGGAGCGGATTGTCGAGACCGTCTCCAAGGTCATCCGCATCGACGGTCTGGAAATCTATCTGAACTGCAGCGCCGGCATCAGCGTGTACCCGATGGACGCACAGGACAGCGACACCGTCTTGCGCAACGCCGATATCGCGATGTACCGGGCCAAGGAACAGGGGCGGAACAATTTCCAGTTCTATACGCCCGAAATGAATGCGCGCAGCATGGAGCGGCTCACCTTGGAGGCCGGATTGCGGCGCGCGCTCGAGCGCGACGAATTCGTCCTTCGCTACCAGCCTCAGGTGGATCTCCACACCGGGCGCATCCTCGGCGCCGAGGCCCTGATTCGGTGGGAGCACCCGGAGCGGGGCATGGTCCCGCCTTCCCAGTTCATCCGCATCGCCGAAGAAACCGGCCTGATCCTGCCGATCGGGCAATGGGTGCTGCATACCGCCTCGCAGTACAACAAGTCCCTGCAGGAAGCCGGTCTTCCGCCCGTCATCGTTTCGGTGAACGTTTCCGCCCGGCAGTTCTGGCAGGCGGGCTTGATCGAGTACGTGGAAGAGGTATTGAAGCGCAGCGGCCTGCCTCCGAAACAGCTCGAACTCGAATTGACCGAAAGCATGGTCGCCCAGGACGCCGAGGTCGCAGAGGCGACGCTGACGGCGCTGAAAGGACTGGGGGTGCGACTTGCGATCGACGATTTCGGGACCGGATATTCCAGTCTGAGCCACCTGAAGCGCTTTCCGGTGGACAGCCTGAAGATTGATCAATCCTTCGTACGAGGGATCACGACCGACCTGGATGACGCGGTGATCGCGAAGTCGATTATCGCGCTGGCGGCCAACCTCGGGCTGTCGGTGATCGCGGAAGGCGTCGAGACCTATCCGCAGCTGGCATTCCTCCTGGAGCATGGCTGCAGCGTGGCGCAGGGCTATTACTTCGGGCGGCCGATGGGGGCGGAGGATTTCCGGCAACTCTTGACCGCCGGCGCGACGCTGAACATCGAAATGCCGTCCTGGGACTTGCCGGAGCCCGAATAGGCATCCGGAACGGGTGGCGTAGCCCCGCGCCGTGGTCCGACGGCGAGCCGAAGGAGGTCGAGGAGCCGTTCGCCGGCCCAGGCAAAAGCGGGCCTCGTCCTCCTGCCGCCTGTTTCCGCCGTCGGCGGGCGGGCGCCCGGATTACTAGGGTTTTCCCGCAACAGCCGCTTCCGGATTTCCCGATACCCGGCATCGCGTGCCGTGCCTATCGTTTTATTACAGGACCGGAATCCCGGGCAATCCGTCCCAGCGACAGGCATCCACGCGGAGCAGGCAATGCAAAGCACCAAGATCGCGCCCCTGAAACTCGCAGACGACGCCCTCGTGGAGCCGAGGGCGGCAAAGCGGCAACCTCGTGAACTCGAGCCGCTCGCACGCTCGCTCGGCGAGCTGTCGGCTCACTGGTACTGGGAGCAGGACGAGGAACTGCGGTTCACCTACATGTCGCCCGGCATCGAGAAGCGGTTGGGCGTTCCGGCGGCAAGCTTTCTGGGCAAGACGCGCACCGAGATGGCGCAGTTCGAGTCGGAGAAGTCCCGTCACGAGCACCTGGCGGCGCTCGCGGCGCGCAGACCCTTCGAGGATCTGCTCCTGGCCCAGCGCAGACAGGACGGCAAGACAGTCTACGCACGCATCAGCGGGCGCCCCGTGTTCGACGAGGCGGGCCGGTTCAAGGGCTATCGCGGCGTCGGGCGAGACGTCATCGCGCAGATCGAGACAGAGCGGGCCCTGCGCGAGAGCGAGGCGCGTTTCCGGGACCTGACGGAACTGTCCTCGGACTGGTACTGGGAACAGGACGCAGACTTCCGCTTCACGCTGATGTCGGGCGGGGAGCCGGGAAAGACCGGCCGCAATCTCGAAGAGACGCTGGGCAAGACGCGCTGGGAACTGGAAGGGATCGCGATATCAGAGGAAGAATGGGCTGCGCACCGGTCCGTTTTGGAGGCGCATCAACCGTTCCGCGACTTCACCTACAAGCGCCTGCGGCCCGACGGTTCGATCATATACGTATCCGTCAGCGGCCGGCCGTTCTTCGACGCGGAGGGAAACTTCCGGGGCTATCGCGGCATCGGCAGGGACATCACCGATCGCGTGACCTCGGCGGAACGCATTCAGTACGCCGCCTACCACGACGGTTTGACCGATCTGCCCAACCGGATCATGTTCAACGAAGTCCTGGCCCACGCCGTTGGTCAGGCCCGGCGGCACGGAAGGAAGCTGGCGCTGCTCTTTGTCGACCTGGACCGGTTCAAGCAATTCAACGACATGCTGGGCCATGCGGCCGGAGACGAATTGTTGAGGAACGCCGCCAGGAGAATCAAGGGATCCATCCGGTCGAGCGATGTCGTCGCGCGCCTGGGCGGGGACGAATTCGTCGTCCTGCTGGAAGACGTTCGTGAGCAGAAGAACGTCGCCAAGGTGGCGCGCAAGATCCTGTCGTCGCTGTGCGAGCCAGTGACCGTTCTGGGCCAGGAGCTTCGGGCAACGGCCAGCATTGGCGTCAGCATATATCCGAACGACGCACAGGATGAGCCGACGCTGATGAGAAACGCCGACATGGCGATGTATCGGGCAAAGGAGGAGGGCAAGGACACATTCCGGTTCTTCTCGGGCGACATGATGGACGCGCACACATTTCAGCGGCTGGCGCTGGAATCCAGCCTGCGTCGCGCGCTCGAGCGTGAAGAGTTCCAGGTGCATTATCAGGTGAAGATCAACGCCCGTACCGGTGCGGTGACCGGCATGGAGGCTTTGGTGCGATGGCGGCACCCGGAGCTGGGCATCGTGCCGCCGGGCCAGTTCATCCCGATTGCCGAAGAGACCGGCTTGATCGTGCCGATCGGCAAGTGGGTACTGAGAGAGGCGTGCCGCCAGAACAAGGCGTGGCAGGACGCCGGGCTGCCGGCGTTGCGGGTGGCGGTGAACTTGTCGGCGCGGCAGTTCGCCGACAAGGGCCTCGTCAAGGACGTGCGTTCCGTCCTCGCCGAGACCGGTCTGCCCCGCTCTTCGCTCGAGCTGGAAATCACGGAAAGCATGGTGATGCGCGATCTGCCCAGGGCGCTCGAGACCCTGACCGGGCTCAAGCGGCTGGGGGTCTGGCTTGCGATCGACGACTTCGGGACGGGCTATTCGTCCCTGTCTCACGTCAAGCGGTTTCCGATCGACGTCATCAAGGTGGACCGCTCTTTCATCCGCGACATACCGGCGGACACGGAAGACAAGGCACTTACCGAAGCGATCATCAGAATGGCGAAGTCGTTGCGCCTGACCGTGGTGGCCGAGGGCGTGGAAACGAAGGAGCAGATCGATTTCCTCAAGCAGCACGCCTGCGACGAGTTCCAAGGCTATTATTTCAGCAAGCCGATCCCCGCGGACGAATTCATAAAACTGCTGCACAAGAACCTGCCGCTCGGCCGTTAGCGTTGCCGAAGTGCCGGGAAAGGGGCAGGCCGTAGCCGCTCCGGGATGGAGAATCCGCTGTCAATTTCTACGCGGCGCTTTCGGCCGCAGGAAGCCGAGCGGCCTCGATGGCCGCTCCTCGTTTGACCAGGCAGACAGGGTATCGCTTCGCGGATCAGTACGCGCCCACACGTTACGGGACGTAAACGTCATCTGTCGGAGGTGGAAACCGAATGAGCGCGCGTGATATACAAGCGCGCGGGCGTCGCGGTACCACGCGCAGTCGCGACGGTTTGCGTGCAGGCAGTCGGCGCATTGAATGCGATTCTCCAGGAATGCTTCACCGGTCGTTGATTCCGCGAGGTTCTCTCATGGACACAGGCGAGATGCCGAAGAAGGGGGCGCTCGAAGACACGATGAACGCAGCAGACTACATAGATGCATTGCTCCGCCCGCCCCCCAACCGGCTCGTGGTTACGCGGCAGAAGATCAAGGGCCGGCGATTGCGGGATCAGTACGTCGAAGAGGTGACCGTCACGAAGGTCGTGCCGGCACCGAAGTAAGCGACGCGTCGCTCCCGGTGGGCGAGATTCATCCCGCACAATTTGCGATGGGCGCTTTGCTCGACCCGCTCACCGGGAGGCGGTCGCCGCGTAACCGCATCGGAGCGCCGCCGAAGCAAGTGCGAAAGCTCACCGACACGATCCGTGTCGGGCGTCCGGCACCGGCAGTTACGGTCGCTTCGATATCAGCTTCGCAAGGAAACGTCGAAATGCCGCATCCTGTCTTGCGACATCGCCGTTCCTTTCGATGATCTCCCCTTCCTTTATCAACCGCACAAGCTCCCTTCCCAGCTCCAGGAATCTGGCTTGCACTTCCGGCGAGTACCGGTACGGAATCTTCGGATTGTTGCAGTGATTGAACGTCCGCGCGAGATATGTGAAGGCAATCTGCGCTTCTCTCTCGGCCAGATCTCTGGCATTGGCTTGATTCCTGCCCATCGCCACCTCCCTGTTTCCCGACCCCTGGTTCGCTCGGCCACGCGCATCTCACTGGTCGAGCGGCCTGCGGGGTCCCGATGGCCGCCCAATGCGACGGATTGCCCGGCGGCCTGTTGTTTTTGCTTCTGCGGTCGAATTCTAGATTAAAGCAAAGCGAGTGGAGTGACCGTTTTCGGATCCATTTCCGGCTGCCGCGTTGCCACGCATCGAGTAGACGTCTTGCGCGACCGCATCCGGCTCCCGGGCTTGCAAAGCGCTGCCGATGATCCGGGTGCGGGTCCATGGGTCCTGGAAGTATCGATGAGGAAATTTTGCTGCCAGCGTGCTGCCGGCGAAAAGCAAAATGGCTCGCCGACGCGGCAAGCCATTGTCGTTTGGTAGGCGGTGGGGGAATCGAACCCCCGACCAACGGATTAAAAGTTGAAGTAACGGATTCTTCTATTGTGAATGCGCCCGCGCTCACTCGTCAAAACACGCCGAAGTTCGCCAGATCTATCACGTTTTCTGTACGTTTTCGACTTGCTGAAATTCCCAGGCTACTGTTCGAGCAAGCGCATTCCTTAGTTCGTGCTGGCGCACCCGGCAGGATTTGAGCCCATGACCCCCTGGTTCGCAGGAAAGTCCGCAGGCGCAACTCATTGATGGGTCAATGACTCGGTGCCGCCCGTTCCGGCTTTTCCCGCACTGTGTTGTTCCCTCTTGTGCTCTTGTGCCCTTGAGCCCCCACGGAAGCTCACTATCAGGTGTCCGTAATCGGGCTCGGCAATCGTCAGCGGCAGACTTCGCGGGCAAGCCTCGCGCCCGCACAGAGGCGCTATAGGAGCAATGCCAATGAGGTGAAGCACGCCGCCCGAGTAAGTATCCCCCAGCAAAGCCGGGGTGGGGGGGGTTCTCATACTTGGCTAACCGACCCGATGTGACCGAGAGTCACCGCCCGGCAGAGTACCGCGGCTCGCGGATGTAACTGTCGATGGCGGTACTTTTCACCGAACTGCGCTTTGAGGTCCCGCCCGGCCATCTCCTCTCCGAGAGCGAACGGGTGGCCTGTGTTGTCCCGAACCGCTACCCCGCCAGGATGGCCACCGGGTCCTAGTCCGCAGTGCCGCTGCGCACCGGGACACCGCCTGACGTGGCCGAATGTGGATCGCCACCCGTACGCGCCGCACGCAGCAAAAAAAGCAGTGCTACGAAATTCGCCTTGCAACGCCGTCAGGCGGGATGGTAAAAACGCCACGAAATGGATCTCGGCGACTGGTAATGAAGCGCGGCCTGCCCGCGTGGCTCACGGCCCGGCTCGCGCTCGCCATCGCGCTCGATTCCGCGGTGCAGCTGCTCTGGAAGCTCGCTGCGCTGCAGCTCCCCGGCTCCCTGTCGCCGTCCGCGCTCGCCGCGGCGGCGCTGCATCAGCCCCTGTTCCTGCTCCTCGGGGCGCTTTTCGTGTGGCAGCTCGCCAATTGGCTGCGCGTCCTGGAAGCCTCCGACCTCAGCTATTCCCAGCCGATTACCTCGCTCAGCTTCGTGTCGGTGTTCGCGCTCTCGGTGCTTTTCCTGGGCGAGCGCGTTGACGCAGCGAAGATTTTCGGCATCGCGTTTGTGTTCGCCGGCGTGTGGCTTATCGGCCGCACGCCGCACGACCGCCGAGCCGGCGCGGCCGGCACGCCATGAGAGCGGCGCTCGCCGGCCCGTTGCTCGTCGTCCTCTGCGCCGTCGTCGAAGGCTTCTCGCAGGTGTGCTTCAAGAAGTCCGCGCTCGCGCCGGCCCGCAGGCACTTCTGGATCGGCACGGGCGTGGCGCTTTTCGTCCTGCAGGCAGCCCTCTACACCGTTGCGCTGCAGTTCGTCGAGGTGAGCACGGCCTTCCCTATAGGAAGCTTCGCATACGTGGTGGTGGCGATCCTCTCGCGCCGGATACTCGACGAGCCCGTCACGCGAACCCGATGGCTGGGTGTGGGCTTCGTCATCGCTGGCGTGTCGCTCCTCGCCGGGCAGGCATGAGCGTCGACGGCTACTCGGTCTCGTTCGTTTCCTCGGCCGGCCGGATCGACGCCACGCTCTGGGAGGCGTGCTTTCCGCCGCCGATCGAAGGCCGTTGGTGGTACGAGACGCTGGAGCAATCCGGGCTCGAGCGCCAGTTCTCCTTCCTCTACGGTGTGATCCACCGCGCTGGCGTGTCGGTCGGAATCGCGCCGGCCTTCGTTATGGATTTCCCCGTGTCGCTGATCGCGCCGCCCGACCTGCTGCCGCTCCTACGCTGGCTCGATCGGCTCGCGCCGTCGCTCTCGCGCCCAAGGACGCTTTTCATCGGCTCTCCTTGCGCCGACCAAGGCACGGTCGGGCTCCGGGTCGGCGTCGAGCGGCGAGGCGCGCTGCTCGCCGTGCAACTCGCCTTCCGTGCCAAGGCCCGCGAGCTCGGCGCGCCGTTGCTCGTATGGAAGGATTTTGCGCAGCCGGACACGGCGGACCTCGATTGGCTCGCGCAAGCCGAGGGCCTATTTCGCGTGGTGAGCTTCCCCGGAACGATCGTCGAGCTCCCCGTAGCGGACAAGGAGAGCTACTTCGCCGGTCTGAAAGCGTCGCGCCGCCATAACGTGCGGAAGAAGATCCGCCGCAGCAAGGAGGCGGTCGAGTTGCGCGCCGAGGTGCTGCATGCCCCGGATCCGCACGCGCTCGACGAGATCTTCGGCCTCTTTCGCCAAACCTGTGAAAGGGCCGCCGTGCGCTTCGAAGAGCTCGATCGCCGCTTCTTCGAATGCGTGGCCCGGCAGCCCTGCGCACATTTCATCGTCCTGAGGGAGGCGACGCGGGGCGAGGCAGTCGCCTTCATGCTCTGCTTCCACCTCGGCGACAAGGTGATCAACAAGTACCTCGGCTTCGATTACCGGCGGCCGGCGGAATGGCTGCTCTACTTCCGCCTCTGGGATGCGGCGCTCGATTGGGCGCTTTCGCTCGACGCGCGCTCGATCCAAAGCGGACAGACCGGCTATCGCCCGAAGATCGAGACCGGCCATCGCCTAGTGCCCTTGTTCAACTACTGCGCGCACCGGAGTCGGCTCGTTCACGCCCTGGCCGCCGCGGCCGCCCGGCGCATCGACTGGTCGACCATCGACGACGACCTGGCCGGCCAGCGCATGGGCGCCTGATGCGTCTGCGCTGGCTGCTCAGAAGTCTTGGGGTCACCCATTAGCCGCCTCCGGTCAATGAGGCACAGCAATTCATGGCGCGCGTGAGCGCGACGAATTTGTCTTGGTTGCTACTGCACACTCCTTGATGCCGGCGCGTCCTGGTTTTCGCTCAAATGGTGTCGGGCAAGCCGCGCCAGTCACCCATCGGGATCAAGGCGTTCGGTCTGGTTGATTGCTGCGTGCCCGCCACATCTCGCCCCATGGTGCGGTTTGCCCTAGCGACGGGCTGCCGCGCGAGGGAGATTACCGGCTTGGAATGGAGCCGCGTGGACTTGGAACGCAGGACCGCGTGGTTGAACCGGACCAAGAACGGAACGCCGCGAGGCGTCCCGCTGAACCGTGATGCGGTGGCTGTTCTGGAAGAACAGCTCAGGAAGCATCCTCGGTACTGCTTTACGTATCGTGGCAAGCCGATCCGCTGGGAGTTGACCAATTCGGCTTGGCAGAGAGCGATTGCCAAGGCAGGCATCGAGGACTTCCGGTTCCACGATCTCCGGCATTACCTGGGCGTCGTGGCACCGGCAGGCTGGTACCAGCTGCGACGAGTTGGAGGACCTAGGCGGCTGGAAGTCGCGGGTGATGGTGGACCGGTACGCGAAGTTTGCGATGGAACATCTGGCCGCTGCGGCTTCTCGCATCGAGAACGGTCGTGGAGGAAACGTGATTCGGCTCGTCACGAATTCCCCACGGTTGAAAGAGAGAAAGGTTAGCTAAGCGCTAACCCTTTGGTTCCGCTGGTAGGCGGTGGGGGAATCGAACCCCCGACCAACGGATTAAAAGTCCGCTGCTCTACCGGCTGAGCTAACCGCCCGAAAAAAAAAAGAGCGCGCATTTTATCCGCCGCACTCGAGGCGGTCAACGAAAAACGCCCGCCTGGCCTTGATTCGGCAGACTTTTCGGCGCGCGCGGCACATCTTCCGATAGGGCCGCTCCGCTGTGGCTGCCGATCCGGCGATGAGCGCGGAAAGAGCCGGCGTCGTGCCGACCGCGAACATGGGAAAGCCAGTCGCGCCTTTGCGGGCGGCGTAACCGCTGGCGCAGCCGGCGATGCCGAGGCCGAGGATCACCGAGGAGAACCAGGCGCGGCAGTGGCAATCGGAGCGCAGCGCCGAACCCGGAGGACGGTGAGGGCAGAACCGTGTTTTCAGGCTTGCGCATTCGACGCGTAGCGCGTCGGGTCGGACACGCCCGCCTCCAGGAATCCCTTGCGGCGCAATCGGCATGCATCGCACCGGCCGCAGGCCAGTCCTTCGGCGGTCGGCTGATAGCAGGACACCGTGACGGAAAAGTCGACTCCCGCGCGCACGCCGGCGAGCACGATCTGCGCCTTGGTGAGGTTCACCAGCGGCGCATGGATCGTCATGGTCGCGCCTTCCACTGCGGCCTTGGTCGCGAGATTCGCCATCGCTTCGAACGCGCGCAGATATTCCGGGCGGCAGTCGGGATAGCCGGAATAGTCGATCGCATTGGCGCCGATGAAAATGTCTTGTGCGCCCAGCACTTCGGCCCAAGCGAGCGCGAGCGAAAGCATGATCGTATTGCGGGCCGGCACATAAGTGGCCGGTATGCCTTGCGTCGCCTCGGTCGGCACCTCGATCGACTCGTCGGTAAGCGCCGAGCCGCCGAAGGCGCGCAAGTCGAGCTTCACGACCTTGTGCATGCGGGCCCCGAGCCGTTCCGCCACGCGCGCGGCCGCCTGCAATTCGATGCGGTGGCGCTGACCGTAGTCCACGGACAGCGCATGGCAGTCGAAGCCGTCCCGGCGGGCGAGCGCAAGGGTGGTCGCGGAATCGAGCCCGCCGGATAGGAGAACGACGGCTTTTTTCATCGGCGAAGTGAAACGGATGAACGGAATATCGAGGCCGTCGGTTGCGCGCCGCGCGCTTGCCGCAGCGTGAAATCGCGCAATACGAACGCTACGCTTGCATGCGGTCCGTCATCGCGTCGCGACCGCAGACTTTCAGGGCAGGCGCGCCAGCCGCTGCTTGGCTTTGGTCGCGGCCTCCGTCCCCGGATGCTTGGAAATCAGCTCTTCCCAGGATTTCCGCGCCGCCGCGGTGTCGCCCAGGCCCAGTTCCGCGCTGCCGATGTTGAGCAGCGCATCGGGCACTTTCGGGCTGTCTGGATAACTCGAGACAAGCTTCTTCTGGGCTTCGATCGCGGACTTGTAGTCGCGCAACTGGAAATACGCGTCGCCGATCCAGTACTGCGCGTTGGCTGCCAGCGTATGCTGGGGGAACTGTTTCAGGAAATTCTGAAAACCGTTGATCGCGCCCTGGAAGTCACCGCCGCGATAGCTCGAAAGCGCAACTTCGTAAACCCGCTGCGCGGATTCGCCGCCCGCGGCAGGCGTTGCCGGGGGTGCAACAGCGGTTGCGGCGCCGGGAGCGGGAGCTTCGCTGCCCGCTGCGGTATTGATCGGCGCCGGAATTCCCGCCCCCTGTTCGAGCTTGCGCACGCGCTCGGTCAGCGCCGCAATCGTTTCGTCGCTTTTCCGGGAGGCGCCTGCCGCGCCCTGTTCGACGCGCCGCAGCCGCGTGTCCAGATCCAGGTACATGTCCTTCTGGCGCTTCTCGGCGTTGGCGATGCTGTTGCCGAGTTCCTCGATCTTGCCGCGCAGCTTGTTGAGCTCCGCGTTAAGCGCATCGACCTGGTTGAGAAGCTGCACCATGCCGCGGTTGGCGCTCTGCCCCTCCGCTTGCGCGAGCCTGTTCTCGGACTGCTGCGGGTCCTGCGCAAGCGCCTGCGCCTGGGCGATCACCGCGGAAATCCGCTCGGCAAGCTCCTCCTGGGCAGCGCGCAGGTCTTCCCACTGCGACGCGGCGCGCGTCTGTTCGGAAGCCGCAAACGACGCTGCGCTCGCAAGCAGCAAAGCGAAAAGGGGCAGCCATCGCTGCCCCCCGACTCGCAATCCGATCCCGGCGCTGTTCTCGACCGCTCCTCGTCTCATCGCAGACCTCCCGGGAGGCGTGCTGCAGGCGGGCCGCACGCGTCCGCCCCGCCTCCTCGACGGACCTGTTGCCGCCTTACTTCGGCTCGTTGGCGTAGACAATGTCGCTGCGGCGGTTCTTCGCCCAGCTCTCCTCGTCCTCGCCGAACGCAACCGGCTTTTCCGCTCCGAAGCTCACGGTCTCGATCTGCTTGTCATTCACGCCGAGCAGCACCATCGCGCGCTTGACGCTGTCGGCGCGGCGCTGGCCGAGCGCGAGGTTGTATTCGCGGCTGCCGCGGCTGTCGCAATTGCCCTGAACGGCGATCTTGAGGTCGCGATGGTCGACCAGGAACTTCGAGTGCGCCTCCACGATCGGCACGAACTCTTCCTTGATGTCGTACTTGTCGAAGTCGTAGTAGATGCTGCGCTTGGAGAGCAGGCTGCCCGGTTCCTTGACCTGCGCCCACGCATCCGAGCTCGGCTGCGCCGCGCCCACGACTGTGGCACCGGTCAATGGCTTGATCACCGGCTGTTCGGGCTGTTGCGCGCCTTGCGCCTGCTGTTTCTGCTGCTCTTCGAGCTGGCGCTTCAACTGCTCCTGCTCGCGCGCGATCTGCGCCTGCTTGTCGGCCTCGGAGGGCGCCTGCGCGCCCTTTTGCGCCCCTTGATCGAGGAGATCGCGTTGCTCGATCTCCGCGCTCTTTTGTCCCTGACTCGCGCAGGCCGCGAGGAAAAAAGCCAGGCACATCACAACTGCGGCATGTCTCATTTACTCGGACTCCTTTCAGCGACTGTTTTGAAGCGGCCCCCACGCAGGTTCACGGATGTCTCCCGCCTGCGCAGTGATTCTTTGCTTGATCCGCCCGTCGCTCGAGACGGCGGCTAATATACCACGCCCCTTCACCTCGGAGGCGTAGAGGATCATCTTGCCGTTCGGCGCGAACGTCGGCGATTGGTCGAAGGTTCCGGAAGTGAGAAGCTGCACCTGGTGCGACGCGATGTCCTGCAGCGCGACGTTGAAGCGGCTATCGTCGCGATGGATGAAGACGAATGACTTACCGTCCGGGCTGTAGCGCGGCGTCACGTTGTATCCCCCCTCGAATGTCATGCGTTCCGGCTCGCTGCTTCCGTCCAGGCGCAGGCGGTAGATCTGTGGGCTGCCGGCGCGGTCGGAAGTAAACAACAGGTAGCGGCCGTCAGGGGAAAAGTTCGGCTCGGTGTCGATCGACTGGCTGTGGGTAAGCCGCGTCAGGCCGGAGCCGTCCGCGTTCATCAGATAGAGCTGCGAGGTGCCGTCCTTGGTGAGCGTGACCGCCAGACGCTTGCCGTCGGGAGACCATGCCGGCGCTGAGTTGGAGCCCTCGAAGCTCGCCAGCACCCTGCGCGTGCCGTTGTAGACATTGAGCACGTAGACGATGGGCTTTCTCTGCTCGAAGGAAACATAGGCGATGTACACGCCGTCCGGCGACCACTGCGGCGAAATGATCGGCTCTCTGTAGCGGTGCACCACCTGCGGATTGAACCCGTCGGCGTCGGCGACCTGCAGCTCGAAGATCTCGCCCGTTTTCACCACGTAGCAGATCTTGGTCGCGAATACGCCCGCGTCGCCGGTGAGCTTCTCGTAGATGAGATCGGCGATCTTGTGCGCGGTCAGCCGCAGCTGCGGCACGCCGACGCTGAAAGAGTAGCCGAGCAGTTGCGCCTGCTTGCCGACGTCGAGCAGCCGGAACCGCACCTCGATCTTGCCGTCGGTGCGTTCGATGATCCGGCCGATCACCAGCGTATCGGCGCCTTCGTTGTGCCAGTATCGGTAGTCGACCTCGTTCGCCTCGACGGGAAACGGCCGGACGCTGCCCTGGCTGCCGAGCCTGAACAGCCCGCTTCGCTGCAGATCGGCGGAGACGATCTGGCTCACGCGCTGGGTAAAACGATCCTCGTCGCCGAACGGCAGGATGGTGATCGGGATCTGATTTGCTCCGCCGCCGATGATCTCGATCGAAAGCTGGGCGCGCGCCGGCCCGGCGCAGCCGCACGCCACGGCAAAACCGAGTGCGAGGATTGCTTTTAGCGTTGGTCTCATCGCCTGTCACTCTTTGGGACGGAACTTCAGCTCGATCATACGAAAGCTCTGCTGGAAAAGATTCGGGTCGGCGGGGACGGGCAGGGGCTGCGCGGCATTGATCGCACGCTCGACCGCGCCGTCGTAGGCCGGCACGCCGCTCGACCGCTTGAGCGTGACCTCCAGCACGTCGCCGCCCGGAAGCAACACCACTTCGTAGACCGCCTGCGGATTGCCGTCCATGCCGGGCGGAACGACTACGCGCCCCTGGATCTTGGCACGGATGCGGGCGACGTAATCCGCCACCTCTCGGTCGTGCGCCGCCTTGGCGGCGGCTTCGGCGCGCTGCTGCGCCTCTTCGGCTTCGCGCTGCTTGCGCGCCGCCTCCTGGGCGCGCCGCTGCTGTTCGGCAAGCTGCGCCATGCGCCGCGCCTCCTCCTCGCGTCGCAGCTGCTCGAGCTGGCGCGTCTGTTCCTCCTGCCGCAGCTCCTCCGCCAGCCGCATCGCCTCCTCCTTCTTGCGCTGTTCTTCCGCTTTCCGGCGCTGCTCTTCCTCTGCCTTCCTGCGCTGCTCTTCTTCCTGTTTTCGCGCTTCCGCCTCGAGCCGGCGCTTCTCTTCCTCCGCGCGGCGCTTCTCCGCCTCCAGACGCTTGAGTTCTTCCTGCCGTTGCTGCTCTTCCTCGCGCTGCTTGCGCTGCTTTTCCCTGAGTTCGATCTCCGCGCGGCTGGGCTGCGGCGGCTGCTCCACCTTGGGAGGCGGTGGTGCGGCCTTCGGCTTGGGCGCGGGCGGGGCGGGCTTGGACTCGACGCGCGGCATTTCGACGGGTTTGGGCGCAGGCAGCTCTTCCCACAATTCGACCAGCACCGGCGTGGTCACCTTTTTCTGCCAGCTGATGCCGAATACCAGCAGGCCGAAGAACAATACATGCACGACCAGGGCGAGCACGCCCGATGCAACGCGTCCGGGTTCCTGTGCCGCGTCCATCGCCTCAGTTCTTGGGCGCCGCCAGCAGACCCACCCTCCTGACTTGATTCTGCTGCAGCATGTCCATGACCTGCAGCACCGCCTCGTATCTGACGTTCTTGTCGGCGGAAATGACCACCGGCTGGTCTGGCTTCTTCTTCTGTTTGGCCTTGATCAAGACGAGCAGCTCGTCGCGACTCACCGGCCGCTCGATTCCCGACACGTCGCGGTCGACGATGGCGAGCGCGCCGCTGGCGCGGATCTGGACCTCCAGCGGTTGCGCGGGCGGCGTCGCGGCTTTCCCGACCGAGGGCAGGTCGATCACGCCGGGGTGCATGAGCGGCGCGGTCACCATGAAGATGACGAGCAGCACCAGCATCACGTCGATGAACGGCACGACGTTGATCTGGTTCATCAGTCGCCGGTGACGCCGGACCATCATGCCGAGGCCACTCCCTGCATGATCGGATGGGTCTGCGTCTGCGACATCGCCGCCGCGTTCGCCTGCCGCTGCAGGATGTTCGAGAACTCCTCCATGAAGCTGTCGAAACGGGTGGCGAGCCGCTCGATGTCGCGCACGTAATGGTTGAAGGCAACCACGGCGGGAATGGCGGCGAACAGGCCCATCGCGGTGGCGACCAGCGCTTCCGCGATGCCGGGCGCGACGTGCGCCAGCGTGGCCTGGCCAACGTTCGCCAGCCCGCGAAATGCGTTCATGATTCCCCATACCGTGCCGAACAGGCCGATATAGGGGCTGACCGATCCGACGGTGGCGAGAAACGACAGATGCGACTCCAGGTAGTCCATCTCGCGCTGGTAGGTGGCGCGCATCGCGCGGCGCGTACCGTCCATCAGCACCGACAGGCTCAGGCCGGGCTGCTTGCGCAGCTTGACGAATTCCCGGAAGCCGGACTCGAAAATGCGCTCCAGGCTGCCCGCGGTCTCGCGTCCGCTCGCCGCCGTCTGATACAGCGTGCCGAGATCGATGCCGCTCCAGAAGCTGCGCTCGAACTGCTCGGTGCGGCGCAGCGACTCGCGGACGACGAACATCTTGCGGAAGATGAACCACCAGGAGGCGAGCGACATGAACAGCAGCAGCGCCATCACCAGCTGCACCAGGATGCTCGCGTTGCCGACCAGGGAAAGGAAAGAAAGGTCTTGGGTGACGTTCATGGTCTTCATCCCGATTCCGACACGACAGCGGCCGCATGGCGCGTCATTTCCTGCTCCGCGTCGGCGGCCAACGCGTCGTATACCGGCGCGGGCAGCGCGCTTGGACGCAAACCAACGCTGGTGACGCAGGCAAGGTTGACGCCGGCACTCGCGAGCGTCTCGGCGCCGCGCCGCACCTGCTGCGCCAGCGTCACCTGCGCCCGCCCGAGCCTATCGATGTCCGCCGTCACCGTCAGCGCGTCGTCGAGCAGCGCAGGCCGCGCGTAGGCGATCCGCAGCGTGCGCACGATGAACAAAACGCCGAAGCGACGCGTGAGCTCCCGCTGGTCGAATCCGAGGCCGCGTAACCACTCGGTGCGCGCCCGCTCCAGGTAGTCCAGATACGCGCCGTGATAGACCACGCCGCCTGCATCGGTGTCCTGGAAGTAGACCCGGATGGACAACTCGAAGCCGATCTCAGCTCTCCCGCCAGAAATCCCGGGTCGCGGCATGGGTAGGCACCGTCAGGCCGAAATGGCGATAGGTGCTCACGGTCGCCATGCGCCCGCGCGGCGTGCGCTGCAGATATCCCTGTTGGATCAGAAACGGCTCGAGCACGTCCTCGATGGTGTCACGCGCCTCGCCGATCGCCGCCGCCAGGTTGTCTATGCCGACCGGGCCGCCGTTGAACTTCTCCATCACCGCAAGCAGCAGCTTGCGGTCCATGACGTCGAGCCCGAGCGGATCGACGTCGAGCATCGACAAGGCCGCATCCGCCACTTCGTGATCCACTGTGCCGGGCGCCTTGACTTCCGCGTAGTCACGCACGCGGCGCAGCAGCCGGTTGGCGATGCGCGGCGTGCCGCGCGAGCGCGACGCGATCTCGAGCGCCCCTTCCGTAGTGATGTCTACATCCAACAGGCGCGCCGAACGCTCGACGATGCGCTGCAGCTCCTGCGGCGTGTAGAACTCGAGGCGCGAGACGATGCCAAAGCGGTCGCGCAACGGGTTGGTGAGCATGCCGGCGCGGGTGGTCGCCCCCACCAGGGTGAACGGCGGCAGATCGAGCTTCACCGAGCGCGCCGCCGGGCCCTCGCCGATCATGATGTCGATCTGGAAGTCCTCCAGCGCAGGATAGAGGATCTCCTCCACCACCGGCGACAGACGGTGGATCTCGTCGATGAACAGCACGTCCCTGGGCTCGAGATTGGTGAGCAGCGCGGCGAGATCGCCCGGCCGCTCCAGCACCGGGCCAGAAGTCTGGCGCAGGCCCACGCCCAGCTCGTGGGCGAGGATGTGAGCGAGCGTGGTCTTGCCGAGCCCAGGCGGGCCGAACAGGAGGACGTGATCGAGCGCTTCGCCGCGGTTCCTCGCCGCCTGGATAAAGATGGCGAGCTGGGAGCGGATCTTTTCCTGGCCGACGTACTCTTCGAGCCGACGCGGGCGCAGCGTGCGCTCGATCGTTTCCTCCTGGGAAGAAACAGCGTCCGGCGCGATGAGGCGGTCGGTCTCGATCATCTGGCGGCGTCCCGAGTGCCCGGTCGCCGGCGCTCATCCCCGCGCATTCTTGTACTCACGGACGATGGGCCGCACGCGCTGGACGTTGGCCTCGACATCGCCCGGAAGCCTGGCCGCGATGTCGTCGATGCGGCGGTTGACGATGCCGGTCAGCTTGAGCACGGCGGTAACGAAATATTTCTTCCCGAGCGGCGAAAGGGCGAAACGCTGGGCGTCGACGTTCATCGTACCCTCGACGGAGAAGCGCATGTTGCGGTCTTCGTCGTTCCAGAGCTGCTGCATGCGTGCGCGTTCCCGCTCGACTCCCGGCACGCCCCGGAGCTTGCCGGAAAAGGACAGGGTGGTCATGACATGGGTCGAGACGGTGTGATCGACGATCTGCAACTGCTTGCGACCGGCTTCGGAGCGGAAATGCGCGAGCAGCGCGTCGATCTCCTCATCGCTGAACTCGCTCTCATCCAGCCTGATCCACAGCGGCTTCAGCCAGGCGAGGTCGGTGAACTCCGCGTCCACCTGCGTCATCACCCGCTCGAGCAGCGCCTGCTCCGCCTGGCGCCAGTACGGATTGTCCGGGTTCCAGTCGGCGCCCAGACCCTCGTCCCTGCCGGTTTGCGCCAGCAAGGCGCGCACGGCGAGCAAGGTTTGCTGCTTGAGGTAGTAATCGCCGATCGACACCGAAGTCTTGAGATCGTGCATCTCGACCAGCTCGCGCACTTTCTCCTCGCCTCCACCGGTACCGGTCACGGCCGCCGGTGACAGAGTCATCACGACACACCCGGCGACGACAGCGCAGGCGCGATCGAACATTTGAACTGCTTTCCCCCGCTCGTACAAGGCGAGCCGCCTTGAGTGTTCAAAAAAACTCGCCGCATTATAGCCCGAACATTCGTCGGCGAAGCGTGCATGTCACTGATTATTATGTCGTCGCAAGACGACATGACAGGGTGCTGCGCGCCTCCGGATACTATCCTGCGGCGGCGCCGTTTTCCGGCTCGGCGCGCGGCGCGAGGAAAACGCTACGAGGTTCTGGACAGCAAGCGCAGCGCCTGGCGAATCGCCTCCGGTACCGGCGTGTCGGCCGCGACCTTGGCGAGCGCGGCAGCGGCTTCCTTGTCGCTGTAGCCGAGCGTGCGCAGCGCATGCAATGCGTCGGCGCGTGCCGAAAGTGCGCCGTCCCCGGCGGCCGTCTCGCCTACTGCGAGCTTGTCCTTCAACTCGAGAAGCAGTCGCTCCGCGATCTTCTTGCCCACGCCGGGAATCCTGGTCAGCCGCGTGCCGTCGCGCGTCGCCACCGCCTGATACAGCTCCTGCACCGACAGGCCGGAGAGCACGGCGAGCGCAGTGCGCGCGCCCACGCCGTTGACCCTGAGCAGCTGGCGAAAGACCTGTCGCTCCTGCTCGCTCGCGAAGCCGAACAGCAGGTGCGCGTCCTCGCGCACGACGAGATGCGTGTAGAGCGTGACCTTCGAGCCCGCGGCCGGCAGTTGATACAGCGTGTTCATCGGCACGTCGAGCTCGTAGGCCACGCCGTTGACGTCCACCGTTACCGTCGGCGGTCGCTTCTCGATCAGCGTTCCGGTGAGCCGGCCGATCACCTCAGCCTCCCGCGGCGCATGCGGAAGCCGTGTGTGGGCAGCGCGCCCAGACCGAGCCCGCCGTGGGCGTGGCAGATCGCGCAGGCGAGCGCGTCGGCGGCGTCGGCGCTCGGCGCGACGGGAAGTTTCAATAGCCTGCGCACCATCTCCTGAACCTGCTCCTTGGTTGCATGACCGTTGCCGACCACCGCCTGCTTGACCTGCAGCGCGGTGTACTCGGAAATCCGCAGCTGGTTCGAAACCGCCGCGCAGATGGCGGCGCCGCGCGCCTGGCCGAGCAGCAGCGTGGACTCGGGATTGACGTTGACGAAGACCTTTTCCACCGCGACCTGCTCCGGGCGGCCTTCGGCGATGACCTGGTTCAGGCCTTCGAGGATGGCGCGGATACGATCGGGCAGCGCGGCGGACGGCGTGCGAATGCAACCGCTGGTCAGGTAGCGCAAGCGCCGACCGTTCATTTCGATCAGTCCGAACCCCGTCACTCTGAGACCGGGATCGATGCCCAGGATTCGAATCGACGCGCCGGCGTTCAAGATGGGCCGCAAGGTCGCAGTTCGGCGCGCACTACCGTCGCCCACACGACACGATCCGCGTTGCGCGCCAACCAGCGCCCCTGGGCCCGCGGCGGATTCCCGGCATCCGCGTGGGCGCAGCGAAGCGCGACCAGCGCGGGCCCCACCTGCTTCTCGCAGCCCAACACCGTGCACGGCCCGCCGTCGCCGCCGTCCGGGAAACGCCGCCGGAATCGCCGCCGACTGCGCCGTGTTCGCGAGGCGCGCGCCTACGCCTCATCGAGCACGGCGGTAGTGTAGACATCCTGCACATCGTCGAGTGCTTCCAGGGCATCCAGAAGCTTCTGCATGCGCGCCGCGTCCTCGCCGGTGAGCACATTTTCGATGCTGGGCTTGAATGTGACTTCGCCGAACTCGGCCTTGAGCCCCGCCTTCTCCAGCCGCTCCTTCACCGCGGCAAAGCTGTTCGGGTCGGTGATGACCTCGATCGACCCATCCTCGTTGCCGACCACGTCCTCTGCGCCCGCTTCCAGCGCTGCCTCCATCACCTTTTCTTCGCTGGTGCCGGGCGCGAAGACGAGCTGGCCGCAATGCTTGAACAGGAACGCCACCGAGCCGTCGGTGCCGAGGTTGCCGCCGTTCCTGCTGAAAGCGTGACGCACGTCGGCCACGGTACGGGTGCGATTGTCGGTCATGCAATCGACGATGACCGCCGCACCGCCGATGCCGTAGCCTTCGTAGCGGATCTCCTCGTAACTTGCGCCCTCCAGCTCGCCACTGCCGCGCTTGATGGCGCGCTCGATGGTGTCCTTTGGCATGTTGTTGTCATAGGCCTTGTCCATCGCGAGGCGCAAACGCGGGTTGCTGCCGGGGTCGGGGCCGCCGAGCCGCGCGGCGACGGTGATTTCCTTGATCAGACGGGTAAAGATTTTGCCGCGCTTGGCGTCCTGCGCGGCCTTCTTGTGCTTGATGTTCGCCCACTTGCTGTGGCCTGCCATGATGCTTTCCGGATCGTGCGCAACACGCCCTCCCGGACGGCGAACCGCGTTTCGCGAATCGCCGCGAGAGGTCATGTATACGGCTGATATAATTCGCGAAAATTTTAACACAGCGCTTCGCCTTCCCGCGCCGCGGACGTTCCTGCCGGCGCCGTTTCCCATCGCTCGATCGACGAGAGAACCCGAGCGCGCTGGCGGTCCTGCCGAGGGGCGGCACCCGAGTGGTAGCCGGCGGCGGTGAAACGGGCGGCGCGCGCAATCGTTACGGATATAGCGTGCCAGACAACCGCGGCGGCGACCGATTTGATTTTCGGCTTTCGGGGCGCCGCCGTTGATCCCGCGTCCGTCGGATTCGGATGCCGCATCGGCGGCTGCGGATCGCGTCCCGCTGTCGGGCATTCTGCTCGTGCTCCTGGCGGCGGCGGGATTCTCCGCCAAAGCGGTCATCATCAAGCTCGCCTACCGCTACACGGTGGATGCCGGAACGCTGCTCGCGTTGCGCATGATCTTCTCCGCGCCCTTCTTCGCGGTCATGGCGCTGTGGAGCGGACGCGGCGGATCGCCGTTGTCGCGCGCGGATTGGGGCGCGGTCGCCGCCCTCGGCTTCGTCGGCTATTACCTGGCAAGCTATCTGGACTTCCTCGGCCTGGTCTACATCACCGCGGGCCTGGAGCGGCTGATCCTGTTCCTCTATCCGACCATCGTCGTGCTGCTCTCCGCCTGGCTGCTGAAAACCGCGATCCGCGCACATCATGTCGTCGCGCTCGCGCTGTCCTACGCCGGCATTGCGCTGGTATTCAGGGAAAGCCTGGTTTTTGGCGGCGCGCCGCGCGACGTGGCGATCGGCGGCCTGCTGGTGTTCGCGAGCGGCGTGGCGTACTCAGTCTATCTGATCGGCGTCGGCGGCGTCATCGCCCGGATCGGTGCCGCGCGTTTCACGGCGTACGCGATGCTGGCCGCCTGTGGCTTTTGCCTCGCGCAGTTCCTGTTCACCCATCGTTTCGCCGCGCTGTCGCTGCCGCTGCCCGTCTACGCGCTATCGCTGCTGATGGCGATCGTTTCCACGGTGCTGCCGGCGTGGTTCATGTCGGAGGGAATCCGCCGCGTCGGCGCGCACCGCGCCGCGATGGCGGGCTCGATCGGACCGGTGGCGACGATCTTGCTCGGCTACTGGTTTCTCGGCGAACCGGTTAGCCTGAGCCAGCTCGCCGGCGCCGCGGTGGTGCTCGCCGGCGTCACCTTGGTCGGTGTTCGGGCGCGCTGAGCGGCGGGACATATTCTTTACCCGCCGCGGGCGAGCGCCGTGCCTCAGACGTTGAAACGAAAGTGCATGACGTCGCCGTCCCTGACCACGTAGTCTCTGCCTTCCAGCCGCAGCCGGCCGGCTTCCTTCGCGCCCTGCTCGCCCCCGAGTGCGACGTAATCGTCGAAGCCGACGACCTCGGCGCGGATGAAGCCCTTTTCGAAATCGGTGTGGATCACGCCGGCCGCTTGCGGCGCGGTTTCGCCCTTGTGGATGGTCCAGGCGCGAACTTCTTTTTCCCCGGCGGTGAAAAAGGTCTGCAGCCCGAGCAGATCGTAAGCGGCGCGAATCAACCGATTCAGCCCGGGCTCGTCCAGCCCCGTGTCGGCGAGAAAGACCCGCTTGTCCTCGTCGCTCATGTCAGCGATCTCGGCCTCGAGCGCGGCGCAGATCGCCACTACCGGGGCCTTCTCCGTGCGCGCGTACTCGCGCACGCGCTCGAGCAGCGGGTTGTCGCTGAAGCCCCTCTCGTTCACGTTCGCCACGTACATGGTCGGCTTCATGGTGAGCAGAAACAGCGGATTCAGCACCGCGCGTTCCTCTCGGGAAAGGTCGACGGCGCGCCCCGGGCGGCCCTGGTCGAGCGCCGACTGGATCTTTTCCAGCGCCGCCACCAGGCGCTGCGCTTCCTTGTCGCCGCCGGCGCGCGCCGACTTGGCGTGCTTCGCAAGCTGCTTCTCGACCGAAGCGAGGTCGGCGAGCGCAAGCTCGGTATGGATGGTCTCGATGTCGGATACTGGATCGAGCTTGCCCGCGACGTGTACCACGTTGTCGTCCACGAAGCAGCGCACCACGTGCGCGATCGCATCGGTCTCGCGAATGTTGGCGAGGAACTGGTTGCCCAGCCCTTCGCCCTTGGAGGCGCCGGCAACGAGGCCGGCGATATCGACGAATTCGACGATCGCGGGGACGACCTTCTGCGGCTTGGCGATCTCGGCCAGCCTGGCGAGCCGCGAATCGGGCACCTCGACCACGCCGACGTTGGGCTCGATGGTGCAGAACGGATAGTTCTCGGCCGCGATCCCCGCCTTGGTCAAGGCATTGAACAGCGTGGACTTGCCGACGTTCGGCAGTCCGACAATTCCACATTTCATTCTGAAAACCCGTAAACAGTGAACGGTGAACGGTAAACCGCAAGCCGCCGCGTCTTGCGGTGGACCGTTCGCAGTTCACTATTCACCGTTCACTGCTTCGTGTGGAGGCGATGCATTGCGCCTTCGGTATTGCCTTCCAACAGCAGCGGCCAGATCTCGAGACTTCTGGAAACCGCCGCGTCGATCAGCGCCAGTTCCTCCTTGCGTGGCGGAGCCAGTACGTAGTGCACCACCAGCGAGCGGTCGCCGGGATGGCCGATGCCGACGCGCAATCGCCAGAAGTCGTTGCCCAGGCAGGCAGCTACGTCTTTCAACCCATTGTGACCGGCCACCCCGCCGCCCTTCTTGAGCTTGACGGCGCCGGGGGGCAGATCGAGCTCGTCGTGTACCACCAGAATATCCGGCGCGGTAAGTCGGTAGAAGCGCGCCAGCGCCTGCACCGCCCGGCCGCTGCCGTTCATGTAGGTCGACGGCTTCAGCAGCCAGCATTCGCGGCCGGCGTGGCTCAGCTTGCCGACCTCGCCCTGAAACCGCGCCTCGGTGCGCATCGGTACGCGCTGCGCACCGGCCAGCCGATCGACCCACCAGAAGCCGGCATTGTGCCTTGTCGCCTGGTACTGCCGCCCCGGGTTTCCGAGACCGACCAGCAGCTTCATGACGCTTCCGCGCGCTCCAATAAAAAGGCCCGCCGGCTGAACGATGCGAGCAGGCGGGCCTCTGGTTTCGCCCGAAGGGCTACTTCTTCTCGCCCTTCTCGCCTTCCTTCTTCTCGCCTGCGGCGGGTGCCGGCGCGGCAGCCGGTGCCGCGGCAGCGCCTTCCGCCGGAACGGCTTCCTCCGTGACGGCGGCAGCTTCCTCGACTTCGATCACCTTCGGCACCTGCACGGTGGCCACCACCGCGTTGTCGCCGCGGACGAGCTGCACCGACTCCACGCCCTTCGGCAGCGTCAGCTCGGCCAGGTGAATGGAATGCCCGAGCTGAAGATCGGCAAGATCGACCTCGACGAACTCCGGCAGGTCGTCCGGCAGGCAGGTGAGGTCGATTTCGTTCATCACGTGGCTGACGATGCCGCCGGCTTTGACCCCGGGCGCGATGTCCGCGTTCTTGAAGTGCAGCGGCACTTTCATGTGAATCTTCTGATCCGCGGAGACGCGCTGGAAGTCCACGTGCAGCACTTCCTTCTTCCACGGATGCATCTGCACGTCGCGCAGCAGCACCCGCTCCTTCTGGCCGTTCAGATCGATGGTCAGAATCGACGCGTGAAAAGATTCCTGGCGCAGTTGCAGCCAGAGCGCGTTGTGGTCGAATTCCACCACCTGCGCCGGCTTGTTCGCGCCGTAGACGACGCCGGGAACCCTGCCGGTCCGGCGCAGGCGGCGGCTCGCACCCGTTCCCTGTACCGATCTCGGCGTTGCGATGACTTCTATGGTTGCCATGATGCTCTCCAGTCAATTCGACGACGTCCGCGGCGAGCCGCCGCCGATTACGAAAAGGCGTGCCTGCCCGGCGCGCCGCCAAGAAAAGTCAATCCATGAACAGCGAGCTCACGGAGTCCTCGTTGCTGATCCGCCGCACGGTCTCCGCCAGCAGCTCGGCGATGGAGAGCTGCCGGATGCGCGAGCAACGCCTGGCGTCGTCGCGCAGCGGAATCGTGTCGGTGACGACCAGCTCGTCAAGGGCGGAGTTCTCGATGCGCTCGATCGCCCTGCCCGACAGAATCGGATGAGTGCAGTACGCGAGCACCATTGCGGCGCCCTTGTCCTTGAGCGCGGCAGCAGCCTCGCACAGGGTGTTCGCGGTGTCGACCATGTCGTCCATCAATACGCAGGTCCGGCCCGTCACCTCGCCGATGATGTTCATCACCGTCGCCACGTTGGGCCGCGGACGACGCTTGTCGATGATGGCCAGGTCGGATTCCAGCCGCTTCGCCAGCGCGCGCGCGCGAACCACGCCGCCGACGTCGGGCGAGACCACCATCAGCTCTTTGTAACCGCGCTTCCAGATGTCGCCGAGCAGGATCGGCGCGGAATAGATGTTGTCGACCGGGATATCGAAGAATCCCTGGATCTGGTCGGAGTGCAGGTCCATGGTCAGCAGCCGGTCGACGCCGGCTGCCTGCAGCATGTTGGCGACCACCTTGGCGCTGATGGCGACGCGCGCCGAGCGCGGCCGGCGATCCTGGCGCGCATAACCGAAATACGGGATGGCGGCGGTGATGCGTCCGGCCGAGGAGCGTTTCAGCGCGTCGACCATCAGCAGGACTTCCATCAGATTGTCGTTGGTCGGCGTGCAGGTCGACTGCAGGACGAAGATGTCCTTCCCGCGCACGTTTTCCAGCAGCTCGACCATGACTTCGCCGTCGCTGAACCTGCTGACGGTGGCGCGACCCAGCGGAATGTTCAGATTTCTGACGACGTCCTCGGCAAGCTTCGGATTCGCATTGCCGGTGAACACCATCAAGCTGTCGTACGCCATTGCTTATCCGTGTCGGCGAAGTCTTCGGCCGCGCAGCCGATTCCCAAAACGGAACACGCCGCGCAGGCGGCGTGTTCTCTTCGGCGCGGCGCCCCCGCGCTCAGTCCCGGCCGCCGCGGCATGCCTTGCGCCCGGCGGCGGCTTGCAGCTGGCTGGGGAGGTAGGATTCGAACCCACGCATGGCGGAATCAAAATCCGCTGCCTTAACCAGCTTGGCGACTCCCCAAGAATCCATTACGCGCCGTCTTCGGCTTCCCGACACAGCGGGTGACGATCCAGACCGCGCGCCACGAAACCCTTCATGTCCGGCGGCAGCTTCGCGAGCACTTCGCGCGCCTGCGCTTGCGTGGGAAACGCGCTGAACACGCATGCTCCGGTGCCTGTTATTGCCGCCCGGCCATAGCGTCTGAGCCAGGACAAATGCCGCTCGACCTCGGGATATCGTCGGCACACAACAGGCTCGAGATCGTTGTGCCCACGGCCGCCCAAAAAGGCCGCTATTGTGATGGCATTCGAATTGCATGTCAATTCGGGGGAATCGAAGATTTCCGCTGTGGAAACCGATACTTGAGGTACCAGCACCAGATACCAGGCGGATTCCAGCTCGAGCGCCTGGAGCCGCTCTCCGACGCCTTCGGCGAAGGCGTTGCGACCAAATACGAACACCGGCACGTCCGCCCCCAATCGCAGCCCGAGTTCCTGCAATCGCGACCGCGGAAGGCCCAGCTCCCATCGCTCGTTGAGGACGAGCAGGGTGGTCGCCGCGTCCGAGCTGCCACCGCCCAAGCCGCCGCCGATCGGCAGCCGCTTGCGCAGCGCGAGCTCCGCCCCGAACCTGCAGCCGGTCTCGGACTTCAGCAGCACGGCGGCGCGGACGCAAAGATCCGCGCGTTCCGGCACTCCGGGCACGTCATGCGCGCGCCGAATCATGCCGTCATCGCGCACGCACACGCCGACTTCGTCGCCGTAGTCGATGAAGCGAAACACCGTCTGCAGCAAGTGGTAGCCGTCCGGGCGTCGGCCGACGACGTGCAGGAACAGGTTCAGCTTCCCGGGTGCGGCGAACCATTCGAACGCCGGGTTCATCGCACGTCCACGATCTGCCAGCGGTCGATCACCAGGCGCAGCCTGAGCCTGTCGTATTCGAGCGCCATCGCAGTCGGCAGCGGACCGTCGCCCGCGTAATTCAGATACGAGATCTTCCAGTCGCCCTGCGTGAGGCGGCGCAAACGATCGCGGGCGTCGCGCTCCTGCGCCATCACCGGTGCGGCGGGGTCGGGCCGGCCGAGCACCCAGTACTGCAGACCCTGCAGCGGCAGATCCCAGCCCAGCACCTCGCGGGTAAGTTCCTGCACGTCCGCGGACCGATACGATTTCTTTTCGGAGGTGACCAGCGTCGCGCCCGATGCGTCCGCTGTGAGCATGGCCACCACCGAGCCGACCGGGGAGTAGAGCCAGAGCGCGTCCCCGCCGTCGCGGTGTCGCCAGCGCAGGTTGGCCGAATAGCCGCGGTCGTCGATGCGTACCGCCACGCGGCCGGCGACCTCGAAGTCGCGAATTGCGTCGACGCTCTCGGGAACCGGCACCCGCGGCGCGACCGCGCACGCGCATAACAACATCGCCAGCGGCAATGCGACCGCTATTCGGATCATGCGCCGCAGGCTATTTCTTGATGAACCGGCGGATCGTCTTCTGCAGCTCCTCGCTGTCGGGATGCTCCCGCAGCGAATCGCGCCAGATGCGCTCCGCCTCGTCGCGCGTGCCCTTCGCCCACAGCACTTCGCCGAGATGGGCGGCGATTTCGGGGTCCTGCCTCTGCTCGAAGGCGCGGCGCAGATAACCCACGCCCTCCTCGAGCTTGCCGAGCCGGTATTCCACCCAGCCCATGCTGTCGAGAATGAAGGGGTCGTCGGGCGCGAGCTTCAACGCCTTCTCGATGTAATCGCGCGCTTCGCTCAGTCGATCGGTGCGGTCCGCAAGCGTGTAGCCGAGGGCATTCCAAGCCTGCGCGTTGTCAGGCTTGAGCGCGACGAGCTTGCGCAGACTGCTCTCCGTCACGTCGAGGCGGTCGAGCTTTTCCGCCGCGAGCGCAATGTCGTAGAGCAGGTCCGGCTGGTCGGGCTGGCTCTCGAGCGCCTGCCTGAGCACCTCGTAGGATTCCTGGTAACGCTTGACCTCGCGCAGCATCTGCGCTTCGGCCTGGATCAGCGGCACCCGCTGCGCTTCGTTTCGGGTCTGGAGGTCTTGCAGATACTTGCGCGCCTCGTCCACCCGCCCGGCGCGCGCGAGAATCATCGCGTAGCGCGCCTGCGCCACCACGAACTGCTCGCCGCCTTCCACCGAACGGTACCAGCGCGCCGCCTCCTCCGGGCGCTTGCGCTCCTCGTCCACCTGGCCGAGATGGAAGCGAACCGCGTCCGGATCGCGGTAGTGAAGATCGAGCACATGCTTGAGCTGGCGTTCCGCCACGTCGAGATCGTTCATCTGTACCGACAGCAGCGCGACGGTGAACGCCAGATCCGGATTGTCGCCGTTGGCATCGAGCAGTTTCTGGAACTCGGCGCGCGCTTCCGGGTAGCGTTTGTCCGCGATCAGCGCGCGGGCGTAATTCAGCCGCACGTCCTGCGCGCCGGGGTGGGCGTCGAGGAACTGCTTCAGGTAGGCAAGCGAGCTGTCGTGGCCCTCCCTTCCGAGCAATTGCGCCTGCAGCAGCGCGCCCTGCTCCCAGTCGGGCTTGATCCGCAGCGCTTCGCGAATCTCCGCCAGCGCGATGTCGCGATGGTCGGCGAGGTAGGCGGATTGGGACAGCGCGAAGTGCGCTTCGGGCCGGCCGAGATACGGCTTGGTCAGATCGACGACCAGCTGGTAGGCGGCACTCTTGTCCGGGTAGCGGGCAAACAGTCCAGGCAGTTGCAGCAGGGCCGGGCCGACGTTGTCCTTGTCGGAGGCGAGCAGCTCCGCCAGAAGCGGTCGCGCCGCGTCCAGGTTGCGGGCGTTGACCAGCAGCGTGACCAGCGTCTGTCGTGCGGCCGCGGAATCCCTCTCCGTGGCGAGCCAGATTTTCGCCGCTTCCAGCGCCGCATCGTTCATCTTGGCGTAGAGCGCGATCTCGGTCGCGCGGCGCGCGATGCGCGGATCGCGCGTGCTGCGCGCCAGGTCGAGATAGGTCCGGGCCGCGAGCTGGACGTCGCCGCGCTGGCCCGCGATCTCGGCCAGCAGAAACTTGTAGAGCAGATCTTCGTCCAATTCGCGGACCGGCAAATTGCCGGCCGCGGGATCGCCGCCCAGTACGCGCCGCGCGCGTTCTTCGTAGCTGCCGTCGTCGGTCTGCGCCGTCCAGTTCATCGTGGTGGCGGCGCGGCCCCCGGGCGCGGGTTCCTGCACCGCGGTCGGCGCGCAGGCCGCGCAAAAGGCAGCGACCGGGGCAAGGAGTACAACGAGCAGGGAAAAGTGCATGCGGGGGCAATCCTACGGATGCACGCAGCGGGGATCGTCCACCGGACTGCGCTGCGGCGCGTTAACGTTCTTCAATCGCACGGACAGTTTAGGTATATTTGTCGGCCATCACAAGTGACCCCTTCTCCGAAACCGGTTCCGCGCGGGAGCGTGGACCGGGCCGCGGCTTCCGACGCGCGTCGATCCGGGGTCATCCGAAGATAAAGCCGGACCCCTTTTTCCAAGACTCGAAATGGTTGAGAGCATGACCACGACGGCAAGCTCGGAAGTGACTTTGTCAGCGATCTCCCTGTCGCGCTACTACGGCCCGAATTGCGCCGTGCGCGACATCTCGCTCGAGCTCAGGCGCGGCGAGGTGCTGGGGCTGCTGGGGCCGAACGGCGCCGGCAAGACCACGACGATGCAGATGCTCACCGGCAACCTGGCGCCGACCAGCGGCGCGGTGGCGGTCTGCGGCATCGACCTCATCGACCGGCCGACGGCGGCGAAGGCACGCATCGGCTATCTTCCCGAGGTTCCTCCGCTGTACAAGGAACTACGGGTGGACGAATACCTGCGCCTCGCCGGCCGGCTGCACAAGGTGCGCAAACCCGCTCTCGATGAGGCGCTGGCGCGCGTCAAGCAGCGTTGCGGCCTGCCGGACATGGGACAGCGGCTGATCGGCTCGCTGTCGAAGGGATACCAGCAGCGGGTGGGCGTGGCGCAGTCGATCATTCACGACCCGGACGTGATCATCCTCGACGAACCGACGGTCGGTCTCGATCCGAACCAGATCCGCGAGATCCGCGCGCTGATCCGCGCGCTCGGCAACGATCGCAGCGTGATCCTGTCGACGCACATCCTGCCGGAGGTCGAGGCGATCTGCGACCGCGTGCAGATCCTGCACCGCGGCGAAGTGGTGTTCTCCGACACCATCGCCGGCCTGAAGCAGTTCCGCGGCGGACAGGCGCTGCTCGTCGGGCTGCGCCAGCCGCCGGCGATCGACGACCTCGCGCGCGCGGTGTCGCCGGCAAAGGTCGAACAGACCGGTGCAACGCAGTTTCGCCTCACCCCGGAACAGGATCACGACCCCACCGACACGCTGGTGCGCGCGGCGGTCGAACGCAACTGGGGGCTGTACCAGCTGCAGCCCGCGCTCGCCAGCCTCGAGCAGGTGTTCGTCCATCTGACTCAGAGCGACGAGCAGGAACAAGCCGCCATCGAAGGAGCAGTCTCATGATCTTCACCATTGCCGGAAAGGAACTGCGGTCGATGTTCGCCTCCCCGCTCGCCTGGGCGGTGCTCGGCTTCCTGCAGCTCGTCTTCGCCTGGATCTTCCTGTCCCGGGTGGATTATTTCCTCACCATACAGGGGCAGCTCGGCCGCGTCCCGAACGCGCCGGGACTCACCGAGATCGCAGTCGTGCCGGTGTTCGGCATCGCCTCGATCGTGCTGCTGATGTCGGTGCCGCTGCTCACCATGCGCCTCATCGCCGAGGAGCGTCGCAACCAGACCATCGCGTTGCTCATGTCGGCGCCGGTATCGATGACCGAGATCGTGCTGGGCAAGTTCGTGGCGATGATCGGCTTTCTGGCCCTGGTCAACGGCCTGATCCTGCTCATGGCGCTGTCGTTGCTCGCCGGCGGCAAGCTCGACTTCGGCCTGCTCGCCGCGAACGTGATCGGGCTGATGCTGCTGACCGCAAGTTTCGCCGCGATCGGCTTGTTCGTGTCCTGCCTGACCAGCCATCCGGTGGTCGCCGCGGTGCTCACGCTGGCGGTATTTCTCGGGCTGTGGATCGTCAACATCGCGACCTCCGATCCGCAGAGCCCGCTGAACCTCGTCTCGCTGCTTAAGCATTTCGAGAGCTTCATGAACGGCGCCGTTGCCGTCACCGATCTCGTCTATTTCGCGCTGCTGATCGTCGCCTTCGTGGTGCTGTCGATCCGGCGCCTCGATGCGGATCGTCTACGCGCATGAACATCAACCGCAAGCTCCGTCTCCAGCTGCTGGCGCAGAACGCCCTGTTCGTGGTGCTTCTCGTGGGCATCGTGGCGGCTGTGCTCTACCTCACGCGCGACGTGCGCATTCAATGGGATCTGACCCAGGCCAGGCGCAATACGCTGTCCGAGGCCTCGGCCCAAGTCCTCCGGCAGATGAAGGGTGCGGTGGACATCACCGCCTTCGCCACCAGGCAGGACACCGAGGGCGACCTGCGCAAGACGATCCAGGAATTCGTGGTGCCGTATCAGCGGGTCAAGCGCGACGTCTCGCTCACCTTCGTCGATCCGCGCGAGGAGCCCAAGCGCGCGCAGGAAGCCGGCGTGAGGCTCAACGGCGAACTGGTGGTGCGCTACAACGGCCGCAGCGAGAATCTTTCCAACCTCACCGAGCAGGACTTGACCAACCTGCTGCTGCGCCTGATGCGTTCCTCGGAGCGGCTGGTGGTCTATCTGGACGGCCACGGCGAGCGCAAGCTCGACGGTCACACCAACCAGGATCTCGGCGACTTCGGCGCCCAGCTCGGCTCCAAGGGCTTCAGGATCGGCTCGGTCAACCTCGTCGTGGCGCAGGACCTGCCGGCCAACGCATCGGTGCTCGTGATCGCCGGTCCGCGCGTGGATCTGCTGCCGGGCGAGGTCAACCGCATCAAGCAGTATCTGGACAAGGGCGGCAATCTGCTGTGGCTCGCCGATTCCGACTCGCTGCGCGGCCTGTCGCCGGTCGCCGAATTGCTCGGGCTGAACCTGATCGACGGCGTCGTGCTCGACCCGCGCGCCGCCAGCCTGAACCTGCCGGCGACGTTCGCGCTCGCTTCCGCTTACGGCGAGCACCGCATCACCGAGCACTCCACGGTCACCAGCGTGTTTCCGTACGCGCGACGGATCGCCGCGCAGCCCGGCTCCAAGTTCCGGTTCACGCCGCTGGTCGAGGCGGCGCCGCAAGGGTGGCTGGAGACCGGTGCCCTGAACGGCGCCTCGTTCGACCCGAAGCGCGACGTGCGCGGCCCGATCGTGGTCGCGGGCGCGCTGGAACGCGAGGTCGGCGACAGGAAGCAGCGCGTGGTGGTGGTGGGGACCAGCCAGTTTCTCGCCAACCAGTTCGTCGGCCTGCTCGGCAACCTAGACCTCGGCGTCAATATCGTGAACTGGCTGGCGGGGGACGAGAACCTGATCACCGTGCAACCGCGCACGCGCACCGATCTCACGCTGGAGATGTCGCGAACCGCGCTGACGCTCATCGTTTTGTTCTTCCTGGTCGCGCTGCCGCTCGGCTTGCTGGTCTCCGGCGGCACGATCTGGTGGCGGCGGCGCAAGTCGTGAAGTCGCGCCTGCTGCTCAATCTGGCCCTGGCGCTGGCGCTCGCCGTCATCGCCCTGTACGCCTATTTCCGGCCGCGGGGCGCAACGGAGCCGCAGGTGCACCTGTCGCAGCTCAAGCGCGAGGCGGTCGATCGGATACGAATCGAGCGGCGCGACAACCCGACGATCGAGCTGGAAAAGCGCGGCGGCGCGTGGCGGATCATCTCGCCTCTGCATGCACGCGCCGACGGCTTCGAGGTCGACCGGCTGCTCGACATCGTCACCGCCGTCGGCAGACAGAAGCTGCCGCGGGAGAATCTGGACCGTTTCAATCTCGATCCCGCAGCTCTCGTGGTGACGCTGAACGGAGAATCGTTCGGCTTCGGATCGGTGAACGAAATCACCAACGAACAGTATGTGTCGGCCGCCGACGGGGTGTACCTGGTCGCGCCCTATCTCGGCTACGGCATGCCGGCAAACGCGACGAAGCTGCTCAGCCACAAGCTGCTCGGCGAGGACGAGGCGCCGGTAATGTTCGACTTCGGCGCATGGAAGGCGGTCAAGGACGACAAGGGCTCCTGGAAAACGCAGGGCACGCCGCCGCACAAGGAGCCCGCTCTTACGCCCGACGTCCTCAACCAGTGGTCGGCGGAATGGAAGATCGTGAGCAGCCTCTCCAGCGAGCCTTTCAAGGGCGGGCACGGCAAGCAACGCGTGAGCGTGGGACTGCGCGACGGCAAGACCGTCACGTTCGAGATACTCGCGCGCGAGCCGGACCTGAAGTTGCTGCGCGTGGACGAGAATATCGTCTACCAGTTGGGCAAGGAAGCGGGCGGGCGCCTGCTCGACCCGTGGCTGGTCGCCGGCCAGACCGGAAACAAGAAATAGCGTCATGCCGGAGCTGCCCGAGGTCGAGACGACTCGCCGCGGGCTCGCCGCCTGCCTGATCGGCAGCCGCATCGTCGACGTCGTGGTGCGCGATCGGCGGTTGCGCTGGCCGGTGCCGAGGAACCTGGCGACGCGCGTCGTCGGCCGCGTCGTGCGCGCGGTCGAACGCCGCGGCAAGTATCTGCTTCTCGACTGCGAGCGCGGCTGGCTGATCGTGCATCTCGGCATGTCGGGCAGCCTGCGCGTGCTGCCGGCGCACACGCCTGCCGGCAAGCACGACCACGTCGACTTCATGCTGTCGAACGGCTACCTGATGCGACTCACCGATCCGCGCCGGTTCGGCACCGTGTTGTGGGCCGGCGACAATCCCATGTCGCATCCACTGTTGCGGGAACTTGCACCGGAGCCCTTCGACGAGGCTTTCGATGCGAGCTGGCTGCACGCGCGAATCGCGCGCCGCCGCGCGGCGATCAAGACGTTGCTCATGGACAGCAGGCTGGTCACCGGCGTGGGTAACATCTACGCCGCCGAAGCATTGTTTCGCGCTCGCATCCATCCTCTTACGCCCGGCCGTCGCATCGGGCCCGCACGCTGCCAGCGTCTGGTGCGGGCGATTCGCGACACGCTCTTGGAGGCCATCTCCGCCGGCGGCAGCACGTTGCGCGATTTCGTCGGCAGCAACGGTGCGCCCGGCTATTTCCAGCAGCAGTCTTTCGTCTACGGCCGCGCCGGCGAGCCGTGCCGCGTTTGCGGTGCACCAATCCGCGCCATCCGCCAGGGTTTGCGGTCGACTTTCTACTGCCCGCATTGCCAGCGCCCTTGACTCGATTGCTCGGCGCAACCAGAATCCCGAGACTTGCGTATTCGCCTGGCGCTTGCGCCGGTGGTCACAAGCCGAGGATCGCGCGAGAGAAGTCGCCCGCTCGACGGTCCTGCGTACGAGATCCCGTGGCGGCAAGAATGATGTAGGGGGAGTTCAACTATGCAACCCAAGCAAGGCCGTGCGGGCGCGTTCGCGTTGCGCTCGCTTGCCGTCGCCGTGTCCGCCGCGCTGTTCGTGGGCGGTGCTCTGGCGGCGGAGGTCGACGGCAATCGTTTGATCAACGCGGACAAGGAACTGGAGAAGGGCAACTGGATCACGTATCACGGCTCCTACCGGTCGTGGCACTACAGCCCGCTGGCCCAGATCAACACTCGCAACGTGGGCAAACTGGAGGAAGCGTGGTCGCATGCGGCCTCGCGCGCCAACCGCGGCCTGCAGGGTTTCCCGCTCGCCATCGACGGCGTGCTGTATTACTCCAGCCCGTACAACCAGGTCTATGCGCTTGACGGCGCCACCGGCAAGATGCTATGGACCTACAAGCAGAAGCTCAACGAAGACCTGGTCGCCCGGCAAACGCACTCGCCGTACAACCGCGGTATCGCCGCCGGCTATGGCAACATCTACATCGGCACCCTGGACGGCAAGCTGGTCGCGATCGACGCCACGAGCGGACAGGAGAAGTGGGAAACCAAGCTGATCAACTCCGAGAAACTTACCGTCGGCTTCACGGGTGCACCGCTGCTGGTGAAGGACAAGGTGATCATCGGCGCGCAAGGCGGCGAATGGCCGTACCGCGGCCCGATCTTCGGCGTCAATGCCAAGACCGGCGAGAAGGTATGGGAGTTCGACACCGTCGGCGGCAATGACGGCACGCCGAGCGACAAGCGCGACACCTGGGGCAACGACTCCTGGAAGGTCGGCGGCGGTGGCGGCTGGATGGCCGGCGCCTACGATCCCGAGACCGACACGGTCTGGTGGGGTACCGCCAATCCGGCGCCGCTGTACGATTGGGCGGGTGACAAGTGGCAGACCGAAGGCCCGCGTCCAGGCGTCAATCTGTACACCACCTCGGTCCTGCTGATGAATCCGGATACCGGCGAACTCAAGGCCTATCACCAGGAAATACCGCACGACGCGTGGGACTTCGACTCGGCGATGGGCGAGTTCATGTTCATCGAGCGGGACGGCAAGAAGTACGTCGTGCACCCCAACAAGGGCGGCTTCTACTTCGTGTATGACCGCAAGGGCAAGGTGCAGAACGTCTACAAGGGGGTGGACAACATCAACTTCGTGAAGGACATCAACCCGAAGACCGGCGAGCTGATCGGTCGCCGCGACCTGAGCGAGGGCAAGCACAAGAACCTGTGCCCGGCGATCGCGGGGGGATTGAGCTGGAACGCGGGCACCTACGACCCGAAGACCGGCCTGATGTACCGCGTGGGTTACGAGTGGTGTATCGACTTGGAAGTGGTGAAGACCGAACCGGTGACCGAGCCCGTGGTGCAGCTCAACATCGGCGCGAACTTCCAGTTCGTGCCGCCTGAGGGCGACAAGTTGCGCGGCCATATTCGCGCGCGCGATCCGATAACCGGCAAGGTGAAGTTTGAGATCCCGTTCACCGTGCCCCCGCACGCCAGCCTGCTCAGCACCGGCGGCGGCCTGCTGTTCGTGCCCGAAGCGGATGGTACGCTCGCCGCGTACGACGCCTCCAACGGCAAGAGGCTGTGGACGCACAACGACGGCCAGGGCCACAACGGCGGCATCATCAGCTACATGGCCAAGGGCAAGCAGTACATCGCGGTGATGACCGGTTGGGGCTCGCTGGTCGGCGACGGCTACGGCGACCTCTGGGGCGAGCCGTGGAAGAGCATGCCGAAGGACTCCGGCGTGATCAAGGTATTCGCGCTCCAGTAGCACCGAGCCGAATCGAGTCTGCTGCCCGACAGGCGGGGAAACTTCCCCGCCTGTTTTTTTGTCCACCGGAAAGGGGACGGCTTCGTTGTATCATTGCGCCTCGCCCGCGCCGGCGCAGATCGCCGGCATATGAACACTTCAAACCTGCCACGACCAGAGACAGACGAAACTCATGCGATTTCACTTCCGCACGGCCGCCGCTATTTGCGCGGCTGCGTTTACCGCAATCGCGGCGGCCCATGCCGAGCGCGATTCTCTAGCCGCCCCTGAGCCCATCCGGCTCGCGGCCGACGACGGCGGCTCTGCCGCCGCGAGCGACGGGGCGGCCGGCAAGAAACTCGATGTAAAGAGCACGTTTCGAAACATCTGCGGTTTCTGCCACGAAAACTACGGTCGCAAGGAAGGCAAGGGACCGCAGCTGATGAACGACCCCAACACCGACGAATATCTCTTCAATCGCATCAAGCACGGCAAGCCGGGTCGGATGGCGGCCTGGGGCAGCGTATTCACCGACGAGCAGATACGAGACATCGTGAAGTTCATCCGCAACCTGAAACCCGATCAGGAGCCGCAGAACCCATGAAATCCGGTGTCGGACCGCGCGGCGTCGGCCGGCGGATGGTGCAGGCGTGTCTGTGCGCGGCGTTGGCTGCGCTCGCAGCGCACGAGGCAGGTGCGCGAACCCTCGAGCAGGTGCAGGCGCTGGGCGCGATATCGATGTGCGCAAACCCGGATGCCCTGCCTTACTCCTCGGCGAAAGGGGATCCGCCCGGTTTCCAAGTCGAGATCGGTCGCGCCATCGCCGAACGCCTCGGTTTGAAGCTCAATGTCGACTGGATCGTGCCGCGGCGGCGCGCTGCGGTGGTGAACTGCGACATGCTGCTCGACTCAATCAACGACCCTGCCGCATACGAGGGACGCCTGCTGCTGTCCACCCCCTATCAGCGCACCGGGATTGCGCTCGGGCTGCGCGCGCGCGACGCAAATGGAGTCAACGGCCTCGGCGACCTCAGGAAGGGACAGAAGGTGGGCGTGATGATCGGCTCGGTGTCCAGCGTGCTGATCGGCAAGCGCGGGCTGTCGACCTCGCCGTACGCGTTTCAGACCGACATGCTGGAGGACCTGTTGAAGGGAGAGCTGTTCGGCGCCGCCCTCTCGCCGGCGATCATCGAGTACTACAACCGCGAGCATCCCGACGCCGCTCTGCGCGTGGTACCGCTGTTCGACCAAGAGTCGGAACTCGCGTGGACGATGTCGGTGGGGTTGCGCAAGTCGGACCGGGCGCTGCTCGATGCCGTGAATGGCGCGCTCGACAAACTGCTCGCGGACGGAACCATCACCCGCATCTACGCCCGCTACGGCGTCGAACATCGGCTGCCCTAGCCGGGCGCTTCCCGCATCTATGCGGGCGCGCCGTGTTTCTTCCCGGTGAGCAGCAGATACTTCGCCTGCAGCTGTTCGCGGCTCTCCACGTGCCGCGGGCTCAGCACGATGCAGTCCACCGGGCAGACTTCCTGGCACTGCGGCCGCTCGAAGTGTCCGACGCACTCGGTGCACTTTGAGGGGTCGATCTCATAGATCTCCTCGCCCTGCGAAATTGCATGGTTCGGGCACTCCGGCTCGCATACGTCGCAGTTAATGCATTCGTCGGTAATCAGCAGTGCCATGGTCGCGCGGTTCAGCCAGGGACTTTTGCTTTGAGTCTGGGAACGATCAGCGGGTTCACGAACGGCGAGACATCGCCGCCCAGCGAAGCGATCTCCCGCACCATCGTCGCGGAAATGAACTGGTACTGCTCGGCGGGGGTGAGAAACAGCGTCTCCACATCGGGATAGAGATTGCGGTTCATCCCCGCCATCTGGAACTCGTATTCGAAATCGGAGACCGCGCGCAAGCCGCGCAGGATGATCTTGGCGTTCTGACCGCGCAGGAAATCCATCAACAGTCCGGCGAAGCCCTCGACGCGGACGTTGTCGTAGGCGGCCATCACCTCCTTGGCCATCG
>Ga0070741_10000567_pt1 | contig 129042 bp, 92 predicted proteins | sample Coa_R1_4_FD_66440 | JGI IMG/M metagenome (GOLD analysis project Ga0070741, IMG submission 66440) | Surface soil microbial communities from Centralia Pennsylvania, which are recovering from an underground coalmine fire - Coalmine... | ecosystem: Environmental > Terrestrial > Soil > Unclassified... | reverse complement strand
AGGCAATCTCGGCGTCGCTCGTCGTCAACGATGTCCCGCATCGCCTCCTCCTCGCTCCTTGATCTTGCCTCGCAAGCACCACCAGCGGTATTGCGCCGAATTCGAGGACAGAGCACTAGCGATGCGCGAACGCGATGACCAGCATGATCACCGCCAGGAGCGCGGCGACCGCCAGCGTGATCTTCACCCATGACCATGGTGCAGTTCCGGATGCCTTGCCGGTTACGCCGTTGACGATGTAGCGATACGGCGTGCCGTTGTAGTCGTACGCGGCGATCCAGATCGGCAGCAGCGCGTTCTTGTAGGCGACCGCGGAGTACGTCGTCGACACCGCCAGATTGCGCTGCGTGTCGCCCGGCACTTCGGCGGCACACGCACGCTCGATCTCCGCCGACATCCTCTCCTTCGCCCTCTCGAGCCCGTCCGCCAGATCGATGCCGTTCTCCTCGGCGAGAAATCCGGAGAGGTACGCAGGGTCATAGGCGATCAGTTCCGCAGTCGGAAACGGCTCGATGTCCTTGCACAGCTCCGGCTCGATCCCGCGGGACGCCGGCACGGGAACATCATCGAAGAACAATTCGACGAATCCCGACGCCGGCTCCCATCGCGTGCGCCGCTCCTGTCTCGTCACGGTCTGCCCGTTCTCCGTCACCTGCACATCGACGTAGTAGTAGTAGCCGGCGTCCGCAGTCCATGAAGAGTGCGTCGCTGCGTCGAAGGTCCAGAAGGGGATGTAGACGCCCTGCAACTTGCTGATCTGCGATTTCGACGTCAGGTCGCTCGGGCGGAACCAGAGGCCGGAGATCCACGTGCGAAAGGTCCGCGTCGCCGTTTCTTTCTCGATCCTGAACGGTAGCAATCCCTCCGGACGCACGAGCTTCGCATCGGGAGGAATCTCGACGACCACCGCCGAGCCGCAAAACGCGCAAGCTGACGCTGCGATATTCGGCTCTAGCGTCGTATGCGCGCCGCAGCTCTTGCAGGCGATGACTTTTCGTGCGGCGCCCCAGCCGAGGTCGCGGGGTGCGCGCAGCGCGGCGTCGACCGGCTTCTCGGAGATCGACCCCGCGGCAGCAATGACCTTCTCCGTACCGCAATACGGACATTTCAGAGCCGACACACCGGGATCCCAGCGAATATCCGCTCCGCACGCTTCACAGGGGAAGCGGCGCGCCTTTGTGATCGCCGCCGCTTCCGTCATGCAAGAGCCCTTTGGAAGAGATCGAGTGCGATTCCCATACAGAGCCGCGCGGCGGACGCATCGTAGCGCGCACCTTCGTCGCGCATGAAGGCATGCTCCGCGTTGACCTCGTGCCAGGTGAACCTGCGTCCGCTCTCCTGCAGCGTCTTGTAGACCAACGCGCGCCCTTCGGCCGGGATGTGCGGGTCCTGGCGCCCCCAGATGAGCACGAGCTCCGCATCGATCTCGCCCGCCCGCCTCAGCGTATCGGCATTGCCTCCCGCTCCGATCGCCCCGCTGTGCAGATCGGTGGGATAGAACGAGCATGCCGCGCGGATCTCCTTCTGCAGAGCGGCGCGGAAGGCGAGATGGCCGCCGATACAGAATCCGACCGCGCCTAACCTTCCGTTGCATCCAGGGTGCTGCTGCAGCGCCCGGATAACCTCGCGGGCATCGTCATCGAACGTCTGCATGGCGGTGCGCTGCTTGTATGCGTTGCCCTTGTCCCGCCCCGCGTCGTCATACGCGAGCACCGTGCCCGGCGGCTCGTGCTGGTGATAGATCTCGGGCGCCATCACGACGTATCCATGCCCGGCGAACTGCATCGACAACCGGACGATCGGCCCGGTCTGCTGAAAGATCTCCGGATAGAGCAGCAGACCGGGATAACGCTTCGACTCCGAGGCATCCGCCGGCGCATACACGTACGTGCGCATCGTCCCGGACGGCGTGGTCAGGTCGCGAAATTCACTGCGGATGAGCATGCGCGGATTCTCGCATGATCATCGCAACTGCAGATTCGACAACTGGCAGCGGCCGAGTGCCGAGGCGCGGAAGCGCATCACGCTGTGCGAATAGACGGCGACCGACTGGCCGTAGATCAGCGGGACGAGCGGCGCCTCGTCGATCACCATCTTCAAGATCGCAGCGCGATTCGCATCGGCCGGCTCCGCGCGGAACTTGTCGAGCAGCGCATCCATCCCCGCATTCGCCCAGCGGCTCGCATTGTTGTCCGTCGGCGTGTCCTTCCCGATCCCCGGAATCGAATAGGAAGCGAGCGTCGCCTCGAAGAAGTCGGCGGGATCGACGGTGTCCGCGATCCATCCGCCCATCAGCAGCTCGTACGAGCCGCGATCGATCGCGTCGAAGTATTCGGCGGGACTCTTCGGCGTCGTGAACGTCACATGGATCCCGATCGTCGCGAGCTGTTCGCGAATCAGCTCGCCGGCCTTCGCCGGATTCGGCATGTAGGGCCGCGACGTCCAGAGCAGCAGCAGCGACAACTGCTTCGGCATCGCACTTCCCGCCGCATCGGCGTACTGCTTCGCCTTCGCCGGATCGAACGAGAACGTCTGCTGATCGCGCCCCATGATCGGCGGAAGAATGCTCGACGCGATGTAGGCCAGCGGATTGCGCTCGTACATGCTCTCGGCGATCGCGCGCCGGTCGATCGCGTAACTGATCGCGCGCCGCACATTCACATCGGACAGCGCCGGCTTCGTCACATTGAGCTGCAGAAACGACGTCGAGTTCGGGTTCGAGATCCACGGCACGAACGGCGACCCGCGTAACGCGGCGGCATCGACGGACGTGAGCGAGTAGGTGAAATCGATCTCGCCCTTGCGCGCGGCTTCGAGAAGATTGTCGCGGCCGCCGGTCGCCGACATCGGATAGGCGATGAAGACGATCTCGTCGAGATCGACCTTGTTTCGATAATGCGGATTGCGGATCAGCGTCACGCGATCGAGCTTCTGCACCTGCGGCGCCGTCGTGATCGACGAGAACATGAAGGCGCCGCTGCCGGCGAGCCAGCCCGGTTTCTCGAGCACGATGGAGCTGTAGTTCGCGGCGAGCACGAGATCGAAGCGCGCATTCGGCTTGTTGAGGCGGAACAGGATCCGCTCGCCGCTGGCCTCCGCCGTCGCCTGCCGGGAAAAGTTCGGCGAGCCGTTCAGCGACTTGGCGACGATCTGCGCCGTCATCGCCGTTCCATCCGAGAACGTGATGCCGCTGCGCAGCGTCCCCATCCAGGTCCTGCCGCCTGATCCTTCGGCGACGAGCGGAGAGGTGAAGAGATTCGGTTCAGGCGGCTCGTTTCCGAGGGGCTGATGAAACGGCCGCTCGAAGATCTCGTTGAGAACGACCGAGCTCACAGCGTCAATCGCCTTGCGCGGATCGATGGAGCCGACCCGCGAAAGCGTCCCCACGCGCAGCACTTTCATGATCCGATTATGAGGCAACAGGCTGAAGAACGTTCCCGCTGTCGGCTGTTGCCTACTCTTTGAATGCCCGCACGACGTGAGCCTGGATCTTCCCGTCGACCTCTCCCCGGCCGAACTTCTCCGCGATCGCGTCCGCGGTCACGCGCGTGGCTTCATCGAGGCGCGCCTCGCCGATCTCATTCCGCAGCGGGGTGCCGTGACAGTACGCAAGAGCGGGAAGCTCCGCGCCCGGCGCTCGGCTCCGCTCGGCCAGCGTGACGATGCCGGGATCGCCGGTGAATCCGCCGCAGCGAACGTCATCGGCAATCTTCGCGACGTCGTGGTAGCCGTGCGGAGTGCGCGCCAGAAATCGCGGCGGATCGGAGAAGAGAGGCTCGAGCGATTGCGTGACGACATCGGCGAACTCGTTCGTCTCGATGCGATCCCACACGCTGAACAGGAAGCAGCCGCCGCCGCGAAGCACGCGCCGCGCTTCGCCGAATGCGGCCGCCTTGTCGGGAAAGAACATCGCGCCGAACTGGCAGATCACGAGATCGAACGATTCATCATCGAATGGAAGCTGCATCGCGTCCGCCTGGCGCCACTCGACGGGCCGGTTCGTCCCGATGGACGCCGCGTGCGAGAGCATCGGCTCGTTCAGATCCGATGCGACGATCGCCGTCGATGACGGCAACGCGGCGGCGAGTTGCCGGGTCAGAACACCGGTGCCCGCGGCGATCTCCAGCACGCGCGCAGGCTCCAGTTCCGCGGCGCGCCGCGCGAGATCGATGGCGTACGGCTCGAAGATGAGAGGCACGAGCAGGCGCTCATACAACTGAGGAATGGAGCCGGCGAAGTGTGCATCCTGCATCGCGTTATCATCGATGGATGCCGCGGCGCGTGTCCACCTCAGCAGCCGTCTTGTGGGCTCTCGCCGGAGTGACGGCCGCATCCTCGCTCCGCTATTTCGTCCCCTCGCCCGCACTGCTGCTGAAGGTGCAACTGGCAACGCTCGCGCGCAACGGAGTTTGGCTGCAGTTGCACGTCGCCTGCGGGATCGCCGCCATCGTCACAGGTGTCTTTCAATTTCTCCCGTCGCTGCGCGCGGCGCGACCGCGCCTTCACCGCGCATGCGGGTATGGATACCTAGTGGCGGTTCTCGCAGGGGCGATCGCCGGTCTGCGTCTCGCGCCCGACACGCCGCGCTTTGCCGCGGAAGGCGCCAGCGACCCCACGGCCTTCGCCCTCCTCGGCGGCCCGGCCGTCAGCGTCGTTTATGGTGCGCAGGACTTCGCGATCGTCGAGCCTGGATTCGTCCTGCTCGCATTGAGCTGGCTGATCACCTCCGCGATGGCCTTCCTTCGTGCACGGCAGCGGCGCTTCGAATCCCATCGCGCATGGATGATGCGCAGCTATTCGCTCACATTCGCCGCGGCGACGGTGCGGCTGGCGGCCGTACCGCTCTTTCTCGCGACACACGATCCAGCACTCTCGATCACGCTAGCACTCTGGAGCTGGCCGCTCAACCTGGCCGCGGCGGAGTGGATACGCAGCAGGCCCGCGATGAGGACTACGGGTGCAGTGGCTGGTTAGGTTTTTCCGGGGTACTGGGATTCCGGGGCACTGGGGCGCTGGGATTTGGATACGCGGGTTCGCGGGCTCGCGGGCTCGCGGTATGTGTCTGCGCGCTCAGGACGATTCGACGCCAATCCCGAAGCGGCGGGGCTTCGGCCTCTCCACCGCGAACCCGCGAGCCCGCGAGCCCGCGAACCCATCTCCCCGAGCTTCGCGTGGCGATGAAGGCCTATTGAACTGCCAGTAATCCGTCACACATCGCCGTGCCATTCCGTACCGCGATGCGCAACGAGTTTCGTCACAGTTCGGCGTGTATGCGCCTGCGATGGCTCGGCTTCGCGACCGGCGCCGGCTACTGGCTGCTCGAGTCGGTACTGCACACGTTCGTGTTTCACAGCGGAACCCTGCGCCAGACGCTGTTCTGTGAAAGCGATTCCAACGAGCTCTGGATGCGCATCATCATCGTGTTGCTCTTCACCGGCTTCGGCTTCCTGGCAGGCCGCGAGCTCGCAGTCGAGCGGCATCTCCGCGCGGAAGGGCGCGAGATCAACCGGCTGCGCCACATCGTCGACGAGGTGCAGATCAGCGTCAGCGGCGCTCGCGTCAAGGCGGATACCGAGGACCTTACCGCGCTCTCCCAGGCTCTCGACGAGCTCCCGGCGATGCTCGAGACGCGCTTTCGTGAGCTGCATGCGATTCTCGAGGTGACGCGCGAGATCAACCGCGGCATGCTGTTCGAGCAGGTGCTCAACAAGGCCTACGACGTCCTTCGCACCGTGATTCCCTATGACCGCCTCGGCGTCGCGCTGATCGAGGAAGAGGGGGCAATCGCACGCGCCTGCTGGGCGCGCTCCGAGAACACGCGCATCCTGCTCGGCCGCAACTACAGCGCACCGCTGCAGGGGAGCAGTCTCGAGACCATTCTGCACAGCGGCGAACCGCGCATTCTCAATGATCTCGCTCAGTACCTCGCGGAGCATCCCGGTTCCGTCTCCACCCGGATGATGGTGATGGAGGGCATTCACTCCAGTCTCACCTGCCCGCTGATTTCGTCGGGCAAACCGATCGGCTTCATCTTCTTTTCCAGCCGCGGCACCAACGTCTATCAGAACGTTCATGTCGATCTCTTTCGCCTGATCGCCGGACATCTGTCGATCGTCGTGGAGAAAGGGCAGATGTACCAGCAGATCCTGCAGGAGAAGCAGAAGTCCGAAGCGCTGCTGCTGAATGTGATGCCGGAGCGGATCGCGGAGCGGCTGCGGGCGGGCGACGAGACGATCTCCGAGATGCTGGACGACGTCACGCTGCTCTTCGCCGACATCGTGGGCTTCACGCCGTTCGCGAGCCGCTTTCCGCCGGAGCGCGTCGTCGCCGTCTTGCGCGAGGTGTTCGTGCTGTTTGACGACCTCTGCGACCGCTATGGCGTGGAGAAAATCAAAACGATCGGCGACGAGTACATGGCCATCGCCGGCACGCACGGAGCGAGAGGGCGTCTCGCCGCGCGCGACATGGCTCACTTTGCGCTGCACCTCCTACAGGCAGTCAAACATGTGCACTATCCCAATGGGGACCCGGTCCACATCCGCATCGGACTTCATAGTGGCCGCGTCGTCGCCGGCGTCATCGGCCAGAAGAAATTCGGCTATGACGTATGGGGCGATGCCGTCAATGTCGCCAGCCGCATGCAGAGCACCGGAAGTCCGGACCGCATCCAGGTGACGGAATCCGTGTATGAGCTCCTGCAAAACGATTTCGAATTCGAGTCGCGAGGCTGGATTCCGGTCAAAGGCAAAGGAGCTCTCCCAACGTGGTTCCTCGTGCAGGAAAAGGTCGAGCGCCCTGTAACACAATGAAGAAAGGAGCGAAGTTCCCGCCTTCATTCTTCATTCTGAATTCTGAAGTCTGAATTCTGAATTTCGCTTTTGACTCTTCCGCCCCCCAACCAGCGTATGCTGTCTCTCTCCCCGACAAAGGAGGCAGGATGACTTCCCCGTGCTCGCGGCTCATGGCGGCATTGGTGCCACTCCTTTTCTGCACGATGGCGGGTGCGCAGCAGATCGAATCGATCGAGATCAATCAGGCGATCGGCATCCAGAAAAACAATGCGCGAAAGTTCGTCGCCGGCAAGGACACTGCCGTCCGCGCGTTCCTGACATCCGAGGTCGAGGTCGATGAGGCGCAGACGTCGGCGACGGTGCGGCGCAATGGAGAGATCGTCGTCAAGCTCGCACCTGTCAAGAGCGACGAGTCCACGTCCGTCGTCGATTTCCTCTGTGCGAGTCAGGACGCCTGCGGCAACTGGGCGGCGGGCAGCTACACCTTCGAAGTCACCGTCAACGGCGTGACGCGCCAGGCGGACGGCGCATACAACTTCGTCGAGCGCGGGCCGATGCGCATTCTCGCCCTCCCCGTCAAGGCGAACTACGGCGGGAAGATCGTCAGCGTCGAAGGCGATCAGTGGAAGGGCTTCGCCGATTACGTGCGCTCGGTGTATCCCGTTGCGACCGACAAATTCTTCTGGGTGACTCGCGACGAGTTCGACGCGAGCGACAGCAATTACGATCTGGAGACCGACGACGGGCAGTACAACCTCTGGGATGCACTGCGAAAACTGATCCCTTCAGAGTGCGCCGGAAATCCAAACGCCGACGGCTGCTTCACGCAGGTCTTCGGCTTCATCAACGATCGCCCGGGCGGTTATCCCAACGGCACGCTGCAGGGCTTCACATTCGGCAAACCTGCAAACATCGGCGTCGCAAAGGACGAAGACGCCGCCGCCACCGTCGCACACGAAATCGGCCACACCTTCGGGCTTGGCGACACGTATGACGGCGGGAGCTTCGCCTGCCTCGTCAATCCCGCTCCCGACGGCTACACGGGGACGGAGCTCAACGGCGACGCGGCCGCGCACTGCACGGCGGGCCGTGTCGCTCTGGACGGCGTCAGCGCCACGCTCATTCCTGCTTCCGTACATCCGTACGAGGTCGGCGGCCGCGGCGCGCTGCCGGATGTCGGCGAATACATGGGCTCGGGCGGAAACCAGGAGCAGTTCTGGGTCTCTCAGGATGGTTACGATCACATCTTCGATCAGCTCGATCCAGCGGCGGCGAGCAGTGCACGCGTCCACGCACTCGCAACGCCTGCGCGATTCCTCGAGTGCTTCGGTACGATCCGCGAGAACGCATCCGCGGCGACCGATGTCGAGATGGAGCCCTGCTGGTCGTTCGAAGACACAGATTCGATTCCGAACACGACCGGGCCCACCATGATGGCCGCCGTGAATGCCGGCGGTGCGCGCATCGCATCGCAGGCGCTCGACCTCGAATTCGATGTGCCGGGACCGAAGGGGCGTCACGCGTCTCATCTCACCGAAGCGCCGTTCGGCGCAGACATGGCCTTCCCCGCGGACACGGCGAAGATTCAGTTCATCCGCAACGGCGTCGTTCTCCGCGAGATCAACGTCTCTCCGCATTCACCCGTGGTTTCGAATGTCGCGCCGCAGATCATCGGCACGGTGAATGGACCGGCGATGATCACCTGGACCGCGACCGATGCGGATGGCGACAAGCTGTCGTTCGAGATCGACTACAACGCGGATGTGTCCAATCCGAATTCGGACTGGGAAGTCCTGGCTCGCGACGTCGACGAACAGAACTTCGAGCTCGATTTCTCGGAATTGCCGGGAAGCCCGCACGCGCAGATCTCCGTGATCGCCTCGGACGGCATCAATTCCGGCGAAGGCTCCAGCCTCGAATTCAATGTCCCGCCGAAACCGCCGGACGTGTCGATCGAAGCGCTTCCAAACGGCGGCGTCGTATTCGCCGGTCACGAAGTCATTCTCGAAGGCGACGCGTGGGATCTCGAAGACGATGACATCCCCGAATCTTCTCTGGAGTGGAGCTCGAATCTCTCCGGCATTCTGGGCCATGGGTCGGGAGTGCGAGCCGTGCTCCCGGAAGGAATTCACATCATCACGCTGGCGGCGAAGAACAGCAGCGGCCTCACAGGCACCGCGACCGCGACCGTGCGCGTGGTGAATACCATTCGACGACGCGCTGTGAAACGCTGACGTGTGCTCGCGTCGCGATCTGCGCACTTTTCGGCATCACATCGCCGCCTCCCATCCCGGCGCTATACTCGCCGCGTCGTCCTCCATCCATGAGCATCGACTCCGGAACGCGCCTCGGGCCCTATGAAATCGTGGCCCCCGTGGGAGCGGGTGCCATGGGAGAGGTTTATCGCGCGCGCGACACCCGCCTCAATCGCGACGTCGCCATCAAGATTCTTCCCGCCTCCTTCGCGGGCAACGCGCGGCTCCGCACCCGCTTCGAGCGCGAGGCGCGCGTCATCTCCAGCCTCAGCCATCCGAACATCTGCGTCGTCCACGACGTCGGTTCCGCGGAAGTGCGCAATCAGGAAGTGCGCTATCTCGTCATGGAGTTCATCGACGGGGAGCGTCTCTCCGCACGGATTCAGAAGGGGCCGATGCCGCTCGACCAGATCCTGCGCATCGGCTCGCAAATCGCCGACGCACTCGACAAGGCGCATCGCCAGAGCATCATCCATCGCGATCTCAAGCCGGCAAACGTGATGCTCACCCGCAGCGGCGCGAAGCTCCTCGACTTCGGACTCGCGAAACACATCGATGAGAAGAATCTCGCGACGCCGATGGAAGCGAGCGCGGAAACCGAGCGCCTTCCTCTCACGGAAGAAGGGAGTCTTCTCGGCACGCTCGCCTACATGGCGCCCGAGCAGCTCGCCGCCGTCGAAGCCGATGCCCGCACCGACATCTTCTCCCTCGGCGCTCTCCTCTACGAGATGGCCACCGGCAAGGCCGCGTTCGATGGTGAGAGCCGCATGGAAGTGATTCGCGCGACACTCGCCGACGATCCCGTTCCGATCCACGAGATCCGCGGCGACATTCCGCCGGCGCTCGAACATCTGATCCTCCGCTGCCTCGCGAAAGAACCCGATGAGCGCTGGCAGTCCGCGCGCGACATCCGCGCGCAGCTCGACTGGATCGCACAGGATGCGGAGCCCGGCGGCGCCGCCATCGGAAAACCGCAACGGCATCTCGAAGGCTTCGCGATTGCGGCTGCGATCCTCATCGCCGCACTCGCGATCGCCGGCGTGATGCTGCGCAGGAAGACGAGCGAGGCGCCGGCGATCGTCGCCGATCTCGCCCCCGGCGCAGGCCAGCACTATTTCGCCGCCGGCAACTCCGGCGGCCCGGCAGTGATCTCGCCCGATGGCAGATGGGTCGTCTACGCGGCGCGCGGCGAGGAGTCGCCGTCGCTCTGGGTCCGCTCACTCGAAACAGGGAAGACGCGCATGCTGCCCGGCACCGAGAAAGCCTCGTTCCCGTTCTGGGCGCCGGACAGCAAACGGATCGCGTTCTTCCTCAACGACCGGCTGCAGCGCATGTCCCTCGAAGACGACGTCAGCGTGACGCTCGCCAGCGCGCCGAATGGCCGCGGCGGAACGTGGAGCGCCGAGGGCACGATCCTCTACACGCCTGATGTGCAGACGGGACTCTTCGCGATCGGAGAAGCGGGCGGAACGCCGAAGCCGGTGACGGCGATCGGAGCGGGACAGTCGACTCACCGCTGGCCATCGTTTCTTTCCGACGGGAGACATTTCCTCTTCTTCGCCGCGGATCATCGCGATCCATCGGGAAACGCGAGCGGGATCTATCTCGCCTCGCTCGACGATCCGAAACCGAAGCTCGTCCTGCGCAACCGATCGAACGGCATCGCGGCCAACGGCCGGCTCCTCTTCGCGAAAGACGGCGTGCTCTATGCGCAAACGATGACGGACGGCGGCGTGCTAACCGGCGATCCCGCGGTGATCACGCGCGATGTCATGTTCGACAGCGACGTGTGGCGCAGCGGCTTCTCGGTGGCGAGCAACGGGCGCCTGGTGTTTCACACCGGCGATCCGAGGATCGAAGCCCAACTGCAATGGGTCGATCGCAGCGGCGCGAAGACCGGCGAGATCGGGAAGCCGGAGAAGTATTGGGAGATCGCGATCGCGCCGGACGGCACACGCGCCGCGCTCTCCGCCGGGGATCCGCTGCGGCAGCTCTGGATCGAGGACTTCGCGCGCAAGACGCGCACGCGGCTGACGCTCGATCTTCCGTGGACGGGCGGCCCGATCTGGTCGCACGACGGCGGCACGCTCTACTTCACCGCGCTGGAAGGGACGAAGAGCATCCTCCTCCGGCGCCGTCTTTCCGACGGGCAGCAGACCGAGTTACTGAGAGCCGAGGGTCTGGTGTGGCCGGGGGTGCTGAGCGCGGATGAGAAGACGCTGATCATCAGCGACCAGAGCGCCGGCGACCTGCTGCGTCTAACCATCGGCAGCACCTCGCGGCCCGAGCCGTTCATCAACGACAGGCAGGCCCATGAAGTGACGCCGGTCGGCACCGCCGACGGCCGCTGGATCGCGTACGCTTCCGACGAGAGCGGCCATCCGGAGATCTACGTCGTCTCGCCGTCGAACACGACGCTCAAGCGCCAGGTCTCGCGCAACGGCGGCACGCAACCTCTCTGGCGGCCGGATGGCGGCGAGATCTACTACATCGATCTCACCGGCCATCTCATCGCACTTCCGGTGACGAGCAGCGGCAACGAGATCGCATTCGGCGAGCCCCGCCCACTGTTTCGCATCATCACCCCCACCGGCATGAGCACGGCGCGCGCGTTCGCGCCATCCGCGGACGGCCAGCAGTTCCTGGTGATCCATCCGATCGAAGGCGACACCGCGGCGCTGCGGCTGGTCACGAAATACTAGCGCTCTGTCCTCGTCAGGCGATCGCGCCTTCCTTCCCCAGCAACCGGCGCGCGATTCCCATCTGGCCGGAGTGATAGCTGTCGTGGATCACGAACTTGCCGAGGAGCGAAAGGATCGTTTCGTTGGGGTCGGGCAGCGGTGAGAAGGGTGCGGCGGCGGCGAGTGTCGCTTCGTCGACTGTGGCCAGCACGTTCTGCAGCGCTTCCTGCGAACGGACGAGACCCGCTTTGAGCTCGGCCAGCGGTACGGGCGGCTTGCCGGACGGCTTCGCGCCGCGCACGTAATAGTCGACGGCCGCGGGCGGCAGCGAGCCGGCGTGGCCGAAGCGCGAGAGCAGGCGCTCGCGCGAGACGAGGACGTGGCCTGCGATCCAGTTGATCGAGTTCCCGGCCGGCTGCGGAAACATCTCCGCCTCGGCATCGGAGATGCCGTCGAGGTTGCGGAGGGTTGCGCCGTGGGCAAAGGCGAACTGCGAGGCGAGGACCTGGGTGATGGACATGGCGTGCTCCTTCTTCGTCACTACTTCAACTTCGAATAGTTCGATATCGAACTATTCGCGATCGTAGTATCATGACGGGAGCGATGTCAAGACCGAAACCGCTGCGCTTTCTCTCGCCGATTCACAAGGCCACCCGCCACATCGGCGTTCATCTCGAAAACGCTCTCCGCGAGACCGAGCTCGCGCCGCAGGAAGGACACCTCCTCTCCTATCTCCGCAGCTACGCGCCCTGTCCCATCGCAGAAGTAGTCAGCGTCTTCGGCCTGCGCGGCTCGACGGCCACCGCCGTCCTCGACCGCCTCGAATCGCGCGGCCTCATCCGCCGCGAGCTCAATCCGAACGACCGCCGCTCCTTCCTGCTCGATCTCACCCCTGCCGGCCGCGAGGCCGCCGAAACCGTGCAGGCCGAAGTCGACCGCCTCGAAAAAGCGATCGCCCGGCGCATCACGGCCGAGGACGAGGCGGGATTCCGCCGCGTCATGAATGCCATCGCCGAAGCGACACAGGTCAAGCTGAAGTAGTAGCGCCGGGCAGCCATCTCATCACACGCAGTCGTGACCGATGCCACCTGTGCATGCCACGTGCTGATGATCTGTTTGATGTTTATGCCAGAAATTCTGCTTACCAGTGTCTGCCGCCCGCTCGGTGAACGATACGGCGATGCGCCGAGCGTCGGCTACGAGCTGCTGTATGGCCAGGTCACGCGCGCGCAAGGTCTCTTTTCGCCGCGCGCGAACCACATCCAGTTCTCGCTCGCTTACATCGCAGAAAACATCGAAGCGCCGGCCACGGTGCTTCACTATCCATCGAAGCGCGAGCTGATCCGCGAGCTGCGAAAGCAGCCTGACTACGTCGGCCTCTCGTTCGTGCTCTCCACCTTTCATCGGATGAAGGAAGCGGTGGCGCTCATCCGCCGCTACGCGCCCGGCGCGCAGATCATCCTCGGCGGCTACGGCACCGTGCTCTCCGACGAAGAGCTCGCGCCCTGGTGCGACCACATCTGCCGCGAAGAAGGCGCCGGCTTCATGCAGCGTCTCCTCGGCGAGAGCAGCGGCCCGCGCCGCCATCCGCTGATCGTCAGCCGCATGCGCGTCTTCAGCCGCGAGATGTCGCGCACCGGCATGGTCTTCGCCGGCCTCGGATGCCCAAACGGCTGCGACTTCTGCTGCACCTCACACTTCTTCAAGCGCAAACACATCCGCCTTCTCGAAACGGGACGCGAGATCTACGACGTCATCCGCCGTTATCAGGAAGTCGAGCCGGGCATGGGCATCGTCATCCTCGACGAGGACTTTCTCCTCAATCGCAAACGTGCGATGGAACTGCGCGACTGCGTCATCGCCGGCGGCGAGGCCCTTTCGATCTTCTGCTTCGCCAGCATCAAGGCCCTCAGCATGTACACGATCACCGAGTTGCTGGAGATGGGCATCGACGGCGTCTGGATCGGCTACGAGGGAACGCGCTCCGGTTACGCGAAGCAGCAGGGACGGCCGGCGGACGAGTTGATGCGGGAGCTGAGGGATCACGGGATCAGCGTGCTCGCATCGATGATCGTCGGGCTCCCCTATCAGACGCCGGAGATCATCGGCGAAGAGCTCGATGGGCTGCTGTCGCTCCGGCCGGCCCTCTCGCAGTTCCTGATTTACGGTCCGACGCCCGGAACGCCGTTTTACGAACAGGTCATGAAGGAAGGGCGTCTGCACCGCGACCTCGCCGATCATCGCGAGGAGTACTACCGCAACTGCACCGGCTTCAAGGCGATGGTGACGCATCCTTCCATGACGCCGGCGGAGATCGAGTCGGCGCAGAGCCATTGTTTCCGCGAGGATCTCCATCGTCTCGGCCCCTCCATCTTCCGATCGCTCGATGTCTGGCTGCACGGCTACGAGAAGCTGAAGGACTCGGCTAACAAGCTGCTGCAGCGGAAGGCGGAGCGGTTCGCCGAGGAGATCCGGCGCGCCTATCCCGTGTTCCTGGCCGGCAAGGTCTTCTCGCGGGCGTCGCGCGAATCGATCGCGGCGCTCGAGCGCCGTATCCACAAGGCACTCGGCGGGCCGTCGCTCAAGGAAGCGGTGCAGTCCGTTGCCGCCGTGGCGCTCGCGGCGTGGACCGGCCTCAAGTTGAAGCTCGGGCTGTTCCAGCACCCGAAGCTCACGCGTCATACGTTCCGCCTTCCGGACGAATCGCTGCCGGCGCGCGTCTGGCGCCGCCTCAGCGGCGAGGACGAATCGGGACATTCGGTCGCGGTCGAGCTGCGGCCGGAGTCGACCGTGTGGGTGACGGTGCGCGGGACGCTGAACGCGGAAGGCGCGCGCCGGCTCGCAGAGGATCTCGCCGAGGGACTGCGGCGGCGCAAGGAGCGCCTCGTCCTCGATCTCGAACGGCTCGTCGAGGCGGAGAGCGCTGCGCTCGAGGATCTCGCGATGCGGATGAGCGAGTATGGAGAGCGCGTGCGCGTGTACTCCTAAACGTTCCGCGCATCCACGCGGCCCCGGCGAACGTAGATCGAGCATGAGCATCCCTCCCGGTTCTGATGGTCTGCCTCTGCTCGGCGAGACGCTGGCATTCGCGAAAAATCCCTTCGGGTTCATCGATGAGCGTCTCGCGCGCCACGGCCGCGTGTTTCGCACGCACGTCCTCGGGCGGAAAGCCGCCGTCATCGCCGGGCCGGATGCCGCGGGCACCTTCATCGATCCCGATGCGATCGAGCGCGCCGGTGCGATGCCGCCCCACGTTCGCCAGATCTTCGGCGGCGACAGCCTCCCGCTGCTCGACGGCGACATCCATCGCACGCGCAAGACGATCGTCCTCTCGGCCTTCTCACGCGCGGCGATGACCTCCTATCTTCCCGAGATGCAGCGGATCGTTGAGCATGCGTTCGAGACGTGGTCGCGCGAGAAGGAGATCCGCTGGCTCGACGAAATGAAACGCCTCTCGATCGAAGTCATCTGCGCAAATGTCTTCGGCATGCAGGCCGGTGCCGAGATGGATCAGCTCCGCCGCGATTACGAGACGCTCACGCGCGGCTTCGCCACGCTGCCCGTCAACCTTCCCGGCACGACGTACAACAAGGCGCTGAAGGCGCGCGACCGCATCTTCGCCGTGCTGCGCGCGCGCATTCGTGAGCGCGCTGCGATGCCGGCCGAAGACGGGCTCTCGCGCATCCTCGCGAATCGCGGAGCGATGTCCGATGACGAGATCGTGCTCGAGCTGCATCACATCGTGATCGCCGGCTTCATCGTCTTTGCGGAATTCGCGGCAATGGTGCAGCAGCTCACCGCCAGCAACGCGGTGCGCATCCGGCTCACGACCGAGATTCGCGAGAAGTCGCCGGCTGGTGCGATCTCCGTGGAATCGCTCATGTCGATGCCCTATCTGCTGCAGGTCGTCAACGAAGTGAAACGCATCTGCCCCATCGTCGCCGCGGTGTTCGGCAGATCGAAGGGCTTCTCGATCGACGGCATGACCGTGCCCGCGGGATGGATGGTGATGTGGGCCGTCACGCCGAGCCACAACGCGCGCGGGCTCTACAGCGATCCGGCGTCGTTCGATCCCGATCGCTTCTCACCGGAGCGCGCCGAAGAGAAACGCCACGAGCACGCCTTCGCGCCGCAGGGCGCGGGCGCTGCCACCGGTCATCGCTGCCCCGGCCTCGATTACGCCACGTTCTTCATGGAAGTGTTCGCGATCGTGCTGCTGCGCGATTACACGTGGGAGCTTCCGCCGCAGAACTTCGAGCTCGATTTCAGCAGGACACCGCCCGAATTCAAAGACGGACTGCGAGCCATCATCAGTCGTTGATGGGCTGCCACAGCTCGATCTTGTTGCCGTCCGGATCGTAGATCCAGGCGAAGCGGCCGTAGCTTTCATCCTGCCGCTTCGGATCGATCCGGACTCCGGCTTTCGCGAGCCGGTCGAGCAACGCGTCGAGATCGTCGACGATGTAGTTCAGCATGAACGGCGCGGAGCCCGGCTCGAAGTAGCGCGTGTCGCCGGGAAAGATGCTCCAGACCGTCATCTGCTCGCTGTCCGGATTGTCTTTCTCGCGCCACGGCAGAATGGCGCCGTGGCCGCCGTCCGCGAGGCCGAGATGCTTGCCGTACCACTCCCGCATCTGCTGCTGGTTCGCTGATTTGAAGAAGATTCCGCCGATGCCGATGACGCGTCCCTGATCGCTCATGCGGAGATTCTACGACGATGTCCGGCTCCCGGCTAACGGTTTACTGCATTCAACTCCACGCGATCGGTCGCCGCGTCGGTTTTCTCGCCGAGGAACTCGACCCACTCCTTCTTGATGCGGGGATAGTGCTTCGCGGCCTCGACCAGTTCCAGAAAACAACCGAGCGTCGATTCGAGACGGCGCTGCAGCATCTCGTCGGCGATCGTCCCCTCCTCGCTGAACGCCGTGTGCGCCTGCGCGAGCGAGAACATGTCGGGATAGACGCGCGCGCCGAGATGCTCGAGCGGAACGCGAAGAGCCCACAGGCCGGCGCGGCCGCCGGCCATCGACGGCGATGCCGACATCAGAAACGCCTGCTTGCCGTTGAACGGCTGCGGCCGGAAGCGGGAGGTCCAGTCGATCGTGTTCTTCAGCACGCCCGGCATCGAGCCGTTGTACTCCGGCGAGGCGATGAGAAACGCATCGCATGCGGCGAGACGATCGCGCAGACGCTGCGCGCCCGCCGGCAAACCCTCCGCTTCGCGATCCTGATCGAACGATGGGCAGTCGAAGCCGGACATCGCCGCATGGTCGACTTCGACGCCGCGGCGCTCGAGGACGCTGCGCACGAGCGAAGCGAGCCGCGCATTGAGCGAATCGGCGCGGAGCGAAGCGGCAAAGAGAAGGACTTTGACGTTGCTTTCCATGCGGAGAAGAAGTGCATGCGGCGCACCATTCACCGCACGCACGACCTCTCGCCAGGCTCAGCTAACTCGACTCGCCAGCATCCCGTTGCTGCCGCCAGGTGGGAACAGAGCAGTACCTCGATCAGCCGCCGCGTGCGGAAGCCGAATCAGGATTGCGCCGCCGATGCAGACTGCGCAGCCAGCCACCGCGAGAACCGGAACGTGGTCGCCGCGGACCACGACGCCGAGGAGAAGCGCGACGACGGGAATGAGAAACGTGCTCGCCGAGGCGCGCGTCGGGCCGACGCGGCCGGCGGCAATCGTCATCACGACGAACGCGACCGCGGTGCCGAGCGCACCGAGAGCGACGAGCGATGCGAGCGGGACCGGAGACCAGTGCGCATGCGCGACTTGCGCGATACCGCGCGGCATCGTCAGCGCCAGCGCCACGAGTTGCGCACGCCAGATCACGGCGATCGCGTTGTACTTCTGCTGCAGCGGGCGCGCGATGCTGAGCGCAAAGCCATACGACACGCACGCGGCGAGGATCAGCAGCACGCTCGCCGTCTCGTTGCGGCCTTCCTTCATCGCGGGAATCGCGATCAGCGCCACGCCCGCCATCCCCGTCAGCAGACCGGCCATGATCTGCTTCGATGGAAGCCGGCGCGCCAGCGCGGAACTGACGATCGCCGTCAGAAACGGCACCGCGCCATTGAGCATGCCGGTCACGGCGGAGGAGACGTGCTCCTCCGCGTGCGGAAACATGCTGAGCGGAAACGCGAACCAGACGGCGCCGAGGAGCGCGATCGCCGGCCAGTCGCGAAGTGCAACGCGCGACCAGGCGCTGCGGAACAGCGCGAGCGTGAGGAAGCCGATCAGAATGCGGACGAAGGTCACGCCATCGGGGCCGATTGCGCGCAATCCCTCCGCGATCAGGACGAACGACGCGCCCCAGATCACGCCGGGGACCGCGAGCAGCGCCCAGTCGCGCGCGCGGGTCACTTCGCCACCTCGAGCGTGGCCGGCTGATACTTGCCGGGCACGAGACGCGACGCGATCGAAAGGCGATTCCACGCGTTGATCTGCGAGATCGCCAGCGTCAGATTCGAGAGCTCCTGATTGCTGAAGTGTGCGCGCACTTCATCGAACACGCCGTCCGGCACATGCCCTTCGATCCGCGTCACCGCCTCGGTCCAGGCAAGAGCAGCGCGCTCGCGATCGCTGTAGTACGGCGACTCGCGCCAGGCGTCGAGGCCGTAGAGCTTCTGCTCCGTCTCGCCCGCGGCGCGCAGATCCTTCCAGTGCATGTCGATGCAGTAGGCGCATCCGTTGAGCTGCGATGCGCGCAGCCGCACGAGATGGAGCAGCAGTGGATCGAGGCCGCAGCGGTCGAGGTATTGATCGACGGCATCCATCGCGTCGTAGGCGGCGGGTTCGTAGGCGTAGCGTGATTTCATCTCCCTTCTCCTTTGCGGGGAACAGAGTAAGATTCGGTTGTTCAGTCAAACAGATCCATTTAGGCGAAATGAACTGGACCACTTTCGTGAAGAGATGACGCGCCTCGCCACTACGTTTCCGCTCGCGCTACCGCATCGCCCGCGCAATGTGCCGGCGTATCGCTGGCTCTATCGCTCGCTGCGCGACGAGATTCTCGAAGGCCGCCTGCGGCCGGGAGCCCGTCTGCCGGGAACCCGCGATCTGGCCGCGCAGTACGGTCTCGCACGCGGCACGATCGTGAATGCATTCGAACAGCTGCAGGCCGAGGGATATCTCGAAGGGAGTGTCGGGTCGGGCACGTACGTCAGCGCGGTCCTGCCTGACGATCTGCTGCAGGCGCCGCGTGCGCAGCCCGCCGGCGAGATCCACGCGCGGCGGCGCGTCTCCGGCTACGCGCGCAGAGTCCAGGCCTCATCGCAATTCGACGGGCGGCGTCCTCGCGCATTCCGCACCGATCTTCCCGCGCTCGATCTCTTTCCCGCTGACCTGTGGGCGCGCGTTGGCTCCAAACGGCTTCGCCGATTGCCGGCGAAGTTGCTGCACGGCACCGATCCGGCGGGATTTCCCCCGCTGCGCGCCGCCATCTCCGACTATCTCACCGCCGCGCGCGGCGTGCGCTGCAGCGCGGAGCAGATCGTGATCCTCTCCGGCGTTCAGGACGCTCTCGATCTCGTCGCGCGCATCACGCTCGATCGCGGAGACCGCGTCTGCATCGAGAACCCCGGCTATCAGGGCGCCGCCGCGATCTTCGAGGCGGCCGGCGCGCGCGTCGTCCCGGTCGCGCTCGACGAGCAGGGCATGCGCGTTCCTCGCGAGCGAAGCGCGCGGCTCGTCTACGTCACGCCTGCGCATCAGTTCCCGCTCGGGATGACGATGAGCATCGCACGCCGTCTCGAGCTGCTGCAGTGGGCGCGCACGCATCGCACGCTGATCTTCGAAGACGATTACGACAGCGAGTACCGCTACGCCGGCCGGCCTGTGCCCGCGCTTCAGGGACTCGACACCGCGGGTCAGGTGCTCTTCTTCGGCAGCTTCAGCAAAGTGCTCTTCCCTTCGTTGCGCATCGGCTATCTCGTCCTGCCGGAGGATCTCGTCGATCTCTTCGCCTCTGCGATGTCGCTGACGCGCCGTCATGCGCCGCTGCTCGATCAGGCCGTGCTGTGCGACTTCATCGTCGAAGGACATTTCGGACGGCACCTGCGGCGCATGCGTCAGATCTATGCGGAGAGACTCGCGGTCCTGACCGGCAGCGCGCGCGACCATCTCGAAGGCATGCTCGAAGTCGTGCCCATCGAGGCTGGATTGCAGACGACGGGATGGCTCGCGGATGGATTCGACGAGATCCGCGTCGCGAGGAAGGCAGCGGAGCGCGGCGTCGATGTCACCCCGCTCAGCCTGCACTGCCGCCGCGCGCTCCGCCGGAGCGGGCTGCAACTCGGCTTCGCCGCGATCGATGCGGCGGAGATCCGGCGCGGGGTGCGCGAGCTCGCGGCTGCGATGCGTGATCGCTGAACGCCTGTCCGGTTTCTGAACGGCAGGCACCCCACTGGATCACCGTAACTCATTGAAAACAAAGAGTCGTCAAAACGGCACCTCCTTCGCGTTAGGAGACGGTCGAGGTGAATCCTGAAATGACGACAGAGACCTATGACTCGCAGTCGGTACTTCTGATCGATGACGATGTCATGGTGACCGAGGGACTCGCCGCTGCTCTGGAGTGCAACGGCAGAACACTCATCACCTGCAACGATCTGGAGACCGCGGAACTGATCGTCGAGCGTTTTCATCCGTCGCACATCGTGACCGACGTTCGCCTCTCGGGACCTTTCGCTTACGAGGGACTTGCACTCCTGCCATATGTGCAGAAGCACGCACCGGACACCCGCGTGATTCTGATGAGCGGCGACGCATCCGACGCGCTGCAGCGCGAGGCGTCGACGCGTGGAGCCGCCGCGTTTCTTCAGAAGCCGTTCGAGATGGACGATCTCGACGCCACGCTCGCGCTCATGACGCCCTCGCCTTCCGACTCCTCCGAATCGTGTGTCATCCGCGTCCCGACACTCGACGATGTGCTCGCCAGCGACGGACTCGAGACGCACTTCCAGCCGATCGTCACACTCCATGGCCGCGAGACGTTCGCGTTCGAATCGCTCGCGCGCTATCGCACCGACTCTCCGCTCCGCAATCCCGAGATGCTGTTCGCCTATGCGGCGAAGAAGAAACGGATCGCCGACCTGGAGTTCGCCTGCATCAACGCAACGGCGACCGGCGCAGGAGCACTCCCCGGCGCGCCGCTCCTGTTCATGAACGTCCATCCCGAGGTCTTCTCGACCGGGCAGACACTCGTCAGGAGAATGAAGGCGGCGGCGGCGAATCACGGGCTTCCCCTCGATCGCGTCGTCATCGAAGTGACCGAGCAGGCGTCTCTGCCGGGCACGCCCATCGCGCTAGCCGCCGTCGAAGCGCTGCGCGAGATCGGGATTCGCTTCGCGTTCGATGACGTCGGCGCCGCCTACTCGCATCTGCCGCTCATCGCTCAGGTGCGTCCGTCGTTCCTGAAGATCAGCCAGGAGTTCGGGCAGGGATTCGAGTCGGACACGACGAAGACGAAGATCGTCCGCAACATCGTCGCACTCGCGTCGGACTTCGGATGCGATGTCGTTCTCGAAGGCATCGAAGAAGAGTCGACCGCCGCGGCGGCAGCGCGCGCCGGAATCAAGTATGGCCAGGGCTATCTCTTCGGCCGTCCCTCTCCGTCAACGAGCTACTCAGGAGGGGTGCAATGAGCGCGTACTTCCATGAATCGCAGTCGCCATTCGAAGTGAATCGAGCAAATCAAGGGGGAGAAATCGTGTTACCGCAGGCTGAATCCATCGTTGAAGCAACGCTCCCGCGCGGAGAGCAGAGACAGCATCCGAGGCTGGTGCCGAATGTCGCGATTCCCGCGATGGCAGGACGGCAGAGCGTCGAGATCGTCAATCTGAGCATCGGCGGTGCAGGGCTCACGCATTCGAGTCCGCTGAAAGCGAGCTCGTTCAAGTTGCGCTTCAAATGGGGCGAGGCGACCTTCGATGACGAGGTCGTCCTCGTCGCCTCGCGCCTCATGCAGTTCACCGCTGACGGACCGCTGTACGCGAGCCGCGTTCGTTTCCTCCGCGTCTCGGAGCGTTCGGCGAATGCGCTGGAGCACGCGATGGTGGCCCTGCACGATGAGCTGATCAATCGCTGGATGTCCAATCTGCACGGCGAAACGGAGAGCGAAGAAAAACCCGAGACGCCGGCTCCGACGCAATTCATCGCCTGCCGTCTGCGTGATGGTGTCTGGCGCCGCAGCCGTGTGCCATCGGCCGAGGTGGTCGTCGCCGACGGCTTCGTCGTAGCGTCGACGGTCGCAGAGGGAGAGATCCGCCGGATGTGCGACGTGTACGAGCGCCTCGATTCGGACGGGCGCCGGCTGATGCAGTTGCTCGCGCCGGAGCTACGCTAGTGCGCGGGCGAGCTCGGTCGAACTGAAAGGCTTCTGCAGAAACCTCAGCTCATTCGCCGAGATCGCTTCCTCGAGTGATCCGGGAGCCGCGTAACCCGACATGAGGATCGCCTTCACTTCCGGCTGCTCCGCGTGGAGTGCACGTACGATTTCGAGGCCCGGACGGTCGGGAAGCATGTAGTCAGTCACCACAATCCGGAACGTTTCTCGTTGTGCGAGCTCGAGAGCCTCTGCCGCATTGGAGGCCGCAGTGACCTCATATCCGAGCAGGGACAGCATGATCGAGAGACCTTCACGGACGGATGGCTCGTCCTCGACGAGGAGCACGCGCTCTCCGTTTCCGGAAACCTCGCCTGACAATTCACCGCACTCAGGATCCGCGATGTTGTGTTGGAGTGGAAACGTGATCTGAAACAGCGTGCCCCCGCCAGCCGGGCACTCGACTGCGATCGTGCCGCCATGCGCGGTGACGATTCCGTGAACCACGGAGAGGCCAAGTCCCGTGCCACGCCCCGCATCCTTGGTCGTGAAGAACGGCTCGAAGATGCGGCCGCGAATCTCTTCGGGAATTCCGGGGCCGGTGTCTTTGAGTAGAAGCACGGCACGATCCTCTTCACGACGGAGTGCCAGCGTCAGCCTGCCGCCATCCGGCATTGCGTCCATGGCATTGACGGCAAGGTTCACAATGACTTGTTCGATCTGACCGCGGTCGGCCCTCACCACCACCGGGTTGGTGGGTGCATCAATCGTCAGATGAATGTTCTCGCGCACAACGCGCCCGAGAAATACGGACATCTCCTCGATCACCGCCGCTAGATCGATATCGCGGAGCGAGTTCTTCTCCCGTCTGGCGAACAGCAACAACTGCTTCGTAAGCTGCGATCCGCGCCGGATCGTCTTCTCCAGTTGCCGCATATGTTCCGACGCCGTGTCGTTCTTGCGCTGGACGATTTGGACGATCGTCAGCATCGCCTGCAGCAGGTTGTTGAAATCATGGGCAACCCCGCCAGCCAGCGTTCCGATCGCCTCGATCTTTTGCGCATGCCGCAACTGCTCCTCCAGCGCGACCTCCACGGTTACATCCCGCTTGATTGCCGCAAAGTGTGTGATCGATCCCTCCTCGCTTCGGATCGGAGAGATCGTCGCTTCCTCCTCGTAATGCGATCCGTCCCTGCGCTTGTTCATGAAGTGTCCGGACCAGATATCCCCTCGACGGATCGTCTGCCACAGCGTTCGATAGAACGATTCATCCTGGCGGCCACTCTTCAAAATGCTCGGCCGCTCTCCGATGACTTCGGCCCGGGAGTATCCGGTGATCCGTTCGAACGCCGGATTCACATACTCGATGCGCCCCTCAACGTCGGTGATCATGATTGACTCGCCAGCCTGCTCGATGACGGTGGCAAGACGCCCCACTTCCTGAAGCGAGCGCGCCAGATCACGTTGGGCACGAATGCGCTCTGTAACATCGCGACCGACGCAGGTTGCGCCGAGCAGAATCCCGTCGGGCGTCCGCAGTGACGAGTAACGAATCTCCAGGAGCCGGGGGTTCTGTTCGTCACCTACTTCTTCGACGATTTCGAACTCTTCACCCGCCAGTGCGCGTCGCCATCTCGACATCATCACGTTCTGTTCCTTCGGCAGATGGCGCAGACAATCCAGCAGGTTCATTCCCGATGCGGGCTTGATCCCTGCGTACTCGTGGAATTCCTCGACAAATCTCTGATTGAACGCGATGAAACGAAATTGAGTATCGATCGTGGCAATCGACTCCTTGAGGCTGTCCACGATTGCCTGAAGACGCTCTCCCGAACGGCGAATCGTGTTGCGCGCATGTTCGATCGCACTCGCGGCAAGCGCCCGCGCCGTCATGTCCCGCGCTACGATCGAGATGCCGGCCAGTCCTCCCGACGGCTCCAGCATCGGAGACAGTGTCAGGAGAACATTTCGTTCTTCACCGTCGCGCGTCAGCCAGATGGTTTCCGCCGGCAGAACACATCCACCGCTGGAGAGGACATCGATCCATTCGCTCAGCTCCTTCCCGTGATCTGCAGGAAACAGACGCCGAATCGAACAGCCTCTCATTTCTCGCACCGCATACCCGCAGAGTTGCTCGGCCCCACGGTTCCAGCTCCGAATCAGGCCCTCAGGCGAGAGCGAAATGATGGCGTCACTGCAGGAGTCGACGATGACCGCGAGGCGCTCGCGCTCGATCTCATGACGATAGAGAGCGATCGCTGTTCCCAGAACGATCCCCACTCCCAAAGCCACATTGACAGACACGATGATCGTCAAAGCAGTCGTCGCACTGATCTGATGCTCATGTGCAGCGAGATCACAGATCACGGCTGAGATCAGCGGCACGAGCATGACCGCCGGGAGAAGTACGCGCGCCATCGATCCCGCGGACGTTCGGGAGAGCAGCGCATGAATCCATCCGACCCGTCCCGCGATCACCTGTGCCAGGGCGACGATCGCGAGAGCGGCTGCCGTTGCCGGAACTGGAACGATGTGCTGGGCTGGATCCGGGAATGCCTCGATACCAAGGAAATATCCGAGAAGCACCACGTTCATGAGGAGCAAAACAATTGATGCGAGAACATGAGCGGTCAATGTTCGCGGCGTGGTGAGCAAATAGAGTGCGATGGCGAGGAGCAGGCAGAGAAACGAGGTCACCAGATAGGGATGAAGGGCCACGGAACCGGACGTTCCCCATCGCTGCCACGAATCCGAACCCCGGAACCAGCCAGCCACCATCAGTTCCGCAGCAGCAACAACGACCACGAACGCTGCAAGAAACCTGGTCAAAACAAGCCGCGACTTCCAATGGCCGCTCAGAGCCGCAACACTGGCGGACATCGCGATCCACATCAACGCGGACACTGCAGCAGCGGGTTTGTGCGCCCCGAGAGCTGCGACTTCGCGATTCGCAGTCGCATAACCCCAGAGAACGATCAGGCCAATTCCCGCAGCAGCCGCGCACAGTGCTCGCTGGAGATTCGTCCCTTCAACTTCCTGGGCTAGCGTCCGGAATTTCGTGCCATTCTCGAGCGCACCGGTCGTGATCTCCATCAGTATTGACCCCGGCCGGAGATTAGGCCGGAAGTGAATGATTACGCATCGCCGCAATCACACGGACATGTAACTAGGATCACACGGTCATGCGCCGGATCACTTCCGCAACCGGCAGCACTTCATCGATCCCCGCGACGCTCTTGCCGGCCTGCCAGTAATCGTCGCGGCCGCGCGCGGCGTGCAGACTGTGCTTGAGCTTGCGCAGCGACGTCAGCGCGTAGATCGTCCGCATCCAATGCTTCGTCTTGCGTCCGCGCAGCATCCAGCGCGCGATGGGACCGGCGCTCGTGCCGATCCGCTCGACGTATTCATTGCGGATGACCGCGACCGGCACCCCCGTCAACCGCTCGGTGAGGACGATGTCGCTCGCCTCGGCGTCGACGATCGCCTTCTTGTACTCGACGTTCGCGGTGCACTCGGTCGTCGCGATGAAGCGCGTCCCCATCTGCACGCCCGCGTAACCGATTGCGAGCGCCGCGCGGAAGGTCGCGGCGTCGCTCACGCCGCCGGCACAGACGACCGGGAGGCCGAGGTCCGCCAGCTCCTCGTACAACGCACGCGGATCGCGCGGGCCCGCGTGACCGCCTGCCTGCGAGTTGACCGCGATCAGACCATGAACGCCCGCGTCGCGTCCCTTCATCGCCCACTTGCGCTCGGTCACGTCGTGATAGACGAAGCCGCCCGCGCCCTGCACGCGGTCGACGACCCACTTCGGATTGCCGAGCGACGTGACGAAGAAGCGCACACCTTCCTCGAGCGCGATGTCGATCCAGCGTGTCATCCGCTCGAAGTACGTCTTCGACGATTGTTCGATCAGCGCGTTCATGCCGATCGGCTTCGACGTGAGCGTGCGGATCAGGCGTACTCCCGCGCGGAACTCGTGGCCATGAACATACGTGAGCGAAATCGGCTGCAGCACACCGATGCCCCCGGCCTCGGAGATCGCGGCGACGAGCTCGGGATTGCTGCAGGGATACATCGCGCCGCCGATGATCGGAAGCTCGATGCCGAGCTGCCGGGTCAGCGTCGTGGTGAAGGTGCCGTTAAGTTGATTTTCCAGGTGTGACCCCCGAAAACCAACTTTACACTGAAGTTCGGTCGCGCGATCCCGGTGCTATATTCCGCGCGTGACGACACCACTCCTCATCGCACGCGGCACGACCGACATCTATCTGCTTCCGCAGATGGCGAACCGGCATGGCCTCATCGCAGGCGCGACCGGTACCGGCAAGACGGTTTCACTCCAGATGATGGCCGAAGCGCTGAGCGGCGCGGGCGTGCCGGTGTTCATGGCGGATGTGAAAGGCGATCTCGCGGGCCTCAGTCAGCCCGGCGGCGGCAACGCGAAAGTCGATGATCGCCTGAAGACGCTCAAGCTCGAGGACTTCGCGTTCGCCCCCTCGCCCGTCATGTTCTGGGATGTCTTCGGAAACGCAGGACATCCGGTGCGCGCCACCATCTCCGAGATGGGACCGCTCCTCCTCGGCCGCATCATGGATCTCAACGACGTGCAGCAGGGCGTGCTCACGATCACGTTCAAGGTCGCCGACGACAACGGTCTGCTGCTGCTCGATCTCAAGGACCTGCGCGCAATGGTGCAGTACGTCGGAGAGAACGCGAAGCAGCTCACCTCGCAGTACGGCAACGTTTCCTCGGCGAGCATCGGCGCGATTCAGCGCGCGCTGCTGCAGATCGAACAGCAGAGCGGAACGAGTTTCTTCGGCGAGCCTGCGCTCAACTTCGACGACTGGCTGCAGAGCGAAGGACGGAAGGGCTACATCAACATTCTCGCAGCGGACAAGCTGATGCAGGCGCCGCGGCTCTATGCGACGTTCCTGCTGTGGATGCTCTCCGAGTTGTACGAGCGGCTGCCCGAAGTCGGCGACATCGACAAGCCGAAGCTCGTCTTCTTCTTCGACGAGGCGCATCTCCTCTTCGACGACGCGCCTGATTCGCTTCTGCAGAAGATCGAGCAGGTCGTACGGCTGGTGCGGTCGAAGGGCGTCGGCGTCTACTTCGTCACGCAGAATCCGCTCGACGTCCCCGACGTCATCCTCGGCCAGCTCGGCAATCGGATCCAGCACGCGCTTCGCGCGTTTACGCCGCGCGATCAGAAGGCGGTGTCGGCAGCAGCGGAGACCTTCCGGCCGAATCCGAAGATCGATGTGAGCCAGGCGATCACGGAGCTCGGCGTCGGCGAGGCACTCGTGTCGTTTCTGGACGAGAAAGGAACGCCGGGCGTCGTGGAGCGCGCGTTCATCATTCCGCCGCATTCGCACATCGGCGCGATCACACCGGAGCAGCGGAAGGCGATCATCGATTCGTCGATCGTCGCCGGACAGTATGAGAAGGCGGTCGATCGCGAGTCGGCGTACGAGATGCTGAAAGCGCGCGCGGCGACTCCCCAATCTCAACCACAGGCTGCACCAGCGCCGCAGCCGCAGAGCAACGGCGGCATCTTCGGCAGCATCTTCGGCTCGAGCACACCCGCCAAGGGACGCCAGCGCGAAGGCGTCGGCGAGGCAATGATCAAGAGCGCCGTCCGCGCCGCAGGCAGCCAGATCGGCCGCCAGATCGTCCGCGGCGTCCTCGGCTCCATCCTCGGCACCTCCCGCCGTTAAGTTGGTTTTCGGGGGTCACACCTGGAAAATCAACTTAACTCGCGCGACTTGGCACGCCGTTAAGTTGATTTTCCAGGTGTGACCCCCGAAAACCAACTTAAAACGCGGTACATTGAGGGGATCCGGAGGAATCTATGCCGTCACCTGTCGAGCTGGCCGCGCGTCTGTCGGCAGTCGTGTCTACACAGCAGGAGGTCCTCGCCGCGATCACCGACGTGGACAAGGTGATGGCGCTCGTCGTCGAACGAACGCCGGAAATGACGAGCGGCAGCGGCGCGATCATCGAGGTGCTGGAAGGGAACGAGCTCGTTTTCCGCGCGGGCTCCGGCGCGGCGCGGGAGCAGGTCGGAAAGCGGCTATCGCTCACCTCCAGTCTCGCCGGCCTCGCGATCGCGAAGAAGGAAATCGTCCGCTGTGACAATGTGGAGATCGACACGCGTGTCGACGGCAACGCCGCGCGCGCGCTCGGCATCGAGTCGATGATCATCGCGCCGCTCCTCGAAGGAACGAACGCCGTGGGGGCGCTGCTCTCGTTCTCCTCGCTCCCACAGGCCTTCTCCGATCTCGATTCCTACGCGCTGCAGCTTCTGGCGGGATTCACTTCCGCCGCGCTGATGCAGGCCCGCGCATTTCACCAGCAGCAGGTGTCGGAGGAGCGCTACAAGACGCTGTTCGAGCGCAATGTCGCCGGCGTCTTCCGATCGACGCTGGACGGCCGGATCCTCGACTGCAACGACGCGTTAGCCGCGTATCTTGGCTATCCATCGCGCGAGGAGGTCATCGCGCAGCCGGCGTGGAACCTCTATCACCGCCGCGAAGACCGGGAGGAGTTCCTCCGGATGCTGCACGAGCGCGCCATCCTGAACATCCGGATGCCGTTCAAGCGGAAGGACGGCTCCTCGCTCCTCGGTCTCGTCACGGCCAGCATGATCGGCACGAGTGACGAGTTGCTCGGCACCATCGTCGAAGCGTGATCGCCCTCGCTCTTTTCGCGGCGCTCATCGCGAAGACGCTTGCGCCGACGGAGCGCGGCGTTCGCGTACGCCTGGTGAGCACCGCGCAGCCGTTCGAAGTTGCGGACATCCTCTTCGAAGGCGGCGAGCAGCGCTTCATCAAACCGAAGGATCAGGAGAGCGCCATGCGGCGAAAGGATCAGCGCACGCTCGACGCCGATGCCTGCCGCCAGCGCGTGCCGTACACGCCGCCGCCGCGAAGCGAGGCCGTCGCGCTGCGCCCGCATCTCCGCAACGGCAACAGCATCGCGGAATCGCCCGGCCCATGCGTCAGCGTCGACGGAGTGCTCTACTTCGGCCTCGCGTTCTACGAAGGTGAGGGCGAAGACGGCGTCGGTGGTCTCGGCCGTTACGATCCAGCATCGAAAACGCTCGAGGTACGGAGGCCCGAGTGGCTGCGCGACAAGTCGATTGCGGCCCTCGCCACGGACGGGAAGACGTTCTGGCTCGGCGTGGAGCAGCAATATGAGGGTGCAACCGAGCCCCAGGGAATGGCCCGCTACGACTGGGACAGCGACCGGCTGCAGCCGCTGGTTAGGGACGACGCCCCCTGCGGCTCGAGCGTGAGTGACATTCTTCTCCGCGGCTCGACGCTCTGGGTGACGACCGACTTCGGGCTCTCGCGACTCGACCTCGGAACGGGCAGGTGGTCTCACACGGCGCTGCAGCACGACATGCGCTTTCATCCGATCGACTGCCATGAACACTATCGCCGGCTTGTCGAGTCGTATCTCGACCGGCCCTGGGACTACGAAATCGAGCATCACGTCCTCGAGGAGATGGCTCGCCTCGATGCCGGCGCTCTTCGCGAGATTCTCTTCGCGCGAAACCCTGCGGGACATGCGGTGCTCGGCGCCGTCGTCCGCAACTTCGCGGAGCTGAAGAAGTACGCAATCGACCGCATCCGGAAGCCAGGCCAATTGCAGCAGGTCCTCGACCGCTATGCGGCGAATCGATACGACGAGCGCGAATGGCACGACTTCGCCCTGATGTGGGCGAAGGAACATCACCACCTCGAACATCTTCGCTATCTCCGCGGCGACGATGCAGTGTTCGATTACCTCGCGAGCCTGACGGCACGCGAGGAACGCGAGGCGCGCGACGCGATCGAGATGCTCCCGTGGATCGACAGCAAGCGCGCCATTCCCCTCCTTCGCGAGTTGCTCACGCGCGAGTGGAAGGATCCGAGGATGGTGCCCGGAGTCATCGAAGCGCTGGAGCGCGCCGCACATCTGCGCATCGAGCCGGACGGAACCCGCACGCCGCTCGCAGCGAACAGCGACACGCCCGAGTACGCCGATGAGGAATTCAGCGCGTTCGATCGGGGGAGACTCGAGGGTGCGGATCGCGCCAGGCTCATCGCCCAGTGGCAGCAGTGGGCTGCGTCGCGGCGCGATTAGAATCGAAGCGTGATCACCATTCGCAAAGCCCTCCCCCGCGATCGCGAAGCCCTCGGCCGCCTCGGCGCCATGCTGATGCGAACCCATTACGCCTTCGACCGCGAGCGATTTCTCGCGCCGGGTCAGGGAACCGAGCAGGGCTACGGCTCCTTTCTCGGCAGCGTCCTCGACTCCGATGACGATGCAGTGTTCGTCGCGGAGACCGAGGGGAAGATCGTGGGCTACGCGTATGCCTCGCTCGAGCCGATGTCATGGAAGGAGCTGCGCGGCCCGGCGGGATTCATTCACGATCTCGCGGTGGATGACGGCCAGCGGAGATCGGGAACCGGCTCGAAACTGATGGAGGCAGCGATCGCCTGGCTGCGCGAGCGCGGCGCACCGCGCGTCATTCTCTGGACCGCCGCGCCGAACGCCGCGGCGCAGACGCTCTTTCATCGCATCGGCTTTCGCGACACGATGATCGAGATGACGATGGAGCTCGATCAGTCCCTCACGTAGACGAGATCGAACTCGAGCACTCCATCGGGCGTCTCGTCCTTCCGGTGAATCGTGAGGACACGGCCGTCGGGACTGAGGTTCCACGACTCATGCATGACGATCGCCTTCCGCCGGATGGTCGTCTCGAGATGTCCCGCCCCGTCGCGCTGCGCGTGCAGCAGCAGACCCGACGCACTCGCGGTGTCTTTCCCGGTGAGATCGAATGGGAGGACGTCGTGAATCGCTTCGCCGCTCTTCGTCACGCGATCGGCGATCACCGTCAGAACGTTCTCCGCCGGCTCGACGGCGAGCTTGTCGCTGACCACGACCGCGTATTCCTTCGGCAGATTGCGGCTCGTTGCGGGATCGAGCTTCCAGTGACCGCTGTAGTCGATGACGCTCGGCGCGGCGGCGATGGATGCAGCGAAGGCGAGTACGCAGACGAGTCTCTTCATCAGAATCTCTCGAGCCACTTCGTCACGTCGCGAATCACGGTCTGGAAATCGGGAGCGACGAACAGCCGCTCCTGATAATGCGTCGGATCGTACGGCGTCGCCGCGATCGTGTCGACATCCCACGGCTCGAGACCCTCCTCGGTCTCGAATCTTCCGAGCTCGCCGAATGACGACAGCAGCCCGGCGCCGTAGACCTTCAGGCGATTCTCTTCGCGCACGACTCCGAATTCGAGGGTGTACCAGTAGAGCCGGCCGATGCGCTCGACATCCTCCCCGCCGGCGTTGGCGGCGGCACGGCCGAACGCGCGATTGAGCCGGACGAAGTCGGGATGCGCGAACGTCGCCGCATGACCGACCAGTTCGTGCACGACATCGGGCTCGGGCGTGTAGAGCGGCACGCTGTGATGGCGCATGTACTGCGTCGAGAGAAACACGCTCTCATCGAGCCGCTGCAGAAACGCACCCGCGCTGACCAGACCGGCGACCGGCAGCATGCGGAATCCGGAGATCGGTTCGATGATCGCGTTCACGTCGCGCAACTGCGGGATCGCACTGCGCGACAACGCGACACGGCGCGATGCCGCGAGATACGCGCGGCACGCATACCGCTCGTGGAGCGGCTCGAGATGGCGCCAGACCTCGCGCCACACTTCATGCTCTTCCGGCGTGTACTCCGCGACGGGCGGCGGCTCGCCCGCCACGTATTCGATCGCCAGCCGCGCGATCTCATTTCTCCGGCGCCGGTACTCCGCGTCGTGAAAGCCGGGATGATCGGCATCGAGTGCAACGAGCTCGGGCGGCGTCGTGACGTTCACGGAGGCGGCAACGCGCGCTGGCTGGCGTCGATTCCGCGACCGCCAGCCGGCCAACGGCGATGCCTGGGGCGAAGAAAAAGGTTGCGTCGGATATAGTGTTGTAGTTAACTACAACACTATCTGAAAGGACGCCGCCTGCATGATCCCGCAACCCTTTTCCATCCTCCTCGAGATCCACATCTTCGGTGCCGTCATCGGAATCCTCTCCGGCACGCTGGCGATGATCTTCCGCAAAGGCCGCGGCCTGCACGGCGCCGCCGGAACGGTGTTCCTCTCCTCGATGTGCGCGATGTCGCTGAGCGCGGTCTATCTCGCGGTCTTTCACAAATACGAGCCGGCGAACGTCGTCGCCGGGCTGCTGACGTTCTATCTCGTACTCACTTCATGGCGTGCCGCGCGCAATCGCAGAGGAACGACGAACGCGTTCGACATCGGAGCGCTCGTTCTCATCCTCACACTCTCCGTCGCCGCATTCGCCGTGGCGGCGCTGCAGACGGTCGCTGCGCTGCGCGTCGTGATGTTCGTGTTCGGCGGCGTTGCAATGCTCTTCGCCGCCGGCGACATCCGCATGATCCGGAGCGGCGGGCTCGCAGGCCCGAAGCGCATCATCCGCCACCTGCTGCGAATGAGTCTCGCGTTTCTCATCGCGGTGCTGTCGTTCTATCCGGCCCGCGCACGATTCTTCCCCGCCGCGTGGAACCGCAGCGGCGTGCTCTACCTCCCTCACATTCTCCTCGTGATCTCGATCGTCGTCTGGATCTTGCGCCTGTCACGAAAGCCGCGGCAGGCGACCAGCCTCGAAATGATTCCGAATGCGCAGGTGACGTCATGACGCTCAAGACCAGCTCGCGCCTGGCAGGCATCATGTTTCTCTTCTACATCGCGACAGGGATCGCAGGTCTCATCGTCTTCGGCCCCCACCGAACACGGAACGGATACCGCGGCGAAGCTCGCGAGCATTGCCGCACACGAGGCGCTCGTACGGGCGGAATCCGTCTACGCACTCCTGATGATGCTGAATCCGATCGTCCTCGGCGTTGCTCTCTACGGGCTGACGCGGGCAACGGACCCCGAGCTCGCGTTGATGGCGCTCCTCTTCCGCGTGGGTGAAGGATTCGTCGTCGCCATCAACGCGGTGCTCAAGCGCGCACTGCTCGTGATCGCGTCGCGGCCGCCCGGCGATGCTCTCTTCCCTTCGGCAATCCTCGGGGCGCAGGGACTGATGCCGTTGTTTGGCGCAACTCTGTTCGCAATCGGCAGCACCCTGTTCGCCTGGCTGTTCGTCCGCGCGCGATCCATCCCGCTCTGGCTCGCATGGCTGGGCATCGCGAGCTCACTCCTCCTCGTCGTCTGTCTCCCGCTGCAGATCGCCGGTCTTCTCAAGGGAACGATCACGAACGTGATCTGGATCCCTGCGGCGATCTACGAAGTGACGATCGCTGTATGGCTCCTCGCGAAGCCGGTCACCGGCGAGTAGGCCTCACGGCTTGAACAGCCGGCGGATCAGCGTGCGATCCGCCTCCGGATACTCGTAGAGATCGAAGCGCTCCTCGGGGTGCTTGCGGATCCACTTGTTCTTATACATGTCGCGATCCGCGGCATTGACGAGTTGCGCGATCGTCGCTTTCTCCAGCAGCAGCGACGACGCAAACCCGACGGACGCACCGACGTGGAAGAGCGCTCCGCAGTTCCATTGAAGTCCCGCGACCGCCGTCGCGAGCCGGTCGGCGATCTTCGACACGGTCATCACGTCGAGATGAGGAATGGCAACGACGAATTCGTCGCCGCCGAAACGCGCCACGATGTCCTCCGACCGCGTGTTGCGCTGCAGCGCGTTCGCCACATCCCTCAGAACCTGATCGCCGGCGAGATGGCCATACGTGTCGTTGACCTGCTTGAAGCCATCGAGGTCGAGCAGCACGACGTTGACGATGGTTCCCTCGGTCAGCAGGCGCTCGCATTCCGAAATGAAGAAGCGGCGATTGAAGACGCTCGTCAGGTCATCGCGTGTGGCCAGGCCGTAGAGATCGCGGATCGCGACGCTCATCGTCCGCTGCCGCATCGCGACGCGTTTGGCGGCCATCAGCTTCGCGACGATCTCCGCCTCCGACGATCCCTTGGTCAGGAAATCATCGAAGCCGGCGTCGAGCGCTCTCAGCTTCGTGTCGATGTCTTCATGGCCGGTGAGCATGATCGCGTAGATCGATTTCAGCGGCTCCTCGGCCCGGATGCGCGCGACCGTCTCGACGCCCGTGAGCCCCGGCATCTCGTAATCGATGATGGCGATGTCGAACGGCGCGATCGCCAGACGCTGCAGGGCCTTCTCGCCGTCGGACACCGAGTCGACCCAGAAACCGAGACGCCGCGTGAGCGCAGCGACGTAGGCGGCATCGGCGGGAGCGTCGTCGACGACGAGCAGGCGCAACGGTTGTGCTGCCGCCTGCCCGCCATTGTGGCGGCGATCGCGAGGCTGGTGCGGATCCATAAATCAGTTCGCCGCGTCGCTGACATCCAGCGACGTCTCGGCGATCAGACGGCCGACGTCGAATGGTTTCTCGATGACACGTTGGATCGGAGGACAGACACGGTTCAAGGCGTCCGTGCCGAACGCAGTCATGACAATGACTCGCGGCAAGAGCTCGGGACGATGTTCAGCGAGGTAGTGAACGACGCCGAAGCCGTCGATGCGCGGCATCATCAGATCGAGCGCGATGACGTCGTACTCATGCTGCATCAGCATCTCAATCGCTTCAGCACCATCGCGAACGGCGTCCACAGAAAGGCCGTGGCGCGAGAGGATTCGGCTGATCAGGATTCGGATCGCGGCATCATCATCGACGATGAGCGCGCGGCGGGCATTGCTCACTTACACACCTGCCTCGATCCACCTGGTCCCATACACCGGAAAAAATTGCGAGCAGACATGATCACAGGCGGCCGCAAACCAGAGGCGTTACTGCGCACAAGCCCGGTTCTGCCGAGACGCAACACTCTTAAGCAACACGGACGCCAGCTCGAAGCCACGGTTGGGACTGCTTCGAATACTCAAATCGCAGTAGCGGAAATCCGGCAACGGTGCCACCATGGACCCGTTCCCATTCGTCCAAGGGGGGTCCCAGCAATGAAGCGTTTCATGCTTGCAGTGCTGTTTTTTGCGCTTGCGCTCGGCGTGCGCGCGTCATCGTTTTCGAATATCCCACAGTGCCGAGGCCTTGCGGACGAAGAGGTCTTTGACCTCCTTTCGCGAGCCCACGGGAGTGATCCCGACAAGGCGCTGCCGGAAGGCGCGCTGAAAAACCGGCACGTGAAGCGAGTGCTCGACTGTGCGACGCTCCTCTCGCGACAACGCCGCGAACAGGCGCGCGGGCCACAGACGCATGCGGCGCGGCAAGTCGCGGGCGAATCACTCTTCCCCGCTGCCGAAGCGAATCCCGATCCGCCGGGAGTCACGGAGGTGACGCCGGTTCACACACCTCCTCTGAAGAAGATCCATCCGGTTCCGCCGCCAAAGAAAGGCGAGCATGGCCGAAAAGAGATCCCTGAGCCTGTTCGTCCGGACCCTCCGTCCGGCACCGAACCTGACACGGCGATTCAGGCTTTTCCGGGTGTCTCTGCACCCTCGGCGGGTGGAGTCAGTTTCGAAGGCATTGGCGTAGGCATCCCGGGCTTCTCGCCAAGCAGCATTCCGCCTGACGTGGAAGGTCACGTAGGTGCAACGCAATATGTGCAATGGAACAACACGAGTCTCGCGGTGTGGAACAAGAGCGGCACACTGCTCTATGGCCCCGTCGCCGGCAACACGCTCTTCCAGCCACTCGGTGGCCCGTGCGCAACGCACAACGACGGCGATCCGATGGTCAACTATGACCAGTTGTCGGGGCGCTGGATTCTGTCGCAGTTCGTAGTGGGCGCGACGCCGAGCTTCTCGCATCAGTGCTTTGCTGTCTCGGCGACGAGCGATGCGACGGGTTCGTACTACCTCTACGATTTCGTGACCGACGCGGCGAACTTCGTCGACTACCCGCACGTGGCCGTCTGGCCCGATGCGTACTACATGACCGGCCACGTCTTCAACGCGGCGGGAACGAGCTACGTCGCCGGCCGCATCTACGCGTTCGAGCGCGCGAAGATGATTCTCGGCCAGACCGCACGCATGGTGAGCGCGAACATGCCGAAAGCCGCGGGCAAGCAGCAGTACGGAATGCTGCCCGCCGATCTCGACGGCTCGACGCCGCCGCCTGCCGGCGCGCAGGAATTCGTCGTCGGCCCTCACCCGTCGCAGTTGGGCAAGATCGTGGCATCGCGCGTCGCCGTAACGTGGGGCACGACGCCGACCATCGCGGTCACGACTGCGCCCGTCAACATCGCGAGCATCGTGAATCCACCATGCGCGAACAACACGGCGGCACAGGACAATCGCGACTGCGTTCCCGAGCCCTCGCCGGCGGTAGGCGCGGACTATCTCGACAACCTGGGCAATCACTTCATGAACCGGCTGGCCTACCGTAACTTCGGCGGCTCGCCAGCGCAGGAGTCGCTCGTTGCGGTGCAGACCGTGAACGGCACGGCTGGTGGATCGAGCCACACCGCGCTGCGGTGGTACGAGCTGCGGAACACGGGCGGCACGAACACAATGCCGACCGTCGGCCAGCAATCCACCTACGATCCCGATGGCGCCTGGCGCTGGATGGGATCGATCGCGATGGACAAGGATCGCAACATCGCACTCGGCTACAGCAAGTCGAGCACGACGATCTTCCCCAGCATCTTCATCACGGGCCGGCTGTCGACGGACACGGCGAGCACGATGGGCGCCGAGGCGGCGATGGTCAACGGAACGGGCTCGCAGACGGGTTCGCCCAGCAACGCGAATCGCTGGGGTGATTACACGTCGCTGACTGTCGATCCGATCGACCAGTGCACCTTCTGGTATACGAACGAGTACATCCCGGCGAGCGGAACCTTCAATTGGGCAACGCGCATCGCTTCGTACCGGTTTCCATCGTGTGCGAGCGCGGCATCGTGGGGAACGATCAGCGGAACGGTCACGTCGTGTGCGACGGGCGCACCGTTGTCGGGAGCCGTCGTCACATTGAGCAACGGCTTCGCCGGCTCAACGGATGCGAGCGGCAACTACTCGATTCTCGCTCCGCCGGGAAGCTACACCGCGACAGTGGCGGACGCGGCTCGAAACTGTACGACGGCGAGTCCTGCATCGGCGAGCGTCACGATCACGAGCAACGGTACGACCCCACAGAATTTCTGCATGACCGGAAATTCGAATCTGCAGACCGACTCCTTCGCGCTCGACGATTCGAACGAAGGGAACGGAAACGGGATCATCAACCGCGGCGAGTGCATCCGCCTCAATGTCACGCTGAAGAACAACGGCTGCGCAAATGAATCCGGCGTATTCGCGACATTGACGACGTCAACGGCGAATGTCTCCGTCCTCAGCGGAACATCCAGCTATCCGGACATGGCGATCGACGCGTCGGGCACGAACGTCCGGCCCTTCAAGATCCAGACGTCGGGATCGTTCGTCTGCGGCACGCCGATCGATCTCACTCTCAACCTCACCTACGCCGGCGGCAGCAAGTCGGTCGGCTTCAGTGTTCCGACCTGCGCTGGCGGCGCAGATCAGAGTCTCCCTCTGACGAACTCCATCGCTCTCACGGATTCATCGCAGACGGATCGCCTCGGACGCGATGGCGTACCGAGCGACTGCGATGGCAAGGCCTGCCCGAACGGCATCGGCACGGCCGGCACTCGCAACTACAAGACCTTCAACTTCACCAACTCCGCAGCAGTTCCTGCGTGCATCACGGTCAACGTCAGTGCGGCGTGCGGCACAGGCGGAAGCGCCGGCGACATCTCGAGCGCTGCCTATGTGACCAGCTACAATCCCGCAAACCTCTGCAACAACTACCTCGGCGACAGCGGCATCTCCGGACTCGGAACGTCGACGGGCCAACAGGCGTACTCATTCGATGTTCCTGCAAGCTCGAACTTCGTCGTAGTTGTCTACACCAACACCGGCTCGACGACCTGCGCGCAGTTCACCGGCACAGTCTCCGGCTTCTACGATCTCACTCCGGGACCCGGTACATGTCCCACATGTGTACCTCCGGCAGCGCCGACGATCACCCCGGGCGGACCGACGACGTTCTGCACTGGCGGCAGCGTCACGCTCAACTCCAGTGCGGCGAGCGGGAATCAGTGGTATCGCAACGGCACGCCGATCGGCGGCGCATTCGGCACGTCGTACGTTGCAACCACAGCGGGTAGCTACACGGTCACGACCTCATCGAATACCTGCGAGAGCGCGCAGTCGGCGGCGGCCGTCGTAACGATCAACTCCTACCCGGCCACCCCTACGGCGTCGAATGGAGGTCCGTACTGCGAGGGCGGCACGATCGCACTCAGCACGCCTACGGTATCCGGCGCAACCTACTCGTGGACAGGCCCCAACGGATTCACGGCCTCCGTGCAGAATCCGACGAAATCCAATGCGACAACGGCCGACGCCGGAACCTACAGCGTGACCGTAACCGTCAATGGATGTACGTCATCCGCTGGCAGCACGAATGTCGTCGTCAACCCGACACCAGCGACACCCACTGCTTCGAACGGTGGTCCCTATTGCGCAGGCAGCACGATCGCGCTGAGCACTCCTTCGATCACGGGCGCCACCTATGCGTGGACCGGACCGAACGGCTTTACATCGGCGTTGCAGAATCCGACGCGCAGTAATGCAACCACTGCGGATGGCGGTACCTACTCCGTCACGATCACGGTCCTCGGCTGCACGTCTGCTGCGGGGACAACGAATGTCGTCGTCAACCCGATCCCGGCAACGCCGACGGCCAGCAACGACGGCCCCTATTGCGAAGGTGGAACGATCAACCTCAGCACACCGTCCGTAAGCGGCGCCACATACGCGTGGACCGGGCCAAACGGTTTCACTTCGACACAACAGAATCCGACGCGCACGAACGCGACGCTCGCCGATGCGGGCAGCTACTCCGTGACCGTCACGGTCAACGCATGCACCTCCGCAGCGGGATCGACCAGCGTCGTCGTCAATACGATCCCCGCGACTCCGACGGCATCCGGCGGCGGACCCTATTGCGAAGGTGCAACGATCTCGTTGAGCACCCCGGCGGTGACCGGCGCAACGTATGCCTGGACCGGACCGAACGGCTTTACATCCGCGCAACAGAATCCGACGCGGCCGAACGCGACGCTCGCAGATGCGGGGACGTATTCGGTCACTGTCACGGTCAATGGCTGCACGTCAGCGGCAGGAACGGCGAACGTCGTCGTCAATCCGATTCCTGCCACACCCAGCGCCGGCAATGGTGGACCGTACTGCAGCGGAAATACGGTGTCGCTCACTACACCCGCTGTGACTGGCGCGACGTATTCGTGGACAGGACCGAACGGCTTTACGTCGTCATTGAGAACACCCACGATTGTGAATGCCGCGACGACCGACACCGGAACGTACAGCGTCACGATTACTGTGAACGGATGTACTTCGGCTGCAGGCACGACGGACGTTTTCGTCAATCAGACGCCTGCCACACCGACGGCGGCCAACGGCGGTCCTTATTGTGAAGGCGCGACGATCGCGCTGAGCACGCCGTCGGTCACCGGTGCGACCTATTCATGGACCGGGCCGAACGGCTTCTTCTCCTCCGATCAGAATCCGACGAAGACCAACGCGACGACTGCGGACGCGGGAACGTACAGCGTCACGGTCACCGTGAATGGCTGCACATCGGCGGCAGCAACCACCGATGTCGTCGTCAACGCAACGCCTGCCACACCGACGGCGAGCAACGGCGGACCCTATTGCCAGGGGGCGACTGTACAACTCTCCACACCGACGGTCAGCGGCGCGACGTACGCATGGACGGGACCGAACGGCTTTACGTCGTCCCAGCAGAATCCGACGGCGACGGACGCGGGAACTTACTTCGTCACAGTCACAGTGAACGGCTGCACCTCGGCGGCCGGCTCGACGACCGTCGTCGTGAACCCGATTCCTGCGACGCCTACCGCATCCAACGGCGGACCGTACTGTGAAGGGATGGCGGTTCAAGTGTCGACTCCCACCGTGAGTGGCGCGAGCTACGCATGGACCGGACCGAACGGCTTCACGTCGGCACAACAGAATCCTGTCGTAACCAACAATGCAGCACTCACGGATGCGGGAACGTACTCGGTCACAGTGACCGTCAACGGTTGCACCTCAGCGGCCGGCAGCACGAATGTCGTGGTCAATGCGAAGCCGGCGACGCCTTCCGCATCGAACGGTGGACCGTATTGTGAAGGCGCACAGATCACGCTCTCCACACCGGCCGTGAGCGGTGCGGCTTATGCGTGGACAGGGCCGAATGCATTTACTTCTACGCAACAGAATCCAACGGTCACGAGTACGGCAACGACCGCGGATGGCGGCACCTATTCCGTTACGGTGACGGTGAATGGCTGCACGTCCGCCGCCGGCTCGACGAATGTCGTCGTCAATGCCATTCCCGCGACACCGGTTGCGTCGAACAGCGGGCCGTACTGTGAGGGCGCTACGATCTCGCTCTCGACCGCCACGGTGTCCGGCGCAACCTATGCGTGGACGGGTCCGAACGGTTACACGTCATCGCAACAGAATCCGACGATCACGAACGCGACGACGGCACACACAGGGACGTACAACGTGACCGTCACAGTGAACGGCTGCACATCCGCTGCGGGCTCGACGAATGTCGTTGTGAATCCGGTTCCGGCCACACCGGCCGCGAGCAACGGCGGACCTTACTGTGCGGGCGCCACGATCTCACTGAGCACTCCGGCGGTGAGCGGCGCCACGTACGCATGGACAGGGCCCAACGGGTTCACTTCCGCGCTACAGAATCCGACGATCAGCAACTCGACCACGGCCAATGGCGGCACATACTCCGTCACTGTGACCGTGAACGGCTGCACATCGGCGGCAGGCACGACGAATGTCGTCGTCAATTCCGCTCAATCGACACCGTCAGCATCCAATGACGGTCCCTATTGCGCGGGTGGAACGATCTCGCTCTTCACTCCGGCCGTCAGCGGTGCGACGTATGCGTGGACCGGCCCGAACGGCTACACCTCTTCGCAGCAGAATCCGACGATCGCGAATGCGACGACGGCAAACTCCGGCAACTACAGCGTCACGGTGACCGTCGCGGGATGCACGTCCGCGCCCGGCAGCACAAACGTCGTCGTCAACGCGATACCGTCGACGCCATCCGCATCGAACGGCGGACCGTACTGCACCGGCGCGACGATTGTGCTTTCCACACCGACAGTGAGCGGCGCGACCTACTTGTGGACGGGTCCGAGCGGCTTTACGTCAACGCTGCAGAATCCGACGCGCGCCAGCGCGACGACAGCGTTTGCCGGCACGTATTCGGTCACCGTCACAGTCAACGGCTGCACCTCGGCCGCGGGCAGCACGAATGTGGTCGTCAACAACATCCCGGCCACTCCGACGATTACACCGGGCGGCGCAACGACCTTCTGCCACGGTGGCAGCGTCACACTAACCTCCAGCAGCGGCACCGGCAATCAGTGGTATCTCAATGGCAATCCGATCTCGGGCGCGACAGGCAACACCTACCTCGCCTATCAGTCGGGCAGCTACACCGTAAAGGCGACCTCCAGCGGTTGCACGAGCGCCGCGTCTGCACCCGTGACGGTCACAGTGAACGTCACGCCGATGCCGTCGGTCAGCGCCAATGGACCGCTCGTCTTCTGTGAAGGCGGCAGCGTCACGCTGACGTCGAGCAATCCGTCAGGCAATCAGTGGTATCGCAACGGAGTCATCCTCCCGTCCGAGACCGGACAGTCGACGATTGCGACGACCTCGGGTGTCTACGCGGTCACGACCACGCTGAATGGCTGCACGACTCCGGACTACACGACGGTCGTCGTCGTGAATCCGAAGCCCGATGCCACGATCCACGTCACATCGCCGATGTTCCTCGGCGCGTCCGCCAATGCTTATGTGCAGGCCGCCTGTGCAGGTGCAACGTTCAGTTGGGGGATCACCAACGGCACGATCACCGGAGGCGCCGGCACGCCGTACATCACGTTCGTCCCGACGGCCGCAGGCACGACAACGCTTACAGTCACTGTGACGAACGTCTATGGATGCTCGAATACGAAGTCGTCCAACGTCACGGTGCAGACCGCAGCGTTCGGTGCGCCGCCCTACATTCGCGCCGATGCAGCGAGCACGACGACGGCGTCAGTGAAGTGGGCCTCGGTGACGAGCGCCGATCATTACGAGATCTTCCGCGGCACCGACGGCGTGAACTTCACGCTGCGCGGGACGAGCACGACGACGTCATTCTCCGATTCCGGCCTCACGGCGTCTGCGGTCTACTTCTATCGCGTGCGCGCGGTGAAGGCGGATTCCACGACCTCGCCGTTCTCTGCGATCGACCCGGCAACGACGGTCGTCTTCACCGAAGACCCGCTGATGACGACTTGCCAGCCGCTCGTACGCGCCGCTCAGATCGCGCAACTCCGCACGGCGATCAATCTCGCGCGGGCGGCGGTCGGACTCGGTGCATTCACCTTCACCGATTCATCCCTCTCCACCAGCACGAAGATCAGAGGCATTCACATCACCGAGCTGCGCACGGCGCTCAGCGGAGTCCTGACCGCAATCTCCGTGACACCGTCGTATACCGACCCGACGCTCTCGCCGGGAACGACGGATGTGAAAGCGCAGCACGTGATGGAGCTCCGGGATCTGATCCGGTAACGGCCAGCAGCGAGGAGTGCGGACGTCGCGTCCGCACTCCTCTTTCACCCTCTCAGTTGGCCTTCGCCGTCACCGTCGCAGACGCTGCCGAGACATTCCCTGCCGCATCGCGGGCCTTGACGTAATACCAGTACTGCGAGCCTCGTGCGAGGCCGCTGTTCGTATAGCTGGTGCTCGTCGTCGTTGTGAGCAGCGAGAACGTTCCTGTTGCCGAGGTGGCGCGCCAGACCTCGTAGCCTGTGACGCCGGTGTCATCCGTCGACGCACTCCAGGCGACCTTGATCGACCGCCTTCCGGCCGTCGCGGTCACGTTCTGCGGCACGGTGGGCGGCGTCGTATCCGCGACGTTGTTCACCGTCACGCTCACGGCGGCCGACGTCGTGTTGTTTCCGGCCGCGTCATACGCCTTTGCGGTCAGCGAGTGCAGCGAACCGTTAGCCTGCGTGGTCGTATCCCAGGCCCACGAATAAGGCAACGCCGTGTCGGCCGACTGCAGCGCACCGTCGAGATAGAACTCGACCTTCGTCACGCCGCGGTCGTCCGACGCGCTCGCGCTCACCGTCGCCGTGCCCGACACCGTCGCTCCATTCGCAGGCGACGTGACCGACACCGACGGCGGCGTCGTATCCGGACTCTGCGGCGCATCGTCGATCGTGAAGCTGAGCGGAAGGCCGGACGCTGTCAGTTCGTTCGGCCCCTGATGCACTGCGCCATCGGCAGAGACGGTGAACAGATTCACGCCGTCCGTCGTCACCTTGATGTTGCCGACGCAGTAGCCCGCGTGGCTGGCCAGACTTCCGATCGGATTTCCCTCCTCGGTCTGCAGCACGTACGCCGGCGGCGCCGTCACGCATGATGACGACTGCGCAAGCAGCACATGCTCGACGACATCGATGCGCGGCAGATCCCATCCTGATGATTCGCCGTCGCCGACGCCGATGATCGCCACGGCCGGATTCGCCTTGTTGAAGTACGTCGGGTTCGTGCTGCTCTCGCTACCATGATGATTCACATGCAGGAGATCGATGCCGCCTGCGCTGATCAGCGGATACGCACCGCCGGGCGAGATCGCGTTGATGACCGACGTCTCGACATCGAGCTGCGACGTCGAGCGTCCCGTACACGAGTCGCTGCCGCCGCCGAGGTCACTGGCCCAGAGGTAATCGAAACCGCCGTACTGGATGAGGAGTGCGATCGAGAGATCGTTTTCGTCCGTGACATTGACGGAGCCGCCGCCGATGATCTGCCCCGCGCGCGCAATGCAGGTGATCTTCGCGCCGTTGCCGAGCGGGATCACGGTACCGACGGGCATGGCCACCGGCGCGCCGGCGGTCGTTCCCGCCGCCGCACTCTGCCAGCCGGTCGCACAGGACGACGAGTACGACGAGCCGTTGTAGTACTGCTTGACGTGCACGTCATAGCCGGCCTGGATCACTTCATCGAGACCGCCGATGTGATCGCAGTGCTGATGGCCGCCGATCATGTAATCGAGACCATTCGCCGGCTGCACGCCGATCGACTTCAGATACGGCACTACGTACTGCGTCCCCTTGCCGGTGTTGCCTGCTTCGAGCAGCACCGTCGTTCCGTCGGGTCCTTTGATGAAGACGGAACCGCCCCAGCCGACATCGATGTAGTGGATTTCGAGCTGTTGCGCGGAGAGGATCGTGGATACGAAGACGAACAGCAGTACGGCGAGAGATCGAACGAGCCGCATGATTCCTCCTGATCCTTCACATGGTCGAGTTGCCGTTTCGCAAGCAAGAATCGATCCGAGGTATGCTGGATATCTCCACTTGGCGCGACTCCCTTCGCGGCCTTCAGCACCAGCATCGTCATGCTTCTCATTGCAATCATGTTCATGAACATATCGATCCTCGAGGCTCGTTTTACTCCTGCTCCCGGCGCCAATCCCGAGTACGCACAAGGTGCGATCGAGCGATGCGAGGCGCGTCATCGTGAAATCCGCGAGCACGTCTGGGTGATCGCGGACGAACAACGGCGCACGCCGGAAGAGTGGGCGCACTGCCTCAACGTCAATCTGGAAAAAGGTGCCGGTCACTTCGAAGTACGCGAGGCGGACGAGGAGTTGCGCGGGAAGGTGTTGAGGGGCGAGATACCGCTGCAGAAGTAACCATCGCGCCGGCTGCAGCTTCTTGTTAGGTCCGCCGCGAGCGGCTAAGATGCGCTGTCTCCATGCAGATCGGAATCCGAACGGAAAACCTCGTCAAAGAGTTCTCCGCCGCCGCCAGCCGCAAGGGTGAATCTCCGAAGGCGACCGTGGTCGCGCTCGCCGGCCTCTAGCTCGAAGTGAAACCGGGCGAGATCTTCGGCCTGCTCGGCCCGAATGGCGCGGGGAAATCAACGACGGTCGGCGTTCTTACCACGCGCGTCCGTCCCACCGGCGGACGCGCGTGGATCGGAGATCTCGACGTCTGGCAGGAGCCGGTCGCGGTGAAGCGCCTCATCGGCGTCGTGCCGCAGCGGCCGAATCTCGATTTCATGCTGACCGCGCGCGAAATCCTCACCTTTCACGGCGCGTACTTCGGTCTCGCCTCCGCCGAGCGGAGAGCGCGCGCCGATGCACTGCTCGAGCAGTTCAAGCTCACGGAACGGGCGAATGACCGCGTGATGGGGTTCTCCGGCGGCATGCTGCAGCGCCTCTCGATCGCTCGCGCGATGATGCACGATCCCGAAGTGCTCTTCCTCGACGAGCCGAGTGCCGGGCTCGATCCGCAGACGCGGCTCCTGCTGACCGAGATGATCCGCCAGTACAACAGCCGCGGAAAAACGATTCTCCTGACGACGCACAACATGGAGGAGGCAGACGGCCTCTGTGATCGAGTCGCGATCGTCGATCACGGCCGGCTGATCGCGGTTGGAACTCCCGCGGAGCTCAAGCGCTCGATTCCCGGCGGCTTCGTGGTCCGCCTGCTTCTGACCGAGCCATCGGACACGCTGATCGGTGCGCTGCGCGCGCTGCCCGGCGTCTCGGAGGTGCGGAGCGCCAACTCCGCGCACATCGACGTTTACGCGGACCGCGGCGGCACTCTCGTTCCTGAAATCGTTGCCGCGGTGATCTCTTCCGGCTCCACGCTCCGCGATCTCCACATCGCCGAGCCGAGTCTCGAGAATCTGTTTCTCCATCACACCGGACGGAGCCTCAGAGAATGAACCTGCAGACGTTTCTGGCCATGCTCGCGCGCGATGCGCACGTCGCGCGCCGCAATGCGGTGACACTCCTCTTTCAGACACTGCAGCCGATGCTCTTCGTCTTCGTCTTCGGCCGCGTGATGACGACGAGCGGCCTGATGAGCAGCCAGTACAAAGCGCTGCTCCTGCCGGGCGTGATCGCGCTGGCGATGGTGATGTCGGGAACGTGGGCCGTGACGATGCCGCTCATCACCGAGTTTCAGTACACGAAGGAAATCGAGGATCGCCTGCTCGCACCGATCCGGATCGAGTGGCTGGCCATCGAGAAAGTCGTCGCCGGAATGGTGCAGGCATTCATCGCCGGAATGGTGGTCATCCCTGCCGGATGGCTTCTGATGGGCGGCGTCGCATTCCACGATGTGCACGTGATGCGCTTCATGGGAATCGTGCTGCTCGTCTCCGCTCTCTCCGCGACGCTGGGACTCGTCCTCGGATGCAGCATCAGCCAGCAGCATGTCGGCCTGATGTTCAGCATGGTGATGGCGCCGATGATCTTCTTCGGCTGCACCTACTACCCGTGGGCAGCGCTGGCGAAGTTTCCGATCCTGCGCCGCGTGGTGCTGATCAACCCGATGGTCTATGCGAGCGAAGGATTGCGCTCCGCGCTGCTGCCGACCTATCCGCACCTCGCCGGCTTCGCCATCATCGGCGCGCTGCTGCTCTTCGATGTCGCCTTCCTCGCGCTGGGCCTCCGTCAGTTTCGCCGCAAGGCAATCAGTTGAGTCGCACTCACTTCACTCCATTCCGCAGCTCGGTGAAATCCGCCGCATACACACGCGAGACCGTCGGCGCGAGCGTGCGCGCATAACTCAAGGCGGAGAGGTTCAGCCTCGCTCGCGCCAGATCGAGCGCGGTTCGCAGTTCCGTGACGTGCAACGCCTTCACCGGCAATCCGGCGGCCGGCGTGTCGGTGACGGTCGCAGCGCCGAGGCCTGCGAGCGTTCGCACGGCGTTGATCGCGGTCCGCAACTGGACGAGATGCGCCGCGCTGATCTTCGTCGAGAGCGCGACGAGTGGATCATCGGTGAAGATCACCGTGGTGGCGAGATCCGGGCTGCTGTCGGCTGAGGACACACCGTTCGCCAGCGCGCGAACCGTGTAGAGATACGAGACGCCCGGCGACGCATTCGTGTCATCGAAGGAGATCGTTCCCGACGCGCTCGAGCTCACAGTGCCTGCGAGTGCAGCGCCGCGATAGATCTGATACGAGGTCGCGCCGCCCGGCGCAGTCCATGACACATGCACGGACGTCGTGGTCGTCGCGGTCGCAAGAACATTCGACGGCGGCGATGGCGGAGCTGCAAGGAATGTGTAGCCTCCCTGCAGAGTCGACGTCGTACCGTTACTCGTGACGGCCACGTCGACCGTGCCGGCCGCGTGCGCCGGGCTCGTGCAGCTCAGGATGTTGGCGCTGACCACGGAGACATTCGTCGCCGCGGAACCACCGAAGGAAACCGTCGCGCCGTTCTGGAAGTTGTAGCCATTGATGATGACCGTCTGGCCTCCCGATGCGGAGCCGGTGGCAGGTCCCACCTCGAGAGTCGCGCCATTGATGCCCGTAGTCTGCGGCGCGAACGTCAGATAGAAACGTCCGAAGTCGTTGTAGTAGTAGTTCAGGACTTCGAAGTAGTAGGTCGTCCCTCCCGTCAGCGTCGCCGTGTAGGAGCTCCCGCAATCGACATTGTTCGCGTCGTGCGTTGCAGGGCTTCGAACCGTGAAGCAGCCGGCGACGTTTCCCGCGGCGGGACAGGTTCCGCCGGTGTATTCGATCAGCACAATCGAAGCCTGCGAGCCGCAGAGGGAGATGAGATACGTGGCGGTGGACTGCGGTGTGAAGCTGTACCAGAGCGACGTCTGATTCGTGAATGGGTAGCAGGAGGTCACCGCGTCGGAGAGCTGCGACGTCGAGTTCTCGGTCGAGCCGGAGACGGTGTACGGGAACGGTCCGGCCGGAGGAATCGTCACGGGCGTGGAACAGGTATCGGCAGGATCGGCCACGTAGACATCGATCTCCGCAGCTCCGGCACCGCCTTTTGAATCGGTGACTTTCAAGGTGACCGGATAGCGGCCCGCGCGCGCGAATGTGTGACTCACGCTTCCGCCGCTGATCACGTTCATCGACGAGAGATCGTCGGGAAAGATCCACTTTGCCGACATCGCATCGCCGTCCGCATCGGAGAACGTCCCGCTGAATGTCACGCTCGCGCCGGTCGCGACATTGACGACGCCGCTGACGGCCGCTGGAGATGACGACGCCGTCACTGCAGGAGCGTTGTTCACCGGCGAGGTCACCGTCATCTCCCACACGCCGCGGCCATGCGTTGCGGCGCGCAGCTTCGTACCGTCGGCGAGGATCTGCATGTCGTACACAGAGACCGCCGGAATACCGGTCCCGTATGCGGACCACGTCGCACCCTGATTCGTCGAGCGATAGACGCCGACATCCGTTCCGCAATACAGCGTCTGCGAGTCCGTCGGATCAACCTTGATCACCTGCGCAGAAAATGCAGGGAGACCCGATCCGCGCGCAGTCCAACTCAGACCGGAGCTCGTCGTGTAATAGACGGAAGGCGACGTGAGTCCTGCGAGGGCGACGTATGCAATCGAAGGATCCGAAGGATCGATCGCGATCGCATTGATGTTGCGAAAGAGGGGCAGACCGCTGCGGGCGAGCGTCCATGAGACGCCGCCGTTCGTCGAGAGGAACAACTGGTCGTATTTCGCCGCCATGATCACGTTCGAATTGCCGGGCGCGATCGCGGCCGAGCTGATGCCGGAGTTGCCCCACGTCGAGCCGTCGGTCGTCGTCGTCGGCAGCGGCAGCCAGCCATCGCCGAACGTCGTCGTCCGCCAGAGCCGGTGCGTTACCGTGTACAACGTGCCGGGCGCATTCGAGTCGGCGTAGATCTTCGTGGAAAACGGCGACGAGTCGGACCAGGGAGGCGTGCGATACGTGGCAATCACCGAGTTTGCCGCCGCGCCGCCGAACTGCGTGCGTACGATGTTCCCGTTCTGCCAGCTCATCATCACCTGTGCGGGGACATCTGCATTGATCTGGCAGCCGAACCCATCGCCGCCGTAGGCGCTGTCCCAGTTCGTGCCGCCGGCGTCGGTCCGCCGCGAAGTTCCGTTGTCCTGCTGGCCGCCGAACATTCGATTGCGATTGGCCGCGTCGGCCGCGAGCGTATAGAACTGGCGCGTCACGAGATTCGCGTTGCGGCTCGTCACGTTCGCGCCGTTGTCGGAGCTCGAATAGAAACCGCCGTCGTTCGCGAAGTAGAGAGTGCCGCCGCTGTCATATCGAATGTCGTGACAGTCGACGTGCATGCCGCCGCTGGCCGGAATCGAGTTGAACGTCGCGCCGCCGTCGGTCGTCTTCACGTAGTACACACCGCCGGCGATCACTACGTTCGCATCGGACGGCGAAACGATGATGGCGTTGTCATACGAGCCCTGGTTGCTCAAGTACGAGCGGATCGAGGCGCTCGCGTGACCCGACAGCGCGCTCAGCTCCGACCACGGTCCGCCGGCATTCGACGACTTGTACATGTGCGAGATGGTGGCGCCGGTGTTCGCGTCGTACGTCGAGAACGCGCAGTAGAGCGTGCTCGTATTGGATGGTGCGATGGCGATCGACATGCGATCGACGAGCAGAGTGGCGGTCGACACCGGCAGACCGGTCGACGACTCGCTCCACGTCGCGCCGCCATCCACCGACTTCATGACCTTCGGCGAGCTCCAGTTGTACGGATCGAAGCAGCTATAGCGAGCGCACCAGTAGCCTTCATCATAGGTCGCCGCGTACATCGTGTTCGCGTTGCCAGGATCGCGCACGAGATCGGTGATGTCGCCGTAGGCGGCGGTGCCTGACGACGCGCGCTGGATCCGCGTCGTACCGAAACCGTTCTGCCCCGTCGTCGAGCGCAGCAGGCCGGCGTCGGTTGCGGCAACGACTTCATTCGGGTTCGCAGGATGAACAGAGATGCGGAAGAACCGTGTGGCGATCACGCTCGAGGGCAACGTCCACGCCGATCCGCCGTTCGCGGAATAGAGAAGTCCGATCCCGGTGATGACATCGCCGGAGTAGGCGTTCTCCCCGGTGCCGAGGTAGATCTGGTTCGTATCGGAAGGCGCGTAGGCGACGGCGCCGACAGCGAGATTGGGGATCGAATCCGTGAGCACGGTCCACGTCGCGCCGCTATCGGTCGTCTTCCACGCGCCACCGCCCGCCGCACCCGCGATGAGCGTGCCGGCCGTCGTGGGATGCGTCGCGATCGCCGTCATTCGTCCGCCGCCGTTGGCGGGACCGATGGACGTCCAGAGCGTGCCGCCGATGCTGTCGCCGGCGATGGGACGCGAGACGAGCTCCGACTTTCGCTGCGCCTGAAACGCGCGCGTGGCCTCGAGGAGCGCGTCGTGATCGATGATGCCGTTGATCCCGTGACGGAGGATGTAATCGGCTTTGCGTCCGTCGAGACAGCCGTCTTCGGTATCGGGACGCTCCGGCGGCCGGTGGTCGTCAGCGCCGGCGCTGAGGGAGACTGCGAGACACGACGCAAAGACAAAGACGGCGATCCGCTCGCTCATGGCGCCACCCTCCGTTGTAAGGACCCCGACGATGATGCCACGATTAAGTTGGTTTTCGGGGGTCACACCTGGAAAATCAACTTAACGGCGCAGCATCTGCGCGGGGGTCCCATGTGGAAGACAAGTCTGACGACGCTCGTCGCCGCGCTGCTCCTCTTTTGTGAGCGCTCGGAGCCGCCGGTGATGAAGCAGCTCCCCCGCGATCCGCGCCGCGCGGCCATCGGCGCCGTCGGCGGACTGCCGGTTCCTCTGCAGCGCGCGCTGGACCCCGTCCACGCCGAGCTCATTCCGAAGGCGGGGCCGGTCGACTGGCTCAGCGTCTACAAGGAAGAGGCGCAGTCGTTCAACCAGTATGAGCACAGCAATGTGAACCGGCCCGACGCGCTGCGCCACACGATTTACCTGCAGCCCCTCGGCACGTTCGGCAGCGATGCGCCATCGCTGGAGATGATGCGCCGCTATGCCGCCGCGTACTTCATGCTCGACGTGAAGCTGCTCGATCCGCTGCCCATCGACGCACGCCTCACCTCGCGTCTCCTTCCCGGAACGAACGAGCGGCAACTCCGCACCGGCGACATCCTGGCGATGCTCAAACAGCGACTCCCTGCCGATGCGTACTGCATCATCGCCGTCACGATGATCGATCTCTATCCCGGCCCCGACTGGAACTTCGTCTTCGGACAGGCGTCGCTCACCGATCGCGTCGGTGTCTACAGCTTCGCCCGCTATGGCGACCGCTCGAAGAGCATCACACTGCGCCGGAGTTGTGACGTGCTCGCGCACGAGACGGGACACATGTTCGGCATCCGCCATTGCGTCTGGTATCGATGCGTGATGAATGGCTCGAACAACCTGCACGAATTCGACGGAAAGCCGATGCACGCCTGCCCGGTCGATCTGCGCAAGCTGCAATGGAGCACGGGGTTCGATGTCGTGCAGCGTTACGAGCGTCTGCGCGATGTCTGCCGCGATGCTGGATTCGACGAGGAGCGTGCGTGGATCGAGACGGAGCTCGCGCGCATCGCTTCCGGCAGCGGCGCAACACAAACGGCAGGCTAGGAGTATGTCCTGCAGCGCGACGCGAGAAGTCTCGTCGCCGCCGCGACATCGATCTCCGCCACGAGCACGCCATGCTCACCGTACGGCTGATGGACGAGCAGCGTTCCATCCGGCTTCACCACGGCGGACGTCGTCCCTGATCCTCGGCTCGCGTAATTGACCGACGCGAACCAGATCGTGTTCTCCGCCGCGCGGCAGAACATCGCCTTCTCATGAAACGAGTTCGCCGGATCAGCGAACGACGAAGGTGCGTAGCTCCCCTCTTCACCGGGATGAAAGTGCGGATGAAAAACGATCTGCGCCCCGCGCCTCGCCGCCCAGCGGACGGTCTCCGGATATCGCCAGCCCTCGTGACAGATCACGATGCCGAATGTCATCTCGCCGCAGGGGAATAGCTGCCGCTCCGAGCCCGCCGAGTACACGGCATCCTCCGACGGATCGAGCTGCACCTTGTCCTGAAATCCGAGCCGCGTGCCGTCCGCGTCGATGACGAGCGCCGAGGGACGCGGCAATCCGTCGCCCACTCGTTCGGTGCCGAGGATGACGGCGATCTTCGCACGGGCAGCGGCGGCCGCGATCTCCGTCCAGGCGCGCTCGAGAAACTCCGCGTCCGGAGGCGGCGGCTCGTAACCGAGCCCGCGATAGCCGGGAACGTAGCACTCCGGAAAGCAGATCAACTTCGCGCCGGCGCGCGACGCTTCGCCGATCGCGTCGCACGCCAGGCGGATCGATTCTTCAGGAGACTCCGGATAGCGAAGGTTCGCCAGTGCGATGCGCATCGCCGCACATTCTAACGGGCGCGATCGATGCGAAACGCGAAGCAGCCGTACGCCGGAAACCGCACATGCAGAAACGCGACGTCGGACATTGCGAGAAAGCGGTCGACGGTCGCCTCGAGCTCGTGCGCATTCGTCAGCGATGCATCGCGGATCTCTTCGTCCGCGGTATACGCGCGAACGACGAACTGCTGATTCAGATATGTGCCGTCGGAACCTGCCGGCGGCAGCGCCTCGCGCAACACCGTCTCGTCGCTCGCATCGGCTTTGACGAAGATCGGGCCGTACTCTTTGTAGGGGCCCGCCTTCGTGAACGGCGTGAAGCTCGCGAGGATCAGCCGTTCGCCGGGCTGCGCGCGGCGCAGCACATCGCGGCACGGCTCGCCTCCCTGCGCGATCACATGCTTGACGGGCTGCCCGAGGTCGTCGAGGCCTTCGGTGCGGACGCGTTCGAGAAACTTGCGGGGAATCGGGGCGATGGTGAGTGCGGTCATCCTGTTCCTTTCGACATGTACAACACGCGCACCTCGCTCCCCGTTCGCGTATCGTTGTCGCCATGACAATGCTCGACACGATCCTCGGATGGCTCGTCTCCGTCATCGGCGTCGCGACCGGCGCCGCGTACATCCCGCAGGCGCTGCGCATCTGGAAGCGCCGCAGTTCGGATGACGTCTCCATCCTCACCTACGCGCTGTTCCTCGGCGGACAGGTCGTGTATCTCGTCTATGGAATCCGGATCGCGCAGTGGCCGCTGATCATCGGCATGGCGGCGAACATCGCGGGCAGCATCGCGGTGATCGGGAGCGCGCTGCGCTTTCGCGCGCGATGACTCAGTTCCGCGCGGCGACGTCGTCCCAGTTCTGGACGACGGTGATCGGCGCATCGACGTTCGCGGTGAGCGAGTTGAGCAGCAGATGCTGCCCGTCCGGCGCGACATCGAACGCAGGCACGTCACGCCCGAGCATCGGCGTCGACTTCTGGCGATAGGTGAAGAGCAGCTCCGGCTTTCCCTTCACCGGCATCGGCTCCGGCGCGATCTTCACGACCATCACGGCGTCGGCAGGCGCGGAGAAAAACAACTCGCTCCCATCGCGCCGCCACCTCGGCATGCGGCCGCCGGCCGTCGAGACCTGCCACTTAGCGGTTCCATTCACGGGGCGCAGGTACACCTCGTCGCGTCCTGATTCATCCGACGCGTACGCGATCCAGCGGCCATCAGGCGAGAACGCCGCGCCTCTCTCCGTGAACTGCGACTGAATCAGCGGCACCGCTTTCCTGTCGTCGAATGAATAGACCCAGATGTCGCTGGATGTCGGATGATTGGGATCGGTCGCTTCGAGCAGGAGCTTCTTTCCATCCGGCGACCACGATGTCGGCCGCATTCCTTCCGGCGTGACGACGAGCGGTTCCTCGCCGCCTTCACCGGACGCTTTCTTGCGATAGATATCGCCTCCGTCGGAGCGGTTGGAGCGGAACGCGATCCATTCGCCATCAGGACTCCACACCGGAGAATCCTCATCGGTCGAATCGAACGTGAGCCGCATGTTGGTTCCGCGATCCAGATCGATCACGTGAATGTCCTCGGTCTGATCGATGATGGAAACGGCGATGTGCCTCCCATCCGGTGAGAGCGCGGGTCCATACATATTCGCGCTCTGCGGCGTGGCCGAGTCGTTGATCCCGTTGCGCGACGCCCAGATCAGCCGCGACTGCCCGAGCTTCCCTGACTGATAGACGAGCGTGTTGGTCTTCGAGACCGAGGCGATCGCCTGCTCCGTTCCGGAGTAGGAGACGTCGGGAGCGACGGCGATCGGGGTGCCGCTGATGGTTAGACTCCGTGTGTCGAAATGCTGCGCCATGAGCGAGCCATCGCGCCAGAAGAGCAGATAGCCCGACGGCGACCAGGAGATCGACGAGTTGGCGCGGAACAGCTCATGGTGTTTCTTCGTCGAGAGAGACACTACGTCGATCGTGCTCGGATCGTCGAGCGAGCCTCCCTCCGCGCGCTGCACCAGGAACACGATGTGCTCGCCGTCGGGAAGGAACATCGGCCAGCGATGGCTGATCTCCCCCTTCGCGAGCCGCGTCAACTCGACGGGCGTTCCGCCCTGCGCCGGGACGCTGTAAAGCCCCTCGCGAAAACGGGGCGCGAAGACGATCGTTCCCTTCTCACTCCACGTGCCGCCTCGCGCCTCGGGCGCTTCGGCGACGAACTGCGGCGGACCGCCACCGATGTCGATCGTCTTCAGCTTTCCTTCCGCGAAGTAGCCGACGATCTTGCTGTCGGGCGACCAGAAGGGATGCGAAACGCCGTTTGTCCCGTCGAGATGGCGCAGCTCGCCGGTGCGAAAGTCGCGCACATAGAGACTCGAGATCGAATCGGGCGCACGAACAGGAAAGACCAGATATCGCCCATCGGGAGAGAGCACCATCGCACCCGCTTCGAAATTGAACATCGACCCGGGCGGCGGTAGTACGGAGGAGACGAAGCGCGGCTGTTTCGAGTCCTGGCCCTTCACCCAGAGCATCGCGAAGATGACGGCGGCGGCGGTCGCAAGCAGTGCGGCAGCGGCGATCGCGCGCGCGCGCCTCGGCGAACGGATCGAGGCTGGAGCATCGTCGCGCGTTTCGCCGATCCAGCGCAGCTCTTCGGCGATGTCGGCCGCGCTCTGCCAGCGATGATCGCGCTCCTTCTCCAGACAGCGGCGAATGACGTGCTCGAGCACCGCGGGGACGAGCGGCTGAAGCTCGCGAATCGCCCGCGGCTGCTCCTTCACGATCGCGGCGATGAGGCTCGTCCGTGTTTTGCCATCGAAGGCGCGGCGGCCGGTCGCCATCTCATAGAGCACCGCGCCGAGGGAGAAGATGTCGGTGCGAGCATCGGCCTCTTCTCCTTCCAGTTGCTCGGGGGCCATGTATTGAAATGTGCCGACGATCGTTCCACGGGCGGTGAGCGGCTTCTGCACAGTGGCGCCATCGGCGCTGACGTCGATCTCCACGGATTTCGCGAGACCGAAGTCGAGCAGCTTGGCGCCGCCGCGCGTGATGATGATGTTGCCCGGCTTCAGGTCGCGATGCACCACGCCGGCGCGATGCGCGCGATCGAGCGCGTCCGCGATCTGCGCGCCGTACTTCACGACATCCGCCAGCGGCAGCGCCCCCTTCGAGAGCTTGTCGGCGAGCGACTCCCCATCGAGGAGCTCCATCACCAGATAGTCGTCACCGACATCGTAGAGCCGGCAGATATTGGGGTGCTCGAATTGCGAGATGGTGCGGGCTTCGCGCTCGAATCGAATCTTCAGTTGGGCATCGGCCGCAAACTCCGCGGAGAGAATCTTGATGGCAACGGTGCGGTCGAGACGCGTATCGCGGGCCTTCCACACTTCTCCCATGCCTCCCGCGCCGATGCGCGAGACGGCCTCGTAAGGACCGAGGCGTGTGCCGGGTTGCATGATTTATTGGTGAGGACGGCCACGATTATAGGTTCGAACTGTCCATTGACGCTGAAGAGGCGTATAAAAGAGTCACACAAGGAATCGGTCCTGACTCCCAAGGCTCTGCGGAGCATTCGTCTCGCCCTCGGTCTCTCCATCGAACAGTTCGCTGAGAGAATCGGGCTTACTCCGTCCGAAGTGTCGGCGATGGAGCGCGGAGAAATGACGCTGTCGGGGATCGGGAAATCGCTCGAGCGGCTCTCGGCGGCGCCGCCCGCTCCAAAGCAACGCCCGGACGACAAGCGTTAGCGCCGGTTACTCCTTCAACATCTCCATCTTGCGCTTGATCTGATCGCAGCCTTTCGCGCCATTGAGCAGAGTCTGCTCCCACGATCCGTAGACGGGATTGGGAAGCGCGAACCACTTGCGGCCCCAGTCATTCGCATGCTCGCGCACGATCGCGTCGCGCTGCTCGAGCGTCTTGCCCTTTGCGTTCGCGAAGTCATTCAGATCATCGCCGAACAGCATGATCACGCGATATTTCGATGCGACCCAGGCGCGGCGCGCCGACTTGTCGCTCGAGTCCCAATCGGGCCGCGCACCCTTCGTGATGAGATTGTCCGCCGCGAGCGGAAAACCGAGGCGCGCCAGCGACGCGCGCAGCGGCTCTTCTTCGCTCTTCAGCCGATTCGTGATGTAGAAGATCGCGACGCCGCGCTTCTGCACTTCGAGCAGAAAATCGTGCGCCGCCTCGATCGCGCGCGACTTGTCGTTCATCGCCCACTCGTGCCAGCCGGGCTCCGAATAGGTCTCGCCGCTGCGGATCAGTTTCACCTGATGTCCCGACGTGTCGAGGATCGTCTCGTCGAGATCGAGAATGATCGCCGGCGGCATCGACGGATCGACGCTCTTCTGTTCGGTCGCCGCCGTCCACGACTTGTCGGCGGCCGCCTCATCGAGCGTGCGCAGTGCAGTCGAATAGACCTCGCGCGTCACTGCCTGATACTCCGCCGACGTCTGCATCCAGAGCGTGGCGTTGAGAGAGGGGCGTGCCATCGTGCACGGCTGCTGCGTTGCGCAGGCTGCAGACAGGAGTGCGAGAATGAGGATCGTTTTCTTCATCACGCCCGGGAGTCTAAAGGAGAAATCGTGAACAGAAAATCACTCATCGTCGTCGCCATCGTTTTCACGCTCGGTGTCGCCGCAGGAATTGCGCTGGCCAAAGGCGCCGACCCCTCGCTTTATCACGGCAGGCAGCCGAAGGATGCCGGCAAAGCGCTGCTCGAGCTCGCGCGCAAGCAGGCGGGAAAAGGAAGCTGGGAGCGCATCGGTGTCGGCCGCGTCTATTACCTCGCCGGAATGAAGAGCGAAGGACAGGCGATCTTCGACGAAGTCACATCGCGCAAACCGGAAGCGACGGACTGGTGGCGCATCGGCCGCGTCTACTGGGAAGCCGGCGAGTGGGACAAAGCACGCGAAGCATTCGAGAAGTCGCTCGCGATGAATCGGAAGGACGACAAGGGCCTCGCCGAGCTCGGCGCGTACTACATGCTCAAGGGAGATCGCGCCAAGGCCGAAGAGCTCTTCGATCGATCGTTTGCGATCGAGTCGGGTGAAGTCTGGAATACCGCCATGATGGCCGGCGGCTACCTCGGCGTGAAGCCGCAGGAGTGATCACTCGATCCGCAGAAACCACTTGCTGCCGGCGCGCGCGAACTTGATGTCCTTCTCCTCCACCTTCCCTGCAGCGGTGTCGCCCTCGATCTTGAGATTCTGAAGCTTTCCCTTCGGAATGGGCAGGAGCTCATTCGCATCCTGCCCTTTCGGAACATGCGCCTTCAGGTACGCCACGCAGTCGGTGAGAAATGCGGAGAGATCCGTTTCCTTGAACAATTCGGCCGGCGGCCGGTTGAGCGGCGGCTTCACCTTGTGCCTGCTGAACATCGCGTCGATGTCTTTTTGAGCCTTTTCCGACGCCTTCTGATCATCCATGTTTCCGAGGATCGAGAACGCGACGATGACTGCCATTCCCTGCACGAACGTGCCGCGGTCATTCGGATAGATGACCGCGAGGACGTCGCGGCCCTTGCTGGCAGCGAAACCGCTGCGAAGCTGCGCCAGCGCGGCATCCGGGCTCGCGGCGCCGTCGCCGGGTCCAACGACGGGAGGCGTTGACGGCGACGGTTTCGGTGCAGGCGCCGGTGCGGCTTCCGCGGACGATGATGACGCCGGGGCACTCTCGCCGCCCGCGAGGCCGAGGCCGGCGGTGAGCTTGAACGGGACCTTCACCTGTTTCGTGTTCTGCCAGACTTCGTATTCGACGGCGACGGTCTTGTCCTTCGTCTTGACGTCGAACTCCATCTCCGCCGATTCGTTCATGTAGCCCGAGCTCGTGCGATGCGCATCGATCGCTTCGCCCTTTGTGTCGAAAAAGCGGATTGCGCGGATGCTGTTCATCGTCGAGCGCGGCAACGCGAGCGTGAGATCCGTCGACTCTTCGCCTGGCGCCACGCTCTTCACGGAGATCGTTGCCGTGCCGAGCTTCATCGACTTCCCCTGCTCCAGCTTCAGAGCCGGGATGCGCGTCTTCTTCGTTCCATTGGCGAGCATCATGGCGACGGCGCCCTGCAGGTTGATGGACGAAGCGCCCACCGAGGGCCGGCCGCGCGTTTCGATCTCGATGATCGCGGAGCCGCGATCTTCACTGATCTTCGGGAAGGGTCCGATGCGGCCTTCTTCGAGGAGGCTCTTTCCCTTGTCGTCGGTGAGCGCGTCGATGCGGCTGGCGTGATCGTCGATGTCGACGATCCCGGCCCCGTCGGGCGCAACGATGCCAAGGCCGATCGTGGTGCCGGGCTGCTCATTGAAGATGTGCAACTCGCTGCCGTTGGCGCCAAGACCGTACGCAACGACACGAATGCCGGCCACGGAGATCTTCGGTTGCTTCTGGGCGAAGAGTGCGAGGGAGGGAACCAGCGCGAGGAGTACGACCCATGGGCGTGGACGCATAACACCTCCGTAAGTGGGGAAGTGTGACACAAGTCGGGAACTAACGCTGCGCTGCAGCGGGGCGGGCACGCGGGTACGCGGGCTCGCGGGCGCGCGGTTGGTTGCGGCGAGATTCCTTCTGCAACCTGTGCTCGAGCTACCAAAAAGCGAAACGCAGAACGCAGAACGCAGAATTGAGAATTGAGAATTGAGAATTGATGTGGCGCTTCGCGCGTCGCTCTTTCTAAATTCTTCATTCTGCGTTCTGCGTTCTGCATTTCGCTTTTCAAGGCTCCGAAGAAGCTCGTGCTCGAACCCAGCGCCCCGGCGGCCCACCGCGAGCCCGCGAGCCCGCGAAACCAAATTCACATCCTCCACTCGTCGATGAGGCTTGCGACGAGCGCGGTCCAGCCGGTCTGGTGGGAGGCGCCGAGGCCTTCGCCGGTGTCGCCGTGGAAGTACTCGAAGAAGAGGACGAGATGTTTCCAGTGAGGGTCGTGCGCGAAGCGTTCCGCCGCGACCGTTCCGCGTTTCCCGTAGAGAGGGCGATAGCCTTCGGCGTCGGGGAGGAAGATTCCGATCATCCGCTCCGCGAGCTTCTGCGCGACGCCGCTCAGCGTCGTCGACTTCGGCAGAAGCCGCTCATGCGTGTCGATGCGCATCCCATGCGTCCGCATCACCGCGCCGATTCCCTCCTCGGCGCGCGTGTCGATCATCTGATCCGAACCCGCTCCCTCCTCATGCACCGCGACCTGCACGCTGCCGAACGCCTTCTCCAGTTTGCGCAGCGACTCGATCATCAGGAAGCTCGTCGGGAACCACACCGGGCCGCGCCAGTTGCTGTTGCCTCCCTTGAGCTTCACCACCGCCTCCGCCGGCTCATAGCCGACGCTCTTTTCGCCGAACACGAACGGATGCTCCTTGTGGTATTTGCTCAGGCTCCGCAATCCATGCGGTGACAGGAACTCCTCGGAGTCGACGATGCGCGCGAGCAGATGCTGCAGCTGCACCTGATCGACGACGGCCAGCACGTGCGTGACGTCGTGATCGCTCTCCACCGTCGTCACGCAGCGATCGACGATGTCGCGGCGATGCTTCATGAACCATTCGAGATTCTCGCTGAAGACATCGAAGGGCTCGATCCACTTCCGCTCCAGCCTCTCGATCGCGTAGAGCGGGATGAGTCCAACCAGCGAGCGGACGCGAAACGGAATCGCGGTGCCGTCCGGGAAGCGCAGCAGGTCGTAGAAGAATCCGTCCTGCTCGTCCCACAGCGTGCGGTTGCCGCGCACCATCTTCATCGCCGCGCCGATGTAGACGTAGTGCTCGAAGAATTTCGTCGCCAGCCCTTCGTAGACCGGATTCGTCTTCGCCAGCTCGAGCGAGATGCGCATCATCACGAGGCAGAACATCCCCATCCAGCCGGTGGCATCGCTCTGCTCGAGCGTGGCACCGCCGGGCAGCTTCTCGCTGCGATCGAACACCGCGATGTTGTCGAGCCCGAGGAAGCCGCCCTCGAAGACGTTGTTGCCTTCGCGATCGACCTTGTTCACCCACCAGGTGAAATTGAGCATCAGCTTGTGGAAACACTTCTCGAGAAACTCGATATCGGGCTTCCCGTTGCGGATGCGATCCATGTTGTAGACGCGCCAGACGGCCCACGCGTGCACCGGCGGATTGAGATCGGAGAACTCCCACTCGTATGCGGGGATCTGCCCGTTCGGATGCTGGAACTGCTCGAAGAGCATCAGCCAGAGCTGCTCTTTCGCGAAGTGCTGGTCGATCAGAGCGAAGACGATCGAGTGAAATGCGAGATCCCACGCCGCGAACCAGGGGTACTCCCATTTGTCGGGCATGGAGAGGATGCGCATGGAGTTGAGGTGCCGCCAGTGCGCGTTGCGTCCGCGATGCCGTGACTCCGGCGGCGGCGCAGCGGGATTGTCGCCATCCATCCAGACGTCGACGTCGAAGAGGTAGCTCTGCTTCGTCCAGAGCAGGCCGGCGAACGCCTGGCGCTGCACGTTTTTCTCTTCGTCGGAGGCGCGCTTCGGATGAATCGCGGCGTAGAACTCATCCGCTTCGCCGCGCCGCGCGGCGATCACCTCATCGATGCGCGCGTCGTTGAATGGTTCGGCATCGGCCGGGCGGAGCGCGAGACGCATCACGGCCTTCTCGCCGCCATCGATCTCGAAGCGCATCCAGCCGCAGGCTTTCGTCCCGGTGTTCGCCGGATTCACGGCATCGCGATCGCCGCCAACGATGCGCCGGTGAAAGGCATCCTTCACGAACGGGCTGCGCGAGCGGGCTGAATCGCCATACACGCGCGGAGCGTTCGTCTCGTTGTCGGTGAAGAGGCGCTGCGAGCCGGAGGGAAGGTCGAGGATGCGCGGCCCGACCTGCGTCTTGTGCAGCAGGCCGGCCAGCGGCGGCGCATCGGTGTCGTCGGCGAACAGATAGCGCGACCCTTCAGCGCGGATGAACGGCGTCTTCACATCCTCGCCATTCCAGGACCAGGTGTTGCGGAACCAGAGCTGCGGGATCACATGCAGCGGCGCGCGGTCGCGGCCGCGATTGTGCGCGGTGATGCGGAAGACGAGCGTCTCTTCGTCCTCCTTCGCCGCCTCGATCTCGACGTCGAAGTAGGCATCGTCATCGAAGACTCCGCTGTCGAGCAGTTCGTACTCGCGGTCGAACGGGCCGCGCCGGCGATTCTGGTCAATCAGTTGACCATATGGGTAAGCGCGCTGCGGATACTTGTAGAGCATCCGCTGATACGAATGCGACGGCAGCGCGTCGACGTAGAAGTAATACTCCTTGACGTCTTCGCCGTGGTTCCCTTCGGTCGGAACGAGACCGAAGAAGCGCTCCTTCAGAATCGGATCCTGTTCGTTCCAGAGTGCGAGCGACCAGCAGAGGATCTGGTAGCGATCGCAGAAGCCGGCGATGCCATCCTCGCCCCAGCGAAATGCCTTGGAGCGCGCGAGATCGTGCGGCAGCCAGGACCAGGCATCGCCGTCGGTGCTGTAGTCCTCGCGCACAGTCCCCCAGGCGCGATCCGAAAGATACGGACCCCACTTCCGCCAGAGGGCGAGTGCGTGCACATCGCCCGAGAGCCGCCGCTTCTCTGCATTCATCGGAACGGGAGAAGGATACCGTTAAGTTGGTTTTCGGGGGTCACACCTGGAAAATCAACTTAACTCGACCCTGCTACTGAAAGGTCCTGCCGTTCACCCTGATCCAGCCCGCCGCGTGATGCCCTGCCGGATCGCGATGCGTCCAGTGAACGACGCCGCCCTTCGCATTCCAGATGTATTCGCCGCTGAACGCCACCAGATCGCCGCGATGCAGCGGCGCGACGCGCTGCGCAAGATCGATGTTGTGCGCGATCAGCACCGTCGTTCCATCGCTCGCCCGCACGAGAAAGCGCTGATGCCGGCTCCCTTCCTCGTCATCGGGAAGGATCGCGACGACGCTCCCGCGATCCTCGACTCGAACGTGGCTGAGATGTCTCTCGTACGCCGCGGCGACAGCCGATTGCCCATGCGGAACGGGCTCGCGCCGGTGCGCATAGGCGCCGGCGATCACCAGCACGAGCACTGCGAGTGTGGGGATGAGCTTCTTCACGCCGGGAGAGATTCTCGCTCATTCGGGACTCCATCGTGATTCTCAACACGTTCGCCGCGTGATCGCGGACCTCGACCCGCTGCAACGAATCGCCGGAGAGTGCCGTCATGACGATCCTCTGCGGTTTCGATTTCTCCGAGAGCTCGGTCGATGCGCTGCAGACCGCGGCCGCGATGGCTGGCCGCCGCGGCGAGAGGCTGCTGCTGATCCATGTCGTGCAGCCGGTGCCGAGCGATCCGGCTGAGAACCATGGCGAGATCGTCCGCGGCGCGTGCACGGAAGAACTGGCAAAGCTCGCGGTGCAACATTGCCGCGGCGTGACCCTCGAGACCGCAGTCGTCACCGGCTCGCCGGCCGCATCGATCCTCGCCCACGCGCCGGACGACACGACGCTCATCGTCGTCGGGGGCCGCGGGCAATCGCCCGCCGCTCACTGGCTGATCGGCAGCGTCGCGGAACGGCTCGCGCGCACCTCGCCCTATCCCCTGCTGATCATCCGCCGCGGCCACGTGATCCGGACGTGGCTGCATGGCGAGAAGCCACTCGAAGTGATGATCGCAACGGATCTGACGCCGGTCGCCGACTACGCGCTCGAGCGCTCGTCGCTCCTCGCCGGCTTCGGTCCCTGCAACGTCGAGCTGACCTACATCGAGTATCCGCCGGCGGAACACGCACGCCTCGGCATACCCGACCCGATCCGGCGCAGCGCGAATCCGCTGATCGAGAACTATCTGCGCCCCGAGCTCCAGCGCCGCGTCGACCGGGTGAACCTCGGCGGCACCGTGCGCACGAACATGGTCCTCACCTTCGGCAGCACATCGCAGCGCATTGCCGATGTGGCGGAAGACGAGAATACGGATCTCATCATCGCCGGCACGCATCAACGCAAGGGACTCGATCGCCTGTGGCATGAATCAGTCGCGCATGGCGTCCTTCACGGCGTCGACACGAACGTCCTCTGCATTCCATTCCACAGCACGGGAGAAGAGCTGCGCGCGCTGGAGGTGCCTCGCGCCGGGACGATCATCACCGCCACCGACTTCTCGCCATGCGGGAACCGCGCGGTGGCGTGGGCGATCTCCATCGCGAAGAGCGATGCGCGCGTGCTGATCCTCCACGTCGTCCCGCGCGAGGAAGAGCTCGCGGCCGCAGCGAAGCAGCTCGAGTCGCTGCGGTCCGACTCCTGGCCGCCGGATCTCACGATCGAACGCCACGTCGTTGCGGGTGCGGAGGTATCGCTGGAGATCCTGCAGGCCGCGGCACGCATGAACGCCGGCATGATCGTCGTGGGGCATCACGGCCATTCACGAATGTCGCTGCTGCTCGGCTCAACCGCCGGAGATCTGCTCGCGCGGAGCATGCAACCGGTGCTCGTCGTGAACGATATCGGCTAGCGGATTGCGGGACTGCCGCGCGCGATCCGCTTCTGGATCTCGACGATCGCGACCGGCAGCACCATCGCGATCGCACACAGCGCCATGTCGAGCGCCGTCGGAACGACGAGCCCGAGGATGTTGCGCAGCGGCGCGATGGCGACGGCGGCCAGTTGCAGCAGCAGGACCGTCATCATCGCGAACGCGATGTGCCGGTTGTTCGCGAGTCCGGCGAATGCGCTACGCACGCGCGAACGGCAATTCAACGTGTGGCCCATCTGCACTGCAACGAGCGCGAAGAGCGCGACCGTCCGCGCATGCGGTCCTTCTCCATGACGCCGCACCGCATCGAAATAGAGGACCAGCACGATCGCCGCGAGCATCACTCCCTGCCACGCGATCAGCAGCAGAAATCCTCGCGACAACATCGAGCGCTGCGGATCGCGCGGCGGATGCCGCATCACATCCTCGTCCGGCGGTTCGAGCGCAAGCGCGAACGCGGGGAAGACGTCCGTCACGAGATTCATCCAGAGAATCTGAAGAGGCAGCAGCGGCAGGCCCTTGCTGGCGATGATCGCCACGAAGACGGCGATGACCTCCCCCAGGTTGTGGGAGAACATCATGTGGACGAATTTCTCGATGTTGGCGTAGATCGCGCGGCCGCTCTCGATGGCTCGCACGATCGTCGTGAAATCGTCATCCGCCAGCACGATGTCCGCCGCTTCCTTCGCCACTTCCGTGCCTCGCTCCCCCATCGCGATGCCAACGTCGGCGCGCTTCAACGCAGGCGCGTCGTTCACGCCATCGCCTGTCACCGCGACGATCGCCCCGCCCGCCTGCAGCTCTTCGACGATTCGAAACTTCTCTTCCGGCGACACGCGTGCTCGCACGTCCGCGGGCTCGAGTCCGATCTTCGCGGCGATTGCGTTCGCGGTGTGGAGCTGATCGCCGGTGAGCATGACGACACGAATGCCGGCCTGCTTCGCCGTGGCAATCGCATCGGCGACACCGGGCCGCGGCGGATCGAGCATCCCGGCGAGCGCGACGAACGCGAAGCCATGTTCGCGATCGTCGCCGGCGCTGGCCGAATGCTTCTCCGCGATCGCGAGCACGCGCAGCCCATCCGCTGCCAGCGCCTCGTTCATCGCCGCGATGCTCGCTCGCTCCGCCTCATCGACGTCACACGCGCCAAGCACGACAGCCGGCGCGCCCTTCAACGCGTAGAGAAACCGATCGCCGTCGCGATGAATCGTGAGCATTCGCCGCGTGTGCTCGTCGAACGGCAGTTCCGCAACGCGCGGATGGCGCCGGCGAAGCGCTTCCACGTCGAGGCCATCTTCTCCGGCCCGGACGACGAACGCGATTTCCGTCGGATCACCGCTCGTGCGAGTCGCTTCGCTGCACAGCACGGCGATCTCGATCGCGCGTGATCCCGGCGGCTCGACACGCGTGACCGTCATCCGATTCAGCGTCAGCGTCCCGGTCTTGTCGGAACAGATCACCGTCGCTGACCCCAGTGTCTCGACCGAGGTTAGCCGCCGGACGATCGCATTGCGGCGCGCCATGGCGAGGACTCCGAACGCAAGAATGAACGTGGTCACCGCAGGCAACGCCTCGGGCACCGCGGCGACGGCAAGGCTGATTGCCACCTCGATCGTGGTCCAGAGCGGATCGCCGCGCGCCCAGCCGGCAAGCGCAACGACGATCGCGATGAAGATGACGATCATCGCGAGGCGCCGCCCGAGAGCGTCGAGCTTCTTCTGCAGTGGCGTCTGTTCCTCGGGCACTTCGACGACGAGCTTCCCGATCTTTCCAAGCTCCGTGTGAGCACCTGTTGCGACGACCACCGCCACCGCGCGTCCGCTCGTGACGACGGTGCCGAGAAAGAGCATCGACGATCGTTCCGCGATCAACGTATCGAGCGCGACTCGATCGCTCGTCTTGAATACGCTCTTGCTTTCGCCGGTCAGCGGCGACTCTTCCGCACGCAGCGCATTCGCCTCGAGCAGCCGCAGATCGGCCGGCACGCGATCTCCGGAAGAGAGGATGACGATGTCGCCGGGGACGAGATCACTCGCATCGATCGTCTGCTCGACTCCATCGCGCCGAACGCGCGCCGTGATCTGCATGTGCCGGCGCAATGCGTCGAGCGCACGTCCCGCCTCCCACTCGGTCACGAATCCGATCACGCAGTTGAGGACGAGCACAACGCCGATGGCCGCAGCCTCGAGCCGATCGCCGGTGAGCCAGGCGATCGCCGCGGCAGCCGCGAGCAGCAGCACGATGATGTTGAGCAGCTGCTCGGCGAGCATACGGCCGAGGCGTCTGCGCTTCACGCGCGGAAGGACATTCGGGCCCGACCGGCGCCGCCGCGATTCGACCTCATCGCGCGACAGCCCTCGCCCGATCTCCGTCCCGAGCGCGGTCAATACCTCGGCGCGGTGGGCCGCATGCGGAGAGTCGAGCCCGGCGTTCATGTTTCGACCGACAGCCGGTGGCGAAGAACGGTTGCGGCGCTCCAGCAGAAAGCGATGCCCGCGGCTCCGACTGCAATCAGCAGCAGAGGCTCACCGCGAAGGAAGCTGTCGCCGAGGTAGACGGCGCCGAATGCGAATGGCAGCTCCGCGATCGCGAGCGCGAGCAGATAGATCCTCGCGCGGCAGCGAAGCACGCCGAGGACGTAGCCTGGAATCTCCGAAGGCAGCGCGAGCTGCAGCAGGATCACATGAGGCAATCGTGCGATTTTCGTGAATTCGCGTTCGTATCGGCGAAGGCGCGCCGCATCGATGAAGTGCACGACGACTCCGCGGCCCAGATAGCGGCCGATGCAATACGTGACGGCACCGCCCAGCCACCAGCCCGACCAGAGAAGCAACAGCGTCGTGCCCTTCCCCCACGACGCGACACCGATGGGCACCACGGCCGCCGTCGAGAAGAAGGCGACCATCGCCGAGACCATCGAGAGCAGGATGAAGATCAGCGCGCCGGCATACGGATGAAGGCCGGCGATGCTCGACGCAGCGTCCATCCAACCGCGCAGCACATCGTGCAGGGGATGAAGCGCGACGGCGAGCACGACGAGCGCCAGCAACAGCGCGACTCCTGCCAGGCGTTTGCTCATGGTGCGCGATCCGATGACACGACCACGATTGGATCGTCGCTGCTGCGCGCGCGTAGTGCCGTGCCTCACGCCAGCGACGAGCGTGCGTCCAGTCACATGGGCCAGAGTCTGGGGCACCTGTGACAGACGTCACACCTGAATTACCTCCCAAATTCTTTCGCGTCAGGCGCACAATAGTCATTCGGAGTGATCCACTCCATGCTCCGCAGGCCGTCGTTCGCAGTCATCGCAACGGTGCTCTCGCTTTTCGCGCTGGCTGCGCCTCGTGCCGCCGCCGATCCCAACGACATCTTTCGAGACAGCGGTGCGACAGGCAGAAGTCAATGCCCGCTCGTCAACAACAAGTCGGCCGCCTGCACGTCGTTCACCTTCACACTGACGGTGGGCACCAACTCCAACCGCATCCTCATCGGAGCAACCGCGGTGAACGGCGCGAATCCGACGGCGACGATGACATGGACCGTCGGCGCGACGACGCAGACATTCACCAGCATCGGCAATTTCCAGGGAAGCGGAGGCGGGCAGAGCAACGACGGTCTGACGATGTTCGCGCTCGTCGCTCCAACGTCGGGCGCGGGCACGATCACAGTCAGCATCACCGGCGGCGGAAAGAAGATGTGCGGCGGCGCGATCGGCTTCTACAACGTCGCGCAATCGAATCCGGCAACGGTTTCATCCACCGGCAACAGCGCCACGCCAACTCTGACTGTCGCAACGGCCGACCGCCATCTCGTCGTCGATGCGATGTCGAATTCGACGGGATCGACCGGCGTATCGAGCGTCGGTGCGAGTCAGACGCTCGAGTATTCGATCGACACGAACAACGGCAACGGCGGCGGCGGCGAAACGGGCGTGGCAGCCAGCAGCAAGCCGGGCTGCACGACGCCCCCGACCTGTCCGGCGACGACGACGATGTCGTGGACGCTGAGCGCAGCCGACAAGTGGTCGCTCATGGCAACCGATCTGACTCCCTTCACGGCGCCGACCGTGGTGACGCTCGCCGGCTTCGAAGCAACGCGCTGCCGCAACGGCACCATGCTCACGTGGCGCACTGCATCCGAAGTGAATACGTCCGGCTTCAACCTCTATCGTGAAGAGGACGGTGTTCTGCACAGAATCAACGACCGGCTGATTCCCGGCTCGATGCTGAACGGGCTTCCCGTCTACGCCAGCCAGTCGTACGCATTCCGTGATCGCCATTCCACAGGCACGTGGTGGCTCGAAGAGCGCGACCGGCACGGACAGCTCTCGCTGCCTCGCGCGGCAACGATCGGCTCCGACGATCGTGCGTGCGGACTTGCGGCAGTCGCGCCGCGGCCGCAGATCCGCAGAGGTCCGGCCGATGCGGCAGTACACGCGCATGCGGAGGCGAGCACGAGCTCGCCGCGACGGCGCACGGTGACGCCGCCGGTGCAGGATCAGACCACGCAGCTTGCGCTGGCGGGATCCGCCTCCGCGTTCAAGATCGCGATCGATCATGACGGCGTCTATCGAATCAGCGCCGCAGAGCTCCGCACAAAGGGCTTCGCCGTCTCCGAAGCCCGCGCGCTGCAACTGTTCCATCGCGGAAGGCAGATCCCCATCGCAGTGAGCGAAGACGGCAGCATCGAATTCGTCGGATACGGTGTCGATCTCCCTTCGACGTCCACGAACGTCTACTGGCTGATCGAGGGTCACAGTCCGGGCCTCCGTCTGCCGCGCGGCGCCACATCCGGGGGCGCGGTGCCGGCCGCGCAGAGCTTCGCCTGTGCTGTCGAGCGCGACGAACGGATCACCTACATCCCCACCCTCCTCAATGGAGAGCCATACAAGTGGTGGGGACCGATCCTAACCACCGACGGCACCACGCTGACGCTGCCGGTCACGCACGCCGCGCCGAACAGCACTTCGAATCTCACGCTCCATCTGCTCGGTCCCGCGACCGGCCCGCATTCCGTCCGCGTGATGCTCAACGACGCGTTCCTCGATCAGGTGTCCTGGAGCGGGCCTTCCGAGTACGTCACGACGCTGGAGACGACAGGGCGGTTCATCGAGGGCGCGAACCGGATCACGATCCTGAATCTCGATCCAGCCGACAGTCTCGTGGCCGGAGTCATTCGCGCCAGCTACATGCACACGTACGACGCGGACAGCGACGCGCTGCAATTCACCGCAGCAGGCGACACGCAGACGACGATCCGGGGATTCACGTCCGCCGCGATCCGCATCTTCGACATCACAAACGACGGCGCGCCGCGCGAGTGGACGGGAACGATCAGCGCGTCGAACGGGATGTACTCCGTCACCGTGACGCCGCCCGGAGGCGGGACACACACCTTGATCGCGTTGACCGATTCGAAATTCGAAACCGTGAAAGAGGTCAGGGCTAACAAGCCGTCGCACCTTTCGCTCGAATCGAACCGCGGGCGCTGGCTCGTCATCGCCGACGCGCGTCTCATGGCGGATCTCGAACCGCTGGCGCAGGCGCGGCGCACGCAGGGGCTCAGCGTCACCATCGCCGACATCGAAGACGTCTATGACGAGCTCAACTTCGGGATCAAGTCAGCCGACGCGATCACGTCCTTGCTCGCACAGGCGAAAAACTGGCGCGAGCCGCCGCAGTTCCTCCTGCTCGCCGGCGATGCCTCCTTCGATCCCCGCAACTACCTCGGCCTCGGCGACTACGACCTCGTGCCGACGATGATCATCGACACGCAGCAGATCCAAACCGCTTGCGACGACTGCCTGTCCGGCGGCGCGGATGTGTCGATCGGGCGGCTGCCGGCGCGCACGGCGGGCGATGTCAGAACGATGGTGACGAAGATTCTGCAGCGCGAGAGCTCGATGCCGGCAGCATGGCTGCGCAATGTCATCGCGATCGCGGATCAGAAGACGAGCGAGGATGACTTCGAGGCGACGGCACGAGCGAATCTCGCCCTCACGCCGGCCACATACACTCCGCAACTCATCAGCAGCGACCAGCTCGGATACAGCAGCGCGCGCGCCGCATTGCAGCAGGCCTGGAGCCGCGGAGCGGATCTCGTCAACTACGTAGGGCACGGAAGCGTCGAGGTGTGGGCCGGCGGAAATCTTCTTCGCTCCTCCGACGCCGCGTCGCTCAGCAACGACGCGAAGCCTCCCGTCGTCCTCGGCGGAACCTGTCTGAACGGCTTCTTCGACGATCTCTACACCGTCAGCCTCGCCGAGGCGTTGCTGGAGGCAAAAGACGCCGGCGCGGCAGCGGTGTTCGTTTCCAGCGGGATGACTGCGACGCGCGATCAGGTGCCGCTGCAGACGAATTTCCTCCGCGCCTGGTTCGATCCCGCCGTGGCCACGATCGGCGAATGCGTCACGCGCGCGAAGGCGGCAACGCCGTCCGCGGACGTGCGCCGCACGTGGCTGCTGTTCGGCGATCCGGCAATGCGGATCGTCCGGCCGTGAAGCGATCGCGACTAGCGCGATGCGCGGCGGCGGCCGGGGCCGGCGCCGATGCGATGCAGCGATACGCGACGCACGCCGCCATCGTGGGAGGCCGGCAGCATCTTGATCAAGCGCTGCGAAGTGAGGACCAGTACGCCGGGCGCGATAGGCGCCATCGGGCCGGGTCCATTGACGTACCTCGTTCCGTCAAACGCGATCCACGGCCATGAGAGGCTAACGCTGGACTGCACCTCGCCTGATGGAGAGAGGACGTAACCGCGAGCGCCACCCACGATGATTTCGCTGCTGCCGTTCGACGAGACCGAGGACGGCGGCGGCGCATATTTCGTCAGGGGCTGAACCGTGATGGCGGATGCGCCTAAAGGGATTCCGCCAGATGTGATGAACCGCGCCTCGATGCCTGTGCTCTGAGCAACAGGCTGCAGCGTGTTGCTCCAGCTCGCGAGATAGCCGGCTCCGGTCCACGTTACGACCAGACTCTCCTTCGACGGATCGAGCTGCGACGAGTCCGCGGGAAGATCGCTGATCCGCACGCCTTCGTTGCGCATGACGCCTTCACGTGTGAAGACGGCTGCCCGCACCTCACGGACAGGCATTCCGAAGGAAAGGCGGCCGGAGGGTTGCGACCATGCGAGGAGAAAATCGATTCCGTCGGAGGCGAGCGCCGGCTGTTCGCCGCCGGGAATCATGACAGGCGGCGCGTCGAGACGCTGACCATCACGCGCGATCCGGATCACGCGAATGGAAGAAGTGGCGGAGTCCTGCCATGCGACCGCAAACATCTCGCGGCTTGCCGCAACGGCAACCGGCGCGACTGCGGAGCCGGACCGAAGGACGAATGGCTGCGCGTCGAGCGGAGCTCCGGATGCATCGAATCGCCGGCCGAGGAGATCCTGCTTCGTGTCGGTGACCTGTTCGAACCAGAGCGCGAGAATGATCCCGTCCGCAACGGCGACCTCTGGCGAGTCCTGGTTCGGCAGCCCGAGGGAGACGAGGTACGCCTCGGGCGAGGAGTTCGTCAATTCCGCGGCGAAGAGATCGCTCGACGTGCCCGAATTGCGCGCATCCGTCCATGCACCGACGACGACGGATCCAATCGAGGCAATGGAAGGATTGGCCTGAGACTCCGGCGCGGCGATTCGAGTCGCAGTCGACGCCGGCTGCAGGTCGAGTGCGAGACGCATCGATACGAGATCGAGCGATCCGACATCTGCCCAGGTTGCGAACCATCCGTCGTTCATGAGAGCGAGGGCAGGCGTGAGCGCGAAGTCCGCCGCTTCCGAAAGAACGCCGCCGTGGCCGGTGAGATCTGCCGCGGGCGACAGGCCGGCGATGCGAATGCGGCCGTCGGACCATGCAGCCACATACTCGCCATGGCCGAATTGAATCGCTGGGAACGCACCCGCCGATCGAGGCGGAACGCCGAGATCGCGCCGTGAAGTGATGCGGCCCGAGGTGTCGATCGCGGCGCAGTGCACTGTCGTCGCATCTTCCCAGACGGTCATGAATCCGCCGCCGTCCGTTGCGATGCGCGGGTTGCTCACTCCGTTCGCATCGGCAATCGCGAATCTGCCGCTCGTCGGACGAAACGACGGATCGAACGTCTCGCCGTACAGGACGGTCGCATCAACCCACTCGACGAGATACTCGCGGCCGTTCCATGCGAGAGCCACGTACTTGTACGCGCTGCTGGTCTGGCTCAGAGGAACGAGCTCGCCGAGCGGCGTCGCGCTGCCATCGAGGTTCACGACGGCACCATAGATGCCGATCGATGCCCACACGACCACATGCGCGGAACCGTTCCAGATCACATCCGGATCGACGTCCTGCGCCCACGTCGGAGCGAGAGGAATTCCGGCGGGATCGAGCGGCCGTCCATGAATATCGAGCCGGCTCGCGAACACATCGGCGTTCCCGTAACGCTGGTCGGACCAGACAGCGAGAAACTGATTCGGGCCGGCAGCGACGCGCGCCTGATCCTGAGCGCCGAACGCCGGCCGGAGAACGGGGTCGCTCACAGGGATCGGCAACGCGAGCTGATCGGCCGGCGGCAACGAGACGATGGGAGGCAGCGTGGCGTTCTGGCCGAACGCGGCCGCGGCACAGATCGATGCGGCCACGATCGCCGCGAACAGTCGCATGGCCCGTTATACGAGCGATGCCGGAACTCCGTCTAGCTGGATGCTCCGCGATCCGGACGTGAGAAGAGGGAATCGATCTTCGCCGCGCTCGCGTCGTCGAGATTCAGGAACTCGACGCCGACCTCGTTTTGTCCGCTCTCATGCGGCCGCTCGTAGACGACGCGGGCGCGTGCACGCACTGTCTCGTGATCGACGGCGATGAGGAGATCGAGCAGCGCCCCCACTCCCAGGCTCTCGGCGGCGAAGAAACAGCATCCGCCGCGGGCGATGGTCACGGCACGCGCAAACTCCTCGACAGCCTGCGGCTCGAGCTCCTTCACCAGCACCGAATGATGCGAAGCAATCCGCGGAAACCGCCGTTGATCCTCACCCATACCCCCCAAGTATAAAGTTGGTTTTTGGGGGTCACACCTGGAAAATCAACTTAACGCAGGCAGGTTGGCACGCCGTTAAGTTGATTTTCCAGGTGTGACCCCCGAAAACCAACTTAACGGGTGCGGAGGGCCAGGGTGCGGATTGTCTCGATGATCTGTTCGGGGCCGACGGACTTCGAGATCACTGCGCGGATCTTGCCGCGGAGCTGATCACGCTCGGCCTGCGTGAGGTCCTTCGCCGTCAGGACGACCAGCGGAATCGCGGCGGTGCCTTCGTCTTCGCGGAGCTTCGCCGCCACCTCGAAGCCGTTCACGCCCGGCATCATCAGATCGAGGATGATGAGCGACGGGCGGATCGCCGCCGCGAGCTCGAGCCCGAGCTGCCCGCGATCCGCCGACACGACCTCGTACCCGCGCGGCATCAGCACCGAGCGGAGAAGCTCGTGCGCCAGAGGATCGTCGTCGATGATGAGCACGGACTGCAGCGGCTGCGGCTCCGGAATGAGGCGCCGGATGCACTTGAGCAGCGACTCGTGATCGAGCGGCTTGATGAAGACCTCGTCGGCGCCGAGGGCGAGGCCAAGCTCGCGGTTGGCAGCGACGGAGATGACGACGACCGGCACGCCCGCGCACTGCGAATCGTTCTTCAGCTCCTCGAGGACGGACCAGCCATCCATGCCCGGCAGCAGCACATCGAGTGTGACGACGTCCGGCTGCAGATCTCTAACCATTTGCTGCACCTGCTCGCCGCTCGACACACACCTCGTGCGATAACCCTCCTCTTCGAGCCGCTGCGCCAGAATCGCCCGGAACTCCTCATCGTCCTCGACGATCAGAATCACCGGCCGCTGCTCGTCATCGGCAGGCGGCGCGGGCTGCGGCATCAGACGCTCCGCAACAGAAAGCGGAATCTGCACAACGAATGTGCTGCCTTCGCCGATCGTCGACATGGCGCTCGCGCTGCCGCCCTGGATCTCGGCGAGCTTGCGCACGATCGCCAGCCCGAGCCCCGTGCTTCCCGAGTAGACGCTCCCCTTCTTCGTCTGCCGGAACTCTTCGAAGATGACCTCCAGGTCCTGTGGCGCAATGCCCGGCCCCTGGTCCGTCACCGACAGCTCGAAACGGTTCTCGAACAGCCGCACGCCAACATCGATCCGGCCGCCGTCCGGTGAAAACTTCACCGCATTCGAGAGAAGGTTGTAGAGAATCTGCTTGATCTTCGCCCCGTCGGCCTCGATCACCGGCAGAGCCTGCGGCACATCCGCATGAATCTCGATCCCGCGCCGCGTGGCGATGCCACTGATGACCTTACACACACCCGCGACGAGATCGTCGAGCGCCAGGGCATCGACATGCACTTCCATCCGTCCCGCTTCGATCTTCGACAGATCGAGCAGACTGTTGATGAGGTCGAGCAGATGCCGTCCGCTGTCGGCGATGTTCTGCAGAAACACCATCTCCCGCCCCTCGGCACGCGGTTCCCAGCGCTTGCCGAGGATCTCCGAGAACCCGATGATCGAATTGAGCGGCGTGCGCAACTCGTGGCTCATCATCGCCAGGAAATGGCTCTTGGCCCGATCCGCGTCGACGATGCGGCGATTCGCTTCTTCCATGTCGCGCGCATGCTGCTCCACGCGCGACGAGTACCGCTTGATCTCGTCGGTGCGCGCGTCGACCATCATCTGCAGCTCGCGATTCCTCCGGCTGACCTGTTCGATGCGAAGGCGATGAATCGTGATGATGATCAGCACCAGGAGCGTGAGGCCGAAGAGTCGCGCCCACCAGGTCTGCCAGAACGGCGGCGCGATCACGAATCTGTACTCGGCCGGCGCGCCGCTCCAGACGCCATCGGCCGTCCTGGCGCGCACGCGGAACCGATAGTCGCCGGGATCGAGATTCGTATACTCCTTGAACGGCGCGCTGCTTTCGGGAGACCACGTCCGATCCTGGCCGGCCAGCCACGTCTCATACTCCACCGGCTGCGCGCTCGCGAACGACAGGGCGCGGAAATCGAAGCGGATGTTGTTGCGGTCGTGCGGAAGCGGCCGCGCCGAATCGCCGAGCCACTCGATCGGCTGCTGCATCGCGGCCGCGCTGAACAGTCCCCGGTACTCAGGTCCATGCTCGACCGACACCTTCACGATGTCGAGGCCGGGCGCGCGGCTCGACGAGCGATCGAGCTCCGGCCGGTAGCAGGTCGCACCGCGCGTGAAGCCGAACCACGAATTGCCGGCGGCATCGACGGCAATCGCATTGCTCGTGCTGATCTCGCGATCGGAGAGACCATCCTTCTTGTCGTAGTGACGCAGCACGATGCCGGGCGCATCGTCCCGCACGGCCTTCGCAGGATCGATGACGTACAGACCACGATTGGTCCCGAGCCACAGGTGGCCGTGGCCGTCGTCGCGGATCGCCCACGCGAGCTCGCTCTCGATCCCGCTCGCCGGACCGAAATGCAGAAAGCGCTCGGCGCCGGAAGATGAGCGCGTGTAGCGAGTCACACCGCCACCCATCGTCGCCATCCACACACTGCCGTCACGCGCGGTGTGCAGCGAGTAGATCGCATCGCTGCGCAGACCGTTGGAGGTCGCGAAGCTTCTGAATCGTCCCTGCTCGAGCACGGCGAGGCCGGCATAGGTGCCGAACCACATGCGTCCTTCGCGGTCCTGTGTCATCGCATAGACGCTGTCGGCAGGCAGGCCGTCCTTGCGCGAATAGTTCGTGAACGACGTACCACCGGGCGGCAGCACGGACACTCCGCCGCGCGTGCCGATCCAGAGCCGGCCATCGGCATCCTCGAAGAGATCGAGCACGGCGTTGTCTGCGAGCCCGTCCTTCGCCGTGAAGAATCGTGCGCAGCGTCCGTCCGCATAGAGACAGACTCCTTCCGACGTACCGATCCAGAGGTGGCCGCTGCGATCGCGCAGAATGTCCCACACCTCGTAGGAGTCGAGCTCCGGACACTCGCGGCGATTCCACTCGAGACGCGCGGTCTTCGAATCGAAGCGAAGGTGCGACAGACCATGCGACTTGCCGAGCCACACGGAGCCGTCGGCATCGGCGTAGACGGAGAAGACGGAGTCGCCATAGCCTTCGTGCTCCGTGAAGGCGGCGAACTTCTCGCTCACGAGCTGGCTCACGCCGTAATCCATGCCGATCCACAGCGTCCCGTCGCGATCTTCCATCAGCGCGAGCACCGTGTCGTTCTGCAGGCCGTTGTCGGTGGTGATCGTGCGGCAGGCGCTCATCGCCGGCAGATCGCAGATCGTCACGCCGCGGTCATACGTTCCTGCGACGAGCTCACCGCGGCTGCTGATGAGAAGCGCGTCGACATCGTTGCCGGAAAGCCCCCGGCTCCTGTCGAAAACGTCGAACGTCTTGCCGTCATAACGCGCCAGGCCGCCGCCGCGGGTTCCGATGTAGATGTTGCCCGCATGGTCTTCGGCGAACGCGCGAACGGTGTCATGCGGCAGACCGTCCGCTCGCGTGAAGCGATGAAAGTCGCGCAGTTTCCCGTCGGCATCGACCGTGGCGGTGACCACGCCCGCGTTGTGCATGCCGATCCAGAGACGGCCGCGCGAGTCCGCGAACACGGCGAGAACATTGTTGGCGGGCAGTCCGCTGCTCTGCGTGTAGGTGATGAAGCGTCCGCGCACGAATGCGCTCAGGCCGCCTTCCTGCGTCCCGAACCAGATCGTGCCGTAGCGATCGACCGCGCCGCACGTCACACGGCCGGCACCGATTCCCGATGCTGCACCGAAGTGCTGGAAGCGGCGTCCGTCGAAGAGTGCGACGCCATTGTTCGTACCGAGCCACAAACGCCCCGCGCGATCGGAGAGGATCACCTTGATCGACTGATTCTCGAGGCCGTGCGCGTGCGAGAACGTCGTCAGTCCGATGCCGTCATAGCGGCTCAGGCCTCCGGGTGAGCCTGTCCAGATGTAGCCCTTCGCATCCTGGAAGAGAGCGAACACCTGCGAGGACGGGAGGCCATCCTCGGGCGTGAGATTTCGAATCGGATAGTGCTGCGCGATCGCAGGGATCGCGAGGAGCAGCACGGCTGCGAACGTACACGCGCGACGGACCTGAATGAACAACGGAGCTCGATGATACGTCTTTCACCGGGGAGGCGCGGAGAGGCCACCGGCGTGACGATCCGCAGCCGCGCCTGATCCCCGATCAGCCCTTCGGCATCTGCGGCATCTCCGTTCCCCAGTAGTACTGCCGGAACCACGGCTGGTAGTCCCTGCCGTCATCAACCCGCTGCAGCAGCCGCGCGATGTCGTTCGTCGTCAGGTACTTCCATTCGAAGAAGCCCTGCAGCGAGCGCATGAACGTGAGGAACTTCTGGTCGCCGAGCTGCTTGTGCAGGACCGCGAGGAGATACGCACCCTTGTCGTAGAGCAGGAACGTCCGATCGAGAAACGCCTGGCGGAAATCGCGCGGGTTGCGGATCCGATTGCAGAGAGGAATCGGCGCATACGAGCCGGCATCCTTCGCATTCGCCTTCCAGGTCGAGATCATGCCGTTGTACGTGTCGTCGCCCTTCAGCTTCTTGATCACCAGCGACGAGGAATACTCGGCGAACGCCTCGGTCACCCACTGCTCCTCGCTCGAACCCATCTTCACGACGTGACCCCAGTACTGGTGCGCGATCTCGTGCGCGAAGCGATGATTGATCCCGCGGGAGAAGATCTGATTGTCTTCGCCCATCGTCGGGTTGAATGCTTCCTTGGTGATGAACATCGTGGCCGGAGGCGCCTGCCCATATCCGAGCTCGTGGATCTCGATGATGTTGAATTCCTTGAACGGAAATGGTCCGAGCCACGGCTCGTAGAACTTGATCATCTTCCAGGCGAGAGTGCCGAGCTGCTTCATCGCGCGATCGTTGTTCCCTGCGTACGATGCGACGCGGATGGTCAGATCGTCGTGCTTCTCTTCCGAGAGCGCGTACTTGCCCGCGTGCACGACTGCGAACTGCACCGGTTTCTCGATTCTGTTCTCGACGACGTTGTAATCGCCCTCCGGCTCCCTGCGCACCGTGGTGCCGGGAGCGAACGCGGTCCACGGCTTGTGGACTTTGACGACCGAGTGAATCGTGTAGTACTGGCCGTTGAGCTCGGGCTGGGGGAACCACGGCTCCGTGCCGAGCTGCCAGAAGCTGTCGCTGTTCGGATGGAAGAGGAAGTTGCCGGAAATCTCGAAGTGAAGCTTCACCGGCGTGTTCGCCGGAACCGCCAGCGGCAGCCCGACGATCAGACTGTCCTCCGCGTGATGAAACGAGAGCTCCTTCCCGTTCGCGTCGGTGATCTTGTCGACGTGATAGTCCTTCGGCTTCGCACTCGTGTCCCACACGCGGCTGTTCAAATTGAAGTGGAACGAGCGCTGCGCGGTCCCGCGAGGGACGACCGTCTCATCGATGCTCAGCTTTGCCGTCTCGTCGAGGTTCCCGATGAGCGTGTAGTCGATCGCGGTGAGCAGGAATGGGGGATCGACGAAATCGGTCCTCCCGCGGCCGACCGGCTGCTCCGAGATCACCACCGGTTGCAGCCAGTTCTTCATCTCATTGGTCGGCATCTCCATGATGCGCAGGAGGGAGGAAATGCTCTCCGTCTTCCTCTCGATGGAGTCGAGCTCGTACAGCGTCGTCTCATCGCCGTCGAACTCGATGCGCGCGACCGGTGACGAAGGTTTGTCCAGCCGCTGGCGAATGAGCAGATGCGAGGCGGGCGCGACACGCGCGTGCGAGAAGTTCTCGCGATGCGCCTTGAACGCCGCATCGAGCTCCTGCGACGTTCCCTCCGGAAGCTGCGGCAGCTGCACTCCGCCTGTGCGCAGGAACATCCGGCTGAATGTGTCGGTCAGAACGACCGTATCTCCGCTCTTCTCCGCCTTGATCTTCGACGCCTTCTTCGCTTCGAACATCGCGATGCTCGTCTCGATCGGATCGGTCGAGCGGTAGGTGTATTTGCCCGTGCCGGCGAAGAAGAGTCCGATGACGTCCTTCCCCGCTCGCACCGGAGCAGCGCTCCCGTTGAGCTCGATCGTGATGTTCGAGACTCCAATCGTGAGGTTCGTGACCTTTGCCGCCGGGCCGAGAGCCGGATTCTCGTAACTCTCGATGAGCGCAGCGACATCGTCGGCATAGGCAAAAATCGGCAGGCAGAGCAGCAGGGAAAGAAGAAGGGCTCGCTTCATCCGCCAAGTCTATCGAATCTCGTCGTTCAAAAACGGGCTCGGGCTCGGGCTTACTCACCGGAGCCTTCACACCGTGCATAGAAGTTGAAGTAGCGGACATGCAGGTGACCACCATGACTACGGCACGCAATCTCCTCTGTTCGCTTCTCACTCTCACGACGATCTCCTCGTTCGGGCAGCTCGCGCCGTCGTCATGCAGCGACATTCAGGCGAAGAACATGATGCTCAACACGTTCATCGCGGAGACGAAAGGAGGGGCGAAGCAGCAGCGCGATGCGATCCGCACGGCACGCGCCTTCGTGAAGATCTACGGCAACTGCCCCGATGCGAGCACGCAGAATGCGATCGCGACGATTCGCGAGTGGCAATCGAAGAACGACAACAGAGCCGAGCTCGCATTCATCGACGCGGTGAACAGCAATCCCTCCGCGGCATTCGCAGCCGCCCAACCGCTCCTCGCCTCTCATCCCGATGACCTCGGACTCCAGCTCGCGCTCGTCCTCGCCGGCATCAAGACGCTCAAGGCAGGCGATACATCGCATGTGAACGAGGCTCTTGCCGCCGCACAGACCGCACTGAAGCTGATCGAGAGCGGGAAGACGGCCGACGATTGGGCGCCATTCACGAACGCGCAGGAAGCGCACGACGGGCTTCATTACTACATGGCGGTGTTCTGCGCCGAGAAGGCTCCCGACCAGGCGATGGCGCACCTCAACGCCATCACCGGATCGAAGAGCAGCTTCAGCGCAGATCCGACGACGTATCAATTGCTCGCAGGCGTCACCTACAAGACGGAAGTCGCGCCGCTCGTCACCGAATACCAGTCGAAGTACGCAGGAAAGCCGGTGACGGAGGAGTCGAAAACGTTTCGCGAGCGGGTGAATCAGAATCTCGACAAGGTGATCACGTGCTATGCGCGCGCGGTGGCGCTCAGCAACGGAAAGTCGTCGCAAACACAACTGAACGCGTCGGCGCGCAAAGCTCTCGAAGCGGTGTACGCGCAGCGGCACGATGGATCGACTGACGGACTCGACGACGTCATCAAAAGCGCGCTGGCGGTGCAGTGACGAGCGCACACTTGCTGGCTTCCTACGACGGAGGACATGGCGCGATCCTCGAAGAGCCACGTCGTGTATAGAACGCCCGCGATCCCCGGGCCGATACCGAACGAGCAGGTGAGGAGATCGCCGAGCGCGCGCCGGATCCCGGGCGAGGCGAAAGGAAAGAGCGACCGGCACCGGCGCCGCTCTTTTCGAGCGGCGCCGTGTCCGACTGGCTAATCAGCGATATGCCGCTGCGAAGAAGTGGTCGTCACGAAATCGCTGAGGTGTTGCCTGCCTTCTTCCTTTCTGTCCGCTGCGATCAGTGGCGTGACGAGCGGCGCTTCGCGCTCGCCGTCCCGGCGAAGCCGGTGCCGGTTCCGATGATCGTTCCGTGGTGCGTGCGCCACGAGTCCATCGCGTTGTCCTCGAAGCGGTACCACGCCTCGAGTCCCTGGAACACTCCAAAGGTGTCGTTCACTTCGGCCACGAACGCCGCGGACATCGTCTGGCGAATCTGCGCCTGCGTGCGCGCCACTCTCCAGATGCGGAGATCGTTGATGCCGCCCGCCGCCATGAAATCCCAGTCGGGATCGCTGCCGATGCGGAGATTCTTCGTCGCGACTGATCGCGACCCTGTCTCCGGCGTTTCCAGAACGAGCTCACCATTGATGTAGTGCCGGCGCGTCGTGCCATCGGTCACCGCGGCGATGTGTACCCACGTGTTCGGCGTGTCCGGAATCGTGCCGCCCGACTTCAAACTCGCCACACCATTGAAATAGCTGCGCATCGTCGTGCCGCAGAGACCCAGCCACCAGCCGGTGAGGTAGCCCATTCCGGCGATCGAAGAGCAGCCGTTCGAGTGCGCGTCGACGACGGAGACCCAGGCCTCGACCGTCATCGCCGGCGCGTCGAGAAGAGGATCATTGGGAATCTCGATGTAGCCCTTCTGCGGGTATCCCTGCAACTGGAGATACCGGCCCGTGGGCTGCGTGTTCAGGAACGCCGTTCCGCTTCCCACGACCGTGCCGTGATGCGAATGCCAGGAGTCCTGCGCATTTCCTTCGAAGCGATACCACGCTTCGAGCGATTGGAACTTGCCCGTGGTGTCATTCGCCTCGGGCACGAACGGCGCGGACATCGTCTGCCGGATCTGATCCTGCGTGCGCGCCACCTTCCAGATGCGCAGATCGTCGATCGCGCCGGCGGCCATGAAGTCCCAGTCGGGATCGCTGCCGATGCGGAGGTTCTTGACGGTCGTCGTTCGCGCCGTCTCGGCTCCCTGAAAGACGAGCTCTCCATTGATGTAGTGCTTGCGCGTCGTGCCGTCGGTCACGGCCGCGATGTGAACCCAGAAATTGTTTGCGTCGGAAATCGTGCCGCCGGTCCGCTGGCTCACCGTGCCGTTGAAGTAGCTGCGCATCGCAGTCCCGCAGAGTCCCAGCCACCATCCGGTCGTGTATCCCATACCGGCGATCGAAGAACACGCCCCATTGGAATGCCCATCGCGAACCGCAACCCATGCTTCGACGGTCATCGCAGGCGTATCGAGCTGCGGATCGTAAGGAACCTCGATGTAGCCCTTCTGCGGATAACCCTTCAGTTGAAGATATTGCCCTGTCGGTTGTGCGATGAGGGAAAAGGAGACGAGACAGAGCACGAATACGATACAGGCGTTTCTCATGTGCCCATGGTATCAACGTGAGATGCTGGGCGTTGGGTTTCGCGGGCTCGCGGGTTCGGGGGCTCGCGGTGTTTGAACGATGTCGTTCTCCTGCTGCGTGTTGAGTACACTCCCGCGCATGAAACGCGCTCTCTTCATCGCTCTTCTTTTGGCGACGTCGCTCCACGCTGCACAGAACATCGTGCTGCGGGCCGATCGGGTGTTCGATGGTGTCGATGCCGCGCCGCATAGCGGCTGGATCGTGCTTGTCACTGACGATCGGATCGCGGCGGCCGGGCCTGCGGCGAGCGTGAAGATTCCGCAGGGCGCGATCACGATCGATCTTCCCGGCATGACGCTGATGCCGGGACTCATCGACGCGCACTCGCACATCTTCCTCCATCCGTACAACGAGACGCTGTGGAACGATCAGGTGTTGAAGGAGCCGCTCGAGTATCGAACGATCGCGGCGACGATCCACTGCCGGAACACGCTGCTCGCCGGCTTCACGACGCTGCGCGATCTCGGCACGGAGGGGGCGGGATTCGCCGACGTGTCGGTCCGGCGCGCGATTGACGAAGGACGCATTCCCGGCCCTCGCCTGTTCGTCGCAACGCGCGCGATCGTCGCGACGGCGAGTTACGGTCCCGGCCCGTTTGGATTCGCACCGAACTTCGATGCACCGAAAGGCGCTCAGGAAGCGAGCGGCATCCCCGAGGTGCTGCGTGCGGTGCGAGAACAGATCGGACATGGCGCGGATTGGGTGAAGGTCTACGCCGATTACGGGCGCGCCGGCAGTCCCGCCACGCCTACGTTTTCACTCGATGAGTTGAAAGCGCTCGTCGAGGAAGCGCACAGCGCGGGACGTCCGGTCGCCGCGCACGCGACGACGCCGGAGGGAATGCGGCGCGCGACACTCGCCGGTGTCGATACGATCGAGCATGGATACGGCGGCACCGATGAAGTCTTCAAGCTGATGGCGCAGCATGGAGTCGCGTTTCTCCCGACGCTCACCGCGGAAGAGGCCTACTCCGAATACTTCAGCGGATACAAGCGCGGTACGACGCCGTATACGCCCGGCATGGACAACGCGCTCCGCGCGTTCAAGCTCGCTCTCGCCAATGGAGTCACGATCGGCAACGGCAGCGACGTCGGCGTGTTCACGCACGGCGACAACGCGCGCGAGCTCGTGTGGATGGTGAAGGCGGGCATGACTCCGGCGCAGGCGCTCATGGCAGCGACTTCGGTCGATGCGAAGATTCTCCGCCAGCAGGACCGTCTCGGCCGCGTCGCCGCAGGGTTGCTCGCAGACCTCATCGCGGTGAACGGCGATCCGACGAAGGACATCGCGGCCGTGACGCACGTCGCATTCGTGATGAAGGGCGGGCAGGTGGTCGTGCAGGCGAAGCGCTGAGCGCCGCCATCAGCCGACGTCGCGCCGCAGTACTTCATCCAGCTCCGCGGCGAGGTCGCCCGGTTCCACCGGCTTCTTCAGATACCGCGTGAATCCCGCCGCGAGAATTCTCTCGCGGTCGGCCGCATGACCGAACGCGGTCATCGCGATCACCGGCATCGTCAGCGAGCGCTCATCCCTGATCTTGCGGATCAGCGCAAAGCCATCCTCCTCGGGCATCGCGATATCGCTGACGATCACGTCAGGCGGCTGCTCGTCAACGTGCGCGAGCGCATCGGCAACGGAGGCCGCCGTCGTCACTTCCGCGCCGCAGCGGCCGAGGACGGTCCTCACGAGCAGGCGCGCATCATCCTGATCGTCGACGAAGAGGACGCGCACGCCGCGCAGCGAAGGATAGTGATCGGCTTCGGTTTCGGTTCCGCTTCGCTTCAGCGTCGTTGCACGCTGAGGAACCGTGGGATGGTCCGTCGCCGCGGAGCGCATTGCGCGGACCGGCAGCTCGATGATGAAGGTCGCGCCCTGCCCTTCTCCTTCGCTGAACGCCGAGATGTTGCCGCCATGAAGCTCGACGAGCTGCTTCGCGATCGCGAGGCCGAGACCGATCCCGCCGTGTGTGCGCGTGGTGACGTTCTCCGCCTGGCGGAAGGGCTCGAAGACATGCGGCAGAAATGAGCGCGCGATACCTTTTCCGGTATCGCGCACCGTGACGCGAACGAAGGAGTGCGACTGCTCGATGCGCGTGATGACTTCGCCGCCGCGCGGAGTGAACTTGATCGCGTTCGACAGCAGATTCCAGATGATCTGCTGCAGACGGTTCGGATCGCCGGTGACGAGCGAGGCGCCGGGGCGCCGCTGCAGCTCGAGCGCAACGCCTTTCGCATCGGCGGCGGGCTGCACGGTCCGGATGGCGGCTTCCGCGATGTCGACGATGTCGACCGGTTCCGTCTCGACCTGCATCTTCCCGGCGATGATGCGCGACATGTCGAGCACGTCGTCGATGAGCGTGGCCTGCGCCTGCGCGCTGCGCAGGACTGCCTCGACTGCGTTGGCGAACGTCTCGTCATCGAGATCGCCTTCCTGGAGGAGACGCGACCAGCCGAGAATGGCGGTCATCGGCGTGCGCAGTTCGTGCGACAAGGTCGCGAGGAAATCGTCCTTCGCACGATTCGCTTCCTGCGCATCGCGATAGAGCATCGCGTTCTCCATCGCCGTCGCCGCCTGGCGCGCGAATTCCTCGGCGTGTCTCAGATCCATCTCGGTGAAGAGCCGCAGCGAATCGGACGACACGAACGTGATCGCACCGAGCGACCGCCGGCGTCCGGGCAGCGGCACAACCATCCACGAGACGAGGCCGAGCTCCTTCGCAATGCGATAGTGCTCTTCGTCGTGCGTCACGCTGCGCAGGAGATCGTCGGAGACATCGCGCACGAGCTGCGACCTGCCGGACTGGATGACCTGCACGATCGGATCGATCTCAGGGTCTGGTGGAAACCGCCGGTAAAGGTCCCACGCGAGATCCACCTTCTCCGGCTGCACATGTGCCACCGCGAGACGGCGAGGCGGCTCGCCGCCGCGCGCAACGATATCGACGGCGCACCAGTCGGCCAGCGACGGCACCGCAGCCCGCGTGAGGTTTTTCAGCGTCGCCTCGTAGTCGAGCGAGGAGGCGAAGAGCTCGTTCGCGCGCGCCAGGAAGCGCAGATGCTCCTCCGTCGATTTTCTCTGATCGATGTCGACGGCGGTGCCGATCCATTCGCGCACGCTCCCATCGTCTTCGAGCACCGGAACACCTTTCGCGGCGAACCAGCGGTACATGCCGTCGCTCATCCGGACGCGGTACTCCATCTGATAGATGCGCCGTTCCGCGATTGCAGCATCGAGCTCGCGCTCGGTCGCCTCGCGAAAATCGGGATGAACGGCCATCAGCCATCCACGTCCCTTCATCTCCTCGAACGTCTGTCCGGTGAGCGCGCGCCACGACGCCGAATCCTCGATGACATAGCCATGCGGGTCGCTCGTTCCGACGGCCTGCGGCGACGGACTCGCTTCCACCAGCGTGCGGTAACGCTCTTCGCTGCGGCGGATCAGCGCGCGATCGGTCGTGATCCGTTCGTACAGACGCGCATTCTCGAGCGCGATGCCCGCCGTAGCGGCCAGCGCTTCGACGATCTGCGCGGACTGCTGCGAGAACCGATTCGCCTCCGGGTGTCCGAAGAAAAGACCGCCCATGACTTCTCCCCTTCTCGACAGGACGGGAACCGCGAGGTAGCTGACGACGGGCAAATGCCCCTCCGGCATGCCGTGGTACGGCGCGTTTTTACCGAAGCGCGGATCCTTCCGGACATCGCCGAGCAGCACCGTCCCTTCCCCGCGGAAGGTCGGCGCGAAGATCTCCGTGTTGCGCGGCATCGGAAACTTTTCGAAGTGCGAGCGCGGCACGCCGGAGATCGTGTAGAGCATGTACGACTCGCCCGCGTTGTTGATGACGTTGTAGAAGAACGCGCCGAACTGCGCGCCGGACAACTCCGTGGAGGCGTCGGTCACGCTCTGAACAATGTGCTTGAGATCGAGATCCGCGGAGATCGTGCGGCCGATCTCGCTCAGGCGCTCCAGCATGCGCGCATGCTGCCGCCGCTCATCGATGTCGGTGTTGATGCCGACCCAGCGCACGATGTTGCCGTTCTCGTCCCGGAGTGGATTCACTCGCGTGAGGAACCAGCGGAACACACCGTCGTGCCGCCGCAGTGGAAACTCCATCTCGAACGGCGTTCCGGTCTCGAGTGAATGACGCCAGCGCTCGATCACCTGCGGAAGGATCGCCGGGTCGTGCACGGACTGCCATCCCCAGCCCTGCATCTGTTCGAACGTGGTGCCGGTGTAGTCGTACCAGCCGCGATTGTAGAAGTCGATATGCCCGTCGGCGCGCGCCGTCCAGCCGAGCTGGGGCATCAATTCGAACAACGAGCGGAAGAGTCCGGCACCACTGCCGAGAATGTCTTCAGGCATGAGTCTGCCGAATGCAAGGACGAGACCGCAGCAAGAACGGAGCGCGTTTCAATTCTCTTTGGGTAGACTTATCTCCCGATGGAGGGAATCGTGGCGCATTGCGTGCTCATCGCGATGTTCGCTGCTGTTCTTGGAACGGCGCAGCCCGCTGCACCGGCCAGTGACGATCTCGCGCAACTGCTCGAGGCCGCAGCGAAGGGAGATGCAGCGGCGCAGTACTCTCTCGCATCGAAGTACGAAACCGGCAGCGGCATCCCGCGCGACTATGGCGCCGCACTGGAGTGGTATCGAAAAGCCGCCGCGCATGGGAGCGTCCACGCGGAGTATCGCCTCGGCATCTTCTACGACTACGGATTCGGCGTTGCAGTGGATCATGCAGAGGCAGTTGCGCACATCCGCAGGGCAGCCGGCGCGGGCGACGTTGACGCGCAGCGCTCGCTCGCCTCTCACTATGAACGCGGCAGAGGCGTCACCAGAGATGCAGCGGAGGGCGTGCGCTGGTACTTGAAAGCGGCGGAACAAGGTGACAACTGGTCCGCCTATCAGCTCTCCCAACTTCACGAAAAGGGCGAAGGAGTACCGAAAGACCATGTTGAAGCGATCCGCTGGTTGACGATCGCCGCGGATCGCGGCCTCGCCCTCGCGCAACATGCACTCGGCCACCGTTATGCGGAGGGCACCGGCGTCGCACGCGATGACGAGCGCGCGCTGCGGTGGTATCTCCGCGCCGCCGAGCAGGGCTTCGCCGCTTCCGAGGTGGAGCTCGGATACCGCCTCGAGAACGGTCTCGGTGTTCCGCTCGATCTTCAAGAGGCCGCGGCGTGGTACCTCGACGCGGCACTGCAGAACGATGTCGATGCGGAATACAACCTGGGCTGGCTCTACTGGCACGCCGCCGGAGCCTCGCGCGATGCGGCGGAGGCCGTGCGGTGGTTTCAGAAGGCCGCCGATCACGGGGATGCCGACGCGTGCTTCTGGCTCGCGCGCGCCTATCTCGAAGGCGATGGACTCGAAAAGAGTGCGACGAGCGCTGCGAACTGCTACAGAGTCGCAGCGGAGAGCGGACACGCGGACGCGCAATACGAGCTTGGGCTCCTCTACGAATCGGGGTCAGGCGTCGCGAAGGATCCTGCCGCAGCGCAGCGATGGAAAACGCTGGGAGCGGAGAGCGGATCCGGTCCCGCTGCCTTCTGGCTCGCCGGCGAATACGAGCACGGCACAGGCGTACCGCAGGACCTCGCGCTGGCCGAAACGTGGTATCGGAAGGCGATCGATCGAGGGTACGAGGCCGCGCAGGGAGCGCTCGCGGATCTCCTCGAACGAAAGGCAGGCGGCACGACACACAAAGCTACCGTACATCTGCGCTACAACGCGAAGCCGCTCACACCGTCGACAGCTCCGGATACCGGCATCGCGAACATGGAGACACACGCGGTGGTCGATCCATCACACGGCGTATGGAATCACGATGACACGCTCACGATCGCCGGCCTCGGCGACGGGCATTACGGCGTTGAAATCACGAGCAGGGAAACGGCGCGAGAAAAGTATCTGCCGGGTGGTTTCGCCGGCGAGGCCTACTTCGAAATCGCAGGACACGACATCGACATCCCTGCCGAAGAGCACCGGCTGATTCATGTGACCGGGCCGGTGGACAACGCGGCCACCGCTCCGGGCCTGCTGCCGATGGTGCAGTCTCCGGTTAGACTCGCCTGGGACTCCCTCGGTGTCCCCGATGTCACCTACGTCTGCACTGTCAAAAAGATCTCGGATCGCGGAGGACACTCGAACGTCCTGATCACGGAGAAGGCGACGAAGGACACTTCCATGCTCCTGCCGCTCGACATCACGCTGCCCGGCGAGCGGTACGCGGTAACGATCATTGCGCGCAACGCCGCCGGCGTCATCGTCGGTGAAACGATGAGCCTTCTTCCCGACGGACACACATGGAGCGTCTGGTTCGGCGTCCGGAATCAGACGACTGCGGCCTTCACGCAATGAATCGGCGGGAGCGAATCGAAGAGGCAGTCCCACTCCTCTCCTCCGTCGCGGCCGATCCACAACTGGCCCGTCGTGGTGCCGGCGTAGAGCGAAGGCGATGACAGCGTGTCGATGTCCATCGCGTCGCGCTGCACCGTGAAGTAACTCTCCTTCTTCGGGAAACCGCGCGCGAGGCGGCGCCACGACTGGCCGCCGTTCTCGCTCCGCCACACCGCGGGCGCTCCACCGGGACAAGTGCGCGTCGCCGGCTCGAGCGGCATCACCCAGATCGTGTCGGGATCATGCGGATGAACGACGATCGAAAAGCCGAAATCGGACGGCAGGCCTTTCGCGATCGAGTACCAAGTCTTGCCGTGATCATCGCTGCGCAGCACGCCGATGTCGGGACGCTTGCCGCCGGGCCCTTCCCACTCTCCCCATCCGCCGTGGTTCTGCATGTAGAGACGGCCCGGCGCTTCCTCGTGGCGGACGATCTTGTGCACACACTGTCCGAACTCGGGATACGCATCCGGCATGAAGCCCGCGCCCACGCCTCCGTTCGATGCGACGAACGTCTCGCCGCCATCCTCGCTCACGTAATGACCGCCTGCGGAGATCGCGACGTGCAGGCGATCGCCATCGCGCACGATCGTGTGGAGACAGAGACCGCCCGCGCCGGGATTCCACTTGCGCGCATGCTCGTGATTGCTGATGCCCGGCACCATCTCCCACGAATCGCCGCCATCGGCGCTGCGGAAGAGTGCCGCCGGCTCGACGCCCGCGAGGATCTCGCGCTTGTCCTTCCCCGGCTCGAGAGCCCAGATGTTGGCGAGCGCGCGACCGTCGTCCTTCGGGAAGGCAGGTGCCGATTGCGTTTCCTTGAACGACTTCCCGAGGTCGGTGGAGACGAGGACCTTCATGCCGAAGAACGGATTGCAGCTCGAGGCATAGATGCGCGGCTTGCGCCGCGTGTCGATCAGTGCGGAGTAGACGCTGACGCCTTTTCCGAACGGACCGCGCAACTCGAACTTGCGGCGTTTCTTCGACCCTTCCGCGACGAACAATCCCTTGCGTGTTCCAATCGCCAGCACGACGCGCTCGAACATTCTCAGCCTCCTGAAATCGCGGGAAGAATCGTGAGGACATCCCCTGCTGCGAGCGCGCTGTCGAGCCCATCGAGATCGCGGATGTTGTCCGCGTTCACGAAGAGATTGACGTGGCGCCGTACGGCCCCGGTCTCATCGCAGACACTTCGATAGAGCGCCGGAAACTGCGCGTCGATCCGCTCCAGCGCAGAACGAACGTCCGGCGCAGCGATCGAGAGCTCGGCCGCGCCGCCGCAGCAGTCGCGCAGAAGCCCGGGAACGAAGATCGTGATCGCTGGAGACTGCACGGCCGCGCCGCGGGTGAGCATGCCGCGACGGTAGCGTTTGCGGCGGGACGAGTCAACGAGCGCGCGGCGCGCGGCCGGTCAGTGTCCCAGCGTGCGAAGCTGTTCCGCCCGGTTGTCTGCAAGCTCCATCAACAGGTCGTCGGGCTCCGCTGCCCCCTGCTCTCCGCTGTGCTCTTCGCGGCCGCAACCGCGGTAGCCGAGCGAGTCCCACGCATCGATTGCAACGATGCGTGTGCAGTTCGTTTCCGTCGCTCCCATTCGCTCCTGTGGCGAGACCTCTGTTCTGACGACAAGCATGATCTGCACGTTCGATCCGCAGCGCGGAGGAGTCGGTGTGGAGGAACACGGAGCCGCGTGAGCATGCGTGACGCCCGCGCGCATCATCCGTGCGGGTGACACCTCGCTTCCCCGCCGCGTCCATGCATCACGACTGCCGAGGCAATCCTTCACTGCGACGCACGGCCCTGCGGTGTTCATCTACGCACGGAGGAAGTCGTTGATGAAGAATGCAGCAATCCTCTACGACGCAACGCTCTGCATCGGCTGTCTCGAATGCGAGCGAGGATGCGCCGCCGCAAACAATCTGCCGTACGACGACACGATCGCGCGTGAGAAGACGACCTCCGAGCACAAGTACACCTACGTCGCTGTTCTCGGCGGCGAGAAGTACATGCGCCGGCTCTGCATGCACTGCAACGATCCGGCATGTGCCTCGGTCTGTCCCGTCGGCGCCCTTCACAAGACCGCGCTCGGCCCCGTGGTGTACGACGCGAGCAAGTGCATGGGCTGCCGCTACTGCATGGTCGCCTGCCCGTTCAACATCCCGAAGTACGAGTGGAGCAAGGCGATTCCGGCGGTCCGCAAGTGCATCGGCTGCTACGAGCGGCAGGCCGCGGGCAAGCCGACTGCCTGCGCCGAGGCATGCCCGACCGGCGCAACGATCTGCGGCGAGCGATCGGCGCTGCTCGCGGAAGCGCGCAAGCGCCTCAGCGAGAATCCCGCCGCGTATGTCGACCATATCTATGGTGAGAAGGAGCTGGGCGGCACGTCGAATCTCTTCCTCTCCTCCGTCGATTTCGGCAAAGCGGGCCTTCCGACGCACTACGGCAACCAGCCGTTGCCGCCGCTGACCGGCAACGTTCTCGCGCATGTTCCCGACGTCGCCACGATCGGCATGGCCGTACTCGGCGGCGTCTACTGGATCACCCACCGCCGCGAGGAAGTCGCCGCCGCGGAAGGCGCCGAGAAAGATCAGAAGAAAGGTTGAGCCATGAAGAGACTCGGATTCTGGACCAGCGTCTTCATCGTCGTTCTCCTCTTCGGTGCCGCGGCCACATGGCTCCGCTTCTTCCACGGCCTCGGCGCCTCGACGAATCTCTCCGACCGGTTTCCGTGGGGCATCTGGATCGGTTTCGACGTGCTCTGCGGCGTGATGCTCGCCGCCGGCGGCTTCACGCTGATGGCCACGGTCCACATCTTCCATGTGAAGCAATACGAACCGATCGCGCGGCCTGCGCTGCTCACCGCGTTCCTCGGATATCTCCTCGTCATCGCGGCGCTGATGTTCGATCTCGGCAAGCCGTACAACATCTGGCATCCGGTCGTGATGTGGCAGCCGCGCTCCGTCATGTTCGAAGTCGGCTGGTGCGTGATGCTCTACACGACGGTGCTCGCGCTCGAGTTCTCCCCGATCGTCTTCGAGCGGCTCCGCATGCAGAGGCCGCTGCGTATCATCCGGATGATCTCCGCGCCGCTGGTCATTCTCGGCGTCATCCTGTCGACGCTGCACCAGTCGTCGCTCGGGAGTCTGTTTCTGATCGTCCCCGGCAAGCTGCATCCGCTCTGGTACACGGGACTGCTGCCGGTGCTTTTCTTCCTCTCCGCGGTCGCAACAGGTCTGGCGATGACGATCTTCGAATCGACGATGTCGGCGCGCCACTTCGGCCGCGCGCTCGAGAAGCCGATCATCCTCGGCCTCGGGCGTCTGCTGATGGTCGTGCTGATCGTCTACGCAGTCGTGCGGTTCCAGGACATGTTCCACCGCCGCGCGCTGGCCGAGGCATTCCAATCGTCGTACGAATCGTCGATGTTCTGGTTCGAGGTCGGACTGACGACGATCGTGCCGATCACGCTGCTCCTGTTCCGCGCGACGCGCGAGAATCCGCTGCGGCTCTATGTCGTGTCGATTCTCGTGGTCTTCGGTTTCGTCGTGAACCGGCTGAACATCTCGGTCACAGGAATGGAGCGCGCGTCCGGCGTGCACTACTTCCCGGCGTGGTCGGAGATCGCGGTGACGATGAGCATCGTCGGCATGGGGGTGTTTCTCTTCACGATGGCGATCCGCTATCTGCCGATCTTTCATCATGAACAGGCGGCATAGATGGGCCGCAGCGTCGCCGCGAAGCTGTTCGCGCTGGTCTTCCTCGTACTCGTTCTAACGCTCGGGGTGCTCGGCTATCTCAACGTGCGGCTGCACCGCACGCATCTCGAGGCCTCGCGCGTCGCCGCGGCGCGGCAGATGTCGGACGTCATCAACCGCAGCACGTCGTACTACATGATGCGCAACGACCGCGCGGCGCTGCGGCACATCGTGGAGACGATCGCGGAGCAGCCCGGCATCGACCGGCTGCGCATCATGGATGCGCATGGCCGCGTCGGTTTCGCAGGCGCGTCGCGGCGATCCAACGGCCACCGCGTGCTCTACATCACGCGTCCGATTGCCAATTCGGCGTCGTGTGCGACGGCGGCCTGTCATGCGCATTCGGCGAATGAGAAAACGCTGGGACAGCTCGAGCTGCAGCTCTCGCTCGCCGATACCGACGCGGCACTGGCAACGAGTTCGCGCCAGTTTGCGATGCACAGCGCACTGGCGATCCTCGTCACGCTCGCGGCGATCGGCCTCTTCGTCTGGCGCTTCGTCGGTAAACCGGTGAGCGAGCTGCGCATCGGCACGGAGCTCATCGGAAGCGGCAACCTCGGCGTGCAGATTCCGGAAGGTGCGCGCGACGAGCTCGGCGATCTGGCGCGCTCCTTCAATCTGATGAGCCGGCAGCTTCGCGAGGCACGCGACGAGATCACGGCGTGGACACAGACGCTCGAAGACCGCGTGCAGACGAAGTCGGCGGAACTGCAGGCGGCGCAGCGGCAGATGATCCAGGCCGAGAAACTGACGTCGCTCGGCAAGCTGGCCGCCGTCGTCGCTCACGAGATCAACAATCCGCTTTCGGGAATCCTCACGTACGCGAAGCTGCTGCGGAAGTGGAACGATCGCGGAGAGGATCTTTCCGCGCGAAGCGAAGAGATCCGCGACGCGCTGCAGCTCATCGAAAGCGAGAGCCGCCGCTGCGGCGACATCGTCCGCAACCTCCTCGCCTTCGGGCGCGCGCAGCCGCTGCAGGTCAGCGACGTCGATGTCAATTCCGTGCTGACGCAGTGCCTCAAGCTCGTCGAGCACAAGCTCAGGCTCGGCAACATCGCGCTCGTCTCCGATCTCGATCCGAAGCTGCCGCTGATTCGCGGAGATGCCGGACACCTCGAGCAACTGTTCCTCGCGCTGATCATGAATGCCATCGACGCCATGCCGCACGAGGGAACGCTCCGCGTCACGACCGCGGCAAAAGGCGACGAGGCGGAGATCGCCATCGAAGATGACGGCATCGGCATCGCGCCCGACATCCTGTCGCGGCTCTTCGAGCCATTCGTCACGACGAAGGAGGTGGGCAAGGGCGTCGGCCTCGGCCTGGCGATCAGCCGCGGCATCGTCGAGCGCCACCGCGGCCACATCGCCGTGAAGTCGCAGCTCGGCCGCGGCACCACGTTCACCATCACGCTGCCGCGCCACGGCGCGGCCATGCCGCTGCAGGTATCGGATGCACCTCAGGAGGTCTTCGCATGAACGGCAAGGGACGTGTGCTCATCGTCGACGACGAGCCGAGCGTTCGCGACTCGCTGCGCCGCTGGTTTCAGGATGACGGCTACGAGACCGGCGTCGCGGAAGGAGCGAATGACGCGCTGACGCGCATGGCGGAACGCCGCTGGGATCTCGCGCTCGTCGACATCCGCATGCGCGGCACCGACGGCATCGAGCTGCAGCGGCGGATGCATGAGATCGATCCCGATCTCGTCGTCATCATCATGACCGGCTACTCGTCCGTCGACACGGCGGTCACGGCGCTGAAGAACGGCGCATACGACTACATCACCAAGCCGCTCGATCCCGACGACGTCTCGCATCTCGTGCGCAACGCGCTCGAGCATCGCGATTCGCGGCGCGAGAACGTCCGGATGAAGGAGATGATCTCCACTCACGTCGTGCAGTCGGCGGAGATCATCGGCAGCAGCGCGGCGATGCAGAGCGTGCTGCAGGCCATCGAGACCGTTGCACCGACGGACGCAAGGGTGCTGGTGACCGGCGAGAGTGGAACGGGAAAAGAGCTCGTGGCTCGCGCGATTCACGCCGGAAGTCCGCGGCGCTTTCATCCGCTGGTGGCGATTCATTGCGGCGCGCTCACCGAGACGCTGCTCGAGAGCGAGCTGTTCGGACATGAGAAGGGGGCGTTCACCGGTGCGCAATACCGGAAGAAGGGAAAGTTCGAGATGGCCGATGGCGGCACGGTCTTTCTCGACGAGATCGGCGACATCAGCCTGAAGGTGCAGACCGACCTGCTGCGCGTGCTGCAGGAGAAAGAGATCACGCGCGTCGGCGGCCATCAGCCGATCGCCGTCGACTTCCGCTGCGTGGCGGCGACGAACAAGCCGCTCGACCAGTTGATCCGCGACGGACGATTCCGTCCCGATCTCTACTACCGCCTCAACGTCTTCCAGATCGTGGTGCCGCCGCTGCGCGACAGGCGTGAGGACATCCCGGCGCTCGTCGATCACTTCGTCAGGAAATTCGCGCAGGCGATGAACAAACGCATCACGCGCGTGTCGGCGGCGGCCATGGCCCAACTGCAGAGTTACCCCTGGCCGGGAAACGTGCGCGAGCTGGAGAACGCCGTCGAGCGGGCGATGGTGGTCGCGCGCGAGCCGGAGCTGCGCGTCGAGGACTTCGCGATGCGGCAGTCGCTCGATGCCGTGGAGAGCGGTCTGGCGCTGTCGCTCGAGGAGGTCGAGAGAGCCCACATCCTGCGCGTGCTCGAGGAGTGCGACTGCAATCAGACGCGCGCCGCCGAGGTGCTGCAGATCGACCGCGTCACGCTGCACAACAAATTGAAGAAGTGGGGCTGGACGCGGCCGCTGGCCGGAGTGCCATGACCCCGCTGCGCGTCGTCGCCGTCGGGCGGACGGAGCGCGCGCTGCTCGAGGCGGCGCGCGATGCGCTGGCCTGCGAATTCGACGCGCCGTGCACGATCGCGTCGCCGGCGATCGATCCCGCTTTTGCCTATCACCCCGAGCGCAATCAGCATCATTCGACGATGCTGCTCGATCTCATCGCCCGCCAGACGAGCGGCGATGAGATTCTCATCGGCGTCGCCGATGTCGATCTCTTCATCCCGATTCTGACCTTCGTGTTCGGCGAAGCGCAGATGGGCGGACGCGCCGCGGTGATCTCATCGCATCGCCTGCAGCAGGAGTTCTACGGCCTGCCGGCCGACGCTGCGCTGTTGCGCGAACGGGTGGCGAAAGAAGCGGTGCACGAAGCCGGTCACGTGTTCCGCCTCACGCATTGCGACGACTACCAGTGCGTGATGGCCGCGTCCTATTCGGTGGAGTGGCTCGACCTGAAGGGACGGGAGCTCTGCGCCGGCTGCCGCGCGACGGTGGGGTAGACGTCTCGTCCGCACTTCTTGTCTGTTCGCAGGAACACCGCTGCCTCGACGGCAGCGGCTCGCGGACGAGGCGTCCGCGCCCCACCTCAGGGGTGCGGACGCCTCGTCCGCACTTTCTTGTTCGTTCGCAAGAGCCGCGCACCTCCAAGTGGAGTGCGGACGCCTCGTCCGCACCTCTTGTTCGTTCGCAAGGGCCGCGTACCTCCAAGTGGGGTGCGGACGTCTCGTCCGCACTTCTTGTTTCTTCGCAAGGGCACCGCTGCCTCGACGGCAGCGGCTCGCGGACGAGGACGTCCGCGCCCCACCTCAGGGGTGCGGACGTCTCGTCCGCACTTCATGTTTCTTCGCAAGGGCACCGCTGCCTCGACGGCAGCGGCTCGCGGACGAGGACGTCCGCGCCCCACCTCAGGAGTGCGGACGCCTCGTCCGCACTTCTTGTTCGTTCGCAGGAACACCGCTGCCTCGACGGCAGCGGCTCGCGGACGAGACGTCCGCGCTCCACCTCTTCTTCGCAAGAGCAACGCCCCACCTCGCGTGTCGCGATTCTCCACGGTGCTGTTGCGAAACTCATCGCTTCTCCGCGCACGCCTCCTGATTTCTCAAGCGTTTACGAGTGGCACATCGGTTGCGCTTCTGATGCGGCAGCAAAGGAGGTTCATCATGGTCGTCCTGCTCGTCATCCTCACCTTCTGCGTGATGCTTCTCATCGATCACCTGCTGTTCCGTCAACCGGTGATGATCGAAGAAGGAACCGCCCGGCCGGCGAAGCGGCCGCGCCTCGTGGCATCGATCGTCGCCGGATTCGAAGTCCCCGACAATCTCCGTTATCACCCCGGCCACACGTGGGCCGTTTCCGAGACACCGGATCTCGTGCGCGTCGGCATCGACGATCTCGCCGCAAAAGTGGCGGGCAAGCTGGCCGGCATCAGCATTCCGGAGCGCGGCCAGTGGATCCGCCAGGGCCAGAAGATCATCGCGCTGCATCACGATGGACGCGAAGTCGATCTCGTCTCGCCGATCGAGGGCGAAGTGGTCGGCACCAACGACGCCGCGCTGCAGGATCTGGAACTGGCGCGCAAGGACCCGTATGGCGACGGGTGGCTGCTGAAAGTCCACGCCCCCGCCGCGGACGAGAACTTCCGCAACCTCCTCGGCGGAGCGCTGGCCCGCCGCTGGATGGACGACGCCGCCGCGAAACTGCGCAGCATCGTGCAGCAGCAGACGCCGGCCGCCGCGCTCGCGCAGGATGGCGGCATCGCCATGGACAGCGTCATCGACCAGCTCCAGGAAAAGGAGTGGGAGAGCGTGAATCGCGAGCTGTTCCTCAACTAAGCATGCGCGTGAGATCCGCTTGCGTATCGACATCCATCGCCGCCGCCTCGAACGTCACAGTGACGACATGGGCACGATGCTTCTCGATGATGCTGCGCGCGCCTCGATCGCCCGCCAGCGTCGCAAGCTCTTCCGCAAAACGCTGATCGAAGACTGCCGGTGCGCCGATCGTTTCCGCATAAGAAGTGGCAACGATCGGCGCATCGATCGCGATCAGCGCCCGCAGATGTTCCGCCGTGATCAGCGGCTGATCGCACAGCAGGATCAACATCCGTCCGCTCCCCGCCGCGCGCACCCCGGCGCGAATCGACGTCGAGATGCCGGCCTCCGCTTCGTGATTCTCGACGATCTCCGCGCCGTTGATCGCATCGCCGGGACGCGCCACCGCGATCACGCGATCGCATCCCGCTTCGTGTGCCACGCGTATCGCCCGAGCAAGGAACGTCTCGCCGCGAAAAATCTGTAATTGCTTCGGCGATCCGAAGCGCGTCGATGCGCCTGCGGCGAGCACGATCGCTGTCAATCGCTCATGAATCGGGCGTCGCGATTGGCGCAGCGGCGCCGCGGTGCGTCCTCGAAACACAGCCTGCATCTCCGCGACGATCGACAACGCGATCTCTTCCGGCGTCTCCGCGCCGAGATCGAGACCGATCGGATAGTGCACGCGCGCGCGCAGACTCGCATCGGCACCGATCGACGCCAGCAGCTCCTCGCCGCGCGTGCGCGGGCCGAGGAGGCCGATGTAGGGGATCGGCATTTTCAACAAGGCAGTGAGGATTGCCTCGTCGCGCAGGAAATTGTGCGTCATCACCACCGCACCGTCGTGACCGGAGAGATCCGCTTGGACGTCGCGAACGACAACGGCGCGCCAGCCGATCGATTCTGCGAGCTCGGCCACCGGAGCAGCATCTCTGCCGCCGAAGATGATGATCGATCGCTGCGGCGCGATCACCTCCGCGAACACATCGCAACCATCGACCTCCATCCGGCGAGTCGACTCGCAACGCACTTCGATCGCATCGCCGGCGCTGTACTTTGGATTTTGCGACGCGATCACCGTCGCGAAGACGCCGGGCGCAGAAGGAAGCCGCGGCGACACGAGAGGTCCGAACGGCTGGATGAGCAACTCGATCTCGCCGCGGCAGCCGAGCCCCATGCCGAAGATCACATCGTCGGAGCGGGATGCGTCGTAGGTGATCACGCGTGCTGCGCCATCGAGCCACGAATGCGCGCGCTCAGCGAGATCGCGCTCGACACAACCGCCGCTGATCGCTCCGGAGACCTCGCCATCTTCCGCGATCACGACGCGCGTGCCCGCTCGGCGGTAGGTCGACCCGCGCGTACCGATCACAGTGACCAGCAACCCGCGCATCCCGCGCTCGCGGATTTGTTTCACCGCATCGGCGATGCGCTCGATCTCGTGCATCTCAAGCTCCGCTCATCACGGCACAGCGATCGACGATCGCGACCACCTCATCCTCGGTGAGCAGACGATCGCAAAGCTTCGCTCTCTCGAGAACGGCGAGCACGATCTCCTGCGATGAGGGAAGCCCGCGTGTCGTCAGATAGTGAATGACATTGGAGGAGCCCGACATCGGACCAATCTCGATCTCCTGCCGCCGGCCGATCATGTGCGCCGGCACACCGGAGTAAACGAGATTCGCAAGAGGCTCATCCCCGCGCTTCATCGCCTTGATGACCGCCGCAGCGTGCACACCGGTCGCGGTGCGGAACGCATCGCGGCCGACGATCGGCGCATTGACAGGCATCGGAACGCCGGTCGCATCCGCGACGCTGCGGCAATAGTCGGGAAGCCGCGTCAGATCGTCGTCACGAATCCCGAGCAGCCTGAAGTTGACCAGCAACTGCTCCATCGACGTGTTGCCGACACGCTCGCCGACGCCGAGAGCCGTCCCATGAATGCGCGACGCTCCCGCTTCGAAAGCGGCCAGCGCATTCGCGAGATCGAGCCCGCGGTCGCGGTGACCATGCCAATCGATGCCGGCCGTATCTCCGACCACATCACGGATGAACGACACGACATTGAATGCGCCGCTCGGCACCGCTGCGCCGCATGTGTCGCAAACGCAGACGCGCTTCGCTCCCTCGCCGATTGCCGCACGCAGCAGAATTCGCAGCACCTCAGGCGACGAGCGCGTCGTGTCCTCGGTCACGAACGTCACATCCAACCCCTGACGCACAGCGAATGCGATCGCGCTGCGCGATTGCTCCAGCATGAACTCGATCGTCCATCCCTCTGCGTACTGCCGGATCGGACTGCTGCCGATGAACACCATCGCTTCGATCGCGACGCCGCTCCGCTGCACGGCGTCGGCGATCGGCTCGATATCAGCGGCAACCGTGCGCGCAGCACACGACGGACGAATGCGCATGCGCTGCGCGCCGATCTCGCGGCAGAGCCCGACCACCGCGTGGCGCTGGCGCTCGCCCGCGCCAGGAAGCCCGGCATCGAGGCAATCGATACCGAGACTCTCCATCAAATGGAGGATCTCGATCTTCCTCTCGAGCGGCGGATCGACGACCGATGGGCTCTGCAGACCGTCGCGCAAGGTCTCGTCGTAAAGCATCACCTTCGCGCGCGACGGTGCGCGGCGCGCACCGCAGTTCGACCAGTCGAAGATGAGGCTTTGACCGTCGTCGCTCATTCGTTGACGTGCTCGAGGCGACGCTCCAGTTCCCGCGCTTCGCTCAGCTGCTTTCGGAGGGAAACGAGCCCGAAGCGGCTGCTCGATTCGCCGCCATCTTCGAGACCGAGCTCGTATTCGCGAATCGCGTTTTTCAAATCACCACGACGCTCGTAGATGACCGCCATGTGGTAGTGGGCCATGAGGTATTGCGGCGTAAAGCAGACTGCCTGCTGGAAATGATCGAGTGCCTCGTCGAGATGACCGGCATGAAACAGCGAAAGCGCAAGGCGATAGTGCGCTGCCCGGAAGTCCGGATCGAGCACGAGGCAGCGCCGGAACGCGTTGGCCGCGTCGATCATCCTGCCGCGGTGATAGAGCGCCACACCAAGGTCGTAGTATCCGAGAACGAAGCGTTCGGCGAACTGAAGCGCGCGATGGTAGTGGTCGATGGCCAGGTCGAGCTGGCCCTCATGAAAGTAGAGCGAACCGAGGGCATGATGGGCGAGCGCGTGGCCGGGTTGTTCTGCGAGGATCGCTTCGAGCTCGCGATGCGCATCGCGAAGCCGTCCCTCCCTGCCCAGCAGCATCGCCTGGATCAGCCGGTGGTCGCTTTCAGCCGCAGTGTTCGTCATTCGAACCTCCATCCATTGCGAAGCGCGGTCTCCCGCGCGAGTAAGGGAAATGTGCTCGGGTCGTCTCCGCGAAGCTCGCGAAGCGCTCCCGAGAGAAATGAGCGGGCGACGCTCTTGCGCCATGTCATCGCGAAGTCCGTGTTGTCGAGCGGCCGCGCATGACGCGCCGCGCCCTCCGCGAATTCTTCGATGACGTTGTCCGTCAGCGTCCGTCCGATGAGGAGCTGTGACTCCGGAACGAGCAGCGGATGTGACGCGACGGCGCCAAGGACGATGCGGGCGTCCTCGATGACACCATGCGGACCGGGCCGAATTGCGGCCGCGACGCCGAGAGCCGGAAAATCGATCGAGCCGCGGCGGCGCAATTTCCAATACGTCGAGCGGACAACGCGCGAGGGAATTCGAATCGACGTCACGATCTCATCCGCGCGTTTGGTCAGCGGGCATGCACCATCGTCCGCGTAGAGCTCTTCGAGAGGAATGTCCCGCTCTCCTTCGCGCGAGAGGAGCGTCAGACGTGCGCCGAGCGCGATCAGCGCCGGGGCGGAATCGCTGGAGGCAGTCGCCCAGCAGCGCCTGCCCGAAGGAGCAACCCAGCAGATGCCATCCGGCACGGGGCCGCGCAGGCAGAAGCCGATCGACTTCCTCCATTCGAAAGTCTGGTTGTAGTAGTTGCAGCGCGTGTCGACACAGAGATTGCCGCCGAGCGTTGCCGTGTTGCGAATCAGCGGCGACGCGATCTGCGACGCGGCGCGGTGCAGCGCCGGATGCACGGCTCGAATCGCGGCACTCTTCACGATGTCGTCCAGCGATGTGCCGGCGTGAATCGCCGTCTCCCCATTCACGCTGATCCCGCGCAATTCGCCGACGTGCCGCAGCGATACGAGAAGATCCGGCGTGTCCTGCCGGCGTTTCATGTTCGGAATGAGATCGGTGCCGCCGGCGAGAAGCCTCGCATGCGGGCCACCATCAGCGAGCGCCGCGGCAGCGTCGGCGACCGTACTCGCAACGTGATAACGGAAGCGGCCCGCACGCATCATGATTGCAGCGCCTCCTCCGCTTTCGTCGCCGCTCTCCCATCGCCGCCTTCCCACGGCGGCGGCACATACACGGCTTGCGGCCAGGCGATCGAGGGGAACTGCTGCGGTCCGGCGCGGCGGCCGCTCGCCTTCAGCGCGCGCAGAATTTTCTCCGGTGTAATCGGCACTTCGTCGACGCGCACACCAACCGCATCGAACACTGCATTCGCAATCGCAGGCGCAATCGGAAGCAGCGGCCCCTGCCCCACTTCCTTCGCGCCGAAGGGTCCATTCGCCTCCGCCTGCTCGATAAGGTCGACGAACACTTCCGGCATGTCCAACGCCGTCGGACTCTTGTAGTCGAGCATCGACGGCGTCTTGTGCACGAGCGCGTGTGAAAGGCGAGGCGGCAGACGGCGCATCGCCTGCTCCTCACTCAACGCTTCACCGAGGCCCATGTAGACGGAGCCTTCGACCTGACCGCGAGCGAGCGTGGGATTGAGCGCGCGGCCGATGTCATGTGCGATCCATATTTTTTCCACGCGCAGCCAGCCCGTTCCGGCGTCGACTTCCACTTCGGCCACCGCCGTGGTGTAGCTGTACGACGGCGACGGCCCGACGCCGCCGCCCTTGAATCGCGCGGCCGCCGCGGGAGGCTTGTAGGAACCGACCGTGCCGATCGAGCCCTGGATCGTCTCGGCGATGATCACAGCGTCGCGAAACGCGAGCCCTTGCGCCGGATCGGCGGCGTCGAAGACGCGCGACTCCGCAAAGACGAGCCGTTCCTCAGGGATGCCCAGCTTCGCGCTGACGGCGCCTGCAATCAGCGCCTTCGCACGCTCCGCTGCCTGAATCGCAGCGTTGCCCGCCATCAGGGTGACGCGGCTCGAATACGAGCCGAGATCGACCGGCGTGAGATCGGTATCGCCGGTCACGAGCCGGATGTCATACGGCTCGACGCCCAGCACCTCGGCCACGATGCCCGCCAGAACATCGTCCGAGCCCTGCCCCACTTCCGTCGCCCCGCAGAAAACGGTGATGAGTCCCGACCGATCGATTTTCAACTGCACGCCGGAGTGCGGCATGTCATTCCAGTAGATGGGAAGGGCCGCGCCGCAGAGATAGGACGAACAGGCGAGACCGGCGCCGCGACCGTGCGGCATCTTCTGCCACTTCGAGCGCCATCCGGAGCGATCGATCACGCGCTCGATGCACTCGCGAAGACCAACGCTTCCGATCTGCAGCCAGTTCGCGGTGAGCGAATGCGGCTCGATGAGCTGCTGCAGCCGAAGATCCGCCGGATCTTTGCCGAGGGCCACGGCGATCTTGTCCAGTTGCACTTCCTGCGCGAAACGCGGTTGCGGCGTGCCGTGCCCGCGCTTCGGGCCGCAGGGAGGTTTGTTCGTGAACGTGCGGCAACCGCGAAAGCGATAGCGGGGAATGCGATAGGTCACCGTCTGCAGAGCGCCGGTGTAGAACGTCGAGGCCACGCCGTAGCTCCCATAGGCGCCGCCATCGAGCAGCGTCTCGAGATCGACAGCCTTGATGAAACCGTCGTCATCGACGCTGGTGCGCATCCGCATCATGACGGGATGGCGCCCGCGATGACATTGAAAGACTTCCTCGCGCGTGAGGCAGATCTTCACCGGACGCCCGGTGAGCAGCGCAGCTTTGGCGACGACGATCTCGTGATGGAAGGGGTCGGTCTTCCCGCCGAAGCCGCCGCCATTCGGCGTGGCCACGACTCGAATCCGGTGCGGTGCGAGATCGAGCGCACGCGAGAGCGCGCGATGCACGTAGTGCGGCGTCTGCGTCGAGGAGTAGAGCGCGAGCCTCCCGTCAGGCTCGAGCAGCGCGACGGATGCATGCTGCTCGATTGCGAGGTGAGTGTTTCCCTCGTAGAAGAAGAGATCGTCGAAGAGATGCGCCGGCGCCGCGAGTGCGGCGTCGACATCTCCGAACTCGAGGGCGACGGACTTGTGCACGTTGCCTCGATCGCCGTAGTCGTGAATCCGCGGCTCATCGCACTGGAGCGCTTCGAGCGGCGTGGCGATGACCGGCAGGAGCTCGTACTCGACGTCGATCAGCTCGAGAGCAGCGTACGCCTCCTCCTCCGTCGTCGCGATCACCGTCGCGATCGGATCGCCGGTCATCCGCACTTTGTCGCGGCACAGCGGCTCTTCATCCTGGCTCACCGGCAGGATGCCGTAGCGGATCGAAAAGTCCTTTCCGGTGAGTGCTGCGACGACGCCGGGAGCGCGGAGAGCGCGCGTGACGTCGACCTGCCGAAGGAGCGCATGCGGATGCGGCGAGCGGAGAAGCTTGCAGTGCAGCATGCGCGGGAAGGAGAGGTCATCGGCGAAGCGCGTCTGGCCCGTCACTTTCGCGCGGGCATCGACGCGGCGGCGTGCCTTCCCGATCACGCGATAGTCACTCATCGGAAATCCTTCTCGCCGCCTGCTCGACTGCTTCGAAGATCTGAATGTAGCCGGTGCAACGGCAGAGATTTCCGGACAGCGCTTCCGCAATCTCGGCGCGCGTCGCCTGCGGCCGTTCGTCGAGCAGCGCCTTCGCCGTGATCAGAAATCCCGGCGTGCAATACCCGCACTGCGTTGCGCCGCAATCGGAGAACGCTTCCTGCAGCGGATCAAGGCGGGCATCCTGCGCCAGTCCTTCGACCGTGACCACGTCCGCCCCTTCGCATTCCAGCGCGAGCACGAGACATGAGAGGACGGGACGCGTATCGAGCAGGACGGCGCACGCGCCGCACTCGCCGAGCTCGCAGCCGTGCTTCGTGCCGGTGAGTGCGAGATCTTCGCGCAGGACTTCGAGCAGCGTCCTGTTCGGCGCAATGGCGAGATCTACCGGCTCGCCGTTGACGCGGAGAGCCAGACGCACTTTGTCCACAATGAAACGATGTTGCTCGCGGTCGTCTCATGAGGCGGTGCCGGTCATCACACCAGCGGCGGATGCGCCGTCACGTGAGGCCGCGGCGCCGCGTGGCGTGATACGCGCTGCATCGTCCTGTGACAGCGAATACTGAGCGGTGGTTGCCGCGCGACCATCCTTCCGATACGGACCTCGAATTCGCATTGAACGGGACGCGCACCCGGCTGAACATCGCTGACGGCGAGAGTCTCCTCGAGACACTCCGGAACCGCTGCGGCATTCGATCGGTCAAGAACGGCTGCGCTCCGCATGGGCAGTGCGGCGCCTGTCTCGTGCTCGTCGACGGCAATCCGAAAGTCTCATGCGCCGTCGAGTCGCGTGCCGTGAGCGGACGCGAGATCACCACGCTCGAAGGCATTCCTGCCGATGAGCAGCGGATGATGGCGAAGGCCTTCGTCGCCGCTGCGGGACTGCAGTGCGGCTTCTGCATTCCCGGCATCGCCCTCCGTGCGCATCATCTGCTGCACAAACATCCGAAGCCGACGCGCGCGGAGATCACGCGCGCGATCGATCCGCATCTCTGCCGCTGTACCGGCTACGTGAAGATCATCGACGCGATCGAGCTGATGCGCGACGGTGTGAATGCCGCGCGTCCCGGAGAAGGAATCGGCGCAAGCGCACCGCGCTACAACGGCGAGGAGCTCGCGCTGGGCCGGCGCGAATTCATCGACGACATGACTCGCCCCGGCATGCTCCACGCGGCCGTCGTACTCTCGCCGCATCCGCGCGCGCGTGTGCTGCGCATCGACGCCGCCGCGGCGCGCGCGCATCCCGGCGTCGCCGCCGTCGCCACCGCGGATGATGTCCCCGGCAAGCGGATCTACGGCCTGCTTCGCGACGACTGGCCGGGATTCATCGCCGCGGGTGAAGAGACGCATTACACGGGCGACGTGATCGCCGCCGTCGCAGCGATCGACGAGCGGACCGCGCGCGAAGCGGCGGCACTCATCGCGATCGATTACGACGTGCTCGTGCCCGTGCTCACTCCCGGCGCGAATGTTCTCTCGCGCACTACGATTCGCCGCGGCGACACGGACGGAGCGCTCGCCGGCAGCGCGCACGTGGTGAGCGGCACATGGAAGACCCAGCGCATCGAGCACTACTTCCTCGAGCCGGAGAGCGCGCTCGCTGAGCCGCTTCCCGATGGGCGCATGCGCGTCTACAGCAGCGGCCAGGGCATCTTCGACGATCGCCGCCAGATCGCTGCGTTCCTCAGCCTCCCGATCGAAGACGTCGAGGTCGAGCAGGTCTCGAGCGGCGGAGCATTCGGCGGCAAGGAAGATCTCTCCATCCAGGCACACGCCGCGCTGCTTGCGCAGCTGACGCATCGGCCGGTGAAGCTGACGCTCCGCCGCGAAGAATCGGTGCGCATGCATCCCAAGCGTCACCCGATCGAGATGCACTACACCGCCGGTTGCGATGCCGGCGGAAAGCTGACCGCGGTCCGAGCGCGCATCATCGGCGACACAGGCGCATACGCTTCCGTCGGCGCGAAGGTGCTGGAGCGCGCCGCCGGTCACGCCTGCGGCGCGTACCACGTGCCCAACGTGGACATCGAAGCGATCGCCGCCATCACGAACAATCCGCCCTCCGGAGCGATGCGCGGCTTCGGCGTCCCGCAGACGAATTTCGCGATGGAGGGTTGTCTCGACGAGCTGGCGAAGCACACCGGCATCGATCCGTGGGAGATCCGCTGGCGCAATGCGCTCGGCATCGGGAGCACCTTCACGACCGGACAGGTGCTCGAGAAATCCGCCGGCCTGAAGCAGACGCTGCTCGCCGTTCGCGAACGATACGAAGAGGCAAAACGCGAAGGGCGTGCGATCGGCATCGCATGCGGGGTCAAGAACTCCGGCCTCGGCAACGGCGTCCGGGAATTCGGCCGTGCGCGTCTCGTCGTCGAGAGCGACGGCACGATCTCGCTCTACAACGGCTTCTCGGAAGTCGGACAGGGACTCCTGACGATCCTCGTGCAGATCGCCGTCGAGGTCACCGGTTTGCCTGCAGCGCGATTCCGTCCGAAGGTCGACACGCGCTACGCGCTCGATTGCGCCCAGACCACCGGATCGCGCGCCACGCTGCTCGGCGGGCGCGCCGTGCTGGATGCAGCGACGAAGCTGCGGCGCGATCTCGATCGCGGCATTCCGATCGACGGTCGCGAATACGAAGGCGAAGTGATCATCGACGACACGACTCCGGCCGGGATCGAGCCGGCGAAGACACACACGGCATTCGGCTACGCGACGCAGCTCTGCATTCTCGACGAGCGCGGACGCGTCGAATGCATCGTTGCCGCGCACGATGTCGGCCGCGCGATCAATCCCTCTTTCTGCGAAGGCCAGATCGAAGGGTCGGTGCACATGGGCCTCGGCTACGCGCTGACCGAAGAGTTGCCGTGTCCCGATGGAATGCCGGCGACGTCGAAGCCGATGGAGATCGGCGTGCTGCGCGCGACCGACATGCCGAAGGTCGACGTGATCCTCATCGAGGATCCGGAACCGGAAGGCCCGTTCGGCGCGAAAGGTCTGGGCGAGATCGGCCTCGTGCCCACCGCCGCGGCAGTGGCCTCGGCACTCGAAGCATTCGACGGCATTCGCCGAACCACGCTGCCGATGAAGAGCTCCGCAGCCGCGCGCGCGATGCGCGCAGGACACCGGCGCTCATGACGCTCAACGCGCACACGCACCTCTACTCAGGGCTGGCGCGATTCGGGATGCCCGCGCCGGATCCGCAGCCGCGAAACTTCGTCGAGATTCTCGAGCGCGTCTGGTGGCGCCTCGATCGTGCGCTCGATGAGCAGTCGCTCGCCGCCGCCGCGAGCTTCTACGCCGCAGAAGCGAGAGCGCTGGGGACGACGGCGATCATCGATCATCACGAGTCGCCGAACATGATCGAGGGTTCGCTCGACATCCTCGCCGATGTCTGTCAGGAGCTCGGCATGCGCGCGCTGCTCTGCTACGGCGCGACCGAGCGCAACGGCGGGATCGCCGAAGCGCGGCGCGGCCTCGCCGAATGCAGGCGATTCATCCTTTCGAACAGGCGGCCCCTGATTCAAGGCGCAATCGGCCTGCACGCGGCGTTCACCGTCTCCGACGAAACGATCCGCGCCGCCGGAGATTTGTGCCGCGACCTCGGCGTACGACTGCACGTTCACGTGGCGGAGGATGCGGTGGATCGCGACGGCTTCCGGCGATTGGCGGCGAATCATGCGCTCGTCGAAGGCTCGATCCTCGCCCACGGCGTCCACCTCAGCAGCGATGAAGTCCGCGCGGCAGAGCGAGCCGGCTGCTGGCTGGTGCACAACCCGCGCTCGAATCGCGCGAACGGCGTCGGCTACGCGTCCGTGCTGCGCGCCTCGCCGCGCGTCGTGCTGGGGACGGACGGGTTCCCGTCGGACATGCATGCGGAAGCCGCTGCGCTCGATGAGGTGCAGCCGCTTGTTAGACAACGGATCGAGACGAGTGTAGCGCTGGCAAAAGAAATCTTCGGCCCCGCGCTTCCGCCGCCGGCAATCGCCGAAGCAGAACGCGAAGCGCAGCTGCTGTGGAAACGAATGCAAGACCTTCGTGAAGGAGTGAGCGATGTCTCTCCCATGGAAAAGCAGCATCGTTGATGGCGCGGTCCGCGATCGAAACGTGAGCCACCTGCGTGAGCGCGGCTTGGCGCTGCCGGCGTTCCATCAGCTCGAAAATCCCGACGCGATTCCGGCGGAGGTCAAGGCCGCTCTGCCATCGATCGATTCCGGCGCTCCGCATCCGCTGAATCTCTTCCGCGTCCACTGGTTCAACACGCCGGACGGCGCCCTGGCCACGGTGCCCGAGCACGTCGTGCTTCCTTCCTCGCTCACCGGTGTCGACGCGAAGATCGTCGTCCTCCTCGGCAATCGATTCCCGATGATCCGCGCGCACAAAGTGCTCGCCGCCTACGCGTGTCTGGTGCCGCGGATCGTCAGCGGCGAATTCGATCTGGCGAAGCACCGCGCGGTGTGGCCGTCGACTGGGAACTTCTGCCGCGGCGGCGTCGCGATCTCGCGGATTCTCGGCTGTCATGGCGTCGCAGTTCTGCCGGCCGGCATGAGCGCGGAGCGATTCCGCTGGCTCGAGAACTGGGTCACCGACCCCGGCGACATCGTGCGCACACCCGGCACGGAGAGCAACGTGAAGGAGATCTACGATGCGTGCGCGGCGCTGTCACGCGACCCATCGAACGTGATCCTGAATCAGTTCCGGGAGTATGCGAACTACGTCGTCCACTACCGCTGCACGGGGTCGGCGCTGCGATCTGCGTTCGAGCGCCTCGCAGCAAGTGACGCATCGCTGCGGCTGCGCGCCTTCGTGTCGGCGACCGGATCAGCGGGAACGATCGCAGCCGGCGATTTCCTCAAGGACCACTACGGCAGCATCACCGTCGCCGTCGAAGCGCTCGAGTGTCCGACGATGCTGGAGAACGGCTACGGAGAGCACAACATCCAGGGCATCGGCGACAAGCACATCCCTCTGATCCACAACGTGATGAACACCGACGTCGTCGCAGCCGTCTCCGACCGCAGCACCGACGCGCTCAACGTTCTCTTCAACTCCGCCGCAGGCCGTGAGCTCCTCGCGACGCGTCACTCGATTCCGCACGCGATCATCGAGCAACTCGGAAACTTCGGCATCTCCTCCATCTGCAACATCCTCGCAGCGATCAAGACGGCGAAGTACTACGGCATGCGCTCCTCCGACGTGATCGTCACCGTCGCGACCGATGGCGCCGAGATGTACGCGAGCGAAGCGGCCCGGACGCTCGCGTCCGAATTCGGCGGGAAGTTCGACGCAGTCGAGGCCGCGTCCGTCTTCGGCCGGCACCTCGCGACGGTCTCGACGGAAAATCTCCTCGAGCTCACTCATCGCGATCGGCGGCGCATCTTCAATCTCGGCTACTTCACGTGGGTCGAGCAGCAGGGCGTGCCTCTGGAGGACTTCGAAGAGCGCGCGAGCCAGTCCTTCTGGCGCGGCCTGCGCGAAGTCGTCCCGATGTGGGACGCGATGATCGCCGAGGTGAATGCCGCAGCGGCCCTGACGACGGTATGAGCGCAGCGACATCGATGGTGTGCAGTGGCTGCGGCTACGTCGCGCCGCCGCTCGAGCGGCGTCCCTTTCGCTGCCCCCATGCAGGTTCGGATGAGGCCGATCATGTGCTGCGGCGGCAACTCGTACCGCACCCCGGATTGCGCGAAGCATTCTTCGACGACGAGCCCGATCCCTTCATCCGCTATCGCCGCCTGATGCACAGCTGGAATACCGCGCAGCTTTCGGGCATCCGCGATGCGGACTACATCGCGTGCATCCGCCGGCTGGAAGAGCGGATCGTCGAGATCGACCAGACGTCATTCCACGTCACGCCGCTGCTTCACGAGGGTGCGTTGTGGATCAAGGACGACACCGGAAACGTGTCGGGCTCGCACAAGGGCCGGCATCTCATGGGACTGATGATCTGGCTCGAGCTGTTCGATCGGGACGACCGCGCGCTCGCGATTGCGAGCTGTGGAAACGCGGCACTCGCGGCGGCCGTCGTGGCGCGCGCTGCGCGACGCCGTCTGGAAGTCTTCGTACCCGCGGATGCATCCGCAGCAGTCGTCGAGCGGCTCGAAGAACTGGGCGCGCACGTCACGCGATGCGCGCGCCGGCAGGGCGAAACGGGCGATCCGTCGTACCTTCGATTCCGGGAAGCGATCGCGGCGGGCGCGCTGCCGTTCACATGTCAGGGGAATGAGAACGGCCTCGTCATCGAAGGCGGCCAGACGCTCGGCTGGGAAATGGTCTCGCAGCTCTCGTCATCCGGGGCAACGCTCGACCGCCTCTTCATCCAGACCGGCGGCGGCGCACTCGCCAGCGCGTGCATCGCGGCGTTCGAAAACGCGCTCGCGCTGCGGCTCATCGATCGCCTGCCGCGCATTCATGCGGTGCAGACCGAGGCGTCGCCGCTCGCGCGCGCATGGAATCGTCTGGGTGATCTCGACTATGCGATCCAACATCGCGCGGAGTTCATGTGGCCGTGGGAGACGCCGCCGGTGAGCATCGCGCACGGCATTCTCGATGACGAGACGTATGACTGGGTCGCGGTCGTGCGGGGCATGATGCATTCGGGCGGCTCGCCGGTCGTGGTCACGGAAGAGCAGCTCGCGGAGGCGAATCGCTACGGCCGGGAGCTCGGCGTGCCGGTCAGCGCGACCGGCTCCGCAGGCCTCGCCGGCCTGCTCGCGATGAAGGATGCGCTTGGCTGCAATGAATCGTTAGCCGTGTTGTTCACCGGCCGCGCGCGTTAGCACAGTGGGGTGCTCCAACAGAGCACTGCTGCCTCGACGGCAGCAGCCCGCGGACGAGACGTCCGCGCCCCACCCGCGGCCTCGGCAGCAGTTCGCGGACGAGGACGCGTCCCCACCAGGTGGAGTGCGGACGCCTCGTCCGCACTTTGCGGCAACCGTTCGCGGACGGGGCGTCCGCGCCCCACCAGCGGCCTGGCAACAGTTCGCGGACGAGGACGCGTCCCCACCAGGTGGAGTGCGGACGCCTCGTCCGCACTTTGCGGCAACCGTTCGCGGACGGGGCGTCCGCCCTCCACCCGCGGCCTCGCCCACCGTTCGCGGACGGGGCGTCCGCGCTCCACATTTCACTCTCTAACTGTACGTTGCAGCAACTGCTTCCTTTGCCTTCGTTGCGTGATACATCGCCGGGAACCGCGCCAGGAACGCGACTACTACCGGGAACTCGCGCGAGTCCATGCACTCCCCGATCTTGTGCGTGTTCTGTTCGATGCCGGGCCCGATGCCCAGCATCGCCGGATAGGTAAATGCGCCGTCGCGAATCCAACGCTTCGACTCCGGCACGGCCAGCGTTCCCATGCGCGTCGGAAAACCGACGCCATCCGTCGAGAAGATCCAGCGTCCGACACGCGGCTCGTGCCGCAGCATGCCGCGTGTTCCGCCCGGCTTGATGAGTGGCGATGAGACACTCGAGTACGACTGCACCGCGGCCTCGACTGCCGGATGTCCCTCCGGTGTCACCCACCCCGGATAGATCTGCGGATTGTTGAGCCGGTAGCCCTTCCACGTCCCTTCGGTGTAAAGCGGCGCGCGCACATCGACGCGCAAGCCGCCGGCGATCGCTCTCTGCACCGATGACATCGAGCGAACATCGGCGAGCGCATCGTTCGGATCCTCGCCCGCCGTCAGGCGTCGATCGAAGCGGAACGTGAATCGCTCCGGAACCGCGCAGTCGCTCGGCGTGGAGAGTCTCGCGTCGCTCGCCGTCCGCGTGCCGGGCCCGAGGAGTGGATCCTTGCTGAAGCCTTCGAAGCGGCGGTAACGATCATTCGCCTCGACGATGATCGCCGCGCCGTACTCGAGCGGATTCCTCCCTTCCCACGGCATCGATCCATGGCAGCTCTTGCCGGTGACTTCGACCTCGATCTGCATCCGGCCGCGCTGCCCGCGATAAATCCCGACGGCGCCGGCTTCGGCGCAGCCGGTGCCTTCGGTCAGGATGACGACATCGGGAAAGCGATCGGCAGTCGCGCCGGGAAGCTCTTCACGCAGCAGATACATCGGTCCGCCGCCGTCGTTGTCTTCTTCGGCGACGGTTCCATAGGCCCGCACGATCACGCCGCGCAATGCGCCTTTGTCGCGGCATTCGCGGAGGATCTTCGTGGCGATGATCTGGCTGACGACGCCTGCAAGCTGGTCGGCGGCGCCGCGGCCGAACACGAGGAACGGCCACTCGCTGCGCGGCGGCAGATATCCCAGCTCCTTCTCGAGAAAATCGACATCGGCCTTCGACGCGTCCGTGAGACCGTCATAGGCATCGATTCCCCCTCCGATCGCCTCGCGCCAGCGCGTGCGAAGAGCGTTCACCGTATCCGTGTGCCCGTCGAACATGATCACCGACTTTTCCTCGGCTGGAATCCCGTCGGTGCGGTCCTGAACGATCCAGCAGAGATTGCCGAAACCGTCGTACCAGACGTCCGCGGGCCGCTCCACGGCACCGATCTCGATGATGGTCCGCTTCAGATATTCGAGCCGCGGCAGCTCGTGGTTAGACAAGCCGCAGCGCGGATCTTCATCGATGAAATCGGCCGGGATGCGGATCGCTTCCTTGAGAATGTTCACCGCGAGCAGCCGGTAATGATCGGCGAGATACGAGATCTTCTGATCGAGATTCACGACATCCTCCTCAGCGCATCGCGCAGACCCTTCACCTTGGCGGCCGCGAGCAGCGCCATGATCACGTAGACCTTCTTGTTCGCTTCGCACGCGAGCGAAAAGCGAAAGCGTTCCATGACGCTGTCGCTGACTTCCGCGCCGATGTCCGCGGGGAGACAGTGCATGTACTGCGCGTTGCGCGTGCGGCGCATGCGGTCCTCATTGCAGATCCATCCGCGGTGCGCGGCATTGCGCTCGAGCGCACTCTTCTCGATCGTCTTCATCGCCTCGCTGTCGCGCCGTCGGTTCGCATCGACGCGCGCCAGCATCAGGTCGTACGGACCCCAGCTCTTCGGATAGACGATGTCGGCGCCGTCGAACGCATCATCCATGTCGTGCGTGACGCGGAAGCTGCCGCCCGACTCCGCGGCATGGTTCGCGGCACTCTGGAGGCACTGCGGCATGAGGCCGTAGCCGTCCGGATGCGCGAGCCGGACATGCATCCCGAATCGCGTCAGCAGCATGATCAGGCCCTGCGGCACGGAGAGCGGCTTGGCGTAACTCGGTGAGTACGCCCAACTGACCGCGATGGTCTTCCCCGCGAGGCCGTCAGGAAAACGCTGGCGAAGGAACGTGAGATCGGCGAGCGTCTGCGTCGGATGATCGACATCGCACTGCAGGTTGACCACCGGCACGACGCGCTCGTCGCCGCTCTCGCGCAGGTAGGCGTTGATGCCGTCGCGCACGCCGCGCATGAACGCATTGCCTTCGCCGAGGATGAGATCGTGGCGGATGCCGAGAGCGTGGGAGTTCATACCGAGCATCGCGCCGGTTTCCTCCGCCGTCTCGCCGTGTGCGACCTGCGTGGACGAGCCGTCGACGACCATCGGCTGTCCGCCGAGCCGCACGGACGCCCCGGCCCAACTCGATTTCGTGCGCGTCGAGTTGTCGAAGAAGAGCGCGTAATGAAGCTCGTTCGCAAGGAGTTGTGTCCGCGCACCGCGGCGATCGAGCTGTTCGAGCGCTGCAGCGACGCTGCAGACCGCGTCGATTTCGGCGCGGCTCCAGTCATCGGTCAGGAGCATGCTCCGGCCATGAAGCGGCGCGAGGACCGCGTCGTCGATCGCGTCGAGAAATGGGGCAAGCTGGGCGACAGTCATTCGGCTTCTCCACAGTTGAAGTAGTTGACGCGCGAGGAATCGAAGACGGCGCGCTCCACGTAGCCGGCGAGAGCGGCACACGCGTTCCCCCTCGCGATCGTGTGCCCGCGCCGGACGAGGAACGCATCGCGCGGCGCGTCGCGCGCGAACGCCTCCTCGCGAAGGAAGAGCCGGAACTTCAGCGCATTCGGCGCGCCGTGATCGGGACAGAACACTTCGCAATTGCCGCAGTCGTTGCAGAGCTCCGCGAAGCAGGCGATCTGATGCGACTTCTTCCCGATGCCGAGCGACGGCAGCCGGAAGATCGCATCGTTGGGACACGCGGGGATGCAGAGATCGCACGTCGAACAGTCGAGGAGCTCGAGATGCTCAACGCGCGTGTGGCGCCGCGGCGCCACATGCTCCCTGCGATACCGTGCATCGCGGTCGAGAGCCTCCACGTATTCATCCGTGTTCAACAGCGTTGCTTCCGCGACGGTGACCGGACGGCCGCGCCGGATGAATTCGGAGATCGATGCCGCACCGATCGATTCCATCCGCTCGTAGAGAGCCTTCGCGTAAGAGTGCAGGCGGCCGTAGCCGCCCTGCTTCAGCAGATCCGTACAGACGGTGACCGGTGCGAGGCCGAGGGCGACGGCGTCGGGATAGTTCGTGCGATCGATGCCGGCGGAGAACGAGAGCGGAATCGAATTGCCGAACGCGCGCCGGAAGCGCCGCACGAGGTGCATGGCCAGCACGTGAAGCGGAGAGCCGGAGAGGTAGGCGAACGTCTCCGAGCGCGGGAGAAAATCGCTCGGGTTCTCGACGACGAGCGTATTCGTGAGCTTCACGCCGAAACTGCGCCCGAGCTCTCGCGCGCGATCGCGCAGGCGGCCGGCGATCGCCACGGTCCGTGACCACGACGGCTCGTTCTCGAAAACGCCGGGCGGAACCTTGATGTCATGGAAGCCGAGGCGATCGTGCAGAATCTCGATGACCTCGCGGAAACCGAGCAGCGTCGGATTCAGCTTCAGCGTGCAATCGACACCGAGCTCGCTCAGGAGGTAACCGGCGATCTGTTCGATCTCGTCTGCCGGACATCCGTGAAATGTGCTGAGCGTGACGGTGTCGGCGATCCGCGTTCGAAAGTCGAAGTCGCGCCACCGCGGAGGGAGATCCGCGCGGAGACGATCGATGACGCCGCGCGCGTCCAGCATGCCGGCGAGAAATGCTCCGATGCGCTCGCTGCGAATGCCCGCGAGGTCATAGCCGACGCTGATATCGAAAAGCGCGCGGTCGAATCCCGGCTGCAGTTCGATCTCGCCCGAAGCGGCGAGCATCTCGATCAGCATCGAGGCCTTGACGTATTCCTCGAGCGATTGCTCGATCTTCAGCTCCTGCGACCACTCGACGTTGTAGCCGGCGCTGCGCGCGTCGATGCAGGGCCGCGGCAATTGCAGGGTGTCGAGGATCTGCACCGTCTTCAGCTCGAACACGCGCGCGCCGGCGAGCCAGCCGAGGACGATGTTCTGCGCCATCGCGGTGTGCGGGCCGGCCGAAGGACCGAGCGGCGAAGCGACGCGATGCATGTGGACATCGACGGAGGTGTCGATTCGTGGATGGCCGGAAACGAACCTGCGGGCGGGGAGATCGAAGATGCTCCGTTGCCGGTCGAGCTCCTCGAATGCTCGAGTGACAAGCCGCGCCAACGGCAACGGCAGTAGCTCCGCCATCCGGCCATTGTGGCTGTTGCGAAGATCGCGCGTCGCTGGCGGAGATCACAGGGGGCAGTGACGCGAAGGCGTGCGTTGCAACTCGCACGAAATGGCACTAAGTTGCCAGAAGGTCCGAAGTTCGGTTTGCATCCTCATGAGCAGTATCGGCAGGAGCATCCTCGCGCTTGTCCGCGGGACATGCTGGGGAGTGATTGTCTTCGGCGCCTCCCTCCCCGCTTCAGCGCAGGAGAAGCCGGGAATTCCGCTCGACGAGCTGCTCAACACGCCGGTCAGCACCGCCGCGCAATATGAACAGCGATTGACCGACGCGCCGGCGTCGGTCACCGTGATCACGGCCGAGGAGATCTCGCGCTACGGATGGGAAACGCTGGCTGAGGTTCTCAATGCGGTGCGCGGCATCTACATCCGGTACGACCGCGACTACGAGTACCTTGGAATCCGCGGCGTCAGCGGTCCAACGGACTTCAACAACCGGCTGCTCGTAATGATTGACGGTCAGTCATCGTACGAACGAGCATGTCTTTGGCTCCTCGCGCAGGACGGCCGCACGTATCTGGTCCGCCTGGTCTTCCAATGTGGGACGGGCGCTCTCGCCTGTCCATCACGCCGATGAAGATCCGTACGGCCGTCTGCGTGCTCGCGCTGGGACTCTTCGCCGGCGTGGCGCAGGCGCACGAGGAGATCGTCATCCCGGCAAGCGTGCAGCTCGAGCTGTTCACCAAGATCTGGTCTCTCGACCGGAGCTTTCCAAAGTCCGAACCGATCAGGCTTGCGATCCTTTATCAGCGGCTCTACCGGGAATCCTTCGTGGTCAAAGAGGAAATGGTGCGCGCCGGCGCGCTCGCGAAGATCGAGATCGTGCTCATCGATCTCGACGCGGCGAAAAACGATCCCGGCCGCTTCGACCGCATCGACGTCGCGTACGTCGCGCCGCTTCGCGCAGTCGACATCAGCGCGCTTCTCGCCGAGCTTCGCGTGCACCGCATCCGCACCATCACCGCGGTTCCCGAATACGTCACCAGCGGAGTGGCGGTCGGAATCGCCGTGGAGGCCGACCGGCCGGTGATCCTGATCAACCTTGCATCGGCGCACAGTGAAGGCTCCGATTTCAGCTCGCAGCTTCTGAAGCTGGCGCGGGTGATCCGATGAGGAACATCTCGCTGCGCTGGAAGATCACCGCACTGGTGAGCGCTGCCGCGTTATTGCTGGTTCTGGTTGGCGTCGTCTATCTGAGCGCGCAATACCGCGACGAAGAGATGAAGAACGCGCGCGACGACGCGCGGCGCACGGCGGAGCTCACTTCCTTCACCGTCAGTCCCTCTCTGCTGTTTCGCGATCGCGTTTCGGCTCAGGATGCGATTTCTGCGGTCTGCCGCAGCATCGACGTCGCGTCGCTTGAGGTGATCGACTCGTCCGGCAAACCGTTCGTGACTTGTATCGGCGCGGTGACGGTCGCAGAAGGGCGAGTGACCGAATCAGTCCCTGTCAGGAGCGGGGACGCGGAGATCGGAACTCTTCGCCTCACGTACTCGCTCGACCCGGCAATGAAGGAGATCGACACGCGACGCCGCTGGCTGGCGGGACTTGGTCTCTTCACCCTCATCGCCGGCACGGTCCTCGCGCTGGCCATCGGCTCCTTCGTCACGCGCCCGCTCGAAGCCATGACCGTCGTGGCGGAGGCAGTGCGCGCCGGCGACTTGCACAGACGCGCGCCGGCGAAGTCGCACGATGAAGTCGGGACGCTCGCCCGCACCTTCAACCACATGCTCGACGAGATCGAGCAACTGAACCAACGGCTGGAGCAGCTCGTCGAGCAACGCACGCGCGAACTGAGCTCACTGCTGCAGTCCGCATACGACGGCATCCTCTCCATCGACGCAGATGGACACTGCACTCTCCTGAACCGTGCCGGCGGCGCAGTCCTCGGTCTCGAGCCGATCGAAGTGCTCGGGCGCAACGGACACGAGCTTCTCCACCCCGGCTGTGCGCGCGAGCACTGCTCGCTGTTGGTGCTGCTCCAGTCACGCCGCCCTCGCCAGGTGAAGGAAACATTCCTGCGCGCGGACGGTACAGCGGTCGCCGTCAACGCTACGATCGCGCCGATGCGGGACGGCGACCGCATCACCGGCACCGTGATGACATTCCACGACGTGACTGAGCGCGACGAGCTTCAGCGTCAGCTCGAGGAAGCGACGCGGCTCAGCAGTCTCGGCACGCTCGCCACGAAGGTGGCTCACGAGTTCAACAACGTGCTGATGGGCATCCTGCCGTTCGTGGAGCTGGTGGGTCGCGAGGCACCATCCAATCCGCGCATCGCCAAGTGGTGCGAGCGCATGGTGCAGACCATCAATCGCGGCAAACGGATCACACAGGCAGTGCTCAGCTTCACCCGGCCGCAGGTGCCGAAGCGGCAGGCTCTGAGCGTCGCCACGTGGCTCGACGAATTTGCACCCGCTCTGCGCGATACGGCTGGGAAAGCGGTACTCAACATTCTTCCGCCCGACAGCGGCCTCGTCATCGAAGCCGATCGCGGGCAGTTGCAGCAACTCCTGACGAACCTGATCTCGAATGCACGCGATGCGATGCCGAACGGCGGCACGATCGAGGTGAGCGTCGTGCGCGACGGCAATCGGGCGTGCCTGTCCGTGCGCGATGAAGGTGCCGGCATGCAGCCCGAAGTCGCCTCGCGCCTGTTCGAACCGTTTTTCACGACGAAGAATTTGTTCGGTACAGGGCTCGGTCTCCCGATCGCCGAACAGATCGCGCGCGCGCATGGCGGGACGATCGCGGTTACCACTGCACCCGGACGGGGAAGCACATTCGAAGTCCGGCTTCCGATTTCTGGAGAGGCGGAGGCTGTGCCGCCAGTCGCGCTGCCCGCGGCGAGCGGAACGTTCAGAGGCCATGTGCTTCTCGTCGAGGACGACGCGGCCGTGGCCAGCGGGGTGCAGACGCTGCTCGAAGAACAGCAGGGAATCGAAGTCGGCGTCGCCTTCACCGGCCGGTCCGCTCTCGCCATGTTGCGCGCGTCTGTTCCCGACGCGGTCATTCTCGACATCGGCCTTCCCGACATGGACGGTCTCGCGCTTTATCGGACGATCGCCGAAGCGCAGCCGGAGATGCCAGTGATCTTCTCGACGGCTCACGGCGACGCCGCTGCAATCGTTCGTGCGCTGAACCGGAAGAATGTCCGCTTCCTCCTCAAGCCATATCCAGCCGAAGCGTTGCTCGCTGCGCTGTCGGAGCTGGTGATACCGGGTGCGAGCGATCCATCCCGGTCCGATCATTGACCGTCCGCGCGCAGTCCGTCCGCGCTTACAATGGCCGGACACCAGATGACCATTGCACCCGGGACGCGGCTCGGGCCTTACGAGATCATCTCGCCGATCGGCGCGGGCGGAATGGGAGAGGTCTATCGCGCGCGAGACTCGCGCCTCGACCGCAGCGTCGCGGTGAAAGTCCTTCCCGGCGAGTTCGCGCAGAACGCGCAACTGCGCGTTCGCTTCGAGCGCGAAGCGAAGACGATCTCGCAACTGACGCATCCCAACATCTGCACACTCCATGACGTCGGAAGCGACAACGGCGTCGAGTACCTCGTGATGGAGTTGCTCGAAGGCGAGTCGCTCGCCGACCGCGTGGCGCGCGGGCCGCTGCCGCTGCACGATGTGCTCCGCTTCGGCGCGGAAGTGGCGGACGCGCTCGCGCAGGCCCATGCGCACGGCGTGATCCATCGCGATCTGAAGCCGGGCAACATCATGCTGACGAAGTCCGGCGCGAAGCTGCTCGACTTCGGACTCGCCAAGCCTTCCGCATTTGCGCAAGGTCCGCTGAGTGGCATCGCTTTCAACGAAGCCACACAGCACAAGCCCCTCACCGAAGAAGGAACGGTCCTCGGCACCTTCCAGTACATGGCGCCTGAGCAGCTCGCGGGCGAGGACGCCGGACCGCGCAGCGACATCTTCGCGTTAGGCGCGGTGCTCTACGAGATGGCGACCGGGCATCGTGCGTTTCAGGGGAAGACGCGCACCAGCCTCGCTGCCGCGATCGTCGGCGGCGAGCCGCGGCCGCTGAAAGAGCTGCAGCCGTTGACACCGCCGGCGCTCGAGCATGTCATCGTGAAGTGCCTCGCCAAGGATCCCGAGAGGCGCTGGCAAAGCGCGTCGGATGTCGCCGACGAGTTGCGCTGGGTCGAACAGGCGGGCTCCGAGGCGGGAGTGGCGGCGCCGGTGCTCGCGTGGAGAAAAAAACGCGAGCGCATCGGATGGATTCTCCATGCCGTGACTGCACTCGTCGCGATCGCCGCTGCGGCCGCGTGGTTCAAATTGCGCGAGCTGCCGAGGGCGACGGTTGAGTCCTCCGTCCTTCCTCCCACTGGTTACAGAATGCTCGCGACCGGCGGCTCGATTGCGATCTCCCCCGATGGCTCCTCGGTGATGATGATCGTCGAAGACGCCAAAGGGAATCACACGCTGTGCATCCGGCCGCTCGGTGCCGGCGGCTTTCGCTTTCTCGCGGGGACGGAGGAGGCGCAGTTGCCCTTCTGGTCGCCCGACTCGAAACAGATCGCGTTCTTTTCAGGCTCACAACTGAAGATCGTCGACACCGCGGGCGGGCCTGTGCAGGCCATCGCATCGGTCGTGGTCCCTCGCGGCGGCGCGTGGGCTCCGGATGGAACGATCGTCTATGCACCGGACACGAAAGGTCCGCTGATGAAGGTCTCGTCTTCCGGCGGAACACCTTCGCCTGCGTCCACGCTGCAGAGTGGCGAGGTCGCGCATCGCTTTCCGAGCTTCTTCCCCGATGGAAAACACTTCAGCTACGTCGTCTTCGCCGAAGGCCAGCCCATCGTCTGCGAAGGAACACTCAGCGACGTGACGCAGCGCCGCACGTTGCTGAAGGGAAGCGACTACTCGCTCTCCGGCTTCCGCGGATGGATCTTGTATTCGCGCGGACGCGCGCTCGTCGCGCAACGGCTCGACCGCTCGCGGAACGTGACAGGCCCTGTGGTGTTGATCGCCGATCAACTCGCACCGTACGGCTTCGGCGGCCTGCTCGCCTCGGTCGCGGATGAGGGAACGATCGTCTTTCAACACGGCACCGCGTATCCGCAGTCGCAGCTCATCTGGACGGATCGGAACGGCAAGGAGATCGAGCGCGTCGGAGATGGAGCCGTTCTGTTCTGTCCCGCGGTCTCGCATGACGGCAAGCGCCTCGCGGTCGACATGTCCGATCCCATCACGGGCTCGGGCGATATCTGGATTCACGATCTCGTGCGCAGGCGCACGACGCGGCTGACGTACGACCCGGGCAACGAGTCGTCGCCATTCTGGTCGCCGGACGACAAGCGGATCTACTACATCAGCGATGCGGCAGGCCACGACGATCTCTATCAGATTGCGTCCGGCGGCACAGGCGGCGCCGAACCGCTGTTCACCGACGCGCGTGCGAAACGGCCGACGGATCTGTCAGCCGACGGGAAGTGGCTGATCTTCAACAGCGGTCCGAATCGCCCATCGATGCAGACCGACATCTGGGTCTATTCGGTTGCGGAGAAGAAAGCGCGGCCGTGGCTGGCGACGCCGTTCGGCGAAGCGAACGGCAGGCTCTCGCCCGACGGAAAGTGGATCGTGTATCAGTCGAACGAATCGGGACGCAGTGAGATCTACGTGCGCGCGTTCCCCGACTCGGATGAGAAGTGGACGATCTCGAACGGCGGCGGGACGGTGCCGTCGTGGCGCGCCGATGGACGCGAGATCTACTACATGAACGCCGATCACCGGATGATGGCGGTCGCTGTGAAGAACGGAGCGACGTTCGAAGCCGAAACGCCGGTGGCGCTCTTCCCGGCCGTCCTCCGCACGCACATCGCGCGGCAGTACGACGTCACGCCCGATGGCTCGAAGTTCCTGCTCAACAGCCTGATCGACGTCGCGCCTCCGGAACCGGTGACGCTGCTGCAGAACTGGCCCGCGCGCCTCGCGCGGTAGGCGTGAGGCGCGCGGCGCGCATCACCCGCCGCTGCGCTCGCCGAGCGTCATCTGCCAGACATCCGATTGCGAATGCGGCGTGAGCGAGACGAAGTAGCGGCCGTTGCGCGAGAAGGCGACGGCCGGGGCATCGCCGATCACCCGCTTCGCACCCGTCGCGATGTCGATCACGTAGACATGGCCGTCGACGGAACCGAACAGCAGGTGATCCGCGTCGAGGAACGCCATGCTCCCGCGATCGGCAGAGGATCGAACGGCGACGCCGCGATTGAATGTCGGCAGCGCGTGATCGAGCACCACTTTGTACGTGCGATCGGGAATCGAGTAGATGTAGATGGCCGTCCCGTTCAGCCAGCCGGCGCCGACGATCCGCTTGCTGTCGGGCGAGAAGGCCGCGGCGTAGAACGAATCGCCCAGCGGCGTGGGAGGCAACGTCTGGAACATCGAGCCGCCGACCTCCCACAATTGCGTCGTGTGGAGATCGAACAGCGCCATCGTCTTCGCATCCGGCGAGATCGTCGGAAAGTTCGACTGCGTGTTGCGCGAGAGCTGGGTGATCTCGCTGCCGTCGATGCGAATGCTCCAGCAGTCGTAATTGCCGCCCCGCGTCGAATAGAAGACGATGCGCGAGCTGTCCAGCCACCACGACGCGCCGCGATCGCGAGCCATGTCGTTCGTGAGCTGGCGCAGATCCGTCCCGTCGCTCTTCATCACGTACACGTCTTCCTGGCGCTCTTCCGTCGTCAGCGCGATCCACTGTCCATCGGGCGAAGGCTCGACGGTGCGGATGAGCATCGAGCCGCTCAGCACCGGCTGCGGATCGAGCGTGAGCGCGAGCGTCGCGGGATCGATCGCGCCGCGCCTCAACTCGTTCGTCGTCATCAGCGACGCATAGACGACTTGATTGCCGTTGCGCGCGATGGAGATGTGACCGGCGTACATCGCGGGAACCGACAGCGGTTGCGGCGGCCCCTGCGGCTTCCCGCTTTCTTCGTCGATCGGCAGGCGCCAGAGGTTCATCGTGCCGCCGCGATCGCTGGAGAAGAGGAGCGACTTGCCGTCGGGAGCCCAGACCGGATTCCAGTCGAGCGCCGCGTCGTTCGTCGCAGCGACGACGCTCTTCGGATCGCCATTCATCGCGACGGTGTAGAGATCGCGCTGGCCGCCCTTCGGAGGAAGCGCCCAGAACGCGATCCGCTTCTGATGCGGCGACACATCCGGCTGCATCGCGTCGCCCTTGAAGAGCTCGCGGACGGTTCCCGACGCGCGGTCGGCGATCGACAGGCTCGCCACGGAGGCGCGGCTCGTCGGCGTCAGCATCTCTTCGCTGCAGAAGACGATCGACTTTCCATCCGGCGTCCACGCCGGATTGTGGCCCGTCGAGGTGATTCGCCGGACCGACTCTCCCGTCGCTCCCATGACGAAGATTCCTCCGCCGGCGCGCTCGGAGCGAAACGCGATCTCGCTGCCGTCCGGCGAGAACGCCGGCTCGTGATCGTCATCATCGGCGGACTTGCTCAGCGCGAGCGCGGTGCGTCCGTCGATGCGCTGCAGAAAGAGCTGCCGGTGCGGCCCTTCCCCTTTCACGAAGACGAACGTCTTGCCGTCGGGCGCGATGGAGGGGGAAGAACTGCGGCCCGCTTCGAAGGTGAGTTGCTTGAACGACTCTCGAGGAAGAGCGGCGCTGGAGCGGCCGGCACGCCACGCGATCCACGCGATTCCGGCGGCCGCAACGAGCGCGGCAACGGCGAGCATCGCGAAGCGCACTCTCTTCCCTCGCGAGGCGGGCGACTTCGGCAGCTCGTGCGACGTCGTCGACGTCGTCGCGGCATCGAGCGCGAACGCGAGATCGCGCGCCGATTCGAAACGCTCCCCTTTCTCCTTCTCGAGACAGCGCCGGATCACGCGATCGACGAGCGGCGAGACGTGATGGCCCGATGCGGTGAGCTCGGGCGGGTCTTCATGAAGGATCGAGCTGAGCGTGTCGGCCGAGGAATCGCCGCGAAACGCGCGGCGGCCGGAGATCATCTCGTAGAGGATCGCGCCGGAGGAGAAGATGTCAGTGCGATGGTCGACGTCGCGGCCGCGTACCTGCTCGGGCGACATGTAGCCGACGGTCCCGACGATCGCGCCCGGCGTCGTCTTCTTCGCCTCGGTCTTGTCGTTGTCGCCGAACTGCAGGCCGTTCACTTTCGCCAGACCGAAATCGAGGATCTTCACTCGGCCGTCGCGCGTGATGAAGATGTTCTCCGGCTTCAGATCGCGATGGACGATGCCCTTCTCGTGCGCGGCGGCGAGACCGGTGGCGATCTGCTGGCCGTACTCCATCGCCTTGCGGATCGGGATGCGCGGCGTGCCCGAGGAGTCGCCGAGCTTTTCGCGCAGAGTCTCGCCGTCGAGGAGCTCCATGACGAGATAGGGGGCGCCATCGTGCGTTCCGAACTCGTGGATGGTGACGAGGTTCGTGTGGTTGAGCGAGCCCGCGGAGCGCGCCTCCTGTTCGAAGCGGCGCAGGCGATCGGCGTCGCTCGCGACGTCGGTGGGGAGCACTTTGATCGCGACGTCGCGGCCGATGCGGGTGTCGCGCGCACGGAAGACTTCCCCCATGCCTCCCGCGCCGATGCGGGCGGTGATCTCATACGAGCCGATGCGACTCCCGGCAGACAGGGTCATAAGGCCGCTCCATCACTTGTAGGTGATCCGGCAATTATGCATGAGCGGAGCGATCTGATGTGGGGCGCGGACGCCCCCGTCCGCGAGCCGCTGCCGTCGAGGCAGCGGTGCTCCGTGTTGCGTACCCACGGCACAGCCGCTGGATCACTCTCTGACTGATACCTCGTAGACAACCAGATGCAACTCCTTGAGCAACGGCGTACGATGCCTTTGCACTGAGAATGAATGACATGAAACGAGAAGAACTGCTTGCGAGGATCAGCGTCGATCCCAACATCTGTTTCGGAAAGGCGTGCATTCGCGGAACGCGGATCTGGGTAGCGCTCATCATCGAACAGCTCGCATATGGTCGTTCCGAGGAAGAAATTCTGAACGACTATCCCGATCTCACGCACGCCGACATCCAGGCGGCTCTCGCATACGCAGCAGAAATCACGCGAGAACGGATTCTGGCTACGGCCTCGTGATGACCGCTCTCAAAACCGATGAGAATCTCGGCACTGCGCTTCTCGATCTTGCACGCACGGCTGCTCACGACGCCAAGAGCGTGCGAACGTAACCTCACAGGGCAGAAGACATTGTCTCCTTGCACGATGCCGCGACGAGGCACGAACATGCGTCACCCTCGACCTCTGCGTTCTGAAACCTTCACGGGTTTTCGCATGAAGACGCCGACTACGTTATGAATGCATTTCACAGGGACTGTAAGGATGATGAAAAGGCATTTCGCGAAGGGCGCACGAAACGCGCGATCCGGAAAATCTACGACGCAATGGCAGATGTGGTGCGAACCGGGACGGTCTACCCTGCGAACCTCAACCTGCGGCCGGTAGATCCGCGCGTCGCACATCCGCGAGGAAGCCGCCGTGCATGGGTACTATCGGATGGAATCCGCGGCAACCATCCTGCTAGAGGGCTCTGATGGACGCCATCGACGCGGAACTGAGAGATATCGGTGAGCTACTTCGCGTCGTTAAGCCCGACGAAGCTGAACGACGGTTCCGTGCCGTGGTCGACATGCTCGGCGATGAAGATCTGAAATTGTGGGAACCTGATCTTAAAAAAACAGCCGAGCAGTTTCACAAGAAACGTCGCCGCGCGCTGCTGCAGGTTCTCGACGACCGCCTCGCCGCGCGTTCCAATCGCGCGACCGCGCCAGTCTCAGTCGAGCGGCCCAAGCTCCGTGAGGCTGATGTGATCGCTTTCGAGACCGCGATCACACACTCGCTGCAGGAACTCAGCCGCTGGCACATCTTTCAGTGGTCAACGCACTACCGCGAAACTTTGCGACAAGCGTTCGTACGTGCAACAGCTCTTGCCCGGGAGCCCGAGACAATCGAAGCCCTAAAACGAGCGTTGGCAAAGCATTCCACCGAGATATTCTCGAAAGGCTATAGCCACGTCAGCGTCGCAGACTCGCATCCAATAGCACTCACAAAGTCCCTCGGTGGTCTTCAACGCTTTCTCGAACTTCCCGTTGAATTCTACACGGGGAGTGTTGCTGCCAACCAACCTGTCCTGACCGCGACTCGGCTGGTGGCGTCGGCGATGCTTAGCGGAATCATTGAGGGTTATGGCCAAGTCCGCTTCGGCGAGACGTTGGGCACGCAGCTCCTGATCGATACTCCCCGCGCTTGGGCACACTATCTCGGCTTCCTAACCTCCAAAGATCTTTCTTCACTTGTTTCGCGATTTGAGCCGACGCCGTTCCGAGATGGCCTCACATCGAACGTCCTGCCCTTGATCGAAGGTATCGAAAACCTGCTGGGCCGAACTGGCGCTGACCGCCTACCCGTTCCCGTGCTCAGCCAACTCATATGGGAGTCTCGGCGGGTTGACATCGCGCTCCAATCCCCCAGCGTCGAATCAGCGAAGTTGGTCGAAGTGCAGGCATACATCGACGGCGGATACGTGACAGACGGCAATTTACTGGAGGCCGCAAACCGAGGAGTCAGCGTGATAGTCGCCCCTCTACGTCCGGATATCGCCGAACGTAGTGTGGCCGACGACGCGCTCCGTCCCATATTGGTCGACACCGCGGCAACAACTCCTTCTGAGTCCCGAGAGCGTGTTGTGTATGTCTTGCGCAGTACGATCTCGCGCTACGAAAAGAATAAAGAACTATCCGCCCCGCTCTCGTACAACGTCGCACGCAACTTCCCTCTCCACAACCCATTTCTCTCTCGATATTTCCATGTGTACCGGCGAAGCGTACGCGACCTTTTGAGAACGTTCGAACGCCGGAACGGAGTTCGGCTATGGTGCAGCGTCAGGCGCAGTGGGAAAACAACTGCCTGTTTTGACCTTAGCACGACAACTGGAACGTCAATGGTCGTTAGTCAGACCTGCGACAACACTGAGGCCGACGCGAGTGTCAGCGCTTTTTATGAGGAAGTAGTAAGAGCACTTCAGAGTGGTGAGCAGATTGGTGCTCGATTCTTTTACGAAACCGTTGTTAAGTGCGCCGCGTTATCAACCCTCATGAGCAGATACGTTTTCGTGCTGGACGAATACGAAACGCTATTTGCGCGTTTGCGGTTGGCGTGCGACCGTGACGAGGAACTCCGTTATACCGTCGTCCAACCACTCCTAAACCAGATGGTCGCGTTCAGCCGTGAAAATCTCATTGTGTTTATCGGGCAACGTCCCGACGCTCACTTCGTTCTGATGGATCAGAACCAATTAAGCGCTTATGTGCAACAGGATGCTTTCCCCTTGTTCGAACACACCCCAGGATCTGAAGTATCGGAACTCTCAGAGCTGCTGCGCAAGGTTCTCACAGATCGCTTACCGATCGTCGACGGCTTTGCCGACTCTGTCTATGACGAGACTGCAGGCCACCCCTTCCTGACGGTCAAGCTACTCGTAGAACTGGTCGATTGGCTTATCGAGACAAAACGACGGATGGCGCACCTAGCGTTAGGACGAGCGGACTTCGAGGCGTTCCGGAAAGCGAGGCTGGTTCCGGCGCGAATCAGCGTCAGCAGTGAGTATGCGTTTTTTCGAAATGCGATCGCCGATGCACTGGCACCGAAGGAACGTTTACGGAACCCATGGTTGTACGCGACGTATGCAACGCTACGGCAAGTTTGTCTTGAGTACCCATCAACGCTCGAATGTTCGAGGGACGACTTTGGGCGAATCGTGGATCTCTTGCGCTTGACGCCGGAGCTCGGCCTCTCGGCGGACTACATTCTGACGACTGGTGGTCAAGCCAACTTCCTGAGAATGACTAGTGATGATCGTGTCGCTCCAAGGATCCCCCTCCTGGGACGTATCGCAGCGGTCACAACGCCACGGTTGTAGCGCGGAGGAACGAATGGACCCGGATCATCTCGTGGAATATATCGAACGTCGCCTCGCAGCGCAGGAAGTACCGATTGCAGTGTACTGGTATGCGATGCCCGAGAAGCGTGATGAATTCACGTCTCAATTCGAACGGCGACGCAAGAGTGGTGGAATTCAGAGCCTCATCGTTCGGGAGCGAGTGTTCGACAATCCCAACGCGATTATGGTCGACGTTGTCCGTCTGATCGAGGCAGCGAAAGCAAAGATTGTATCAGCGGACAGCTCTGCTGGTCCTGTTGATCGTTGGGCGATAGTTCTGATCGGCAAGGTTCAACTTGATATTAGCAATGAAAGCTCGCCTGCCACGCTGCCTCAGTGGTTCCCCATGCTTGGTGGGCAAACGGTCGATGTTGTTATTGAGGACATCTCTCGACGCGTCGATGGGTCGTTAAGTATCCCAGAAATGCGGGTAACCGACCTCTCCTCCGCTCTTTTTGATCTTGAACAGATACTTGTGAGGCGTCTTCGTGACATACAAAGCGCTAACCACAATACGAGCAATCAGCTTTGGGATCGAATCCGAAGGAAGGACGATGGCAAGTATGGCGAGTTTCTCGAGCGCGCATCCCAGGCACTGCATGGCATCCACGCCAAAAGTTCTTATCGGCCAAGCTTGAGAGACGGGAATTCTCTGGTCGCTCGACTATGGTCTCTGCAGCGCAAGTCGTCGCCTGATGAGCTGTCGACCGCAGGCGCAGCTCTAGCGACTGCCGCAAGCCTCTGCGACATTGAAGATCTTCGAGCCCACGCTTATCAGTCTTTCTTTTCAGTGATCGGTCGACCGGCGATGCAGGAAGAGTTCCCTCAACGTTTTGGACGTCTCATCTTGACTCTAGTTGCCTCGACGTGTCAGCTCGTAACGATAGCAGCGCACGCCGACGAATATCCGTCCTACCCTAGGGTATTGATTACCGCAGTTGCCGACGACCTCCTTAGAAGCCACTCCTCGCTGATGCGGGTATTGCTGGCCCAAGACCCACCGAAAAGTCATGAAGTGGGTTGACTGCACGTGTCCTATCCACCGCAGGATACACGACTTGAGAAAACCTCCTTCGACAGCGGGTTGGACCTTTCTCGGGACTCCAAGGGAGGGTGACTCAATTAGCAAGCAGTTCTGTGGCGCTGCGGATTGGCCTACGGATGCTCCGTTCTCCAACTGAACGCAGTCGCAACGTTTCGATCTTCTTTTCTGGCCCGGTCAGACTGGTAAAGAACTGCAGAACGTAAAGTGGTTCGGCTGCGAGTTGGTAGATGTCGTCATCTCCCCGCCGAATTGGCCTGTGAAACTTTTGGAGGAACGATCCTTCCCCCTCGTCGAATCGCTCGACGAACAGAGCTGAAATCGCCTCAGACTCTGGGCCGTCCAGAGCGATAGCTCGGGCGTAAAGAGACTGTTGATGCACGAGTATCGCTCCCGGCGCTGCATTGCCAGGAACGTTTCGTCGGGAACCCCGATGCGTCGTGCCATTCGTCCTCGCATTCGGGGAGCTGTTTGGAGTGAATTCGCAAAACTCCGCCCTTTCCATCTGATATACGCGCAAGATCGTAGCGAGGAATCACTTGTGGAGCGCGGACGCCGCCGTCCGCGAGCCGCTGCCGTCGCGGCAGCGGTACTCCGCCACCATGTGCGGACGAGGCGTCCGCACCCCGACACATCGCTCAACGCTCGCAGTGCGTCGCCGACGCATCGCCGATCTGCCACGGACCGGCGCCTCCCGCCGCCGCGGTGCGCTCTTGCAGGGTGAGTCGCGTGCCGCGCTCTGCAAGACGCAGCAGCAGTGTGAACGTCTGCAGCGGTTCGATGCGGCGCGCTACCTCGATCTCGCCGCGATAGAACGTTTCGAAACAGTAGACCGCGCAGTCTCTCATTCCACTGAATGGCGAATTGATCTCGCCGCTCGCCGATGGAAAATAGAGGAGGCTCGTCGGGCCCAGGCCCGTGGCGGCAGTGCCGATCGAGAACACCGTGTCAACGATCACCCAATTTTCCCCCGGGGTGATCATCTAAAAATCCCCCCTCTACTGATTGAAAGATCGACGCGCGTGAGCGCGTCGGAGTGATTGATGCGGTCGTGAGACCGCCTCC
>Ga0070741_10000566_pt1 | contig 129367 bp, 128 predicted proteins | sample Coa_R1_4_FD_66440 | JGI IMG/M metagenome (GOLD analysis project Ga0070741, IMG submission 66440) | Surface soil microbial communities from Centralia Pennsylvania, which are recovering from an underground coalmine fire - Coalmine... | ecosystem: Environmental > Terrestrial > Soil >... | reverse complement strand
CTCGGCGCCGAGTCGATCAAGGCCGGCATCGACCGCGACATGGGCGCGAAGCACGCGAAGTGGTTCGTCACCTCCGCGAAGACGACCGGCTGGCTGCGTGAGACGGAGCTCGTGCCGAAGACGCAGGGCGTCGTCGCGTCGATCAAGCAGATGAAGTTCGCGATGAGCCTCGCCCGGAAGGGCAAGGTGCCGCCGCCGTTCCCGCCGCACGTCGCGGACGACGTGAAGGAGGCGCGGGCGCTCTACAACCTCGTCCGGGAGCAGGGCCGCGACGGCGCGGCCGGCATCGTCCAGGGCGAGAAGGCGATCGCGCACATCGAGTTCGCCGAGGAGCACGGGGCGCGCCGGCTCGCCCCCGAGATCCAGCCTGGCGTCGAGCCGCCGGCAGCGGAGGGCTGAGATGAAGGTCGCGTACTACAAGGGCTGCCTCGCCTCGCTTTCCGCGAAGGAGCTCGACACGTCCACGCAGGCGCTCGCGCCGAAGCTCGGGCTCGAGCTCGAGGAGCTGAAGTCGGTCACGTGCTGCGGCGCGGGCGACATCCACGAGGCGGAGCCGGACTACTACCTGCACCTGAACGCGAGGATCCTCGCCTACGCGGAGGCGACCGGAGCCGAGACGCTGATGACGATCTGCAACGTCTGCACGCTCAACCTGCGGCAGGCGAACTGGCAGCTGAAGAACGACGCCGAGCTCCGGGCGCGCGTCAACCGGAATCTCCTCTCGGTCGGCGTCCCCGAATACACCGGCTCGGTCGAGGTGCGGCACCTGCTGTGGCTGATCGCCGAGGGCGAGGGCTACGAGCTGCTGAAGTCGGTGGCGCACCGCGGGCTGAAGGGTCTCAAGGTCGCGCCGTTCTACGGGTGCCAGATCCTGCGGCCGTCGAAGATCATGGGCTTCGAGGACCCGGACCGGCCGTGGTCGCTGGAGGCGATCATCACCGCCTGCGGCGGCGAGCCGATCGACTACCCGGCGAAGATCAAGTGCTGCGGCTTCCCCATCATCCAGGCGCGTGAAGAGGTCGCGCTCGGCGAGCTGATCCAGCCGATCGAGCAGGCGATGGAGGCCGGCGCGGACGCGATGGTCACGCCGTGTCCCCTCTGCCATCTGTCGCTCGACGCCTGGCAACAGAAGCTCGAGGCCGCGACCGGCCGGCGCTTCGGCATGCCGATCCTGCACCTCTCGCAGCTGATCGGCGTCGCCGCCGGCCTGACGGACTCGGAGCTGCGCTTCAAGCGCCACGTCGTCTCGGTGAAACCGGTCGTCGAGAAGCTGGAAGTCTGAGGGCAGCAGCCGAGCCGCGCTCGGCTCGGGTGGTTGACGACCTTGCAGCACGCTGTTGCCAAGTCGCGGCCTGCGAAGGCGCTCGCGGCGCTGGTCGGCGCCGGCGCGGCCGCCGTCGCGTGGGGCTGGTTCGAGGCCGGCTGGGTCCGGCTCCGGCGGCTCGAGCTTCCGATCCCGGGCCTGCCGCCCGAGCTCGACGGGCTGCGGATCGTCCACCTGTCGGACTTCCATCTCGGCGTCCCGTCGCGCGGCGTGGCGGCCGTCCGGCAGGCGGTCGCGTGGACCGTCGCGCGGGGTCCCGACCTCGTCGTGCTCACCGGCGACCTCGTCTCGCGGCAGCCTGGCGAGCCGGTCCTGCGCGAGCTCGTCGGCCGCCTGCCGAACGCCTACGCGATCCTCGGGAACCACGATCTCGCCATCAGCCGCGACCCGTTCTCGCGACAGGTCGAGCTGCGTGACCTCGAGCCGGCGACGCTCCTCTCGGACGACGGGCGGCTCGTCGAGCTGCGCGGCCGGCGCATCTGGATCGCCGGCTTCGATCCGCGCTCGCGCGGCGTGGAGCCCGACCTGTCGCGAGCAGCCGACCTGCGTCTGCTCCTGACCCACTTCCCGAACGCGTTCGACCGGATCGAGCCCGACTCGTTCGACCTCGTCCTCTCCGGCCACATGCACGACGGCCAGATCTGCGTGCCGCTGCCGGGCGGGAAGCTGCGGCTCGCTCACCCTCGCGAGCGCTACACGTGCGGCGTCTACCGGCGCGGGCGGATGACGATGCACGTGTCGCCCGGTCTCGGCACCACGTTCCTGCCGTTCCGATTCTTCGCGCGGCCGGAGGCGACCGAGCTCGTCCTACAATCGCCCCGATGACGCGCGTTACCGGGCTCACCGGCGCAACACTCCAGACGGCCCCGTCCGTCTGCCGCGACTGCGTCTGGTGGCAGACCCGGGGCAGCCGCAGCGTCGACAAGCCGCGCTGGATCGAACGGGTCGAGGAGGAGTGGGGCGTCTGGGGCAACGTCTACTACGACGACGACGGGCGTGTTCTCGGCTCGATGCAGTACGGCCCCGCGCAGTGCTTCCCGCGCGCCGCCGAGCTACCGGCCGGGCCGCCGTCGGCCGACGCGATGCTGATCACGTGCGCGTATCTCGCCGACCCGTCGTCGCCGTGGGTGATGCAGTCGCTCTTCCTCGCCGCGATCGGCGACGCGCGCGACCGGAAGGCGAAGGCGCTGGAGGCGTTCGCCTACCGCTACCCGGAGGGCGAGTCGACGTACGAGCGCTTCCTCGTCCACCGGACGATCTTCCCGCGCGACTTCCTCGCCGACCTCGGCTTCCAGCCGGTCCGCTCCGCGGGGCGCGTCGAGCTCGCCCGCCTCGAGCTCGGCGGCCTCCAGCCGGTGGCGGAGGGCAAGCGCGAGACGGTGATGCGCCTCGTCAAGCAGGCGTTCGCGCCGGCGCCAGCGCCTGTGCCGCGACCGTAATCGCCATCTTGCGCCGGCGGCTCAACGCCGCAATAGTGAGTTCATGAGACGGCGACGGAGCGACGATGCGATCCTCAAGGAGATCCAGGCGGTCCACCACGACGCGTACGATTTGGTGCGGACGGTGGTGGCGATGGACAGCGAGCTGGACGAGCTCCTGAAGGGGACGAACGGCGGAGAGGAAGAAGAGCGCACTCGGGAAGCTTGAGCAGCGCCTCGACGCCGAACCCGAGCTGTCGAGCGCGTCATCGAGAACTCCGAGAGGGTGCACTCGTGCGAGCAGGAGCCGCGCGCCGGCAAGAGCTGCTCGCACACCGCCGGACAGCGTGTGTGCCGCCTGACGTTCGGCCTGTTTCGGCGTTGACGTGACGAGCCCGCGCTGCCGCGTCGATCGCCGTGGCCGAGTCAGCCGAGGCGCTCGAGCTTCCGCGCGAACAGCTGTAGCCGCGTTACGCGGCGATCGACTGCCGTTGGAGCAGGAGCTCCGCGATCTGGATCGCGTTCAGCGCCGCGCCCTTGTGGAGGTTGTCGCACGCCAGGAAGAAGGCGAGGCCGTTGCCGTCGGTCGAGCGGTCGGGGCGGATCCGGCCGACGAGGACGTCGTCCGTTCGGGCTGCCTTGCCCGGGCTCGGCACGCTCTCCACGCGGACGCCGGGCGCGGACGCCAGCAGGGACTCGGCCGCCTCCGCGCCGAGCGCCTCCTCGGTCTCGATCCAGACCGCCTCGGCGTGCCCCACCAGCACGGGCACGCGAACGCATGTGGCCGAGACGGGCAGGTCCGGCAGCTCCATGATCTTCCGCGTCTCCGCGCGGAGCTTCGACTCCTCGTCGAACTCCTCGCCGTCGAAGTCCCAGTCCATCCGGAGGTCGTGCTCATCCGGGGCCTCCCCGCGCAGCCGCTCCATCGACTGCGCACCCGCGCCGGAGACGGACTGGTAGGTGGCGACGCGTACCCGCACGAGGCCGGCCGCGTCGTGGAGCGGCTTCAGGACGCAGGTCAACGGAATCGTGCAGCAGTTCGGGTTCGCGACGATCCCGTCGTGCTCGAGCGCGCGAGCGCCGTTGACCTCGGGCACGACCAGCGGGATCCCGTCGACGAGCCGGTACGCCGAGGACTTGTCGACGCACACCGCGCCGCCGCGCACGGCGTGCGGCACGAGCTCGCGCGAGCCGGACGTGCCGATCGAGAACAGGCAGAGGTCGAGGTCGCCCGCCTCGAGCGCTGCGGCCGTCGCCTCCTCGACAACGAGCTCGCCCGACCCGAACGGGAGCGCGCGCCCCGCCGACCGCGGCGATGCGAACGCCCGCACACGGTCGTAGCCTCGCTCGGCGAGCAGACGCAGCGTGATCGTGCCGACCGCTCCGGTCGCGCCGACGACGCCCACCCTGGGGCTAGGCACCGCTGCGCTCCGCCGCGACGAGCTCGAACTGCCGGTGCACCGCCTGGACGGCACGCTCGACCTCCTCGGCCCGGACGACGCACGAGATCCGGATCGACGACGTCGAGATGATCTCGATGTTGATCTCCTCGCGCGCGAGCGCGTCGAACATGTCGGCCGCGATCCCGGGATGGCTCTTCATGCCGGCGCCGATCAGCGAGATCTTCGCGATCTCGGGATCCTTCGTGTAGCCGGCGGCGCCGATCTCGGCGGCGACGCGCTCGAGGATCGGTTCGGCGGCCTGGAGATCCGTCTTCGGCAGCGTGAACGAGATGTCCGTGTGGCCCTGCGCGGACACGTTCTGGACGATCATGTCGATGTTGACGCCGGCGTCCGCGAGCGCGCGGAAGATGCGCGCGGCGATGCCGGGCCGGTCGGGTACGCCGAAGATCGTGACCTTCGCCTCCGACGTGTCGTGGGTGACGCCGGAGATGATCGCCTTCTCGAGCATCCGCTCGTCCTCCTCCTGGATCCAGGTGCCGGGCAGGCCGGTGAACGTCGAGCGGACGTGCAGCCGGACGCCGTGGTTGCGCGCGAACTCGACGGAGCGCAGCGCCATCACCCGCGCGCCCGACGCCGACATCTCGAGCATCTCCTCGTAGGTGACGGCGGGCAGCTTGCACGCGCCGGGCACCAGCCGCGGGTCGGCCGTGTAGACGCCCTCGACATCGGTGTAGATCTCGCACGAGTCCGCGCCGAGCGCCGCCGCGAGCGCGACCGCCGTCGTGTCGGAGCCGCCGCGGCCGAGTGTCGTGATCTCGAGGCCGGTCGAGACGCCCTGGAAGCCGGCGACGAGCACGATCTTGTCCTCGTCGAGCGCCTCGTGGATCCGGCGCGCGCGGATGTCGACGATCTTCGCCTTCGTGTGGACGGTGTCGGTGACGATGCCGGCCTGCGAGCCCGTCAATGAGATCGCCTCGTGGCCGAGGTCGTGGATCGCCATCGCCGCGAGCGCGCACGAGATCCGCTCGCCGACCGAGATCAGCATGTCCAGCTCGCGCGGGTCCGGATTGGGCGAGACCTGGTGGGCGAGATCGATCAGCTCGTCCGTCGTGTCGCCCATGGCCGAGAGGACAGCGACGACGCGACCGCCGCTCTCGCGCGCGGCGACGATTCGGCGCGCGACCGCCTTCAGCTTCTCGGGGTCGGCGACGGAGCTGCCGCCGAACTTCATCACGACGGTGCCGACGCGGGGCGGGCTCTCCTCGCGCGGGACGCTCGGGACGGCTTCGTAGTCGGCCGTTGCCATCCTGCGATTGTAGAGAGCCCTCGTGTGCGGCCCGGCCCGACGGGGCGCACGTTTGCGCTTCGCAGGTCCCGCGCGAACCTGTACCCCCGGAGGACCCCCTCGTGCTTCCCCCTGCGTATCAGCATATCGCTGAAAAACGCACGAATGGTGACGGCTTCGTGCCGAGAGCGTGACGAGTTCTCCACATCGTGGCCTGGCCGGTCGCGGCCGCTCCGGCGCAGGTTCAGCTAGGAGCGAGCTACGAAGCCGTCGGGCTCAGGTGCGTGGGTCGAGGTCCTCGGCGACCTCGCGGGCCTCGCCGATCTTCTCGACGACCACGTACGTGTCGGCCTCGACGACCACGCGGTCGACCTCGGGCTGGTCGTGGCCGGTCACGAGGATGAACTGTTCCGGATGCGCGCGGATCTGCTCGTACGCGGCAAGGGGGACGAGGACGCGGTCGAGGCACTCGACACGGCCGCACTCGCAGAGGAACTCCGCGTCGGGCAGCACCTCCGTCCTGCGCGCCGCCTCCGCGATGCGCTCGTTCACCTCGCGAAAGAGGCTTTCGTTCCTCGCCAAGCGCTCCTCGAGGGACATTCGCCGTCGAGTCTATCGGTGATCCTCGACCGGGCTACATCTCGCGGCGGCCTGTGAGCGCGCGGCCGAGCGTCACCTCGTCCGCGTACTCGAGGTCGCCGCCGACCGGCAGGCCGCTGGCGAGCCGCGTGACGCGAGCGCGTCCGCGCAGGCGGTCGGCGAGGTACGCGGCCGTGGCCTCTCCGGTCATGTTCGGATTCGTCGCGAGGACGACCTCCTCGACGCCGTTGCGCTCGACGCGCCGGAGCAGTTCGTCGATCCGGAGGTGCGACGGATCGACCCCGTCGAGTGGCGAGAGCGCGCCGCCGAGCACGTGGTAGAGGCCGCGGAACTCCGCCGTCCGCTCGATCGAGATCAGGTCGACCGGCTGCTCGACGACGCAGATCAGCGAACGGTCGCGCCGCGCGTCGAGGCAGATCGCGCAGACCTCGTCCTCCGTCAGGTTCCCGCACTCGCGGCAGAAGCGGACGCGCGCCTTCACCTCCTCGATCGCCTGCGCCAGCGCGAGTGCCTCGTCCGGCGGCGTACGCAGGAGGTGGAACGCGAGGCGCTGCGCCGTCCGTGTCCCGATGCCGGGCAGACGCGTCAGCTGCGCGACGAGGTTGTCGACCGAAGGGGACAGCACACGGTCAGCCTAGTCCTCACCCTGGATGACGGTTCCGCAGCTGGGGAAGAGAAGGCCGCCGCCGCCGAGGCGGAGCAGCTGGTCCCCGCGGAGGTGCTCGCGCGCCGCCGTCGCCACGCGGAAGCGGCCGTGGGCGAAGCGGTAGAGGATCCGCAGCTCGCCGTTCCCGATCCGGCGCTCGACGACCTCTCCGCTTCCCGCAGGCAGTCGACGGTTCCCCACGCTCGCGTGAAGCCCCCGTGGTGAAACGTGTTCGGCGAGCCGTGGTCGGAGCCGTCGATGCCGAGGCGAACGAGGACACCGCGCCGGAAGCCGAAGACGGCGAAGTAGGAGTCGGACGCTCCTCGACGCAGGCGTACGAGCGGCTGGACGCCCCGCCCGGGCAGGATGCGTGCGAAGCCGGTCAGCGCCGGATCGCCATCGAGCTTCCCGATCGATGCGGGGAACCAGATGCGCGCGTAGTGCGGGCCCCGCGCCGTCCAGACGCGGAGCGCGAACCCGCACGACCGGCTCGCGCCGGGCGTCTCGACGAGGCCGAGGGCGTCCGCGCGGCCGTCGCCGTCGACGTCGGTGACGAGCGACGTGCCGATCGGGTCCGGCCCTGGCGGGCCGGAAGCAGCCGTGCCCAGCAGCCGCGCCGCCGTGCGCGAACGGGGCGCCGAGCGCCGCGACCGCGACCGTTGCCCGCAAGACGGCGCGCCTACAACCCCGGCAGCCCGAGCCCGCCCAAACCGCCGAGGCCCGCGAGGCCGCTCATCTTCGACTCGGCGAGCGCCTGCGCCGAGCGCAGGGCCTCGTTCACCGCGGCGAGCACCGCGTCCTCGAGGAACTCGGGGTCCTCCGGGTCGATCGCCTTCGGATCGATCTTGATCGACTTCAGCTCACCGGTCCCGGTCGCGGTGACCGTGACCATTCCGCCGCCGGCCGACGCGTTCACGGTCTCGTCGGCCAGCTCGTCCTGCACCTGCGCCATCTGGCTCTGCATCTGCTGGGCCTGCTTGAGCAGCTTGTTCATGTCGAAGCCCTTGGCCATCAGCTCTCGACCTCCCTCGCGTCGAACTCGTCCTTGAGCAGCGCGATCAGCTCCTGCTCCGTCGGCGGCTCGTGATGATGGTGGTGATCGCCCTCGTCCCCGTTCTCGCCGAGGACGAACTCGAGTGCAAGCCGGCGGCTCGTCACCTCGTAGAGCGCCTCGCGGATCACGGTCAGGTGCTTCTCCTCCTGCGCCTGCTTGTGCTGGAAGGCCGAGCTCGCCGGGAACTCGAGCGTGAGCGTGTCGCCCTCGAGGCCGGCCGGGCGCGCCTTCGCGAGCAGCGACGCGGTCGGGATCCGTCGCCGCTGGATGGCCGGGAGCACCGCCGACTGCCACGCCTCGCGGAGCTGGTCGAGCGAGATCGACGGAGGCGCGGCCGTCGGCGGCCCGCCGGCGGCCGGCTCGGGTTCCGGCGGAGGCTCGAGCGCGCGCGCGCGAGCCGGCGGGGACGCCGGTTCGCGAGGACGCTGCCCCTGTTCGAGCAGCTCGAGCCGGTACGCGAACGACTCGGCGGAAAGGTCGGCGGCCGGCCGGGTCACCTTCACGAGCGCGAGCTCGAGCGGCAAACGAGGGTCGCCGCCCTGGCGCATGTCCTCGACGGCCACGGCCAGGAGGTCGCAGAGCCGCAGCACCGTCGGCTCGCCGAGCTGGTTCGCCTGCGCGCGCAGGCGTTCGCGCGTCTCCTCGGTGACGGGCAGCGAGTCGGGCACCTCGCCGAGGTTCTGGACGAGGAGGAGGTGGCGAAGGTGCTCGAGCAGGTCGGTGACGAGCCGCCCGAGGTCCTGACCCTGCTCCGAGAGCTCCTCGACGAACGTCAGCGCGCCGGCGGTGTCGCGGTCGACGATCAGGTCGCAGAGCCGGTAGAGCGCCTCCTCCTCGACCGCGCCGAGCAGCTGGAGCACGGCCTGGACGGTGATCTTCCCCTCCGTCGCCGTCGCGAGCTGGTCGAGGATCGACGTGGCGTCCCGTGAGCTCCCGCGTCCCGCACGGGCGATCAGCGAGAGCGCCGCGTCCGGGACCTCGAAGCCCTCGCCGTCGGCGACCGTCCGCAGGACGCGCACGAGCTCGGGCAGCCGCGGCCGCGAGAACGCGAAGACCTGGCAGCGCGACCGGACCGTCGGGAGCACCTTGCCGAGGTCGGTCGTGCAGAAGACGAAGACGAGGTGTGGCGGCGGCTCCTCGATCAGCTTCAGGAGTGCGTTCCACGCGGCGTCCGTCAGCTGGTGCGCCTCGTCGAGGATGTAGACCTTGTACCGGCCCTCGACCGGCTGGAGGACGACGCGGTCGCGGATCTCGCGGATGTCGTCGATGCCGCGCTGCGAGGCGGCGTCCATCTCGACGACGTCGAGCGACGTTCCGCGCGCGATCGCCTGGCAGGCGTGGCAGGTCTTGTCCGGCGTCGGCGTTGGCCCCTGCGTGCAGTTGAGCGCCTTCGCGAGGATGCGCGCGAGCGACGTCTTCCCGGTGCCGCGCGGGCCCGCGAAGAGGTACGCCTGGCGGACCTGGCCGCTCGAGATCGCGTTGCGCAGCGTCCGCACGACCGGCTCCTGGCCGACGACCTCGTCGAAGTCCTGCGGCCGGTACTTCCGGTAGAGCGCGACCATCCCGCCCCAGTGTGCCCGTCAGGCTTCGAGGATCGCGTTCAGGTCGGCGTAGCCGAACTCGTCGTCGACGTAGCCGTAAGTGCCCTGCTCGAGCACCTGTCGCGCGAGCCGCTCGGCGTGCCGGTAGGTGCCGCGGCCGATTCCCGATCCGACCGAGACGCGCGCGACGCCGAGCCGCTCGAGCTCCGCGACGGGCGGGCAGCCCTTCGTCGCGAGGATGTTGACCGGCCCGTCGATCGCCTCCACGAGGCGGCCGATCGTCTCCGCGTCGGCCACGCCGGGGACGAAGGCGCAGTCCGCACCGGCCTCGAGGTAGGCGTTCGCGCGGCGGACGGCGTCGTCGAAGTCCCTGTCGCCGTCGAGGAAGACGTCGGTGCGGGCGTTGACGACGATCTCCGGCGCGGCCGCGCGCACCGCCCGGACGGCCTCGACGTGCTGCTCGAGCGGGACGTTCGCGTCCTCGAGGTTCAATCCGACCGCGCCGGCCTCGAGCGCGGCGCGCGCCGTCCCGCCGGGGTCGCCGTAGCCGGCCTCGAGGTCGGCCGTCACCGGCAGGTCGACGGCGCGCGCGATCCGGGCGACCCAGTCGAGCATCTCCCGCTGCGGAATCGCCTCGCCGTCGGGATAGCCGAGCGCCCACGCGACGGCCGCGCTCGACGTCGCGATCGCCGGCGCACCCAGCCGCTCGAAGATCCGCGCCGTCGCGACGTCCCAGACGTTCGGGAGGACGAGGATCGGCGGCTCGTGGTGCAGCCGGCGGAGCGTCTCGGCCTTCGACGAGCTCACCCGGGGAGTATCCGTGATCGGTGCCGGGTCAGGCTGGCCCGGCCGCGCATCCGCCTCCGAAACGGCTTCCCCGGGCGGCGCTCGTGTCGCTTGCTCTGGCCAGGCCGACCCGCGGCACCTGGGAGAGACTGCTGAGCGCTGCTTCCTCCCGGACCTGACGCGGTTCGCAGGCTCCCAGTGCGCGGAACCTGACCGTCAACGCTGCGTGCGCGAGCCCAGGCCCCGAAAAACCCGCCCCTCGGGCGGCGTTCGGCCCCGCTATAGCGGATTGCGGGTTCAGGGAACCGCTAGCTCCCCGCCTAGCGCGACCGGGCCCGGGGATGGTACACGGTCGGTCGCGGTGCCGGGTCCTGCGGGCCGAGGGTCGGTGAATGCGGCCGCTCACGGCGCAGCAATCGGATCCGTGCCGTGGAGACGCAGGCACGAACTTGGCACGAAATTGGCACAGACGCGTATGCCTTTCGCCGGTATCGTCGATCTCGGGTGGCGGGTGGACGGTCTTCCCCACCCAGGGTGGGGCTGTGAGGTGGGTGGTCGAGGCGAGAGCCGCCGGTTTGGAGGGGTTTGCCTCGCCGTCCGGGGCGATCGCTGTCTCGGCGCGGGGGCGGAAGCACGAGATTGTCGGTGTCGCCGCAGGGGCGCGGCGACCGGGGAGGTTCGGACCACGCCCACGCGTCAGCCCCAGCGCGGCGCGGCCGGATTCGCGCCCTCGGCGAGGCGGGTCGCGCCGGCGAGCGCTGCCCGGAGATGCCCCTGCTGAACCCCGAGCGCCCACTCGGCGAGCTCCGCGACCGGACGATCGCCGGCCCGGGTCGAGAGCGCGCGCAGCGCTGACCAGGCCGTCACCTCGGCCGCCTCGCCCATGGCCAGAAAGGTCCAGGCCGCGAGCGGGCCGGTGCCGGCGCTGAACCAGGCGCCGGCGAGGCCGGCCGCCCGCTCGCTCGCCGTGTTCGCGTGCGCGAGGAGCTCCTCCGCGAGCTCGGTTCCGAGCGCGGCCTCGGCCTCGAGGCAGCGGGCGCGAGTCTCGTCCGCGTCGGCGCGGAGCCGGCCGAGCGCTCTTAGCAGCGCCCCGTCGGTCGTCCGCTCCTCGACCTCCCGCGTGGCGGCGGCCACCGCGATCGCGAGCCCGTGCGCCTGCGCCAGCTGCTCCTGGAGCACGGTGAGCATCTACCCGGCCGCCTCGCGCGCCTCGCGCTCGGCCCGCGTGCGCGCACGCTCGACGCGCTCGCCCGCGCGGAGCTCGCCGCAGATCCGGTACGCGACCAGTCCCGCGGCCGGCGGCGCCGCGAAGACGAGCACGCGGTAGACCCACGTCTGCGTCTGGTAGCCGAGGCCGAGGAGGACGTCGACCCGGTCGGCCGAGCCTGCGACGAAGACGACGAAGACCCAGGTGAGGAGCGCGATGCCGACCGCCGTGCGGCCGGGCGCGTCCCGCGGCCGGTCGAGCAGGTTGTGGTACGCCGTGTCGCGGGTGAGGCGGCGCTCGAGCCACGGCCAGAGGAAGAGGAAGAGGAAGACGGCGAGCGGGAATGCGGCGCCGCCCCAGAACGGGTTCGGAACCAGGGTGTAGCCGTCGATCACGACGTCGAAGCTCGGCACGAGCCGCAGGCCTCCGATCAGCCAGCCGAGGTACCAGTCCGGCTGCGCGCCGTTCGTCGACGAGTAGGTGTGGTACGGCCCCCACAGCCAGATCGGGTTGATCTGGGCGAGCCCCCCGAGCAGGAAGAGGACGCCCGCCACCGCGCAGAGCAGCCCGAGCGAGCGCGGCGCGTACGCGGGATACATGGGGAGCCCGACGAGCTTGCGCTCGGTCTGGCGCGCGCCGCGCGCGAACTGCGTGTGGTGGCGGAGCGCCACGAGGGCGAGGTGCGCCGTCAGGAGCACCGCGATCGCAGCCGGGATCAGGAAGACGTGCGCCACGTACATCCGCGCGAAGAAGTCGTGCGTGCCGGGGAAGGGGCCGCCCCAGATCAGCGCGGCGAGGTTCGCCCCGAGGAAGGGGATCGAGAGCGCGACCGAGTAGCCGATCGCGAGCCCCATCCCCGAGAGCAGGTCGTCCGCCAGCGAGTAGCCGAGGTAGCCCTCGAGCAGCGCGACGAGCAGCATCGTCAGTCCGAGCCAGTACGTCAGCTCGCGCGGCTTCCGGTAGGCGCCCGTGAAGAAGATCCGCAGCAGGTGGAGGACGATCGCGGCGATGAAGACGTTCGCCGCCCAGTGGTGGGTCTGGCGCATCAGGAGGCCGGCCTTGACGGTCGTCGAGAGGTTCAGCACCGACCGGTATGCCTCCGTCATCTCCTGGCCGCGAAGCGGCTCGTACGGCCCGTGGTAGGTGACCTTCTCGGTGCTGTCCTGGTAGAAGAGCGTGAGGTAGATCCCCGTGCCGACGAGGACGACGAACGCGTAGAGCGCGACCTCGCCCAGGAGGAACGACCAGTGGTCGGGGAAGACGTAGCGGAGCGTCTTGCGGACGAAGGGAGCCGCGCCCGCGCGCCGGTCGAGGAAGCGGACGGCGCGGCGGATCACGGGCTCGGCTTCCGCAGCCGGACGCCCCACCACGACGGGCCCACGGGCTCGTCGAAGTTCCCGCGCGCACGCAGGATGCCGCGCCCGTCGGCGTAGATCGGCAGCATCGGGAGCTTCCGGCCGGCCGGGCCGAAGGTGACGGCGCCGGCGCGGGCCGGATCGAACGTCGAGTAGTGGCACGGGCAGACGAGCGCCGGGCGTGGCTCCACGGGCTGGAAGAGCGGCGCGCGGTAGAGCGAGATCGCGCAGCCCGCGTGCGTGCAGATCTTGGAGTACGCGACGATGCCGGCGGCGTCGAAGCGGGCGTTCTCGCGCGGGAGGCGAAGCGCCGAGGTCGGGAGCCGGACGACCACCAGCGACGAGCCGAGCTCCTCGCGGTCGGCGCCCTCCGGGAAGGCGGTGTAGAGCGTGTCCTCCTCGATCTCGTCGGCGCGGTACGGCCGGCCGCGCTCGTCGACGAGGCGCCGCCCCCGCCGCCAGGGCGTCCCGTAGAAGCGATCCATGTCGAAGACGGGCCCGAGCGAAACCGCGGGCGTGATCAGGGCCGCGCCGAGCGCACCGCCGGCGGCGCCCGCGCCGAGCCGCAGGAGGCGCCGGCGCGTGACCCGGTCGCCGCTCTCGTCGACGATCTGCTCGATCGTCAGCTGCTCGTCCACGTGCTCCTCCGCCGGGTAGTCGTGCTCGAGCTCCTCGCTCACGACGAGCCGTTTCGCCGTCACGACGAGCGCGGCCGCCAGCAGCACGAGCGACAGGCCGAGCGACGCGCCGAGCAGCTGCGTCTGGTTCGGCAGGCGGTCGAGCGCGTAGAAGGCGACGAAACCCGCGGCGCAGCCGGCGCTTCCGAGGAGGAGCGCGAGGACGACGAGCTCCGCGCGTCGGTCCGGCGGCCCTTGCGGGACGATCCGCTCCCGCCCGCGGAGGCGCGGTCTGGGCCGGCGGCGGCCGACCAGCAGGACGACGGCCGCGATCAGCAGGTCTTTCGGGCTCGGCCTAGCCTTCGCCACTGCGGAGCCTCCGGCCGATGACCATGCACACCGCGACGAGCACCGCCGCCGCGATCAGCCACGTGACGAGCCCTTCGGGGATCGGGCCCAGATGGCCGAGCGCCCAGCCGCCGCGGTCGTCCGGGTGCTTGGCGTAGTCGACGTAGCGGACGATCGAGTCGAGCTGGCGGTCGGAGATCGCCCGGTTCGAGAACCGCGGCATGACGTACGGGCCGATCCGGACGGCCTCGGCGATCTGCGTCGGCGTCGCCGCGTCGAGCGGCGGCGGCAGGGCGCCCGTCACGTAGCCGCCCTCCGCGACGACCTGGTGGCAGCCGGCGCAGTGGTCCGTGAAGAGCCGGAGGCCCTCGGAGACGCTTCCGCGCTCCGGGTGCGGCCTCGGCACGGGCGGCCCGGGCCCGAGCGACGCCACGTAGGCGACGAGCGCGTCGATCTCCTGCTCGCCGAAGAGCACGCGGCTCCTTCGCGGCTGCTTGTGCGCGCTTTCGAGCGGCATGTAGCCGGTTCGGAGGTAGAAGTCCGCCGCCTGAGCGCCGACTCCGTGGAGGCTCGGGCCGAGGCCGCGCTGCTGGGTCTGGGCCCTTCCGGGCCCCGCTCCCGTGCGGGCGGAAGGGGCGCTCGGGACGCCGCTTCCGTTCGCGCCGTGGCAGGCGAGGCAGTACCGGCCGTACAGATGCTTCCCCTGCTCGACCTGGCGCGGCGGCGCCGCGGCCGCGGCCGGAAGCGGCCAGACCAGCGCGAGCGCGACGAGCAGCGTCCTCATCCGGGACGGCAGGTCACGCCGAGGATCGAGGCAAGCCCGGAGAGCAGGACGATCACGAGGAAGACGGCGTTCGCGGCCATCGCCGCGATGGCGAGGAACCGGATCCGTCCGTCTGGCGGCGGCGCCTCGTACGTCGTCCGGCGCGTGCGGAGGAAGACGGTCACGGCGGCGGCCTCTGCGCCGGCGACGAGCGCGGCGGCGGCGCCCGCGAGAACGCCTTGCCAGAGGTCGTTGCCGATTCCGAAGCGGTTGCCTCCGTCGCCGCACTCCGCCAGCGTGATCCCGAAGCCGACGACGAGCTGGGCGGCGAAGACGCCCGCCCCGAGGAGGAGCCCGACCCACTGCAGGAGCTCGAGTCGCTGCCTCGTCATGCGCGGGCCGAGAGGAGGGTGCCGGTGACGACGAGCGTCAGCACGATCACGGCCTGCCAGTACCACGCGATCGCCTGCACGGCGTTCACGCGGTAGCGGGTCAGCCCGCGGGCGAGCTTCCAGAGCAGCCAGAGGTCGAAGAGGAGCCCGACGAAGACGTGCGCGTGGTCGGCGCCGAGCAGGACGTAGTAGATCGAGCTGTACGCGTTGCGCGTGATGTCGAAGCGGTGCTTGATCTGCTCGCCGAAGTCGTTGCTTTCGAAAGCGAAGTAGCCGCTTTGAACGAACAGGGCGACGACGAGGAAGAGCCGCGTTGCCCCGAGCCGGCCCGCGCGGGCCGCTCGCGACGCGAGCTGCATCGGGACGCTCGTCGCCGTGAGGCAGGCGACCAGGACCAGCGGGACGGCGAGAGCCGGCTTCGGCAGCCCGTCCGGCGGCCAGACCCGCGTCGTGAAGCGGAGGTAGTAGTAGGTGCCGACGAAGCTGCCGAACAGCGTCGCCTCGCTCGCGATCAGCATCGCCATTGCCCACCAGGCCGCGGGGCGTCCGGCGGCCGGTCTGCCTGCGAGGATGTGATCACTCACTGCTCTGCCGGCTCCCGCGAGTGCCAGCCGACGAGCGTGAGGACGCAAAGCACAGCCATCACCCCTGCAACTCCGAACTTGCGAAGAAGAAGCATCGAGAACACGAGCGCCAGCGACGCCGCGAGGAGCGGCGGCCACGGCGACTCGTGCGGCATCGGGACGACGTCCGAGAGCCGAGCATCGACGGCCGAGACCTCGACCTGCTCGTGCCCTTGCTCGAGCACGAACAGACCCTCGGCGAGCCGCCGCCGGTCCTCCTCGCGGTCATCGCGGTCCCAGTTCGCGTATGCGCTCGTGACCTTCGGGACGACCGGGAAGTTGTACTCGGGCGGAGGCGAGGTGGTGGCCCACTCGAGCGTCGGCCCGTGCCAAGGGTCGGACCCCGCGTCTGCACCTTTCCGGTAGCTGTAGACGAGGTTCCCGAGCAGTAGCAGGATCCCGGCGGCGGTAAGGAAGCCGCCGATCGTTTCCGCGAGGTTGTAGGACGTCCAGCCGAGGCCGTCCGGGTAGGTGTACTGCCGCCGCGGCATCCCGAGCAGGCCGACGATGTGCATCGGGAAGAAGAGCAGGTTGGTCCCGACGAAGACGATCCAGAAGCTGAGCTGGCCGGGCCGCTCGAGGTACAGCTTCCCGGTGACCTTCGGGAACCAGTAGTAGAGACCGCCGAAGATCGGGAAGACCGCGGCCCCGAAGATGATGTAGTGGAAATGGGCGATCACGAAGTACGTGTCCGTGACCTGCTGATCGAACGGAATCGCCATGAACATGATCCCCGTCAGCCCTCCGGTCACGAACATGAAGATGAAGCCGGCGATGAAGAGCAACGGTGTCTTGAATTGCGGCGTGCCCGTCACGAACGACATGCACCAGGCGAACACCTGGATCGTCGACGGGATCACGACCATCGCCGTGGCTGCGGCGAAGAAGACGAGCGAGATCGTCGGCAGGCCGGTCGCGAACATGTGGTGGGCCCAGACGCCGAAGCCGATGAAGACGACCAGCAGCTCAGCGATCCCCACGAGCGGGAACGCGACGAGCTTTCGCTGCGTGAACGCCGGGATGATCGACGTCGCGATCCCGAAGGCCGGGACGATCAGGATGTAGACCTCCGGGTGTCCGAAGATCCAGAACAGGTGCTGCCAGAGGAGCGATTTGCCGCCGAGGGCGACGTCGAAGAAGTGCGTTCCGACGTTGCGGTCGAGGAAGAGGAAGATCGTGTCCGCCGAGAGCGGCGGCAAGGCAAACAGCAATCCGAAGGCCGCCGCGAGCTGCGCGTAGCAGAAGAGCGGTAGCCGGTTCAACGACATTCCGGGCGCTCGCGACTTGAAGATCGTGACGATGAACTGCGCGGCCGTCAGCGTCGACGCGATCGAGTTGAAGATGATCCCGAGGCAGTAGAAGTCGACGTTTCGGCCGGGGTCGAAGGCGCGGCTGGCGAGCGGCACGTAGTCGAACCAGCCTGCGTTCGGCGCCATCCCGAGCCCGAGGCTCGTGTAGAGGAAGATCCCTGACGCGAGGAAGATCCAGTAGCTGAGGGCGTTCATGCGCGGGAACGCCATGTCTCGCGCACCGATCATCAACGGGAGCAGGTAATTGCCGAACGCGCCCGTCGTCATCGGGATGATGAAGAAGAAGATCATCGTGATCCCGTGCATCGAGAAGAGCTCGTCGAACGTGCTCGGGGAAACGACGTGCGAATTCGGTTGTGCGAGTTGCGTACGGATCAGAAGCGACTCGGCGCCGCCGGCGGCGAAGAACGCGAGCGTCGTCCAGAGGTAGAGCAGGCCGACGCGCTTGTGGTCGGTCGTCGTCAGCCAGCCGAGCAGCCCGGGCCGGCTCCGCCAGATCTGCTCGAGCCGGTCGAGACGCTCGGCCGCGGCGGGCGACTCCGGTGCTTCGACGACGGCCACTAGCGCAGCCCCTGCAGGTAGGCGACGAGCGCGCCGACCTGCGAGCCGGTCAGGCGGAGATCCGGCATCTGGTTCCCCGGCTTCGCGTGCTGCGCGTTCGCGATCCAGCGCGCGAGGTCGGCCCGCCGGTTCGGGATCGCGAGCGCGGCGAGCGTCGTCCGAGCGGCGACGTGCGTCAAGTCGGGGCCGACCTCGCCGCTCGCGCCGGTGCCGCGGATCGTGTGACAGCTCGAGCACGCGCCGCCGAGGAAGAGCCGCCTGCCGCGGGCGGCGAGCGCGCGCGACGGCGCGGCGGCCGGCCGACCCTCCCGCGCGAGCCAGCGGTGGAAGGCCGCGGGCGGATCCGCTATGACGTAGACGCCCATGTGCGCGTGCTGCAGCCCGCAGAACTCCGCGCACTGGCCGCGATAGACGCCGGGCGCGTCGGCGTAGAGCTCCTCGACGTTCGTCCGCTCCGGAATCGCGTCGATCTTCCGGTTCAGCTGCGGCACCCAGAAGCTGTGGATGACGTCGGCCGTCGTCACCTGGACGCGCACCGGCGTCCGCACCGGGATGTGGATCTCGTTCGCGGTCACCGCGCGCGTGCCCGGGTAGCGCACCTCCCACCACCACTGGTGGCCGATCACGCGGATCGTCAGCCGTGTCGCGGTCTTCGCCGGTGCCTGGGTCGTTCGGATCACGAGGACGTCCGCAATCACGAAGAGGGTCGCGAGGACGACGATCGGCAGCGCCACGCCCGCGCCCAGCACGACGACCCAGCCGGCCCGCTCGCCGGGCTTCGGGCCCTCCGTATCCGCGCCGAAGCCGCGCCGGCGGCGCCGCTTCCACGACCAGACCAGCAGCCCGACCACGACGCCGAGGCCGATCCAGGCGCCGCCCATCATCCACCAGAAGAGGCTCGCGATGTCCCGCGACTGGTGGCTCTCCGGGGCGAGCGCATTCTGCGTCCGGCCGCAGCCGGCAAGGAGGACGGACGCGCCGAGCGCCACCGCCTGAGCAGCACGCGTTCGGGCCCTCACCTCCACACCGCGGGCAGGATGTTCCGCACCGGGTCGCGATGAAACGCGAGATCCGTCGCCCGGCCCGTCAACGCCGGATGCTCGAAGGCCGCGCGTCGCCGAGCGCGTGGGCAAGCTCGGCCAGGGGATCGCGACCGCCTCTCGGGCTCGTCCGCGCGGCGGTGCGCGGACCTGACGGTCAGGGTGCGCTCAGAGCCCGAGGCGGCGCAGGAGCTCCTCGTCCGAATCGATCCCGATGCCGGGCCGGTCGGACGGCAGGGCGCGGCCGTCCCGGATCTCCATCGGCTCAAGCAGGATGGGCCGGGCGTGGTCGAGGTAGTCGAGGCGATGACGCGTCGGCGTGACCCCGAGCAGGTGCGCGCTCACCTCGGGGAGGTGTGGCTCGACGCGGGCAGGCCGGCGTCCTCGGCGATGGCGGCCCCGCGGAGCCAGCCGCTCACGCCGCCGAGCTTCACCGCGTCGAGGATCACGTGGTCGGAGGCGCGGGCGGCGACGCTCTTCTCCATGTCGTGCGGGCCCCACCAGGGCTCGCCGGGCTGGATCGGCGTCGCTGCCGCCGCGGCGATGCGCGCGTGGCCGTCGTAGCCGTCCGCCCGGGTCGGCTCCTCGATCCAGGCGAGGCCCTCGGCGTCGAGCGCGGCGGCCCGGCGGAGCGCCTCGTCGACCGAGAGGCCCTGGTTGCCGGACGCAGGGGCGTCAAGCTGAAGGCCGGGCGCGGCGAGCTCGACGCGGTCGCCGGCCGCGCTCCGAACGGCGCGGATCGCCTCCAGGTCGGCCGAGAGATCGGTCTGGCGGCGGCGGCGCGCGCGCTCGGGGGCTCCGGCGCCTGCAGGGCGCCGCGGAAGGGAGTCGCGGCCGCCTCGGCCTGCCGCTTGCGACCTATACGGCAGCGCTCGTCGCGGACACGGCCATTCCGGCCTGGCACGACGCGCGCCTTCGTGTTTGCCGCGGGCAGCGCGGCGACCGCGGGAGCCGCGTGTGCAATGGTGGTCGACCCGATGCACGCCGCTCCGGCGCGGCGGATCGCGATCGGGGGAGCGGTCGCGGGGGCGGCGCTCGCGCGGGCGATGGAGACGCGGCTCGGCGCCTTCGGCGAGCCCCAGAGGACGGGCGCCGGCCGCCGCTACGGACGGCTGTCGAAGAGGCTGACGCTCGCCGGCGCCGCCGTCCTCGGTCTCGCCGGACGGCGGAGAGCGGGCGCCCTCGTGGGCGGGGGCCTCGTGCTCGCGGGCGAGGCCTGCCTGCCCTGGTCGGTCTTCGAGGGCGGCTTCGTGTCCGCGCGCGATCCTCGCTACACGATCGAGCCGCAGCGGGAGCGGATCGGCCGAGGCCGCGTGCCGGCGGCCTGACTCCTGGCGACGCCGTACGATCCGGCCGTGGCCGGCCCGGCTGCTCGCATCGTTCTCAGGCGGCGGGTGTGGCCGCCGTACGCCCTCTTCCGGGCATACCGGATCGTCCTCGACGGGCGGCCCGCCGGCACGATTCGCCGGCGCGAGACGAAGGCGATCGAGGTCGAGCCCCGGCGAGCACGAGCTCCACCTCGAGATCGACTGGTGCCGCAGCCGGAAGCTCGTCCTCCAGCTGGCGCCGAGTCAGGAGGTCTCGCTCGTTTGCAGGAGCCGCGTGACCTCGTCGTACGGCATCACCCGCGGCCGGGACGACTACATCGCGCTCGACGTCGAAGGGGGCGCGCCTGGCTAGGAGGAAGCGCCTCGGCCGGCCGGCGCCGGCTCTGGCACGACCCGCTCCTCGTACGGAGGCAGGGACGGCGGGCCGCCGGATGCGCCGGCCCCTGCGTCGACGTACGCCGACCCTCCGGGCGGTCCGCCGCTCTCGGCGCGCGTCGCACCGGCTCGAGGGGGGCGCGAAAGAGGGCTGACGCGGGGCGAGCGCCTCGCCCACCTCGCCGAGAAGCACGTACTTGCGATTCGAAAGCGTCTGCAGCGCCGCGACAAGCCCCGCCGGCGCACGCTGCCGTCGGGCGTACGCGACCAGCGTGGGTTCCTCCGCGGGCAGCGGCACAGCCTCGAGCACCACCTGAGCCGCCGCCAGCTGATCGCGCTGCTCGCCGTCCGGATCTCCGAGGGGAGGCGCGGCGAAACGGCGCCGACGGCGGCGACGGGAGCGGCGCCCGGCGCCCGCCGTCAGCGGGCGAGCGTTTCCCCGAGCTGGTCGAGGAGGCCGCCGGTGCCGTGCTCGCGCAGCGAGGGGTCCTCGATCCCGTCGAAGAAGACGCCCTGCTCGGTGAGCACGAGCCGCGTCCCGTCGCCGGCCGGCGCGAGCTCGACCGTCGTCAGCGAGACCGACAGCCGCGCGTCCCCCTCGTGCATCTCGTACGCGTAGACGATGCGCTCGTTCGGGACGATGTCCCAGTAGCGCGCGCGGTAAGCGTGGATCGGCTCGCCGTGCGCGCCGCCGCTCGTCGTCTCGTAGCCGCCCTCGCGGAAGTCGAGCTCGTACTCGTTGCGCACCCAGTCTTCCGGCCCGTGGAACCAGCGGCGCCTTCGCCTCCCGCGTGGCCCACGCCGCGAAGACCCGCGCGGGTGGCGCGTCGTAGACCCGCTCGATCGTGAATGAGGCGTGTTCGACGCTCATCCGTCTTCGGTTGCGAGGTACTCGCCGAGCCGGTCGAGGTTTCGCTCCCAGGCAGCGCGGCGAGCACGGAGCCAGCGCTCGGCGGGTTGCAGCGCGGCGGGCTCCAGCCGGCACGTGCGCACGCGCCCCACCTTCTCCGAGCGGACGAGCCCGCTCTCCTCGAGCACGTGCAGGTGCTGGAGCACGGCCGGAAGCGACATGTCCAGCGGCGCTGCGAGGACGGAGACGGCCGCCGGCCCGCGGTTGAGCTGCTCGACGATCGACCGGCGGCTCGGGTCGGCCAGCGTCTGGAAGACCCGGTCGAGCACAGCCGATTCGTTAAGCACCAGCTTAAGTATAGTGCGGCGATCGGACGAGAGGAGGGTCGATGAGCAGGCTGAGGATCAGCATCGCGATGTCGCTCGACGGCTTCGCCGCAGGACCGGACCAGAGCGTCGAAAACCCGCTGGGCGTCGGCGGCATGCAGCTCCACGAGTGGGCGTTGCGGCTGAAGGCGTTCCGCGAGCAGCACGGCCAGGAGGGGGGCGAGGTCAACGCCAGCACCCGCATCGCCGAGGGTCACTTCGCGAACGTCGGCGCGTCGATCATGGGCCGGAAGATGTTCGGCGGCGGATCCGGCGCGTGGGACGAGAGCTGGCGCGGCTGGTGGGGCGACAACCCGCCGTACCACCATCCGGTGTTCGTGCTCACGCACCACCCGCGCGAGCCGCTCGAGCTGGAAGGCGGGACGACGTTCCACTTCGTCACCGACGGCATCGAGTCTGCGCTCGAGCAAGCGAGGGCCGCCGCCGGCGGCAAGGACGTCGTGCTCAACGGCGGTGCGAGCGCCGTGCAGCAGTACCTTGCGGCCGGGCTCGTCGACGAGTTGCTCGTGTCGATCGCGCCCGTCTTCCTCGGCGGCGGCGAGCGCCTGTTCGACAACCTCGGCGGCGCGCCGCTGGCGCTCGAGCAGGTCGAGGCGGTCGACGCGCCGGGCGTCGCGCACATCCGCTACAGCGTCACCACTCGTTCCGAAGGCGGCGCCTCATGAGGAGCCCGCGCTCGGCGCCGCCGATCGAGACAGTTTCACCAAACGTCCACGCGCGGGCTGCGTAGAGCGCGCGCGTCGCGCCGGCGGCGCGAGGGGTCGTCCACCCGCGGCGCCGCATGGCGTGCGCGCCAGCGCCGGCGTCGTGAAGCGTCGTCACCCGCGCGACGCGTAGCGCGCGCCCGCGCCGGCTTCCGTCCGCACCGTCCGGACGGCGGCCGCCCGGCGGCGTCAGCGATCGTCGCGTCGGAGGATCGCGCCGCCGCCGCCGTTCCCTCGTGCTCGCGGTGCAGGCCGACGTGGACTTGCTCGAGACGGACGCCGCCGAGCCGGCGCCGGACCTCCGCGTGCTCGAACCGCTCGCCGGCGCGCGGACGATTCGCGCGAGGCGGGCCGCGGCGGACCGGCCCCTCCCCGGGTCGGCATCCAACAACGTGGCTGGAAGGGCGGGTGGTGGCTGGCACCGGCCGCGTCCCGCCGGGCACGGCCGAACGGCCGCCGGCGTCCGGAGGCGGCATCGCCGCCGGGGACGCGTGAGGGGCCGGGCCCCGGGCTTGTCACGAGCCGAGCATGTCGCCGTCCGGCAAGCTGGTTGCCGGTGGAAGGGTGCGCGTCGGCCGGCGCGGCATGGCCGGAAGGCGGGGTGGAGCCTGGCAGCCCCAGCGGCTTCGCCGGGCTCGTTCCCAAGGGCAGCCCGCCCGCGCCTCGGCCCGAAGCCGCACAGGCAGGCTGATCGGGCTGCGTCGGTCGTCGGCGCCGCGGCCGTCGCAGAACCGCGCGTCGGGCGCCGGGCGACGCGCGCTTACGCGACGCAGGCGGTCAAGCCGTCGGCTCGAGGTAGCGGTCGTGTGCGTAGCACCAGGTGAAGCCGAAGCCGTCCGCCGTGAGCTGGCGGATCACTTCGTGACCGCTCTCGTGGAAGTGCACGCGCGCGTGTCCCTCCTGGGAGTCGCAGCAGCCGACGTGGCCGCAGGTCGCGCAGACGCGCAGCCTGTTGTCGGAGCCGCATTCCTCGCACGCCGCGGCGCGGGCGCCGGCCGGCTCGGCCGACAGGTGCTCGCACGGCGGGCCCGAGGGCGAGCGGTCCGCCACTAGCTCCCGTTCGGTCCGTAGCGCGGGTCGTGGTGCGCGGCGAGCCGGCCGAGCAGCTCGTGGAGCGTCTTGCGCTCCTCCGGGCCGAGCGGTGCGAGGAAGTCCTCCTCGACCCGCTTCGAGATCCCGCGCAACCGGGCAAGCTTGTCCTTCCCGCCCGGAAGGAGGCTAACGAGGTGGCGCCGGCGGTCGGCCGGGTCGCGCTTTCGCTCGATCAGGCCCTCGGCCTCGAGGTCGTCGAGCAGGCCGACGAGCCAGCTGCGATCGAAGCCGAGCGCATCGGCGATCGTCGCCTGCGTCTCGCGCGGGCTCTCGTCGAGGACGCAGAGCACGCCGTGGGCGTAAGCGCTCTCGCCCGCCTGCTCGAACGCCTCGAGCTTGCGCGCCTTCAGGCTCCACCCGAGCCGCGCGAGCAGATGGCCGGTGCTGTTGCGGAGCTCGCGCGGCGGTCTCACAGCCGCCTTGACGAGCACGTTGTCAGTCGTGGGCATGGTCACGAAGCGAAGTGTAGCGCGCACCACCGTACCGTCGTGCTATCGTTGCACAAGTCCACGATCTTGAGAGGAGATTAATGCTTCGATCCTCGATCAGTTCGTCTTCCCCGGGCCGGTGGGCGGCCCTCGCTCTCGTCGTCGCTGCACAGTTCATGGTCGTCCTCGACGTGTCGATCGTGAACGTCGCGCTCGCGGCAATCAAGTCCGATCTGCACTTCTCGCAGGCGAGCCTCCAGTGGGTGATCAGCGCGTACGCGATCGTCTTCGGCGGCTTCCTGCTGCTCGGCGGTCGCCTCGCCGACCTGCTCGGCCGGCGGCGGCTGTTCATCGCCGGCGTCGCGGTCTTCTCCCTCGCCTCGGTGCTCTGCGGGCTCGCGTGGTCGTCGGGCTCGCTCGTCGGGTTCCGCGCGTTCGAGGGGCTCGGCGGGGCGCTGTTCGCGCCGGCCGGCCTGTCGCTCCTCATGACGACGTTCCGCGAGGGCCGCGACCGGAACCTGGCGCTCGGCCTGTGGGGCGCGGCCTCCGGAAGCGGGGCGGCCGTCGGCGTCCTGCTCGGCGGCGTGCTCACGTCGTCGCTCAGCTGGCCCTGGATCTTCTTCATCAACGTCCCCGTCGGCATCGCGATCGTGGCGCTCTCGCCGCGCTACCTTGCCGAGGGCCGCGGGCTCACGACGCACCGACACTTCGACATCGCCGGCGCGACGTCGGTGACGGCGTCGCTGATGCTGCTCGTCTACGGCCTGACGCGCGCGACGCAGGTCGGCTGGGGTAGCGCCGAGACGGTCTCGCTGCTGGCCGCCTCGGCCCTGCTCGCCGCGGCGTTCGTCGCGATCGAGCGGCGGGCCGCTGCGCCGCTGCTGCCGTTCCGCGTATTCCGCGGGAACCGGCTCGGGACGGCGACGCTCATCACGTCGGTGATCGCCTCGATCGCGTTCTCGCAGTTCTTCCTGCTGACGCTGTACATGCAGCAGGTGCTGCACTACTCCGCGGCGCGGAGCGGCGTCGCCTTCGTCGCCATCGCGGGCACGATCGCGGTGATGTCGAACGTCTCACAGCGGTTCGTCGGCCGCTTCGGCGCAAGGCCGGTGCTCACGGCGGGGCTGCTGCTCGCGGCGGCGTCCGAGGGGCTGCTCGTCCGACTGCCGACGCACGGGCACTACGCGAGCGACCTGCTGCCGTCGTTCCTCCTGATCGGCGTCGGGATGGGCATCTCGTTCATCGCCGTCACGATCGCTGCGCTCGAGGGGGTCGTGCCGGCGGACGCGGGGGTGGCGTCCGGGCTCGTCAACACCGCCCGCCAGGTCGGAGGCGCGGTCGGCCTCGCCGTCGTCAGCACGATCGCGACGAGCTCGGCCGGCCATCTGGCGGGCGCCGGCGAGGCGGCGGCGCTGACGCACGGGTTCCGGATCTCGTTCGCCGTTCTCGCCGCACTCGCCCTCGGCGCAGCGCTCCTCGCGGCCCTTGCCTTCACGCCGCGGCGGCGGACGGCGCACGCCGAGGCGGCGCGCCGGGAGGAGCTCCTCGCCCTCGACGAGGCCGCGTGATGAGGCGGGCGAACGTCGGCCCCGTCCGCTCGCCCGAGATCGACGAGCTCGTCGTCCGCGCCCGCGGGCTCGAGCTCGTCCGGCGGCTCCTCGCCGAGCGCGGCGCGAGCTCCGCGGAGCTCGAGGAGCACTCGCGCGAGCTCCGGCGGACGCGCGAGCAGCTCGCCGCCGCCCTCGTCGGCTGAGTCGTTTCCCGCGGCCGCCCGCGCGTCCCGGCGCGGGCGGCCGCGACCGCGATCAGCTGCTGCTCATCGCCGCCATGAACTGCTGGCTGCGCTCCTCCAGCTCCTCCGGCGTCAGGTCCTCGACGTGCGTCGCCACCGACCAGCCGTGGCCGAACGGGTCGGTGAACGAGCCCATCCGATCGCCCCAGAACTGGTCGGCGACCTCCATGGTCGAGGTCGCGCCCGCGTCGAGCGCGCGCTGGACGAGCGCGTCGACGTCGTCCGTGTAGACGAAGACGCTCGCGCTCGTTCCGCCGAGCTCCTTCGGCGATCTCGTCGACGCCTGCGGGAACGGATCCGAGAGCATGACGAGCGAGTCGCCGATCTCGAGCTCCGCGTGGCCGATCTTGCCGTCGGGCGCGTCCATCCGAACACGCTCCTTCGCGCCGAACACCTGCTTGTACCACTCGATCGCCTTCGTCGCGTCGTCCACGGCGAGATACGGCGTGACGCTGTGGTAGCCCTCCGGGATGGGCTTTGGCATCTGGCACCTCCGGCCTCGGTTTGCCCGGCACGGTATGCCCGGCACGTGCTCCATCCAATCGGCTGGAGCGACTTCGCCGGCGCGGGGAGCGCAGCCGGCGTAACCGCCGCGTCTGCGTCGGATCGGGTGGAATGGAGGCGTGCGGTTCGGTCACTCCGACGCGCTGTGGCGCGACTTCCCCGGGCTCGTCCCGGGTGTGCTCGCCGTGGAGGGGATCTCGCGTGACGTCGACGTCCGGGCGCGGCTCGCGCGCTTCACCGAGGTCGCGGCGAGCCGGCTCGCGTCGGCCTCGGAGGGCGAGCTGCCCGAAATCCAGGCCTGGCGGCGGGCGTTCTCGCAGCTGGGGCTGAAGCCGACGCAGTACCGCTGCGCGTCGGAGGCGCTCCTACGGCGCTTCCGCAAGGAGGGCTCGCTGCCCGAGATCCACCCGCTGATCGACGTCTGCAACGCCGTCTCGCTGGCGTTTGCGACACCGGTCGCGGTCTTCGACCTCGACCGCGTCGAGGGCGACCTCGAGGTGCGCCACGCGGCCGGCGCGGAGATCTACGAGACGTTCGCCGGCGACGTCGAGACGCCGGAAGCCGGCGAGGTCGTCTTCGCGGACTCGTCCGGAAGGGCCCATGCGCGGCGCTGGACGAACCGGCAGAGCGGCTACTCGGCGGTGCGGCCGGAGACGGCACGTGTCCTCGTCGTCGCCGAGGCGCTCCACGCGGCCGCGGGCGAGGACGTGCCGCGGCTGGTCGAGACGCTCGCGACCGAGGTCGAGGCCGTCTGGGCGGTCACGCCGCGGACGGCGATCCTGTCGCGCGCGTCACCGCGCTTCGACGTCGCCTGAGGCCCGCTCGCGCAGGAACGCGCCCGTCGTCTCGTCGGCCGGGAAGAACGACTCGATGCGGAGCTCGGAGAGCGTCACGTCGACGGCGGTCCCGAACGTCGTCGCCGTCGAGATGAACGAGAGCTCGCGGCCCTCGACGACGAGGCGGAACGGGACGGCGATCGCGCCGCCCTCGAGATCGGGTACGACGGTCGGCGCCGCGCTCGGGTAGCCGAGCAGCTCCTCGTAGAGGGCGAGGAGGGCGGGGTCGCCGCTCGCGATCGCCTGGCGCCGGAGGCGGTCGAGCAGGTGCGTCCGCCACTCGGCGAGGTTCGCGATCCGCGGGGCGAGGCCGTCGGGGTGGAGCGTCAGGCGCATGACGTTGACGGGCGGCTCGAGCAGCTCCGGCGCGGAGCCGGCGATCAGGATCGGCACGGCCCGGTTGGCCGAGACGAGCCCCCAGTGACGGTCGACGACGATCGCCGGGAAGGGCTCGTGGCCGCGGAGGAGGCGCTCGATCGCGTCGCGCACCGGTCCCATCTCGGGCTCCTCGAGCTCGTGCTGCTCGAAGACGGGCGCGTGCCCGGCGGCGAGCAGGAGGGCGTTCCGGTCGCGAAGCGGAACCTCGAGCCGCTCGGCCAGCTGGAGGACCATGGCCGCGCTCGGCCGCGAGCGGCCCGTCTCGATGAAGCTGAGGTGCCGCGAGGAGACGCCGGCAGCGAGCGCGAGGTCGAGCTGGCTCAGCCGCCGGCGCTGACGCCACTCCTTCAGCAGCGTCCCGAACCGCGGCCGCCCGGTGGTCGTCGTCATGGGCCTGAACCTAGCGCCGCGTGCCACCCGCCGCCATTACCTCCGAGGTCATTGCGTAGGCACCCGCCGCGCGGCGACCGTGCCGGCCATGAACACCTCACGCACCACCTCAGGGGAATGGGCACCGCTGCCGGTGCTCCTCGCGGGCGCCTTCATGGTCGTCCTCGACTTCTTCATCGTCAACGTCGCCCTGCCGTCGATCTCGTCGGATCTCGGCGCGGGGCAGAGCTCGCTCGAGTGGGTCGTCTCGGGCTACGGGCTCACGTTCGCCGTGCTCCTGATCGCCGCCGGGCGGCTCGGCGAGCAGCTCGGCCAGCGACGCGTCTACGGCTTCGGGCTGGGCTTCTTCACGCTCGCGTCGGCGGCGTGCGGGCTCGCGCCGACGGCCGGCTTCCTGATCGCGGCGCGCGTCGCCCAGGGCGCGGCCGGCGCCGTGCTGATGCCGCAAGTGCTCGGCATCGTCGGCCGGACATACCAGGGAGAGAAGCGGGTGCGGGCGCTCGGCGCCTACGGCATCGCGCTCGGGCTCGCCGCCGTCGGCGGGCAAGTGCTCGGCGGCGGTCTGCTCACGGCCGACGTCGCCAACCTCGGCTGGCGGCTGTGCTTCCTCGTCAACGTGCCCGTCGGGATCGTCGCCCTCGCGCTGACGCCGCGGCTCGTGCCGGATCACGGCCGCGAGCGGCGGACGCGGCTCGACCTCCTCGGCACCGTCGCGCTCGCCGGCGGGCTCGTCGCGATCCTGCTGCCGCTGATCGACGGGCGGCAGAGCGGCTGGCCGCTCTGGACGTGGCTGTCGCTCGCGGCTGCGCCGGTCGTCGTCGCGGGTTTCGCCCTCCACCAGCTGCGGCTGCAGCGCGCAGGCGGCAACCCCGTCTTCGACCTGCGGCTGCTGCGCAACCGCTCGTTCTCCGCCGGCCTCCTGACCCAGCTCGCGCTGGCGAGCTCGCAGGCGGCGTTCTTCGTCTACCTCGCGATCTACCTCCAGAACGGGCGCGGGCTCTCGCCGCTCGCGGCGGGCCTGACGTTCGCGGCCGTGGCGGCGACGTACGTGGCCGTGTCCGGCAAGGCGACGGCGCTCGCCCAGCGGCACGGCCGGGCGGTGGTCGGCGCCGGCGGCGCCGCGCTCGTCCTCGGCTTCCTCCTGATCGCCGCAGGCGTCGACGCGGTCGGCTCGAGTGGCACCGTCGCGCTGCTCGTGCCCGGTCTCGCGGTCGCGGGCGCCGGCATCGGGCTCAGCTTCACCCCGCTGACCTCGATCGTCCTCTCCGGCGTCGACCCGGAGCGCTCGGGTGCGGCCGCGGGCGTGCTCTCGACGACCCAGCAGATCGGGAATGCGATCGGCGTGGCGGTCACGGGCGTGATCTTCTTCGCCCGGCCGCACGACATCGCGGGCGCGTTCTCGACGAGCCTGCTGCAGCTCGCGGCGTGCAGCGCGGCGATCGTCTTTCTCGCGCGGCTGCTGCCGGGCGGCCGCCGCGCGTGATCCGCCAGACCGGCGCGCGGTTCGCCGTGGAGCTCGCGGCGAGCCGCCCGCGCCTGCGCCGACCTTCTCGAGCACGGGTTCCCGGGCTCCCGGTGGGCGAGCTGCGTACCCCCGTGCGCTCGACCCTCGCGGGTGCGGGCGCCGGGCCGCTCTCGATTCCGGCGCACGACCGCCGCCGCCGCCGGATCGCCGGGTGGCGAGCTTCTCGCCGCTCCGGGGCCATGGCCAGGACGTCCGCCGCGTAGATCATCTCGATGCGCCCGGAGCCGGTCGAGGCCGGGCCCGGGGGACGGCGTCTGAGCCGAGCTCCCGGCGCTCCTGGACCCCTGGAGACGATCTCACCGTAGATGCTGTGCGATGGCGTTCCGGCCGCTCCTCGTCTGCCTCTGCGCGCTTGCGATCGTGCCTGGAGGCGTTTCGACGGCGGCTTCCCCCACGCCGCCGTCCCCGAGACTGCGACCGGCGGCCGGCTGGACCACGATCGGATCACTGCTGGTCAGCCTGAGCCCGAGGCGAACGGAGGCTGCCGCATCCCGCTCCTCGGTCGTCGCCGTCACCGCCGGCGACGCGACACGATTGCAGCCGTTCGCGCTGTTCGACAGCCTGAGGCGCCTGGGGCCGCGCGGGATCGTCGTCCTGGCGACGACGATCGGTCGCCATCGAACTCGCTTCCACTTCCCGCACGCGCGCTTCCCGCTCCACCTGTCGCGCTTCCGCCTCGACCGGGGCTGGGAGGGCCAGCCTGCCGGGAACGTCCAGCAGCGCCTTCGCGCGGTAGCCGTCGGCGGCTGGGACCTCGACGTGCGGGTCTACTTCGCCACGCAGCACCCCGACCGGAAGCTCCTTCGCGAGGCCCAGGCGGAGCTCGATCGACTCCGCCCGCCCGCGGAGTAGGTCAGGGGCAGCCGAGCGCCTGGCGGTAGCTCTCCTCGATCGTGAGCGGCTTGCCGCCGGGGACGGGGGCGTTCTGCGCCATCGCGTCGGCGTACTCCCAGAGCACCTCCGGGTAGTCGCCCTGCGCCTGCATCTCTCGGAGGATCTTCCAGTCGTGCGAGGTCGCCATCGCGCCGACGGCCTGCCGCACGGCGGCGTCGTCGCCCGACCGGCGCCCGTCGACCCAGCGCCCGATCCAGGCGCACGCGACCGCGCCGACGACCTGCGCGCCGAGCTGATAGCGGTCGCGGAGGGCACCGCCGGTCTCGAGCGCGGCGGCGTCGAAGCGGGGTGGCAGCGGGACGCCGTCGAGCATCCCGCGGACGGCGTCCGCCCGGCTCGCCGGCTTCACGACGCTCGCCGGCATCGCCGACAGCCATTCGTCGACACCGACCTGGTGGAGCGTCCCGATCAGCGCGGTGAAGCTCTCCACGTCCGCCGCGAGCCCGCGCGCCTCGAGCGTGTACCCGTCCTCCCGCCAGAGGGCCGTGAAGTCGTCCGTCCCGCGGTAACGGTAGACCCGCGCCTGCCGGCCGTCGGCGGGCGCCGTCGTCGCGAGGTCGGCCCCGGCCGCGCGGTCCGAGAGCGTGTCGACGAACCCGCCGCGCTGCCAGTGGAGGTCGAGCTGGCGGCCGCCGCTCGCGAACGTCATCTCGCCGTAGTCGACGCTGAACTCGTCGGCGCGGACGACGCTCCAGTCGGGCGCGCCGACGAGGAGCCGTGGCGCAGCCTGCGCCACGCGCAGCGCCTCCGCGGCCCACGCGGTGCCGCCGCCGCGGCCGGCGAGGACGACGGGGAGGACGGCGGCAAGCGCCGCAGCGACGGCGGCGGCGGCGAGCAGGCGCGGACGGCGAAGCGCGCGGCGCGGGGCGGTCGGGGCGGCGATCGAGGTCATCAGCGTCCTCCTCGTTGCTCGGGCGAGCTCCGCGTCCGGGCCGGCGGCGTGCGGTCGCGCGTCGCGCAGCAGCTCGAGCTCGTCCCTCATCGCGCGTCCCGTTGCGGCTCGCAGGTCATCGTCACCCGCTCATTCCCGACGTCGCCGAGCAGTTCGCGAAGGCGCCGCCGGGCGCGGTTCAACCTCGACCGGACGGTTCCGACCGGGATCCCGAGCGCTGCGGCGACCTCCTCGTAGGACAGGTCCTCCCAGGCCACGAGCAGCAGCACGTCGCGGTCGCGGCGCGGGATGCGCGAGAGCGCGGCGACGAGCTCACCGCGCGCGCCGATCGCGTCGAGGCGCGCGTCCGCCCCGTCCAGGCGGTCGGCGTCGCCTTCCGGACGGTCGAGCCGCGCGAGCGCACGGAGGTGGCGGCGCTGCCCGCGCCAGCGCTTCAGGAGCAGGTTCGCCGCGAGCCCGTAGAGCCACGGCAGGGCGCTCTCGTGCAAGGGACGGAAGCGTCCCCGGCGCTCGAACGCTATGCGGAAGACGTCGCCGGCCAGCTCGTCGGCGGCGTCGCGCCCGACGCGACGCTCGAGGTAGCGATGGATCGTCCCGAAGTGCCGGTCGAAGACGACGCCGAAGAGCTCCGGCTCGACGGAGGCGCACGCGATCAGCTCGGCGTCGGTGCGGACCTCCATCGCGGGCTCATTCCCGGAGGCCGTCTTCGGGTTCACGAAGCGAGGTCGCGAAGGAGGCGTTCGAGCTGGCCGAGGAGCGCGTCGATCCGGCGGCCCTCGTCGAGGTGCGTCAGGAGGTTCGCGCCGAGCTCGAAGGTGCAGGCGGCATAGGCGAGGTCGCGCAGCGGAAGCTCCACGGGGAACGGGAGGCGGGCGACGACCTTCGCGAGCGCCTGCTGGGCGAGGTCGACCCACTCCTCCATCCGCGCGACGATCTGCGGCGCGAGCTCGGGCCTGGCGACGGAGCCGGCGATCATCTGGACGACCACGGCCGTGTGGCCTGTCTCCCGGTCCTGGCCGCGCGCGCGGACGAGGAGCTCGACGAGCTCCTCGAGCGTCTCCGCCTGCTCGACCGCGGCGCGGTACTGCTTCAGCCGCTCGCTGCTCGTCCGGTCGAGCGCGGCCAGGAGCAGCGAGTCGAGGCTCCCGAAGTGGTAGAAGATCAGCGCCTGGTTGAAGCCGCCGCGGCGGGCGATCGCCCGCGACGTGGCCCCGGCGAAGCCCTCGTGCTTGAGCGTCTCCAGCGCGGCGTCGACGATCCGCTGCCGCGTCGCGTCGCCTGCCTTGCCAGACTCCTGAGCGTTTGATTTAATCAATCGATCAATAAGGGTCGAACAGGGAGATCGTACGTGGCGACGCCGGGAGCGGCATGCGTTGGCTGATCGCACAGCGGTGGGAGGAACTGCTCTTCGCGCACTGGCACGTCGACCCGCGCGGCGTCCGGCCGCTACTCCCTCCCGGCGTCGAGCTCGACCTCCGCGACGGGGCCGCCTGGGTCGGGATCGTCGCGTTCGTCATGAGGGGCACGCGGCTCGCCGCCGGTCCCGCACGTCCCGCACTGCCGCCGATCCCGGAGCTCAACCTGCGGACGTACGTCCGCGTCGGCGGCGTGCCGGCCGTCTGGTTCCTCAGCCTCGACACCGACAGCCGGACGTTCGTGACGCTCGGCCGCGCGCTGTTCGGGCTCCGCTACCGCCGGGCGCGGATGGCGGTCGTCGCGGACGGCGATGCCGTGCGCTTCGTCAGCTCGGCCGGGCCGTTCGCCTTCGCGAGCGCCTACCGTCCGGCGGGGCCGCCAGTCCCGGCGTCCGGAGGCTCGCTCGAGCACTTCCTCACCGAGCGCTACCGGCTGTTCTCACTGCGCCGCGGCCGGCTCGTGACGGCCGACGTGGCGCACGAGCCCTGGCCGCTCCAGCCGGCGGAGGCGGAGATCGGCCTCAACCGGCTCGCGCCGCGAGGAGTCGTCCTCGAGGGTGAGCCGCTCCTCCATTTCTCGCGCTCGGTCAGCGCCCGGATCTCGCCGCCGACGCTCGTGCGGGCGTCGTCCGAGCCGGCAGCGCTTCGCGCGCTCCGAAGCGCGGGCGCCCGGCGATGACGCGCGGCCGGCGCACCCGCGCCGCCAGCGCCTGCAACCCCGGCCGGCGTCGCCGGACGATCACCGGCTGCGTGTCGTAGACCGGTCTCGGTTGCGGACGCGGATCCAGGTCGAGGAGCAGCGAGGTGGGCGGCGGCTGCAACCGTGTCTCCTCTATTTATGCAATCGGTTGCACGAGGTTGCAAACGAAAAGGGCGTTCACGTCGAGGCCCGAACCACCAGCTCGGCCGGGATCGTCACGTTCGTGACGGCGCCGGTCTCGAGGTGCTGGAGCAGGTTCTGGGCGAGTAGCCGGCCCGCGAGCGGGCCGTTCTGGCGGATCGTCGTCAGCGGCGGCGTCGCGTGGCGCGCAACCGCGATGTCGTCGTAGCCGACCACCGCGACGTCGCGCGGCACCCGCCTCCCGGCGGTACGGGCCGCGTCCATCGCGGCCATGGCCATCATGTCGCTGTTCGCGAACACGCCGTCGACGTCCGGCGCCCGCTCGAGTAGCTGCCGGAGCGCGGGCCCGGCCGTCTCCGGCTCCATCCAGTCGGCGTATGCGACGAGCGCGGGATCGAGCTCGTGCCCCGCCGCGCGCAGCGCCTCCTCGTAGCCGCGCAGCCGATCCTGCACCTCGGGCGACGCCTCGGGGCCGCCGAGGAACGCGATCCGCCGCCGGCCCGTCTCGAGCAGATGCCCGGTGGCGAGCCGCCCGCCGGTCACGCTGTCGCCGAACACCGAGCAGTAACGCCGGTCGGCGGGTGCGGCACCCCAGATGATGAACGGCGCGCGCATGTCTGCGAGCAGCCTCCGCTGGCGCGCGTTGCAGCTCCCGAACAGGAGGACGAACCCGTCGGCGCGGCCGCTGTCGACGTACCGGCGCGGCCAGTCCGTGTCGCTCGGGTCGACGTGGGTGACGAGCAGGTCGTAGTCGAGCGCGCGGAGGCCGGCCGACATCCCGCCCATGATCTCGAGCATGAACACGTCCGGGCTGAAGAACGTGTCGTCCTTGCCGTAGAGCACGAGGGCGACCGCGCGGCTGCGCTTGAGGCTGAGCCGGCGCGCCGGCGCGTTCAGCTGGAACCGGTGCTCGCGCGCGATGGCGCGGATCCGCTCCTTCGTCTCGACGGCGATCAGCGGACTGTCGCTCAGCGCGCGCGAGACGGTCGACTTCGAGACGCCGGCGAGGCGGGCGATGTCGTCCATGGTGCGGATCGTCGTGGAGGCGCTCATCTGCAACCGGTTGCACCGTACCTGCCGCGATCGCCGCTCGTCAACCCTCCTCACCGATAGGCTGCCGGCGTGGAGACCTGGGACGCGCTGCGGTCGCGCCGAAACGTCCGTGAGTTCGACTCGCGGCCTGTGAGCGAGGCCGACCTCGGGCGGATCCTGGAGGCCGGCCGGCTTGCGCCGTCGGCGAAGAACTGGCAGCCGTGGGACTTCGTCGTCGTGACCGACCGCGAGCAGTTGCGAGAGCTCACGGGCGTCTGGCAGGGAGCCTGGCATGTCGCCGGTGCAGCCGCCGCGATCGCGATCGTCGCGCCGGTCCCGGAGGACGAGCGCTGGCGCGGCCTCCTGCAGTACGACCTGGGGCACGCGACGATGGCGATGATGCTCGTGGCCGCCGATCTCGGCATCGGCACCTGCCATTCGTCGGTTCAGGATCAGGAGCTTGCGCGTCGGATCCTCGGCTTCCCCGACGACCGGTTCTGCGCCTACCTGATGTCGCTGGGCTATCCGGCCGACCGGCCGCTCGCCCCGCTCAAGCGGTTCAACCGCCGCCCGCTCGACGAGGTCGTCCACCGCGGTCGCTGGTAGCCGCGCCGTCCGGCAGTTCGCCGGGCCGCGGCTCGAGCTTCAGGCCGTCCGCCCGGCGTTCGCGTCCAGCGCCTCGCGGAGCGCACGCTCGACGAGGACGCGGACGAGGTTCTCCTTGTACTCGACCGAGCCGTTCGCGTCCTCGACCACGCCGGCGGCCTCGGCGGCGAACACCGCGGCCTCGGCGACGGCGTCGGCGTCGTCGAGGGCGGCGCCGGCGAGCCGCGTCTCGGCTGCCGTCGCGCGCACGGCGCGCGGACCGACCGAGCCGACGCCGACCCTTGCGTCCGTCACCGCACCGTCCTCGACGCCCACTAGGCAGGCGACGGTCGCAGCGGGCCGTTCGTGGAAGGCGAGCTTGCGATGGACGACGGCCGCTCCGGGCGGCGGCACCGGGATCCGGACGGAGCCGAGCAGCTCTCCCGGCCGGAGCGCGGTCTCGTACGGCCCGACCAGGAACTCCGCGAGCGGCAGCCGGCGCGCGGCGGCGGCGGACACGCATTCGACCTCGGCGTCGAGGACGAGCAGGAACGTCGCCGGGTCTGAGTGCGGATCCGAGAAGCAGAGGTTCCCGCCGAGCGTGCCGACGTTGCGAACGCGGATGTTCGCGACGCGACGCTCCATCGCGGCGAGCGCCGGCAGCCGCTCGAGGACGTCGGGCGAGCGTTCGATCTCGCGGTGCGTCGCGGCGGCGCCGATCACGAGCTCGCCGTCGGCGGCGTGGACGCCGCCGAGCTCCGGGATCGCCTTCACGTCGACGAGGTGTCCGAACGCGCCGAAGCCGAGCTTCAGGAGCAGGAGCAGCTCGGTGCCGCCGCAGAGCACGGCGGCGTCCTCGCGGTGGCGCGCGAGCAGGTCGCTTGCGTCGGCAACCGTCCGGGCGCGATGCAGATCGAACGGCGGCAGCGTCACGCGACCGGCGCCTCGGCGTTCTCGTCGCCGAAGAAGAGCAGGCGGCCGTTCTTCGAGAGGACGCGCTCGACGAGCCGGTCGTCGAGGCCGCTGACCCGAACCTTGAGGATCTCGACGGCGGGGTGGTGGAAGGGCACGTCCGTTCCGAACAGGACGCGCGTCTCTCCGACCCGCTCGACCGCCTCCCGGATCTTCGTGTGCATCGGCATCCCCGAGGTCTCGAGGTAGACGTTCGGATTGCGCAGCGCGACGTCGATCGAGGCGTTGATGTAGACGACGTTGCCGTGGCCCATGTGGCCGACGATGATCCGCGCCTCCGGGTAGCTGACGGCGAGCTCCTCGATGCTCCACGGAAGCGTGAAGATCGGGTGCCCGCAGTGGATCAGCACGGGAAGCCGGCGCGGGAGGAGCAGCTCGACGAGCCGGTGGACGAGCGGATCGTTCGGGTGGTAGCCGTCGATCAGCGGGTGGAGCTTCATCCCCACGAACTTCGGGTGGGCGAGGAAGCGCTCCGCCTCCTCGAGGTAGCCGGGCAAGCGCGGATTGGCCCAGACGAGCCCGTACAGGCCCGGGATCGACTCGACCACCTCGGCCGCGTACGCATTGTCCGGGTGGAAGACCACGCCGCCGGTGACGCCGTGCTCCTCCATCAACGCCGCGAGCCCGTCGCGGTCGATCGAGACGCCGAACATCGACTCGAACGACCCGACGTGCATGTGGGAGTCGAAGATCACGGCGCCTTCCCCCGAACGGCGGCTGTTTCGGGCATGACCCGGGGCCAGGCCCCCGGACGTGTCCGAACCGGTCGGTTGCCCGCTCCGGCAGCGGAGTTTCGATTCGGCGGCCTGTTACGGAAGTGTGACGTGGCAGCTCGGCGGGGCCAGGCCTCGGCGGTTGCCCGCGGCGTCCGACCGAGCGCCCTCATGCGATCGCCTGCTTCGCGTCTGCGAGCTCCGCGAGCGCGGCCTCGAGGCCGGCGCCGACGTCGACGGACGCGCCGAGGTCGGCGAGCGTGCGGCCGACGGCCGCCAGCCCGACGACCGGGTAGAGCGAGCGCGCCGACGGGCCCATGTGGCCGATCCGGACGAGGTTTCCGGCGCCCTGGCCGCCCGAGATCATCACGCCGTAACGCTCGCGACAATGGGCGCGGACGTCCACGTCGGTCAGCCCGTCCGGAACGGCGATGGCCGTCACGCACGCCGCCGAGATCGACTCCGACCGCGGCCAGAGCTCGAGTCCCATCGCGCGGACGCCGGCCCGGCACGCCGCTGCCGCCCGCTCGTGCCGCTCGATCGACGCCTCCAGGCCCTCCTCGAGCAGCTCGTCGCACGCAGCCCCGACGCCGTGCACGTCGGACACCGACGGCGTGAACGGGAACTTCCCGCCTTCGAGCCACTGCTCCTTCCAGTCGAGCATCGACAGGAACGACGCGCGCGGCGCCGCCGGATTCGAGCGGATCCGCTCCCACGCCGGCTCGCTCACCGTCATCAGCGACATCCCCGGAGGCCCGCCCAGGCACTTCTGCGGGCCGGCGACGCACAGGTCGAGCGTCCATTCGTCGACGCGGCACGCGATCCCGCCGAGCGACGAGACGCAGTCGACGAGCGTCAGCGCCTCGTGCGCGTGCGCGAGAGGCCCGATCTGTGAGAGGTCGCAGAGCGTCCCGGACGGCGTCTCCGAGTGCACCAGCGTCACGAGCTCGATCTCGGGATGCTCGTCGAGGTAGCGCTCGACGTCGGCCGGATCGACGGCGTCGTTGTAGGGCACCTCGAGCTCGTGCAGCTCGGCGCCGAAGTCCTTCAGCCAGTAGCCCATCCCCTTGCCGAAGATGCCCTGGACGAGGTTCAGCACCGGCGTCGCCGGCCGCACGAGCGCGCGGGCGGCCGCCTCGAGCCCGAGCACCGCCTCGCCCTGCATCAGCAGCACGTCGTTCTCGGTGAGGAAGATGCGAGCCAGCTTCCGCTGCGTCTCGCGGAACCGCTCCATGAAGACGGGGTCGTAGTGGTAGGTGATCGGCGAGCCGAGCGCCGCCAGCACGCGCGGCGACGCCATGGTCGGGCCGGCCGAGAGGGTGAAGTCGGGGTCGCGCATTCGAGGCTCCTTTCAGCGGGCGCCGCGCACGTAGGGGAGCGCCAGCGCCGGCGGGAGGTAGGCCCGCCGGGCGAAGAGGATGAGGGCGAGGATGATCGACGCGAACGGCAGCATGTGGAGCACCTCCGGCGAGAGGGTCACGCCGACGGCCTCGAGCGGGCCGTTGATCGAGAGGGCGATGCCGAACATCAGCGAGAACGCGACGACCGCGAGCGGCCGGCTCCGGCCGAGCATCGCGATCACGATCGCCATGAACCCGAGGCCCTGCGTGAAGAACGGCTGGAACGTGCCGGTGACGATCGCGAGGTAGACGCCGCCGAGCCCGGAGAGCGCACCGGTGGCGAGCGCCGCGTAGCTCCGCGTCGCGACCACCGAGACGCCGGCAGCGTCGAGCGCCTCCGGCTTCTCGCCCGCCGCGCGCAGGTTCAGCCCGATGTTCGTGGAGCGGAAGACCCACGTCAGGACGACGGCGAACGCCAGCCCGAGGTAGACGATCATCGGCTGGCTGAAGAGCGGGAACTCGCCGTTCAGCGGCTTTCCGAGGAGCGGGATCCGGTCGAGGAGCGGGATCGGGTCGTCGGGAGGCGCGCCGAGGCGCGGCTGGATCGAGCTGAAGTGCGACTGGTAAGCCACGCTCGTGATCCCCTCGCCGGCGAGGAAGATCGCGATGCCGACGACGATCTGGTCGAGGCCGAGCCAGACGCAGAGCACGACCATGAAGAGGGCCGACGCAGCGCCGGCGGCGGCGCCCGCGAGATACCCGAGCCAGACGGAGTGGCCGTAGTACGTCGCGAGGAAGCCGAAGTAGGCGCCGAACAGCATCATCCCCTCGAGGCCGATGTTGAGGACGCCTGCGCGCTCCGAGATCGCCTCGCCGAGCGACGTGAACATCAGCGGCACGCCGGCCGCGAGGCCGCCGGCGATCGCCGTCGTCCAGAAGAGCTGCGTCCAGATCGCGGACGCGACGATCACGCGGCCCGCCTCCGGTAGAGCGGCGCCCGCAGTGCCTGCCTGAGCCCGGGCGTCACGTAGCTCTGCCCGAGCTCGCGCCGGCGGCCCATGAACTCGATCACCGTCATGAAGAGGAGGATCAGCGCGACGAGGACGAGCAGGAAGTCCGTCGAGAGGCCCGCGTTCGCGGTGGCGAGGTCGCCGCCCGTCGAGAGCACAGAGAAGAAGGCGATGAACGGGATCACGGCGAGCGCGTTCAGCCGCGCGAGGAAGACGAACGGGATGATCGTGTCGCCGTAGGCCGGGTTCCAGCCGGTACGGATGTAGCCCTGGACGCCGACGATGTCGGCCGTCGCGGACATGCCGACGAGGAAGCCCGAGACGAGGAAGCTCACGACGATCAGCCGCTTCAGGTCGATCCCGAAGTGACGGGCGGCGCGCGGGTTCGCGCCGAGCACCTGCAGCCGCAGGCCCCACGCGGTCCGGGTCAGCACGTAGTGGACGACGACCGCCGCGGCGAGCGCGACGAGCAGGCCGATGTGGACTCCGGGTCGGTCGCCCGTGCCCGGGATCTGCGGCAGCAGCTTCTGGATGCTCTCCGTCTGCGGGAGCGGCGTGGTCGGGTCGTGGAACGGGCCCTTGATCAGGATCTGGGCGAGGTCGATCCCGATGAAGGACATCATCAGCGTCGTGATGATCTCGTTCGTGCCGTACCAGGCCTTCAGCAGCGCCGGCACGATCGTCCACGCCGCCCCGACCGCGCCCGCGAGCAGGAACAGGAGCGTGAACGCGAACCACAGCGGGACGTGCGCCTCGAGGGGCGGCGCATAGCCCGAGACGAGCGCGGCGCCCAGCAGGAACTGGCCGTTGTAGCCGAGGTTCCAGATGTTCGCGCGGAAGATCACCGTCAGCCCGGTGGCGATCAGGAGGAACGGCGCCATCCGGATGCCGCTGCTCTGCCAGCCGCCGTTCTCGATCCCGCCGGTCCAGATGTCGCCGTAGAAGTGGAGCGGGTTGCGGCCCATCCCGAGAAGCAGGAGGCCCCCCGCGACGAGCGCGAGGACGACGGGCACGACCGAGCGGACGAGGACGTCGAGGAGCCGCCCGGCCGGCCGGTACCCGCTCGGCAGGTGCAGGTCGGCGGCGAGCGGCGCCTCCGGCCCGACCGCGGTCGGCGTCGTCGTCACGCGGCGCCCTCCGCCGGCGGCAGCCGGCGGGCGTTCCGGGCAGATCCCGGGCCGCGCCCCAGGGACTGCCCCGGACATGCCCGGAAGGCGCGGTGGTGCCTGGCACCGGACAGGTCCGCAGGAGACGCGCGCCTCCGGCTCACGCGGCCGCCTGCTCCTCGCCCACGAGCAGCCGCCCGACTTCCTCCGCCGCGCCGGGGCCGTTCGCGACGACGCCGATCAGCTGCCCGCGCGAGAGGACGGCGATGCGGTCCGAGATCTCCAGCAGCTCGTCGAGGTCGGTCGAGACGACGAGGGCCGCGCCGCCGCGCTCGGGCAGCCGCCGGATCAGGCCGCGCACCGTCGCGGTCGTGCGGACGTCGAGCCCGTACGTCGGCTTGTGGAAGACCACGACGCGCGGGTCGAAGCTGAGCTCCCGCGCGAGCAGGATCTTCTGGATGTTCCCGCCGGACAGCGTCGCCGCACGGGTCGACACGCTCGGCGTCCTCACGTCGAACTCACGCACGAGCTCGGCCGCGCGCTGGTCGACGACGCCGCGCTGGATCCGCCCGAGCCGCCAGAACGGCCGCTCGCCGATCCGCTTCAGGAACAGGTTGAGCCCGACCGGGAGCGTCCCGACGATGCCCTCGCCGAGGCGGTCGTCGGTCACGTAGCGCAGGCCGAGCTTCTGCCGCGCCGAGACCGGCAGCCGCGTCACGAGCACCCCGTACAGGAGCACGTCGCCGCGCGCAGGCGTCCGCTGTCCCGCCACGACCTCCGCGAGCGCACGCTGCCCGTTCCCGTCGACCCCGGCGATGCCGAGGATCTCGCCCTGCCGCAGCTCGAGCGAGACGTCCACGATCCCGAGGTCGGCGCCCTCGCCCGGCGCGGCGACCGACCGCAGCTCGAGGACGACGTCCGCCTCGGCCGCCACCTCCTGGTCTGCGTGGCCCTCGACGAGCTCCTCCCGCAGCTCGGCGACGCCCGCGACCGCACGCGCCTCGTCGCCGAACATGATCCGGACGATCTCGGCCCGGAGCTCCTCGGCCGGCCGCGAGCGCAACGCTCCCGGCTCGATCGTCCCCGCGAGCCGACCCTGGCGCAGGATCGAGATGCGGTCGCCGAGCGTCAGCGCCTCGTGGAGCTTGTGCGTGATGAAGACGACCGCCTGGCCCTGCTCCTTCAGCCGCTCGAGCACGTTCGCGAGCTCCGCCACCGCCTGCGGCGTCAGCATCGACGTCGGCTCGTCGAGGATCAGGACGCGCGACCCGCGCCAGAGCGCCTTGACGATCTCGACCTGCTGCTGGTGCCCGAGCGCGAGGTCGGCCGCACGTGCGCCGGGGTCGATCGCGACGCCGAGCATCCGTGCGAGCTCCGCGAGACGCCGCCGCGCACCGGCCGCGTCGAGCCGCAGCCGCCGCGTGTCGCCGAGCATGAGGTTCTCGAGCACCGTCAGCGCCGGGATCAGCGCCGAGTGCTGCGGGACGGTGCCGATGCCGAGGTCGAGCGCCGTGCGCGGCGACGAGATCTGCGTCTGGGCGCCGTCGATCAGGATCGTGCCGGCGTCCGGCCGGAGCAGACCCGAGAGGATCCCGATCAGGGTCGACTTGCCCGCGCCGTTCTCGCCGAGCAGGCAGTGCACCTCGCCGCCGCGCAGCGCGAGGTCGACGCGGTCGTTCGCGAGCACGCCGGGGAACGCCTTCGTGATCCCCCGGAGCTCGACGATCGGCGTCCCGCTGTCGTTCGGCGCGCTCAGAGTCAACGAAGTCTGCTCGAAGACGCGAAGCCCGCGGTGGCACCGGGCGCACCACCGCGGGCGACGCGCGGAGTCGCTACTTGATCAGCTTTTCCACGTCCCCGGCCTTGTGCGTGACCGGGATCTTGATCTTGCCGGCGAGGATCTGCCCCTTCGCCTTCGAGACCGCCGACCAGGCGGCGGCGGAGATGTACTTCGTCTTCAGCAGCGAGATACCGCCGTTCTTCAGGTTGAGGTCGTAGCCGTGCGTCCCGAAGGTGCCGCCGTTCACGTCCTCGATCGCCTGCTTGAAGGTGCCCGTGAAGTTCCACAGCACCGACGACAGGAACACGTGGTTCTTGTCGATCGGCGACATGTCCCCGATGTCGCCGATCATCCAGACCTTGTGGCCGACCTTCGCGCTCTCGATCGCCTGCAGGTAGCCGAAGGAGGCGTTGTCGCCCATCGTGAAGAGCACGTCTGCGCCCTGCGCGATCACGCTCGTGGCGACGCGCTTGCCGCCGGCGGCGTCGTCGTAGCCGGTCGGGCTGACGGTCGCGAAGACGATCTTCGAGGTCTTGTCGACGCTCCGGAAGCCGGCCGCGAAGCCGCCGCTCATCTTGTACCAGTTGTCGTCCGCGGCCGAGATGACGATGCCGACCTTGTGCGTCTTCGTCATCTTCGCGGCGAGGATTCCCGCGAGGTACGAGCCTTCCTGGCTCGAAGTCGTCACGTACGAGACGTAGCCCTTCGAGAGGTTCGTCGGCACGTCCCACGTGATCATCGGCACCTTGTACTGCTTGGCCAGGCGCGCGGCGATCGTGTCGTAGCCGCTCGCCTGCGGGACGATGAAGTTCGCGCCCCCGTTGATCAGCTGCTTCAGGATCACGTCCGTCTTGTCGTAGCCGATGTTCGTGATCGCCTGGAACTGAGCCCCGGCTGACGCCGCGGCGGCCTTGGCCGCGTTGTAGCCCTGCTGGTTCCAGCCGTAGTCGCTCTGCTTCGCCGGCGACGCGAATCCGACCTTCGTCACCTTCTTCGAGCTCTGCAGCGCTGCGCCCGCGTAGGCGGCGCCGCCCGCGAGGATTGCTGCCGCCGCGACGCCGGCGATGATCCCCCTCCTGGATAGACGCATCTGCATCGCGAGACTCTCCTTCCTCTCGTCCGTGCCCTTGCCCGTCCTCCGGCCGCCTGTTAGGGTCAGCTGCCGACTGTTAACAACGCGGGCACCTTAACCCGTTGGCAAACGGAATGCAATGGCGGACGACGGCGACCTGAATCACGCACCGCACGGCACGCGGCTCGAGAACCTGACGCTCTGGCAGCGGGTCTACGACCACCTCCGCGAGGAGATCCGCTCGGAGCGGCTGCCGCCGGGAACGGAGCTGCAGGAGGTCGCGCTGTCGGAGCGGCTCGGCGTCAGCCGCGGGCCGATCCGCGAGGCGCTCGGCCGGCTCGCGGCCGAGGGCCTCGTGACCGTGCGGCCGCGGCGCGGCGCCGTCGTCCGGTCGCTCTCGAAGGACGAGTTCATCGAGCTCTACCAGGTGCGCGAGGCGCTCGAGATGATGGCGGTCCGGCTCGCGGTACCGCGGCTCGCCGCCGGCGACTTCGCCGAGCTCGAGCAGCTCCTCGACCGCATGGACGGACACGCGCGCAACGACGAGGTCGGGAGCTTCTTCGAGGCGAACGTCGCCTTTCACGGCCGGCTCTTCGACGCGTCCGGCAACGCGAAGCTCCGCGAGCTCTACGGACAGCTGCTCGGCCAGATGGGCCGCCATCGCGAGCGCTCGATCGCGCTCCGCGGCAACCTCCAGCGCTCGGTCGCCGAGCATCGCGCGATTGTCCGCGCGGCCAGGCGGCGCGACGCCGACCGCGCGGCGCACCTGATGTCGGAGCACATCCGCGTCCCGCAGCTCGCGCTCGAGGCGCTCGCCGAGGACGAGCTGATCGGGCAGCCCGACCCCATGCTTCGGGCCGCGAGCGCGGCCCCCGAGTCGGCGGGTCAGGGCGCCGCCGTGCAGGCGGCGTCGTGACCGGCTTCGGCGTCAACCTGAACAACCGCGAGCCGCTGATCGCGCCCGACTACGACCTCCAGATGCTGCTCGACCTCTCCGAGGTCGTCGAGGAGTCCGGCTTCGACTCGGTCTGGGTCGGCGACAGCCTTTTCTCGAAGCCCCGCTACGAGCCGATCACGCTGCTCTCGGCGATCTCGCAGCGCACGGAGCGCGTCCGCCTGGGCACCGCGTGCATGGTCTCGTCGACGCGCAACCCGCTCTACCTCGCGCTCGAGTGGGCGACGCTCGACCAGATCTCGGGCGGCCGGACGATCCTCGGCACCGGCATGGGCAACCCGGAAGAGGGCGTCCGCCGCGAGTTCGAGGCGCTCGGCCTCGACTACGTGCGACGCGGCGCGCTCTTCGAGGAGGGCCTCGCGGTGCTGCGCGAGCTCTGGACCGAGGGGAAGGTCGACTTCCACGGACGCTTCCTCGACTACGACTCGGTGTCGTTCTACTCGGGCACGGAGCTCGGGCCGCTGATGCCGGCGCAGACCCCGCCGCCGATCTGGGTCGTCTCGAACCCGCGCCTGAAGGGCGACGCGCCGCCGGACGTGATCGCGCGGCGGCTCGAGGCCGCGTGCCGGCGGATCGTCCGCTACGGCGACGGCTGGATGACCTGCTGCCGCGCGCAGCACCCGGAAGAGCTGGTCGACCAGCTCGCGGCGATCGAGCGCTACGCGGACGAGCACGGCGAGGACTTCTCGCGGCTCGTCATCTCGTACCAGGTGACGATGAACATCGGCGACTCGGAGGAGGAGGCTCGGCGGGCCTTCGGCGAGTACATCTCGAAGTACTACCCGGAGCTGTCGAAGGCGATGGACCTGTCGAACTGGGGCCCCGTCGGCACGCCGGAGCAGATCGCCGGCTGGATCCGCACCTTCGCGGACGCCGGCGTCGACCACTTCATCTGCCGCTTCGGCGCGATCGACCAGTTCGGGCAGGTCGAGCGCTTTGCAGCCGAGGTGCTACCCGACTTTTCCGCAGCGGGGGGCACACTCCCCGAAGTGATCCGGCGAAGGCGGGCTCTGCCCGCCGTAGCCACCGCGCGGGACGCGCGTGAAACCAGCGAGGGGGCCCGTGGGGGAAACCGGGTTTCCCCCACGAGAAGAGAGTGAGGTGACGGCCATGGCCACCGTTGTCGCGCCAGACCTGAAGAAGGACGCCGCCCTGATCGTCGACGTGTGCTTCGGCGTCGAGGAGGGCGATGTGGTGACGATCATCTGCGACGACGACCGCGAGGACGAGGCGCGCGCCGTCGCGGAGGTCTGCGTCGAGCGCGGCGCCTGGCCCGTGATCATGAACAACGAGCAGCAGGTGCGCCGCGGCCGCGCGGACGTCCGCTTCCCGATGGCCCCGCCGGCGAACCTGCACCGCGCGATGGTCGGCTCGGACGAGGTGATCATCATCGCGAACCTCGAGTGGGCGAATCGGTTCGCGCACGTGAGCGCCGTCCGCGAGACGTGCGAGGCGAACGGGAAGATCGCGTCGATCGAGCCCGGGATGGGCGACTGGGGCCTGACCCTCGAGGATCTCGAGCGCTCCGCCCGGCGGACGAAGGACGCGGTCGCCGCGCTCGCCGGGAAGCAGCGCGTGCGGGTGACGACCGCGCTCGGCACGGACTTCGAGGTCTCGATCGAGGGCCGCGAGGCGCTCTGCCTCACGTCGTACAAGGCGCGCGGGCAGATGATGAGCCCGATCCCGCTCTGGAACGAGGTCGCGTTCGCGGCGATCGAGGACTTCACCCACGGCACCGCCGTGGTCGACGGCGTCATGCTCGGGATCGGCCTCCAGGGCCAGGTCAGGGAGCCGATCACGTGGACGCTCGAGGGCGGCCGCTGCACGAAGATCGAGGGCGGCGACGAGGCGGAGCGCCTGCGCAGGGCGATCGAGGGCGTCGAGAACGCGACCGTGATCGGCGAGTTCGCCTTCGGGACGAGCGACAAGGCGCCGTACGGGACGCCGTCCGAGAAGGGCCGCGTCGGCACGGTCCACCTGGCGCTCGGCGACAACCACAACGCCTACCCGGGCGGCCGGAACGTCTGCTCGCTCCACCTCGACGGCGTCTTCCTGAACGCGACGATGCAGATCGTCGACGACGGCACGTACATCCTCCGGGACGGCGAGTGGGCTCTCTGACGCGCGTGCCGCTCGACGCAGCCGAGTCGATCGAGCTGCCGAACGGGAGCTGGAGCCGGATGCTCGTGACGGCCGCGCGCGTCGACGGCAACGCGTCGTCGCTCGGCTACTCGGTCTTCACGCCGGGCACCGTTCTCGCTCCCGTCAGGCACGAGGCCGAGGAGGTCGCCTACGTCGTCTCGGGCTCGGGCGAGCTGCGCCTCGACGGCGAGTCGGTCGAGTTCCGGGCCGGCGACGCGCTCCACATCCCGGCCGGCGTCTGGCACGCGGTCGCGAACACCGGGGCGGAGGACGTCGCGATGGTCTTCGGGTTCCCGCACCCCGAGTATCCGCCGACGGAGCGCCGCTAGCTCGTGGTCGCCGTCGCGCAGGGGCTTCGCGAACGCATCGCCGCGGCCTGCCGGATCCTCGCGCTCGAGGGCTACGCCGACCTCACGCTCGGGCACGTGAGCGCGCGCGGGGCGGACGGCCAGGTCTGGATCAAGCGCAAGGGCGTCGCGCTCGACGAGGTCGAGGCGGACGACGTCGTCTCGATCGACGACGCGGACGCCGTCCTCCACCTGGAGACCGTGCTGCACACGGGCGTCTACCGAGCGCGCGCGGACGTCGGCGCGGTCGTGCACGGGCACCCGCCGTACGCGACCGCGCTCGCGGCGACATCCGCGGAGCTCGCGCTCCTCACGCACGACGCGGTGCTCTTCGCCGACGGGCTCGCGCGCTTCGAGGACCCCGACCTCGTCGTGGACGAGGAGGAGGGCGACCGCGTCGCGGCCGCGCTCGGCGACCTGCGCGCGGTGCTCCTGAACAACCACGGCGTGCTCGTCGTCGGCGAGAGCGTCGAGTGGGTCGTGCTCGGCGCGGTGACGCTCGAGCGGGCGGCGCGGCTCCAGTCGATCGCGTCGGCGCTCGGGCCGCTGCGGCCGATCGACCCGGACGAGGCGCGGCGGCTCTGGGCGATGAAGTACCGCGACGAGTTCGTGGCCGAGTACTGGGAGGCCTGGCAGCGGCGGCTCGCGCGCGCCGGCGGAGGGCTGGGCTCCTAGGTGGAGATCGCGCTTGGCGTCAACGGTCGCGAGGTCAGGCGCTACGTCGCGCCGCAGGAGCTGCTCCTCGACCTGCTGCGCGACTCGCTCGGGCTGACCGGCGCGAAGCGCTCGTGCGACGTCCAGGTCTGCGGCGCCTGCACCGTTCTCGTCGACGGCCTGCCGGTGAGCTCGTGCTGTTACCTCGCCGCCGACGCGGACGGCCGCGAGGTGACGACGATCGAGGGTCTCGCGGAGCAGCCCGGGTTCGAACGGCTCGAGGACGCGTTCACGCGGCACGCGGCGCTCCAGTGCGGCTTCTGCACGCCGGGGATGCTGCTGACGGTGTCGGCGCTCCTCGCCACCGGGGAGCTCGAGAGCGACGAGTCGATCCGCCGGGCGCTGGCCGGCAACCTCTGCCGCTGCACGGGCTACCGCGGGATCCTCGAGGCGGTCGCGGAGCTCGCCGGAGTCGGATGACCACCGTCGCGAGGCCCACGCGGTCGCAGATCGGCCGTTCGCACCCGCGGCTCGACGCGCGCGAGAAGCTCCGCGGCCAGGCGCAGTTCGCCGGCGACCTGCTCGCGCCGCGGATGCTCCACGGTCGCGTGCTCCGGAGCCCGATCGCGCACGGGCGGATCGTCTCGATCGACGCGTCGGCGGCCGAGCGCATGGCGGGCGTCGTCTGCGTCCTCACCGGCGAGGACCTCCGCGACCTCGACCCGTACTACGGGCACGCGATCAAGGACCGGCCGATCGTCGCGATCGACAAGGTGCGCTTCCACGGGGAGCCGGTTGCGGCCGTCGCGGCCGAGACGAAGGCCGCCGCGGCGGCCGCGCTCGACGCGATCGCGGTCGAGTACGAGGAGCTCCCCGTCGTCGGGGACGTCGAGGCCGCGGTCGCGCCGGACGCGCCGCTCGTCACCGACCGGCCGGTCGTGCCCGGGCTCTTCCACGGGCTCGGCGAGCTGCCCGGGCGCGACGGGAACGTCTCCTACCGCTACCGGATCGACCGCGGCGAGCTCGAGGCGGTCGTCGCGCGGGCGGACGTGATCGTCGAGGGCGAGTACGACTTCCCGGCGGTCTATCAGTACGCGATGGAGCCGCACACCGTCGTCGCGCAGGTCGAGGGCGACGAGATCACGCTCTGGGCGAGCTGCCAGCACCCGTTCCTCGTCCGAGCGGAGATCGCGGACCTCTTCCGCGTGCCGGTCGCGAACGTTCGCGTCATCGTGCCGTTCCTCGGCGGCGGCTTCGGCTCGAAGTCGTACACGAAGCTGGAGCCGCTGACGGTCGCGCTGGCGCGAAAGGCCGGGCGGCCGGTGCGGATCGAGAACCGCGTGGGCGAGGCGATGGTGACGACGCGCCGCCACAACATGCGCTGCCGGATGCGAACGGCCGCGACCGCCGACGGGCGGTTGCTCGCGCGCGAGGTCGAGTGCCTCCTCGACACGGGCGCGTACGCGGACAACGGCCCGCGCGTCACCGCGACCGCGGGCGACGCCGCGCCGGGCCCGTACCGCTGGCTCGCCTACCGCGTCGACGCGTCTTGTGTGTACACCAACCTCGCGCCCGCCGGCTCGTACCGGGCCTTCGGCGCGACGCACCTGCAGTGGATCGGCGAGTCGCAGGTCGACGAGGTCGCGCGGCGCTGCGGGCTCGACCCGCTGGAGGTCAGACGCCGGAACCTGCTCCTGCCGGGGGAGGAGGTGCGCGCGGGCGGGAAGCCGCTCGACGCCGACCTCGTGGGCGACGTCGAGAAGGTCGCCGAGGCGGTCGGCTGGGGCGTGCCGAAGCCGCCGCTCGTGGGCCGCGGCGTCTCGGTCGGCCTCCTGGCGGCCGGGGCGCATCCGGTGTCGAGCGCGATCTGCCGGCTCGAGGCCGACGGGCGGGCGGTCGTCCTCGTCGGGACGACCGAGCTCGGGCAGGGGCCTCGCACGGCGTTCGCGCAGATCGCCGCCGAGGAGCTCGGGATCGAGCCGTCGCAGGTGACGGTCCGGGGCGCCGACACGCGGTTCACGCCGTACGACCGCTCGACCGGCGCGAGCCGCTCGACGACGCTCGCCGGCCTCGCCGTGCAGCGCGCCGCGGCCGACATCCGCGAGCAGCTGAACGCGATCGCGGACGCGACCGGCCACGACCGCCGCGATCTGACGGGTCTGATGCGCCGCCACTTCGGGTTCGCCGGCGGCGAGCTCGTCGGCCGCGGCGAGGTCGCGCCGAAGGGCACCGGCTCGTACGCGGAGGGACCTGTCTTCTGGGAGGTCTGCGTCGGCGCGGCGGAGGTCGAGGTCGACCCGGAGACGGGCTTCGTCCGCGTGCGCAAGACCGCGACCTGCGCCGACGTCGGGCGTGCGATCAACCCGCAGCTCGTCGAGCGCCAGGACGAGGGCGCGACGATGCAGGGTCTCGGCAACGCGCTCTTCGAGGAGATGGTCTACGAGGACGGGCTGCTCCTGAACGACACGCTCCTCGACTACCGCGTCCCGAGCTTCGAGGACCTGCCGGACGAGATGACGTGCGTGATCGTCGAGAACGGCGACGGCCCCGGGCCGTACGGCGCGAAGGGCTGCGGCGAGGGCGCGCTCGCGGCGCTCCCGGCCGCGATCGTGAACGCGCTCGCCGACGCGGGCGTCCCGATGAACGAGCTGCCGCTGACGCCGGAGCGCGTCTGGCGGCGGATCAAGGAACTCGAGAAGGAGGGTCAGTGGCAGACGTGACGCGCGCGGCGGTGATCGGGACGGGGACGATGGGACCGGGGATGGGCGCCGTCCTCGCCCGGGCAGGGATCGAGACGGCCCTGTACGACGTGAGCGCCGAGGCCCTCGAGCGGGCGAGCGGCGCCGCGGAGCTGGCGGCCGGCGTCCTCGAACGGCTCGACGCCGCGAAGGCCGACGGCGGGTCGCTGCGGTTCGAGTCGGATCTCGGCGCCGCGCTCGACGGGGCGGAGTTCGTGCTCGAGGCGATCCCGGAGAAGCTCGAGCTGAAGCAGGAGCTCTTCCCGAAGCTCGAGGCCGGCGCGGCGCCGGGCGCGATCCTGGCCTCGAACACGTCGGGCATCCCGATCACGAAGATCGCGGCGGTCTGCGGCGAGCCGGGCCGCGTCGTCGGCATGCACTGGTCGAACCCGCCGCACCTGATCCCGATGATCGAGGTGATCCCGGGCGAGCAGACCACGCAGGAGACGGTCGACGCGACGTCGGAGCTCGTGCGCCGGATCGGCTACCACCCGGTCGTCGAGCGCGAGGTGCCGGGCTTCGTCGAGAACCGGATCCTCTACGCGATCCTCCGCGAGTGCCTCGACCTCGTCGACCGGGGGATCATCGACCCGGAAGGGCTCGACCTGAACGTGCGCTGGGGGATCGGCTACAAGCTCGCGGTGATCGGGCCCATGGAGCTCCTGGACATGGCCGGACTCGACATCTACAACGCGGTCGGCTCGTACCTGAACCAGGACCTGTCGACGTCGGGCGAGGTCTCGTCGACGATCCGCGGTCTGATCGACAGCGGCCGCCTGGGGATGAAGACCGGCGGCGGGATCTACGACTACACGCCGGAGCAGATCGACGAGCTGCGAGCCCGGCGGGCCGCCAAGCTCGTCGCGGTGCGCAAGGCGCTCGAGGGCTCGTGAGCGCTCGAAGAGCCCCCACGAGCGGCCGCGTGCCAGGCTTCAGCCTGGCTCGCACGTGGAGACTTGCGTGAAGGTCTGGCTCCTCGACGGCGGCTCGATCGTCGTCGAGCACACGCAGTGGATGTGGAACGTCCCGGGCCCGCAGGTGCGGATTCCCGTGTACAGCGTCCTCGTCGAGCACGACGACGGGCTGTTCCTGTTCGACACGGGCTTCGGGCTGGAGCACATGGAGCGCGTGCTGCCCTTCGAGCTGCCTGAGCAGACGGAGGAGCAGACGATCCCGGAGCAGCTGGCGGTGTGCGGCCTCTCCGCGGGCGACGTCACGACGCTCGTCAACTCGCACCTGCACATCGACCACGTCGGCGGCAACAGGCTCTTCGCGGGGACACCGAACGTCCTTCACGCGAAGGAGCTCGCCCAGGCGCGCAACCACGAGCCGTTCGAGTTCTACGGCTACTCGGACAGGTCGTGGGACGCCGAGGGCGCACGGTTCGTGCCGGTGACGGGCGACTTCGACCTGGCGCCGGGGCTGCGGCTCTTCGAGACGCCGGGGCACACGGTGGGCCACTACTCGTTGCTGGTCGGGGAGACGCTGTTGTTCGCCTTCGACGTCTGCTACTCGCCGGCCGCGTTCGAGAAGGAGATCCAGGCGGGCTTCCACAACGACCCGGTCGCCGGCGTGCGCTCGATCCGGCGCGTGAAAGCGGTTGCGGCGGAGCACGGCGCGCAGATCTTCTTCTCGCACGACATGGACTCGTGGCGCGGCTACAGGCATGCGCCGGACTTCTACGAGGTGTAGGGAGGGCGGATGGGGAAGCTCCACGGGCGTGTCGCGATCGTCACCGGCGCGGCGCAGGGGATCGGGAAGGCGGTCGCAGACAGGCTTGCGGACGAGGGCGCGACGGTCGTCGGCGTCGATCTGCAGCCGGGCGTGACGAAGCGGGCGGACGTGTCCCGGGAGGACGATGTGAGGCGGTTCGTCGACGAGACGGTGGCGGAGCACGGCCGGCTCGACGTGCTCGCCAACGTCGCGGCGATCGTCCCGTTCACGCCGTGGGACGAGGTCGACTTCGCCGAGTGGCGGCGGATCATGTCGGTGAACCTGGACGGCGTCTTCCTCACGTGCCTCCACGCGCAGCGGCCGATGCGGGCGGCCGGCTACGGGCGGATCGTCAACATCGCGTCGAACGTCGTCCTCGCCGGGACGCCAAACCTGGCGCACTACGTGGCGTCGAAGGGCGGCGTGTGGGCGTTCACGCGCGCCCTCGCGCGCGAGCTCGGGCCGCACGGGATCACGGTGAACTCGGTCGCGCCCGGGCTGACGGCGACCGAGGGCGTGCTCGCGAGCCCGCACGCGGAGGCGTTCGACTTCGTCCAGGCGCTGCAGGCGATCCCGCGGCGCGCGGTTGCGGCGGACATTGCGCCGGCGGTCGCGTTCCTCGCGTCCGAGGAGGCCGGCTGGGTGACGGGGCAGATGCTCGTCGCCGACGGCGGGCACACGCACAACTGATGGGCGCGAACGAGATCCGCGCGGCCCTCCCGCCGCCCACTTCCCCACCCTGGGTGGGGGGTGCTGCTGTTCCACCCGCCACCCGCGGCTCACGCTACCGGCGAAATCGTCACGGGTGTGTGACGAGCCGTGCCAATTCCGTGCCGATTCGTCCACACACGGCCGTTCCGGCGAGGCCGGCACGGTGAAGGCCGTCGTCCTCCGCGGCCCGGGCGACATCGGCGTCGACGACGTCGCCGAGCCCGAGCTCGTCGAGCCGGGCGACGCGATCGTCCGCGTGCGTGCGACCGCCATCTGCGGCGCCGACCTGTTCCCGTTCCACGGACTGACGCCGGGGTTCGAGGCGGGCACCGTCCTCGGTCACGAGTTCGCCGGCGAGGTCGTCGCCGTCGGGCCCGCCGTCACGAGCCTCAGTCCGGGCCGGCGCGTCGTCAACACGAGCATGATCTCGGACGGCACCTGCCCGTCCTGCCGCGCGGGCCGGGTCACCCAGTGCTCGGGCCGGTCGCTCTTCGGTTACTCGGGCGTCTATCCGCGGCTCGACGGCGGCCAGGCAGAGCTCGTCCGCGTGCCGCAGGCCGACCGTGCCCTCCGCGCGCTCCCGGACGCCGTCACGGACGAGGCGGCGGTGTTCCTCGCGGACATCCTCCCGACCGGCCACGGCGCGGTCGTCCGCGGCGGCGTCGAGCCCGGCGACACCGTCGCAGTCGTCGGCTGCGGCCCTGTCGGCCTCATGGCCGTCCTCTGCGCCGTCCCCGTCGCCGCGCGCGTCCTCGCGATCGACGCCGTCCCGGCCCGACGTGAGCTCGCCGCGCGGCTCGGCGCCGAACCGCTCGCGACCGACGATGCGACCGACGCCGTCGCCGCCGCCACGGACGGCCTCGGCGCCGACGTCGTGATCGAGGCGGCCGGCTCGCCCGGCGGCCTGGACGCCGCGCTCCGGCTGGCGCGCGGCCGAGGCACCGTGTCCGTCGTCGGCGCCCACTTCGAGCCCGACTACCCGCTCGACAACGCGCTGATGTTCGAGCGCGAGCTGACGCTCCGCTTCTCGATCGGCGACCCGACCGCAGACGGGGAGCTCCTGCTCCGGCGCCTGGCCTCGGGCGAGCTCGACCCGACGCCTGTCGTCACGCACCGGCTGCCGCTGGCCGACGCCGCCGAGGCCTACCGCCTCTTCGACGCGCGCGAGGCGACGAAGGTCGTGCTCGCGCCGTGAGGGCCGCCGTCGCCCTCGCGACGCTCCTCCTTGCCGGCTGCGGCGCCGGCGGGCCGAGGTTCACCTCGGCCACGCCGCAGCAGGCCCGGCGGCTGATGATCCGGATGCTCGACCGGAAGGAGCTGAGCTACCACTGGGTCGCGTGCCTGCGCAACGGCCGGACGTTCCGCGGCGCCGGCATCGTCCGCTGCAACGTGAACTTCGGCGACCCGCACATCGAGGCGTACTGCCTCGTCCTCCGCGACGGGAAGCTCTACTCGAACCACGACGACCCGGCCGTCCCGTGCCGCCGCGACGACGCCGCGCCGCCCGCCACGATCGTCAGCTCGTAGGGGGCTTGTGGTCCTGGCCGGCGCGCCCTAGGATCGGGCGGTCAGGCAAGTCTTCTGGGAGGGGGTTGTCCATGTCGTACTCGAAGCGGTCGATGCGCCGCGCGGTGGGCGCGCTCGGGCTGCTCGTCGCCTGCTCCGCGGTCGTCGCGAGCCTCACAGGCGGGGCGTCCGCGTCCGATTCGCCGATTCCGCACTTCAAGGTCCTGACGGCCGTGCGGCCGCTGCCGAGCACGAGCTCTCCGGTGCCGGCGTCCGGGACGCCGCACCTGAAGACGTGGAGCTCGTCCGTGTCGGTCGGCGGGACGAACTACCCGTTCAAGATGGTCGGCAAGAAGGTGACGACGGCGCTCGGCTCCCCGTCCACCACCGTCACGGTTCCCGTGATCCCGCTGATCATCAAGATCGGCACGAACACGTTCGATCCCACGCACCTCCTTTCCGGCTGCGAGACGGCAACGGCCCAGACGCGCTTCAAGCGGTCGCCGATCTTCGACAAGTCGACGACGTTCACGATGAACGGCGTCAACGAGGGCGCGACGCAGTACGTCGACGCGTTCCAGCGCGCGGAGTTCGACAAGTTCACGAAGGCCAGCGGGATCAACCCCGGCTACCACGTGCTGCTCAAGTACGTGCAGGAGCCGGCGATCACCGTCACCGTCCCCGCCGGCGACGGCACCACGTTCGGCAGCGGCTGCAGCCTGCTCGGCGCCGTCGAGATCAACTACTTCGACGCGTTCGTGCAGAACACGCTGTTCCCCCAGGTCGAGGCCAGCGACGGCGTCAACCCGGCGAAGTTCCCGCTGTTCCTCACACGCAGCGTCGTCTGGTTCGACACGGTCACGAGCAACTGCTGCATCCTCGGCTACCACGGCGCGTTCAACAACCCGGACTTCGGCGGGACGCCGCAGACGTACTCGCCGACGGACATGGAGCTCTCCGGCGAATTCGGCGGCGGCATCGAGGACACGTCGGTCGCCGCCCACGAGGTCGGCGAGTGGATGGACGACCCGTGGGGCAACAACCCGACCCCGCTCTGGGGGCACATCGGCCAGGTCTCGGGCTGCCAGGGCAACCTCGAGGTCGGCGACCCGCTCACGGGCACGAACTTCCCGGACGTCATCGTGAACGGCTACACGTACCACCTGCAGGAGCTGGCGTTCTTCTCCTGGTTCTACCACCAGAGCCCGTCCTGGGGTGCGGGCGGAAAGTTCTCGAACAACGGCACCTTCACGACGTTCGCAGCGAACTGCCCGTAGCCGTTCGCCGCGCTCGACTCGCGCTCGCCGGGCCGGGGGAGACCCCGGCCCGGCGCCTATCGGGGCGTCAGCTTCCGCTCGACGCAGGCCGCGAACTCGCGCGTCAGCCGCGCCGCCACGTCGGGAACGACGCCGCGCCCGTACTGCGCGACGGCGCCGTAGAGCGTCAGGTCGGTCACGATCGAGACGCGGGTCCGCCCGTCGTCGGCCGCCGCCAGCGTCGACTCGATCGTCGCCCGGGCGTTGCCGCGGCCTCGCAGCTCACGTGCCCTGGCGGAGAGGACGACCCGGCCGGCGGCCTCGTCCGACACCTCCCGCCGCACGTCGGTCGCGAACTGGAGGGCGATCGGGCCGAGCTTCACGCTCAGTTTCGCCTTCCACGCGGTCTCGTCGACGGACTCGAGGAGCTCGGCCCCCGGCATGCACGGGACGACGGAGGGCACGTCCTCGAGCAGCCGCCAGGCCGCCTCGAGGGGCGCGTCGACCTCGAACGCGTTCTCGAGCCGCATCGAAGCCGAGTCTAGGCTGCGGGCCGCTCGAGCGTGACCTGGGCCGGCGCCTTGTCGCGCCGGAGCCCGTGGAAGCGCGGATGGCGCAGGCGGCCGTCGCGCGTCACCTCCGTGAAGCCGATCTGAGCGACGAGCTCCGGGCGCACCCAGTGGACGTCCCGGCGCGGGAGGCCGGCGCCGTCGAACGGCGGCCCGTCCTGCTCGAGGGTCGCGAGGCGCGCGGCCAGCTCGTGCAGCGAGGCGTCGTCGAAGCCGGTGCCGACCTTGCCCGCGTAGCGGAGACGGCCGCGCTCGTCGTGGTAGCCGACGAGCAGCGCGCCGAGGCCGATACGCCGGCCGTGCGGCTCGGTGTACCCGCCGACGACGAACTCCTGCTCGTGGACGCACTTGAACTTCAGCCAGTCGGTCGAGCGTCCCGGACGGTACGGAGCGTCGGCGCGCTTCGCGATCAGCCCTTCCCAGCCGCGCCGGCACGCCTGCCCGAACGCCGTCTCGCCCTCCGTGTCCCGGTGGGCCGTCAGCCGTAGCGGGTCGTCGAAGGCGACCGCCGACCGGAGCAGGCTCTTCCGCCGGCGAAGCGGGAGCTGCGTCGTGTCGTGCCCGTCCAGATGGAGCAGGTCGAAGAGGTAGAGGAAGACCGTCACGCCGCTGGCACGGGCCTGCTCGGGCGTGCGCAGCTGCATCCGGCGCTGGAGCCTCGCGAAGCTCGTCGCCCGGCCCTCGAAGGCGACGATCTCGCCGTCGACGACGAAATCGCCGCTCGGTTGGGCGGCGAGCGCGTCGACGAGCTCCGGGTAGGTCGGAGCGAGCGGCTGCCGGTTCCGCGAGACGAGCCGGACCGAGTCGCCGCGGCGGAACGCGAGGCAGCGCTCGCCGTCGAGCTTGCGCTCGAACAGCCAGCCGGCGCGCGAGAACCGCTCGTCCGTGAGCGTTGCGAGCATCGGCTCGATCCAGTCGGGCTGCGAGCACGGCCGCAGCAGCGCGCGCTCCGGCCCCGGCAGCTGGTCGAGTGCGCTCAATAGGCTGCGCCGCCGACGAGCTCGGCGACGGCGAAGGCGACGGCGGTGACGAGGCCGACCATCACCGCGAGGAAGACGTAGAGGACGGCGACGAGCTGCCAGAGCGGCCGCTCGGCGGTGCCCGCGCCCGTCTCCGCCTCCGCGCGGCGGGCTCGCGCGAGCAACCCGCGCGGCCGGACCGGCGCCGGGATCTCGGCGCCCGTGGTCGCCCACGAGGCGACCGGACGGTCCCCGTCGTGCGTCAGCCGCGGCGGCGCGAGCTCGAGCAGCGAGACGCGCGGCGGGACGACGACCCAGCCGTGCTCCCGGTCGACCGCGAGCACGTCGTCGCCGGCGAGGAGCGCACGCCGCCCCTCGGTCGTCCGGACGGCCAGCGCGCGCGGCTCGTCGGCGTCGCCGAGCCAGACCTCCTCGACCTGCCCGAGCTCGCCCTCGGCCGACTCGACGGCGTAGCCGTCGGTTCCGCGGAGCTCGCGTTTCACCGTAAGGGTCGCCATGGCCGCAGGGCGTTGTCCGGGAACCTCTTACCCGCGTCGGCCGGAGCTCACGCCTCGGACGCCTTAGGATCGGACGCGTGCCCGAGGCGGTCGCGATCTCGCTCGCCGGCGTCCGCAAGCGCTTCGGCGCCGTCGAGGCCGTCAGGGAGGTCACCTTCGACATCCTCGAGGGGGAGTTCTTCACGATGCTCGGCCCGTCCGGCTGCGGCAAGACGACGACGCTGCGGATGATCGCCGGCTTCGAGCAGCCGGACGAGGGGACGATCCTCCTGCGCGGCGACGACGTCACGCACGTGCCGCCGAACCGGCGCAACGTGAACATGGTCTTCCAGCACTACGCGCTCTTCCCTCACATGTCGATCCACGAGAACATCGCGTTCGGCCTGCGGCTGAAGAAGCTGCCGGCGACCGAGCGGCGGGCGAAGGTCGCGGCGATCCTGCGCGTGATCCAGCTCGAGGGGACGGAGAAGCGCAAGCCGTCGCAGCTCTCCGGCGGCCAGCAGCAACGCGTTGCTCTGGCGCGTGCTCTCGTGAACGAGCCGGCGGCCCTTCTCCTGGACGAGCCGCTCGGCGCCCTCGACGTGAAGCTCCGCAAGCAGCTCCAGCTCGAGCTGAAGCGCGTGCAGTCGGAGCTCGGCACGACGTTCGTCTACGTGACGCACGACCAGGAGGAGGCGCTCGGCATGTCCGACCGGATCGCCGTCATGAACGGCGGCCTCGTCGAGCAGATCGGCACGCCGCGCGAGGTCTACGAGCACCCGCAGACGGCGTTCGTCGCCGACTTCATCGGCTCGCTGAACGCGCTCGACTTCCGGGTCGACGCCGTCGAGGACGGGCTCGCGATCGCGCGGCTCGGCGAGGGGCGAGTGGCGGTGGCGGCGCCGGACGTCGCGATCGGCTCGTCGATGCGCGTGGCCGTGCGCCCGGAGCGGGTGCGGATCGACCCGGCGGGCGCCCGCGTGCCCGAGGGCGGCTCACGCGTCCCGGGCCGCGTCGCCGAGATCGTCTACCTCGGCCCGGTGACGCAGTTCCACGTCGACACTCCGGCCGGCCGGATCGTCAGCTACCGGATGAACGACGAAGCGGCCGCCCGGCTCGAGCTCGGCGCGGAGGTCGTCCTGACGTGGGCTCACGAGCACGCGTCGGTGCTCGGAGGGTAGAGATCGTGGTCGACCGTTCGCTGAGCGCAAGCGATCCGACAGCAAGACGCTGCTTGATCGGATGGAGGGTCTCGCCGCTCCCGACGGCGAAGACACGGGGACGAGTGCTTAGGCCTGTGTCAACCGGCGTTCAGCGCGCAGCCTGAGCGCCTCCGCCGCCGTCACGATGACGAGCGACGCGACGATCACGACCGCGCCGATCGCGATGATCTGCGGCTCGAGCGCCGGCGTGCGCGCGCCCGCATACACGTACACCGGATACGTCTCCTTCCCGGCCGGGACGAGGAACGACGCGATAGCGAACTCGTCGAACGAGATCGTGAACGCGATCAGCGCCGACGAGAACAGGGCCGGGACGATCAGCGGCAGCGTGATCCGGCGGAAGGCGACGAAGCCCGAGGCGCCGAGGTCGCGGGCCGCGTCGACGATGTCCTCGTCGAGCGTCCGCAGGCGCGGGAGGATGATCAGGATCGAGTACGGAACCGCGACCGCGACGTGGCCGAGGAGCACCGCCCACAGCGCCTGGTGCAGGCCGAGCGAGTTCAGCAGGATCAGCATCCCGACGGCGAGCACGACGTACGGCACGACCAGCGGCAGCAGCACGAGCGCCGTGACGACGCCTCGCAACGCCAGCTTCCGCGCTGTCAGCCCGACCGCCGTCGTCAGCCCGAGCAGCGTCGCCCCGAGCGCGCAGAGCGCGCCGATCACGGCGCTCCGCTCGATCGCCGAGATCAGGTCGCCGTTCGAGAACGCCGACCGGAACCAGTGCGTCGTGAACCCCGAGTACGGCAGCGTCTGGATCGTCGAGTCGTCGAACGAGAAGACGACGAGTACGACGAGCGGGACGTAGAGGAAGACGACGAGCGCGGCGAAGTACGAGCCGAGGAGGGCACGCCCGAGTCTGCCCGCCGCGACCGTCACGCGCGCGCCTCCTTGAAGCCGGCGGAGAGGAACCGTCCGAACAGGACCAGCAGCACGAGCACGATCGCGATCAGCCAGACCGCGAGCACGGCCCCGTAGTTCCAGTTCGGCGTCTCCGAGAAGAACGACTGGATCGAGTTCCCGAACATGTAGCTCCCCGGCCCGCCGACCAACAGGGGCGCGATGAACTCGCCCGTCGTCGGGATCAGGACGAAGACGAATGCGGCGATCACGCCGGGCAGGCTCAGCGGGAGCGTGATCCGCCGGAAGACGTGGAGCCGGCCGCCGCCGAGGTCCTGCGCGGCCTCGAGGAGGCGCGTGTCCAGGTTCTCGAGCACGACGTAGATCGGGAGCGCGACGAACGGCACCCACGAGTAGAAGAGGACGAGCGCGACCGAGAACCACGAGTAGATCAGCCACGAGATCCCGTCGCCGTGGTGGCGGAGCCCGAGCTGCCACAGCGCCGAGTTGACGACGCCGTTGTTGTCCAGGACGACCTTCCACGCGATCACCCGCAGCAGGTAGCTCGTGAAGAACGGGGCCAGCACGAGCATCAGCAGCGTGTAGCGCCGCCGCCGCGCGACGAAGGCGAGGAAGTACGCGATCGGGTACGCGCCGAGCACCGCCAGGACCGAGACGAGGAGCGTGATCAGGATCGACGTCTCGAACCGGTTGAAGAAGACGTTGTCGCCCGGCGGGAGGAACTCCGACCAGTTCGCGACCGAGAAGCCCGTCGGCACGCCGACGAGGTTCGTCATCAGGTCGACCGAGTAGAGCCCGATCAGGACGAGCGGGACGATCAGGACCGCGACGAGGAACCCGGTTGTCGGCAGCGCCAGCCAGCCGCGGCCCGCGCGAAGCTGCATTCGCCGGGCTGCGGCCGGCGCGCTCACGTCAGCCGCCGTCATCCCCGCCTGTTTCCGGCGGAGCCGGGCTTCGCCCGGCGGAGCCACGTCGCGCGAAGTCGCGTCATTCTGAAGGGAAGGGGGTACGTGGGGGAAACGTCTGTTTCCCCCACGGGCCGTCAGGCCGCTTGCACCTCCTGCCATGCGAGCGCGACGTCGTTCTCGTTCGCCTCCCAGCTCTGGATGTGGACGTTCTTCCGGCCGAGCGCGTTCGGGTCGCCGATGTTCAGCTTCCGCGCGAGCGACTTGTCCTTGATCTCGGTCGGCCGGATCGTCGCGTCGGCGTTCCCGTAGTAGAAGAGGTTCACCATCTGCACGGCGGCCGCGTGGTTGATGAACGACTCGACGTACGCGTGCGCGTGGTAGTAGCTCTTCGTGTGCGCGCCGAGCATGAAGCCGCACACCCAGCCGAGCTTGCCCTGCCGCGGCTCCATGAACGCGACCTTCAGGCCCTTCGCCTTCATGTTCACGTAGGCGTCCTGCCACGTGTAGGCGATCCAGATGTCGCCCGCCTTGAAGGCCGGCTGCATGTCCGAGTACTCGCTCTTCCAGTAGAACTTGTTCAGCGGCTTCTGCTTGATCAGCGCCTTCTTCGCCGCGTCGAGCTGGTCGCGCGAGAGGCTGTCCATGTTCCTGTAGCCGAGCATCAGCGCGGCGACCTCGAAGTTGCTCTGCGCGCCGTCCCACATCGAGATGCGGCCCTTGTAGCGCGGGTTCCAGAAGAGCTCCCAGCCTTTCGCGTCCTGCGGGCGCACCTTGTCCGTGCGGTAGAGGACGCTGGCGTAGCCCCAGTCCCACGGGATGAAGTACTGCTTCCCGCCGATCTGGCCTCGCTTGAGGAGCACCGGGTTCAGGTTCTTGAAGCTCGGGAGGAGCTTCGGGTCCCACGGCTGGACGAGCTTCGAGTTGACATAGTCGGGGACGTTCTCGATGCACGGGTGGAGGAGGTCGAACTGGACGCCCGAGCGCGCCTTGTTGACGGCCTCCGTGTCGTTGACGATGTACGTGTACTTGAGCCCGTCCGCCCCGAACCGGTCGGTGTACGTCTTGCCGGCGAGCATTCCGTACGTCTGCGCCTTCGTCCCGTGCGCCTCGTAGCCCTGCCATTCGAGGATGTTCAGCGCGCCCGGCTCCTTCGAGATCGGCGGCCGGTCGCCGGAGACCGCGCCCGCGGCCGCCCTCGCGCCGTAGCCGCTCAGCAGCACGCCTCCGCCGAGCGCTGCAGACCGGGTCACGAACCTGCGGCGGTTCATCGTTCCCATCGTGCACCCCTCCTACCGCGGTTGTGGAAGGCCCGACCCTACAGCGCCTGGCGGGCGGGGTCTACCGTTTTCGTCACCGCGAACATCGCGTTCGCCATTGCGGGAACGCTGCCGGTGCTTCCGCCCTCCGCGCTGCCCGGTCTCGCGGTCTCGACCCACGCGGTGACCCGGGCGGACCTCGCCTCCGACGTCGCCGGTGGCGCCGTCTTCGAGCGCCGGCTCGCCGCGTGGGGCTTCGCGCGTGGGCGCGAGCGCGACTTCCAGGGCGAATCGCGGAGGATCGACCGCGCGGTCTCGCGGACGCTCGAGTTCCGGACGGCCGCGGGAGCCCGGGCGTACGTGCGCTACCTCGGCTCGCACGTCGCGTCGCTCTACGGCGCGGGTTCGACCGTGCGGCCGCTGGCGAGCCGCGGTCGCACGGGCTACCTCGCGAACGCCGCCGCGTGCGCCTGCCACCGCGCGGCGCCGACGCTGCTCGCCCTTCTGGCCCGCGCGCGCCGCGTCACGTGGCTCGAGGTGAACGGCGGTGCGGTGACGCCGGCCGCACTTGTGCGGCTCGTCGCGCGCGCGCCGTGACGGCTACAGTCCCGGCGATGGAGGTGGGGGTGCTCGAGGGGCTCGAGGCGGGGTTGACGCTGCCCGCGAGCTGGTACGGGCGGGACGAGGCGATCTACCGCAGCGAGCTCGACCGGATCTTCGCGCGCAGCTGGCAGTACGCGGCCCGCGCCGAGCAGGTCGCCTCGCGCGGGAGCTACGTCGCGACGCGCGCCGGCCAGATCCCGATCGTCGTCGTCCGCCACCAGGACGGCGGCCTGCGGGCGTTCGTCAACGTCTGCCGCCACCGCGGCCATCTCGTCGCGCAGGGCGAGGGGCGGCGCGAGAGCCTCCAGTGCCCGTACCACGCGTGGACGTACGACCTCGACGGCCGCCTGCGCGCGGCGCCGCGCTCCGACCGCGAGCCGGGCTTCGACTTCGACTGCTTCCCGCTGCTGCCGGTCTCGGTCGAGGAGTGGGGGCCGTTCGTCTTCGTCAACCCGGACCCGGAGGCGAGCCCGCTCGCCGGGGCGCTCGGCCGGCTGCCCGAGTACCTCGAGGACAGCGGCATCGACTTCGCCCGGCTGCGCTTCCAACGGCGGGACGAGTGGACGCTCGACGTCAACTGGAAGGTCGGCGTGGAGAACTACCTCGAGTGCTACCACTGCCCGGTCGCCCACCCGAGCTTCTCGAAGCTGATCGACGTCGATCCGGACGCGTACCGGCTCGAGGCCGACGGCTTGCGGATGAGCCAGTTCGGTCTGCTCCGCGACGCGCCGCGCCACGAGCTGCCCTACAACCCGGAGGGAGCCGTCCGCCGGGCGCAGTTCCACCTCCTGTGGCCGAATCTCGGGATCAACATCGAGCCGGGCCCGCCGAACCTCAATCTCGACGTCTGGCTGCCGGACGGGCCGCACCGCGTCCGGGGCTGGGTCGATCGCTTCTTCGGCGACGACGTCGACGACGAGACGGCCGGGGCGATCACGGAGTTCTCGCGCCAGGTCGGCAGGGAGGACAACGCGCTCGTCCAGTCGGTCCAGCTGGGCCTCGACTCCGGGATGGTCGAGCGCGGCCGGCTGCTCGCCGAGAGCGAGCAGCTGCTCGGGCACTTCCAGCGGCTCGTCTACGAGTCGCTGAACGGGAGCTCCGCGCCGGCGTAGCGCACGCGCCGGCCGAACGATGCGCCCGCTCGCCCTCGCCCTGGTCTGGCTGGCCGTGGCGCTCCTGCCCTCGGCGGGGATCGCCTCCGGCACGCGCGCGGCGACGTCGAACGCGCTGACCGGCATCACCGGCAACGCGGCCCGGTTCCAGGACCAGACCGGGCAGGCGTCGCAGGTCGTGCAGGCGTTCCTCGGCTGGGGCCAGGGCGCCGAGTACGGCGCGCCGTTCCCCGTGCTCTTCCAGTCGCTCGGGCCGATCCCGATGATCCACCTGGGCACGCCCGGCAGGAACGGCGCCGAGGCGATCACGCCCGGGCAGATCGCAGCCGGCAAGGGCGACGCGTACCTCGTCGCGCTGAACGAGGCGATCTCCGCGTGGGGGAGGGGCATCTACGTCCGGCCGCTCGCCGAGATGAACAATCCGAAGAACCCGTGGGCCGGCTACAACGCCGACGGCAGCCCGCGCGACGCCGCCCACTCGCCGGCGACTTTCCGCAAGGCGTTCGCGCGCATCTACCTGATCCTCCACGGCGGGACGAAGACGTCGATCGACGCGGCGCTGCGCAAGCTCGGCCTGCCTCCGCTCGAGGGCGCCGACCTGCCGTCGAACCCGTATCCGCGGCTGCGCGTCGTGTGGAGCCCGCTCGCGGCGGTCGGCGTCCGCGCGGCCGGGAACGCGCCCGAGCAGTACTACCCGGGGCCGGAGTTCGTCGACGTCGAGGGCGCCGGCATCTACGACGACGGCGTCGGCGACCAGGCGCCGTGGGCCGAGTTCGAGGGCCGCTACCAGGAGGCTCTCGCGCACCGGCGGCCGTTCTCGATCCCGGAGTGGGGGATGAAGGACATCGACGATCCGGCCTTCGTCCGCCACATGTGCAGCTTCCTCTCGGCCCACCCGGCGATCGAGCTGCAGGCGTTCTACGAGGCGCGGCCGGGCTCGCCGTACGACCTCGGCACCAAGCCGCAGAGCGCCGCCGCCTTCCGCTCCTGCGTCCGACCGCTCGCGGCGACTGCGCCGCCGTGGGCCGCGCCGAGCCCCGAAAGCAACGCTCGCGTCGTCGAGCTGACGCTCTCCCCGCAGCCGCCCCAGGGCGAGGCGCCGCTCGCGGTGAGCTTCTCCGCGACGGCGAAGCTGACGGTGCCGGTCGCGGGCTGGCAGCTCCTCTTCGGCGACGGCACGGAGACGGAAGGCACCGGCGCGCCGCCCTCGTCGGCTCCGCACCGGTACCCCGCGCCGGGCATCTACACCGCCACGCTGATCGTCTACCCGACGCTGCCGTTCAGCCCGGACACGGCGCGCTTCCTCGTGCCGGCGACCGTCACCGTGCTGCCGGCGCCGAAGCCGGCCGTCGTCTTCACGGCCACGCCGACGAGCGGCCGTGCGCCGCTCCCGGTGTCGTTCCGGACCGACCTCAACCTGTCGCAGACCGTGGTTCGCTGGCAGATCGTCCTCGGCGACGGCTTCACGCTGAAGGGCAACGGCCGGCCGCCGCGGTTCACCGGTCACACGTACGCGACCGCCGGCTCGTTCCGCGCGATCCTGATCGTGGACGCCGCACAGGGGCGGCGCTTCGTCGCGAGCGCGGACATCGGCGTGACGCCGCCGCCGACGGCGACCGGACGCCCCACCGGGCGGGTGCTCCTGAACGGACGGCCGTTCCACGGGGGGAAGATCCCGTACCGCTCGAAGGTGGACGTCACGCACGGCGCGCTCACGCTCACGAGCGACACCGGTACCGCGACCGTCTCCGGCGTCGACGGGCTCTCGGCGCAGTTCGTCCTGCTGCGGGGGAAAGACGACAACGGGACGCCGCTCGTCGAGTTCCGCCTGACCGGCGGCGACTTCTCGATCTGCCGCAAGGCCAAGCGGACGGTGCAGTCCGTCGGAGCGACGAAGCCGCCGCACAAGCCCGTGCGCCGGCTGTTCGCGAAGGCGAAGGGCCATTTCCGGACGCGCGGGATCTACGCGTCGGCGACCGTCCGCGGCACGATCTGGTCGCTGACGGACTGGTGCGACGGCACCTTCGCAAGGGTCAAGCGCGGCCGCGTCCAGGTCTTCGACTTCGTCCGTCACAAGAAGCTCCTCGTCCGCGCCGGCCACACGTACCTCGCCCGCAAGCCCTAGCCCTTAGGGCTTCGGGCTCGCCGCACGGGGGAAACCCGGTTTCCCCCGTGTCCCCCCTCGCCGAGCTCACGCGCCTTCGCGCACCACAGGCGGAGACGGGCGGAGCCCGCCTCCGCCTGTGGTGCGGAGGGCGCGCGTGGCTCGAGCGGCGAACCGCCCCGTCCGAGCATGGTTCGGCCGGACGATCGCTGTCAGGCGGTGGGCACCGTCGCCCCGAGCCACGCCTCGAAGGTCGGGCCGGCCAGCGTCGCGTCCGGGCCCGGGAGGAGCGCGCCCGACGCGAACACCGCCTGCTCCGGATCGCCCGGGTCGTGGACCTCCTCGACCCGGACGGCCTCGCCGCGCCTGGCGAGGAGAAGCCGTGCGGCCTCGGCGAGGCTCTCCTCGCGGGGCCCGGCGATGTCCGACATCGTGGGCGGCGCATCCGCCTCCACGAGATCCGCCACCGCCTCGGCCACCGACCGCGCCGCCACGAGCTGCGTCCGCATCCTCGGGACGTAGGCGACGTCGCCCTGCCGGCCCCACTCGAGGAGCTGCTCGACGAACTCGTGGAACTGGGCGGCGCGCAGGATCACCGCCGGCACGGGCCCGGCGAGCAGCGCCCGCTCGTGGGCGAGCTTCGCGGCGCCGTAGCCGCCGGCGAACCGGTCGGTGCCGATGATCGAGACGGCGACGATGCGGCGGACGCCGGCCGCCTCCCCGAGCTCCTGGAGGTTCCGCGTCGCGCCGAGGAAGAACTCGGTTGCGGCCGCTTCCTCCGGCGACGGCCCGGTCGCGGCGTCGACGACGACGTCGACACCCTCGAGCGCGGCCGGAAGCCCTTCGCGCGTGATCAGGTCGACCCCGGCCGCGCGCGAGATCCGCACGACCTCGTGGCCGCGCTCCTCGAGCACGTCGACGACGTGGCGTCCGACCCGGCCGGTGGCTCCTGCGACTGCGATACGCATGGTGCGGCTCCTTTCGTTCGTGTTCTTCTGGTAGACGAACGAGGGGCGCCCCGGGGGACAGGTCGCGAACGATCAGGGATCGCTCGGCAGCCGCGACCAGATCTCGAAGTCGTCGCGGAGGTCCTGCTTGAACCAGACCGACCGGAGGACGCCCTCGCGGACGTAGCCGCAGCGCTCGGCGACTCGCTTCGACGCATCGTTCTCGACGCTGATCCAGAGCTCGCTCCGCAACGCGCCGAGCTCCGAGAATGCCCATGCGGTCAGCAGCCGCACGGCCTCGGTCGCGACCCCGCGGCCGCGGGCCTCCGGCGCGACGATGTACCCGAGCTCGACCGACCTGCCGTCTCGGTCGATCTCCGGCACGAGCGCGAGGCCGAGGAACGCCCCCGCACCGTCGACGATCGCGAACGCCTCGCGCGAACCGTCGGCACGCCCGTGCTCGTACCGCTCGAACCAGTGTCCGGCGAAGCCATCCGGCACCGGCACGGGGATGCGCGTGTAGCGCAGGACGTCCGCGTCCGCAAGCAGGGCCTCGACGCCCCCGAGATGGCTGCGGTCGAGCCGCTCGAGACGAACCCGCTCCATGCGCCAAACGTACCGTCTCTGCAACACGCCTCTGCCGTCGAGCGGCCGCCATGGGCGAAGATGCAGCGGCGGTGAAGGTGGCGATCCTCGGAGCCGGTGCGATCGGCGCGTACGTCGGCGCGGCAATGGCCCGCGGCGGCGCCGACGTCCACCTGATCGCCCGCGGGCCGAACCTCGAGGCGCTCCGCCGCGACGGCGTCCGCGTCCTCAGCCCGCGCGGCGACTTCTCGGCCCACCCGCCGGCGACGGACGATCCGGGCGACGTCGGCGTCTGCGACGTCGTCGTCCTCGGCCTGAAGGCCCATCAGTACGCCGGCGCGGGACCGCTGCTCGAGCCGCTGCTCGAGCCCGAGACCGCGGTCGTCGCCGCACAGAACGGCATCCCGTGGTGGTACTTCCACGGCCTGTCCGGCCCGTACGAGGGGCGCCGGGTCGAGGCGGTGGATCCGGGCGGCGCCGTCAGCGCCGTGATTGCGCCCGAGCGCGCGATCGGCTGCGTCGTCTACGCCTCCACCGAGCTCGAGGCGCCCGGTGTCGTCCGCCACCTCGAGGGCACGCGGTTCTCGATCGGGGAGCCGGACGGCCGGATCTCCGAGCGCTGCCTCGCCTTCAGCGGGGCGATGGTCGCGGGCGGGCTGAAGTGCCCGGTCGAGCCGAACATCCGCGACGACGTGTGGATCAAGCTGATGGGCAACGTCGCCTTCAACCCGCTGTCGGCGTTGACGCGCGCGACCATGGTCGAGATGTGCCGGCACGAGCCGACGCGCCGGCTCGTCGTCGCGTTGATGGAGGAATCGTTGGAGGTCGCCCGCCGGCTCGGCCAGACCCCGGCGATCTCGATCGAGCGCCGGCTCGCCGGCGCCGAGCGGGTCGGCGAGCACCGCACGTCGATGCTCCAGGATCTCGAGCAGGGGAAGCGGCTCGAGCTCGCGCCGATCGTGACCGCCGTGGTCGAGCTCGCCGATCTGACCGGCGTCGAGGCGCCCGCGCTCCGTGCCGTCCACGCCGCCGCCGAGCTCCTCGACCTGACGATCGCCGCCCGCGGCCTCGAGTAGCGGCTATCCTCGCCCGCGGTGGCGAGGCGCGCGCTGATCGTGATCGACGTCCAGAACGAGTACTTCGACGGTGCGCTTCCGATCAGCGACCCCCCGCCCGAGACCAGCCTCCGCAACATCGGCCGTGCGATGGACGCGGCCTCCGGGGCCGGCGTGCCCGTGATCGTCGTCCGCCACACCGACGACGGCGACGGCCCGATCTTCCGCAAGGGGACGCACGCGTGGGAGCTCCACCCGGAGATCGAGGACCGGGGGCGCGACCACCTCGTCGAGAAGCAGTTCCCGGGCTCGTTCACGGGCACGGAGCTCGAGGGCATCCTCGAGGCGGCTGAGGTCGACACGGTCGCGATCGCCGGCTACATGACGCACATGTGCGTCGACACGACCTCGCGTCAGGCGGCGCACCGCGGGTATTCGGTCGAGATCCTGAACGACGCCACGGGGACGCTGCCGCTCGAGAACAGCGGCGGGAAGGCGGCCGGGGAGGAGCTCCACCGCGCGACGCTCGTCGCCCAGGGTCAGTTCTTCGCGGACGTCCTCTCGACGGACGACTGGCTCGGCCGACTCAGCGGCTGAGCGCCGGCGGCGGGACGAACCCGCCCGTCACCGCTTCTGCCAGCCGCGCGAACCGCAGGGTCGTCCGGTCCTCGAGGTAGGGGCCGACGATCTGGACGCCGGCCGGCAGCCCGTCGACGAATCGGCCCGTCGGCATGACCGTCGACGGGAGGTTCGCGCACGTCGCGAGGCCGGGCCACGCGAAGTTGTCGAAGTACGGCACGCGCTCGCCATCGACCACGATCCGCCGGTAGAGCTGGCCGGCGTGAGGGCCCCCCTCGGCAGTGTCGTGGGGGAAGGCGACGGACGGCACGACCGGGCACAGGAGCACGTCGTGGTCGGCGAAGAAGGCTCGGAAGGCGCGGAAGAGGTGCTCGCGACGTGCGAGCGTCCCGAACCACTCGCCGAGCGAGCTCGCCATCGCCCGGCCGAGCCGGCTCGCGTAGCCGGTCGCATCGTCCGCCGCGAGCGCGAGCATGGCCTCCGCGGCGCCCGGCTCCGTGGCGCCGACGATCCCGAACAGCGTCCGCAGGAACAGGTCCCGGATCTCGTCCGGGTCGAACGGCGGCTCGACCTCGGAGACCCGGGCGCCGGCGCGCTCGAGGCTGGCCGCGAAGCCGCGGACCGCCTCCGCGTAGGCGCCGTCGACCCTGTAGGCGCCCCCGCCGAGCCAGAGCCCGACGCGGAAGTCCGCCAGCCGCTCGTGGCGGCTCGGCGGCAGCTCGAGGCGCCAGCCGGTCGCCTCGAGCTCGTTCGGCCCGGAGAGCAGCTCGAGCGCGAGCTCGAGATCGGCTGCGCTGCGTGCGATCGGCCCGGCGACGCCGAGCGGGACGGCGAGGAGGCCGCCCGGCGGCGGCGGGATGTGGCCGCGGACGGGGACGATCCCGTAGCTCGGCTTGTGCCCGAAGACGCCGCAGAAGTGCGAGGGAACGCGGATCGACCCGGCGATGTCGCTCCCCAGCTCGAGCGCCGCGAACCCCGACGCGATCGACGCGGCCGAGCCGCCCGAGGAGCCGCCGACGGTGCGCTCGGAATTCCAGGGGTTGCGCGTCACGCCGAAGAGCTCGTTGTACGACTGCCAGTCGGAGACGCCGGCCGGCACGTTCGTCTTGCCGAAGATCACGGCGCCCGCCTCGCGCAGGCGGTGCACCGTGTCGGCGTCGCGCTCGGGGCGGTGCTGCGCCAGCGTGGGGAGGCCGCAGGTGGCGGTCATCCCGACCACCTCGAACGCGTCCTTGATCGTCAGCGGCAACCCCGCGAGCGGCCCGACCTCCTCGCTGCGTGCCCGGGCGTCGTCGACCGCGGCGGCCGCCGCGCAGGCGGCGTCCGCGTCGAGCGCGACCACCGCGTTGATCGCCTCGTCGTGCTCCTCGACGCGCGAGAGGCAGAGATCGAGGAGCTCCCGCGAGCCGAGCTCCCGCCGATCGAGACGCTCGAGCAGCTCGACGGCTGACGAGAACGCGAGCTCGCTCACGCCGTCATGCTGCACGAGTGAGCGGCGGCCCGCTGTGGGAGCTGAGCGCAGTCGAGCAGCGGCGGCTGCTCGGCGCGGGCGAGGTGTCCGTCGTGGAGGTCGTCACGGCGCACCTCGAGCGGATCGAGGAGGTCAACCCGTCGCTCAACGCGATCGTGACGCTCGTGCCCGAGCGCGCGCTCGCCGAGGCGGCGCGGGCGGACGACGCGAAGGTCCGCGGCGAGGCCCCCGGGCCGCTCCACGGGCTCCCGATCGCGATCAAGGACCTCGTCGACACCGCCGGCATCCGCACGACCTACGGGTCGCCGATCTACCGCGACCACGTCCCGGCCGAGGACGCGCCGCTCGTGCGGCGCCTCCGCGCGGCAGGCGCGATCGTCGTCGGCAAGACGAACACGCCCGAGTTCGGCGCCGGCTCGCAGACGTTCAACCCCGTCTTCGGCGTGACGCGGAACCCCTACGACCTCACGCTCACGCCGGGCGGCTCGAGCGGCGGCGCGGCCGCGGCGGTCGCGACCGGGATGCTGCCGCTCGCCGACGGCTCCGACCTCGGCGGGAGCCTGCGCAATCCCGCGAGCTTCTGCAACGTCGTCGGCCTGCGGCCGACGCCCGGCCGCGTGCCGGACGCCGAGCGCGACGACCTGTGGGACCCGCTCTCCGTCTCCGGGCCGATCGCGAGGACGGTCGCGGACGCGGCGCTCCTGCTCGGAGCGCTCGCCGTGCCGGACCCGGCCGTCCCGCTCGCGCTCCCGGAGTGGGTCGCGCCGGACCTCGACGGCGACCCGGGCGACCTTCGCATCGCGTGGAGCCGCGACCTCGGCGGGCTGCCCGTCGACCCCGCGGTGACGGCCGCGCTCGACGGCGTGCGGCCGGCGCTCGAGCGGGTCGCGCACGTCGAGGATGCCGAACCGGACCTGGCCGGCGCGGACGAGGTCTTCCACGTGCTGCGCGCGCTCGGCTTCGCCCGCGGCCTCGCGGCGGAGGTGCGGGCGCACCCGGACCTCGTCAAGGAGACCGTCGTCTGGAACGTCCGGGAGGGGCTCGCGCTCGACGGCGAGCGGATCGCCCGCGCGCAGGCCGCCCGGACGGAGATCTTCCGGCGGATGACGGCGTTCCTGCTCGAGTACGACGCCCTCGCCCTGCCCGCGAGCCTCGTGCCGCCGTTCCCGGTCGAGGTCGAGTGGATCGAGGAGATCGCAGGCGTGCGGCTCGACAGCTACCTCGACTGGATGCGGGCGTGCACGCGGATCTCCGTGACGGCCCACCCGGCGATCTCCGTTCCGGTGGCGTTCACGCCCGCGGGGCTCCCGGTCGGCCTCCAGCTCGTCGGGCGCTACGGCGACGAGGCGGGCCTGCTGCGCCTCGCGGCCGCGGTCGAGGCCGCCGCCGGCGCGTCGACCCGGCGCCCCGCGCTCTGAACGCCCGCCGGCCGCCGGCTCAGACGCCGTCGAACGCGGTCGCCTCGCCGACGGCTCGCCACGTTTCGAGCTCGTTCGAGAGCGCGCTCAGGCGCCCGGCGACGTTCCGGATCGCGTCTGCGCCCAGCACGAGCCGGAGCGGCGGGTCGTCGGCGTCGAGGGCGGCGAGGATCGCGGCCGCAGCCTTCGCCGGATCGCCAGGCTGGAGCAGGTGGTTCCCGCGAACGTACTCGCGGGTGGGGCCGACGACGTCGTCGTACTCGGGCAGCTCGGCCGACTCGTACGCCGCCTCGGGCCGGAAGAGCCCGGTCCGGAACGCCCCGGGCTCGACGATCAGCGTCCGGATCCCGAAGCCGGCGACCTCGTCGCGCAGCGTCTCGGTGAAGCCCTCGAGCGCGAACTTCGTGGCGCAGTAGGCGCCGAAGCCGGGTGCCGTGACCTGACCGCCGACGCTCGACAGCTGGACGATCGCGCCGCCGCCCTGCCGGCGCATGACCGGGAGGACGGCCCGGGTGAGCGCGGCCGGCGCGAAGAAGTGGAGCTCGAAGAGCGAGCGGAGCTCGTCGTCCGTCGTCTCCTCGACCGCGCCGACCTGCGTCCGCCCCGCGTTGTTGACCAGGACGTCGATGCGTCCGAACCGCCCGAGCGTCGCGGTGACGGCGGCGTCGCGCCCGGCCGCGTCGGTGACGTCGAGCCGGACCGGCAGGACGCGCTCGTTCGAGGCCAGCTCGCCGAGCGCCTCCGGGCGGCGGACGGCGGCCGCCACCGATTCGCCGCGCTCGAGCGCCGCCTCGGCGATCGCGCGGCCGAAGCCGCTCGAGGCGCCGGTGATCAGCCAGACGCGACTCATGTCGAGACCGTAGCCGACCGACTCCATGCGGCCGCGCAGCCTCAGGCCGGCAGCGCGAACACGAACCGGCTCCCGCCCGGCTCGTTGTCCTCGACCCAGATCCTGCCGCCATGCGCGTGGACGATCTCGCGGCAGATCGCCAGGCCGAGCCCCGCACCGCGCTCCCGGCCGCGGGCCGGATCCTCGCGCGAGAAGCGCTCGAAGATCCGCTCGCGCGCCTCCGGCGGAACGCCCGGGCCGCTGTCCGCGACCGCGATCCCGCCCTCGCCGCCGTTCCGCCACGTGGTCACGCGGACGCACCCGCCCGGCGAGGCTGCGCGAACGGCGTTGTCGATCAGGTTGCCGATGACCTGCTCGAGCCGGTCGCGGTCGCCGCGGAGCCGCAGCGCATCCCCGTGGACGACGAGACCGACGTTCGCCGCGCGGGCCGCCGGTCGATGGACGCGAGCCGCGCTCTCCGCCGCCTCCCTGAGGTCGTGCGGCGTGAGGAGAAGCTCGAGACGGTCTCCGTCGACCCGTGCGAGCGTGAGCAGGTCGTCGACCGTGCGGCTCAGGCGGACGACCTCCTCGCGCGTGGTCTCGAGCACCGACCGGGCGTGCTCGTCGAGCTCGTCGATGCGCAGGCTGACGTCGAGCTCCGAGCGCATCGCCGCGAGCGGCGCCCGCAGCTCGTGCGAGGCGTCGGCGATCAGGGTCTCTCGGGCATGCACGCCGCGCTCGAGCCGCTCGAGCATCGAGTTGAGCGTCCGGGCCAGGTGGCCGAGCTCGTCGCGGGCGGCCGGGACTGCGATCCGCTGCGAGAGGTCTCCGATGTCGATGGCGTCCGCGTGCGAGACCATCGCCTCGACCGGCCGGAGCGCCTTCCGGGCGATCCACCAGCCTCCGGCCGCGACGAGCGCGAGCGCCCCCGCGCCGCCGACGAGGAGGAGGACGAGGACGCGGTGGACGGCGCGGTCGGCACCGCGAAGCGACTCCGCGACGACGAGGATCCGGCGCCGCCGGCGGAACGCGATCGGCCGCGCGAGGACGCGCAGATGCACGCCGGCCCGGACGGACGACGCGACGCGGGCCTTCTGGAGTGCTCCGGCAAGCGTTCGCGCACCGGCGAGCGGTTCACGGCCCAGCGCGCCGACATGGTGCAGGACCCTCCCGGACGGTTCGAGGAGCTGTGCCGCCGACTCGCGTGTCGCCGGGCTCGGGAGCACGGTCAGCGAGGTGTCGCGGAACTCGGCCGGCCCCTCCCGGCCGTAGCCGAGCGCGATCTGGTCCGCGGCGACGCGGATGCTCCGGTCGAGCTCCGACGTCAGGTCGGAGCGGAGCCGCGTCACGACGAAGGCGACGAGAGCGGCGAGGATCACTGCTAGCACCGCGACCGACCAGGCGGTCAGGCGGAGACGGATCGGAACGTGGCTCACCCGGGATCGAGGCGGTAGCCGGCGCCGCGCGCCGTGTGGATCAGCGGCCGGCCGAAGGGGAGCTCGAGCTTCCGCCGCAGGTAGCCGACGTAGACGTCGACGACGTTTCCGGAGCCGCGGTAGTTGCAGTCCCAGACGTGGTCGAGCAGCTCGCTCCTCGTCACGACGGTGCCGGCCCGTCGCGCGAGGTACTCGAGCACGGCGAACTCGCGCGCCGTCAGCGGGACGCGGCGGCCGGCACGCGTCACGGTCCGCGTCGCCGGGTCGACCTCGAGATCGCCCGCGACGACCACGGCCGGTCGCTCCGGCGCACCCCGCCGGACGAGGGCGCGGAGACGAGCCAGCAGCTCGCCGAAGTCGAACGGCTTGACGAGGTAGTCGTCGGCGCCGCTGTCGAGCCCGCGGATCCGGTCCGCGACGCCGTCGCGCGCCGTGAGCACGAGCACGGGCGCCCACCGGCCCCGCTCGCGGAGCTCGCTGCACACCTCGAGCCCGTCCGGCCCGGGCAGCATCACGTCGAGGACGATCGCGTCGTAGTCGTAGACGCGGGCGCTGACGAGTGCGTCGTCGCCGGTCGCGACGACGTCGACCGCGTAGCCCTCGGCGCGCAGCCCGCGTGCGAGCGAGGCCGCGAGCTTCGCGTCGTCTTCCGCGATCAGGAGCCGCATCGAGCCGGCGCCGATCGTACGCAAGTGCACATGAACGAACCCTAAGAAGAGCCCTCAACGTCCTCTCAACGCCCCGCGGCCATCCTCGTCTCGTGCCAAACACACGAAGGGGGAACCGATGAAACGGACAGCCCTTGTCGCCGTCGCCGCGGCCGCGCTCGCGTCGGCGGGACTCGCGCTCGGCGCGGGCGCCTCGCAGGGATGCGGGACGTACAGCGGCCGCGGCTGCGCGCCGGCCGGCGCGCGCGTCGACCTCGCCCGGCCGTCGTTCACGAACCCGACGCGGATCACGAACCCGCTCTTCTCGATCGGCCGCCTGCGCTCGGCCGTCCTGCTCGGACGGGCGGAGGGCAAGGCGTTCCGCTCGGAGACGACGCTCCTGCCGGGTACCTCGAGCGTCGTCTGGAACGGCCGGCGGATCCGCGTGCGGCTGTCGCAGTACATGGCCTTCACGGACGGGCGCCTCGAGGAGGTCGCGCTCGACCGGTACGCGCAGGCCGACGACGGCTCCGTCTGGTACCTCGGCGAGGACGTCGCCGATTACCGGAACGGCACCGCCTACACGACCGAGGGCACGTGGCTCGCGGGCCGAGACGGGCCGCCGGCGATGATCATGCCCGCGCGGCCGAGGGTCGGCGACGTCTTCCGCACGGAGAACGTCCCCGGGGTCGTCTTCGAGGAGGTCACGGTCAAGGGCGTAAACGAGACGGTGCGGGGGCCGCACGGGCCGGTGCGCGGCGCGATGGTCGGCAGCGAGCTCCACCTCGACGGCAGCCGTTCTCCGAAGACGTTCGCGCCGGGCTACGGCGAGTTCCTCACGCTCGAGGGGCACGACGTGGAGGCGCTCGCGCTCGCGGCTCCGATCGACCGGCTCCCCGGCCCGGTGCCGGCGTCCCTCTCGGGCCTCGTCACCGGCGCGTTCGGCATCCTCGAGGACACCCGCGTCGACGACCGGGAGGCCGCCTCTTCCACCGCCGCCCGGCTGCGAGCGCTCTGGCCCGCCGTGCGCGAGGTGTCGCCTCCGCTGATCGAGCCCTTGCTGCGCGAGAAGCTGACCGCTCTGGACGCAGCCGTGCGCGGACACCGCGCGGCCCGGACCGCGCAGCTCGCGATCGACGTCGCCCGGTTCGCGCTCGACCTCGAGCTGCGCTACCGGCCGGTCGCTGCGGTCGACGTCGAGCGCTTCCACCTCTGGACGCAGCAGCTCCGCGTCGACGCGGCCTCGGGCCGCCGCGCGGACGTCGAGGGCGACATGGCCACGCTGGAGTGGGTGCGGGACCGGATCGCGGCCGCGCTTCCTCCGGGCCGGCTCCGGCGGCTGGACGCCGGTCTCGAGGCGCTCCGGACCGCGACCACCGTGCACGACCTCCCCGCGGCGGCGGACGAGGCGGCGCGGCTCGGCGCGCTCGTCCGGAGGTCGGCCTGAGCCGCCGGGTATAAGGAGGGTGCATGCCTGGTCGGAGCCTCGACGGCGGCTGCTGGTGCGGCGCGGTTCGCTACCGCGTCGACGACGCATTCCTCTACGCGGCGAACTGCCACTGCTCGCGCTGCCGCGCGGCCACGGGCTCCGCGTTCAAGCCCTTCGCCGGCATCGAGCGGGAGAAGCTCGAGGTGACCGAGGGCCTCGACTCGCTGCTCGTCAAGGGCGACGCGGATCACAACGACACGCGCTGCGCAGCGTGCGGCTCACTGCTCTTCTCGGTCGTCGGCGCGAGGGTGCACGTCGCGCTCGGATCGCTGTGGGACGCGCCGGGCATCAGGCCGGCCGAGCACATCTTCGTCGGCTCGAAGGCGCCGTGGTTCGAGATCACCGATGACCTGCCGCAGTTCGAGGAGCACGCGACGTGACCTACGATTGAGGCGCGCGGTCGGGGACGTCTCCGACGCGAGCGAGGCGCCCGCGGTGCGGACTTCGCTTCGAAGGCCACAAAAGGAGGAAGCGATGCCCCCCGCCGCCACCACAGGTCCCCTGCACCGTCACGTCGCGGCCGGCACAGCGGCCGCGCTCTCGCTGGTCGCGCTCCTCACGGCCGGAGCCGCCGCCGGCGCGCGCCCGTCGGCGGCGCCGCTCTCGAGCCGCCTCGACGCCGCCCTGACGCACTTCGCCGCCGCCCATCCGACCTTCCCCGGCGTGGCCGTGGCCATCAAGACACCCGTCTTCGAGTGGAGCGGCGCCGAGGGCCTCGCCGACCGCGCCGGCCACCGCCCGCTCACGCCGGACACGCCGTTCCGCATCGCGAGCGTGACGAAGACGTTCACCGCGGCGGCGATCCTTCGCCTGGTGGAGGAGGGCAAGCTCGGGCTCGAGGACCCGATCGCCCGACGCCTGAGCCCGTCCACGGTCGCGGCCCTCCGCCGCGGCGGCTACGACGCCGGGGCGATCCGGGTCCGCGAGCTGCTCCAGCACACGAGCGGGCTCTACGACTACGCGGAGGACCAGGCGTTCCAGACGTTCGTCGTCGGCCACCCGCGCCACCGCTGGACGCGGGCGGAGCAGGTCCGCTTCGCCCTCGCCCACGGCAAGCCGCTCGGGCCGCCCGGCGCAGCGTTCCACTACTCGGACACCGGCTACATCCTGCTCGGCGAGATCCTCGAGCGGCGGACCGGGCAGAACCTCGGCGGTGCCTACCGCTCGCTGCTCGGGTTCGACCGGCTCGGGCTCGGCCGGACGTACCTCGAGACCCTCGAGCCTGCGCCGCCGCGCGAGCCGTCGCGGGCCCACCAGTACCTCGGAACGATCGACACGACCGGCTTCGACCCCTCGTTCGACCTCTACGGCGGCGGCGGGCTCGTCTCGACCGTGGGCGACCTCGCACGCTTCTACGAGGCGCTCCTCGCGGGTCGCGTCTACGCGAGGGCCGCGACGCTCCGGACGATGCTCGGCAACCCGACGTCGCGGCGCCTCGCCGATCTCGGCATGGGGATCTTCCCGGAATCGATCGGCCGCCAGACCTGCTGGCACCACGACGGGTTCTGGGGGACGACCGTCCTGCGCTGCCCGCAGCTCCGTGCCACGATCGCGATCACGGTCAACCAGGCCGCCGACTTCGACGCGCCGGTGCAGCGCCTCGAAGCGGAGCTGCTGCGGCTGCTCGCGAGGAGCTGACCAGGGCCGCCCGCGCTCCGGCCGCGGCCGGCTTCAGGGCACGCTCCGCGCGCTCGAGCCAGGGCGCCGCCTGGAGCCGCCCGAAGATCCCGCCGGCCTCCGAGAGGAGCGGCTCCGCCTCGCCGGGAAGCCCGCGCCCTGCGCGCCACTCGCCGAGCTCGAGGAGCGCGACGGCGCAATGGAAGGGCATCGACAGCGCCCGGAAGCGTTCGACTGCCGTCGCGAGCGTCGACTCGACGCCCGGACCGTCTCCGCGTGCGGCCGCGAGGCGCGCCGTGAAGCGGGCGTGATGAGCTTCGGCGAACGGCGACCGCTCGGCGGGAGGCAACGCTCGCCACTCCGCGAGCAGCGCTGCGGCCCGCTCGAGGTCGTCCAGCGCGAAGGCGGCCTCGACGGCCTCCACGAACGCGAGCTTCGCGATCGGGTGGAGGACGCCGAAGGCGGCGCCGGCAGCAGCCGCCCGCTCCGCCGCGGCGAGCGCCTCCCGCGGTCGGCCCTCCGCACGCAGGACGACCGCCTCGGCGAGCGCGTAGCTCGCGCGCTCCTGCCCCTCGTCGGCGGCCGCGAGGTGCGCGTACCGCTCGAGCGCCCGCCGCGCCTCGGCGAGCTCGCCCCGCTGCACGCGCAGCCACGGCAGCCCGCCGGTGAGCGAGTCGCCGGCCCGGCCCGGAAGCGACGTCCGCTCGAGCTCCTCGGCCAGGACGAAGGCCTCGTCCCACTCGCCGAGGAGCACGCACGAGTAGAGGAGGTTCGCGAGGCAGCGGAGCTCGCCTGCGTGGTTCCCGAGCCGGCGCGAGAGCTCGAGCGCCTCGAGGTCGTTGGGCCGGGACTCGAGCAGCCGGTCGCGCGAGTGGTCGAAGTGCGACTGGTTGACGAGCGCCCGCAGCAGCTGCCTCGGCAGATCGTGCTCGCGGGCGATCGCGAGCGCTTGTGCGAGCAGCGCCGCCGCCTCCTCGTGGCGGCCCGCGGACCCGGCGAGGATGCCGCCCGTCGTCGTCGCGTCGGCGAGCACGTCCTGGAGCCCCAGCGCATCCGCCAGCTCGAGCGCCCGCGCGAGCGGCTTCGCGGCCGCCTGGAGCTCGCCGAGGAGGAAGAGCAGGCGCGCGAGCTCCGCGGCGATCACGGCAAGCTCGCGGGACGGCGAATGGTCGCCCGTCAAGGCCGCTTCGAGCCAGCGGCGGCCCTCGACGAGTTGGTCGCGCGCGTACCACGAGCCGCTCAGCGCCGCCGTCAGCTCGAGCGCGGCGGCCGGCTCGGCCCGCTCGCTCCAGGCGAGGGCGGCGCGGAAGTTGTCGAGCTCGCGCTCGAGCGCGTCGAGCGCGTCGCGCCGGCCGTGCTCGAGCTCGGCCGAGAGCTCGCGCGCCAGGCCGAGGAAGTAGCGGGTGTGCCCGGCATGCGCCTCGCGGGGGTCGCCGTCCGCCTCGAGCCGCTCGAGCGCGTACTCGCGAATCGTCTCGAGCAGCCAGAACCGCCCCCCGCCGCCGGCGTCCCGGTGCCGGACGAGGCTCTTGTCGACGAGCGACTCGAGCCGGTCGAGCGAGGCGGAGCAGACCTGCTCGGCCGCGTCGAGCGTGCAGCCGCCGGTGAAGACGGCGAGGCGCATCAGGAGCCGCTGCTCCTCCGCGTCGAGCAGCTCGTAGCTCCAGTCGATCGTCGAGCGCAACGTCTGCTGGCGCGACTCGAGGTCGCGCGGCCCGCCCGTCAGCAGGTCGAGTCGCCGTTCCAGGCGGGCGAGCAGCTCGCCCGCGCCGAGGAGCCGGCAGCGCGCTGCGGCGAGCTCGAGCGCGAGCGGGAGGCAGTCGAGCCGGCCGCAGATCGCGGCCGTCAGCCTCTCGTCCGCTGTGAAGTCCGGCCGGACGGCGCGGGCGCGCTCCGTGAACAGCGCGACCGCGTGGTCGAGCGGGAGCGGCTCGAGCGGGTACTCGTGCTCGGCCGAGAGGTGGAGCGACGCTCGGCTCGTGACGAGCAGCTTCAGCCGCGGGCAGGCGGCGAGCAGCTCGGCGAGCACAGGCGCGCCCTCCAGCAGCTGCTCGAAGTTGTCGAGCACGAGCAGCATCGCGCGCAGGCGCAGGAGCTCCTTCAACGACTCGACCGCCGGCCGGCTCGCCGACTCCTCGACGCCGAGCGCCGACAGGATCGTCGCGGCGAGCAGCTCCGGCTGCCGAAGCGGGGCGAGCTGGACGAAGTGCACCGACTGCCCGAAGTCCGCGCCGAGCGCCGCGGCGACCTCGAGCGCGAGCCGCGTCTTGCCCGAGCCGCCCGCGCCGGTGACCGTGACGAGGCGGGCGTCGCCGAGCAGGAGATCGGTGAGGGTTCTCAGCTCGACGCGCCGTCCGATCAGCCGGTTCGCCGCCGCCGGCAGGCTCGGGCGCTCCGGCGGGCCGGGCTCCGGCGCGGGCGTCGCCGCGAGCGCGTCGTCGTGGTTGAGGATCGCGCGCTGCAGCCGCTGCAGCTCCGGGCTCGGGTCGATGCCGAGCGCGTCGACGAGGGCGCGGCGGGCGTCCTGGTAGGCCTCGAGCGCCTCCGCCTGACGGCCGCACCGGTAGAGCGCGAGCATCTGCTGCGAGCGCAGCCGCTCGCGCAGCGGCTGCTCGGCGACGAGCGTCTCCAGCTCGCCGACGACCTGCGCGTGCCGCCCGGCGGCGAGGTCCTCGTCGAGCCGGTCCTCGACGCAGGCGAGGCGAAGCTCCTCGAGCCGACGCGCCTCGGCTTCGGCGAACGGCTGGTAGGCGAACTCGGCGAGCGGCGGCCCCCGCCAGAGAGCGAGCGCCTCGCGCGGGCGGCCTGTGGCCGCCAGCCGCTCGAAGCGTCCGGCGTCGAACTCGTCGTCCCGGACGTCCAGGACGTACCCGGCGGCCTCCGTGCGGATCCGGTCGCCGCCGAGCGCCTTGCGCAGCTGCGAGACGTAGACCTGGACCGCCTTGCGCGCCGTCCTCGGCGGCTCCTCCCCCCACAGCGCCTCGACGAGCCGGTCCGCGGAGACGGGCCTGTTCCCGTTCAGGAGCAGGAGCGCGAGCAACGCGCGCTGCTTCGCACCACCGAGATCCAGCGGCTCCGCCTGCTCCAGCACGGCGAGCGTGCCCAGGATCCGGAACTCCATTTGCCCGCATTGACGCTAACAACCCGGCGGGCGGGCCTCAAGCTCCGCGTCGCCTACGTCACGTCGTCCGCCCTTGCGGCGCCGGCCCGCCGGGAGCGTTCGGCGCCCCGGGCCGGTTCGAGGAGCCGCCTGCGAAGAGCCGCGCGACGAGCAGCTGCCCGGAGACCGAGGACGGGAGGGCGTGGAGGAAGACCGGGTCGCCGACCTGGATGTCGGCGAGCGTCGCGCGCCGTCCGTTCCGGACGAGCTCGGAGGTGGCGTTGACGGCGTAGGTGGCGGTCGTGCCGCCGCTCGTCCTGACGGTGATCGTGGTGGCCGTCTTCGCGGTCACCGTGCCCTGGACGCGCTGCTCGCCGTCGACGCCGCCGCGGCCGGCTCCGGTCGGGGCGCCGAATCCGCGTGGCGGGGGCTGGTTGGCGAAGTCGCCGGCGAAGAGCCGTTCGACGAGGAGCCGGCCGGAGACGGAGGACGGGACGGCGTCGAGGAAGACCGGGTCGCCGACCCGGATGTCGGCCACGGTCGCCTGGCGCCCGTTGCGGATGAGCTGGGAGGTGGCGTTGACGGCGTAGGTGGCGGTCGTGCCGCCGCTCGTCCTGACGGTGCTCGTGGCGGCCGTCTTCGCGGTCACGGTGCCCTGGACGCGCTGCTCGCCGTCGACGCGACCGCCGCCAGCGAATCCCGACGGCGGACCGTTTCCCGAGGCCGCGCTCGCGGTGCCGCCGGAGCCCGAGTGGCGTTCGACGACGAAGACGGCGGCGACTGCGACGAGACCTGCGGCGACGAAGACCGCGGCGGCCCTCGCCGCGACGGGGACGCGGCGAGGCGGGCCCGCCGGCGGCAGGGCCGGCTCGTCGAGCGGCGGGAAGTTCGGGCTGTTCAAGAGCGCTCCTTGAGGTGGTGGCTTGCGTGCTTCCCGAGGGTCGACGCGCGGCCTCGGAGGAAGCCGAGAGAGGCCTGTGAGGAGCCTGTGAGGCCTCCCATGCCGTTCTCAACCTGCTCGCAGCATTCTGGAAGCCCCGGCCTCGATCGTCGGAAGTGCGCCGATTCTCCCCCGGCGCCCAAACGATCGAAGGGAGACACGATGAACAGGACGAGGTGGAGGTTCCCCCGGACGCTGGCGGTCGCCGCGGTTGCGCTCGGCATCGCCGGCGGCAGCTACGGCGTCGCCAGCGCCGCGAGTGGAAGCCCGAACTCGAGCGGCACCGCCGCGGCGACGGCCTCGACGGCGGCCACTGCCGCGCGGAGTCCGTGGGGCGCGCAGCGGAGCGACGAGACGCCGCTCACCGGCGACCTCGCGAGCAAGGTGCGCGCGCTGGCGCTCGCGAAGGTGCCGGGCGGGACGATCGTTCGCGTCGAGACCGACGTGGACGGCCACGCCGCCTACGAGGCGCACCTGGTCGACGCGAACGGAACGCCGGTCACCGTCTACGTCGACAAGTCGCTGAACGTCGTCGGCGTCCAGTCCGGCGGCCCGGGCGGCCACTCCGCCGCCCCGCCCGCGAGCGGCTCGGGCGCCTGATCCACCGGGCGGGAGGCCCGCCGCCAGGCGCGGCGGGCCTCCCCCGGAGCCGAACTGCGCACGGATCTTCTAGCGACGGGGCCGCCCCCGGCTCGACCCTGCGCGGTGCGTGAGCGCAGAACGCGGGTGGGCCGTCGTGACGGGAGCGTCCTCGGGGCTCGGACGTGAGTTCGCGCTCGAGCTCGCGAGCCGCGGGTACCCGGTGCTCGCCGCGGCGCGCCGCCTGGACCGCCTGGGCGAGCTTGCAGGCGACGTCGAGAGTCGCGGCGGCTCCCTCGAGCCGCTCGCCGTCGATCTCTCGACCCCGGCGGGCGTCGACGCGCTCCTCGCGGCGGCGGCCGGCCGCACGGTCGACCTGCTCGTCAACAACGCCGGCGTCGCCACCTACGGCCTCTTCGCCTCGCTTGCACCGGGCCGGGAGCGCGAGCTCGTGCGCCTCAACGTCGAGGCCGTCGTCGCCCTGACGCGAGGTCTCCTGCCCGGGATGCTGGAGCGAAGGCGGGGCGGCGTGATCAACGTGGCCTCGCAGATGGCGTTCCAGGCGATGCCCTACTTCGCCGCCTACGCCGCCAGCAAGTCGTTCGTGCTCAGCTTCACGGAGGCGCTCGCGGAGGAGCTCCGCGGCAGCGGCGTCCGCGTGACCGCCGTCGCGCCCGGCTTCGTCGCGACCGGGTTCGCGTCGGCCGCCGGGAGCGAGCACGCGGAGCGGCGCTTCCCCCACCTGCAGGCGCGGCGCGTGGTCGAGGACGCGCTCCGGGCCCACGACCGCGGCCGGACGGTGACGGTGATCGGCGGCGTCTACAGGTTCCTGACCTCCTCCGGGCGCCTTGCGCCGCGCTTCGTCGTCAGGCGGATGATGCGAGAGGTGCTGAAGCCGCCGAGCTGAGCCGGATCGAGGTGGGCGTCGCGCCGGTCTCGCGCGCGACGGCCCGGCTCAGGTGGCTGTGGTCGGCGAAGCCGAGCTCGGCCGCCAGGTGCGCGAGGTTCGTCTCGCCCGCCTCGATCCGCGCGACCGCGGCTCGCGTCCGCAGGCGGAGCCGGTACGCGGAGATACCCGTGCCGGTCGAGCGCCGGAAGGTCCGGCTGAGGTACGAGGGCGAGTAGCCGACGACGCGTGCGAGCTCGGGTACCGACAGGCCAGGGTCGGCGATCAGGGCCTCGCGCGTCGCGTCGATCGCCGCGCGGTGCGACGCCGCCGTACGAGCGCGTCGGGCCGCGACCGGACGGCTGCGCGCCGCCCGAAGCAGCTCCTCGAAGAGCGCGAGCGCCTGCTCCGCCCAGTCGTCGAGCGTACGCGTGCGCACCTCGGCCACGAGCGACCGGACGCGCCGGTAGGTGCACGCGTCGATCGCGACCGGCCGCGCCGGCAGGGTGACGTCGCCGCCCGTCAGCCCCGCGAGGACGTGGGGAGCGATCATGAGCGACGTCGACAGGTCGCCGCCGGGTTCCGGGTGGGCGAACTCCTCCTCGACGTCCGGCGTCGCGAAGTAGCCGAAGCCGGCGTCGACCCGGGTCCGGCCCCTCGGCGTCCTGCGGGCGAAGGAGCCGCGCTGCACGAGGACGAGCAGCGGCTCCGGCGTCACTTCGCGGGCCTGGAAACCGGACACGGGACACGAGCAGCGAACGTGCCACAGCGCGAGGCCGTCTTCGGCGGCGAGCAGCGTCACGTGGAGGTGCGGCTCGATGAAGCCGGCCTGTCCCGGCCGGGCGAGGCTGGCGAGCTCGACGAGGCCCATCAGCCCGCGAGCGCCGACTCGACGATGTGCTCGGCGATCGCCAGGCTCGACGTCGCGCCCGGCGACGGGGCGTTCCGCACCGCGGTCACCGGCCCGAGCCGGTTGATGCGGAAGTCGTCGACGAGCGAGCCGTCCGGGTCGAGGGCCTGCGCGCGAACACCCGCCGGCGCGGGCACGAGGTCGTCCGCCGAGACCTCGGGGACGTAGCGGCGGGCCTCGGCGGCGAACGCACGCCGCAGCAGTGAGCCGCGGAGCTCGCGCGCGCCCATCCGCCAGTGCCTCCGCACGAGCCTCCGGAAGCCGGGCGAGCGCAGGGTCTCGGCCACGTCGGCGAGCCGGACGTCGTGGCGCCGGTAGCCCTCGCGGGCGAGCGCGAGGACGGCGTTCGGCCCGACGTCGACGCCGCCCTGGATCCGCCGCGTGAAGTGGACGCCGAGGAACGGGTAGGCGGGGTCGGGCACGGGGTAGAGCAGGCCGCGGACGAGGCCCTCGCGCCCGGGGACGAGCCGGTGGTACTCGCCCCGAAAGGGCACGATCGTCGGCTCCCGCCCGTCGCCCGCGAGGCGGGCGACCCGGTCGGACTGCAGCCCGGCGCAGACGATCAGCCGGTCGAACTCGAACGCGTCGCCGGCCGCCTCCACGCGAGCCGTCCCGCTGCCGACCCGGATCCCGGAGACCCTCGCGCCGAGGACGATCGAGCCGCCCGCCGCGCGCACGTCGTCGGCGAACGCCAGCGCGACCGCGCGGTAGTCGGTGATCCCGGTCGTCGGCGAATGGAGCGCCGCGATCCCGGCGGCGTGCGGCTCCACCTCGCGAAGCCCGTCGCGGTCGAGCCACCGGAGGCCGGGGACGCCGTTCGCCGTCGCGCGGCGCTCGAGCTCGCGGAGCCGCTCGACCTCCCGCTCGTCGAGCGCGACGACGAGCTTCCCGCACTCCTCGAGCGGGAGTCCGCGGGTCTCGCAGTACGTGCGCAGGAGCTCGGCGCCGCGGCGGCAGAGCTGTGCCTTCAGCGAGCCGGGGGCGTAGTAGATCCCCGCGTGGACGACGCCGCTGTTCCGCCCTGTCTGGTGCATCGCGGGCTCGCGCTCCTTCTCGAGGACGGTGACTGTCGCGTCCGGGCGCAGCTCCGCCGCCCGCCGCGCGACCGCGAGCCCGATGATCCCGGCGCCGACGACGCCGATCCGCACCATTGCACGCTACTCGGCGACGACGCGGTTTCGCAGGGTGCCGATGCTGGTGATCGAGATCTCCACGATGTCGCCGACCCGCATCTCGACCGACCCGTCGGCGCCCATCCAGAGGACGTCGCCCGGCTGCATCGTGACGTACCGGCTGATCTCCGCGATGTAGTCGTAGGGGTCGAAGATCATCTCCGCCGTCGCGAAGCTGCTCACCGTCTCGCCGCCGATCCGGAGCGACGTCGTCGCGGAACCGAGGTCGAGCCCGGTCGCGATCCACGGGCCCATCGGCTTGAAGGTGTCGGCGTTCTTGCAGCGCCAGAACGTGCGATCGGACGCCTGCCACTCGCGGGCGCTGACGTCGTTGCCGATCGTCCAGCCGAAGATCGACTCGCGCGCCTCCTCGCGCGAGCAGCGGCGGACGGTGCGTCCGATGACGGCGACGAGCTCCGGCTCGGCCTCGAGCCGCCCTTCGTAGTCCGCCGGGCGGACGATGTCGGCCTCGTGCCCGACGAGGGCGTTGTTCGCGCGGTAGCCGACCTCCGGCCGCGTCGGCAGCTCGGCCGCCTTGTACCCGGTCTCGCGGGCGTGCTCGATGTGGCGCCGGTAGTTGAGGCCGACGCAGAAGAACGTCGACGGGATCGTCGGCGGCAGGAGGGTCGCCTCCGCGAGCGGCACCCGCTCGCCCGCCGGCCGGGGCGACTCCCACGGCGCGGCGTCGACGAGCGCGACGGCGTCTCCGTCCACGCGGCCGAACCGCGCCACGCCACCCACGAGTACGCGGCACCACTCCATCGGCCACGAAGCCTGCCTGGTGCGCGGACTACGCGGCGTACGTACTCGCCGGCGCGCGCCGGAGACCGTCGAACGCCGCGGCGAGCCGCTCCGCCTCGTCCGGCTCGAGCGCCGCCGTCGTGACCCGGATGCCGGGCGGAGCGTGAACCCGGTAGCGCTCGCCCGGACTCACGGCGAAGCCCCCGGCGAGGAGCTCGCGGACGGCCGCGGCCTCGTCCGCCAGGGGCACCCAGACTCCGATGCCCGAGTCGCCGGCTGCTCCGATTCCCCGCGCTGCCAGGGCCGAGACGAGTGCGGCTCGCCGCTCCGCGTACGTCCGCTCCGCCCGGGCGAGCAGCCGTCCGGTCGTCTCGTCGCGGAGCAGCAGCGCCGCGATCTGTTGGAGGATGTGGCTCACCCAGCCCGGGCCGAGCCGCTGCCGCCCTTCGATGCGCGAGATCGTCAGCTGGTCTCCGGCGACGAGCGCGATGCGGAGGTCGGGGCCGAGCACCTTCGAGAGCGAACGGACGACGGCGAAGCGTCCGCCGTCCTCGTGGAGCGGGACGTATGGCGCGCCGGCGACGCGGGCGACGTAGTCGTCCTCGATGACGAGTACGCCCGGATGCCTGGCGAGCACCGCGCGGAGCGCGCTGCCGCGGGCCGGGTCGGCGAAGGCGCCGGTCGGGTTCTGCCCGCGCGGCGTCGCGATCACGGCTCGGGCGCCGCGGCGGAGCGCGTCGTCGAGCGGCTCGGGATCGAGGCCGCGGCGGTCGACCCGGACGGGCGCGATCGTCAGCCCGAGGGCGTGCAGGAGGTCGGCGACCCGCGGCCAGCCCGGGTCCTCGACGACTACGCGGTCGCCGGCGCGAAGCTCCGTCTGCAGGGCGCGCTCGATCGCGTCGAGCGCACCGCCCGTGACGGTGACGTCGCCGTGGATCCCGTCGCCGGCGAAATCCGACTCGGCCGCGGCGACGAGCTCCGGCAGCTTCGCCTCGACGCCGTAGAGCCGGTGCGCGGGCTCGACGCGCGCCAGCGCGTCCGCGAGCGACGGCAGCAGCCGCGGGTCGGGATTGCCGCTCGCGAGGTCGAGGACACCCGGCGGCAGCTCGGCGGCGCGCTCGACTCGCACCGGCGGCTGCGGAGCCACGGAGGTTCCGCGCGCTCGCTCGGCGACGACGAAGCCCCGCTGCCTGAGCGTGCGGTACGCGGCGGCAACCGTCGCGGGGCTGACCGCGAGCTCCGCCGCCAGCTCCCGCACCGGCGGCAGCCTCGTCGCGGCGGGCAGCTGACCGGAGGCGATCTCGCCCTCGATCGCCGCCGAGATGGTCGCCGCGCCGGCGCCGCGTCCGATAGTTTGTACTAATTCTAAGGATATCTTTGTACTATAACAAGTCTACCGGCACCCTGCCGCGGGAGCTCCGCGTCGTCCAGCTCGGGATCTTCCTGAACTACTTCGGCTGGGGCGGCGTGATGCCGTTCGAGGTCATCTACCTGCACGACGGGCGCGGCTTCGGGCTCGGCGTGGCGGGCCTCGTCGTCGGCGTCGTCACCGGACTCGCGGTCGTCGCGGCCCCGTTCGCGGGCCTGTCGATCGACCGGGTCGGCTCCCGGGCCACGGCCGCCGCCGGCGGCATCGCCCTCGGAGCCGGCTTCGCCGGGCTGGCCTGCTCGCAGACGCCGACGGAGGCGTTCGCCGCCGCCGCGGCGGCCGGCGTCGGCAACGGGCTGCTGAACCCGAGCCAGTCCGCGCTCCTCGCGTCCCTGCCGCCGCCGGCGCTGCGTCACCGTGCGACCGCCGTCTCGCGCGTCGCCTCGAACCTCGGCATCGGCCTCGGCGGGCTGCTCGGCGGCGTGGTCGCAACTCACGGACTGAACGGCTTCGTCGTTCTGTTCCTGGTGAACGCGGCCACGTACGTCCTGTACGCCCTCATCCTCGTGGGCTGGGTTCGCGAGGACGCCCGGCCCGAGCGCGTCGCCGGCGGCTACCGGCTCGTGCTGCGCGACCGGCCGTTCCGGCGGCTGGCCCTGACGAACGTCGCCGTCGTCGCCGTCGGCTGGGGCGTCTTCACGTGGATCGTGCCGGCGTACGCCCGCGGCCAGCTCGGCGTCGGCACGCGCCTGATCGGGCTGACCCTGCTCGCGAATGCGGTCACCGTCGTGCTCGCCCAGGTACCGGTCGCGCGCTTCGCCGAGGGCCGCCGGCGCGCCGCGACGATGTCGGCGGGCGCGATGGCGTTCGTCGCCGCGTGCCTGCTGGTCGTCGGCGCGGACGTGCTCGAGCCCCGGCTCGCGGCGCCGGCGCTGCTGCTGGCGGCCGTCGCCGTCGGCGTCGGCGAGTGCCTGCACACGACCGTGCTGATGCCGCTCGTCGCCGATCTCGCGCCACCCGCGCTGCGCGGGCGCTACATGGCGGCGGTCGGCCTGTCGTGGTGGCTCGGGCTGGCGCTCGCGCCGACGCTCGCCGCGCAGCTGCTGAGCGCGTCGCCGCCGGCCGCGCTGCTCGCCGCCGCCGCGGTCGCGCTCGTAGCGGCAGTCTCCGCGCTCGGGCTGGAGCGAGACCTGCCGCCCGCGACGCGCCTGACGCCGCGCCCCGCGCCGGCGGGCGAGGCCGGATGAGCGGCGCCGGCGCCGTCGAGCGGCAGGTGGACGTTCCCGCCCTGCTCGCCGCGCTCGTGACGGTCACGCTCTGGGGCTCGGCGTTCGTCGCCATCCGGGACGCGGGCAGGACGCTCTCGCCGGGCTCGGTCGCGCTCGGTCGGCTGCTCGTGAGCCTCGTCGTGCTCACGGTCGCCGCGGGCATCCGGCGCGAGCCGTTGCCGGCGCGGCGCGACCTGCTGCGGATCGCCACCTTCGGCGTCCTCTGGCTCGGCGTCTACAGCACGAGCCTGAACGCGGCGGAACGCCGGGTCGACGCCGGGACGGCCGCCATGGTCATCAACACCGGCCCGATCCTGATCGCGATCCTCGCCGGGATCTTCCTCCGGGAGGGCTTTCCGCGCTGGCTGATCGCCGGGTGCGCGGTCGCCTTCGCGGGCGTCGTGCTGATCGGGCTCGCCGGCCTGGGCACGGGATCGCACGCCGGGCCCGGGCTGGCGCTCCTGATCGTCGCGGCGGTCGCCTACGCGACGGCGGTCGTCGTCCAGAAGCCGGTGCTGGCGCGAGCGTCGCCGCTCCAGGTCACGTGGCTCGGCTGCGCGGCGGCGACCCTCGTCTGCCTGCCGTTCGCGCCGACGCTCGCGACCGAGCTCGACCGCGGCGGCGCCGCGACCGCGGGCTGGGTCGTCTATCTCGGGCTCGCCCCGACGGCGCTCGGCTTCGCGACCTACGCGTACGCGCTACGCCGCATGAGCGCCGGCCGCCTCGCTTCCCTCGCGTACCTGATTCCGGTGGTCGCGGTCCTGCTCGGCTGGCTGGTGGCCGGCGAGACGCCGCCGCGGGCCGCGCTGGCCGGCGGGGCCCTGTGCGTCGCCGGCGTCTTCCTCGCCCGCCGCTGAGGCGCCCGCCTCCCGGTGGACGGCCACCGCGGCGACGACGAGGCCGACGCCGAGCAGGTCGAGCGCGCCCGGGAGCTGGGCGAGCACGATCACGCCGATAAGCGTCGCCGTCGCCGGCAGCAACGCGACCAGCAGCGAGTACGTCGCCCGTCTCAGACGGGCCATGGCGAGCTGATCGCAGACGTACGGCACGACCGACGAGGCGATGCCGACCCCGATCCCGGCTCCGATCGCGACGGGGTCGTTCAGCGCCCGGGCCGCCGCGATGCCGCCGATCGGCGTGATCGCGACGGCGGCCAGCAGCATCGCCGCGGCGAGGCCGTCGATGCGGTCGAGCGCCCGGTTCCGCGAGAGACGGTGGGCGAGGACGATGTAGAGCGCGAACAGTCCGGCGTTGGCGAACGCGAAGACGATGCCGATCGACTCGTGCGCGAAGCGCACGCCGGTCAGGACGTAGACGCCCGGAACGGCGAGCACGAGCGCGAGGCCGTTGCGGAGCGTCCGCACGCCGATCGCCGCGAGCAGGATCACCGGCAGGAACTCGATCGCCGTCACCGTTCCGAGCGGGAGCCGGTCGATCGCCACGTAGAAGCAGCTGTTCATGCCCGCGAAGACGGCGGCGAGGGCTACGAGCAGGCGGCGGGTGTGGCCGTCGAGGGCGACGAGTTGGCGCCACGGCCTCCGCCAGGCGGCGAACACGACGGCCGCGCTGACGATTCGCAGCCACGCGACCCCGAGCGGGCTCACGCGCGCGAACAGGAGGACGGCGAAGGCCGGGCCGAGGTAGTGGAAGACGGCGCTCCCGACGAAGTACGCATGAGGCGGAAGCCGCCTCACGTCCGGACGCCCAGCGCGTCGCGCGGGTCGGCTCCCGCGAGGAGGGCGCGGAGACGGTCGTCCTCGCGGCGCCGCAGCCCGGCGGCGAGGGAGAGGACCTCGCCGCTCCGGTCGGCCGGCAGGAAGACGGCGCCGCTCGCGTCGGCGACGGCGAAGCCCCCCCGCTCGACGGGCGACCCGTCGAGCTCCACCCGCTCGTCGACGGCCACCAGCCGAAGTCGCCCGTGCATCCCCGCCGGGTGAACGCCGCGCGCGTAGGCCGGAAACGCGAGTTGCCGTAGTCCCTCGACGTCCCTGGCAGCGCCGTTCACGAGCGCACCGCGAACGCCGAACCGCCGAGCCGCCGCCGCCAGCACGGTCCCCCAGCACTGCACGTCCACGCGCCCCTTCAGGTCGACGAGCACGATCCCGCCGGCCGCCCGGGCGAGCGCGTCGAGCAGATCCGCGAGCGGCGCGCCTGCGCCGGGCTCGAGGCGAACGGTGGTGAGCCGCCCGGCGACCGGCGGGCAGTCCGCCCAGAGCGGGCGCAGCACGCCGGTCCGGACCGCCTCGATCTCGAGCCGGTCGCAGGCGTCGGACACGTCGCAGCTGCCCGGCAGCGGCTCGGTCGTCATTCGGACACCGATTATACTGGTGTCGAAATGCACGCAGAGGTCGACGTGGCGAAGCACGACTTCAGGCTCGGCCTCGGGCACCCCGCGCTCGAGTTCGTGGCGACGCTCGCCGGCCGGCAGCGCGAGCCGTTCGAGCGGCTCGCCGCACCGGACGATCTCTCGCGCTGGCTCGAGCTCACCGGGCTCGCGGCCGGCGCCCAGTGCGACGCGGAGCTCCTCCGCGCGGCGCGGGAGCTCCGCGAGGCGATCTACCGCGTCGTCGTGGCCGCCCGGGAGCGCGCCGCTGCGGAGGCGGTCGACGTCGAGCTCGTCAACGCGTGGGCCCGCCGGCCGCCGAGGAGCCCGCAGCTCGACGCCGCACTGGGCCTCTTCACCGTCGGCCCCGCCCCCGCCCGCGCCGCCCTCGGGGAGCTCGCGCGTGGCGCGATCGACCTCGTCACGGGGCGCCAGCTCGCCCGGATCCGCAACTGCGCCGGCCCGTCGTGCTCCCTGATGTTCATCGACCACTCGCGACCCGGCCGCCGGCGCTGGTGCTCGATGGAGCGCTGCGGCAACCGCGCGAAGACCGCCAGCTACCGCCGACGGCGCCGGGCGGCGGCCTCGAGCTCGTAGACCACGCGCCGGCGCTCTCGCAGCCGGTCTGTGGCAACGTCCAGGATCATGCTCGGCTACGGGTCGGCGGCCGAGCCCGCGATCCGGCGCGGCATCGAGGTCGTCGCCAGCCTCATTCGGTCGAGGACGACACCTGCGACCTCCGACTCGCTGGCGGGGACAGCCGTCACGAGGCCGCTTCGGCCGGGGTGCTCGCGCCCGTGGCGCCGAGCTCGTGAAGTGCTTGCTCGAGCGCCTCGTTGAGTTCGTCGAGCGTTCGCTCGTACTCGGCCCGCGCTCGGGGCAGGTGGCGTTCGAGGGCGAGGTAGGCCCCGAGCAGCGCAGGATCCGCGTTCTCGGTGGCCGCCCGTCCGCGCGCGGTCAGGCGCAGGAGGTACGACCTCCCGTCGGCCGGGTTCGGGCTCCGGCGCACGAGGTTGCGCTCGACCAGCCGCTGGACGTTGTCGCGGAGCGTCGTCGTCGGTGCTCCGGAGACACGCGCAATCTCGGTCGGGGAGACCGGCTCCAGGTCCCGGACGTGCGTGAGGAGTGCGAACAGGAAGGGCGGGATCCCGAGCGGGGTGAGCTGGACGTCGACGATCCGGCCCACGTACTGCGCGGTGGTCGACGCCTTCAGGAAGAGCTGCCGGTTCTCCGCCACGCGCCGATGATACGAGCGTTTGCGGGTAGTGCGTTGACGCGCTAGTTTTTATTGCGCCGACGCACTATGTGGAGGAGCCGAGCTCAGCTGCTGCCGTTCGCCGCCTGTCTCCTGGCCGCGGCTGCAGGCGGCTCCGAAGCGCGCGCAGGCTCGAACCCGGGCGGCTGGTGGGTCGGCTCCTACACGCTCGGCGGGCCGGGCTCCCTCACCTTCGAGGTCGACGGGCAGCGGGCGCGCGTCGCGCTCGGGCTCGGGCACGCGGGCGTGCGGGAGGTGCAGCTCTCGAGCCGCGGGTCGCGCCTGCGCTTCGAGCTGCCCGGTCGTCCGACGCCGGTGACCTTCGAGGGCACGCTCGGCAGGAACTCGATCACGGGTACGGTCCGGCAGGGCGCGGTGCGCGGAGCCTTCCACGTGCGCCGCGGCGAGGGCCGCGCGATCGTCGCCGCCGGGCTCTATGCCGCGGACGGGGGAGTGCTGGGCGTCGTAGACGATCCGTATGGCCCCGCCCGTCTCGTCGACCTCGACACCGGAGAAGTGCACGCGATCTACCCGTCCGGGGACGGGTTCTCGATCGGCAGCGGGTTCGCGACCCGGGCGCCGGCGCGCGGGCGTGCCCGGTTCGCCGTCGGCGGGGCCGTCGTCGCCGGGGCGCCGGCGAGGCGTGAGTCGACCCGGCAACTCGAGGTGCGCTTCCAGAGCGGCGGCGCCGTGCTCTCCGGAACGCTCACCCTGCCGCCGGGACCGGGCCCGCACGCGGCCGTTGCGTTCGTCCATGGTTCGGGACCGACGACGCGCGCGTACCTCCCCGACCTGCAGGCGCTGCTCGTCCGCAACGGCGTCGCCGTGCTCGCCTACGACAAGCGCGGTACGGGGCAGTCGAGCGGCGCCTATCCCGGCGAGTCGCCTACCGCGGATGCCATCGACCTGTTGGCCCGCGACGCGGACGCCGCAGCACGATTCCTCGCCCGGCAGCCCGGGATCGATCGCGCGCGAGTCGGGCTCGCAGGCCACAGCCAGGCCGGCTGGATCCTCCCGCTCGCGGCAGCGCGCGAGCCCGCGGTTCGCTTTCTGGTCGTCTTTTCCGGCCCGGCCGTGACGGCGGACGAGAGCGACCTGTACCAGGACCTCACGGGTCAGGGCGAGCGGCCGCAACCGCTGAGCGACGAGGAGATCGACGCGCGGGTGCTGAGCCGGGGCCGCGGCGGCGTCGACCCGATGCCGTGGATCCGTCAACTCCGGATCCCGGCGCTCTGGCTCTACGGCGGCCTCGACGAGCACATTCCGGCGCGGCTGTCGATGCAGCGGCTCGAGCCGGTCGCGCACGAGCCCGGCCGCGACTTCTCGATCGAGCTCTTCCCCGACGCGAATCACGCGCTCGTCGAGACGAGAACCGGCCTGACGTCGGAGATGCTCCGCTCCGATCGCTTCGCACCGGGCCTCTTTGCACACGTCGCGGCGTGGCTGCACGAGCACGGCCTGTCGTAGACCAGCGAATCAGGGCCGTCCCGGATGCCGCTCGGGAACACGGGTTGCGACAGTGGCGCGTGAAAGGAGGTGCGAGATGACGAGCGTTTCGCACGAGCCGTCCCGAATGGTTCCCGAGCGGCGGCGCTGGGTCCTCGAGTTCGGCGAGCGGGAGGTGTGGGTTGCCCTCGCGATCGTCGTCATGTGGCTGGCGGTGCTGTTCGACGCGGTCTTCGGCCCCGACATCGTGAACACGAACGGAGGTGGAACCAACACGTCGGCGGTGCCCTCGGCAGTGGCCGTGGCGCCGTTCGCGTTCCTCGGGACGTGGGTCGTCGCGCGGTACGGGTTCCGCCGCGACCGCCGCGACTGATCCCGGCCGGACCTCGGCACGCACTCGGGCGGCTACCGGCTGGCCGTACCCCCGGCGATTCCTGCCTGCCGGGTAGCGCGGTCCAGAGAGGACTGCGAGCCTTCGTCGATGGCAAGCCGGAGCGCTCGGCCGTTGTGCTCCCTGCCGGCCGCGTGCACGATTTCCTCGACCGGCCGATGAGGCGCGACTTCGTCATCGGATCGTTTGCGCTCGCAACAGGCGCGGGCGCGGCGTTGCTCGTGCTCGGCAGCGATCGCGAGGCGAGCCCGGGGGCGGCGTCGGCCGTCGTCGCCTTCGTCGTCGGGTTGGCCTACATCGGCAGCGTCCCGAGAACCGACTGGGCGGGGTGATGATCCTGATCGGCTTCGCCTGGTTCGTCACCTTCCTCGCCGACGCGAACGAGTCGATTCTCTTCACGGTCGGGACGGTCCTCGAGGATCTCTATCTCCTCGGTTTCGTCTATCTCGTGCTCTCGTTCCCGAGCGGGCGTCTCCGGAGCAAGCTCGAGCTCGCCCTCGTCGCGACCGCGATCGCGATCGGGACGGTGGTCGAGCTCGCGTGGCTGCTGTTCGCCGATTCGCACTCGCAGATCTGCTGGAACTGCCGGCGACGTAACTGGTATCTGCCCCGCCGGCTCGGCTGGCTGCCGAGGCTCTCGCACGAACCCGCCGCGTCCCGCGAGTACCTCCACGCGTCCTTCGACTCGGTCGGCTGACGGACCGCGCCGACGACCGCCAGGGCGGCGAGCCGCCCGGGCCTCCCTTGGACCGTCGAGGTGAGCGAGCATCCGGGTCTAGGGCGCGAGGACATCAGCTGAGCTCGCGTCGTACTCGGCGAGCCAGGCCGCCCCGCGGCCCTCGGGGTCGCGCCGGTTCAGGCGGCGTCGCAGCGTGATCGTCAGGTCTCGTCGCCAGGCGGCCCAGCGGGAGGTCAGATGGTTGCTCCGGCCGCGCTCTCTGGCAGCGAGCACCACGCGGTTCGCTCGCGGTCGGCGGGTGCGCTCGTAGCGGGCGAGAGCGGTGAGCGGGTCCGAGGCCTCCGCCGAGAGCGCCGTCGCCAGCACGGCGCCGTCTTCGATCGCCTGGCAGGCGCCCTGTCCGAGGTAGGGGAGCATCGGGTGCGCGGCGTCCCCGAGGAGCGTGACCCGGCCGCGCGTCCACCGCGGAATCGGGTCGCGATCGTACAACGCCCACTTGTACCAGGTGTCGGCGGCGGCGAACAGGCGCAGCAGGGACTCGTTCCAGCCGGCGTAGCGCTCGAGCACCTCCTCGCGGCTGCACTCGGCGATCCATGACTCGTGGCGGTAGCCGTCGTCGTCGTAATGGCAGACGACGTTGATCAGTTCCTCGCCCCGCAGCGGGTACAGCACGATCGTGCCGTGCGGGCCGAACCACTGAGCGCCTTCGCTCCGCGGCCGGGCTCCACGCACGGTTCCGGTCGGAACCACGCTCCGGTAGCAGATCTTCCCGGTGAACCGGGGGGCGTCCGGACCGAACAGGGACGCGCGAACCGGCGAGTGGATGCCGTCGGCGCCGACGATGACGTCGGCCTCGATCTCGCTCCCGTCGGCGAAGACCGCGATTGCCGTCTCGCCGTCGGGCAGCACCTCGGTGCAGCGCCTGCCCAGGGTGACGATCTCGGCCGGCAGCGCAGCGGCCAGCACCTCGAGGAGATCGGCCCGGTGCACGGTCGCTCCCGCCATGCCGAACGAGGCCACCTGCTGCTCCCGGGTCGTCCTCCCGATCAACCGGCCCGTCTTCCAATTCCGCATCACCTGCCCCTGCGACCGCCCCGCCACCTTGCGGACCTCCTCCTCGACGCCGATCGCGCGCAGAACCTTCATCGCATTCGGGTGCAGGGCGACGCCGGCCCCGATCTCCTTCAGCTCCGGCGTCGCCTCGTAGACCGCCACCTCGATGCCCGCCTGGATCAGCGCGTTCGCCGCCGTCAGCCCGCCGATGCCTCCTCCGATGATCGCGACCCGTGTCACAAGGCACCTTCCCTCCGCCGTTCACCCCGATCGTGACCGATCACGCCGCCCTGCGAATCATGGTCGCCATCGACCCGTCCTGATGCCTGCGTCAAGCATGGAACCAACAAATCGCCAATTGCAGGCGGTTTCGGAACGGGAGCGACGCGACTCGAACTCGCGACTTCCGGCGTGACAGCGCTGCACGGCCGCCGCCGGCTGCCGCCACTGGCCGCCGAATGGCCTGATCTGCCGAATCCGAGCTCGAGCCTACGAGCGTGTTTCGCCGGCTGCCGCCGCTTCCACGTCGCACGAATCTCGCATGGCTCCGACCAAGGAGCGTTCCGCCCCGACCATGCAGCTTGCTTCGGACGGCGACGTGCTCGAGTCCACGTCGTGCCGCTCACGCAGCGCCCGGACGGCGTCGGCTTCAGAAGCCGCGCTGAACTCGGCGCCCAGGCCAACGAGGACGCGACCGTAGCGCAGCTCAGCTACACGCGTCGGCTACCTCGATCGCACTACCAGCTGAGCAACGACACCGCGGTCGGGGGAGGCGGAGGTCTTGGCAACAGTAGTGGTGCGGGCGGCAATGGCGGCGCCGGCGGCAAGGGCGGCGCCGGCTCCGCCGGCGGCACAGGAGGGAAGGGCGGCCCCGGGGGCGCGGCCACCGGCGGGGCGGTCCGTTCCCTCGGCCCGACCCCGACCCTGACTCAGACTCGTTCACGAGCGACTCCGCGGCCGGCGGCGGCGGCGGAGCAGGTGGCGCCGGGACTGCGGGCGGGGCCGGCGGCGCCGGCAGGGCCGGAGGGGGACGGCGGCCATGACTCGCTCGACAACCCGTCGGGAGCCGGCGGTGCCGGCGGAAACGGCGGCCCGGGCGGGAAAGGCGGCGCCGGCGGGAGCGGCGGGAACGGCGGCAACGGCCTCGGGGGCGGCGCCTACGCCGCGAATCCTCCGTCGTCCGGGAGCGGCAACTCGTTCTCCGGGAATGCCGCCCCCGCCGGCGTCGGCGGGGGCGGCGGCACCGGGGCGAGCGGCGGCGCGGGCGGGGCCGGAGGCGCCGGAGGCGCCGGCAGCCCGAACGGAGTGCCGGAGACAGCGGCGCCGCCGGGGCCGGCGGCGCCAGCGGCTCGAGCGGCACCGCCGGGACAGCCAGCTTCCCCGGTCACGACTGACGCGGCTACTTCGGAGGGGCGATCAGCGTTGCGACGTAGGCCAGCCCGTCCTCCTCCGGGCGGCCCCTCACGAGCTTCGGGGGCATCGATCCGTCGCCCTTGTCGGTCTGTGCCTTCACGCGCGCGATCGCGGCGGGCAAGCCGATCAGCCGCCGGCCGACGCCGCCACGCCCTCAACTGGGGTGCTGCCGCACGACAGACGGTCCGGCTCGACCCGGAGGCGGCGCGACCCGATTCCTTGCGCCACAACCCCGCGGGATCAAAGCGCGCAGCCGGTTGCTGCCGGCCCGCCGCAAGTCCTCGGGGCGACCGTTCAGTTCGGCACAAAGCGTCGGCTGCCGCTTCCAGCGCCAGACCGTCGCGCGATCATCGCCGAGTTGCTCGGCCACGTCTACATCGGTGAGTCCTTCGACGAGCAGGCCGACGGCGCGCTGCTGCCGCTCGTTCAAGTGTTGCGTCCCGTTGCAGTCTGTTGCATCCCTGGCGCTCACGCTTCATTGCCTCCGTTCCGGGCTCTGGTCCACGGTTCCGGCACCGGGAGAGCGTCCGCGACGCCTTGTAAGCAGCCCTCGCGCTTTGCGAGAGGGCCATCTCAAGCAGCCGCTGTCCGAGCTCGAGGTGGTCACCGGAAAGAACGGCCGCATCGATCGGAACATCGATGCCGGAAAAGGCCCTCGCGGCGACCGTCCGGGCCCGGCTCTCTCGCACGAGTCTCGCATGCCCCACGCCTGCTGGAGGTCGCGCAGACGGCCCGAAACGAGAAACCCGCCGATAAGCAGGCGGTTTAGAAGCGGAGCGACGGGACTCGAACCCGCGACCTCCGGCGTGACAGACCACTTCAGCGGTCGCAGCGTGCACAACAATGCACACGCGAGCGCACTGTTCATGCGGTTCTTTGGCGGCCTCCAGCTCGACTCCGCATGGCTACCGCGACGCGGTTCGAGACGTTTCTGCCCATCTGCTGCCCGCTCGACGTCTCGATGCTTGAGGCGGAGGTCCGGCCGCGACGATGTCGGCGGCTAAACCACTTCACGCCGAACCCATCCTTCTCGGCTAGATGTGTTCGGGAAGACCGAAGCGGCCGGGCAGCGCGGGGTCGGCGAAGAAGGTGATCTCGTCGACCTTGCTGCCGCTCAAGGTGAGCACCATCATGCCCCAGGGCTGCGAGCGCAGGTAGCAGCCGAAGGCCGGCTGGCCGTTGGCGCGGGTCGGGCGTACCTGTAGCGGGGCGCCGCGGACCTCGGCGCCGTGGTCGAGGTACACGCCGATCGCTTCGTGTCCGATGAGCTCGCCCGGTTGCGGCGGCATGGTCACACGAGCGTCGGAACTGAGCAGAGTTAGGAGGCGTGCCGTGTCGCCGGCTTCGACGGCGTCGCTGAAGGTGGCGAGAAGGTTCCTTTCGGTCGGCGAGTCGGGAAGCGGCGCCTGCTCGCGCTCGATGGTGTACGAGTCGAGTGTTGCGCGTGCGCGTTGGAGCGCGGCTTTGACCGACTGTGGCGTGGTCTCGAGGATCGAGGCGGCTTCGTCGGTGGGGAAGCCGAGGACGTCGCGCAGCACGAGCGCTGCGCGCTGCTTCGCAGGCAGCTGCTGCAGCGCGACGATGAACGAGAGCTGGATCGCTTCGCGCTGCTCGTAGCGTGCTTCAGGTCCGGGAGCGGGATCCGGGAGCGCGCTGTCCGCGTAAGGCTCGAGCCAGCTGGGCTCGACGGCGCGGCGGGTTCTCGACGGTCTCATGGTGTTCTCCGTGGCGGGGCGGCGCCCGCGTTCGCGAATTGCGTTGAGACTCCGGTGGGTTGCGATCCGGTAGAGCCAGGAGCGCAGCGAAGCCCGCTCCTCGAAGCCGTTGAGCCCGCGCCAGGCGGCGAGCAGCGTTTCCTGGACGAGATCCTCGGCGTCCTGCACGGAGCCGAGTAGCCGGTAGCAATGCAACTGGAGCTCGCGCCGGAACGGCTCGACCAGCGACGCGAACGCGCGCTCGTCGCCTCTCTTGGCCCGCTCGAGATCGACGGTCATCGCCTCAATGACACCGGGTCCGTCGGAAACGGACCGGCGGTCCGTTTCGCGGTATCGCGGTGTCTTTGACGTCCGTACAACCGCGAATTGGAGATGAGCTGATGCAGAAGCAACGGTGGGGCAGCGCGTTCGCACGTGTGTTCGCCGTTTGGCGTACGGGCCTACCGAGGCCCGTCCTCGTTCTTCAGGGCGGGTGGGCGCTCAACAACTTCGGCACCGGACTGATCCTTCCCTTCGAGATCGTCTACCTCCACGCGGCCCGCGGCTTCTCGACGGCGACCGCGGGGCTGGTGCTGGCGACGGTCATGGGCACGGCCGCGGTGGTAACGCTCCCTTCGGGTGCGCTCCTCGATCGTTTCAGTGCGAAGCGGATCTTGATCGCGGGCAGTGTCTTGAACGCACTCGGCTACGGGGGCTTGGCGTTTGTCGACCGTCCCTGGCAAGGCTTCGTCTGCTCGGCCGTCGGCGGTGCCGGCTTCGGATTGGTGGGAACCTCCGGCCAAGTCCTGACCATGACTCTGGTCCCGGCGGAGCAGCGCGCCGCATCGACCGCGATCCGACGAGTCGCAGGCAACTTCGGTCTCGGCCTCGGCGCGACGGTTGCGGGCCTCATCGTCGCGGCCACCCACCATCACCTGCAGGCGTTCCAGGGCCTCTACCTCTTCGACGCAGTCACGTTCCTCGTCTTCGCGCTGGTTGTGCTCGTCTGGATCCCGGATCCGGGCCTCGCGGATGCTCCGTCGGCGAGCGAGGGCGCACGGGGTTTCCGAGCTGTTGGCCGGGATCGGCTCTTGCTCGCCCTGATCGCGGGCAACCTCGCGCTTGTGATGATCGGCGGCGCCTTCTTCTCCTACATCCTCCCGCCGTTTGCGCAGGCGCATACACCTGTCGGGCCGGTCGGGATCGGTGTCGTCGTCTTCATCAACACCTTCTTCATCGTCGTAGCGCAGGTACCGGCGACACGGGTGGTGGCGCGGATGCGCCGCACTCACGCTTTGTTCGCCACGAGCGCCATATTCGCAGTCGGCCTACTCGCGGTCCTGGTCGCAACGCTCACGCACTCGACGCTCGCCGCTACCACCGTCTTGGCCGGGGTGGCGATCGTGATCGCGGTCGCTGAGTGTGGCCAGTTCATCGTGCTCGGCCCGCTAGTCGCGGAAATCGCGCCGCCGCATCTGCTTGGCCGCTACATGTCGCTCTACCAACTCAGCTTCATGGCGGGCGTGGCCCTCGGTCCCGCGGTCGGCGGCGTGCTGCTCGGAACCTCACCCGACACCATCTGGTGGGGCGGCGCCTTCGCAATGGCACTGACCGGAGCCGGTTTCCTTCGACTCGGAAATCGGCTACCTGACCCCCTCATGCCGACGAAACCCCCGCTGCTCCAGGCCGCATCAGAGGCCACCTGATCCGCCGGCTGCCGGCCGGTTACCCAACCCTGATCGACTACCCCACTTCAAGGAGGCCCCCATCCATGAAAGCTCTTGTTAGCTCTGACAAGCTCCCCGCTCCGGCCGGGCCGTATTCACCCGGCGTGACGGTCGGTGAGTGGATCTTCCTGTCCGGCCAAGGCGGCTTCGATCCGAACACGGGCAAGGTGGTTAGCGACGATCTAGTCGAACAAACCGAGCAGACCTTCAACAACATCGAGACCGTGCTCGAGGCTGCCGGAGCATCGCTCGACGACGTCATTTCGTGCCTTGTTCACCTCGTCGACCTGGCTGACTTCCCCGCGTTCAACGCGGTCTACGAGCAGAAGTTCACAGGGGTAAAACCGGTGCGGACGACGGTGCGCGCGGACCTCGTTGCCGGCCTCCTGGTCGTGATCACTGTGGTCGCTCGAGCCTCCTAGCCGAGCGATGGAGTTCGCCGCCACTTGCCGCTCTCCGATTCGATCGGAGCTGAGTAGAAGGCCTCGACGAGCCAGTTGCATCGGCTTCCCGAGCCCATCGACCTGGTCGGTCCTTCTGTGAGGGCCGTGTTTGCTCCGGTCTTCTGCCCGTCGGTCCGTACACAACACTGACGCCTTAAGGAGGGAGAACTGATGAGCGCGTATTCGATCGTGAACCTGAAAGAGGAGGTCGAGGACTCTATGGGCGGGCGCGCGCCAGGGATCGAGGGGCGGTTCGCGCGCAAGCAGCTCGACTCCGAGCACCTTGGCATCTCCTATCTGCGGTATAGCCCCGGCGTCCGCTCACCCTCGGCGCATAGCCACCGCGCACAGGAGGAGGCCTACGTCGTCGTCAGCGGCTCCGGACAAGTCAGACTCGACGACGAGATCCGCGAGCTCCGCCGCTGGGACGTCGTTCGCGTCAACCCCGCAACGGTGCGGGCATTCGAAGCCGGCGACGACGGCCTCGAGCTGATCGCCATCGGCTCCGATCGCCCAGAGGGCGGCGACGGCGTCTTCGTAGACCCAGCCTGGATCGACTGAGCGGCGGCGTGCGTTCCCGGGAGCACGCAACGGTTCACCCGCCTCGCCGAGCTGCGGGGGGAACATCCGACGTGGGGCGAGTTGCTCGGGTCTCTTGTCGTTCTCGTCGGCCTCGCGCTCGGTGTCGTCCACGCTCGCGGTTCCTCGGCGGACCGCCGCCTGCGTGCCGGCCCCGACACCGACACCCAGGAACTGATGCCCGAGAATTCGTCCCCATGAATCACGAGCAGCCGGGAGGTGTGTATGCAGAACTACGACATCAGATATGACGACAAGTACGGTCAGCTTGCGCGGATCGACGTAGCCGCAGAGGGCGCGGGGTATGAGCCGTGGGTGAATCAGACGCTCACGAGCGTGAATGACTCCGTCGTCCGACTTGCCGTGATCGAGGGCGAGCTCGTCGACTGGCACAGCCACAAGCACGAAGACGAGTTCTTTCTCGTGCTCGAGGGAAGGCTCGAGCTCGAGGTGGAGGGGCGGGAGCCATTCGTCCTTGGTGTGCACCAGGGCGTGACGATCCCGCGTGGCGTCCTTCACCATCCGCGCGCACACGGACGCACGGTCTTGCTGATGGTCGAGCCGGCCGCGGTGATTCCGACCGGGAACGATTGACCTGAGGGGATCGCGCCGAAGGGGCCGCAACGGAAGCGCGCTCGCGAGTGCGGGCGAAGCACTTCTGGACCTTCGACGGCTCCGCTCAACCGTGGGCGATCGACCTCCTCGCCGGCACGGAGGGGTCGAGCGGTGGCGAAACGAGGAGTCTCCCCCTATAGGCGCACCTGTGACAGGTCTCTGCTGCCCATCTGCTGCCCGAGACCCCTCCAGGTGAGCCATTTGCTGGGAATGCTGCGCACGACCGCCGGCGTGGTCATTGGCCTATCGAATCGCCAGGCGACGTCCACCCCCATTTGCAGGCATTTCGAAGACGGGAGCGACGGGACTCGAACCCGCGACCTCCGGCGTGACAGACCGAATCTGCCGGCCACTGCTCGTCACTCGTGGTCACGGCACGTCACGGATTCGGCTTGAGCAAGCCGTTTCCGCAGTCCGCTTCTCACTCCGCGTCACGCGTCTTCACGCTCACTGTGGACGCAAAATGGACGCAACCGGCGCGGCCTTGGGAGCGGCCTACTGACCGGCGTGGCGGGCGGCGACCGACGCCCAAAGCGGCCAGCGGCCCGGCCCTGCGGAGAGACCCGGCGAGAGTCGAGGGGCGCCGCAGGGAACCCGCCCCGCACCATCGCAGCGAACCCCCTCGCGCGCACGCGCGCGCGTCTTCCTCTTGGGCCCCTTTCCAAGTCGAGAGCCACCCCGCAGGGGACTCGCCGTCCCCTGCACCCCTGCGTCGCTCCTGCGGAGCGACTCCGTCGCCAGACCAGCCAGGAAGACCAGCCAGGAAGGGGACCCAGACACAGGGGTCGCGCGCCACCGCCAGCACCACCCGGACGAACGCCACCCCGCCACGAGGCGACGTGCGACCGCCACCAGCCGGAGCGCCGTGGCCGGGTGAGCAGCGCCGTGCACCTGTCCCCCGGGTACCAGCGTGCACGGCGGCGGGTGCTGAAGCGCGAGGAGGGCCTGTGCCAGCTGTGCGGCCGCGCGGACGGCCTTCGTGTCCACCACGTCGTGAGCGGCGCGGAGCTGCTGCGACGGGGGCTGGACCCGAACCTGGACTCGAACCTGGTGCTCGTCTGCGATGCGTGCCACCGGCGCCTGCACGGCCGAGCGACGCGGTAAGTGTTGTATAGCTATACAACGCTTAGAATGGTTCTGATGAGCCGGGGCCACGGCAGGGTTCAGCGGGAAGTCTTGAACCTCTTGGCCAGGCGGTGGAGCGATGAGCCGGATGCCCCCGGCAGCGCGTGGCCAATCAAGCTACTCGCTTCCCACGTCTTTGGCGTTGGCCTACAACCGAGTCGCGCTGCGGTCGAGTCTGTCCAGCGTGCTGTGCGGGCGCTGCGACGAGAGGGCGTGGTCGAGGTCATCCGGATCGAACACGACGAGAAGGTGCTGCCGTTCGCATTCGTAGTCTCAGCCGAAGTTGCCGCCGAGTGGTATGCCGAGAAACCGGTGATGCTCGCGCTCGGGACGACGTGGCTCTACCCGCAGCACTTCCCAGATGTAGCTTGAGGCCCAGGGCCTTTTGAGGCGCGAGCCTGAAACGCACCGCCGCCTGCGCCGCGCAAACACGTAGGGTCGCGGTCAGTGGTTGGAGCTGAGTGGCTTGCGGCGCACCTGCCGGGGTGGCTTGTCCAGCTTGTCCGGACGTACTTCGGACGACCGCATGCGCAGTTGCGGATCGTCGAGTTGAGGCCCACGGGCGGTGCCAATGAGGAAGTGAACATCAGCGGCGAGGTCGGCAACTACGGGACCCAAGCTACTCGCGCGACGCTTACGGCTGACGTGAACGGCGAGCCGGTCGAGTGCCGTCCGGCGACGGTCGACCTGGCGCCGAACGTGGCACCGACGACGTTTCAAGTGGTTGTCCCGCGCCCTCGGCTCGGCGAATTGGTCGCACGGCTGAATCACCGGACGACGCTTTACGGGGCGACGCTCCGGATTGAGGCGCGGGCGGGGAAGCAATCCGCGCGCCGGGAGTGGACCGAGGTGCTCCCGGATCCGGAGGAGGATCGCGGGGCGCATGAGGCGTTGCAGGAGGTGTGGGAACGCGCCCATCCCGCTGATGCGCCGGTCCTATGGCGTTCTCGTCGCGCTGTAGACCACCTGGCCGCTCGCATTCCAGACGAAGATCCGGTAGGGGGTGATGAGCAGCCGTCGGGAGTGGTTCCACGTGTCCTGGCTACCCCAGCCGCGTCCGCACGTCAACGTCGGCTCGTTCTTAGGCTCGATTCCGAGGGGGTCGGCTCCACGCCAGTACACGCAGTCCGCTCCAAGGCTGCCGAAGACGAGTTCTGAGAAGTTGGTCCCCTTAGGCGGAGCGAAGACCACATGTGCGCCACCGGGGGCGATGACCGCGGTGCCGCCGGTCGGAATGTGGAACGTCGCTGCTACGGCGACGCTCCCGGCGAGTGCTGCTCCGACAGCGACACCGATGACGAACGACAGTCCTCTAGGCGTGGTTTTCATCGCGATACCCTCCGTCTTGGTCGTCACGCCGAGTATTGACGGCTAGAGCCAGCCGAGCAACCTGGCGGGCTTTGCGACGTGCTGTGCGCGGTCGAGCGCCATCGCGAGCGCCACGCAGCCGTCTATCGGGGCGGCTCCTGCTCGGTCGATGCGCCAGCCGCGCCGGGTGTGGCGGGCGACGGCGTTGGCGACGTCCAAGTCAGGCGCCGCCTGCCGGGCCCCGCTCACTGACTTGCCGTGAAGACCCGCTGTGCCCCTGGTAATGGGGAAAGCCGCATGTGGCGAGAGCGCTATCCGTGCCGGACGAACATCCCCGCCTGCCTATCCAGGCCGCCCACGTAGCGGCTCTCCATTGACCCGTTGATCTTCGAGGTCGGCTCCGCGCGCTCCCAGCACGTCTGGCAGGGCTTCAGGTAGCCGAAGTAAGGGACGTGGATCGCCTTGCGGTCGTGTTCGGAGTAGTAGTTCGAGATCGGCCGATGGATCCGGTTCTCGCGGCAGTAGCGGCAGAGAGGCCCGTCGCAGACGCAGCGGATCACGATCTCGCCGTCGGGGAAGACGCCGAGGCCGCGGAGTTCACCGCAGGCGGGGCAGCGGGTGAGGCCGTCGGGAATCGTCAACTCTTCGTCTTCGACGCGCAGAGGCGTTTGCCGCGGTCGAGCGTAAGCGCCAGGGTGCTTTCGTAGCCGGCCAGGCATTCTTTGCGGCCCGAGCGGGCGTCACGGGCATGTCTAGCGAGTGGATCGTCCGGTCGGCGGAGCGGCGCGCCACTCGTGCCGGCTCACAGTCACTTTCGGGGAGCGCAGGTGACGAGAGGAACGAGCGGAACTCGGACCGCCCGGCTCACGCGAACAACACCTGCTGGTACCGAGACTATCCGTTGAAGGCTTCGGCGATTTCGAGGTGGCAGCGCTTGAACTTAAAGCCGCTGCCGCACGGACACGGGTCGTTCCGGCCAACGCCGTAGGTCTGGTCGCGGCTGACGTTCTGGCAGCGGCAGATCAGAAGACGCCACCTCCGTCGCCAACTGTCGATGTCTGCAAGCGCCCAGGTTTGCGCGGCGAGGTCGAAGATCTGCCCGTAGACCCAGACGGTCACGACGAGCGCCGCGCCGACCCACTTGTCGTCGGAGCCCAGCCGGAGCACGACCTGCCCCTCGTCGGCCAGGCGCAGGCACCGGAAGGTGTCGAAGCTCCCGACGTGCGAGTGCCGGTCACCGTATAGGTGGAGCAGCCTGAGCACGCGATTAAGCTCGGCGCGGCCTTGCTCGTCGGGCCAGCACGGGCGGATCCCGTGCACGAGGTGCTTCATCGGACGCTGCGTCCAGCCCTGCACGGTGTTCGGGAAGCGTTTCCGCGTTTCGGTTGCGATCTCTTGATCGAGCAGGTGTGCTGGGATCTCGGCACTGTCGCCCCAGCCCATCGCCGTGGCGAACGCAGCAACCTCAAGTGCCTCGATCCTCGCGTAAGCGTCGAACTGTTCGGCTCGTGGTTCCGAGTCAAGCGATATCCAGTACGCGGACACCATCGTCTCGCCGAGGCTGCGAAGCGCCCCATGGCGACCTCACCGAAGCCGTCTTCGCAGAGCCGCACGATCGCGAGCGCCGTTGTGGTTGCGGGCGCGAGAAGGGACGCGAGGACGAGGTCGAACCGCTCCGGGCGAGAGACGCGCAGCCGACCGCGAAGCAGACCTCCGTGACGCTGAGGCCGCCGCGATGGAGCAGCGCCATCGCGCGCTCGATGCGCCGCGTCATCAGGTAGCTGTACGGCGACTCGCCGTAGGCGAGCTTGAACTGGCGGCTGAGGTGCCCGGCCGACATGTACGCGCCGCGAGCGAGCGCCTCCACGTTCAGTGGGGCTGCCGGCGCACGTCTTCCACGCTCTTGAGCATCCCGTCCGTCTGGGCTACGGTCACCGGGCTCGAACACCATGGGAGTGAGGTACCTGGCCACACGGTCGGCGAGACGGGGCACGTCGGCGCTCGCGACGTTCGCGCGCGCGGCTCCGGGTCCCGCCCAGCTCGCGCTCGACTGCACGATCCTGCTGGCGGTGGCGGCGTTCATCGCATTCCCGGTCGCCGCGAGCCACGCCGCGAGGCACGAGGGCATCCACCCGGCGCCGCCCGGGACGAGGCTGCCGCCGCTGCCGCCGCCCGGAGCGACCGCTGCGCTCTGGGACGTGCCGGCGTTCACCCCGTCGGGAGCCGCCGCGGCCCGGGTCGCGAGCGGCTCGACGCCACGAGGGGCCGGCTGGACGGCCCAGGCCGTCAGGGAGACGGCCCGCCGGGAGCTGGGCGACTCGGACGGGCGGTTTGCGGACGCACTGCTCAGGCTCGCCGCCCAGGACCTGAGTCCCCCGGGCTCGGGCCGTCCCGCCGCCGTGCCCGCCCATCCGGCACACATCGAGCAGCTCCTCTCCGGCGCGCTCGGCCGGCGGTTGACGGCGTCTCGGGCCGCAGCGCTCAACGATCTCGCAGGTCTGTTCATCCTGGCTTCGCGGTTCCCGTACCGCAGCGCCGGCGACGTCGCCTACGCGCTCCTCGACCGCGCCCGCGAGCGAGGAGGCTGCAGGCCCCAGCTGAATCTCGCGCTCCTCTTCTCGATCAGGGGCTACGTGTACGACGATCCGACCGCCGCGGAGTTCGCGCGCGCGGAGGCTCGATGCCCGCACAACGCGACGCCGCTCTGGCTGCTCGGCGAGTTCCAGTCGAGCCGCGCGATCGTCACTCCGACACCCTCCGAGCTGAGCAACGAGGGACAGCTACTCCCGCGCGCCGAGCGGCTCCGGCGCCCGTTCGAGACCTTCCACCGCCTCGAACGGGAGTACCCGCGTTCGGCCGCCGGCTGGTCCGGCGAGGGCGACGCCGAACTGCGGCTGGGCTACCAGACCGAGACGACGAGGCCGTTCACGGCGCGCGCGCACTTCGATCGGGCGCTCGCCCTGTACAGGCGCGCTCTGCGGCTCGCCGGCGGACGCGACTCCGAGCTCCTGGCCGGCGAGGCGCGTGCGCTCGCGGGCCTGCACGACTATCCGCAGGCAGCCGTCGTGCAGCGGCGGGCGCTCGCGACGCACCCGGATTCCGGCGTACTGCGCGCCCGTCAGATCGACTATCTCGAGCACGCGCACGATTTCGCCGGCGCGGTCAGGTCGAACAGCGGCCGCTGGAGCCTTCCGCGCGGCTCGGCCGTCTTCGCGGGCTGGAGCCGCGCCGAGGGCCAGGAGGGGTGGGCAGGGCCGCTGTCGATCGGGTCGGAACGGCTGGTCCTCTCGAGCGTCGTCTTCGGCGGCGACTGCTGCGGCTACGGCCCCGCCGTGGTCGCCGACCTCTCCTTCATCCCCACCTTCCATCCCGTCTACGGCGTGACCGACGACTACCTGGCCGATCTCGACCCGCGGCGCCGCACGTGGGAGCTCCGGCGCGATCAGATCCTCGCGGGAGAGGTCTCCGAGGCGCGTGCGGGGCTGGCGGCGACGACGCGGTACTGCTCCGACACGGGCCAGCTGCTCGCGATCGCCGACCGCGAGCTCGGCGATGCCCGGGATGCCGTCGCGGCGGCCCGGCTCTGCTCCGTTCCCGCCTATCCGGGCGCCCGCGATCCCGCGCTCGCCTCCGTCGACGACATGCGGCAGAACCTCTGGCGTTTCGCGGGCAGGTTCGACCGCGCCCTGCGCGCGACCGTGGACTGGGCGCGCGCGAATCCCGGCGACCCGCTGGCGCTCGACCGGCGCGGGGAGATCGAGTTCCTCCGGTCGAACTACCGGGCGGCGGCCTCCGACTTCGCCGCGGCCGCCGCGCTGGCCTCGAAGATCCGCCTTCCGCGGAGTTCCGATCCGGCGGAGCGAAGCTCCGACCTGCAGCGGCGAGCTCGTCTGGCGCTGATCGTCGCGCAGGCCCAGCTCAAGGAAGGCGCAGCGCTCGAGCTCGACGGCAGGTTCCCGCAGGCGCGCGCCGCGCTCGCCGGGGCCGACCGGATCTCGTCGCGCTTCACGACCTTCGACGACCCGTGCGGCGCCCCCGACTCCGTCTCGCTCCCCGCCCTCGCGGTCTCGTACCACGCGCGCGCCCAGGCCGGCGAGACGGCGCTTCGCATGCGCCGCTATCTGGACGCGGAGCAGCTCTACTCCCTGGCCCGGCAGCGCGAGCGGGTGCTTCTCCGGGTCTTCGACACCCATGCGTGCGCCTCCCCGGAGGCGACCGGCTGGCCGCTACGGCCGGACGTGCTCGAGAACAACGAAGCGCTCGCCCAGATGAAGCTCGGTCGCTTCGCAGAGGCGATCGCCGCCGCGAAGAGAGCCGTCGCCTTCGACCCGGCGAACCCGATCTTCGTGCAGACGCTCGGCTTCGTCCTCGAGACCGCCGGCGACCTCGCCGAGGCCGTCCGCTACTACGGGCGCGTCCTCGCGGACGATCCGAGCGACTATCCCGCCGCCAACGACCTCGGGGTGGCGCTCGCCCGCAGCGACCAGAAGCGGGCCGCGGTCGTCGCGTTCCGGCGCGCGATCGGCTCCAGGCCGCGCTTCGCCCTCGCCTGGTTCAACCTCGGCGTCGTCATGGGCGAGCTGGGGCCGGGCCACCTGCTCGAGTCGCAGGGCGCCCTCGCGAGGGCGAGCAGGCTCGACCACCACTTCCGCAACGAGCCTCGGCGTCCGACGCTCGACGAGCGAATCTACTTCAGCGCACTCGACCTCTCGAAGCCCGTTCCCCCGTACTGGTCCTTCGGGCGCATCCAGCAGCGCGCGGCGCTCGGACCATCGCTCGCCCTGATCCTGCTCATCATCTGGGGCGCCGTGCGGGCCGGCGGAGACGAACAGCTGCGCCACCTCGGCTCCGAGCGAGTCCTCGAGTGGCTCCGAGGGCGGAGGCTGGGCGTCCTCCTCAGACCACGCGGCGCCTGGCTCGCGACCGCGGCGACGGCGGCGGTCTTCCTCCTGCCCTTCGCCCTCTCCGGCGAGTGGAGGACCGAGGACGTGGTGCTGCTCCTCGCGGGCATCGCGATCCTCCTCGCCCTCTACGTTCGCGCGCGGCTGCTCGTCGCCAGCCGGCTGCGCCTCCAGCTGCGCCACTACAGCTGGCTGCCGGCCGTCGGCTTCGGCACGGCGGCGTCGTTGATCGGGTTCGGGTGGGCCCCGTTGCCCGTCGCCGACCTCGGGCAGGCGCCGCGGTCGTTGCGATGGGTCGGGCCCACGCTCCTCGGCGCGACCACGGCGGTTTTCCTCTTCCTCGGCCGCTGGTTCGAGGTTCCCTGCACGCGCTCGCTCGCCGAAGCCGGCGTCGTGATGACCGCGTCGCTGCTGACCCCGGTCGAGCCCTACGACGGCGCCTATCTCGGCCCGCGCCGCCGCAGGCTCGCGTTCCAGGCGACCCTGATCGCCGTCGCGGTGCTCGTCTTCCTCGGCGTTCTCTGATTCGGCGCGGGCGGCCCGCGCGCGAGCAGTGGACACCGACCGCGGGTTTGCACGAAGCTTGGCCCATGCCTGTTCGCGCTACTTTCTCTAGCTTAAGGCTTCGTACCATCAGACACAAGATGGTCTTTGCTTTTCGCTCTTTTGAGCTCATCAGCATGAGCAACACACTCATGGAAGTGCCATCAATCCATCTAACCGATCTGGTGGGGGAGCGACTCTCGCCGCTCCCCACCGGACGGAAGTGAGCTACTTCTGGCGCCGAGGGCGGCTCGCCGTGTGGCTATCGCCGGGCTGGCGCGCTTGCTCCTGAAGAGCTGTCGGTAGCGCTCGACCTGGAGGCCGAGGTCGTGGCCGTCGTCGATCTCGTGCCGGTAGAGGTGCTCGTACTTCAAGGAGCCGAAGGCGCGTTCGCGGACGCCGTTCTGGCCCGGGCTGTTCCGCTTCGTGCGGATGTGGATCAGCTCGGGGTGGCGGTCGACGAAGGCGGCGAAGCGGGCCGACTTGAAGCACGGCCCATTGTCCGTGACGAGCGCGACCGGCCGCAGCTCGCCCGTCTCGCGATCCGTGACGGACTCGATCAGCTCGCGGCCGAGGAGCCGCTTCGTCTCGGCGAGCGCGAGCTCGACGGTCTCGATCGCATCGCGGTGATTCTGGGTTGTCGCGACGTGGTAGCCGAGCTCGAGCTTCGACCAGTAGTCGGCGATGCCGCCGATCCGCCAGGTGCCGCCCATCCTGGTCTCGAACTCGCTGAAGTCGAGCTGCCAGACCTGATTCGGCCGCGACGGCGCCACCACGAACGCCGCCCGCCGCGAGTGCGCGTGCTGGCGTCGCTCGGTCTGGTAGTCGATCTCGAGCACGCGGCCGGTGCGCTTCAACGCTCGGTAGACGGTCGAGTCCGGGGCGTGATGCCCGTCGAGGCGCATCAAGGTCGCGATCGTCCGCGAGCCCCACTGCGGATACCGGTCGGCGTAGACGATCGCGGTCGGCTCGATCCGATCCGCCGCCGGCGTAGGCCACGGCCCCTTCACCGGCCGGCCCTGCCGCTCACGCTGCTGCCAGCGCCGATACGACCGCTCCGGCACCCCGATCAATCGGACGAAGCGGGCCGCAGGCATCGCGGCCTCGAGGCGCATCACCTCGAGGTCCTCGTAGGCCCAACCTGTGCTCGGCGCTCTTCTTCCAGACGCGCAGCTCGACGTGCGCCTCGCCGAGCGCCGCCTTCAACTCGTCGTTCTCGTCGGCGAGTGCCCGCTCGCGCTGGCTCGGCTGCAGCGACCCGTTCGCGGCGAGACCCGCCTTGCCACCCTCGAGGAACTGCCGCTTCCAGGTCGAGATCGACTGCTCGCTCGCCTTACCGCGCCGAGCCGCCGCGCGATCGCGCGCGCCGGCGAGCGGTTCGAGGCCCGTAGGCGGCGCCGCTGGATCAGGACCAGGCGCGAGGGGCGAGTTGGCGGTTTCTGCGTGGCGCCACGCTCAGACGCTCGACGTGCCCGTGCGAGCACTTGACGACCCAGTCGAGGAGGAGTAGAAGCAGGCACGGGGCGTTCACGAGGGAGCGTGAGGGTGCGGCGGCGGCATCATCAAGGAGGGGGTGTTCGAGGCGAGTTGCACCTGCTCGAGCTTGAGACGTTCTTGAGAAGCGCCTGGCAGTTCGAGAAGAGTTGCTCGAGCTCTGCCGCGGTCTAGGCGAGCGAGTGCCTGAGCACGCCTTGTGGGCTAGGCGTCGCGCCGCACGAGGACGACTGCGGCGAGCGCGATCGCGATCGCGGTATAGCCCGCGAACAGCGCCAGCCCGGCGCCGGGCGCCAGGCTGTGCGGGCCGTGCGTGAGCTGGAAGATCGAGCGGGCGGCGCTGTTCGGGATGTACGGGTTGATCGCGTTCTGCCAGCTCGTCGGAAGCACGTTCAGGAGCGGCGGAATAACGAAGAAGAGGCCGACGAAGGAGGCGATCCCGCCGGCGGTGTTCCGGACGATCGTGCCGAGCGCGAGCGCGAAGATCCCGATCAGCATCAGGTAGAGCGCGCCGTCGAACACCGCTCGGGCGACGCCGACGTGCGTGAACGAGACCTGGAGGATGTGATGGCGCGAGAGGATCGCCTGGCTGACGAAGAACGCGACGACGACCGTCGGCAGCATCAGGATGAACGAGGCGACTGCGTAGACGCCGAGCTTGGCCCACAGAACGGGGAGCCGCCGCGGTACGGCGGTGAGGCTCGCGCGGATCATCCCGGTCGAGTACTCGCCGGTGATCACGAGCACACCAAGCACCATGATCGCGAGCTGCGAGACGTTGATGCCGGCCTGCGCGACGTCGAGCGGGTGGCGGTCGGCGCGCTCGTGGGGGCTCAGGTGGCCCCACCTCGAGGAGAGAATCGCGGCGAACAGCGACGAGAAGCCGACCGTCAAGGCGACCGCGGCGCCGAGCGACCAGCGCGTCGAGCGCAGGGAATGCAGCTTCGTCCACTCCGACCGGACGACGCGCCACTGCGTCACTCTGCCCTTGCCGGCGGCCGGGACCCGAGGTGCGGCGACGGCACTCACGCAATCGCCTGTTCGGTCTCGGCGCGCCCGACGAACGCCTCCGTCGCGCGGAACTCGACGTCCTCGCGGGTCAGCTCCATGAACGCCTCCTCGAGCGATGCCTGCAGTGGGGTCAGCTCGTGGAGGACGACGCCGTTGGCGGCGGCGACCTCGCCAATCCGCTCCGCCGGGAGACCCTGAACCTCGAGCACGCCGGAGTCCTGACCCGTGACGGTCACGCCGGCCCGGACGACCAGCTCGCGCAACCGCGTCGCCTGTGGTGATCGGACGCGGACGAGCGTGCCGGAGGCCCGGCGCACGAACTCGTCCACGCTCGTATCTGCGATCAGACGGCCGCGGCCGATGACGATCAGGCGGTCGGCGGTCAGTGCCATCTCGCTCATCAGATGCGAGGAGACGAACACGGCCCGCCCTTCGGCGGCGAGCGCCTTCAGGAGGTTCCGCATCCAGTGGATGCCCTCCGGATCGAGGCCGTTCACCGGCTCGTCGAGCAGCAGCGTGTGCGGATCGCCGAGGAGCGCCGTCGCGATTCCGAGCCGCTGGTTCATACCGAGCGAGAACGTTCCTGCCCGCTTGCCGGCGACCTCGCGCAGGCCGACGCGGTCGATCAACTCGTCAACCCGCGAGCGCGGGATCCCGTGCGTGTGCGCAAGCGCGAGGAGGTGGTTGACGGCGGAGCGGCCCGTGTGAACCGACCGCGCCTCGAGCAAGGAACCGACCTCGTGCAGTGGCGCCTGAAGTGCGCGGTAGTGCTTGCCGTTCACGGTCACATCCCCTGCTGTCGGCCGGTCGAGGCCGAGGATCAGCCGCATCGTCGTCGACTTGCCCGACCCGTTCGGCCCGAGGAAGCCCGTCACGACGCCCGGTTGCACGGCGAAGGTCAGCCCGTCGACCGCCCGCTTCTCGCCGTAGTCCTTCGTCAGGCCCTGCGCCTCGATCACGAGACGACGGTAGCCACCGTCACCCCCTGCCGCGTCGTCCGGAGGTAGGAGTTTCGCCTCCTTCCGGCGAACGAGGGCGACGCTCGGTGGCCTACAGGCCCGAGGCTTGCTGCGAAACTCGGAACACGTCTCCCGCGATTGCCTCAGCAAGCGCTCCGGCCGCGCCGCGTCATGCCGGGCCGTTCGTCGCGGTCTTCCTCGCCGTCCTCGTCGCCTGCCCATTGATGGCGGTGAACCTCTGGCCGTTCTCCAGCTGGGAGCTGTTCAGCCGGCTCCGCGCCGACCAGCAGACGGCATGGGCGGCGGTCGCGGTCGACCCGGCAGGGCGCGAGCACCGCTACCCGATCAGCTCGCTCGGCCACGGCTACCGGGGCTTCGGGTCGATCGTCGCCGCGCTACCCCGGCGGTCGCCCCTCGATCGTGCCGCGGTCTGCGCCGCTTGGCTGCGGGCGGCGCCGCCCGACAGCAAGCTCGTCCGCGTCTACCGGCTTCGCTGGCTGCTTTCCGACCGCCGACACGGGAGACCCGCTCCCGTCCACCGCACGCTTGCCTGGATCTGCAGCCCGGGAGGTATCCGTGCGGCAGCCTGAGGGTCTCCTCCGGCGCGCGGACGGCTGGCTCTTCGCGGCGGAGGATGCAGCCCGGCTGGCGGCGATGCGGATCGGCCTCTGCGGCGTCCTCGCCCTGCACCTGGCCGTCACCGACTACCGGGTGGTCGCGAGCCAACCGGCGGCGCTCTTCCAGCCGGTCTTCTACATGAAGCTCTTCGCGCGGATGCCGTCCGCGGGGACCGCCACGACCCTCCAGATCGTCGGTGTCGTCGCGGCGGTCGCAGCGGCCGCGGGGCTGGCGCTCCGGCTCAGCCTGCCTGCGGCCCTCGTCTGCTCGCTGATCCTCGATGGGATGCTGAACAGCGCCGGCCGCGTGATCGTGGGGGACGCCGTGCTCATCCTCTGCCTGCTCGTCGTCGCCGCGTCAGGGCCCGCTGCCGGCGAGGCGTGGAGCCTGCGCCGCCGCCGGCCCGGAAGCGCGGTCGGCCCGCGCTACGGCTGGCCGGTCCGGACCGCGATGATCGCGATCGCCCTCGCCTACTTCTTCGCGGGCCTCCAGAAGTGGCGTCATTCCGGCCTCGCCTGGCTGACGAGCGACAACCTGCGCTGGATCCTCTACGGCCAGGCCCACCCGGGCGCGCTGGCGCTGTTCGTCGCCGACCGCCCCTGGCTCGCACACCTGCTGGCCGGCGGAGCGCTCCTGCTCGAGACCACGTTCCCGCTCGTGCTTTTCCTCCCCAGGCTGCGCTGGCTGTTCCTGCCCGCCGCGGTCGCCATGCAGGTCGGGATCAGGCTCACGCTCGGGCTCGACTACTCGGCGCAATGGCTAGCGCTCGTGATCGTGTTCGTCGACTGGCCCCGCGCGGCAACCTGGGCCCGGGGTGCGATCGTGCCGGGTCTGGCGAGTCTGAGGCGCGACCCGACACTTCGCAGCAGGTGAGGACGTCGGCTCGCGCATGGACGGCCCTGGGATTCCTCGTCTCCGGCTACCTCGCGCTCGCCGTGGAGGCCGGCGTGCCGAGGTCGCCGCTGACCGTCCCGACGCCCGGGGGCGCACAGCCGCCCGCATGGGCGGGGAGCCTCGCCGGCGATGTCGGCCTCGACCGGCTCGGACGGGACTGGCTGATCGGCCTCGCGTGGATCCTCGTGCCGGCGGTGCTGGTCGCGTTCGCCGTCCTCCTCGTCGAGGCGTGGTCGCGGCGGGTCGGCCTCGGCCCCGTCCTCGCCGCCGCCGGGGCGAGCCTCGGCATCTCAATCGTGGCGCCCCTCCTCCTCTCCCGCGACGTCTACACGTATGCCGCCTACGGCCGGGTCGAGGCTCTGTACCACCGAAACCCGTACGTCGTCCCGCTCTCGTCCTTCCCGCACGACCCCTTCGTTGCGCTCACACCGGGTCAGTGGCTGCACGGTCACTCCCACTACGGGCCGCTCTTCACGCTGCTCAGCAGCGCAATCGTCCGCTCGGTTGCGTCGACCGGGGGGACAATCGTCGCGTTCAAGCTCCTCGCCGGCCTCGCGATCGGAGCCGCGACCGCCCTCACGGCGCTTGCGGCGGTACAGATCAGACCGGAGCGGGCGCCGCTCGCGGCCGCGCTCGTCGGCCTCAATCCGGTGCTCGTTGTGCACACGGTGGGAGGCGCGCACGTCGACGCCCTGATCGCCGCGCCGCTCGCCGCGGCACTCGCGATCGCCGTAACCCGAACCCGACCCGAACCCGCCGGCACGCTTGCCGTCACCGTCCTGCTGGCGGCCGCGTGCCTCCTCAAGCCCGTGATCGTGCCGGCGCTCGCGCTCTGGCTCTGGTCGCTCGCGCGCACCGGCCGCCTGCGAGCCCTCGCCGTCCATGCGGCCACCATCGCCGCCATGGCTGTCGCGTCCGCCACGCCCTATCTGGCCGGCTGGAAGACCCTGAGGCCGTTCGCGACCCTCGGCGGCGTCGAGGCCTGGGCCAGCCCATCACAGCTCGTTGGGCGCGCCGCCCGCGCTGCCGCGGGCGCCCACGCCGGCGAAGCCGTGGAGGTCGCCTTCCTCGTACTGTTCCTCATCGTCGCTGCGCGACTCGGCCGCCGTTGCTCCCCCGCAGATGCCTGGGGAGTCTCGCTGCTCCTCCTCGTGCTTTCGATGCCCTACGTCCTCCCCTGGTACGCAGCCTGGTTCGCGCCGTTTCTCGGCCTCCTCACGGAAGACACGATGCTCATCGCGGGGGCGCTCATCAGCTGCGTGCTGGCCCTGACCCTCATCCCGGCCGACCCGTTCCACGGCCTGACCACACCTGCCGTCATGGACGGAGTCCACTACGGCGCCGCCTCCGTCCTCCTCGCCGTCCTCCTCGTCCTGCTCACGAAGATCCTCGGGAACGAACGCCGCGCGCCCGCCCAGCTGTCGACCGCCCGGGCAGCCCCGCCCCGCTGATTGCGGCCATGCAAAACGGCTGGCCCGATTCACGCACCGCTCGCTTCGGGTCGAGCGTCCGGAACATCCGCGAGCAAACTGACGTCGTCCAGCGAGGCTTGTGAGGGCAGCCCGCTGTGAAAAGGCCGATCCGTCGCCTGGTCTGGAGACACCAGAGGCTTCGCATCGGCTTGGTTGACGGTCCTAGTGGGACAACGTTTGAACACTCCTGAGTGGCGGCGGCTCGCGGATCTTCTCGACCGATGACTGTCCACTGCGGCCCGGGCTCTGCATCGCGAGCGCATGTTTCGCGGCGGCGCCTATCGCCGCGAGTTGCCCCGGTCGAAACGAACGCGGGCCACATGCGTTGTCAGCCACAGCTGGGCGCTTCGGAGCGCGGGATCCATCTAAGCCAAGGCGAGACTCTCGAGAAGTGACTCATCAAAAGCGGGTTGCATGTTCATCGCTAGCCCAAAGACGCCGGTTTCGGAGCAGAGGCGACAACGAGGCGAGACTCGAATCCATTCAGCGCCCGAATCTCGGATGCGAGCATCGACTCGTCATGCGCGACAAAGAGAGTTGCATCAACGGCGCCGTCGCGGAAGACTGCGGCTAGGCATGGCACGCGAACTGGACACAATCGGCCTCGCGAGACGCATTCGCGACAGTCTGCTTCGTAGCCGCCTCACGCAGCAATAGATCGACATCGAGCGGCGCGAGAGCGTCCGCGAGCAGCTTGGCTTCGAACTCCGCACCCGGTAGTGGCTCGCTCTGCGGTAGCGGGTTTCCAACCACGAGCGCACGTTTCGGCGCTGCCATTCTCTCCGTGAGCGCAGCGCGAATGCGGACGGCCTGAGAACGCTGGGAACCGGTCGAGAGGCAACGTGGCTGGCCACCTGCGTCCCAGGTGATGGCTCGCTGGGAGGTTGGCATGCGGCTGTTCCGTCCGAGCCCGGCCTTCGTCACTCCTGGCCGCGGCGGCGGGCGGGTCAGGTCGCCAGCGAACGACGCTCGTCCGAGGTCCTCGGCGCGGGATCGACGCGCCGGCAGGTCGAGCCCGTCCAGAGGTCTGGGCTTCGACTGGCGGAGGCGGCGCTACGGCCGCGCGCCGTGGACGAGTCTGAGCCGGGCAGGTTCCGCCCACTCGATTGTCCCAACGTTGTCGGGATACGCGGTCATGCCGAGCGTGCGGCAGCCGTCGAGCGACTGCTCGAGTAGTTCGGCTGCCCGTTCGGCGTCCCCACGCGCCTGCCGGGTGAGCAGCGTCCTGGCGTAGTCGGCGCGTGTGTAGGCGAGCCACGGGCGCAGACCCATGCGTTCGTTCGCGGCGAGGGCTGTTTCGAAGTGCGCCGCCGCCTCGTCCAGCCGGCCTCGCGTCGCCGCGAGCAGCCCGATGTAGCGCGAGACGGATCCGCGCACGACCTCCGGATGGTCGAGGACGTTCAGCGACGCCCACGGCAGGAGCCGCCGGTGGAGGACGGCTGCGGCGTCGACATCGCCGATGAGGGCAGCCGTCTCGGCGAGCAGGCTCGCGCCGAGGAGCCACTCGTTGTCGAACTGGAACGCGGCGAGGTCATCTGCGACGAGGTCGGTGAGCGAGCGCCGGGCCTCCTCGGCTCGACCGAGTCGGGCGGCGAGGTGGACGGTTAGGCCGCGGAAAGCGGTCCGGGCCGGGTAGCGGGAGACGAGGTCGTGAACCTCAGGCTCGACCTCCTCGAGCCGCCCGACGAAGTCGCAGAGCGTGTAGCGCTGGACGCGGTGGACAGGAATCGCCATGGGCTCTGCCTGCTGACCGATCGCGAACGCCTCCTCGACGAGCTGCGGCGCTTCGGCGAGTTCGCCGCGTGCGAGTGCGAGCATCGCCCTCGCCGCCGCCACTTGCCAGAGCTCGGACGGCTGCTTGAGGCGCTCTGCCAGCATGTTCAGAGCGGCCAGCTCTGCGTCGGCGCTGGCGAGGTCACCGAGCATGATCTGCGCGATCAGCCGGTGGAGGTGCCCGTGCGAAACGCGCTCCGGGTCGCCGACCGCCGCGGCGACGTCCCGGAGCTCCGTTGCAAGTGCGAGGCACTCGTGGACGGTGTCCGGCGCCATGATTGCCGCGGCGCGTCCGTCGAGCGCGGACGCCAGAGCGGCCTGGTCGTCGCTGCTGCGGGCGAGGCTGATCGCCTGGGTGCTCAGGCGATCTCGGCGTTCGCGGTCCGGCTCGTCGCGCAGAGCGCCTGCGAGCCGCGCAGCGAGCCTCGCGCTGAGCGCTGCGTTGTTGTCGCCGAGGGCCGCGAGCGCCTCCTCGAGGAGCGGCACGAGGAAGGGATCGTCGCCCGCGCGGCCGTACATGCTTCTGCCTCCGTAGCCGAACGCAGCGAGCGCGAGGTCGTGGGCGGAGCCGTCGCGCCGGGCGAGCTCAGCGGCTTCGAGGAACACACTCCTCGCGGCATGAACGTCTCCGGCCCGTGCGGTGGCCTCGCCGAGCGCCAGGAGGAGCGCATGGCGCGCGGGTCCGTCCACTGGCTTCGAGCGCTCGAGCGCAGCGAGCGCGGATCGGTAGAGGCGAACCGCCTCCTCGAATGCGAGCTGCCCCAGCGCCCAGTCGCCGGCGCGCTGCGCGTAACGGAGACTGCCCTCGAGATCTCTGGCCGCGATCGATTGATGTGCGAGCTCGGCGAGGTGGGGACCCGGCCCGTCGCCGTGGAGCGTCGCCAGCGCGTCGACCGCCGTACGGTGGAGGTGGACGCGCCTCGTCGCCGAGAGGCCTTCGTAGAGCGTGTCCCGGATCAGCGCATGAGCGAAACGCAGCTTGCCGTGGTCTCCGGGGACATCCGTTAGGACGCGCGCCCGGAGCGCCTCGTCGAGCAGCTCGAGCAGGGTGTCCTCGGAGCTGTCGCTCATGCCGGCAAGCGTCGAGAGCGGGAACTCGCGCCCGACAACCGCTGCGACCTCAAGCGCGCGATTGCAGTCCTCCGAGAGATGCGCAAACCGCCTGGCGATGACGTCTCGGGTGCTCTCCGGGATCGTGACGCCTGTGCGGGCGACCGAGGCGGTGACGCCCTCGAGCGCAAGCAGGCGGACGCTTTCGCAGACGAAGAGCGGGTTTCCCTCTGTCTTGTCGTAGAGCGCGACCGCGAGCTCCGCCGACGCGATTCCGGGCGCCGCAAGCTTCAGGTAGACCGCGACTTCGGCCTCGCTGAGACCGCCCAGCGTGAGGCGGCCGGTCGACCGCTCGCGGGCGAGCGCCGTCATCGCCGCGGTGAGCGGTCGGCCCGGCACCGGATCGACGTCGCGGCACGTTGCGATCACGAGCAGTCGAGTCGAGTCGATCTCACGCGCGAGGAAGCGCAGGAGAAGGAGGGACGGCGCGTCGGCGGCGTGGAGATCTTCGAGCACGAGCACGATTGGACGGTCCGCCGCGGCGTTGCGAAGGAACCCGGCGGCCGCGTCGAACAGCCGGAACCTTGCGCTCTCCGACTCGGCGGAGACGGGCTCTGGGAGCTCGTGCAAGAGCTGCCGGAGCTCGGGCAGGAGCTGTGCGACCTCGCCAGCGCCCGAGCCGAGCTGTGAGCGAAGCGCGGCGGCGTCCGTCGCGCGCACATAGCCGCGCAGAGACTGCACCCAGGGCCAGTACGCCGGCGCACCGCCGGCCTCCCAGCAGCGCCCGACGAGGATCCGTGCGCCGCGTGCCCGCGCTTGCTCGACGAGTTCCTCCGCGAGACGACTCTTGCCGACTCCCGGCTCCCCAGTCACGAGGAAGAGCCGACCCTGCCCCGCGTAGGCGTCGTCGAGCCCTGCGACGAGCGCCGCCAGCTCGTCGCGGCGGCCGACGAACGTGCTCTCCGGCGAGCCGGTCGCGGGCATCGCCGGCTCGGGCCGGACGCCGAGCTCGAGTGCCGGATCCTGTCGGAGGATCGCCGCGTGCAGTTCGCGCAGAGAGCGGCCGGGCTCGATCCCCAGCTCGCCGATGAGGGCGACGCGTCCGGACGAGCGCCTCGCGGCGCGCGCACAGCCAGCGTAGCGCCCGTGTCCGCTCATCCGGCGCCCAGACCGTCTCCAGGAAGCCCGACGCCGCGAGCCTCGCCAACGTGCGCGCGTCCAGCCGGTCGGTCTTCGCCTTTGCCCGACTGATCTGCGGCAGCCTCCGCGTGTTGGCGATCAACACCGTCGCCACGTGCGGCTGGACGATCTCCGCGATCAGCCCCGCGCCGCTCGTCGCCTCGCCGCGCGGGCTGGCCGTGGCCGCGGACGGGACGGTCTACGCCGTCGACGCGACGCCGCAGCGGGTCGTCCACCTGACCTCGACCGGGCGCCGGCTGGGCTTCGTCGGCCCCGTGTTCGGCGACGCGCACGACCTCGCGATCGGAGGACGCGGGCGGCTCTACGTCGTCGACACGGCCGTCGTCGGAACCGTCAAGCGCGTCGACCCGGACGGCAGGGCGACGACGCTCTCCCACTGATCGAGGGTTTCCCCACTAGAAACGCGCCGCGGATCGTCGTACCGTCAAGTGATGGCGGCAGGGCTGGATGCGGCGTAGGCTCGCACTCGCGGGCCTGGCGATAGCGGCGGCGGTCGCCGGCTTCGCCGTCTCGGCCGCGGAGCCTGCGGCGAGGTCGGTCTCGACCGGCGTCGTCTACTACGGGATGTGCCCGGGCGGCCACGTCGGCGCGAAGGTGTACGAGGTCGACCCGAACGGCGGCGCGGCGGTCGCCGTCGGCGACGGCTTCTGGCCGCGCGTGTCGCCGACGACGGACAGGATCGCGATGCTGCGCGCGACGGCCAATCCGAGCCCGCCGCTCGTCACCTGGTCGCTCGTGATCAAGGGGCCCGACGGGAGCGACGTGCGATCCTGGGACGGCCCGTTCGGGAACAGCGGAGACGATCGGTGGACGGCCAGCAAGGTCCTCGCCTGGTCGCCCGACGGGACGCAGGTCGTCGTCAACGCGAGCGACGCCAGCGGCCAGCCCGGCTACGAGCTCCGCATCTACGACGACAGGCCAGGGGGCGGCTACACGTCGATTCCGACGGCGGCGCCGGTGGTCTCGCTCGACTGGAGCGGCAACACGTGGGCCGTCGTGTACCTGAAGACCGTCGGCGACGCGACCTTGAGGGTGGCTGCGACCGTGGCGGCGCGCACGGGGACCGGCTTCGGCGACCTGTTCACGCCGACCTACGATCCGGGCCTCAAGTCGTACGACCGCTACGCGAGCGACGTGCGGGTGCGGGGCGATGGGACGATCGCCTGGTCGGGTACGCACCTCAAGAGCATCAGTTCGGCGGACCTCGGGATCTTCGTGAACTCCGGGACCTTCTGGCTGAATGCCGGCAGCGACGTCGGCGGGTTCGCGTTCTCGCCGGACCAGAGCGAGGTGGCCATGATCCGCTGGGCCGGCTTCGCGTACTCGTCCGAGGTCGACGTGATCAGCTGGGCGGGCCCCTACGAGCGGACGCTCGCCCGGGTGGACGACACGCTCCACAACCCGAGCCCGTGCGGCGTCGACTGGGGGCAGACGCCGGGCAGTCCGCTCGCTTCGTTCACGTTCCGGGGGACGGGCCCGAACACGTTCGCGTTCGACGCCTCCGCCTCGAGGGCCGCGCCGGGGGACACGATCTCGAAGTACGACTGGCAGTTCCCGGAGGGCACGGCGACCGGCGCGAAGGTCACGCACACGTTCGCGACGGACGGGCCGCAAGAGGTCACGCTGACCGTCACGGACTCGCAGGGGCGCAAGGCGAGCGCGACGAACACGCTGTACGCGAAGCTGACGATCTCGCAGGTGATCTTCTCGCCGGCCGCGCCCGTCATCGGGAGCCCCGTCACGTTCAAGGTGACCGTTCGCGACGACGGCAACGTCGCGACGACGGGAGTGACGCCGGCGATGACGCTTGCACCCGACACCGTCGTTACCCCGAAGTCCGGCCCGACGCCTGCATCTGCCGACCTCGAGCCCGGGACGGCCGCGGTCTTCACCTTCACCGCGAACGCCCTCGCCGAGGGCGACGCTACTGCCGAGGTCGACGCGAGCGGCACCGGCGCGATCGGCGCCGTGCGCGTGACGCGGAAGTTCCACGTCGGGACGACGCTGCTCCCGCTCGTCGTGACGGCGACCCCGCCCGCAATCGGCCTCGGCGGCACGGCGAAGGTGGAGGTGAAGGCGACGAACAAGACCGGGCACGCGATCACGAACCTCGTGCCGAAGCTGACGGCGGCGCCGGCGAACGGCGTGACGCTGACGGGGCCGACGGGCGGCTCCGCGACGCTCGCGGCCGGCGCCTCGACGACGTTCGAGTGGAAGCTGACCGCCGCGAAGGCGGCGGCGCTCGCGCTGAACGCGTCCGCAAGCGCGACGGTTCCGTTCGATGGGAGCACGGTGAAGTCGGCGGCGCAGGGCAAGCTCGACGTCGGCGCCGCGACGATCACGGTCAACTCGACGGGCGATCAGGGCGAGGCCGCGGACTCGATCGGCGAGCGGATCTGCGACTTCGACCCGAAGAAGGCGGGCGACCAGTGCACGCTGCGCGCCGCGATCGAGCTCGCGAACGCGTGGACGGAGGCGAGCAAGGTCTCGATCGTGTTCGACATCCCGGCGGGCGGCTTGCCGATGATCGCGCCGGCCAAGGCGCTCGACCCGATCACGAAGACGGTCTCGATCGACGGCTCGACGCAGCCCGGCGGTTGGGTGCAGCTGAGCGGTAAGGCCGTCGGCGCCGTCGACGGCCTGGTGCTGAAGGGCGCCGACAGCACGCTGAACGCCCTCGTCGTCAACGGCTTCGCGGACCCGGACGTGGTGAATGGCCGCGCGGTCGTGCTCGCGGGCGCTCGGCAGCGGGTGACGGGGTCGCGCGTTGGCACCGATCCCACAGGGGCGAGCGGCCGCGGGAACGGCGTCGGCATCGCGGTCGAGGGCACCGGCGACGTCGTCGGCAGTGCGACAGGGCCCGGCGGCAACGTCGTCTCCGCGAATGGAGTCGACGTCGACGTGACCGCGCAGGCAACGGGTGCACAGGTCGTCGGCAACCTGTTGGGAACGACGGCCGGCGGCGTGAAGGCCCTCGGCCGCCCGAGCGGCACCGTCGTACGTGCGGCAGGAGCCTCGACGTCGATCGGGGGGCCGACCTCGTCCGCCGGGCAGGCGCCGGGGAACGTCATCGGCGGCGAGACCTGGGCGGTCGAGGTGACGAACCCGACGGTGAAGGTCCAGGGGAACCTGATCGGGATCGGCAGCGACGGCGTGACGCCGCTGAACGCCGCCGACCAGGTGAGCGGCGTTCACTTCTCGAGCAGCGCGGGCGGCTTCGTGCTCGGAGGCGAGGCGGCCGGGGAGGGCAACGTGCTCGGAGGCTTCGGGAGCATCGAGTTCGGCGGGGAGAACGGAGCCGGGGCGGTGTCTGCCGACGCGGCCGGAACGATCGCCGGCAACTTCGTCGGAACCGACCGGAGCGGCCAGCAGGCGGTCGAGAACAAGCGCGGGATCTGGGTCCGCGCGGACAACGTCAAGGTCGTCGGAAATCTGATCTCCGGCAACCTCCAGGGCGTCGTGAACTTCCTGGAGGGCGGGGGCGCCGCGGCCGGAACTCTCGTCGCCGGGAACGTCGTCGGGCTCAGCGTGGACCGCTCGAAGGCCCTTCCGAACCGGACCGGAATCGACATCGTCGGCGACGGCGTCGTCGGCGGCCCGCGCACCTCGACGGGCTGCTCGTACCCGTGCAACAACATCGGCGGCAACTGGATCGGGGTGAAAGCAAGGGACGGCGCCTCAGTCCTCGGCAACTGGTTCCACGACAACAAGTACGGGATCGAATACCTCGGCAGCGGAACGCTCGGAGGCTCGAGCCGCGCCGCGTCCGGCACCTGCGACGCCGCCTGCAACCTGATGACGGCGAACGCCGTCGGGATCGTCCTGGGGCAGCTCGAGGACGAGCTCGGCTACGGCACCGGCAGGCTGAACTGGATCCGGGCGCTGGGGCTCGGCCTGCCCGGCAACGCGACCGTTCGGGGCAACTCCCTGATCGGCAACGGCACCGGCATCCTCGGCGGCGGCGACGGGCACGACGTCGTGATCGGCGGCGTGGGAAGCGGCGACGGCAACCTGATCTCCGGCAGCTCGCTGAACGGAATCCTGCTGGCGGGCGGCGCGAGGGCTCCAGACGGCCCGATCGACAGCTACCCACAGCGCATCTCGATCCGGCGCAACGTGATCGCCGCCAGCGGTCTGCTCGGGATCGGCTACTACCCGACGGACTTCCGCTCGTCGCTCGACCACACGCAGCCAATCGGCGTCAACGGCTCGCGCCAGGGGGACGACACCGCCACGAACGGGCTCCCGAACGAGCCCGAGCTCACGACCGCGAAGCGCTCGAACGGGCAGATCCGCGTGACCGGCGACATGACGCGGTGGGCCGGCGACCTCAGCACGTACACGCTCGACGTGTACGCGGACGCGTCCTGCGACCCCTCCGGCTTCGGCGAGGGTGAGATCCTGCTCGGCACGACGAAGGTCGCGTTCCCGAAGACGACGTTCACCGCGAGCTTCGGCGACGCCGCAGGCGCCGGGTTCGTCTCTGCCACGGCGACGACCGGCAGCGGCGCTACATCGGACTTCGCCAGGTGCGTGCCGATCACCGGGCCCTGACCGGGCCCGATCACCGGGCCCTGACCGGGCAGCGCCCGAGCGCGCGAACGTAGAACGCGAGGTACTCCATGAGGTGGCTGCGCGTGTAGTGGCCGCCGTGGGCTCCCGGCCAGACGTGGAACGCGATCCGCGCGCCAAGGGAACGCCCTCGGTCGGCGCGGGCGGGCGGCCCTCCTCAGGCGGGCCACGCGGCGACAAACTGCCGAATCGCCCGCGGTAGGCACCACCCGTTCGGGGGCGCTAGTTGTTGCTGGGGTGGTGCCCTCCGCCTGCTCCGAGTCGGGCGGAGGGCACGAGTCGACTCAGCCGAACTGCAGCGGCGAGGCGCCCCGCACGGTCTGGAAGTACTGGGCGAGCAGGAAGATCGAGCCGAACATCCCGAAGAACATGAGCAGGGAGGCGACGTTCGCTGCGGTGAAGGTGCGGAAGAAGCGCATCGGCAGCATCGGTGTCTCAGCGCGCAGCTCCCAGAGCACGAAGAGCGCGAGGACGACCAGGCCGGCGGTGGCTCAGAAGGTCATCTTCGAGAACCCACCGGACAAACCGCGGGCGGCCGCCCGGTGGACCGAGGCTTAGCTCGCTCGTCGCGTAGAGCTCAACCATGACTCGCGTTGGCGGACTAGGAGTCGGCGAACCGGGGGAGCGTTCGGCCTGTCAGCCGGGGGAGGGACAGTTGCGGGCGAGCACGATCTTGGCTGCGAGGGTCGTCCGCCGCCGGCCGGCGAAGCCGTATTGGAAGGCGATGCTGTAGCTGCCGTTCGCGAAGATCGGGCCTTGGTACTGGATCTCGCGGCCAGGGTTCAAGTCGAGGTAGTAGGGCGCGTCCGCGAACGATTGCCGACTGCCTGCGGGGCGGCGGGTGACCGTGACGCTGCCCGCTGTCTTCGGACCGCTGTAGTCGATTACGACGATCAGCAGCCCCTTGGTCTGGTACCGGTTCGGGCAGCCCGTCCGGCCCGTGATCCTCCCCCCGGAGGGATAGATCTTCGTCCCGCGCGGGAGTCGTGCGCCGCTCTGACCGCGAGCCGTTACGGACGAATCGACGAACGCAAACCCCGCGATCTTCGTTGGTCCCGATCGCCTGTTCGGAATTGGCTGCGAGGCGGCTGCGGCAACCGCGGAGACGCCGACCAGGACAACGCTTGCCGCGACCGACAAAGCAAGGGCGACTGCCAAACTGTTGCGCGATGCAGGCTGACCTCCGATGGCGAACTGAGTCTATCGGCGACTTGTTCATGCCGTCGCGAGCGCACAAACAACGCCGTCACTGCGGCTAGCATCTGGAGCGCTTCCGCCCGCGGCGTTGTCACGGACGCCGGGTACACGGCTTCGCCTCGGGGCATCCCGATCTCGACGCCGGAGCGGGAGCGCGCCGGCCGCAGGCGTCCGCGCCGTCGGCCCCGCGGAGAGCGAGCGATGCGGCGAGCGGGAAGACGCTGTGGCTGGTCCGCGCCAACGTGGTGGCTAGCTTCGGGCTGCTCGTCGGATGCCCCGCCCGTGCGTCGGCGCCGCTGAGCGCCAGTCTTGGTGAGGCTCCCGCGGCGAAGTGATTGCCCGACCGAGCCGGCGGTACGGACAGTACGGATACCGGCGCGCTCCTCGTGCCGGGCTTGAACGGCGGCGGGCCGCGGGTTAGGCTTGCTTGGCTGCGCCGGATCATCGTCACCGCGGGCTTCGTGCTGGTGCTCGGCTGTGTCGCCCTCGCAGGTGAGGTGGCGGCGTCGGGGACCGGCCTGTCTGGGCGTGCAGGGGGTTGCGGCGGCCCGGTCGTGCATGACCGCTACGACGGTTTCCGTGTGGGCGTCCCGGCGGGCTGGTACCTGTCGAGCACCGGCGGCCTGATCGTCGTTGCGAGCGACTACAGCGAGCGGATGGAAGGGTTCGTCGAGCCGGTGTTCATCGCGGGCGCCCAGTCGTCGAGGGCTTTGCTGGCGCGGGTGCTGGCCGTGCTCGCGCAGAAGGCGACGCAGGGCGCGAACGCTCTCAGCTTCCGTGTCACCGGCCCGACGACGGCGGCGCTCAGCGGCCACGTCGGCAGCGTCCGGGTTGCCGGACAGGCGAGCGTGCGGTTCCTGCTCGTGCGCAGCAGGCACGGGTCGAGGCTCGGAGTGATCAGCGGCTACTGGGCTCCCATGGCCCGGCTCGGGCGCGAGCGGGCGCGTCTCGCCTCGATCGGAGCCTGCTTCGGGCCCGAAGCCGGCACGTTATTCCGCTTCTTCAGGGACCAGGTGTTCGGGTACACGCTGCCGCCCGGCTGGACGGTCGGCAACGAGACCTCGGACGAGCTGTTCCTGGACGACGGCCCGAACGCGTCGGCGAACTTCCTCCTCGTCGGGCCGTTCCCGACCAGCGACGGCGTCACCGACGCGCAGTCGCTGCTTCGGTTCAGCTTCCAGAGGCTCGGGATCAAGATCGACTCGGTGCTGGCAACGGCGTCGGCGCCCGACCAGACGACCGCGGCCGGCGCGACCCAACAGGAGATCCTGACCGAGTTCCTCGGCAGCCTGGGCGCCAAGCGGCTGCACGGACTCGTGCGCGTGATCAGCGTCACAGGCGGCGGCGTCACGAGCGGCGCCCTGCGGATCACACTCGCGACGCCGAAGCTCTGGAACCCGCTGAACGGCGCGCTGATCTGGGTCACCTACAGCATCCAGCACGACTTCACCCAAGACCTGCAGGCAATCCAGCACGCCCAGCAGCAACTCGCCGGGTTCTCGCAACAGGTCGCCGGGTTCGACCAGGCGCTGAACGGCACCGACCTGGTCGAGGACCCAACCACCGGCATCCAGTACGAAGCCCCCTACTCGGCCTACATCAACGGCCCCGACGGCCCCGGCTACTACGCCGGCTCCCCAGGCTCACTCCACAAGCTCAGACTCGTCACCCCCTGACGCCGCCGCCGACGTCGTGGCAGCCGCTTCGGCTTCAGCGCGTGGGCTTGACCCGGTTTCGTCGCGCTGGGGCTCGCGCTGCCGTTTCGTAAGGTGCGTGCGATCGCGCTCGAGACGTCCCGCATCAGCCGCGCGTCGTCGGCGTCGAAGGGGGATCGTCGCTGTCGCGGAGGAGGATGATGTCGCCCCAGCAGCCGCGGTCGTCGACTGCGACGGCGCGTAGCTCGTCGCCGACGCCGTAGCTCGCGAAGACCTCCCGCCAGCGCCAGGAGCGAGCGAGGACGCCGCCGGTGGCTGCGCTCAGGACGCCCGCGTGTTCGCGGCTGCAGGCGAGCACGACGCTGTTGATGATGTCCCCGAACCGACCGTCCCGCAGGTTCAGGCGTGGCAGCTCGTGGGAGAAGTCGGTCTCGCCGATCCCTCTGTTGGCGATCAGCGTATCGGGGTCGATCAGCAGCGAGCACCAGCGCCCGAAGCCGATCGCTGTGCGCAGTTCGGCGATCGTTTCGCGCCGGAGGGTGTCGAGGTCCGACGTGGATTCGGCCGACTGATCCAGGCGATCTCTACAGCGACGGCATGCACGCTCGGTCGCCATCGGCTGGAGGGTAAGTTGCGAGCGCCAGGGATCGCAAACCCGGCCGGCTGGGATCTTCAGGCGCGCAAGATCTCAACGATTCGGGATTGGCGCCGGCGCTTCTGGACGCCACGCTGCATCACGGCCGGACGCAGCCCGGGCACTACGACACGGACGCCAGATGGCCCAGCTCGAGCAGATCCCCGCCGCACGGCCGCTCAACGTCGCTCGCGGCGACGGCGAACGGATTTGGTTCCTCGACAGCGCGACGGACGCTGCCCTACGACGAGGAGCGGGTCGAGCGGCTGCTGCGGCGTTGGCCGGCGGTGCGCTGCTGGCCCCCCGCCCGCGCTCTGTCTTGCATATGGTGTGTGCGGTCGGCGTCGTCGCGTCCCGGCGAGGCGTCGGCGGTTCGAGTCCGGCTAAGTGGCAGGTACGAACCCTCATCATTGGCTTGATGGTTCGTGTACGCCTCGGCTTATCCATTGTCAGTTGAGGTCGGACGAGTACTGGGCAGCTCGGGCGTGCGGGAGTTAGCGCACCCAGAGCTGGCCGAAGTCGGCACGAAGCCGTCACGAATGCCGACGCCGATCTCGATGGAGAAGGCTACGGCGTGACGGTAAACGGGGCCGTCGCCGTGTCGGCGCTCATGCCGCCGGTCGCGACGATCTTCACCTTCGTCCCGATTTTCGCGTCCGCGGGAATCGTCGCGTGGAAGCCTGCAAACGTCCCAGCGGAGTCGGTGGAAGCCGAGCCGAGCGGGAGAGTCGTCCGCTTGCCCGACGTGTTCGTGTACTGAGCCTGCAGCGCGACCGGTTCGGACGCGCCGAAGCCCGTGCCACCGACGGTGACCTGCGTCCCGTGCGCGCCGCTCGTCGGACCGATCGCGTCCGTCGTCGCCACCGTGAAGCTCCCGGTCTTGAAGGTGTCGGAGCCCTGGCCGGAGACGGCGTGAGCCCCTCCGGTCGTCACCGGAACCGTCACCCCGAGGTCGAAGTTGCCGTTCGCGTCCGCTGTGGCAGTCGCGAGCAGGACGGGGCTGGTACACGCCGTCGCGCTGCAATCCCAGTTCACCGGCACGAGCTCGCCGGGCTTGAATCGGCGCCCGTAGACGGTTGCCTCGCTTCCTCCCGGGCCGACGGGAGGAAGGATGTCGAGACCGGTCAGCCAGGGGGCGAAGACGACGCCGTCGCTCACCGGTGCGGACTTGCTCCCCTTCGGGTTCGCGGTTGCGTTGAAGGGCCCGGCCGGCACGCCCCACCACTCGTTGCGCGCCGTGAACTCCGTCGCGGCATCCAGGTTCTGAAGGGCGAAGAATCCGGTGGGAACGGCGTAGAAGCTGTCGTAGCGCAGCGAGCCGCCGGCGACGTCCATGACGTCGAGGTCGTCGGCGAAGCTCTGCCTGATGCTCGAGCTCGTCATCGTGAAGGACTTCGCCTTGCACACGAAGACCGCCGCCCGTTCGAACCCGCAGCTGTCGCTCTGATCGAGCGCGCCGCCCGCCCCGACGATCTGCGTGCCCACCAGCGAGAGCGTGCTGCCGGGGTCGGCGACGATTCCGTTCCAGCTCGCGACGGGGACAGCCGGATCGGCGAGCGATTGGGGACCCTTTCCCGGCCGGGCGCCGCCGACTGTTGCACCGTTCGTCTTGACGGCGCCCTTGTCGACGATCGCCTTCTTGGGGATCACGGTTCGCTTCCCGATGTTGGCGCTGGCG